>Ga0207685_10000002_pt1 | contig 438088 bp, 347 predicted proteins | sample LARL111metaG_FD_184350 | JGI IMG/M metagenome (GOLD analysis project Ga0207685, IMG submission 184350) | Corn, switchgrass and miscanthus rhizosphere microbial communities from Kellogg Biological Station, Michigan, USA - LAR L11-1 metaG... | ecosystem: Host-associated > Plants > Roots >...
GTGTATTCGCCGGATCGTTTGTGTATGTGACGCTCGTATTGCGATTGAGCGCGTCATAGGTGTACGTGGATACAACTCCTCGCGCGTCTGTCTTTGAGACAAGATTGCCATTATTGTCGTAGCTGTAACTCATGCACCATTGACTGTTGTAGGTTACCGGATCACTGATTCCAAGGGTCGAATTGACTTGCTGCTCCGGGTTCCGCGCCCGAATCAACCGGGAAAGCGAATCGTACATGAAGAAGCGCTGTTGAGTTCCCTGCGTAACTGAGCGTAAGTTTCCCAGCACGTCATAGACATAGTTGGTCGCTTGAAGTGGTACGCCATTCTGATCATCAAGATTGCCGTTGGCGTCAGGTTCATCGACGCGAATCAATCGACCCAAAGCGTCCGTCACACTCCTTCGCTTCTTCGCAGCTTGATCCGTCACTGTGACGGTGTTGCCGGAATAAGAAGTGGTGACCACCGCATTATCTGGCGTAGTCACTGAAATCACGCGTCCGAGAGCATCGAAAGCACTGGTGGTCCAAACCGGAGTCTCATTTTTCCAGGGTCGAAAGGGATTCGAGACTTTGTAAGCACGTCCCATCGCATCGTACTGCGTCTGCACCGCCTCAATAGAAAAGTTTGGATTACCCGAGGGCATTCGCTAAGGTCATTCTTCCTCCGCCGATCCAAGAAACATTATCATTTTCTGTTGGCGGATGTTGGTGACCGCAATTTGGCCACAAGGGTTGACAAAAACATTTTAGAGCGAGCAGTAGCTTGACTTGATTTTTTTCACTAGGTTAGTCTCTATCAACTGTTTTGGAGACATATCCTTCCCAGAAGGGGCCGTAGCTCAGCTGGGAGAGCGCATGAATGGCATTCATGAGGTCAGGGGTTCGATCCCCCTCGGCTCCACCAAATCAGAAGGCAGTAGGCAGAAAGCAGTAAGCAGCCGGCAGAAACCCGACCGCTCTCGTATACCTGTCATTACAGCTGAGACGTCCTACAATCTCCCTCAATGAATTCAACCAGCGCAGAGAAATCAGGCGAACCTGTGGGCCGCAGATACTCACTCGATTTGATCACGGCTGTGTTTCTCTTTGTCGCCACCGCCGCGGTAGTCGTTTGGCAAAATTCGCGTCTCGGAGTGCTTTGGGATCTCAGTTATGTTTTGGAAAACGCGCATCGCATTTCTCTTGGTGATATTCCGTACCGGGATTTTCCTTTTCCATATGCACCGCTGACGTTTTTGATCCAGGCGGCGCTGATGAAACTAACCGGCCGCGTGTTCTGGCATCACATTCTGTATTGCGCTGCCGTAGGCGGATTGGGAACAGTGCTAACGTGGCGAATCCTGCTGCATCTGCTGCGCGACACCGTAGCCAGCTCGCGTTTGATTGCTTTTCTTTTGAGCGTGCCGTTGATTGTGCTGGGAGTCTATTGCGTCTTTCCCCATCCTTTTTATGATCCTGATTGCACGCCGGCAATTCTGCTAAGTGTGTTCCTGCTACTTCGACTCGATGAGGGGCCTTCATGGCGAGCCTTCACTGCCGGTGTAATGCTGGTCATCCCTTTGTTCGTCAAACAGAACATTGGCCTGGCATTTCTGCTGAGCGGTGGCGCGGCGATTGTCGTATTGACGGTCATTGAAGTCCGGCAACGACGCCCTGTTCGGCGCTATCTGTTCGTCTTGCTCGGTATGGTGTCGTCGCTGGCGCTGGCTGTCCTTGTTATTCAGTTTACGGCCGGACTTGGAAACTACTGGCACTGGACGATTACGTTTGCGGCAGAGAGGCGCGCGCCTTCGCGAGGAGACATGCTCGGCGTTTATACGGATCGCACTTTTGTATTTTCGACTGGATTGTTCGCGGCCGGGATTCTCTTTTCCATTTTCGCGCGCCGAAATCGCGTGTTGGTGTGGTTATCTTGTTTGTTGATGTCGGCGCCGTTTGCCTGGCCGGCGATTTACCTGCTGCGCGAATCCGATCCGTCAGAGAGGGCAGATCGACTTCTTGCGCTTTGGCCGCTGGTTCTGGTTCTTTCCCTTGTCGCGGGCATCTTCAACCTAAAAACCAGGAGAAAAGCCACCGCGGTTCTGCCTTTCATTCTGATCGCGACGGTCAATGGCGCCTTCATGTCACAGCAGCTTTGGGGTTCGACCTACGCGATCTGGCCGTTGTTCATGATTCTCCTGGCGATTGCTATCGGCGCGCTCGGATCGTTTCTGAAAGAATCCTCAAGCGCAGTGACAATCCCGCTGGTTTCGATCATCGTGATTTCGCTCCTGGTGTCGGGAACTTTCTATGTCTGGTCAAACGAGCGTTTGGATTACGCGAATCTCTCCGACGGCGAACTAATGCGCTCGACGCTGCCGCAGTTGAAAGGGCTTTCGATTCGCGGCGCCTGGATTCCGAATTTTGAAGAGCTGGTGCTCTATTCGGAACGCGAGATTCCACGCGATGACGGATTGCTGCTTCTTCCGGGTGAAGATCTTTTTTATTACACGACCGGACGACATCCGCGCTTTCCGGCGCTCTTGTTCGATCATACGACCAATCCTTACAGTGCTGAAGAAATCCTCAAGCTCTGCCGCGAGCGCGACATTCGCTGGGTAATCGTAAAACAGGAATTACAGCTGGAAGATGATCAGGTTGATCAGGAAAAGGAGCGGATAAGTGAGATGCTCGAACAGGATTTCGAGCAAGTCGAGAGCCTCAGCAACTATGACATCTATCGCCGGAGCGCCCCGGATAATAACGATGACAGCGAAGATAAATAACGGTCCCCGCTCGGGTTCGCAGCGCAAGACTTGCGCGCGAAATGTAACGTGACGGACAGGCGGCAATTACGCTGGCGGGCTCTTTAGGCCGGTGATGTCATTGCTGCCCTCGCGGCTCAGTTACGACTGGAGCATTCAAATACTTCGCGAAAAATTTAACATAACGACGAACGCGGTCCATTTGATGTCTTGGCTCAGTGAAGCCGTGGTTCTCGCGCGGATAGACGACAAACTCAACCGGCACTTTTTGTTCCTTGAGCGCCTGGTAAAACTCCTGTGCCTGGGCGATCGGCACGCGGGTGTCCACCTGTCCATGCATGATCATCGTTGGGGTCTTCACATTCTTCACATACTTCATGGGCGAACGGTCCCAATAAAGTTCCTGCGCGTCCCACGGTGACTTGTCCGAATAGAACCAGCGCAGGTATCGCTGAATGTCGTTCTGTGAATACATCGAGTAGATGTTCGACAACCCTGCGCCTGGCGAGATCGCTTTGAACCGATCGGTTTGTGTCAGGATCCAGAACGTCATGTAACCGCCATATGACCACCCGAAGGCGCCCAACCGATCCGGGTCCGCGATGCCGCTTGCGATCAATGCGTCCACGCCGGTCATGCAATCTTCGTAATCGCCTTTGCCCCAGGTGTTTTTGTTTGCCTGGGCGAACGCGAGGCCTTTGCCGGTCGAGCCGCGAAAGTTTGGTTGCAGCACGGCAAAGCCGTTCGCGGCCAGCACCTGGATGGTGCCGTTAAAGCTATTAATGGAGGCTCCGGTTGGGCCGCCGTGCGGATTCAAGAGCAGCGGAACCTTGCTTCCCGGCTGATATCCCACGGGCCTGGTTAGAAGTCCTTCGACTTCCATGCCGTCTTTACTCTTCCACCTTACGACTTCAGTGTCGGCCAAGGCATAGTCTCTTAACCAGCTGTTGTGATTTGAAAGCGGCGTCAGAGAAGCGAAGTCAGCGCTGGTCCGGTAGAGTTCGGTTGGCTGGCCGGGGCCCGACGCCGTGCCTACGATTGTTTTTCCGTCCCGACTGATCTCGGTAATGCCAGTCGTCCCGCCGCGTCGCGTGATCTGTTTCACTTCTCCGGTGGCGACATCGACGGAATAAACCTCAATAGCTTCGAGCACATTGGTGCTGAAGTAAATCCTGCGGCCGTCGCGAGACCACACCGGCGTTCCGACATTCAAATCGAATTTAGTCGTGAGTTGTCTCGGGGCGCCGCCGGCTGCCGAAACGACATAAAGATAAGTTGCCGACACGCCGCTATTGGGATCAGGGTTTTGCGTATAGGCGATCCATTTGCCATCGGTCGACCAGCGCGCGTTATCACTAGCGTCCGCGCCGCTAATGAGCTTCTTCTTTTCGCCGTTCGCGACCGTGAGGATCCATACTTCGCTAAGACTGCCGTCATCGGCTTTCGGTGTCGGCCGAGTCGTGTAGGTGATCCGTGCGCCGTCGGGCGACCATTGAGGATCGCTGACGGTGAAGTTGCCTTCAGTAAGTCGCTTCTCCTCTTTCTTTTCGAGATCGAAAAGCCAGAGATGACTCATCTTGATATCCTGATCGATGACCATCGTGTCGTCTTTGACTTTCTTGCGATCTTCCTCGTCTTTTGACGGCTGATCGACGGCGGCCAAAACCAAACGCCTGCCATCCGGCGAAAAATGAAAGCCACTGACACCTCCTTTGTGCGCGGTGACCACCCAGGCTTCGCCGCCGTCCGCCATCATCATCCACACCTGCCGCTCGCCGTCTTTTTCGCGGTCGCTCAGGAACGCGACCATCGTTCCGTCAGGCGACCATTCAGGCGAAGTCGCGCTCTTATCGCCGCGCGTGTACTGCCGAGACCGGGCATTGCCGCTGGCGGGCACGACCCAAATCTGCGATACATTTTTCCACTCTTTGTCCTTCTCCATTTTCACTTCACTTACGGTGTAAGCTACGCGCGAACCATCGGGAGAAATCCGTGGGGCGCTTACGCCGCTAATCCTCATCAGGTCCATGGCAGTCAAAAGTTTCCTGCCGTCTTTGGTTCGCGGTTCTGGCGCTTCGGTCTTAGCTACTTTTTTTTCTTCCTGTGCGCCGACTGCAAATGAGATCGAACACAGCAGAATGAAGGCCGTGACATAGTGTTTGAGCTTCATAAAATGACTCCTTGTAAGGCGGTAATCGGTTTTCTCCCTCTCCCGTTGGGAGGAGGGACTGGGTGAGGGCATGTCAGCGCCCCGTAAGCCCTCCCCTTTTATTCCCCTCCCAGAGGGAGGGGAAAAGAATGTGCGCTACTCTCTCCAGTGAACGGTAGCAAAATATTGCGGATCGAAAAGCCGGGCGTCGAATGAAACATCGGCGCGGAGGTCTGAATACTCTTCAGTGGTTACGGTCTTGCCGTCAACCATGAAGATGACCTCCGGCGCCATCCAGCCGCCACCCAGCTTCTGATATTTATTGAATTGCGTCTCCTGGGTTTGCGCTCCATCTTTGCCCGCTGGGCGAATCATGCGGACGAAATAGAGGTTTTTCTGATCGATCCAGAATTGCGCCGAATGCAGATCGCCCTGCTTCGCGCCGACCACATAGACCGGCCTGCCCTGCCAATTGTCTTCGCGCAGAATCGAAAGATCGAACTTGAGACCTTTGAGCTTTTCCAAGACTTCAGCCTGCGGCAGTCGATAGATATCAAAGCCGAGCACCATCAGGGGATGAACGTAAGGCCGGTTCACATCAAGCTTGCCGTTCTTGAACACGTAAATCTGGTAGTTGGTGAAAAGAATTCCATTGCCGTCCTTTACCGGTGTGAAATCGATCCGCAGAGTGCCGGGGACGGACAGCGCTTCGTACCACGTTTCCACCTTCTTTGTTCCATCTTCCTGATAGTTGGTAGTTTTCTGCACGAAGGTCGCGGTCTTGTACCAGGACTTGGTGTATCTCTTCTGCATGGCCTGGATTAGGTCTTCGGTGGTGGTTATTTTGGTAGCGTACGATGCATGTGCGAGGGATATCGTCAGGCACAACATTATCAGTACGTAGCGCATCTTGGTTTCTCTCCAATCTGTAGCACCTCGCTTCAGCGAGGTGTTCCTGAATATCGAAGTATTGACGAACCGTTTTCAACGGTTTCTGCTTAAGCCGTTAAAACGGCTTAACCGACTTAACTCGACGCTTCACCACCTCGCTGAAGCGAGGTGTTAATGAGATACAAAGACGACACGCCGGCCAATTAACTAATCATCCACCCATCATCGGAATCTTTACACCCTTTTCTTGCGCCGTCTTAATGGCGGCTTCATACCCCGCGTCGACGTGGCGCGCGATGCCAATACCGGGGTCGTTTGTCAGCACGCGATTAAGGCGCTTCGCAGCTTCGTCAGTGCCGTCGGCTACTGAAACCTGACCCGCATGCAGGCTGTAACCGATGCCCACGCCGCCGCCGTGATGAAAAGAAACCCAACTCGCCCCGCTCGCGGTATTCAAGAGGGCATTGAGGATAGGCCAGTCAGCAACTGCGTCCGAGCCGTCTTTCATGCCTTCGGTTTCACGGTAAGGGGACGCAACCGATCCGGTGTCCAGATGATCGCGCCCAATCGCGATTGGCGCTTTCAGATCGCCCCGGCGCACGAGTTCATTGATGGCTTCACCCATCTCGGCGCGCTCGCCATAACCCAACCAGCAGATGCGCGCCGGCAATCCCTGGAACTTCACGCGATCGCGGGAAAGCCGGAGCCAGCGATTCAAAGTTTTGTCTTCAGGGAAAAGTTCGAGCGCCAGATCATCAGTCTTGCGAATGTCCTCGGCTTCGCCAGAAAGCGCGACCCAGCGAAAGGGGCCTTTACCTTCGCAGAATAATGGGCGGATGTATTCAGGCACAAAGCCCGGAATTTCAAAGGCGTCCTTGCAGCCCGCCTCAAACGCCATCTTGCGTATGTTGTTTCCGTAATCGAACGCAATCGCGTCGTTTCGTTTCAATGTGAGCATGGCTTCGACATGACGGGCCATCGATTCCATCGATCGCTCAACATAACCTTGCGGATCCATGCGCCGAAGCTCTATCGCTCCATCCATCGAAAGCCCCGCGGGAATGTAGCCGTTCAAAGGATCGTGCGCGCTGGTTTGATCTGTGACAGCGTCGACTTTCACGCCGCGACGGACGATCTCAGGAAGCACTTCCGCGCAGTTACCCACCAGTCCCACCGACACCGCCCGTTTTTGTTGGCGCGCGTCTTCGCAAAGATCGAGCGCTTCATCGAGGTTCTGGACCAGACGATCGCAATAGCCGGTGCGCACACGGCGCTCTATGTGTTCGGGATCGACCTCGATTCCCAGAAAGACGGCCCCGTTCAAGGTTGCGGCCAAAGGCTGCGCACCACCCATCCCGCCTAGTCCGCCCGAAACCAAAAGTTTGCCGCGCAAATCACCGCCGAAATGTTTGTCGGCCATCGAAGCAAAAGTTTCAAACGTGCCCTGGACGATTCCCTGCGTGCCGATATAAATCCAGCTGCCGGCGGTCATCTGGCCATACATCATCAGGCCTTTGCGTTCGAGTTCGTGAAAGCAATCCCAGTTAGCCCAGGCGCCGACCAGGTTCGCGTTCGCGATCAAAACGCGTGGGGCATGCTCGTGCGTGCGAAAGATCCCAACGGGCTTGCCCGATTGCACCAGCAGCGTTTCATCGTTTTCCAAATTCTGCAGTGACCGCACAATCGCATCAAATGAATTCCAGTTGCGCGCGGCTTTGCCTGTACCTCCGTAGACAATCAGCTCGTCAGGTTTCTCGGCTACTTCCCGGTCCAGATTGTTCATGAGGCAGCGGAGCGCCGCCTCCTGGTGCCAGCCTTTGCAGCTCAGGGTCGTGCCTCGCGGCGCGCGAATGGATCTGGATGTCATGGGCGGATAAATTAATAACAGAAAAGCCAACAAGCGAGAAGTTTGCGTGTGCGTTTAGAAGCGTTAGAATGCATGAAACCACGGCGTCGGAGTCACAAGTCATGCAAATCGCAATCTTATTCAGGCGCGTCAATCGAGTGAAGCGAACAATGCATTTGACCGCATTCATTTCAGCTCTCGTTCTGTTGCTGCAGCCCACGCTTGTTTTTGTTTCAGCAGCGCATTCGGCCGAAGCCGCCGGCAAAATATCCGCGAAGATGCCCGAAGATCAGCGCATCGCGCATGTGCTTTCGCGTCTCACTTTCGGCGCGCGGCCGGGCGATTTTGAAAAGGTGAAGGCGATAGGCGTCGAGCGGTTCATTGCTGAACAGCTCGATCCCGATTCAATCGAGAACACCCCGGCCATTGCCAAACTTAAGAGGTTGCCGACCCTGGGCATGGCCACGCCGGTAATCATCGAACAGTACACGCCGCCAAAACCAGTTGTCTCTCAATCGCCGGCCCCGTCGCAGCCCGCTGAGAAATCGAAGGCGGCGGCACAAATTGCTAATGAGCAAATGCCGGCGCAAAAAAAACCGACTGACAGTATGCCTGCGCTCATGGTGAATGAAAGCGCGAAAAGCGTTCCCGACCTAATGCAAAAGCCCGGCGAAAACAGTCAAACAACGAACTCCGCGCCGCCTGAAATAAAAAAAGAAAATGCAGACAGGGCGGCTGCACTCCCAACGGCAAAGCCCAGCCCGCCGCCAAAAAATCCGCAGATGGTCGTGACTGAGTTGCAACGAGCAAAGCTATTGCGCGCGGTTTACAGCGAACAGCAGCTGTATGAGCTGATGGTCGATTTCTGGGAGAACCACTTCAGCATCTTCGCGAACAAGGACGACGATCGTTACCTGCTAACGAGTTTCGATCGCGACACCATTCGCCCGTTCGCAATGGGACGCTTTCGCGATCTGCTCGGCGCCACGGCGCACTCGCCCGCAATGCTTTACTACCTCGACAACTGGCGCTCGAGTGTGCCGCGCCCTTATGCGGCTAAGGATGGCAAACCTGCCGGAGTTGACGGAGGACTTAACGAAAATTACGCGCGTGAGTTGATGGAATTGCACACCCTTGGTGTCGATGGTGGTTACACCCAGAAAGACGTCCAGGAGGTGGCGCGGTGTTTTAGCGGCTGGACAATTTTGAAACCTAACGAGCAGGGACTGTTTCTATATCGCCCGGGTTTTCACGATGACGGCGAGAAAGTTGTCTTAGGCCACAGGATTCTTCCCGGGGGCGGCATGGCTGACGGCGAACGCGTGCTCGACATTCTGGCAGCGCATCCCGCAACTGCCCGCTTTATTGCTACAAAACTCGCCCGCCGTTTTATCAGTGACAACCCACCGCAATCCGTTATCGATCGAGCGGCGGCTGTCTTTCTAAAAACAGACGGTTCAATCCGCGAGACTCTGCGCGCGATTGTGACGTCGCCTGAGTTTTTCGCTCAGTCGGCCTATCGCGCGAAGGTGCGCTCACCCTTCGAATACGTTTGCGCGGCAATGCGCGCCCTGAATGCCGAAACTGATGGCGATCGTCCGGTGCTCGACTCAATCGCGCGAATGGGGCAACCGGTTTTCGGACGGATTACGCCGGACGGATTTTCCGACCGCGCGGAACAGTGGCTCAGCAGCGGCGCGATGGTCGCGCGTCTTAATTTTGCGAGCGCCCTGGCCACGGGCCGCATCAAGGGAACGAAGATTGATCTTGCGCAGTTGTTATCGGGAATCGATCCGGAAAAAAAGGCTGAGGTTATTTCACGGCTGATGCGATTGACGTTCGCTTCGGCTGCGACACGGGCTGAGTTGGAAAAAGTCCTGGCATCGCCGCCGCCGCCCGGCGCGGTGATAGGCGCTTTGCCTCCCCCTGCGAACCTGTCGGCAAATTACACGGGCCACGACAGAAGGGCGCAGTCAGCACCGCCTTATCTCACCGATCTGGTTACTTTGTTAATCGGCTCACCAGAATTTCAGCAGCGATAGATGCGCGACAAATTTGGAACCCGCCGGCGCTATAGTTCGGAGTACCGCATTTATGCGGAGTCGACTGCACGAATGATTCCGCCTGAAGGCGGGACTCCAAACAATACAGAACGGAGACACGCTACAGCCACCTCAGTGCCTCTCCCTGGCCGGGGATCCCGGGCGCTTGCCGTCATAGTCAGAGTGGTCTGCCGGGTACCGGGCATGATGGCTTGTCTCCTGGCCTGCCTTGCCCCTGTTTCTTTCCAACCGCTCACAGTTTCTTCTCAGATCCGTGCTCATCCGACCCGTTCAGCGGCGATTACCGTTACTGTCAACACTACCCGCCCCATCAATCGCTTCACTCCTGGCCACGCATTTGGCGGCGGCATTGACGGCCACGACAAAGGCATCACCGATCTGCAGTTGACCGCAGCCAACATCAAAGAAATGTTGTCGGCCGGCCTTACGTCCTTGACCTATCGGCTGCGCACGGAACTCGCTAATGACGTTTGGCACTGGAACCCGCAGGGGCAATGGAGCGACGAGAGCAGCAAGCAAGGTTACTGGATCTCAGATGCGCAGGCCGCCGCTCCGATCTCGCTTTCCTATGGTTTCCGCCTGCCGCGCCGCGGCAACACGATCGACCAGGCGAACAACGAAGGTTATTCCCGGCTCGACGACGGCGACGAGACAACTTTCTGGAAGAGTAATCCCTACCTTGATCGGTACTTCACGGGCGAGAGCAACTCGCTTCATCCGCAGTGGATTGTGATCGAGTTTGAGCGCCCGGCGCCAATCAATGCGATCCGGTTGATTTGGGCAGCGCCTTTTGCCACTCGTTACCGCATTCAGTATGCAGACTTCGATGACATAAGCGATATCGCATTCAACCCGCCAGGCTTGTGGCGCGATTTTCCGCGGCACTCACAGATTCGATCTGCAAAAGCAGAAAGCACCGGATTGCTCCGGCTTTCGCAAACGCCGCTCAACGTACGCTGGTTACGCATACTCATGACCGAATCTTCCGGCACTGGTCCTATCGGTTCGAGCGACGTTCGCGATCGACTTGGGTTTGCGTTGAAAGAAGTTTATGCCGGGGTTATTGATAATCACGGCGAGTTCAATGATCAGATTCGCCATGGCCCCGATCGCCGCCGCCAAACCATTTTTCATGTTTCTTCGACGGATCCGTGGCATCGCGAAATCGATCAGGACAATGGTGTCGAGCAGCCGGGTTTGGATCGTGTCTATCAAAGCGGACTGACAAATGGTCGGCCGTTGGTTTTACCGGTTGGTTTACTTTTCGACACGCCGGAGAATGCCGCCGGCGAGATTAGTTATTTGCGGTCGCGCGGATACCAATTCGATCGCGTAGAGCTTGGGGAAGAGCCCGACGGTCAATACATCACTCCGGAAGATTTCGGCGCACTGTATTTGCAGTGGGCGGACGCAATTCATCGTGTCGATCCGAATTTGAGGCTCGGCGGTCCGAGTTTTCAGGAAATTCTTCCCGATGATCAGAGGCGAGCGTTCAAGCTCGGCAACAGCGAATGGCTGCGGCGTTTTCTCGATTATTTGAAACGGCGCGGCCGCACGTCGGATTATTCATTCTTTTCTTTCGAATGGTATCCATTCGACGATGTCTGCGAACCGGTGGCGCCACAACTCCTGCGCGCGCCGGCGATCCTCGCGAAGTCGTTACGCGAGATGCAGCGGCGCGGGCTGCTCCGGCGCATCCCCTGGATCATTTCTGAGTATGGCTATTCAGCATTTGCGGCGCGCGCCGAACTGACCATCGAAGGCGCCCTATTGAACGCCGACATTGTCGGCAGGTTTTTGTCACTCGGCGGCGACCAGGCATTTTTGTTTGGTTACACGCCCGGCTATGTTAATCGCGAGCAGCCATGCACTGCGGGCAACAACATGCTTTTTTCGATGGACAGCGCAGGAAACATCAGACATCGGTTTGGTACTTACTTTGGTGCGAGACTATTGACTCAGGAATGGGCGAAACCCGGAGACGGTTGGAACGAATTATTTCCCGCCAGGGTAACGGCGACGAACAGCAAGGACCATGAGCTAATAACTGCTTATGCGTTGAAGCGGCCGGACGACCTTTGGTCGCTGCTTGTTATCAACAAGGATCCGAAACGCGAGTTTCAGACAAGTATCACTTTTCACAACGCGCGCTCAGGAGCGCATGGACATTTCCTGGGCCCAGTCGATTTATACCAGTACTCAGATAAACAATATGTTCTCGGCGGGCCAGATAGCGATCCTTATCCTGTGAAGGCGGACGAGCCCGATCATAGAGTTATCCAATCATCACAAACTAGAGCGACGCAAATTACGTTGCCGCCGTATTCACTGACCGTCATTCGTGGCCGTTTCATTCAAGTGCCTTGAATTCGGCCTTAAGCTAACTCATCAAATTCACCCTTGCGGATCGCTTTGGCGACGGCTTCGATTTCTGCCGACATCGCCCGATCATTTGTGAGGCGGACGACGTGACGGCGGACTATCGCGTAGGCCTGCCTTACGCCGCGGCCTGGCTTCAGCGGCGCGCGGTATTCCAGGCCCTCGGCAGCCGTAATCAGTTCGATCGCCGTGATGGTTTCCGCCAGGTCGACGATTGAACGCAGCTTAGTGGCGGCGGTCATACCCATGGAAACGTGGTCCTCCTTGCCGCCATCGGTAGGCACATTGTCGATGCTCGCGGGATGCGCCAGGACTTTCGCTTCGTTTAAGAGCGAGGCAGCGACGATCTGCATCATCATGAAACCGGAAGCCGCGCCCGGATGCGAAGTCAGAAATGGCGGCAGGTCTTCATTCGAATCGGGATTCACCAGCCGATCGATGCGCCGCTCTGTGATACTCATCAGATCGGTCAGCGCGATGGCCGCGTAGTCGAACGAGAGCGCCAGCGGGGCGCCGTGAAAGTTTCCACCCGAAAGCACTTCACCTGTGTCTGCAAACACCAAAGGATTGTCTGTGGCACTGCCGGTTTCTGTTTCCACCACGTTACACGCGTGATTCAGAGCGTCACGCACCGCCCCGTGCACTTGCGGCATGCAGCGCAGGCAGTAAGCATCCTGAACGCGCGGATCATTTTGCAAATGTGACTCGCGGATCTGACTTTCGCTAAGCAGGTCGCGCAGGTGCTCAGCCACTCTAATTTGTCCCTGATGAGGACGAGCGGCATGAATCCGCTCGTCGAAGGCCACGGGTGTTCCTTTGAGCGCTTCGAGAGACATTGCGCCGGCAACATCGGCGAGTTGCACTACCCTGCTGGCGCGCTGCAGGGCCAGCCCGCCGACCGCGGCCATAGCCTGCGTTCCGTTCAAGAGGGCGATGCCCTCTTTCGCTTCCAACTGGAGTGGGTCGATCCCCGCGCTCTGCAAGGCTTCGGCGCTCGGCATTCGCTGATCGTTGAAAAAAACTTCGCCTTCGCCGATTACCGTAAGCGCCAGGTGGGCAAGCGGCGCCAGATCGCCGCTGGCGCCGACAGATCCTTTCTCCGGAATCAACGGGGTCACGCCCCGATCCAGCATCGCGATCAGCGTATCAATCAGAATCCCGCGGCAACCGCTGTAGCCCTGGGCCAGAACGTTGGCTCGCAGCAGCAACATCGCCCGCGCTTCCGCTACGGAAAGCGGCGGGCCCACTCCACACGAATGACTGCGAACGAGATTTAGTTGCAACTCGCGAAGTTGAGATTGCGCGATGTGGACGTCTGAAAGTTTCCCGAAGCCGGTGTTGATTCCATAGACAGTCTGTTCTTCCGCTACGATTTTTTCTACGACCCTGCGCGCCGCCTCAACTCGCTGGCGCGCTGCGGCGGACAAAGTAACGCGCTCGTCGCCGTTAGCAACGGCGACGACCTGCGCGAGTGATAACCTCTGGCCGTCGAGTTCGAGCACGTCGAGAGTAAACAGAGAGCGGTGAGCAGTAAGCAGTAGAATCAACGGCTCACTGCAGCAGAAGGCAAAGCAAAAAGCATTAGATAGAAAGCACTAGACAGAAAGAATTGTTAATCGGTTCACGACGATTGCGTTACTTCTGCTTACTGCTTACTGCTTACTGCTTACTGCTTACTGCTTACTGCTTACTGCCTATTGCTTACGGGCTCACCTCTGTCGCTCCGGTGTTTCCGAGACGTGAAAGCTACGATCGGGTGTTTCTGAGCTATGAATGCGGCGATCGGGCGCGTATGTCATGTCGATCTTCCTGAATTCGCCGCTTGTGCCTCCGCGCATACGTTGGCGCGCGCGTTTAGCGCGTCGCACCGTTGCTTTGGTGCCTGATGAAGCTGCACGCGTCCAATTAGAGACGCGTTGAAGTGGATGCAGCGAAAATTGATGGCGCGGCAAGACTTCGCCCGTGGCTTCGCGTAATCTAATCGTGCTGATTGCGAAGACAAACAGGGTTGCATTGAAAACAAATCCCACAATGAAAACGATCCAACCTGGCACCAGGCCGACAGTGGCGCGAACAAGGAATTCGTCAAAACTCGCTGCCGGCGTCGGATGCAAATAAACTTTGAGATTCCAACTCATCGCCAGCAGGGCAAACAGCCAGATATAGTTGCGTCGCAGTCGTCGCCCGACCGCTTCCCAAATGCTGATCGTGAAATGCGGCGTTAATAAGTCAGAAGCCAGATGCGAAGCCCATTCCTGATCGCGCGGAACGCTCTCGGGCGCCAACATTTGCGCGAGATAGCCAGTTTCGATCACGCGTACGCGGCTGGCCCAGATTTCGTAATAGCGATAGCGGCGGGCTTCCATCGCCAGAAAGATCGCCACCAGAATCGAAATGATCGGTATCAGAAAATGCGGATTAGTTGGTGAACTGAAAGCAAATGATTCACCTCCGACTACTGTCAATACAGCCCAATAGGTAGTGTTATCGAGTCGAGTGCGCCAGGTATTGGAACGCTGCACCTCACCCCGATAGAAGTGCGACATCGCGGCGTTGAATTCCGCAGGTGAAAGCCTGCGCATCACTTCGGGGGACGAACTGCGCACTTCCTTATTGGGCACGACCGTGTCATGAAAAGATGCAGACGATACCGGCCGGAGGCGGCCCGTCACATGCTCTCCTGATCGCGCCGGACTGAAGGGCTCACGCGGCAACGCGCCGGTTTGCCTTTCGGGAGAAAGTTGTGACGGACCGGTTTTTGGATTCAGGGATCCGCTCCCGCGATCGGTTCGCAAGGGATCAGTCGTGCGATGTCTGGGGTCAGTCGTCGTCGGCATCAGAAATCATTCAACCGGCGAACTGTGGGATGCTCGCGGCCGGTGTTCAGATAATAGCACGGCGCGGTTTGGATGACCTTACGAATTCCTGAACGGAACCACAAAAACTCCGGATTCGAAAAGGCTGTGTGTCCGCAACACTTCGATCGGGCGAAAAACAATCGCGATAATTACGAAAACAAGTGGGAAGCAACCGCGAAAATGGGTAGCTTGACATGCGATCTTTGCGACACCTATAGTTTGCTTTCGTTGTTTGAAAGCGATGATTTTTGATGTTTCAAAGGGTGGGCGCGCTTCATCACATGACCGCTGGATGCGCGAGGCCCTGCGGGCGGCAAGGGAAGCGCAAGCGCGTAATGAAGTCCCGATCGGAACCTGCGTCGTGGTAGGCGAGGAGCTGCTGGCGGTCGCGGGAAATCGCACGCGAACAGATTGCGATCCGACGGCGCACGCGGAGATTGTGGTGCTGCGCGAGGCCGCCGGACAATTTGGCAATTTCAGACTGGCCGACGCCATCGTTTATTCGACTATTGAACCCTGCGCGATGTGCGCCGGTGCCCTGATCCAGGCGCGCGTGAAGTTGCTTGTTTACGGCGCCACCGATGAAAAGGCAGGCGCCGTGGAATCGCACTTTCACATTTGTAACTCCGATCAGCTGAATCATCGAGTGGAAGTGATCAAGGGCGTCCTGGAAAGCGAATGCCGCGAGCTGATGCAGGAGTTTTTTAAAAGCAGAAGGCAAAAGTAAAAAGGTAAAAGGAAAAGGGTAAGAAAAAGTAAACGCTGAATCTTCGGAAGTCGGTTTTAACAGAGATCGTTTTGCCGTTTTTACTTTTCCTTTTGCCCTGAGTTGCGGAGAGGTCGCATAGCGGATTAGTGCACCGGTCTCGAAAACCGGAGTGGGTTTACGCCCACCGTGGGTTCGAATCCCACCCTCTCCGCCATAGCATTGCCGATTTCCAATTGCCAATTTTCAATTGGTCTTTGGCGCAGATTCTTCAGTCAAAGCGCGCAGCCAATTGGCAATTGACAATCGGAAATGCTGGAGAGGTGCAAGAGTGGTTGAATTGGCAGCACTGGAAATGCTGTGAACGGGGAACCGTTCCGTGGGTTCGAATCCCACCCTCTCCGCCATAAAAGATTTGCGATTTTTGATTGCCGATTTCAGATTGGTTTTTGATTTGTCGCACCGCGACGCTCATTTGGAGAACTTATTGAAGGTCACTGAGAAAAAATATCTCCGCAGAATAGTGGGACTCACGATCATCCTTGGTACGCTGAGTCTATCGATTGGAGACTCAGTGGCACAGCGGCGTCGACCGACGAGGCATGCCGCTATTTGTGGAAATCCGAAAATTAGCTGTAAAACGACCGCTTCTTTTCAACTAAACGATCTTCCCTTCGAAGTCGGGAAGAATTCAGTGATCGTTGATACCGTCCCGTTCTACGCAATCATCCTGAAGAGCGTCGCGGTCAAAGAAGATAATTGCGAAGTATTTATTGCGGAACGCGATCGATTGTCGGCACAGGTACTCTTTCCCGATCACAAAGTATTCAGTTCGCGCTGCACTGATCCTGAGAATTTGTTTTATGCCGACGCGAGTTCGCGCACACCGAGATACTTTAGTGAGACACATCGGATCATGGCTGTTTATGCGGGTACGACTCCAGCCGATGCGAATCGCATGCTGGACGCCGTGAAAGCGACTGGAAAATTTCCGGGCGCAAATATTCGGCGCATGAGGACCGGATTTAACGGAACTTAGACTCGTCTGCTTTCGAGGGGGAAAAGAAATGAACGACGACAAGCTGGCAATCGAAGAGGCGCGCCGTGCTGGCCAGCATGGCTCAGTCAAATCACAAGTCGAAGGCGAAGTTCAGGCTGAGATTGCTGAACGAGCTGCTGTCACACCGGCGCCGGAAGGCGAGAGAATCAACCAGGTTGCGGGCCAGTTCCGCGCCAAAGCTGTAGACGAAGTCGTCGAGACCGAACGCGAAGTCGGACGCGCACGCGGAGTAGCGCGCATCTCGCAGGTCATTGATTACCTTTTCTACATCCTCTATGCGTTTCTTGGGTTGCGACTAGTGCTCGAGTTGCTCGCGGCGCGACAGGATGTCGGATTCACGAAATTCGTCAACACCGTAACGGCGCCGTTCTACGGACCATTCAGAGGAATTGTTGCCAGCCCGAGCGCGGAGGGTCACCGGCTGACGCTGCCAATTGTCATTGCGATCATCGTTTACATCCTGTTGCATCTCGGCATCAACGGTTTGTTGCGCATGTTCGCGCATCGGAAGACGGCGGTTTGAAATTGATTGCCGATTTCCAATTGCCAATTTTCTGACGGTTTAGGCCGAAACATCGAGCGCGCGAAATCCTCTCAAATCGACAATCGACAATTGGCAATCGACAATGCTCTCGGATTGGCAATCGGCAATCGGCAATGCTTTAATTGAGTTATCAGACTTCGGGCTCCGCACAACGTCGCCCCGGTGAACCCCGCCAGGCCGGGAACGGAGCAACGGTAGCCAGGAGCGCGTGTGTTGCGGGTAAGTCCGGAGTCTGACCAGTTCCCTTTCGTGACTCCCCAAACTTTTATCGCCTTAACTGAAGGGAGTTAGCACAATGATGAGGACGTTCACGGCTGCCATATTTATCACCGTCATGTCGGCAATGTCGCTTTGCGGATTCGCGCAATCCGAGTCGCGTGAAGACCTGGTGAAACAAATCGAAACTAAGCGGGCGGAGTTGGCGATCCTGGAAAAACGGATACTCGAACCCTCCGAAGAGGACAAGACGACCTACGCTGCCTTTCTTCAACAACCGAACACTGGTCTGATTCGTTTGTTACCGCGCGAGAAATACGACGACCAGGCTTACAAAGGCAGCACGAAATCCAGCGTCACTATCAGAGGGGGCGGGGCTTATTATTCTTTTACCGCTCTGTCGCACGACTACAACTCCGGTGGTCCCGATCTTTCTTTGGAAATGGGGAGCTTCGGTGTTGGTTTTGCCGGCGCGAACTACGGGATGCTGACCAATCTGGGAGATGTTGCTCTGGAAACCGTTACGATTGAATATCCGGGCGCGCGCTACCTGTCAGAGTATGTTGTGCCGGGTGAGGAGCCCGCGGCCCGGGCTGAAGCGCGTCGATTTGGAGAGGGAATCACGGTCGAGGACGCAATGTATCGTGAGCGGATACCCGCTAGATTGAATACGACGTACCTGCTGCGATCAATAACCTACGGTACCAGCGACGTGCTCGTCGCTTTTCGCGTGGTCCGCCAGGAGAGCGATGGCAGCGTCGTCATCGCCTGGAAGATGTTGAAGAAATATCCGGCGCCGAAACTGGCGCAAAACAAGACGCCTTAACCGTCTCAGGCAAAACGAAGTCAATGTCTTATCAGGTCATCGCGCGCAAATGGCGCCCGCAAAAATTCGAAGACGTGACGGGTCAGGAAGTTCTGACCCGCACTTTGCAAAACGCCATAGAGCATGACCGGCTGCACCACGCGTATCTTTTTTCAGGCGCGCGCGGGGTTGGGAAGACAACTACCGCACGGCTGGTGGCGCGCGCTTTGAACTGTCATAAGTCAGACGGACCCACCGCCACACCCTGTGCGATCATTGATGAGACGGCCTGTGCATCGTGCCGCGAAATTGCAGAAGGGCGCTCGATGGACGTACTCGAAATCGATGCGGCGTCGAATACCGGTGTGGACAATGTGCGCGACGTGATCATCGGCAGCGTCGCCATCGCGCCGGCTCGCGATCGCTACAAAGTCTTCATCATCGACGAAGTGCATATGCTTTCGGGACCGGCCTTTAATGCTTTGCTGAAGACAGTCGAAGAGCCTCCGCCGCGCGTCGTGTTCATCATGGCGACAACCGAAGAACACAAGGTCCCGGAAACGATTGCCTCGCGCTGCCAGCTTTTCGAATTTCGCACGATTGCGACCGCAAAGATCGCCGAGCGGTTAAAACTGATTGCTAAAGCCGAAAAGATTTCGATTTCTGAAGAAGCTCTGCGCGAGATCGCGCGCTCGGGCGACGGTTCAATGCGCGATGCGCAATCTGCATTTGATCAGGTGATAAGTTTCGCCGGCGAAAAGATTAAGACCGGAGACGTGGAAAAGGCACTCGGCATCGCGGGTGCAGATGTGCTGTCCCACGTGGTCACCGGGATTGCTGAAAACAAGCCTGCGGAAGCGCTGGCCATCGTAGATGATCTCGTGATGCGCGGGCACAATCTGCGGAACTTCTGCCGCGACGTGCTTTCGCATCTGCGGGACCTGCTGGTTGTGAAAGTGTCCGGCGATCCCAAATTGCTCGACTCTTCAGCGGCGAACGAGGCAGCTTTGAAGGAGCAGGCCGCCTTGTTTTCCGAATCTGATCTGGTGCGCTTTTTTCACTCGCTGGCTGAAACTGAGAGCAGTTTGAAGGACGCTGCGAATCCCCGTTATCAAGTGGAAGTCGGGCTGGTGAAATTGATGGAGATGCGCCGTCTTGCGCCACTCGGCGATCTGGTCGACCGGATCGCCCAGATCGAGAATGCCATGCGGACCGGCAAACCCATTTCTGAAGGGAAGCCTCCCCCAGGCGGATCGCAAAGCGGATCGGTTACTGGGAGCGAGACGGCTCCCTCGCGAAGCAGTTCGGCCAGGCGCGCTCGAGCTTCTGATTTGACCGAAGATCCGGCAACGGCCCCTGCTCCCGGTATTCCCAGGCCGGTCTTGACTCAATTGGATCAAATTAAAGCCGCTTTGGAACGAAAACGCCGGCGGCTTTTGGTCGCGGCTCTGGAAGGCGCCGCGCGCTCGGAGCTCGCCGGTGATGAGCTGCTGGTCGAGTACATTCCCGAGAGCAGGCATTATCGTGACACGCTGATAAAAAGCGAAAACACTAAAGCTTTAAGAGAGGCGTGTACCGAAGTGCTTGGTCGCGAAATTGGAATTCGTTTGCTGATTAAGGACGAGACTGCACCGGACGGTCAGTCTCTGTCAATTGAGGAAGAAGAACGCCGTGAGACACAGAAAGCCCGCCAGGCAATCGCCCAGCATCCTTCAGTCCAACAAGTCCTCCGCGCCTTTGGCGGTGAGATTGTCGACATCAAGCTGCGGTAATCAAGTCTCGACCTCAGCCTGACCTTGCGCTTCCCGCGCGACTCTCAAAAATGCCCTCGCCGCATGAGAAAGCGTCGCTCCTTTCCGATAGATTAAATGGAGCCGTCTTTCCAGTCGCATCTCGCGCACCGATAGCCCGGCCAGTTGTTTGCGCGCAATCTCTGTTTGGGCTGCGAGTCGCGGCACCAATGCCACGCCCATTCCGTTTTCCACCAGCCGCTTGATCGCTTCCAAGGTCGGCATCTCCATTGAAATATTGAGGGGTGTACGGTGCTTCTCGAAAGCTTTGATCACTCGTTCGCGGTAATGCGAAGGTACGTTATGCGCGATGAACGCTTCGGCGCCCAGCTCGCGCACCGAAACGGTTTTCCTGGCGGCGAGCGGATGATTGGGAGCAACTATCAAAGCAAGTTCGTCGGGCGTCACAGGCAAAGACTTGATGGCCTGGTCGGCCGGCTTGTAGGAAACCACGCCGATTTCCACCTGGCGCCTGAGAATCTCTGAAGGAATTCTGCTGCCCAGACTCCGCTTCACTTCGATCTTGATATGGGGATGGCGCGCGCGAAAAGTTGGAATCAGCGGGAGCAAACCCATCACCGTGTATTCGTTTGCGCTGAGCGACAGCTTGCCGCGATGCAAATCGCGCAACTCGCGAATCGCCGAGTGTGCGTGTTGCCGCAGGTTCATCATCTGCTGGGCAAAGTCATACAGGACTCGTCCGGCCGCCGTGAGTGTGCCGTCCTTGGACGAGCGATCGAACAGGGCCTCGCCGAGTTCGGCCTCAAGGCGCCGCACGGCCTGGCTGATTGCCGGCTGCGTCCGGCTCAAGGCCTCGGCGGCGCGAGAAAAACTCTTCTCATGCGCCACGCTCAGGAACACTTCCAACTGATTGATATCCATCAGGGTCTGCCCCCTTTAAAGTTATCCCGCCTCGTGTTTTTGGTTATCATATCACAACGAGTTATATTTCAATCAGAATTATAACTTTGACTTTTGCGGCACCCGGTTCTAGGATTCGGTTTCGGCAGGCGACAGGAGGCGTGTATTACATGAATACCGAGCCGGTAAAGATTTTCGACACGACGTTACGCGATGGTGAACAATCGCCGGGCTGCTCGATGAACCTGGGCGAAAAGGTGCGTCTGGCGCGAAAACTCCAGTCGCTGGGTGTGGATATTATTGAAGCCGGATTTCCGATAGCGTCAGATGGGGATTTTGCAGCGGTCAAGGCAGTAGCCGCTGAATGCCGCGACGTGACGGTAGCCGCATTGTGTCGAACCGCCGAAGCGGATGTTCGGCGCGCCGCCGAGGCTTTAAGCGACGCTTCACGCCCGCGCATTCATACCTTCGTTGCCACTTCCGACATTCATCTGGAGTACAAGCTAAAAAAGACGCGTGCCGAAGTAATCGAGATGACCCGCCAGGCTGTGCGCCTGGCGCGAGACTTCGCTGACGAAATCGAGTTTTCCGCCGAAGACGCAACCCGCAGCGACGTAGACTATCTGTGCGAAGTTTTCAGCGTCGCCGTTGAAGCAGGCGCCTCGATTCTCAACGTGCCGGATACTGTCGGATACACTCTCCCCAATGAATTTTCTCAGCTGGTCCGGACCGTGCGAGAGCGAGTCGCCGGAGATCGCAAAGACATCACGATCAGCGTGCACTGTCACAACGATCTCGGCCTGGCCGTAGCGAATAGTCTCGCAGCTGTTGAAGCCGGAGCGCGGCAAATCGAATGCACCATCAACGGGATTGGCGAGCGCGCGGGAAACGCTTCCCTGGAAGAGATTGTGATGGCCATGCGCGTGCGCGCAGATCGGCTACCGTTTGAAACCGGTATAGATGCCCGCGAAATCTACTCGTCCAGTCAATTGCTTTCGCAGATCATTGGCTTTGGCGTACAGCCGAACAAAGCAATTGTCGGGCGCAATGCGTTCGCGCACGAAGCCGGGATTCACCAGCACGGCGTCATCAGTAATCCGTTGTGCTACGAAATCATGACCCCGGAGTCTGTGGGAGTGCCTACAAACGAACTCGTCCTGGGCAAGCATTCGGGTCGTCATGCCCTGGCTTTGCGATTCGAGCAACTTGGTTACCCAATAACTGCGGATGAGCTCGAGGCAGTTTATCGTCGCTTTACCGAACTAGCAGACCGCAAGAAGAGAATCTACGATCAGGACTTGATATCACTGGCGGAGTCCGCTGCATCTCAGCCCGCCTTGATGACAAGCGACCGGGAGCAGTGGATGCGGATGGCAACTGCTTGATTATCCCGAAGTCTCCCTCTTCCTTTGGGTTGGGGAGAGGGCGTGAGTATCGCATCGTTCCAGACCTCCTTCGTCAGCCTTCTCCCAAAGGGGAGAAGGGAGATTTTAGTCACCCGGTGATTCGCGGATCATACGACTGGACCTTTTCAAGGGGAATCATGCGACTAAAAATAGTTGTCCTTCCTGGTGATGGTATCGGGCCGGAAGTGACTGAACAGGCCGTGCGTGTCTTGCGCGAGGTGGCAAACATTCACGGCCACAACTTTATTTTCGAAGAACACGCGGTCGGCGGATCGGCCATTAAACGATCAGGCACGCCACTACCACAGACTACTCTCAGTGCCTGTCTGGCCGCCGACGCTGTGGTGCTGGGCGCGATAGGTTCTCCTGAATTTGATCATCTCTCGCCGACTCAAAGACCGGAGGCCGGCCTGCTACAGTTGCGGCGCGAGCTCGGGGGCTTTGCAAATCTGCGCCCCATAAGTTCATATCGTGCGCTGGCGGCGGCGTCTCCCCTGCGAAGTGAAATAGTTGACGGCGCCGACATCCTGTTTGTGCGCGAGCTCCTGGGTGGCCTCTACTTTGGTGAGCCGCGCGGCATCACTTCCGAAAACGGAAATTCGGCGGCTTTCAACACGATGCGCTATTCCGTGAACGAGATCGAGCGGGTCGCGCGCGTCGCATTTGAGGCCGCGATGAAGCGCCGCCGGAGAGTGACTTCTGTCGACAAAGCGAATGTGCTGGAAACTTCTCAGTTGTGGCGCCAGACTGTTACGCGAATCGCCGGGGAATATCCGCAAGTCGATCTTGACCATCTTTACGTCGACACAGCCGCGATGATGATCGTGACTAATCCGGCTAAATTTGACGTAATCCTTACAGAGAATTTGTTCGGAGATATTTTGTCCGATGAGGCCGCAGTAATTACGGGATCGCTCGGCATGCTGGCTTCAGCGACGACTGGAGGCGCCGTCGATCTTTATGAACCCGTGCATGGTTCGGCGCCGGACATTGCCGGTCGCGGCGTTGCGAATCCCCTCGGGGCGATTGTTTCGGCTGCGATGCTCTTGCGTTACACCGCGAAGAGGGACGACGAAGCCGAAGACATCGAGGCCGCAATTCGAGCTGTGCTCGATGCGGGTTATCGAACTCTGGACATTAACCGGGGCGAACGTGATCATTTAGTCAGCACCGCCGAAATGGGTCAGCTGGTGATCGAAGCCGTCGCCGAAGTTGCTGACCGGCGGCATGCTTATCATGCTGTTTAGTCAGTCGTCATTGGTCAGTGGTCAGTGATCGGTGGTCAGATTTCGGCTGTCAGTCTTTCTGACCACTAATCACTGGCCACTGACCACTAACCACTGACCACTGACCACAAACCATCTGTTATGCCTCGCACACTTTTCCAAAAGGTTTGGGATGACCACGTGGTTCGCGCCGCGGAGAAAGAACCGGACCCGCTCTACATCGACCTGCATCTGGTTCACGAAGTGACTTCACCGCAGGCCTTCGATGGTTTGCGGGCGGCAGGTCGACAGGTTCGCCGGCCTGATCTGACGATTGCGACCATCGATCATAACGTCCCTACTACAGATCGGGCCTTACCCATTACCGATGCAATTGCGCTGAAACAGATTCAAGTGTTGCGTCGGAACTGTGCTGAATTTGGCATTACGCTGTTCGATATCAACTCCCGCGAACAAGGCATCGTGCACGTAATCGGTCCTGAACTGGGACTGACACAGCCGGGCATGACGATCGTCTGCGGTGACAGCCACACCAGCACCCATGGTGCGTTTGGCGCCCTCGCGTTTGGCATTGGGACCAGCGAACTCGAACACGTCCTGGCGACTCAATGCTTGCCGCAGAACAAACCACGCACCATGTTAGTGCGCATGCACGGAAAGTTATCGGAAGGCGTAACCGCCAAGGATCTCGCGCTGGGGATCATCGGAAAGATCGGCACCGACGGCGCGAGTGGCCACGTGATCGAATACGACGGCGAAGCGGTTCGAGCGCTTTCGATGGAAGGTCGCATGACGCTCTGCAACATGAGCATTGAAGCAGGCGCGCGCGCCGGCATGATCGCGCCCGACGAAACGACGATCTCCTATCTCAAAGGCCGTCGATTTGCTCCCCGGGGCGACGCTTGGGACGAAGCGGAAGCTTACTGGCGAACATTGCCATCTGATGGCGGCGCTCAGTTCGATTGCGTGGTGGAGATTGATGCGGCGGCGCTGACACCGTTCGTTACGTGGGGAACGAGTCCGGGCATGGTAGCCCCGATCAATGGAATTGTTCCGGATCCGTTGGAATCCAGGGATGAAGCCGAGCGGCGCGCCACGCGATTAGCGCTTGAATACATGGCACTCCAGCCGCGCACAAAGATCGCCGACATCGCCATCGACCGCGTTTTTATCGGCTCATGCACTAATTCGCGGATCGAAGATTTGCGGGCTGCGGCGCGAGTCGTCAAAGGACACAAACGTAACGCATCGGTGCGCGCGATGATCGTACCGGGGTCACAAAGCGTCAAGCGAGCTGCTGAAGTTGAAGGTCTCGATAAGGTTTTTCTCGAAGCGGGATTCGAGTGGCGCGAGTCGGGCTGTTCGATGTGCCTGGGTATGAATCCGGACATCCTGCAACCGGGCGAGCGCTGCGCTTCGACGAGTAATCGCAATTTCGAAGGACGCCAGGGACGCGGTGGACGCACGCATCTTGTCAGTCCGGCGATGGCGGCGGCGGCCGCGATTGCCGGCCATTTTGTCGATGTCCGGAAATGGGATTATAAGTGAGTTTCAAGTTTCAGGTTTCAACTCTCAAGTCTCGATTCTTGAGGCTGGACGTAATCGCCTCGCCTGCGCTTGCCTTGGCCCGACATTCGACTTGGAACTTGAAACCTGAAACTTGAAACTTGACCACATGAAAGCATTTCGCATTCACACTGGATTAGTCGCAGTGCTCGATCGATCCAACGTCGACACGGACCAGATTATTCCCAAGCAGTTTCTGAAGCGCGTGGAGCGCACCGGCTTCGGAGAGTTTCTCTTTTACGACTGGCGCTTTCTGCCGAATGGAGATCCAAATCCCGAGTTCGAGTTGAACGAGTCCCGCTATCGCGGCGCATCGATCCTGATTGCCGGAAAGAATTTCGGTTGTGGCTCGTCGCGCGAACATGCGCCCTGGGCGCTCGCTGATTTCGGCTTCCACGCGATCATTGCGCCATCTTTTGCCGATATCTTTGCCAATAACTGCATGAAAAATGGCCTGCTGCCTGTGGTGCTCACGGATGCCGAAGTGCATCACTTGATGCGACGCCCGGAAGAATTCGAGAATTATCAGGTCACCGTGGATCTTGAAAATAAAACCGTGACGGATCAGCACGGTTTCTCAGCGTCGTTTGCGATCGGTGAATTTCAGCGTTATTGCCTGCTCGAAGGGCTGGACGATATCGGTTTGACCTTGCAGCACGAGGCGGATATTGCCGATTTCGAGCAAAGACGACGCGCGTGGATGACAACAATCAGATCGGCCGAACAAACTGCCTGACATCCTCGTATAGTTTCGCGCGGAGGTTTTTCAATCATGCGCGATCCACTTCTGGCAGGCATTCTCAGCTTCCTCGTTCCCGGAGTCGGGCAGATCTACAACGGCCGAGTATTGATCGGGATTATTTGGATGATCGTTACCGGAATTTCCTGGATCGGCTCAGCGGGGACGCTCGGTTGGGTCGTTCATCTTATCGCGGCATGGTGTGCCTATTCCTACGCGAAAGATCATCCCGTGCGCGGCTATCTCACAGACTGAGAAAGTTTTCCAACATCGTGCGGCCATGCGGATGTTCGTCGTCGAACAATTCGGGATGGAATTGCACGCCAAAGAGTTGCCGGGAACTGTGTTGCATTGCCTGAATGGGCGAGACCCGATTTGTTGCGGTGCGCACGAAATCCGGCGGCAGCTCCTTGACTTCATCGCAATGTGACTCCCAAACAGTTATTTTGTCCGGCAGGCCTTTAAAGAGCGGATTATCATCGGAAGCTTCAACTTCGATCTCGGTGAATCCTCGTTCACGCAGCGCACCTTCATAACCTTCTCCCGGCGCAACGCGATCAATTAGATCGACGCGTGCTCCGAAAGCCAGAGCCATCTGCTGTTGGCCGCCGCAAACACCAAGGATTGGCTGCGTAGCGGTGCGGATCACATAAAAGATTCCCGCCAGCGATTCACCCGAATAATCATTCCACGGATGGCTCTGGCCGCTGAGAATAATGTGCGACGGCGTGAGCGTCTTCACAAGTTCCGGCGAAATATTTCGAAACGGCTCGACGACGACTCTCATATCGGGTTGCAATCGTTCGAGCGCGCGACGAATCTCGCGCGGGCTGGTGCCCTGACCGTTGATTGTGTTGTCGACGAGCAGCAGCATACCCGTTAAGCGCTAACAAAGATGTTCAAATGAATTAACAGCAAGAGGTTATCTGGTGGTTGCTGGGGGCTGAGAGCTAACAGCTTCTTTCTTAGTAGTTTCGTCTTCTCCCAGGCAGTAAAACTCTCCATTGAATGCTCCTACATAAATCTTTCCATCCAGTACTGCTGGTGTAGCATCGACGTTGTCACCAATTTTGATTTCAGAGATCAGATCGCCCTTGTCCGCTGAGAGGATGTAAACATAGCCGCTCTTGTCCCCGAATATCACTCGACCGTCTATTACCGGTGAAGTTCCCCAGATGGCCGCGCGCGTAAGATGGCGCCAAATCAATTCACCTTTGTCCGCGGACAGGCAGTACAGGTAGCCGCTATTGCAACCGATGTAAACGCGACCATCGGAAATGATAGGACTGGCCCAGAATCCGTTTTTCTCTTTGGTTTTTCGATTAAGACCGCCTTCAGCTCTATAAGTCCAAACCAGGTCTCCATTCTCTTGTTTGTAACATCGGACTATTCCATCTTCAGCCGCGGTGTAAACAAGTCCGTTCACCACGGCGGGCGTCGAATTGGAATCAGCCCCGATGCGTGCTTTCCAGATAATCGAACCATCGTCGGCATTCAAGCAGAAAAGATCGCCGGCCTCAGTATCCACGTAGATGCGATTGTCGACAACAGTGGTTCCGCCTTCGACTGAGCCGCCAAGTTGAGTTTTGAAAATGATGCGGCCATCTTTCAAATCAAAGCAGTAATAGAAATGATCTTCGCCGCCGATGTATACGCGATCTCCGATGATCGATGAGGATGAGTCGGTTTCAAATCCGGTTTGATATTTCCAGACCAGCGAGCCGTCGTTCGTGTTCAGGCAATAGACGGTATGATCCAGATTGCCTATCACAAGACGATCGCCGGCGACAGAGGGCGATGACTTGGCGCTGTCGGTCGTCTTGAATTTCCAGATAACGCCGGCATCGTTGCGGTTCAGGCAGTACACATAGCTGTCCGCCGAGCCGAAGTACACGCGATCCCCGACGACTGCCGGCTGGCCCGGCCAGCCTGATCCGCCCCAAGGATCGGAATGCAGACGTCCACGCGTCCAGGTTGTTTTAACATTCCAGATAACCTTAAGCGATTTTGGTATTGGTCCCGTGCCGAAGAAACTGCGCGCGGGGTTGCCAAGCCACATCGGAAGGGCGGCCGCCGGTTTTGGTTTTTCAATTCTGGTTTCGGCGACGGTTTCCCTGACCACGCCCCGGTTACAGCCGGCGAGTGCGAACGAGGCGCAGATCACTAAAGGCGCACAAAGAGATAGACGGAGAGCGGGGAAAGACAGGGGATTCATTAACTAAAACAGCAATCGTATCCGAGACTGAATCGGCTACTTCACCGGCCACTTGCCACTATAAACCAACTCGGCGCTTCCAGTCAGCACAACTTCATCGTCATCGCGCCACTCGATGGGAATCACGCCCCCAGGCGCGTGTACTTTAACGATTCGATCAGTCTTGTTGTTAATGACGGCGGCGACCACCGCAGCGCACGAACAGGTGCCGGAGCTTTCTGTTTCACCGACGCCGCGTTCCCAGATTCGCTCTTCGAGCTTGCCGCGATCACGAACGCGAACAAATATCACGTTCGTCCGCTCGGGAAACACGCGGTGATTTTCGATCAGCGGACCCAACCGCCGCCAGTCGAGCGCCTCGAAGTCCTCAACAAAGATGCAGCAGTTGGGATTGCCCATTTGCAAGGCCGTAATGGGCAGAGTTTCACCGTCGACGTTCAACGGATAATCAACAACTCGGTCCAGGACGTGTCCCAGGTTCATTGGGATTGCGTTGCTCTCGAACTCTGGTTTGCCCAATTCAGAGCGAAACAGAAATGTTCCCTGGCCTGACTGTTCAAGCAGATAATAACGCTTGATACCATTGCGTGTTTGCAGCCGCACAATTTCCTTCGACCAGAGATTGTGAAAGAAAAGATAGGAAGCCGCGCAGCGCGTGCCATTGCCCGACATCCCTGCTTCGCTGCCATCCGGATTGAAAATGCGGACGGCGAAGTCGGCCGTGTTATCTTCAGCGTGCCGAACTATGGCGATGCCGTCACCGCCAGCGCCGTAGTGCCGGTTACAAATTCGGCGCGCAAGGCTTCCCAGGTCGGCAATCTCAGCCAGCTGTTCAGCCTCGAAGACGAGATAGTCGTTGCCGTAGCCCTGGAATTTGGTGAACCGAATGTCCATCTGAAGTTCGGCGGCGTTTGGGCGCGCTTCTATGGCGGTGTTTCGCCGAATGCTTTGCGAAATCGCTGGGTCAGCGCGGGTTCAATCCCCAGCAAACGTTCATATACCGTCAGTTGACCGCGATGATACATCTCGTGAGCTACGGCGAACGACACGAACGCCATCTTCGTCATTTCCTTGCCGTCAAAACGCTTCATTGTCTTATTCATTTCGTCATCAGCGGCGATTAACTTCTCGCCTGCCTCGTCCATGCTGGCGCGAAGCAACTCGAGCAAACGATCCTTGTCATCGACGTCTCTGACATCCGGCGCGTAGTGTTTGATCTGATCGGCAAACGAGGCGCGCATGATGTTCGTATCCGGGCGGCAAAGCTCGCCAGTTAGAAACTTCTGGGTCTCAACCAGATGTTGGAGCAGTCCTTTGATCGAGCGGCAATCCGGCGTGGCCCGAAATGAAAACTGGTCTGCCGGGATCTGCGTGGCTTCGTCGATTAAGCCAGAACGCACTTCCTTCCAACTCTCGATGACCTTTGCGATTGCCATAAGATTCTCCTTGGATCCTAAGACCGTTGATGAATGTCACATTCAGATTCTTCGCGACATGTGGACGACCGCGATAATTTCAACGGAATCGGGTCGAATGTAATAGATAATTCTATATGGACGTTCGAATATCTCACGGATCTGACCGAGACTAAACTCTGGAACGACACGTCCTGAAAGCGGGAAAGCGGCGATTTGCTTGCTACGACTGGTCAGCCGATCAACCGTTCGCTTGGCGTAGGCGGGTGAGTTCTGGGCGATGTAGTCGTGAATCGTCCGAAGATTACGTTTCGCGGTATCAGTCCAGACGACCTTCACCCGGACAATCCGAATTCTTCGCGAACTTTTTCAACGTCGGTTACACGGCCCGCTTCACTATCAGCCAAACCTGACTCAATGGTTTCCCTGACGTAGATTTGGAACATCAGATCTTCCCAGGTTGAATCATCCGGCAACGCATCGACTATTCGTCGGGCTTCTTCCTTAATGTTCGCGCTCATGATTCTCACCTTGCTGAGAAACTATAAACAGTTTTGGAATCAGCGGCAAATACTCTCGTTCTATTGTGACTTCCCGGCAAACGAAGCCAGCAGGATGGCGATTGCATCGATCGAATCTCGACGTAACGCGCCAGCATCGGGATAATTATTCAGCATCATCGAGAACACGAGATGCTCGCCCGAAGCCGACGTTACGTAACCCGATAACGACGCAACGGAACTGAGCGATCCTGTTTTTGCTCGCAGGTTTCCCTCAGCCGGCGTACCTTTCATTCGCGTGCGCAGCGTGCCGTCGACTCCGGCAATCGGCAACGCGTCGCGAAACTGCGCGAAGTATTTGTGCCTGGACATGAAGGTGAGCAGTTGCACGCTTGTGTTTGCCGAAATCAAGTCATTGCGTGACAAACCCGAGCCATCGTTTAGTGCGAGATCGCTGTCGCTAACACCGGCCTGTTTTAAGAAGTTCGTCACGATTGTTAGTCCGCCCTCCTCACTAGTTTCTTCAGCTACGTTACCCAACACCGATACATTACCCAACTCAGAAAGACCGCCTGGCACGTCCTTTCTGATAACCGGCACGACGATCGGCGTTTCGCCCAGTGTTCTCAAAATCAGTTCCGTATAAAGATTTTGACTGGGTTTCAGAGTATGCGCAGCAATTACACTGAAGGGCGGCGACTGCGAGCTCGCGATTTCGAAAGGCGGAGGCGCTTCGCTAATATGGACAAGTGCTGCCACACCACGAGGAATAATGCTGCCGCCTGAACGCGCATTAACCGTCCGCACTCTACCTTCCAGCTTTACACCCCTCTTCACCAGCGCATCCCGCAACATCGTCACAAAAGCCAGCGCCGGATCGGGAATCGCAACGCTGCCATTAAAACCAGTGGTTCCGAGCGGCACGCTGCCGGTAATTTCCAAAGTATTCGCGCCCAACCCGCGATAAATATTCAGATCGCTTTTCGAAGCCGCGGCGGATGTCGTGGCGCGATTTGAAATCGTCATAAATGTCACCGGCGGCCCGGTAGTGATCACGACCGGCGCGCCGACTTTGTCGCCCGCCTTCACTGTTAAATCAATTGAATTGTCGTTAATCGTCAGCGCGCTGACGGGAGCGCCGTACGACCACGTCAAATCTTCCCATTCCCAGCCGCTGCCGAGCGGCGCGCCGTTAAAGTAGCTTTCGTCGCCGACGAGATCGCCTCTTACGTGTTTCACTCCGGCAGCCACGATCCGATCCGCAAGATCGTTGATGCCTTTGAAGTAATCGCCGTTATTGAAGCGCGCCGCAATCGATGGATCGCCGCGGCCGTAAACGATTAAGTCGCCTTTAATCGTGCCGCTCTTGTCAGGTTTGTCCTGCGCGTAAACAGAAGTGACGAAGTGATAATCGGGTGTCAGTCGATCCAGCGCGGCGGCCACCGTGTATAACTTCATGTTCGAAGCGGGCCGCACAAACTTGTTCGCATTTTGCTCATAGATGATTGCGCCTGTGTCGAGCGATACGATCTTTACGGCAAAGAATCCTGGTTCAAGCGCAGGCTGGCGGGTGATCTGTTCGATCTGGGATCGCAGCTCCGCGAGACTTCGCGGTGCTGACGCCGATCGCGCGGGAACGACTCGCGGTGAGGCATCCGGCGTATCCACCGGCAACGGCGCGGTTGCCGGAGCCGTGGGAAGAACGGTTCGTGGACGTTGCGGTTCCTGCGCCGAACTGAACGGCAGGATCGCACCGTACAGGACGACCAGTAAGAGGATGACCAACAACCTTTGCATGACTATCGAATGGAGTTAAGAATTTCTTCGTGGGTTGCGCTCGCGGTTCCCAGTTTTCCAACCACAATTCCCGCCGCGTGATTCGCGAGCACCGCCGCTTCCGTCATTGACGCACCTGCCGCGAGTGCGGCCGCAAGGGTGGCGATCACCGTATCTCCGGCGCCGGTAACATCGTAAACTTCGCGAGCTGCGGTGGCGACGCAAACTGGATCGCCTTCGCCCTCGAGCAGCATCATGCCACGATTGCCGCGGGTAATCAGCACCGCATCGCAAGACAGGCGACTTCGAATTGCGCGCGCTGCCGCTTGCAAAGTTTGGTCGGAATCTTCCTCGAGATTCGTCACGCGCAATGCCTCAAGGTGGTTCGGCGTCACCAGCGTCGCCGGGCGGTACGCATCAAAATTTCGCAGTTTCGGATCAATCAGCACCGGCATGCGCCGGTAGGCTCCGGGTAAGAGTGCCGCCAGAACCCGAGGGGTGACTACGCCCTTGTCGTAATCCGAAACGATTAAGGCGTGAGCATTCGCGATCGCGGCTTGCGCGGCCGCGATGATTCGGGCTTGTGTTTGACCATTCACGGGCGTGCGGTTCTCACGATCTGCGCGTACAACCATCTGATTGTGGGCGACAATGCGGGTCTTTGTTGTCGTCGGACGGGAGCTGTCCGCGATTAGCATGTTCTCGGTTTGCAGTTTGCTCTTTTCGCTGAGCGAGATTTGAATTCTGTCACCCGCGAAGTCTTTGCCGATAACGCCAATGACACAGGCTTGCGCTCCCAGCGCGAGCAAATTTGCCAACACGTTCGCGGCGCCACCGAGATGGGTCGACTCGCTTCGAACATCTACGACCGGCACAGGTGCTTCCGGCGAGATGCGCGAGACATCGCCCCAGATAAACTCATCCAGCATCACGTCGCCAACCACGACGACTGAGCGCTTTCGTATCTTACGTAGTAACGCTGCGGCGCGGGCTTTATCAATTGTGGTCATGAAATCAAGGGTTCCACAGTCTGTTTGAGAACGCGATCGATTGCGCCAACCACGCGCTCAACCGGGACTCGCAAAATACATTCAGGTTTTTCGAATTCCCCGCAAAAATGACCGGGGCATGGTTGACACGGCATCTCTTCAAACACGGTTTCATTCGGTTTCGTGGTCCACGGTCGCCAGTGCGCGCGGTTTGATGATCCGAAGATCACGACACAAGGCGCCCCTGCCGCAGCTCCGATATGCGCGATGCCACTGTCATTGCCGACAAACAGACGCGTGCGTGAGTTTAACGCCGTCACTTCCGGCAAGGTGAGATCTGACGCAACTGAAAAGCGGACGGCCGATTCTTTGATGAGACAGTCAGCAATCTGCTTTTCTTTCGGCGCTACGACGACGACTGCGGGAAGTCCGCGTGCCGCCAGCGCTTCAATCACGCGCGCAAACTTTTCGGTTGCCCATTGTTTTGTATCAAAGGCGGCTGTTGGGTGGATGACTGCAAACGGGGCTCCGTCATCAAAAACTGTGGTGCCGGCGCGCTGAAGTTTCTCTGCGACACCTGCTAAGGCGGTCTGAGTGACGGCGAGCCGCGTTAAAGGCCGATCGGTGACCGGAACGCCTGTCCAGCCAATCAGAGCGAGTTGCTGTTCGACTGAATGTAGTTTTGTCCGTTCCCAAATCTGTAAGGGTGAGGGCGCCAGGTGGCTGTGCAGCCGCGCGTATTGATAGTTCGCGAAGCCCACCCGATGCTTCGCGCCGGTGGCCCGCGTCAAAAGAGTCGCCGTCGTTCCGCCATGGAGGTTGTAAACCACGTCGTAACGTCGATTTCGGATGTCATGTGCCACGCGGGCCCGCATTGCTGTATTTTCACGTGGCATGGTGATTACTTGATCCACCAGATCGAGTCCGTCGAATACGGGCGCGACCCAGTCTTCGAGCAGGGTGTCGATTTGAACACCGGGTAGAAAGCGGCGCAGAGCAAACAGGGAAGGAGTGGTCAGAACGGCGTCTCCGATCGATCGCAGCCGGACGACGAGAATGCGTTCCACTTTCGACCAGTCCCAACGCGCCGGTCCGAGCGGTTGCGGTTCATTGCTCGTGGGTTCGCTCGCGAGCGCAAGATGACGGATGCCGGGCGACGCCTCAATTATTTCGCGCAGGCTGTTCATCGTCGATCTTCGCTTCGTCAATAAGCATTACGGGAATGTCGTCACGAACAGGATATACGCGTTTGCACTCGACGCACTTTAGCCCGCTGCCGTCCGGCTTTAACTCAACTTTGCCGTGACACGCCGGGCAAACCAGAATTTCCATTAACTCCTGAGATAGGGCCATCGATTAAACCTCTCTCTCTCTTTTTTCTGATCCCAAGCCGATAGCGCGTCGCGCGTCCATGGGATCAGAAGCTTAACAGCAATGGAAGATTTGTTGTAGGGGTATTCTCAAGCGACTCGTATCGCATCCAAGTTGCGGTGGTAAATTTAGCGGCTAGCTTTTAGCGCAAGATGTAGTACAATCCCCCGCCAATGACGGCCTCAAGGCCCAATATCTGGGTTTGAAGGGGAAGGAGATAATTCATTGCCGACGATTGGAGAAGACTTTGGCGCCCGGATCGAAAACATCTGGAACGATCTGCGGCCGACAACTCGCACTCTCGTCGAAAAAGCCTGGAGGACAAACCCGGGCACCGTGACGCCGGTGGTTCGGCCTCAGGCAGCCTATGATGCGCGCGCGGACGCGGAGTTGGATCGATTGTTGACCGCGCTCGATGAGCAAGCCGGCGAAGCGCCCGGCAGTGATGAGCGATCACGAAAGGCGCGTCGCATGGCAGATACCTGCGCCACGCTGTTGATGGAACAAACCCAGTCCGCGGAAGTCTTCGCGAAATTGATCTCGCGAGCAAATGCCCTTAAGGACTATGCGACGATGGATCGAATCGCGGATGTTCTCGCGAAACGGCTTGCTCCCAGTGAAGTTTGTGAGCTGGCGCGATCGAATAACGTCGTCGTGCGCGCGCTCGCCCAGGAAGTTCTCACTCAGACTGCCCCATCTACCCTGGCGACGCTGGCGCGCGACCCGGTGGATGCTCCGGAAGCGCGGCTGGCACTCGTGCGTCAGGCTCAGGAATATGGTTCCGAAGTCGCGCGGCGAGTATTGCAGGAATTGGAACAGGAAGAATTTGGTTTTGAGTAACTGAGAAAGTAGACGCCAGGTAAATCGAGGAACAAACCAATTATTATTCTTGCCTGACCGGCTTCGCGGCTGATTCCTCGCCAATCTTTCGTAACCGGGTGACGACCTGTTCGATTAACCAGTTCGGAGTCGAAGCTCCCGCGGTGACACCGACACGGTTGGCTCCCTTCAGATCATCGGAATTGATCTCCTCGTCAGTTTCAATCAAGAAACTGCGCGAGCACTGCTCCTGGCAAACTGCTAACAACTTGATGCTGTTTGACGAGTGCTTGCCGCCGATTATGTAGAAGACATCAACCAGCCCGGCGAGAGCTCGGGCGGCATCCTGGCGATCGCGGGTCGCCGAACAGATGGTGTTCACAACCTGAGGCTCAGTGTCCGCCTTTGCCTTTACAGCTTCGGCGACTTCCAGGAAAGTCTTTAGCTTCAGCGTGGTTTGGGAAACGACGAGCGGAGCGTGCAGTGGGGGCAGTTTTTCGACTTCGCCGGCATCACTGACCACAAACGTATTGTTGGGTGCGTAACCGACTACGCCAATCATTTCCGGATGATCCGGATTACCGGCTACGACGACATGGCGGCCGTCCCTGGCGGCGCGCTCGGCAAGTCGCTGGACGCGAGTTACGAACGGGCACGTGGCATCGACGACCAGCGCCGCCCGTTTTTCCAGCTCTGCCTGAACCTGGGGCGTCACACCGTGCGCGCGAATCACCGCGATTTCGTCTTTGGAAACCTGTGATGGATCCTGGATGGTCGAAACGCCTTCACATTCCAGGCGCTGCATCTCCTGGGTATTGTGAATCAGCGGGCCGAGCGTTCGCACCGGCGCCCCCACTTCGAGCGCATCTTCCACCATCTCAACGGCGCGTTCGACACCGAAACAGAATCCGAATTCGTTGGCGAGTAAGACTTCCATGTTTCCAATTCAGCGGACTTCGTTATGTTAACACAAGAAGAATTGCGAGTCCGAAACCACCGCGAATCACCGCACCGGCTCGCGCAAGACAATTTCAGCTGCGGTCGTGGCAATCCGAGCCGCCTCAGCGTGAGTTTGATTGAGGCCGGCAATTTGGAGTAATGCCTCGCCGGTGCGGGATAACAGGCGAACCAGATCGCCTTCTTCCGCCCGGGTCTCGCGTACCAGCGCCGCCCAATCGACGCCGGCCGTCCAGCGCGCCGCCGCCGCGGCGGCCGAGAAATTCAACTCGGCCGCGTTCTCGATCCCTTGCTTCCATTCTTCATTCGAGACGTCAAAAGCGATCTGTTCGAGGCGCGCGAGCAGGTCAACAATCGCATCGTCGAGTGCCAACTCGCCATAATCGCGGTCTTCGTCCGCTGCCAGCGCGGCGACCAGCGCGGCCGCGTGTCCCGCGCCGAGCGAGGTGAACAGGCCGCGCTGCAAAGCTTCGCCGAGCAGCAATGGCCGGTCAACATGTAGATCGGCGAGCCAGCGTCCCCGCTCAGTCACTCGTTCAGCTGCAAAATCCAGATATCCAAACTGATCAAGCACGCGGGCGCAACGCTCGAAAGGACCCCAAATCTCAAAGCGCAGGGACTCGATTAGCCGCTCGGATTCGTTCAATGCGCGGGCTTCGTTTTGGATCGACCACAAAGCCTGAAGTTGCGCTGCCCTTTTGTCTGCCCCGGGGAGCGGGGATGTCAACGAGTCGATCAGGTGCTCGATCAGGTTGACTGCTTCATCTTCATCGTGACTTGCTTCGCGCAAACGCGGCTCGGGCAAAGCGAGCTGGTTGCCGCGTCGATGGACGTCGGTGAAGGCATCATCGATCCTTTCTTCATGAGTCGAATAGATTGGTTCGAAGACTCGTCCGATGCGCTCGAGAGCAAATGATGCCGGTCGCCCGTCTTCGCGAACTCCAATCACCGCGGCATCGCGACGGCTCGTCACCAGAACCAAACGCTTTCCGCTGCGTCCGATGCCCACCACGCGGCCAGGTTTTACGGCCGCTTCCAGCCAGCGTTGCAGTAACTCTGCACGGGTCTGTGGCGTAAGTTCCAACAGTCGCGAGCGGACGCTTGCCAATCGTTCGAGCGCGCGGGCGTCAGCGACTGGAGAATGGAACCCTAGTGGTTCAAGTTTTTCGCGAATGCGCTTTTCGTTTTGGTTGCGCATACCGGCCAACTCGTGCAAGCGCCACAGCAGCGAGCGATGTGCAAAACTTTGCTCGGCGATCTCGCGCACCCGCGCAAAATTTCCAAACGCATCAACCAAATTCAGCAAAGTCGTGTAGGTGGCGCGAAATTGACTCTCGAGAGGATCGGGCGGCGCATTCAGCAGTTCCACGATACGTTGCGGATTTTGATGCAAACCTGGCGCCGCCACAATGAAGCCGACGCGATCCTTGCCGCGTCGGCCCGCGCGCCCGGTCATCTGCTGTAATTCGGAGGCGGTCAGTGTTTGCCAACCGCTGGCGCTGCGTCGATCGGCACAAGTTACGACCACCGTGCGCGCAGGAAAGTCGACGCCCGCGGCGACTGTTGCAGTTGCGAAAATCGCATCGAGCAATCCGGCGCTCATCAATTTTTCGATCACCAGTTTCCAGGCCGGCATGTGTCCCGCGTGATGCGAAGCGATCCCGCCTCGAATGATCGTGTCCCAGTGCCGATGTTTGCGAATTTCGGGGTGCTCCTCGACAAAGCTGCGCATGAAATCGCGTCGCGCTTCACGGCGGGTATCAGATTCGGGCCGACAGCTGAATGCGGCTTCCGAAGCAGCTTCATCACAGCGGCGTCGTGTCGGCAGGAAAACGATTGCTGGGAGCAGGCTGTACGAACCCAGGGCCGCAAGCAGGATCGATGGCGGCAGTTCTGGCATGTTCAGTTTCATGATTCAAAAAGACAAAAAGGGGAAGGGGTTAAAAGGGGAAAAGGCGGGAGAGGGAAAACCGCTCTATCGTGTCTTCCCCTTTCCCCATCTCCCCCTTCCCCTCTCCCTCTTATCCTGCTCAATCAATCCGGCAATCTCTGAATTCAGCTTGCCGTTCTCATTTCGGAGCGGCAGTAAGCGCTTGTCCGGAAGTAGGAATGCCGCCCGCAAGGGTACCGGTCGCGCGCCCGGTCTGGTTACCACGCCGCAGCGAACCCCGCGTACTTCTGCAATCCACGAAGCGAATTCGCCGGCGTTTCCGATCGTCGCCGACAACAGCAGCAGACGAATTCGCGGCGGCGTGAGAATGATCGCCTCTTCCCAGACGTGACCGCGATCTTCATCGGCCAGGTAGTGCGCTTCGTCCATGACCACCAGATCGGCGGCTACTGTTTCGCCACCGCGTAACGCATTGAAAAGTTGGTTGCGATAGATCTCAGTCGTGCCGACAATCAATGGGGCATTTGAATTTTCTTTCCGGTCCCCTGTCAGGATGCCGACACTTTCACGGCCGAACTCGTCACTGAATTCCTGATACTTTGAATTCGTAAGGGCTTTCAGCGGCGTCGTGTACCACGCGCGCTTGCCCAATTTCAGCAGTCGACGAATTTCTTCGCGCGCGATCCAGGTTTTGCCGCTGCCGGTCGGCGCCGTCACCAGGACGTCTTCGATTTCCAGCGCGCTGAGCGCTTCGAGTTGAAACCGATCCGGTTTGAAAGGTGATTGCGGAGGCGCTCCGATTCCCGAAAGCAGCGTGGCCAGCTCGCGACCATAATGCCCGGTTGGCGAAGGAAGCGACGGCGCCTGGCGCTCGACTTGATCTTGCAAAGGTCGGCGGACGAACCGTTTTGATTGTCCGGGTCTTTGCCCGGGCGATCTTTCCGCTCGTCTCTTTTTGTCATGACGATTTTGTCGCGAGCGTCGCATGTCGAACATTGTAGCCTATGCTGAATAATGTCCGAGAAGCTGGGGTCGTGATTGCGAGTGAGTAGTCTTTGAAAGGTCATCGCAAAGTGCTAACTTTATTTTCGGATCGCAACGCGCGCGTCAGGTGATGCGTCTAAGGTGCTTGCACGGGTAAATCGAAAACATGTTTGAGGTACCGGAAAAACAAGGGCTTTTCGACGATTTCGAGGTAAATCGCGAACCCTTCTGGCCACGAATTAATCGATTACTCGGCGGCTCAATAATTTTTCACATCATCGTCGTGGCGTGCGTCATTTTCATTCCGCCGGTGCGCGACGCCCTTAGCATTGCCGCAATGTTTTCGGACGCAGGTTTTGTCGATCGCGCGTATTCGAAGACACATATTGCGAACGATACTGAATTGCTCGCAATGACAACCGATCAGTTTCGGTATCCGGAAGGCTATTGGTTGATTGATCAGGGAATAGAAATTCCACTTTTAGCTGCGCCGACTCCTACTCCCGCCCCCTTATTTCAACTGCCAACCATTCGCCACGGGGGAACCGAGGAATTGGCCTCGGCAACACCTTCGCCTGAAGCAACTCCGTCGCCGGTGATTGCGGCTAACGCTTCACCGAGCCCATCTGTCAGCGCGGAAGACGAAAAGGCTAAAAAAGTTGAGGAACAATTGGATCGCGTCGCGGCTGAGAACGGCGTTCGCCGGCCGAAAGAGATCAACACTCGTCCGTTCAAGGATCTATTGGCGGACGCCAAAAAGAAGAAAGATCGAGGCGAACTAAATCTCAGCGGCCAGATCGAACTGACTATCGAGGCCGATCGCGACAACGAGGGGAAACTGCAAAATGCGAAGGTGAAAGATGCGCGCGGAGACAGGATGCTCGAGGGCGTGGCCCTGGATTTCGTGTCCGCGCTTAGTGACAGCGGTGTGCTGGACTTTCTGGAGGGGACGCGGCATCTGCGGCTAACGGCGAATGTTGACGACAAGATGGTCGAAATAAATGTCGCGACTGAGGTTGAATCGGCAGAACGCGCGCGGCAAATGGAGAAAGGTTATAGCCTGCTGATTGTCGGAGGTCGCATTGCGCGGCGGGGTAAGGACGAAGAGGTTTACTACAATCACATCGAAGTAACTTCGCAGGAGAAGGAAGTGAGATTGAAGTTTTCAATGCCGCGCAGTGAGATCAGCCAGATGCTTTCAAAATACACAGCCGAGAAATGATCGGACGCCGGCGTTGAAGTTGCGAGAATATGCAACGATATTTTGCAGCAATAAGTTTTTCGACATTGCTTTTTGCGTTGCTTGCCTGCGCTAATCGATCCACCACGGCACCTCCGGAACCGGCGGCCAACAAATCCCAGGAAAAGAAAATGGAGATTAAGTTGGAAAGTTCGGCTTTCAAGGATGGTCAATCAATTCCAAAGCAATATACATGTGACGGCGTCAACATTTCCCCTCCGCTTGAGTGGAAGGGCATACCGAAGAATGCAAAAACCCTCGCGATCATCTGCGACGATCCGGACGCGCCCGCCGGCACGTGGGTCCATTGGGTGGTCTACAACTTACCCGCTGATGATATGGGATTGATTGAGAATACTCCGGCGACCCAGAACCTTACCGGCGGTGGCCTGCAAGGCAAGAATGATTTTGGAAAGATCGGTTATGGTGGTCCCTGCCCGCCGAGCGGCACCCATCGCTATTTCTTCAAGCTGTACGCGCTGGATGCTGAGTTGGATCTAAAGCCTGGCGCAACTAAGAGCGATTTGCTGAAAGCGATGGAAGGTCACGTCGTGGCGCAGGGAGAATTGATGGGAAAATATAGTCGATAACTGGCACAGGCTTCAGTCTGTGTCGTCGCAGTCTAAAGTCTATGCTCCTACGGCAGCACACCTTCAGGAACATTCCACGGATGCAATTCAACGACGAGCCTTCCAATCTTGACCATGGGATCGGTTGCGCATAGGTCCTGGGCCTCTTGCAGTGAGGCGACGCGGAAAACAAATATCCCACGCAGCGCTCCATCATCGCCGAACGGCCCGGCGGCGATTAATTTTTTCATTTCGGCCAGCCGATTGATGTTCGCGAGATGTGCTTTCTGTAATTCCTGAATCGCCGGGTCCTTGTCATCACCTTCTTTGCGGTTAGAGCCTTTCTTGAGAAAGCCCAGGTAAACCAGATTCATCTTGAGCGGCATGTTCGCCCTCTTAAAAATGTCCTGTGACCACCACGGGTGCATTTCCGGCGCCATCAAACCCGCTTTGACGGCTGGATCGGAATCAATCCAAGTCTCTGCTTCCTCGATTGACGCTGCTCGAAGAATAAAAATACCGATGAGATCAGAATCGTCACGGAAGGGCCCTGCAATAATCGCTTTGCCGGAATTAAGTAGCGAGAGAACGTTGGCGAGATGTTGTTTCTGAATTGAGTCTCGGTCGTCCTCTTTTATGGTAGCCCACTTTGGTCCCTTCTTCATGATCGCCATTTGGAACTGTACCAGTTTCAGTGGTGGTTCCTTTTGCTGCGCAAACGAAAGCGAAGCGAGGAATAGTAGAAAGCAAGTGACAATAGTCAGAATTCGAGGCTTCATGATTTACCTTCCAGCCAGATTTCTTTACGCTGCCTTTGGTCTTAGCGTGGAGTTTATTCCCAACAACGTTCACGCAAAGCCGCAAAGGTTTAAAGTCCCGAAGGATCAATCGATCTTTGCGGTTTTCACGCAAGTGATTGCCGGCAAGCCTTCGCGGATCATAGTCCACGAATCGCCGCCGTTTTTCGAGCCGTAGAGCTTACCGTTGCGCGTGCCAAAATAAATTCCGGTCGGGCTGTTGTGATCAGCTTTCATATTGTCTCGCAGGATGGTTTCGAGCGCGTCGTGCTGAGGCAAACCGTCCGTCAAAGCTTCCCACGATTCGCCACCGTTTTTCGTGCGATAGACGCGCAGCTTGCCTTCCGGTGTGCAGCGAAATTCATCCGATTCAATCGGAATGATATAAACCGTGTTCCCATCGTGCGGATCGATCTCCATCGCGAAACCGAAATCAGACGGCAGACCTTTTCCGATGTCGTTCCACGAATCGCCCGCATCATCGCTGCGATAGACGCCCCAGTGATGCTGGAGAAACATCCGATCCGGATTTGAAGGATGACTCACCACCTTATGCACGCATTGGCCCCATTCAGGAAATTGATTTTCGGGCGGCATGAATTTGGCGCGGATGCCTTTGTTGCGCGGTTGCCAGTTCCTGCCGCCATCGTCCGTGCGATAAACACCACCGGTGGAGATCGCTACGAACATCCTCTGATCGTTCGATGGATCTGGAAGAATAGTGTGCAGGCAGAGTCCACCACCGCCCGGCATCCATTGCGCGCGATGCGGATGATCGAACAGGCCGCGTTCGAGCGACCACGTCTCGCCGGCATTCGTAGATTTGAAGAGAGCGGCAGGTTCGACCCCGCAGTAAAGTGTGTCGCTCTCATGCGGATCCATCTTGATTTGCCAAATCTGTTTGAGGGAAACGTCGCTGCCCTCGGGAAACTTGATGTTGTAAGTTTCCGGATCGCTCCACGTCTTCCCAAAATCATTCGACGAGCTCAGAAACGATCCCCAGAAAGGGCTGTTGACCGCGGCCCAAAGAAGATTCCGTCCGTTGCGCCCGTCATGCGCGAAAGCATAGACGCTGCGCCCGGGAAAATATGGACCGGCCATCTCCCAGGTTTCTCTGGTGCCGTCTGAGCGCAGCACAAAACCGCCTTTGATCGTTCCGACCAACAAGAGATTATCGCCGGCTTTCACTTCGACTTGATTTGTTTCTGGCATTCGGGTCCTCCGCTATTTGAATCACGCGTTTATGAATGCGCTTGAATCAGGAATGGGTTGGATTATACAGCGAGCTTTATCGCGCGCAAGGATTAGGATTACGATAATGAAACCGGGGCACTAGCCCGACTGTCAGGGAGGGCCCTTGCTTTCAAAATTCAGCTTGCAAAAATGCCTGACCTCTCAAAGACTATCGCGAAGCTGGAACAGCATTACGGTTCTCCACATGGGCCAATCACCAGCGATCCGTTTGAGCTGATTCTGCTCGAAAACGTCGCCTACCTGGTTAGTGACGAGCGCCGGAAAGGAGCTTTCGCAGCATTACGCAAACACGCCGGGACAAAGCCACATGCGATTCTTGCGGCTCGACCGGATGATATCTTGCAGGCGACCAAACTCGGGGCATGCATCCTGAAAAGCGCGTCAATCGACTGCGCGAAATCGCTTTGATTACGATGAACGAATTTGACGGAGACTTGAAGCGCATTTTGAGAATGCCGCTCGCCAAAGCTAAACAAGCGCTGAGAAAATTTCCCAGCATCGGCGAGCCCAGCGCCGAAAAGATTTTGCTGTTTGCGCGCAGCTATCCCGTCCTGGGTCTGGATTCGAACGGCTTGCGCGTGCTTTTGCGGCTGGGTTTTGGCGAAGAAAAAAAGAATTACACTGCGACGTATCGCGCTGTCCAGGAAGCGATAAAGGATCAACTGAAAGAAGATTTCAAGTGGTTAATCAACGCGCACATTCTGCTGCGACAACATGGGAAAGAATTGTGTAAGACGAACAAGCCATTATGTGAGGAGTGTCCGGTGCGAAAGAGTTGCAGGTATTTTCAAGGGATTTCAAGATGAGTTAGTACTGTGTCGAGCACCCTCGCGTGTTTGTCTCTCCACCACCAGACTCAGCCCCATGATCAGATAAAAGATCATTACGACTTCCGAGTCGCCCCAGTTGTAATGAACCACTCCGCTCGAGATGAATCCGGCCAGTCCACCGAGTGCCCCAAACACAATTCCGCGTTCAATCCAATTCTCGGGCGGCACGGTGCGCCGCAGGCGCCAAAGCATACGCGCATAAATGCCCAGGAGAATCAGCCAAACGATCAGCGCCGGCACGCCGCGCTCAAGGGCAATCTCTAGGTAATCCGAATGCATGTGGCCCATCGGCAGGCGGCCATTATCGAACAGTCCCCATTCACGCCAGTGGGCCTTGATCGAATCCATGCCGACGCCGATCAAGAGATGACGCGGCTTGTCGGCTAGCAGATGAAATCCTTCGCGCCAGATCGTCTGTCGCCAGGTGATCGAAGCGTCTTGCCGATCAAAAAAACCAACGTTGCGCTTGTAATGCAGGAAGAACAATCCGCCAAGCACCAGCGGCAAGGCCGCCGCCGCAATCACGATAAGGGCCCGGCGGCTCAATCCGATTAGGGTGATTACACTTGCCGAAATCAAAAACGCCAACCATGATGCGCGGGTCACGGTAAGTAGTAACGCGACACTCATCCCCGCGATTGCCAGAATAAGAAGAACGCCGTTGCGGCCCGATTTGCGCGGCAAAGCTACCAACAGTCCGAGCGCCAGTGAGGCGATTAATTGAAGCGCCTCGGCATAAGTTGTCCAATGGCCAAAAAAGCCTTCGGCGCGCCAATCGCGCCCTCTCGTCCAGCGCTGGACTCCGAGTCGCTCTTCAGCGGTTGCGCCCAGAAGCAAACGACCACGGGGTACTTCTACGACGGGCATCCATTCGACCCGATAGATTTTGATCTTCGCCGGCTTTGCTTGAGAAGACCCTTCGAGCTCGGCGACCAATTGATCCGCGCTGCTTAATTTTCGTCCATCGACTTCGAGCAAGGTATCGCCGTTGAAAATCGGCAACTGTTCGATTCGCGAGCGCGAAACGAGTTTAGCCGCGCTCAACGGACTGTCCGCGCGGACTTCGTAAACTTTCACCCCGCGACCGATGGCATATTGGCCGAATGTGTAAAAAACATTAACCATGCAAGACACGATCAGAAGCACTGCTAGAATCCGCAACACCCGCCGGCTATTGATGTTGGCTGCAAACAGGTAAACGATGGTGAAGAGCATCGCTGCGCGGAGTTTGCCAATCGAGACCATCGGTTCATAAGAAAGGATTGCCGAAAGACCGGTGAGGATGAAAAATCCGAACATCGCGTAATCAATCGGCGTGCGATGCACCTGCGGGCGTGGCCAAACGGTGAACCGCAGAATCCAAAATAGTAAGCCGAGGCCCCACGCGGTTTGGGTTGCCGCGATTGAATGAGGCGCCGCTATTACAAATAGGAAGAGTGACGCGAGAATCGCCCGGTCGAGCCAGACGCCGAGCGGTCTGAGATTCGCTGTTGTCGATCGGTCTTCCGTTTTCACGATGCCTTAAGCTTCTGATCAACGAGCCGCGAAGCCGCGGCCGAGCGTAGCCCGGGCATAAGCCCGGGGCGTTGATATATAGAAAAGTCTTCGGCCCCCGTGAGGGGCGACAGAATTTCGCCTCTTGTTTACAATCACAAGGCTCGAATTATATTAGACCTTCGGTGGAAACCTATATGAGAAAGTTGATCTATTGCCTGATTTTGCTCCTGGTAATCCTTTCTACTCCAACGTTCTCTCAAGTCAAACCCGTCACTGACTACATTAACGAAGTAAAGAGCCTTTCCAATCGCGCCGAGGTTAAGGCTGCAAACGATTACATCGATCGGAACCACGAAAGCATTCTGCGCGAATGGATCGGTCTTACTGAAATCAACGCGCCTTCGGGACAGGAGCAGGAGCGCGCCAAACACATCGAAGGACTACTGCGAAAATATCACCTCGACGATATTCACTATGATTCAACCGGCAACCTGATCGCCGTGCGCAAAGGCAGTGGACGCGGGCCGGTGATCGTCTTTGATGCGCACATGGACACCGTGTTTCAGCCGGGGTTGCAAATCAAAGCAACCATTCGTGAGGGAAAGGTTTATGCGCCCGGAATTGGAGATGACACGCGGAATATCGAAGCGTTGCTGGCGACGATTCGCGCGCTAAACGAAGCGAAGATCAGGACAAAAGGGGATTTGCTTTTCGTGTTCACCGTTCAGGAAGAGACGACTATGAACGGCGCCAAAGCTTACGTGAAAGAAAACAAAGGCAAGATCAATCAATACATCGCACTCGACGGGGGATACGAAGGTTTCACTTATGCTGGTATCGGCATCAACTGGTATCGGCATCACTTCATCGGACCGGGCGGCCACACGCGTTCGCGCACGCCGCCATACTCGGCGACTCTGCCGCTGGCGCGCGCTATCGATCGCATTTATCAATTGAAAGTTCCGACCGCACCTTCGTCAAACCTGAACATCGGCATGCTCGGAGGCTCTGAAGTCGTAAACGCCAAGGCTTCCGATGCCTGGTTTACGGTCGATCTCCGATCGACCAGCAACGAAGTAATTGCGGATTTGGAGAAGCAAATTCAGACGATCCTTAATGAAGAGGCTGCGCGTGTCGGCATGAAAGTGAAGACTGACATCATCGGTGCTTCGCCAGCGGCGGTGATTCCTGGTCACCGCGAATCATATTTGGTGCGCATGTCAGAAGCCGTTCACCGCGTGATGGGGTTCGACCCGCCCATCACGAATGCGGGCTCGAACAACTCCAGCGCTGCCTTGCGTGAGGGGATTTCCTCAATCTCGACCGGAGCCGGACCGTGTGACGGCGCGCACAGCCTGGCCGAAAACTGTGAGATCGAACCGCTTTATAAGGGAATTAAGAAGGTTTTGTTGTTGGAGGTGGCGCTAGCGGGAGTGGATTGAGTTTGAAGTTATTAACCGGGACTGGGCGACGCTAATTGATGAAGGTCTTCAAAGTAGCGGCGGTGCGTCCGGCGGACGGCTTCTTCGTTTGCAGCGTCAAGTAGAACAACTTCATTGTCAATTCCTTTTGATCTAAGGGCCAATTCCAGATTAAGCCGCGCTTCTTCAGCGCGATTCCGATCAGACCCGTTGAATGCCTCGAGTTTCACAATGCGACCCGGCTCGCGATCGTATTCGATCAGAAAAATCATCGTTTAGCCCTTTCTCTCGTCACCAAGTTGCCTAATTGTCCGACTGAGTCGAACAAACGCTGCGTCCCGATCAGTATTTGATTACTGTCCTTTGCCTTAAGAGCCATTTCCATGTCTAACATGTCATCTGACAGCGTGGATAGATACGAAGCGATTTCTTTGCTACCTCCCCCATACTTTATTGAACTATCAAACTCATCGGACAGCTTTTCCGAGAGTTCTGCCCAGGTATGTTGAAGCGACGTTCGAACTTGTACCTCGATGAGCTTACCAGATTCACTCACAATTACGTGAACTGCCCGATAACCGTGGCTAGGTTGGTTTCGGCGATCATCAAAATCAACTCGATCAAATAATAACTTGAGTTGTTGGACTGCCTCATCCTGCGAGGCGAGAAGAGGCACGACAATTCTGCACCCGGCGATGTCCTGCATTTGACTCAGGCGAATAGTCTCGCGCTGAAGCTTGTCTATGATTGATGTCGTTGATTTGGCAGGTCTGCCGGTTGGCTCCAATCCAAGTTGATCCCGAATCTTTTCCAACGACTTCATCGTATGCATCCGTGAAAGAGCGTCGATAGCTATCAAGTAACCGAAGGTCTTCTTCACTGATGTCGCCTTTTCGCAGACGATCACCCAACCGATCAATTTGATTCTTGCTCAGATTCGACGCCGGAAGCATTCAGTTGAATCTTATACTGACGAGTCATGTTAATCGAAGGCAAGGAGACAAAGAAAAAGCCCAATCTAAGGAGATCGGGCTCATTTCCAAGCTGACAAGGACTACAAAAGCTTAGTACCCATTCAATCCGGTCTCGTAACCGTTCTCGAACCCTTCGCGGTAATAACGCCGGTAGAGCTCGCGATCACCGAGCTTCGAGCTGTAGTCCTGAGTGGCGTTCTGATAGGAACTAAAGTCAGAATAACTCCGATGACGTCCCCGTCGGCGATCGTTGCGGCCCTGCTTAATGCCTTCGTTGTAACCGGCATTCAAAGCTGTCTGACGTAACTGGAAAGACCCGCCATACGTGCCATACCGATCCCAATTGCGTCCCCGACGTCCGCTGTTGTCGTTGCGATCACGATCACCGACGCGGTCGTTGCGATCGCGATCACCCTGGCCGTTGTATCCGCCGGGATTCTCCGAGTCATAACCGTGTTCAAAAGCCAATTGGAAATAACGGCGATAGAGTTCGCGATCACCGAGTCTCGAGCTGTAATCTTTAGTCGCGTTCCGGTACGCGTCAAAGTCACTGTAGTTGCGGTGCCGGTTGTGGTCGCGATCGTTACGTCCTTCCTTCGATCCGTTGTTATAGCCGGCGTTCAATGCCGTCTGCCGAAGGTCAAAAGATCCACCCCAGTTCGGATAACCATCCCAGTTGCGACCGCGGCGCTGAGCTGCGGCAGTCGTACCGATTCCTATGAGTAAGAGAGAGACTACGGTAATTCGATAACACAACTTCTTTGTCTTCATCTTGCCCTCCGATTGTCTTGCGTGAAATTGGATCACAGTTTATCACGCTCTCCGATGGACTGACAGGATCATGCGAGTCAAGTCTGCCGAACCCGGTGGGCAGTCTTAGTAAACGGATCAATTATGCAGGGAATGGTCAGACAGCAACGTGAGTTCGCGCGCCTGGAGCACGAAGATCGACCTTCTGGCAATCAGTGAATCAGGGACGATCACGAATGCCGGATGATGCTGTTGCGCCAGTGCGCTATTCGCTTATGCGGATCTGAGTTGAACGACGGTCGAGTGTGCGGAAACAAAATCGGTCGATTGAAACAGGCTCGCCTGCCATTGCGGCCGTTTGGATATCCAGGCGCCGGCGGATTCGGCGTCAACCGGCCGCGAGAATAGGTAGCCCTGTCCGTATTGACACTTCAGCTTGCGCAGTTGAACCAGTTGTCCCAGGGTCTCGACACCTTCAGCCACGACATCCATACCCATGTTCTCGGCGAGCGTAACGACAGTGCGCACGATTTCAACATTTTCTTCCGCCTCGTCAATGCGTCCGATGAAGGTCCGGTCGATTTTCAGGGTGTCAAGCGGGAATTTGTGCAGGTAACCGAGCGATGAATAGCCAGTCCCAAAATCGTCAATGCTCAACTGCACTCCGATCGCTTTCAAGCGCTTGAGCAGGCTGACGGCATGCTCGGCATTTTCCATAACTGCGCTCTCGGTAATCTCCAGTTTCAAATGTCTCGGTTCGACACCGGTTTCGCGGAGCACCTGTTCGATTTGATCGACAATCTCTTCCCCGGCGACCTGCTTTCCGGAAAGGTTAACGCTCATGAAGAGCGAGCGATTTGCCGGCGATTGCCATTGCCACTGACTGAGTTGCTGGCAGGCGCGCTTAAGAATCCAGGCGCCGATCGGGATTATCAGCCCTGTATCTTCGGCCATCGGGATGAAATCTGCGGGGCTGACGAAGCCGCGTTCAGGATGCTGCCAGCGCACGAGCGCTTCAAATCCGGCCAGGTGTCCGTTATCCAGGGAAACTATCGGTTGATAATAAACCCGGAACTCTTCACGTTCGAGCGCGCGCCTCAGGGCTGTTTCCATCTGCAACAGATAGACAGCGCGAGTGTGCATGCCCTTGTCGAAAACTTCGTAACAGGCCTTGCCCTGGGCCTTGGCGCGATACATCGCGGTGTCGGCGTCGCGGAGGATGTTTTCAGGGTGATCGTATCCGGTAAAGCTGAGCGCTATACCAATGCTTGCCGTAGTGAAAACTTCGTGGCCGTTAAGATTAAACGCCGACTGCATTTTTTCCTGGACCCGTTGGGCCATCTTCGTGGCTTCCTTGGCATCCTGAATACCATCAAGAAGAATTGCGAACTCGTCGCCGCCCAGTCTGGCCACCATGTCCACTTCACGCGTGCAATTCTCCAGCCGCCGGGCCATCGCGATTAGCAGTTGATCTCCGATTGAGTGTCCCAGGCTATCGTTGACATTCTTGAAGCGATCCAAATCGAGAAACAGCACAGCAAATTCGTAATTGTCCTGCTGCTTCGCGCGCTCGATCACCACCTTAAGGCTCTCAGTTAGCATGGACCGATTAGGTAGATCAGTTAATGCATCATGAAAGGCCGCATAGCGAAAGTGGTCTTTGCTTAGTTGTAGCTCGATCCCGATGCGCTCTTGCTCGGCGAGGTGTCTATTAAGTTCTTCGACGTGACGCTCTGCCTGTTCGGCGCGTTCGCGCTCAGCTTCGGCGCGCGCCCGCTCAGCTTCTGCTCGTTGGTGCTCTGCTTGTTCAGCCTGTGCGGCGGTGGCTTTTATCTCATCGAGATACTTGTTGTATGTCAGGTAGACGATCGAAATGATCGGCGTGGCTACGATCAGGACGGACACGCCGGCGTGGTCTACGGTATTTGAAATCGCACCGGCAACCGCCGCTCCGACTATGTAGGTGATCGAAGTACCCAGATAATGGGTGTGCCAGGTTCTGAAAATCGGCTGGTCTTCTTTCAGGGCGAGACCGATCGCGATAATGACGGTGTTCGAAAAATATTGCACCAGGGCCATCGCGCCGATCGCAACGATCAGGAAAGATGCTTCGTGCGATCTAAGTGCGGCGAACGGGCCGAAGAAAAAGCGCACGGCTGAGACAGTGAGAAAAGTCGAGCAGACCATCATCGCCGAATTAAAGATGACGGTGATCGGTTTTTTGCTGATGCGCAATCCTGAGAACAAACCTTCGGCCGCTGCCAGAAAAATTCCGGCTTCACCTCCGTAGAGCAATAACGTAAGGAAAATAAACGTATCTGAAACGGTAATGTTGGCGTTGATCCGCGGTATTTTGATTGCCACCCGCGAGCTGATCAGGATGGTGACCACGGTTATCAGCAGAAAGCGAAGATCCGGTCTTGCCTGCGGCAGGTGATAGCAGGAATACGCGAACGCGAGGGCGCCGAAAGCGATAATCGTCCGCCGGTACGGCATCGAAAATCTCTGTTTGCCGATTATTTGAGAATTACTGTTCACGGTTATTGCAAATAGATCGTTTCGTAATAGCTGGTGAGCCGGTAACCGGCTTTGTAGTAAAAGGTCGCCGAATCGCTTTTGAGTTCATTAACCGTGAGGCAAAGCGATTCCGTGTGGGCCAGAAGCGTCCATCCCAACTGGGTCAGGCACCGAAGTCCATATCCCTTGCCGCGCTCCTCGCGATTTACATATATGCCCTCGAGATAAACTGCCTGCGGAGTGTCAGCGACAATGTCGGCTTTGAAAATCGGCTTGCTATCCTGAGACCAGATCCAAACACGACCCTGCTCGATGCGACGTGCAGTGCGCTCCATGAATCCCTGCGGGTCTCGATCGAGCGGGTTAGTTCCGGCTTCCTCGGTAGCCATTTGGGAGTTGATGGCGAGTACGTGATTAAGGTCCTCCAAAGATGCCTGGCGCAATCCGGAAATATTCTCACGCAACAGGAATGGAGTGCGTTGCTCAAGCATCAGTTCGCTGCAAACTCTTCGCGGTTCGAGATGAACGCTGGCATAGTGGTTCCAAAAACTGCGCGTCACGTCGCGCTCGCCGCGGATCAAATGGGCGGAATTGCAGGTTTGGGCCACGCGGGCCAGTGCCTTTAACGACGATTCTGAGCGGGCTTCAACCAGCGTCGCATGGCCGATTAAGGCGACCCCCTCGAGGTTGCCGTCACTATCTCGGCAACCGTAAAAGCTACCCCGGTTAAGCGGACTCTCCAATCCGTTATCGCGAATCAGACTGGCCATAAAAACTGTGTGGACTGGGCGCTCAGCAAGAAAACCGAGGACCTCGCGCTCATCATCACCAGTCAATTCAATAGAGGCGCAATTATGGAATGATGTCGCCGGTTGATCCGGCGACATCGTTTGAGCATCCTGACTCATAACCGTGAGGGCCATGACTTTGTCCTCTTTTCAGGCTCTCCTTCTTTTCTTGTGGAAGATCATTTGTTGTCTGCGGTTAATGCATGCAGGTTGTGTTATCGCCGCGGATCATCGCCGACATTGCCAGGACAGTGTTATCGCCCGTCACGACGCCATCACCGATCACGACCCCATCGCCGATCACAACTCCATCGCCAATTACCACTCCGTCACCGATTACTACTCCATCTCCAAAGAAGCTGCCGCTCAAGAAGACCGTGCCGTCACCGATCACCACCCCGGCACTCGTAAAGATGCTGTCGCCAATTACCACGCCATCGCCGATTACGACACCATCGCCAATTACTACGCCATCTCCTATTACCACTCCGCTGGAAGTTGTAACTCCATCACCCAGCACGGTACCCACCGCGTAATAGGTTTTGTACTTAGTGATTAGAGAGGAGCCCTTCGCGTAGTAATGTTTGAAGAGGATGCCCTGTGACCACGAGAACGTCTGACTTGCGATTGTCGTGTGGGGATCAGGCGCCGACGTGGTTGTCAGCATGGCCGTGCCTACCGGCGTGCTTGCTGTCAGGTCAGTCCGAATAAGCTTGGCCAGGCGGCAAGCTCCTTCAACATTCAGTTCGCCTGTGCCCTGCTCCAGCGTATTGAAGCCCGCGATAGGCTGAGCCGTATACATTAACGCCATCTTGACCATGTTCGGCGTCAGCTTCGGATTCATTTGCAGCATGAGCGCGGCCGCACCAGAGACTACAGGCGCCGCGATGGATGTTCCGCTGAGATACATCAGGCGCGCGTTATTGTTTTCAGAAACGCCGGCGTCCAATTCCGGATGCTGCGTTACCAGAGCGTTTAGACTGGTGGTGCCGCCGAGCAGTCCCGTACCAAGCAAGCCGCTGCTGCCGGCGTCAGATTCGGCGTAAATCAGCTTGTTGCCGGGCGCGATTAGATCAGGCTTAAGAACATTGTCGTAGTGAATCACGCCGTTGGCATCGGTCCAATGACTGCGAGTCGGTCCCCGTGAACTGTAAGTCGCAACGCCATCGTCACTGCGCGCGTTGGTTCCGAAGGTATTGGCCGCGCCGACGGTGATTACGGAAGGATCATTGCCGGGCGCATGAATCTGCCCATAGATTTTCCTGCCATCGGCGTCTTTTCCATTATTACCGGCCGCAGCGACAACCACGATGCCCGCATCGACTAAAGCTCGCGCAGCCCGGCATACAGGATCATTCTGGTAAGTACTTACTGCCGGAGCACCCAGACTCATATTCACAATGCGAATGTTGTATTTGTCTTTGTTGAGGGGGTTCGTTGAACTAACCGGTTTGGTCGGATCGCCCGGGCTAATGATCCAGTTCATTGCGCTGAGCAGGGCCGAAACCGTGCCAGTCCCCTGCGAGTTCAAGACGCGCAGATTGATGAGGCTCGCACCCGGAGCGACACCCTGATAGGTGGTGCCATTCGTATAAGCGGCTGCCGCCGCGCTCCCGGCCACGTGACTTCCGTGGCCGTACGGATCACCAGTCGTATTGTTCTCGCCGGTAAAGTCTTTACTGAATCTTATCCGGTTGCTGCCGGTGGTGAACGCCGCGTGAGGGGTGTCCATACCTGAATCGAGCACGGCAATTCCGATCCCTGTTCCGTCAATCGCCGAGGCGCCCAGCAGTCCCGCAAGCAAGCCAGGTGAATTGCGCACCAGATCTGTGCCCGTGGTAGCAGTTACATGACCGAACGATTCCAGCTTCACATCCGGCGAAAGATAATTGGTCAAATTATTGGCGGCCAAAGCTTCAATCGCCTTCGCCGGCAGAGCAATTTTGATCGCGCCGAGCTGGGCCATGCGCAAATCAATCCTGGCTCCGTAACTGCTGAGCAGCGTGTTGACTTGCGCGCTGTTGGCATCATCCACCTGAAGAATTGCAGTCAGGCGGCTATTCGGACCGGCGCCCTGCATCAGGTCTCGAAGATTCGGTGCAACCTTGTCGCCTTCGAACTCTTCATTGATGGAATTACTTTTCTTACTCTCCGCAACGCTTGTTCCTTCAGCTGTACGATCGATCAAAATCGGTTGAAATAGTCTGGCTATGCTTGCGTCAGAAGCCATGTAGCTCGCGTATGACTCGGGGGAAGCCGCGCCAATTATTTGCAGATGGCTGGTTTCGATCGCGTTCCTTATTGCACCGGACGCATTCAGCGCAGCGCGCGGCCCGGCATACTGGTGGACTTGATCGATAAAGAGAATGATTTCGTTTGCTGCTTTCGTGGCATCAGCCAAAACAGCCTGGAAGCGGTTAGAGAATTCCTCGCTTGTTTTCGCATTTTTGGCCAATGCGTCCAGACTTAAGCTGAAGACGTGCTTGCCGCGCAGACCTTCAGGGACGTTGCCCGAGGCAATACGCAAAGCGATGCTGCGAGCGATGAGGTTCCGATCGAAATCGAATTCACCCAGGAGCAGGGGCGCTTTTGATTCCCGAGCGAGACAAGCGATAACTCGAGCAATGTCGGCTTCGTGACTGCTGATCTGTTCCAGGTTGTTCAGATTCGGCAAGTTGCTTATGTCGGTCGCATACGTCGCGAGCGCTGGGTAATCCGCCGCGAAGTTAGCTCTCGAACGATTCAGTGGATTTGGATTTGTATTCTGTGCCGTAGTGTTGGCACTGAGAGTCAGGCCGGCACATAGCGACAAAATGAGGCAGAACGTCGTCAGCCAGGTTACTGCGGGGGTGCGCTTTATCTTCATCTTCATTCTTTTCCTACGAATAATGATCTTCGCGTCTCGGCTAAGAGCCTCTCAGTTCATCCAGTCAAGGGATCAGTCCTACTGGTGAGTTCTCAAAGAATTCGAGCCCACAGACACTCCGCGGGTGGTGGTCTCTTTGCTAAGGGCGTGCCGCGCCCGATTTTTCCGCTAAACCTATGAAAAACGGGCACCTGGCGGAGGAAACGCGATTTTCACGGTCCGGTCAATCGTTCATGCTGAAGGATGAATCGGTCAGAATAAAGGAATCGCAGGCGTCTCAAATTGCCTCTTGAGAACGGTGATTTCAGAGCAAATGGTTTGGGCTTTCGGCTGCCGGCTACGCCCGGCGAGTATGATCGGGCGTAACGCTTATTGGTAGCGAGCGGTTGGGATTCGACCACTCAAATAGAGTCTAGCATTTCGCGTTGAGGAAAGGCCAGACCTTTTGCAAGTTAACGATGGCGCCGAAAAAGTAGAATTTTGCGGGCTGCGTTAATGCGCTATAATGTCGCCGCGGTGGTTTTCGAACCCGGTTCCGCAATTACCTAAGGCTCCAGATCCCATGTTTGAACGCTATACCGAAAAAGCGCGCAGGGTAATTTTCTTTGCCCGTTACGAGGCGTCCCAATTTGGCGCCCATGCAATTGAGCCTGAGCACCTATTGCTCGGATTGATGCGTGAAGACAAGACCCTGACCGGTCGCTTCTTCCCGCGGGCGCAGATTTCCATCGAATCAATTCGCCGAGAGATCGAAGGGCGCACATTGTTGCGCGAAAGAATCCCGACTTCAGTCGAATTACCGCTCGCCCCTGAAACCAAGCGCGTGCTCGCCTATTCGCACGAGGAATCCGATCGACTGCAGCATCGTCACATTGGCACTGAACATTTACTGCTCGGGCTGTTGCGCGAAGAACGTTCGATGGCCGCGGAGATTTTGTACGAGCGCGGACTGCGACTAAACGCCGTACGCGACGAGATTGCCCGTCAGTCAGGCGTCGATTCCCGCAACCGGAAAGATGTGCCGCACCTGATTGAGTTTTCGCGCGACCTTACGGAGGACGCCGCCAACGATCGACTCGATCCTTTGATCGGGCGGGACGGCGAAATTGAACGAGTAGTTCAAATTCTCTGCCGCCGTACCAAGAACAATCCGGTACTCATCGGAGAGCCCGGCGTCGGCAAGACCGCCATCGTCGAAGGTTTGGCTCAGCGCATCGTCCAGGGCGACGTGCCGTCGTTTCTCGAAAACAAACGTATCCTGTCGCTGGATTTGAGTTTGATTGTTGCCGGCACAAAATATCGCGGGCAGTTCGAAGAACGGCTGAAGCAAATCATGCGGGAGCTAATCGACAATCCTCAATATATTGTTTTTATCGATGAGCTGCATACGCTGGTGGGCGCAGGCTCGGCCGAGGGTTCGCTCGACGCGGCAAATATTCTCAAGCCGGCGTTGTCGCGCGGCGAAATTCAATGTATTGGAGCCACGACGCCGGCTGAGTTCCGCAAATCGATTGAAAAGGACCGCTCGCTCGAGCGGCGCTTCCAGGCGGTCAAAGTTCCGCCGCCATCCGAAGAGGAGGCCGTGGAAATTCTCGGAGGTGTTCGCGAGCGCTACGAGAGTTTTCATCAGGTTCGTTATACGGAAGATGCGCTTGAGGCCGCCGTGATGCAATCCAGCCGTTATATCCCGGATCGCTTTTTGCCGGACAAGGCAATCGATCTCATGGACGAAGCGGGCGCGCGCGTCAAACTCCGGGTACGTGCCGGACAGGGCGACCTGGATAACTTAACCGTTTCACTCGAGGAGTGGGAGCGGGGCGCTTATGGTTCGCGACCCAGCGTGTCGCTCGAGGAAGATCCGCTGGTATCGGCGGAGGTGACCCGCAGTGATATTGAAGAAGTAGTTGCGCGCTGGACCGGGATCCCGGTGACCTCGCTTAAAGAGGGAGAATCGCAAAAGCTGCTAAGAATCGAATTGGAGTTGCACAAGCGCGTAGTCTCGCAGCGCCCGGCAATTTCTGCCCTGGCTCGAGCCATCCGTCGATCGCGCGCCGGTCTTAAGAATCCGCACCGGCCGGTGGGATCTTTTCTTTTCCTGGGGCCGACTGGTGTTGGCAAGACTGAAGTCGCGCGTTCGCTGGCGCAATTTCTCTTCGGCACTGAGCGATCGCTGATTCGGTTCGATATGTCCGAGTTCATGGAAAAGCATTCGGTCTCGAAGTTAATCGGTTCACCGCCCGGCTATGTAGGACACGAGGAAGGCGGTCAGTTGACCGAACGCGTTAAGCGCGCGCCGTATTCGGTGCTCTTGTTTGATGAGATCGAAAAAGCCCATCCGGACATCTTCAACATTTTGCTTCAGGTTTTCGAAGACGGGATTCTGACTGATGGCCTTGGCAACACTGTCGATCTGAAGAATTCGATCATTATCATGACGTCAAACATCGGCGCCCGGTTCATTCAGAAGAAAGGCGCGCTCGGTTTTCAGGGTTCCACGGAAGTCTCGCGCTGCAAGATGGAAGAGATGGTGATGAGCTCGGTGCGGCAGACCTTCAATCCCGAATTCATCAATCGCCTGGACGAGATCATCGTTTTCGATGAATTAGGCGACGACGAGCTGATGGAAGTCGTGCAGCTGCAGATCGACCAAATCAATCGCACAATGGCCAATCACGGATTCATTGTCCGCCTGACGGACGAAGCGCGCCGATGGCTCGTCAACAAAACCTGCGCCGATCGATCTTATGGGGCGCGACCGATCAGGCGGGCGTTGCAAAAATATGTTGAGGATCCCCTTTCCGAAAGCTTGATTCGTGGGCACCTGGGAAGTGCCTCGTTGGTGGAAATGTTCGTCGAAGGTGACGAACTGAATTTCCGGCCCTTCACGATTGATGAATCCGGCAACGAGCAGCCCTGTGAATTAGCGCTGACTCAATGAAAGTTTGAGTCTTAGTCCAAAGTTTGAAGTTCAAAGTCAAATCAGGATCGATTGACTTTGCACGTCGGATTTTGGACTTTGTCGTTATTGTGCAGGTATAATGCGCCACTTTGCTAAGTTTGCAGTTGGCAACGGGTGAAGGTCCCGCTGAATCCAAGTGGCTCCCCAGGCTGCACTATTCACGCGGATTGATGTTAGGATTTCCTGACGTAAGCGACTTACTTTCATAGCTGTGTTGCATCCCCAGAGAGAACTCTAAGGGAACCGGCATTTATGCACCTTTATCGCGTGTTCCTGCTTGCCGTGGTGATTACCGCTGTCGGGATCACGCTGTTTGGTTTCGTTTCTCACTCGCGCGCACAACAACAACAGCGATTAGTCGAGCATGTCGATATCATCGGTAATCGCCGCCTGCGGAAAGAAGACATCATTTATTACATCCAGACTCGCGAGGGAGAGCGCTACAATCCAGCCCAGGTTGAGCGAGATCTGCAGGCGATCCTCTCTCTCGGTTTCTTCGATAAAGTTGATACGCGAGTTACGATCGAAGACGGGCCGCGCGGAGGCGTAAACGTCACGTTTTTCGTAAAGGAACTTCCGATCATCCGCGACATTCAATTCGAAGGACTCAAGAGTGCTTCAGAATCGGATGTGTTGAAGGAGTTTCGCGAGAAACGCGTTGGAGTTTCTAAAGAGGCGATCGAAGATCCCGTCAAAATTCGAAATGCCACGCGGATCCTCAAAGAGATGCTCGCCGCCAAGGGTCATCCAAATGCTACGATCACTCCGACGATTGAACACGTATCGGCAACTTCCGATGCGATCACCTTTGTAATTAAAGAAGGACCTCGCGTTCGCATTGCCGAAATTCGTTTCGAAGGAAGCAAAGTCTTTAAGAGCGGTAAACTGCGCGAGCAAATGAAGTACGTGAAAGAAGCGGGATTGATTACTCGCTTCCGCGAACTCGACATTCTGGATCGGGCAAAACTTGATTACGACTTGCGCCGCGTGGACAACTACATGCGATCGAAAGGCTACCTGCAGGCGCGCCACGGCGAGCCGCGCATCGAAGGTCTGGGGCCGCGTCGCACCGGATTTCCAATCCTTCCCCTGCCGTTTCTCTCCTCTATCGATGACACATTGAGAATTACTGTTCCGATCATTGACGGCAAGTTGTATCGGCTCGGCGATCTGAAGATTGAAGGCAACTCCATTTTCTCGGAACAGATAATCAAAAGCGTCATCGGCCTGGAAAAAGGCGAAGTTGCGAACGGAGAAAAAATCAGCAAAGCCCTGTTTGAGAATTTGAAGAAGGCTTACGGCACGCAGGGATTTATTCAATACACCGCCGACATTACTCCGACATTCAAAGACAACCCGCAAAATCCCAACGAAGGCATCGCTGATTTTCTGATCACCATCGATGAAGGCAAGCAATTTACGCTTCGCCGGCTTGAATTTATCGGCAACACATTCACCCGCGACAATGTCCTTCGGCGTGAAGTGTTAATGAATGAAGGGGACATTTATAACCAGAATGCCTTCGAGTACTCAATCATTCGACTAAATCAGCTCGGTTATTTCAATCCCATCGACAAAGATAAGGATGCGGATTTCAAGACCAACGAAGAAGAAGGCCTGGTCGATGTAAACATCAAGGTTACCGAAAAGGGCCGGCAGCAGATTTCTTTCAATGGTGGTTTGTCGGGGATTGGCGGTTCTTTCTTTGGGCTTGAATACTCGACTAACAATCTGTTTGGACGCGGCGAAGTATTGACCTTCGATCTCGCGGCCGGAAATCGCCAGCGCTCATTTCAGTTTTCGTTTACCGAGCCATACATTAGAAACCGTCCGATCACTGCCGGGTTTTCGATCTTTGCCTATTCACAAAAGTTCTTTGGCGAAGGAACGCTGCTTTCGCAGAATACGGCGGCGCAACAGGGACTTCTCGGTTCAACCCTGGACTTCCTGACTACCAACGAAGCGAACCTTTTTACCCGCACGTCATATGGAGCGTCAATCTTTGCCAGTACCCCGCTCTCAGAGTTCTATCGCAAACGAGCTTTCACGCAATTTTCGCGCGTTGGGCTCTCTTATCAGTTCGCGCAAACCAGCGTTAAGGATCCGGCGGTTAACACTTCCGGCAATACCGCGCAGTTTATTCCTGTCGTTTATCGGCAACCAAAGATTATTACCAGCCGGGTCACAGGCACGTTTGTTTACGACACTCGCAACGCCAGTATCGATCCAACCGATGGGCGAGAATTGTCCCTCGCGGTCGGCCTCGCCGGGTTAGGCGGAGACGTGCGTACTTACGAGCCCACAATCTCGTTTATTCAGTACCTCAAGGTGCGGCACAAGAAATCTGAGAAGCCCGAGGTGCTTGGATTTCGTATTTTGGCGGGCACTGCGGGCAGTTTTGCTACCAGCTCGAAAGTCAGGGCGACTCAATCGCTGGCTTTTGTCGACGGCATTCCGATCTACGAACGGTTCTTCCTTGGCGATGAATTTACTCTGCGCGGGTATAACGTCCGATCTATTACTCCGATCACGCCGCTTGATACGTTCATTACCTCGCGCAATGTTGTCCTCGCCACAAATCCGTCAGGTACTCCGACTCCCGTTCCCGGTCTGCCACAGTCTCTCGCAAACGTTGGATTGTTTACTGGACCGACGGGTAACAACGTTGTGTCGTTGCCCCGGCAGTTCACCGGAACCGGTGCGGACACCCAGGTTCTGGCTAACGTCGAGTACCGGATTCCGCTTTTTGGTCCGATTACGTTCGCGTTGTTTGCTGACGCGGGAAGTGCCTTTAACTTAAGAGGAAAGGGAACTCAGCAATACTCTTCAGAGTTTCTTCCTGATCAACCATTTTTGAGCAGCGTTGGATTCATCTCATGCCCACGGCTCCCAGCAGGATTTGCGGTAGCGAGCCTCAGCGCCTTTGCTGCTTGCGATACCTTTCCAAACCTGGCTCTGAGTCCTTTCGGCGGCTTAATCGCCCGCGATAATCGTTTAGCCTCGCGCGGGGAATTCGAAGAGGCTTTGCGGCTAGGGCCGACAGACCCGCTTACCGGACTGCCTTTTGGATTCCAGCAGGTATTTATCCGCGGGGAAGCGCAAACAAACACCGTGGTCCGCTTGCATGACAGTCTCTTTTCCCACCTGGGCGACATCCGCAGCAGCCTGGGTGGCGAGCTGCGCTTTGAGATACCCATTATGCACGTGCCATTTCGCCTCATTTATGCTTATAATCCCAATGCGCGTCGTGACCAGATCGTCGATGGACGGCTACTACAGTTCTTCGAGAAAAAGAGCGTCTTCCGTTTCAGCGTTGGTCGCACTTTCTGATAATTCGGAGCAAACTTAACCGGCGTCGTTTACAACTAAGAACTCGACCGCCTTTCACTGTAAGGAGCAATTTAGAATAAATGAAGATATTTCGTGCGATAACCGCGGTCGCTTTCTTCGCGGTCTTTGTTTCACAAGTCGCCGCGCAAACGCGTCCCGGTACGCAACCGACCGCGCCGGCAACGTCGGCCAGCATCCCAGACAGCAAGATCGCGCTCATCGACAGTTCCGCATTTTCCGATGAAAAACAAGGAATTGTCCGGCTGGTCGCGGCCATTAAGCGTGTCAATAGCGAGTTTCAGCCGAAGCAAGCAGAGCTGCAGACCTTGCAGCAGCAGATTGACAAGGCCACCGCGGACTACAACAAAGTGGCGCCGATGCAGGATCCAAAGCTCAATCAGCAACAGGCTGATAGGATCGAGCTAATGAAGAAGGACATGCAACGAAAAGGCGAGGACGCTCAGGTTGCTTTCGACAAGCGTATGCAAGAGGTCTTAGGTCCGATTTCGGAAGATATCAGTAAGGCGCTTGATGCGTATGCAAAATCACGCGGCATCACCTTGATCCTCGATGTTACGAAGTTTCAGGGAATTGTGAGTGCCTCGGATTCTCTCGACATTACCCGGGCCTTCATCACTGAATTCAACAGCAAGAACCCGGCCACGGCGTCTTTGAATCCAAAATAGCTCTTAGTTCATGAAGAAATTCATCGGGATGCGGAGGCGCGTGATTCGTGCCGCCGCATCTTTTGATCTTGGAGAAGCAATCACTGGAGTTAAGTATGTTAAGAAACATTCTTCTGGCAGGAATCTTCGTAATCACTATTGCGGTTTCGTCAGCGTCGGCGCAAAGACCCGCCGCCCCAGCAACTCAACAGCCGGCACCCGTAACTCAGGGCAGTCCGGCAATCCCCGAAAGTAGAATTGCGCTGATCTATTCTGATGACTTTCGCAACCCGAAGACCGGTATTGCGCGTTACCAGGCGCTCATGAACGGACTGAATACGGAATTTACGAAAACCCAGCAGGACCTAACTGCAATGGCGCAAAGGATTCAACAGCTCCAGGATGAAATAACAAAGGCCCAGGCTGCTGGAGTTATTGATCCGAGGTCAATTCAAACCAAGTCGGAACAGCTGGAACAGCTCAAGAAGGACTATCAACGCAAAGGCGAGGATGCCCAGGCCGCTTACAAGAGACGGCATGACGAGGTAATCAATCCACTTAACGATGATATCAACAAGGCGCTGACCGCGTATGCCAAAGCCCATGGCATCACCGTGATTATTGACGCCACCCAGGTTCCCATGATTTACGTTGACGACAAGGTGGATATCACTCGTGCCTTTATCAATGACTTCAATAGTAAGAACCCGGCAACAACCGCGGCGACGCCGGCGCGCCCCTAAGAAATTCAGGATAACGTGATAGACTGCTGGACGCGGAAATGCGGTTAAGGCCGCGTTCCGCGTCTTCGCTTTTAGCTATGCAAACAGTGCTCGATTCCGAAGGTATCAAGAAACTTCTGCCTCATCGTTTTCCCTTTTTGCTCGTCGATCGGGTGATTGAACTGTTGCCGCGCGAAAAGATCGTCGGCATCAAACAGGTCAGCATCAACGAACCTTACTTCCAGGGACACTTTCCCGGTGCTCCCGTCATGCCGGGCGTGTTAGTGATCGAGGCGCTGGCCCAGTGCGGCGCCATCCTCGCGCTGCGCGAGATTGAAGATCGCGACGCGAAACTGGTCCTGTTTACCAGCATAAGGGAAGCCCGTTTTCGCCGCCCGGTTGTTCCCGGAGACACGCTGGTCCTGGAAGTAACAGCGCTGCGCGTCGGATCCCGAGTGCAACGGATGCGTGGGGAAGCGAAGGTCGACGGACAGCTCTGCGCCGACGCAGAAATTATGAGCATAATTGCCGATCGCGGAGCCACATCGTTATGAGCGCTCCGTCGGCTCAGAGCGAAGAGCGGGCAGTTTCGTCAATGCGAATTCATCCTACCGCGATCGTTGATCCCAAAGCACAAATTGGAAGCGACTGTTACATCGGTCCATACGTAACCATCGGCGAGAGCGTGACGTTGGGAGACCGCGTGCATTTAGACTCCCACTGTGTCGTTGATGGGCGGACGTTCATCGGTGACGATACCAGGATTTTTCCGTTTGTCTCGATCGGTTTACCTCCTCAGGATCTGAAATTCAAAGGCGAAACATCCGGCACTGAAATTGGCCGGCGCACCGTGATTCGCGAATTTGCCACGATTCATCGAGGCACATCCGGCGGTGGAGGCCTGACCAAAATCGGGGATGACAACTTTTTGATGGCTCAGGCCCATGTCGCCCACGATTGTATTCTCGGCAACAATGTAATCATGGCTAATGCAGCGACCCTCGCCGGACACGTAGTCGTCCAGGATGGCGCCAACATCGGGGCCTATTCCGGCGTGCATCAGTTTTGCCGTATCGGCCGCGAAGCATACGTCGGTGGTTATTCAGTTGTGGTCAAAGACGCGCTGCCGTTTGGGCTTACGGTCGGTAACCACGCCAAATGTTATGGCTTGAACAAAGTTGGCGTGCGCCGTCGCGGGTATTCAGGTGAGACGATCGCGGCGTTGCATCACGCATTTCATCTCCTGCTTTCATCAAAGCTGAACACGGCTCAGGCGATTGAGCGCATGCGCGCAGAGATCAAAGATTCGATCGAAGTCAATGAACTGATTGACTTCATTGAGAGTTCAAAGCGTGGCGTAGTTAAGTAGCAGGCTCTCAACCCTGAGTGTCTCGGAGTCAGGACGGGCCGCGCCCCCGCAGTTCTATCATGAAGCTCGGCTTAATTGCAGGCAACGGCAAGTTTCCCTTTCTGGTACTGGAAGGTGCGAAACGTGCCGGCGCAGCTGTCGCGGTGGCTGCCATTCGCGAAGAAACTAATCCGGAAATTGAGCAGGTCGCCGATCGTTTGAAGTGGGTGGGCCTGGGCCAACTCGGGAAGATGATTCGGTTCTTTAAAGACGAAGGCGTCGACAAAGCGATCATGGCCGGCCAGGTCAAACATGTGCAGATTTTCAGTCGCGCAATTCCCGACGTGCGCATGTTGAAAATGCTTCTGCAGTTACCCCGCCGCAACACAGACGCTTTAATCGGCGCGGTTGCGAGCGAATTGGCTGCCGAAGGAATTGAATTGATCGACTCGACTTATTTTTTGAAAGATCAACTTCCGCAAAAGGGAACCCTGACCAAACGGGCTCCTGACGATCGCGAGCAAAGCGATGTCGAGTACGGGCTGGAGATCGCCCGCGAAATCGCGCGACTCGATCTGGGCCAGACAATTGTCGTTCGCGATCGGGCCTGTGTGGCGATCGAAGCAATGGAAGGTACCGACGCAGTCATTCGACGGGCCGGGCAACTTGCGGGGGGCCGGCTGACGATCGTAAAGATTGCCAAGCCCGATCAGGACATGCGGTTTGACGTTCCGGTGGTTGGAATCCCTACGATTCAAACCATGATCGATGCGAATGCAACTTGTCTTTGCCTGACGGCGGGAAAAACCCTGATGTTCGACCGCGAAGAAATGATCAATCTTGCGAACGCGAATAAGATTTCGATTGTGGCTGCCTGACGACCGGCGAACAGTTCCGCCTTGACTTGCCTTTGCTTTAGTTATAAAAGAACGCCCAGTTAAGCAAAAACAAAAATTGAGTCGATTTTGTCTCGCTCACGCGGGCGAGGCCTGACTGACTTTCAAATCAAAGGAGTACGAACATGGCATTACGTTTAGGTGATGTGGCGCCGGATTTCACGGCCGAAACGACCGAAGGTACGATCAAGTTTCACGAATGGCTCGGCAACAGCTGGGGCTGTTTGTTTTCTCATCCAAAGGATTTCACCCCTGTTTGCACGACTGAGTTGGGCGAGGCGTCAAGGCTCAAGCCGGAATTTGAAAAACGGAACGTCAAAGTGATCGGGCTGAGCGTTGATCCGGCCGATTCTCATAACAAATGGGCCCTGGATATAAAAGAAACGCAGGGCACGGCTCTGAATTTTCCGGTAATTGCCGACCCGGATCACAAAGTCGCCGAACTGTATGACATGATTCATCCCCAGATTAGCGATGTCTTCACCGTGCGGTCGGTATTCATCATCGGCCCGGACAAGAAAGTTAAGTTGATGATTACCTATCCCGCGAGTACCGGTCGGAACTTCGACGAGATCTTGCGCGTGATTGATTCGTTGCAGCTGACGGCGGGCTATAGCGTAGCCACGCCAGTAAACTGGAAAGACGGCGACGATGTGATCATCGTGCCTTCGCTCAGCGATGAAGCTGCAAAGGAAAAGTTTCCCGGTGGATGGAAGACTTTGAAGCCGTATCTTCGAGTGGTCCCGCAGCCGAACAAGCCGCAATCGAAAGCAGCCGAGCAAAGTTGAGTAGCAAAGACTTTAGTCTGTGATTGGATAGAGGATGGCGCAGGCAGGTAATGCTTGCGCCTTATTCTCTAAGCCATGTACAGCACTTCCACGCTGAAACTACTGTAGCAACATGCGAGCAGTCGTGACGACACGCAACGGCGACGCCGGCGTTTTGAAAGTCGAACAGCGTTCCGATCCGGTTCCCGAAAGGGATCAGGTTCTGATCCGTGTAAAGGCCGCGGGTCTGAATTTCGCCGACATTCTGGCGCGACAAGGATTGTATCCGGATGGCCCGCCGAAGCCCTGCATCATGGGTTACGAAGTGTCGGGCATCGTGGAGACCGCCGGCGAGCAGGTTGATCGAAGCTGGATTGGCAAGTCCGTGATTGCCATGACCAGGTTCAATGGGCAGGCCGAGCTGGTCGCCGTGTCCTCGGCGCAGGTGTTTGAAAAGCCTGAGCAGCTAAGCTTTGAGCAGGGCGCGGCCATTCCGGTGAATTACCTGACTGCCTGGGCACTGCTGGTTACCATGGGAGGATTGAACAAAGACGAGGCGGTATTGATTCACAATGCGGGCGGCGGGGTGGGACTTGCGGCCCTGGATATCGCGAAGTATATCGGCGCGACCACTTACGGCACCGCGAGCGTTTCCAAGCATGACTTTCTAAGAGAACGCGGACTCGATCACGCGATCGATTATCGCGATCGCGACTGGCTGCCGAGGTTGATGGACCTCACCGATAATCGCGGGGTTGAATTGATTATCGATCCTCTCGGAGGCAGTAATTGGAAGAAGAGTTATCGCGCTTTAAGGTCCACTGGAAGAATGGGAGTCTTTGGCATCTCGACGGCATCCGCCTCGGGAATCAGAGGAAAGATTCGGGCGTTGAAGGCCATTGCGCAAACTCCGCGATTCAATCCATTGGCGTTAATGAATCGGAACAAAGGAGTGTTCGGCCTGAATCTGGGACACATGTGGCGCGAAAGAAAGAAGCTCGAAGACTGGACCCGAGAAATCATGCGCGGTGTTGAAGCGGGATGGATCCGGCCTCATGTCGATCGCAGCTTTTCATTCGATCAGGCGGCCGAGGCGCATCGTTACATCGAGGCTCGAAAGAATATCGGCAAAGTTGTTTTAGCGCCGTAGTTTGATGTCGCACTTGTGCGCTGCTTAGCGTTTGGAAAGCCGATAGGTCCTCTGACTAAGAGCCTTGCTCCTGCGAGCATCCGAGCGTTTTCTTGCTCTAGCCATCTAACCGACTACTGATGTTAGAATGCTGCCGACCCTGAACAGCTGACATCCGATGGCTATGTCTGAATCAGAAGGCGCAATTGATCGCACCGCTTTCGGCGCGACGTCGCGTCGCGATGCATGGTGGATTGAGCTTATTCCGGTCGTGCTGGTGCTCGGGGGTTTTACTGTTTATGCAACCTGGCGAACTTTCGAGAATAATTTTTACGAATTTGGGCCTTATCTTTCACCTTTCTATTCGCCGCTCATTAAGCCACGCTGGTGGCCGCTTTCGCCGGCAATATTGATCCTCTGGGCCCCGCTCGGCTTTCGGGCAACCTGTTACTACTATCGCAAAGCTTACTACCGGGCGTTCTTTCTCGATCCACCCGCATGCGCCGTCGGCGAATCGCACCCACATCGTTACAGCGGCGAGACCCGCTTTCCCTTCATCCTGCAAAACCTGCATCGCTATTTTCTTTACGTCGCCATAATTTTCTTGATCATTCTTTGGTACGATGCGATCACCGCGTTTTGGTTCCCATCAACAACCGGCAAACACGTCGGCATCGGTGTCGGCTCCCTCGTATTGCTGGCGAACATCGTTTTGCTTACCGGCTACGCATTGTCATGTCATTCGCTCCGGCACATCGTCGGCGGCAACGTTGACTGTTTCTCGTGCGTGGTGGCCGGCGGACCGCGGCACAACGCCTGGCGTAGTATTTCTTTTCTCAACGAGCATCACATGCTGTTTGCGTGGCTAAGCCTGTTCTCGGTTGGTTTGGCCGATCTATACGTGCGTCTGGTGGCGTCGGGCACGATAACCGACGCGAGATTGCTGTGATCGAAAAATACGAGACCCACGAACATGACGTACTAATCATTGGCGCGGGCGGTGCCGGGCTCCGCGCAGCTATTGAAGCGCTCTCCCAGGGCGCGAAGGTCGGCGTCGTGTGCAAATCGCTGCTCGGCAAAGCGCACACCGTGATGGCCGAAGGCGGCATCGCCGCGGCGATGGCTAATGTCGACCGGGCTGACGATTGGCGCACCCATTTTCGCGATACGATGCTCGGCGGCAAGTTTCTGAACAATTGGCGCATGGCCCGGATTCATGCGCTGGAGAGCCCCGAGCGCGTGCGCGAGTTGGAACAGTGGGGTGCACTTTTCGATCGCACGACTGACGGGGACATTTTGCAACGCGCCTTCGGTGGTCACACTTTCAAGCGTCTCTGTCACGTTGGCGATCGCACCGGCCTCGAGATGATCCGCACCCTGCAGGATCGGGGCGTGCATATGGGTATTGATGTTTACATGGAGTGCGCGGTAACTCGTCTGCTGAAAGACGGCGAACACATCGCCGGCGCTTTCGGATACTGGCGGGAGAACGGTCGCTTCATCGTTTTCAAGGCTAAATCCATCGTCATCGCCACGGGCGGGATCGGCAAGGCCTGGCCCATTACTTCCAATTCGTGGGAGTACACGGGTGACGGCATGGCTTTAGCTTACGACGCCGGCGCTGAATTGATGGATATGGAGTTCGTACAATTTCATCCGACCGGAATGGTTTGGCCCCCAGGCGTGCAGGGAATTCTGGTCACCGAAGCTGTGCGCGGCGAAGGCGGTATTCTTACTAATAAAGACGGCGAACGCTTCATGGAGCGATATGATCCGGAAAAGATGGAACTTTCGACGCGCGATGTAGTAGCGCGAGCAATCTACACCGAAGCGAAGGAAGGTCGCGGCACCGAGCATGGCGGCGCTTATCTTGACATCTCGCACAAACCGGCTGAATACGTGAAGAAAAAGCTGCCCAGTATGTATCACCAGTTCCGTGAGCTTGCTGACGTGGATATCACCAAAGGACCCATGGAGGTAGGGCCTACGTGCCACTACATGATGGGTGGAATTCGCGTGGATGCTGAGACCGCGGAAACCAACGTGCCGGGACTCTTCGCGGCGGGCGAGGCTGCCGCAGGTCTGCACGGCGCGAATCGACTGGGCGGAAATTCACTTTCTGATCTATTGGTATTCGGGCGCCGCGCGGGACTTGCTGCTGCCGAATATGCGAAAAGCGTGGGCTCGCCGGCAATTGATGATGAGCAGATGGACGACGCAACGCGCGAGATGCTGGAGCCGTTTGAGCGCGAGAAAGGCGACAGCCCTTACGATGTTCACCGCGACCTACAAGAAACGATGCAGAACTACGTTGGCATCTTTCGCAGCGAAGACGATCTGAAACGCGGGCTCGACGAGATTCAGAAGCTAAAGGCACATGCCGCCGGGGTTCGCGTGGATGGGTCGCGGCTGTTCAATCCAGGCTGGCATCTGGCGCGGGATCTGAAATCGATGTTGACGGTTTCTGAAGCTGTCGCCCTCAGCGCGCTGAAACGCAAAGAAAGCCGCGGCGCGCACAGCCGGATCGATTATCCGAATTATGACGAGCAATGGGGCAAGGTCAATAACATCATCTCGCGTGAGGGCGAGGCAATGAGCTTGAGTCAGGCGCCGATCGTGGAGATGCCTGACGAATTGAAACAGATCATCGAACAAAAAGTAATTGTTTAGAGGCGGGCTATAGCCCGTCAGTACTCATCATGCCTGACGCAACCTTCAAAATCTTTCGCGGTGATCGCGACCGTGGCGAGCTAATCGAATACCAGGTACCGATCGCTCCCGGCATGGTTGTTCTGGACGCGCTTCACCACATTCAGGCGCATCAGGCGCCGGATCTCGCGGTGCGCTGGAATTGCAAAGCCGGAAAATGCGGCTCATGTTCGGCCGAAGTCAACGGCCGCCCGCGCCTGACCTGCAAGACACGTCTTGATGCGTTGCCCCTGAATGAACCCATTACGGTTCAGCCGATGAAAGCCTTTCCGGTGCTCAAGGATCTGGTTACTGATGTTTCATGGAACTATCGCGTCAACCGGAAGATTCAACCTTTTACGCCGAAGCCGAATGTTGAATGGAAGATGGATCAGCGCGAAGTCGATCGAGTGCAGGAATTTCGCAAATGCATCGAGTGCTTTCTCTGCCAGAATGTCTGTCACGTCTTGCGCGATCATGACAAGAAAGAGCAGTTCGGAGGACCGCGCTTCTTCGTGCGCGTGGCCGGACTCGAGATGCATCCGCTCGATGCGGCGAACCGGACGGAGTTGCTCAAGAATGAGCTCGGCATAGGTTTCTGCAATATCACCAAGTGCTGCACCGAAGTTTGCCCCGAAGACATTCACATCACGGACAACGCAATCATTCCGTTGAAGGAGCGCGTGGTGGATGACTTTTACGATCCGGTGCGATGGTTCCTGCGGAAGCTGTCTGGCAAGAAGTGAAGATCACGTCGCTGCTTGTCCACCCGCTAAGCTGTTGGTAAGCTCGTTCCATGGGACTTACTCACGTCATGGTCGCCTTGAAAGGTTTTGACGCCTCGAATGGAAGCTACGAGGCGGGCTTTCTCGTCGATACTGGCGCAAAAGATTGTCTTGCATCAGCCTCGGAGCTTAAAAAGATCGGCGTGCGGGAGGTTGGCAGGACAGCTTACGAACTGCACGTCAAAGAGTATTCGTTTGGGCTCGTCGAGATTCCGCTCAAATAGAACATCCTTCAAGCTAAGAAGAAACAATGCCAGAATTTGTAAGAGTTGCCACTACCGACGACATTCCGCCCGGCACCGCCAGGATGGTCGAGGTGAATGGGCGAGAGATCGCACTTTTCAATGTTGGCGGGCAATTCCATGCGATCGACAACACCTGCACTCACGTGGGTGGCCCGCTCAGCGAAGGTGAAATCGAAGGCAGGGAAGTAACCTGTCCATGGCACGGCGCGGTATTTGACGTCACCAGCGGCCAGGTGCTGGGCCCACCCGCCGGGCAGGCCGTAGGCCGCTATGATGTTCGAGTCAATGGCACTGATATTGAAGTCGAGGTTTGATTGATTACCCGGGAACTTGACGTGGACCTGCAACTAAAACCGATCTCGAAAGAAGGAATTCCCGAGGCAATTTCAAAGGCCGAGTTGTACCGCTATCTTAACGAACCGGGCGAGGCCGAATCCATTTGCCGCGATATCCTGGCGGCCGATTCTGAGAATCAGACGGCGCTCCGTCTGCTCGGTCTCTCCATCACGGATCAGTTCAGCGGGAGTCCGGCCGATCGTTACCCCGAAGCGGAAGGTGTTTTCCAAAGATTGCGGGATCAATACGAACAATTCTATTACGCTGGGATCCTTCATGAGCGACAAGCGAAAGCCCAGCTCAGCGCCGGCCGCTCCCCGCACACGGTCACACCACTGTTCGAAGCAGCGCTCGCTTATTTTGCCAAAGCCGAAGCGATTCGGCCGCACGGGAACGACGACGCGATCCTGCGCTGGAATCGTTGTGTGCGGATTCTGCAGAGCCGGGTCGATTCCGATTGGCAGAAGCTGATCGAAAGTATCGACGCGGGCGATAGCCCCCCAATCTAGCCTTCCACGGCCACCCTCAACACCGGTTGATTTTGCGTCTGTCTTTGCATCACAAAGTACTTGACAGAACAGAATCACTGGCGTTAGATTTAAGGTTGTGACCAGCCGACCAGCCATGTCTGCAACGGATCAGCCGCCGGCCCTGCACGACCGCGCGATGGATAATCTCCAGTACATCCGCGAAACGATGGAGCGTGCTTCTGCCTTTACCGCGGTTCCGGGTTGGGGGCAGGTCGTGATTGGGGTAACCGCCTTGGTGGCAAGCTATCTATCAGCCCAACAGACGACTGCGGGTGGCTGGCTGAAGACGTGGTTAGCCGAAGCGATCATCTCTGTGCTGATTGCCGGTTGGTCGATGGATCGAAAAGCGCGCGCCGCGGGAACGCCACTGCTCGCCGGGCCCGGGCGTAAAGTCATCTTCAGCTTGTCACCGCCGATGATTGTCGGCGCCCTGCTGACAGTGGTGCTGTTTCGCGCGGGACTGCCCAATGCAATTCCGGGAATGTGGCTGTTGCTCTACGGGACCGGCGTCGTTACCGGCGGCATGTTTTCAGTCAACATAGTTCCGGTCATGGGAATTTGCTTCATGGTGCTGGGCGCGGTCGCACTTTTCACGTCTCCAGCGCTGGGAAATTGGTTAATGGCTTTGGGATTTGGCGGACTACACATCATTTTTGGAACAATCATCGCGAGGAAATATGGCGGCTAAACATCAAGCACTAAAACGCGAAGCGAAGAGAACGCACTCTGAGACGAAACGTGTGCAGGCAGCGCAAGCCGGTGTGCCGAAGAGCATGCATGAAATCGATCGCCTGATTCATGAACGGTTGCGACTGGGAATCATCAGCGCGCTGGCAGTCAACGACTCGCTTACTTTTAACGAACTCAAACAAATGGTGCGAACAACCGACGGCAACCTCAGCGTCCATGCCCGGAAGCTGGAGGATGCCGGTTATGTCAGCTGCGCGAAAACGTTCGAAGGCCGTACCCCTAAAACAGAATTCAGTCTGACTTCGGCTGGAAGAAAAGCCCTGGAGCGTTATCTCGGTCATATGGAGGCAGTGATTGGCCATATGCGCCGGGGAAGCGACTGACACCAATCATTTGGCCAGGAATTTTTTTTGGCCCGCAGCTTTGCCGGCTAAAGGGCTTTGTAGTATTCCGACCTATTGGACGAGAGGATTGTCAGGCATGAACACAAACGTTAGTTTAGCGGCGCCGATAGGCGTGCTGACTTTGCTCGGCACAGGCTTTTTGCTTTTCGTGGGCTCGGTCGTCCTCATTCAGTCGTTGTTCGTGCGAAAGCGTGTTCGCGCGAAGGTTATTCTGGTGGTAATGCTGGCGATTGCCGCGGAACACCTCTCACAAACCCGCTCCGTCCGGCCGAGTCGTACACAACCGATATCGCTCTTGATTTACCGGCCAACGCCAAAGCACGAAGCCTGCTAATCAATGAAGGCGATTGGATCACTCATCTGGTTATCGGACATGAAAACAGTCCGTTCCATAAACGAACCAGTTTTCAAGTTGATCTGCCACCGGCGGCGCAAGTTTAAGCAGGTCTAAAGAACGGGAGAAGGCCACGTTGAACCTCAAGTCAATTAAGCGCGTCAAGCTGATCCTTCCGGCGTTGACTGAAGCCACCAGTCCATACTGGCGGCCGATCAAGTACTCGCTTTTTCCGCCGCTTGGTTTGGCAACTCTCGCCGCGTACCTGGATCCTGATCTCGAGATTTCCCTGCAGGACGAACACGTCGAAAAGCTCGACCTGGACGACCAGCCGGACCTGGTGATCATTCAGGTCTATATCACGAACGCATATCGCGCGTATCGGATCGCCGACCACTATCGAGCGCGCGGCGCTTATGTCGCGCTCGGTGGCTTGCATGTTACATCTCTGCCGGATGAAGCAGCACCCCACAGTGACACAATTTTTGTCGGTCCAGGTGAACATACGTTCCCGCAGTTCCTCGAGGATCTGGCGAAAGGAGTTCCGCAACGCCGCTACGAATCTTCAGTGCGCACTTTGGAAGGAATTCCGCCCATTCGGCGAGATCTCATTCAGCGCCACAAGTACTTGGTGCCGAACTCGATTGTTGTTTCACGAGGCTGCCCGCACCATTGCACATTCTGCTACAAAGATGCGTTCTTCGCCGGCGGGCGAGGCTTCTACACCCAGGTGGTCGACGACGCGCTCGCTGAGATTGCGCGACTGCCGGGCCGGCATCTTTATTTTCTGGACGATCATCTTTTCGGTAATATCCGGTTTGCACGCGAGTTGTTTCGCGGGATGAAGGGCATGGGCCGCATCTTTCAGGGAGCGGCGACAGTGGATTCGATCCTGCGCGATGACCTGGTTGAGGACGCGGCCGCCGCGGGTTTGCGAAGTTTGTTCGTGGGGTTCGAAACACTCTCGCGCCGCGGCCTCGAAGGCGCCGGCAAACGACAGAACCTCGGCCGCGACTATCGTGAGGTGGTGGGCAAACTCGACAGCCTCGGCATCATGATTAACGGCAGCTTTGTCTTCGGTCTGGACGGAGACGACGATGACGTTTTTGCGCGCACGGTGGACTGGGCTGTCCAGGCCGGGATCACGACCGCCACGTTTCACATTCTCACGCCGTATCCCGGCACCGCGTTGTTTACTCAGATGGCCGCGCGCAACCGGATCGAAACTCGCAACTGGGACCTCTACGACACGCGGCACGTGGTCTATCGCCCTTCACGATTGTCGCCTCTGGAGCTGAAGCGGGGATACGACTGGGCATACGAATCGTTCTATCACTGGAATTCAATCGTGAAAGCCGCGTCAGCGCACAATTCCGTAAAGCATTCATTGAAACATTTCTTTTACAGCGCGGGCTGGAAAAAGTTCGAAAGGGCCTGGGACCTTGTCATCCGCATCAAGCAGCTGTCGCAGATGCGGCCGGTGCTCGAGGCGATTCTCTCGCCGGTAGGGCAATCCGGACCTGCTTCAACGGTTCTGCGCAGTGACCCGGTTCGATCACGACGTGCGACTGAGGGAAGCCACATGGTCGAGATAACGGACCCAACCGACAATCGCAGCGTTTATCAACTGTGATGTTCGAGCCATTCAATTTCAAATCGAACCCCGAGCCGGCGAAGAGGAGTACATCCATGGTTAAACGGATTGCCGCAATTACTTTCATCTTCTTGTGCACTGCATTCGCTTGGGGAATTCTCGGCGCCACGATCTTTCAGCGAACCTACGACTCGGACAGTTCTTCTGGCACTCGAGTGGCCTCCACCTGGGGCGCGCCGCAAAATCAATCACCACCCACGGCGTCGTTTGATGAACTGGTTCCCAGGAAAGAAGTCGAGACGCAAAACGGGAAGAGGATTGAAACGGTGACTCAGGAAAAAGTGACGACGTCGTTACCGCTCGAAGCCAGCCACATCAACGTCGATCTCAATCTGGAGCATCGTCAGAAGGGATTGCTCTGGTACAGCACTTACAAAGTCGGCTTTGATGGCGCGTATTCATTTCATAACCCGAGCAACAAAGATCAGACGGTAACATTCACATTGAATTTTCCCACCGCGCAGGCGATCTACGACGACCTCGTTTTCACTGTTGATGATGCGCCGGTTACTTTGAGGAACGAAAAGAACAGTGCCAGCGGTTCCACGCGCGTCGCGGCCGGAAAGACTGCCAATCTGAGAGTCGCCTACAAGTCCCAGGGATTGAATGACTGGCATCACAGTTTCGGAAATGCAAATGCCGGGAGCCCGGAAAATGCAGGTGATATTTCACAATATCGGAGCGGCACCTCAGACGTAACCCAGGTGCGTGATTTTTCCTTAAAGATGACGACGAATTTTAAGGACATCGATTTTCCGGATAACACACTTTCGCCTTCGAAGAAAACTGAAACGGCAAGCGGTTGGATACTGAATTGGGACTACACAAATCTGATGTCAGGCTATCAGATCGCGATGACCATGCCTGAAAAACTGCAGCCGGGCCCATTGGCGGGCCGCATCAGTTTCTTTGCGCCGGTGTCTCTGTTTTTCTTTTTCTTTCTGATGCTAATCATCACCACGCTCCGCGGTATTGAGCTGCATCCGATGAATTATTTCTTTCTGGCGGCGGCTTTCTTCTCGTTTCATCTGCTGTTGGCGTACCTGGTCGACCACGTCTCGATACATATGGCATTTGGAATTTGCTCGGCAGTATCGGTCTTCCTGGTTGTTTCTTATCTGCGGTTAGTGGTGGGGACGCGCTTTGCGACTCGCGAGGCAGCGCTGGCCCAATTCATCTATCTGGTCGCGTTCTCTTACGCGTTCTTTCTGAAGGGCTTTACCGGTCTGGCGATCACGATCGGTTCAATCGTTACGCTGTTTGTAGTGATGCAGGCAACGGGCAGAATTCGCTGGAAAGAAAAATTCATCACGGGCCAGACTGAGATGCCAGAAATTCAGCCCGGCGGGCGAGAAATAATCTCGGTGCAAAATTAATCGGGGTGGATCGTTGGCGCGTCGGCGTGAGGCACAAAACATTGGCGGCAGCGCGCTTCATACATCCCCGCGCCTCCGACAGCGACGCGCTCTTCGGATTCAAAAGTTCGTTGCGTGTAATTTGCCGGTTGGCCGCATTTCATGCAGATGGCGTGAGTCTTGGTGATGTACTCGGCAATGGCCAGCAGCTGCGGCACCGGCTCCCAGGGCCTGCCTGTATAGTCCTGATCGAGTCCCGCGACAATCACGCGCACCCCGCACTCAGCCAGCTCGTTTGCGACAGTAATTAATTCATTATCGAAAAACTGCGCTTCGTCAATACCCACCACCTCCGTATCCGGTTGAACGTTGGCGCGAATTTCTTGCGCGTTTCGCACGTTGGTCGATTCATGCGTCATCTCGGAATGCGAAACAATTTTGTCGTTCGAAAAGCGCTTGTCGATTTCCGGCTTGAACACCTGTACCTTTTGGCGCGCAATCTTTGCGCGACGCAGCCGGCGAATCAGTTCTTCCGATTTGCCTGAGAACATCGAACCGGCAATCACTTCGATCCAACCAGCCCGCGCCACTCCGGCATTTTCTTTGCGCGCCGGCATTTCATTTTCATCAGGTTCAATACTTCGAATCATTGCGGCGGTGGTACTCATTATCCTCTCTTGATTGTTTTGCGTAAGTTACTGATAACGACGGTGCAGTCTAAATCAAAATTATTCAATTCCCAAAACCGAAAGCAGAACGTGCTCCTGAACGTGAGTCTCACGGGAAGACACCCGCGCCATATCTATTTACCAAAACCGCCGCCGCCGGGTGATTCGATGCGCACGCGATCGCCGGCTTGCAATTGCCAACTTCCTTTTGAAGTTAATTCTTCCTCGCTATCGTCGGTACGAATAATCCACGCGCGACCAGGCGCACCCGTTTCACCGCCATTTAATCCGTAAGGCGGGTGCTTGCGGCGATCGGCGAGCAGAGACATGCGCGCGGTCGCGAGCGTTTCAATCTCGCGAACGACGCCGTCGCCTCCTTTATGTTTGCCTTTACCTCCCGAACCTTTGCGAATGCGGTACTGCCGCACGCGCAGGGGGTAAGCGTACTCCAGAGCTTCGGCGGGCGTGTTCAGGCTGTTAGTCATGTGCGTGTGCACGCCGCTAATGCCATCCTGATTGGGCCGCGCGCCCATGCCCCCGGCGACGGTCTCGTAATAGGAGAACTCAGCGCCGGTGCGCGGATCGATTCCGCCGATGGTCAGATTATTCATCGTGCCCTGGCTGGCTGCGGGAATGCGTTCGGGAATTGCCTGTGACAATGCTTTGAAAACGGTATCGACGATTCGCTGAGAAGTTTCGACGTTACCACCGGCGACTGACGCTGGATGATCCGCATTAACCACCGTGCCTTTTGGCGCGATTACTTCGATCGGTCTCATCAAGCCGGCGCTGGCGGGAACGTCACCGCTGATGAGGCAGCGAAAGACGTAAGAAACAGCCGAGACGGTTATTGCTTCGACCGCGTTCACTGCGCCGGCAACCTGCAGGGCGCTGCCGGTGAAATCAACCCGCGCGTTCTCGCCCTTGATCGTGATGTGCACGCGGATGGGAATCTCCTGGTCAGTGATGCCGTCGTTGTCCAAAAAATCTTCAGCTTTATAGACACCGTCGGGAATCGCTTTGATCGCGTGACGCATTACCCGTTCTGAATATGCGATCAGATGCGAAGCATATTTGATCGCTTCGTTTTGTCCGCGCCGATCGACGATTTCAAGCAGACGCGCGGCGCCGGTTTTAAGCGAGCCGATTTGCGCCTCGAAATCAGCCCGGCGCTCGGCGCTGCTACGCACATTGGCGAAAATCAATTTCATCACGTCTTCGCAGATCTCACCGGCGCGGACAAGGCGAACCGGCGGAATCCGAATACCCTCGCCATAAATGTCCGTCGCCAATCCCATCGAGCCGGGAGTAGCGCCGCCGATGTCGGCGTGATGCGCGCGATTCGCTATGAAGAATAAAGCGGGGGGAAAGGGTAAACGGGTAAAAGGGGAACCATTGAGCTGATCGGAATTCTTTCCTGCCCTTTTACCCTTTCCCCTTTTTCCCCTTTCAATTCGCCACACGCCCATCACCAAAGTTACGTCCGGCAAATGAGTGCCGCCGGCAAAAGGATCGTTTACGGCGACCACGTCGCCGGGACCAATGTCGATTTCACGCAAGGCAGCGGCGACCGCCAGCGGCATTGACCCCAGATGCACCGGCATGTGATCTCCCTGGGCAATCACCTGGCCGCGGGCGTCAAAAACAGCGCACGAATAATCGCGCCGCTCCTTGATGTTTGGGGAAAAAGCCGTGCGCCGAAGAGCGGTCCCCATCTCTTCAGCGACTGAGGTGTAAAGCGCGCGGTAGATTTCCAGAGTAATTGGATCAAATTTCATCTAGATTAGAATCCTATTTAATCCCACTTACCGAAAGTGAATCGAAGTCAGTACCACCTGCGTAAGCAGGTGGGACAATGGCTCAATGCGAAATTGAGTTGATGACCCATCCGCTCACGCGGATGGTACTGACCTCTTGCCAAAGAGCGGGGGCAAGCCCCCTTCCTAACCCGGAGATTTTCCAGGTTGCTTTCCAATCTCAAGTTTCAGAGCTTCAAACATAGATTATTAGATTTCCTCGAGCATCTATTCTCGTTTCAGCGCCTGCAGGAACCAAAGTCGTCGCTGAGTACTCAGTGACAATGCACGGTACCCTCAAACGGGAACCTGGCTGAAGTTTTTCTCGTCGATATACGGCCGCGCGAGTTTTCTTACGCTCAAAGTAGGTTTCAATAAAATCATGCGGTGTCGCCTGCTTTTGCGAGACCGCTTGCAATCGGCGGCGGGTCGCCCTTTTTACCAGGCCAAGCGATCGCACGCGCGCGCTCACGATCTCGACAATGTTCTCTTCCTGCGCATAGCCGTAACGCAGCTTATGCGCGCGATGAAATGCGCGCGCGATATCACCGCTCGTCTGCCTGATCTCCAGATCGAACGACTGACCCTTATAACGGAGGGCCAAAGATCTTTCGTGCCGCTGATTCGGATCAGAAAACCCTTCCGCCCGCAGAATCGCCCGAGCCTCACTTTCCATCCGACGAAACACGCGTTCGAGTTTTAGTTCAACCCCCGGCTGCGCTTGCCACATGATAGTGCGGCTTTGATCTTTGATGACATCCGCGGTGATGACGCCGATCGCGGAGAGGGCACCGGGTGATGATGGCACGAAGACCTGCGGGATGCGCAACGAGCGCGCCAACGCGACCGCATGCAACCCGCCCGCGCCGCCAAACGGCACCAGTACGAATTCGCGCGGGTCGTGACCGCGCTCGACGGAAATATGTCGCAGGGCGCGTTCCATGTTCGTGTTCACGACATCGATTACGCCGAGCGCCGCTTCGATGGCGCCTACTCTGCGGCGCGCTGCAGCGCTCATTTGCTCGGCAAGTTTATCCAGAGAATGGCGCGCGCGCTTCTGGTTAAGTGGGAATTCTCCACCCAGCAAAGCTGTACCGGGAAAGTGTTTAAGCACGACGTGCGCATCGGTGACCGTCGGCAGAATCGACCGGCCATATGATGCCGGTCCCGGATTGGCGCCGGCCGATTCCGGTCCCACACGTAACGAACCGCCGGCGTCAACCCGCGCAATCGATCCGCCGCCGGCGCCCACGGTGTGAATGTCCATCATCGGCACTGCCACCGGCAACCCGGCGACGACGGCTTCGTTTGTCAGACGCATTCCTTCGCGGTCACAGAGCGCGACATCGGTCGAAGTTCCACCCATATCAAACGTTATGAGCTGTTCGAAGCGGGCCGCACGACCGGCATGCGAGGCGCCGACAACGCCGCCTGCCGGTCCGGAAAGAATCGTTCGCACGGGCTCGTCCGCCGCCGTGCCGGCGGAAATACTCCCACCGGATGATTGCATTACTCGTAACTTGAGATTTGAACCTTGAGACTTGAGACCGAGCTTCGTTTGTCCCAGCCGACTGAGATACTCTCCCATCAACGGCTGGAGGTAAGCATTAATCACGACCGTCGAAGTACGTTCGTATTCGCGATATTCAGGGAGGATTCGATGTGAAACAGAGAGCGGCAGACCAAGCTTGGCCAACGCCTTTGCGATTCGAGTTTCGTGACTCGGATGGGCAAATGAAAACAGGAGCGAAATCGCGATTGCTTCAACCTTTGCCGCATGCACCTTCTCAACCAATGACTCGAGTTCTTCCGCGCTCAACGCTCGCAGCACTTCGCCCGACGCGGCGACACGCTCGCTTACGCCGAATCGCAATTCATGCGTCACCAGGGCAGGCAGTCTTACAACATCAAGATTGTAGAGTTCCGGTCGTGCCTGGCGTCCGATTTCAATTACGTCTTCAAAGCCGGCCGTGGTTACGAGCGCAGTTCGCGCGCCGCGCCGCTGCAGCAACGCATTTGTGCCGACTGTAGTTCCATGAACGACTTCAACCTCCGTCCAAGGCGATCCGGTTTCGCTGACAATGCGTTCCAGTCCCTCAGCAATTGCCCGGGACGGATCGTCGGGAGTCGAAGCGATCTTGAAAACATGGAAACCGCCGCTGGTTTCAAACACGAAATCAGTAAAGGTGCCGCCGGTGTCCACACCAATCCGTAAAGCGCGATTCCGATTGGGCTGTCGTCGCTGAGGTTTTCTCTTCACTCGTTCGCGTTAAGGGCAGACCGTCAGATGTTACTTAGGAGAAGCACTATAGATACTAGTGAAATTGTTGACAAGAAACAGAGAAGAAGAATCAGACGGGCAAAGCGTTCGCATAACAGGAAGAATTCATGGCGCGAGTTTTTCCCAGCAGCCGCGCTGATTTGATCGGCGAGCGGCGTCGAGAACCAGTTGCGTACGATAACCATCTTCAAACGTGGCCGCGCCGTCGACCCTTGTGCGGCCTGCTCGCAGGGCTTCGACAATCTTCCAGGAGAAAGCAGTAAAGCCGCGCGCCCAACCGCCATCGCGCATTCCCGCGGCCAATTCACCGCGATCGGTTTCCACCTTTTTCCATTCGCCGTCGCCAACTGCCGAACGCCACAATTGACCGTTCTCCTCGACCATTAACGCGCCGAGCGAGCCAAAAATTTCCAGCCGATGTTCCGCCTTCCCCGATTCGACCATTGATAAAGAAATTGCCCCCGTCGCTCTCTGCGTCAACTCAGATTCTGAAAAACGCAAAATCATGTTTGTTTCATCATCGGTCGTGACTTCGTGCACCTTGCCACTCTCATCTTTACGTTCGGGAACATGTGTGGCGAGGTCGCAGAAAACTTCCGCGACTTCCGCTCCCAGAAGCCAGCGGAAGCCATCGATCACATGCGAGCCGATAGCCCCCAGGGTACCGCCGCCCTGCTTCTTGTCTGACCACCAATTCCAGGGGCGATTCACGTCGGCGCGCGAATCGGACCGAAACGTTAACTTCGCGTGCCGAACATTGCCAATCTCGCCCTCGGCAAGGAGTTCCCGCAGCTTCATGCGGCCGGGAAGAAAGCGGAGCTCGTGATCGATTAATGCCAAAACACCAGCTTCCCGAGCTCGTTCAGTCATTCGCTTCGCTTCATCCGCATCAATGGCCATAGGTTTTTCACACAATACGGCTTTACCGCGTTCCAGCGCGGCAAGTGTCATCTCGCAATGCGTCACAACCGGGGTAACGATGCTTACCAGATCGACATCATCCCGGGCAATCAGCTCGCGCCAATCACCTTCGATGTGCGGAATATCGAATTCGCGCGCAACTTCTTCGGCGTGCTCGCGGCGCGCGCTGGCGATCGCTATCACTCGCGCATCCTTAACGGCTTTAAATCCCGGGATCTGCGTGGTGCGAGCGAAGCCTGCTCCGATGATCCCAATGCCAATTGCCCCGGACGAAGTCATTAACTTCTGATTTTTCAGCAGTAATGTTCAGAAAACGATTTGCCCGCAGTATAGCTCGCGTGGAACTGATTGGCCCAGCGATGAACAGGCCAGACAATTAGGGCGAAATCTTTTTCCACAACCCCTTGCGGACCTTTCCGCAATTGCTTTGAGCGAGACCTCGCGTACTCGAATCTTGCATTTGTGTTGCCAAAGCGAGCGAAAGGCCATCCTCAAGAATTTCTCAAGGATCGCTCAAGGCCTCTTGTTTAGTCTGCTAACTGTTGTAACCCAGCTTTGAATTTGGTTCACACCTGAGAAGGCATGATTCGATTACTGCGATTTAAGACTGTAGCACTCAGCATTGGCTTAATTCTTTTGGATTTAGGGGGTGGTGCTGTTTGAGCCAGGCAGAGACTTCTTTCCGGCTCACATTCTTCGCTCTACGTACGAGAGTCGCTAGTACGCGGGAGTAGCAAAACAGATCGGAAGAAATTGCTAAGAGTTGCAAAGGAGACATCGAAATGATTAAGCGGGCATGCGCGCATTTTGTCTCGAGAGTTATGCGATTGAAGCTGGCTCTAATCCTGTTGATCTGTTTGTGCGCCAGCGTGGCCGCGCTCGTGTTTGGGCCGCAGTCAGGTGCGATGCCTTTGCCGAAAGCAAAATTAGTTTCGGCAACTGCGATGGCGCCGACAACTCCTACCAGTGGAAACATACTAACTGACACCAGCGGGCCGCTGACATTCAACGGCGGACCTTATACGGTGGCGAATCCGTCGTCTCAGGCCACCGGCACGCCGATCTGTAATGCCGCGCTGCCGTGCGATGAATACGCGTTCACCGTGAACGTGAGCAATGCCGCATCACAGACTAAATACATTCGCATCGAACTCGCGTGGCAGGTCGTAGGCGAAGCGCAGTTCGATCTCTACGTCTTTGATGGAACAACCGCTAATGGAAAACTGATCGCGCGGTCTTTGGGCGATCAGACTTATGTGATGCCGGATGTGTGTCTGATCCCGGCTACGGCAGCCACGAACGGAACGTACACGCTGCGGATTGTTCCTTTCCTTCCTTTCGGACAGAGCGTAACGGGCAAAGTTAGCCTTGTGGACATTCCGGCAGCCGCACCGCCGGATGCCGGCGTGGCGCCGAGCTTTTCGAACCACGACTCGCCTTCTAACCTGGGAAATTTTTCAGGCGAGCCTTCGATCGGAGTCGACTGGAATCCCAACGCACCCGAATTCAAACATGGAACAGTGAATACGGGAGGCGTGGCCTTTCTCAGCGCCAACGGGGATAGCTTTCCGGGACCGGCACTCGAGGCGCGGGTCAGCTTTGACGACAGCACAACGCCGGCCACGGCGACCTGGGAAGACGTCTCGGCCGTCTACGTGCAGCAGACCGCGTTGGTCGATCCGATCGGCTGGGTCGATCATCAGACTGGTCGTGTCTTTCAACTCGAATTGATTGGCGGACAAGGCAACAGTACTGCGGCCTATTCAGATGATGACGGAAAATCGTGGACCCCGATCCAGGGCGGGGGCGCTCCGGCCGGCCCGGATCATGAAACTTTCGGCGGCGGTCCCTACAACAATGCTTCGACTCCCCCGCCACCACCACATCCTTTTTACCCCAACGCCATCTACTATTGTTCGCAAAACATTGTCGGCGGGGCCGAATGTTCGCGCAGCGACGATGGTGGCCTTACCTTTGGTCCGGGAATAGATATCTTCACGCCCACGCAGTGTTACGGCGGGATTCATGGGCACGTCAAAGTCGGACCTGACGGCACAGTCTACGTGCCGAACTCCTCGTGCACTTCCGGCACCGGCGGCAGCCAGGGTGTGGCCGTGTCTACCGATAATGGTTTGACCTGGATTGATCGCACCGTCCCGGCCAGCACCGGCAGTGGCGATCCATCAGTCGGCATCGACGCAAATAACAAAGTCTATATCGGATACATAAACGCGGACGGGCGACCGCACGTGGCGGTCTCAACGGATCACGGAGTTACCTGGACGAAAGATTTTGACGCCGGCGTCCCTGCCGATTGTAACGTGGCGGCCGATCCGAACCCCAACTATGCGCAATGCCGGATCAAGAGCGCCGTGTTTCCGGTTATGACAGCCGGTGACTCAGGACGCGCCGCATTCGGGTTTCTTGGCAGCACGACCGGCGGAAATTACCAGGATGAAGCGACCTATCAGGGCATCTGGTACTTCTACGTAGCCACTACGTACGACGGCGGCAACACCTGGACGACGGTGAACGCGACGCCGGGTGATCCAGTGCAAAAGGGATCGATCTGCCTGTTGGGATTAACCTGTGGCGACGATCGAAATCTTCTCGACTTCAATGACATGACAATTGATCGCGAAGGCCGTGTGCTCGCGGCCTACGCCGACGGCTGCGTCGCGCCGGCATGCAGCGCGGCAAACGGTTACACCGGTCGCGCCAGCAAGGCCGCAATGATTCGTCAGGCCGGCGGCCGTCGTATGTTCGCAGCTTTTGATTCAACGCCAAGTCCGACGCCGACGCCCACACCATCGCCGAGCCCCACGATATTCGGCCCGACGGTCCTGCACTTTCACGGCAACCCGGATGACAGCGGCGGCGGTGTCCCCTGCGCGGGCAGTGCGCCGGCGGATATTGAAACCTGCGGCGGGCCTTTCCTGAAATCAACGGCTACGTTGTTCTCGGGTCCGGCAGCTATTTGGAATGCAAACTCTTCACTGAATCAGAACACTGAGCGCAGTACTGTGGATCCAAATTGGCTTTGGAATCTGAACGGTTCACCGACCACATTGAGAGGCCCAATGAACATCCAGTTTTGGGCAATTTGCGGCGCCTGTGTGCCGGGAGTATTCGATGCCCAATGGAATATCTCAATCTGGGCAGACGGCGTCCAAAAATTCACGCAAAGGATCGTGGGACCAACTCCGGCGACGCCTAACGTACCGTCGTTACTTTCGGCCACAGTAAACGTCCCGTCCAACATCACCGCCACGAATCGTTTGGTCCTGGTAATTGATCCGGTGTTTCTCGACACGCAGGAAAACACGAAGATCTACTATGACTCGACGTTACCATGCCCGGGCGCAACGAACGGTCCATGCGATTCAACGGTGACGATGCCCGTGGTTGATCCCAATTCGACGCCGACGCCGACGCCGACACCAACACCGACGCCGCTTCCGTCGCCGCTACCACCGGGGCCGGACACGCCGAGGTACCAGATTTACGTCCCGCCCTCGACGAATACGTTTAGCGGCGGCGAGCCATCGATAGGCAGCGACTGGAAAACCGGGAATGCGATGTACCTCGCGTCGTTCAGCGCGATTCGCGTGGGCTTTGACGATTGTTCGTCACCTGCCAGAGATAGTTGGGTAAATACGAATGTGCCGGCAGCGGCATCGCTCGATCCCATCATGTTTACGGATCATATGCGGGCAACGGGTGAACCCAATCGCACGTTTGTCTCGCAGTTAACCGGGCAGGACAGTACGACGTTCTTTACCGATGACGACGGCGGTTCTTACTTGCCAAGTCAGGGCGGCGGTATTCCTTCGGGAGTTGACCATCAAACAATCGGCGCCGGTCCTTACAATCCGAATTCGACACCGCCACCTCCGCCGAATCCGCTTTATCCTAACGCGGTCTACTATTGTTCGCAGGAGGCAGCTACCGCCTTCTGTGCGAGAAGCGATGATGGCGGCGTAACGTTCGGGGCCGGCGTCCCGATCTACGAATTGACTCAGTGCACCGGGATTCACGGTCACGTGAAAGTCGCTCCTGACGGAACCGCCTACGTTCCGAACCGAAGTTGCGGCGGCAAGTCAGCCGTGGTGGTCTCGAAAGACAATGGCATCACCTGGACCGTCGCGGCTGATCCTTCCGGCAGCAACAGCGGTTTTCTGGTTGACCCCTCGGTCGGCATCGGAGCCAACAGTGTCGGCAAACCTGCCGGTCAGGCAAGCAACACGATCTATCTCGGATATCAGGCTTCAGACCGGCACCCGCGCATTGCGGTTTCGCACGACCAGGGCGCGACATGGGTCAATGATCAAGAGGTCGGAACAACCTTCGGCATTCAGAACTCAACTTTCCCGGAAGTAGTTGCCGGTGACGACAATCGCGCGGTGTACGCATTCCTCGGCACCACCGTGCCCGGCGATTACACTAGCCAGGCAAACTACGATCAAAGCGCGCCGTGGCACCTTTACATCGCCAGCACTTTCGACGGTGGCGTGACCTGGACAACGGTCGACGCAACGCCGAATGATCCCGTACAGCGCGGCTCGATCTGTAATCTCGGAACGACGGCGTGCATGCGCAGTCCCAACGATCGCAACCTGCTCGACTTCATGGATGCGACAGTGGATGCACAAGGCCGGGCGTTGGTCGGCTATCCGGATGGTTGCATAGGAAACTGCGTTACCAACTCAACCGGGGCGCACCCAAATTCTTATACCGCACTGGCATCGATTGCTCGTCAATCGGGAGGACGGCGATTGTTCGCGGCATTCGATCCTAATCCTGGCCCCAGTGTGCCCGCTTCGCCTCGGATTGATAGCGTGTTCAGAGATACCTCGGGGGCAGTTCACCTCAACTGGTCAACACCGGACAATGGCGGCTCGGCGATTACGAGCTATAACGTTTATCGCCGCACATCGACAGGAACATTCATTGGCGTGTTAGCGAGCGTACCTTTCGGCACGAACGCTTATACCGATGCGAGTGCCGATCCTAATACAGCTTATTTATACAAGGTGACTGCGGTTAACGGTGTTGGCGAGGGAGCGAGTTGCAGTGACGCAGCGATTACAGCTCCGCCGCCAACTAATCCGTGCAGCTCGGCAGGATTTTTGACATCGACTGATCCGGCTGGTGACCAACTGCTGGCGCCGCAAAACGCGGACCTCGACGTTCAGTCAGTTTCGATTTCCGAACCGTTTCAGGCTGATGGTGTAAACAAACTCGTGTTCACACTAAAGGTAAGTGATCTAAGCACGTTACTACCGAACAGACAGTGGAGAATTATTTGGACGCCGGCGACTGCGCCGTTGGATCCCGCGGCTGATCGTTACTATGTGGGAATGAATTCCAACGCCGGGACAGCCGCCGCGGTAACCTTCGATTACGGGATGGTGACGTCCAATGGAAACGCGCCAGTCATTCAGGGCCTCGCCGATTCCGGATCATTAGATCAAACGACCGGCACCATCCGCATTACGATTGCTAACAGCAAGGTCGGCAATCCGACGGCTGGTTCGCTACTGCGATTATTGAGCGCGAGATCTTTCGCAGGTAATGGCAATGAGTCCATGGGCAAGGGAGCAGCCATCGATTACTCCGGCGACGGTAGCTACACCGTTGTTGGAAACGCGTCGTGTCAGGGCCAGCCTACTCCTACTCCGACGCCTACTCCAACGCCAACGGCGACTCCGGCGATCGGTACCGGAGGACCGGCCAATGGTTGGGACGGAACATGGAACGGCGGCTTAGTAAGCCCGGGAGGTGTAACTGAGGAAGACACATGCGTCGATGGCGTTAACTGCGAGACGTTTACGTTTGCGGTGCTGGGCGCGCAAAGCGACTGGATTGCGGCGAACGATCGCGTTCAAGTTAAATTGAGTTGGCAAAACAGCACCAACGAGTACGACGTCTACATTCATAAAGGCGCTCTCGACGGCCCGCTGGTGACTTCATCAATTCAGGGGCCTGGTCTTTCGCACCAAACCGCGTTCATAGATGTCGCCCAATGGGGCACCGGTGTATTCACCGTGCACGTTGCGTATGACGCAACGGCTACATCCGCGGTAGATCCGTATCGTGGATCCGTCAGCGCCGTACCTGAGACATTTCCGAAAGCTCCAGCTGCCCCGCAAGATACAGGTCCAAAGGTTGGTTACGAGAATTTCGAGGCGCCGGGAGTTCTGACTCCAGTTACTACCACATCGGCAGGCCAGCAAGTGCACTCGTTTGAATACATGGGACGTGGCGCTGGTGAACCTTCGGTTGGTAACAACTGGAAATCCGGGGTGACGAGTTTCCAATCGGATCTACAGACGTTGTTCGTCACCTTCAATGACACGGCGCACAGCGCCACCTGGGTTAATCGCGCAGCCCCGACTTCTCAGGCAGTCGATTCCGATCCAATCGGATTCACTGATCCACAGACAGGGCGTACGTTTGCGGGCGAGCTTACTTTGCTGTCGCCTGACACGTGCAAGACGTCGTATACGGATGACGATGGTCAGACGTGGATACCGTCTCAAGGCAGCGGCATCGGATCCGGCGTCGATCACGAAACCATCGGCGGTGGTCCTTTCCATGCGCCGCTGACCAGACCGACCGGCGTGCCGGGTCTTTATCCGAATGCTGTTTACTATTGTTCGCAGGATATCGCCACCGCTTTTTGTTCGCGTAGCGATGACGGAGGATTGACCTTCGGCGCCTCGGTGCCGCTCTATACGCTAACGCAGTGCGTCGGAATTCATGGACACGTCAAGGTAGCTCCGGATGGCACGGTCTATGTGCCCAACAATAACTGTAATAGCAGCGGCGGGGTTGCCGTTTCGATGGACAATGGGAACACCTGGAACGTCCAGCCGGTGCGTAACTCCGCATGGAATACTTCTTCCGGGAGTGCCGATCCAGCCCTTGCCGTTGATGCCGGCGGTCGGGTGTATTTCGCCATCGCGAACAACGACAATTCCATCGCTGTGGGCACTTCCGACAATCAGGGTCAGACCTGGAACAACATCGTCGATGTGGGTGGATCCTACGGACTAAAGAACATAAGGTTTCCGGCCGCCGTGGCCGGCGATGCAGGTCGTGCCGCCGTCGCATTCTATGGCTCGACGACGGCCGGTGACGCCAATTCCAGCAGCTTCAACGGCGTCTGGCACCTTTACATCGCCCATACTTTCGACGGCGGACTGACCTGGACGACCAGTGACGCCACGCCCAATGCTCCAATGCAACGTGGGAATATTTGGACGAACGGCGGCGCTAACATCGGCCGCAACCTGCTCGACTTCTTTGACATGACTATTGATAAAGAAGGACGCGTACTGGTCGGCTACGTAAATGGCTGCGCCGGCGGCAACTGCGCACAATCAGCGTCAACGGCAAGCGGCAATGCGTACACCGCAACAGCAACCATTGCGAGGCAATCCAGCGGACGGCGGTTGATCGCTCGCTTCGATCCGCCGAATGCGATGACGGCCACTTCAGCACCCGGCATGCCGACAGTCACTACCAGACGCGTGGGCAACGTGGTCCATCTCGGTTGGTCTGAAGCCGATAACGGTAACTCACCCATCACCAGCTACAAAATTATGAGAGGAATAGCGAGTGGCGCCGAAACTCTCTTAACAATTGTGCCTGGAAGTCAGACGCTTTACGACGATACGACTGCGACGGACACGACTAAGACTTATTATTACCAGGTCCTGGCTGTAAACGCGATCGGCCCGTCGTACGGGGCGAATGAAGTTAGCGCTCCCTACGTCGGCGACACTTGCAGCGGTCTTATCATCCACCGAAACGATCCCACGCATCCTGAGGCGAGCGCGGGAACGACCACGCCGGCCTCGCTGCTAATCGATTACATCTCGGTAGCCGAACCTCCGGGCACGAACAACTTCATGTTCAGGATGAAAGTGAACGATCTCACGACTGTCCCACCAAACAGCAGGTGGAGAATTACCTGGAACTCGTTCTCTTCGCCCGGGCAGCAATACTACGTAGGGATGACAACTGGAGCGAGTGGGGCGCCGACGTTCGAGTATGGCACGCTTAAGGATGCCGGCGTTCCCGCAGTCTTCGTGATCTCAGAGGCGAAGGTTGCAGCCGCGCTTGCGGGAAGTGGTTTCAGCTCCGACGGCACGATCACGATCATTGCTCCGAAGTCCGCGTTTGGTAATCCACAACCCGGCGATCTGCTCGGCGCCATCGGCGGGAGAACACTTACGGCTGACACCCCGGCAACCAACACGCTTGAGCGCTCTAACGCCTTTGTCGACCACACGTTCGTCAAGGCGCAAACTGATAACAGTTACCCCGCTGCGACATACACGGTAGTAGGAGATTTGGGAAACCGTCCGCCGTTGGCGGTCCTGACGGCCGCGCCGACTAATGGCGTCGCCCCATTAACGGTGAACTTCAGTGGCGCCGGCTCGACCGATCCTGATGGGTGTGACTCAGTCGTCTCGTACACGTTCGACTTCGGTGACGGCACGACCCCGGTAACGCAACCCGCGGTGACTATTTCTCATACCTATAATGTACCCGGCGCTTACACTGCAAAACTCACGGTCATCGATTCACACGGAGCGCAAAACACGAACGTGGCTTCAGTCACGATTCAGGTTAGCGCGCCGCCGCCGGAGTGCATTGAAGACAACGATTCGCGAATTGCGTACTCGAATGGTTGGCACTTAGTTAACTACGCGAACGCCAGCGACGGCCACTTCCGCTATCACTCAGGCAGTAGTGCACAGCACTTCGCGAATCTGGATTTCAGTGTGCCGGCCGGCAACACCGGCTCGATCACCTATTCCTTTGCGAAGAGTCCGAAGGGCGGCACTGCGGACATCTATCTGGACGGTGTCTTCAGACAAACGATTAACTTTGCCGGTAGCGTCGGTTCGACGCAGGCGCCCGAGTTCAAACCCGAGTACCAGGTGCAATTCGGCAATCTGGCGGCGGGCGGACACAAGCTGGAGATTAAGAACCTCAGCGGGGTGGTCTATGTGGACCGCTTCTGTCTCCAGAACTCCAACTCAACGGCTCAGCCGAGTTCTGGTCCGGGAAACACTACGAACCAGCCCGGCACAGCTTCGGCCGGACAGACTTCGAGCACGAATTACTCGATGCCTACTGGTTCACAGGAGATCTCGGTAGTTGCTGAATCAAGCGTGAACGTGCCGTTCAAGTTGGCACTGGTCAATCCTTCAGGACTAACGCTGCAAACCGTCGATGCGGTGAATGGAACGGCGGTGTTGAACTCGTCAGTCACCCAGACCGGAGTGTATGTCATCAAGGTCATCAACGTGAGCCTCGGCCCGTTGCAATTCACGACGACCAGCACACCTCTGGTTACACGTTAGATCGAACGACGCAGGATGAGTTGTAGGCATTTGCACAACTCACCCTTGTATTTCGGCGTGCACTCAGGCGGCCGCTGGTTTTTACTGAGGAGCAAATCTTGCAATTTCCTTTTTATTCAATAATTTGGGGTGACTTCGGCAGTCCACAGCGTTCCCTCAAGTTTTTCTCAACCACCTCAAGCCAATATGGCAATCGAATGGTTGGCATGGTCTTTCCCCATTTTCGAACTCAGTAAATAGGAGTCCGTTATGAAATCGATTCATCGCTCTCGGAAGCAGCGTTTACTCTTACTGGCGTGGGCACTAACCGCGCTTCTCACGATTCTTCTCGCTGTCACGGGCAACTCGTTGAGATTCACGGGTGGTTCATCTTTGGCTGCGTCGCCTGCAAGCGGTACCGTCTCTCCGGCCAATCCCACCGTCAACTACACGGGCGGTCCGTTCATCGGTATCAACGAGACCAATACTGCCGACAACGCCACGATTACGTGCACCCCGGCTACGCCATGCGACGACTATGCGCTCGGGATTTCGTTGCCGTCAGGTGATACCAACACATATCTCTTCAAGGTGACGGTGTCGTGGGCAGATAGAGCGACACCCACGAGTTCACACAATGATTTCGATCTTTATGTTTACGACTCGAATGGCAATGTAGTCTCGGGTGATGCCGGGGCTACCTCAGCTAATCCGGAAACGGTGGAAATCACTGTCACCGGCGGCAATTACAAAATCCGCGTTCTCCCCTTTGACGTGAATACCGGTTCTGGCGGGGACACATACAATGCGACAGTTACGTTGTCGACCGTGCCAGGAGCGCCGGCTTTTGCGCCGCCGCCGCCGACAGTGCCGGGTGTCCCGCGTTATCAAAATTATCCGGCGCCAAACGGCCTGGGCACCACGGCGGGTGAACCATCGATCGGCGTTGATTGGGTTAGCGGAAAGGTATTCATCAGCTCAGGCCTGCAAGCGCTGCGGGTTACTTTCGACGACTCGTGTTCCTCACCGGCACAGACGACGTGGGAAGACGTAAGCGCTCCGACTTCCGTAACCAGCCTCGACAACATTCTTTTCACCGATCATAACGGGCTGGCGAAAGATAGGACGTACGTGTCTCAGCTAACCGGGCAGGATAGTCTTTCATCATTCACGGACGACGATGGAGACTCATGGACCCCGAGTCAGGGCGGTGGCATTCCATCAGGCGTTGACCATCAAACCTTCGGCGGTGGGCCTTACCGCACCGACATGGCCGCGGCCCCGCCGGTCATTCCGCCTCCGCATCCGCTGTATCCGAATGCGATCTACTACTGTTCGCAGGATGCGGTCGTGTCTTTTTGTGCTCGAAGCGACAATGGCGGTATAACATTCGGCGCCGGCGTGCCAATCTACAACACCACGCAATGTGGCGGCATTCACGGTCACGTGAAGGTGGCTCCCGATGGAACTTCTTACGTGCCCGACAAGAGTTGCGGCGGAAAGCAGGGCTTCACCGTCTCGAAGGACAACGGCATAACGTGGACAGTGGTTACTGATCCAGCAAGCAAGAATACAAGCAAGTTAGTCGATCCCTCGATTGGTATTGGCAAGAAAGGAACGGTTTATTTTGCCTATACGGATGGAGCAGATGCTTCGGGCAGCTTCCCCGCGAAAGTTGCCGTGGCCAGGCGAAACGCTGACGGAACCTACACCTGGTCGAATGATCAAATAATCGGCGCCGAACTCGGAATCAAGAACGCCGTATTTCCGGAAGCGATTTCCAGCGCCTTCAATCCCTCGGCTGTCGATGCCGACGACAATCGCGCGGCGATTGCTTTCTTAGGTTCAACGGCTCCAGGCGATTATACAAACACCTCGTACACCGGCTCCTGGCACCTTTTCATCTCTACTACGTTTGACGGCGGCGTGACCTGGAAAACTGTGGACGCGACGCCAACCGATCCGGTCCAGCGCGGATCGATATGCACCTTAGGAACGACGGCCTGTGATCACGTTCCAGACGACAGGAATCTGCTCGACTTCATGGATATGACCATCGATCGTGAGGGACGCGTGCTGGTCGGCTATCCCGATGGATGTATTGGAGGGTGTGTCAACGGAACAGAAAACTCGTTCACAGCGCTGGCTACGATTGCGCGACAGTCGGGGGGCAAACGAATTATCTCGGCATTCGATCCCGTTGAACCGGCTTTAGCAGGAGCGCCCATCGCCAGCGCCGTTTCTGATCAATCCGGAATTCACCTGCTGTGGGAACCGCCTGACAATGGTGGTTCAGCCATTACGGGCTACAGGGTTTACCGGCGGCCTGAGACCAGCACTCAGAAAAGTTTGATCGCAAATCTCGGCGTGCAAACGACTTTTGATGACTTCACCGCAGCGCCCGGAGTGAAATATTTCTACAGCGTCTCGGCCGTGAACGTGGCCGGTGAGGGTCCCATATGTGGCGAAGCTACGCCCGTTCCCTTACCACCGGTTTCATCATGCAGCCTGCCCGGCACCAGCCTGGTCGTGGACCCGGCGGGTGATGCTAAGCCGTCCAATTCCGCACTCGACATCCGCGAACTGTTTGTGGCCGAACCTTTTGATCCGGCGAATCCGAATACCAATAGATTAGTCTGGACTTTGAAAGTTGACAGTCTGGCTGTCGTTCCGCCTAACAGCCAGTGGTACATCATTTGGGATTTCGGCAAAGGTTTGCGGAAGTACGTCGCCATGAAGACTGACGCCAGCGGGGCGCCATCGTACGAATATGGCCACGTTGGTCCACCTCTGTCGCCCACCAGTCCTGACCCGGACGCGAACAAACCATTCCCCGAAGGCGCGGCCGATTCCGGTTCAATATCGACTGACGGGACCATCACGATAACGATCTCCAACAGCAAAGTTGCGGATACAACTTTCAAAGGAGCAGGAGAGCCCAAGCGCGGTTCGACGTTAGCTAACATTAGTCCGCGCACCTTCAGCGGAACCGGTAATACCAACGTGACCGGCTCAACCGCAACAGACAACACGGTGAACACCCCAGCGTATACCCTTGTCGGCAATAGTTTCTGTCGTCCGCAAACGGCGCCGACCGCCGTCTTGAGTGCGGCGCCGCTGTCGGGTGTGCCTCCGCTGGCGGTGAACTTTGACGGCTCGGCCTCTTTCGATCCCGACGCGGGAGACGCTATTGCCTCGTACACTTTCGACTTTGGCGACACCTATTTCGTGACCCAATCGAGTCCCACAATTTCGCATACTTACACATCAAGTGGAGTGTATTCAGCGAAGCTTTATGTGACGGACACGCGAGGCAAGGTCAGTGATTCGCCCGCCAGCGTCACAATCACTGTCAGCAATGTTACGCCCACGCCGACACCGCCGCCGCCAGAGTGCATTGAGGACAACGATTCGCGGATTGCGTACTCGAACGGGTGGCACTTAGTTAACTACGTGAACGCCAGCGACGGCCACTTCCGCTATCACTCAGGCAGTAGTGCCCAGCACTTCGCGAATCTGGATTTCAGTGTGCCGGCCGGCAACACCGGCTCGCTCACCTATTCCTTTGCGAAGAGTCCGAAGGGCGGCACTGCGGACATCTATCTGGATGGTGTCTTCAGACAAACGATTAACTTTGCCGGTAGCGTCGGTTCGACGCAGGCACCCGAGTTCAAACCCGAGTACCAGGTGCAATTCGGCAGTCTGGCGGCGGGCGGACACAAGCTGGAGATTAAGAACCTCAGCGGGGTGGTCTATGTGGACCGCTTCTGTCTCCAGAACTCCAGCTCGAACGCCCAGCCGGCCACTGGTCCAGGGAATACGAGCAACCAGTCGAGCAGCGTTTCGGCGGGTCAAACCTCGAGCAGCAACTATCAGATGCAAACCGGTTCACAGCAGGTCTCGGTAGTAGCAGAATCGAGCCTGAATGTTCCGTTCAAACTGGCGCTGGTCAATCCTTCAGGAGTGACGCTGCAAACTGTCGACGCTGCTAACGGTATCGCCGTGCTCAACGCTTCGGTGACGCAGAGCGGCGTCTACGTGATCAAGGTCATCAACGTAAGCCTGGGGCCGCTACAGTTCACCACAACTGTCACACCGCTGGTTACACGTTAGCTGGTGGCTTCGACTTCGGAGGTATTGAACGGTGAAAACCTGACCTGGCCTAAAGTGAAGCGATCCCTAATCGCATAGTTCACCTGTACCGCGATGATCGCGCCGCGTGTACGTACCGGCGCGGTTTGTAACCTCGCAATGGAGAACCACTAAGGAATAGTTGCAAGAGTACGCCCGGCAGGAGTCTCTCCAGAGGCATTACAATCGTTTCAAAGCCTTTTGGGCCAGCTTCTTCGACCTTTCCAGTTTCGCCTCGTTATTGCCTTTTCCACCGATGCTAATCCTGATGTAGTGATCGCCCTTCAGCACATAGAGCGCGCCGCCCACTCTGCTTCCAGACCAAAACGCTTCTTCACCAATCCCGCGAACCGGTGTTAGCGGTGCTCCCTCTTCCTCTTCTTCGCCGCGCGGTTCGGCTTTCTTTTCGGCACGGTCTTTTTTGTTCTCCTCTTCGCCCCTGCCGAAAGTTGTTTCCCAGAACTGCTTTACACTTTGACCGCCGCGTTTGTCCGTGTCGCTTTCAGTCAGTGACAGGCTGATGGAGTTGGATGAAGTCGGCAATTCGTAATAACAAATCGAGGTGAGAAAATTTCCTGAAGCTCGCTCGCTCCCCTTGGCTTCTTTGAGTGCTTCCCCCTGCACTGCTTTGATCTCCGCGGTCGTTAGCAGAGAACACGCACTGATCTTCATCTTCGCCGTCGCCGGCGTAGTTGAACTTGTGCCGGTCGAGGCAGCGCTCTCGGGGGTCGCTGATGATGAAGCTGTTGACGTCGCCGCAGCATTCTGCGGTGTTTCGTTGGTATTCGAGCTACTGCAACCGTTAGTTAGGATCAAAGAACCGGCCAAAAGAATTGTTGTCGCTGAGCGCATTGATTCCTCCGTGGGCTATGATTTTTGCGGGCCTCGATTCACCAGAAATTTAGCAGTGACGATCCGACTGCATTTTTGCCATCGCTTCGTTATAACCTATAGCATCGACCATTTCTATAATCTCCTATCAGCACGACGTCGTTGGCCGTCGCACTGCGGGCGAGGAATTTTAGAGATCGATAATGGTCAGCATTTAATTAATGCCAGCCAACGTTGTAAAGCCTTTGTTGACTGATCGATTGAATGAAACTATTTCGCTTAACCGAAAACCCATCTGCCGAAATAATAGCTGACCAGGTGGATACGACAAACCTGCCGCTCGGAAAAAGGGTTCGTTCCGGCTTTAGCTAAATGTATCGTCGGCACTTTGACAATCGTTGCGGCATTGAATGCTCTGACGACGCTGGGATTAGACCGGACAATTGTTGCCCACATGGGGGAATTAGTTCTTTTCATCATTGATTTGCCTGCACCACGGGAATTACGCTTGAGCGACTTTTACTATGCTTGCGACTAACAAAAGTGCTGCGCTTGTGATTGGTCATCCAGGCCACGAGTTACGCGTTTTTCATTGGCTTGAAATGGTGCGGCCGGTGGTGTTTGTGCTAACCGATGGCTCAGGCCGTTTAGGTCAGCCACGTTTGCCATCGACCACCAGGATTCTCGATCAGACGGGCGCGAGGAGAGGCTCGTTCTACGGCAGACTGACCGACGGCCAAGCGTACTCGGCGATTCTCAATTTTGACTTCGACGTCTTTATCGAACTTGCACGCGAGCTGGCTCGATTCATGGTCGACGATGTAGTCGACTATGTCGTAGGCGATGCCGCCGAAGGCTATAACCCCACACACGACGTTTGCCGCCTGGTGATCGGCGCGGCGGTGGAAATGGCAAATCGTTCCGGCGTTAACGAAGTAGCAAACTTCGATTTCCCGCTCATGATTGCGGCCGACCGAAGCACCGGAAATCATGACCTCATGATTGAACTCGACGACGACGCTTTTGCGCGCAAGATAGCTGCGGCACGTTCCTACGCCGGGCTCGAATCAGAAGTCAATGATGCAATCATTAGTAATCCCGAGCGAGCGTTTCGAGTTGAGCGCCTCCGTCGGGTCAGCAACAATTGTGTCGGTTTTGGACCAGGTGAAAAGCCATATTACGAAAGATGTGGTGAAGAACGGGTGGCGGCGAGCAAATATAGTGAGGTCATTCGTTATCGCAAGCACGTGCTGCCGCTGGCTGAAGCGCTCCGCCATGCAGGGAGTGGGAGGAGTTGATCTTTGGCTTTCGCATTGTCATATGGCAACGCATTGGCTGGCCTTTGAGACCGGGTGGCTACTATCCAAGCTCGGGCCAGCAGCCGCATTGGGCAACGAGAGCGATCATTTTCGTCGCATGAAGGCGCGGGCCAGCTTGACGCCTATCCTGCCAACCAGCGGAAACCGCTCAACACGTTCGCCCAGGCGCATCCCCGCAGCTGCATTGGCGTTGAAATCGAGCTTCAATTGACGCAAGTAGGCTGCGGCCGCTCGATCTTCCTCGAGCTTTTCGTGGTCACCGTTGTGCCGATACTCCCAAGTCACCTCTTCGTAAAGGCTGGTGAGTTCGTCGATAACCTCTTCATGCCCGGCGGTCGCCCGCACGACTTGCGAAACTCCGAGAGCTTCTGCCGGGTTGTAGCGTCTGATTTCCCTTACAATAGCTGCCGCATCCAGTGGCCCTGTAAGCGCGCGTCTTCCGAAATTTAGGAGTCTGAGCTCGGCAAAATTAACCGGGGTAACCATTGATCCGCTTCCCTCGTAATCGCAGAGAACCACCGCGGCGCCGACGGCCATCGCTTCCAAAGCGCATCTCGCCTTTGCAAACACGAGATCGTATTCACCGAGAATTTTCTCCGGTTGCGATACAGCGGTATCTGTTTGTCTTCCAGCCACATCGAGGGCGATGTTCTCGCGGGCGCAGGCTTCGCGCACCGCTGGAAGATGAGTTTCTTCGCTTGCATAATTGCTGAAAACTAACGCGCGCCGCGGCGTCGCGGATAACGGCCTGCGGCGAGATCTAAAGCGGGCCAAGTCAACGAAATTAAGCAGGACGCGGATGCGATTTTCGAGAATGCCGTGTTGCCGGAGTAAGTCGCGGCAGGCGTGATCGACCGCAACGTAGCGAAGTATCCGCGGGAACCGGGCCGGCTTTTCATACCAACTGCTCGAGTTGTGAATGAATTGAATTGCCGGCACTCCGGGAAAGTGAAGGAGAGCGGTCATCAACTCCATGTGTTGGTGACCATGAATGAGATCAGGTTCCACAGCGAGATCGTTTAGATCATTAACTACAGGAACATTTGCGGCTTCGAGCTCGCGCGCAACCTCACCCAGGATAGCGCTGTACGCAATTGGAGTGTGACCACGCTTCAGGAGCTCAGTCGCCGTGTCGCGCACGTAAAGCTCGGAGCCGCCTCGATCTGCAAGCGTGTTGTTAGTGATCAGAATCCTTAGGCCGCCCATCATATTCCGCTCATTGAAGTCGAAATCTACACTACCGGGAAAATTGTCGCCACACTGAAGCTACCCCAGTCTTCTTCGATAGCCAAACAAGTGACCCCAGTCGCTAGACTCTTGCTTTGAGGCGGGCCTGTTACAAACGCGTGTGAGCCCATGGCGAATCCTCTCATTAGCGTCGGATACAAGCTTCGCTCATTCCTGCCGTATTTCCCAGCAAGAGACACAAGAGGGCTCGACTGTTCTCCGCAGAGGAAAGTGGATGTGGCACGTTTACGCCTGGTCGTTTTGCCCGAAAAGCGGTCAGAATTCGAGTCTCATCGACGGTCGCTTGAGCAGATGACATAGACGAGTGCTGCCAACTTGTCATAAAGCGCGGACAAAAGGGCGGGCAATGTTGGCATGGCCGTTGCTCTATGCACCAGACGTCAACTCGATGGGGTCCAACCAGGGCCGCCATCATCGTTGGTTTTTGCAGGCCCGCCGTCAAGGAGTTCCTTGCCACTTGGCAAATAACTGGTCTTCAGGCCTGCATGACGGAACGGATTTTTTGCTTCGTTCCGTTTGCCCTCCAGAATTCACCATGTACACGTCAACCCCAACCATCTCAGACGAATCAGCGCTTCAGCCGCTGCGGCTGGATCAGCCTATTGCCGAGGATCCAACCAGCGACGACCAGCGAGAGATTCGCGCCAGTCTACAGCGCGAAATTGATGGCGTATTAAATCGAATTGAGAATCGCGGACAGGCCGAAATCACGAGTAACGTACTTCGTGAATTAGTCCGCTTTTTTGATTGGTTGGCACGTATCGACAGCAATCTACATAAACTCGACACGCTGCGGGAAAGCCTTTCATTGCTCGAGGTGTTGCACGTTGAAGCTCATTTGCTGGTGGATTTTATCGAGACCAAAGCGATGCCGGCGGAGAACGTCGGCGACAGTCTGCGTGAAGTGCTGGATGGCATTGTTTACAGCATTAATCATGATTTACGAAGGATTTTTGAACGGGAACTGGTTCGATCAGCTCCAGAGCAATCGACTCCAGTTGTATACGGCAAGATTGTTCATGCGCATGGGCTCCTCAGCAATTGCTTCCAGCAAGCAACCATAACCCTGCTGCAGTCTTTTGAGCCGGCGATGGATGGGGCGACGCTGTTTAATGATGCAGAGTTGCGGTTAAAGCAATCCCTGGTGCTCTGCAGAGATCTCTCATCGCTGCTGAGATTTGTGCGGCGCGCCGAAACGCAAACGGATCCGGACATCCTGCGAAAGGTTGTCGGCAAGATCCTGGAGTTTCGCGACGGCAGCATGCAGTACCTGATGTACAAAGACTGGCGGGGCTATGAAACCCTGGCCCTGGAAGTCGTCACGTCTATTGAGAATAATGGGGACGCGCAACCCTTACTGCATCAGCTCGCGTGTTATCTGGAAATACTCTACGGTCATGTAAAGATGCGTGCGGTCCTCGCAGATATATTTCCTTATTCGGGCGACGACGAAGACTGAACAGGACTTACTGCCAACGAGTAATCTGCTTCCTGATGCGGCAAACTCTGCCGCCGCCGCTTTCGATCTGCCAAAAACTGTTACCGTTTCGCTGCCATAATCTGTTACTCGAGGCCGCTACGTCTCGGCGCGGTCGCGCCGGCTGCAATTCGCTTCCTATCGCCCTTTTTTTGTCGCCGAAATTGACCTTCATTGGGGGCAACAGAGTAAGCCTTCCGGGAGCCTCCGATCCCACCGCTCGCCGGTTTGAGGCAAAATCTTTCGAATCTCCGTAATTGCAAAGTAGTATTCCGAAGCGCGCGAAATAATGCTACAAAGAGCATTAGATTCGAAACCCATTCCTTGCAGAGTTTGTTCGAGTCGAGAGCAGAATCGTGCACACTCTTCGTTGGCGGCGGCGACATCCTGCGCACTGATTGGGACGTTGTCGCCGGTCACTACGGCAGAGATTCACGCATCGATCACAGCAGGCTTCGTCATTCACTCGGTACGGTCAACGCTTTCGACTATTTGCTGCGCAGGAATCTCCCGCGTTCGGAGCCCGCCGGCTTTTTCGCCGATCGTTTCAAAGCGCGCTGGATGACTTACCCCGCAGTGGGACCTTTTCTTTTTGACTCAGACAGTCTGCCGCAGGGCACTCTGGTCTCGTACATTTCGTGCGGTGTGCCGTACGACTTCACGCCGCTTGAAAGAGACGGCATCAAACGCACTTTGGAAGGGGCACGATCCATCTATTTGCGCGATGAACAATCTGCCGAGAAGCTTTGTCGCGCCGGCGTGCGCCGCGAACTGCGCGTTGCGCCTGATCTGACCGTCCTCCTCAGCGATCAATTTGACAGGGAGAAGCAGGCCCGCAGGGGACGAGAAATCATTTCCCGGTTCGGAATTGACGGAGACCGTCCATTTCTCTGTTTTCAGTGCCAGCCTTATCGCGGTTTCGATGCAGAGGAAATCGTCCGCCAATTAATGCGTTATCGAGAAAGAACAGGCTCGGCAGTTGTTTTGTTCCCAACCGGTTACTGCCACGGCGATCATGAATTTCTGCAGAGCCTGGCGCGGCTATCAGGCGGAGCGCTGAAGTACGCGGGCGTCTATTCAATCTTTGACATGATGGACATCATCGCCGCGAGTGATCTGTTTGTCGGCACGAGCCTGCACGCGAATATCACCGCGTTGTCGTTCGGTATTCCAGGTCTGTTCGGACCTTTGTCTGTCGCTAAGGCCGATGGATTCTTACGCGTCATGAACCTGCCGCCGCAACTCAAGCTGGGTTCGTGGAATGAAGTCAATGACCGAATAGATATGGCCCTGGAATTGGGCCGGGACTTTTTCCGCACGCGCAATGGAGGCGAAGGCGAAAGTTTATCAGGTGATTGACGAACTGCTTTATGATTTGCTGATTTAGTATGATCGACCTTAATCGGCTCACACCGCAGGCATTGTCCCTCGAACCTTATCGGTGGGCTCTTGTCGATCGTCTGTTTTCGCCTGCGGATTGCGCAGCCCTTGTCGAAACCTTTCCGCGCGATCATTTCAAGACAGTCGAGGGTTACGACGGCGAGAAGGGTTACCAGTACGAGGCGAGGTCGCTGATCGCAATGGGCGAGCAGTCTCCGACGCACGTACAGTGTTTGAGTCCCGCCTGGAAACGGCTGGCCGAAGATTTGTTGTCGTCCGCTTACCGCGACTCGATGTCGCGCCTCACGGGGGTTGACCTCGCAGACTTGCCGATTGAGGCCAACGTCTTTTCACTACGGCAGGAGTGCGTGGCTGGGCCCACACGTCGATCTAGCGGACAAGGTAATGACTCACGTTTTCTATTTCAATGAGGTCTGGCACGAAAGCGACGGCGGCTGCCTGACTATCCTCAGCGCGGGCGACATGGCTCAAGTCGTGAAGATTATCCCGCCGCTCGTCGGCAACTCGGTGGTTGTGCTGCGATCTGAAAATTCATGGCACGCAGTTTCGCGGGTGCGTGAGAAGTGTCGCAGCTCGAGACGTAGCATGACCGTAACTTTCTATCGTCCCGGCTCGCGAAGCACGATGTGGCCCGCAGATGATCTCACGCTGCTGCACGATTACACCGGCGAGCATTCAGCGTTGGGCCGATTCGTGCGACAGAGTTGGGGCCGGTTCATGCGTTGACGATGGACCAGGGATGAATCAACTTTGCGGGCCGGCGCTGCCCGTTGTTTGATTCGCTGCCGCCATGGCCGGCCGCGCGTCCGTCGACCACACGCTCGTAGAAATCAATCAATAGCGGTAAGACAACGCACGGCGTGAATAGTTGCTCGTACTTCTTACGCGCAGCCAGACCCATCCTGCGTCGCAAATCAGCGTCCGTGGCCAGGCGGGACATTGCGTCAGCCATGGCTTTTATATCATCGAGCGGCACGAGCAGGCCTACGTCTTCGGTGACAACGTCGGGCACGCCTCCGACTGCGGTCGCGATGATTGGCTTCGCGTGCGCCATCGCTTCAATGATTGCGTTAGGCGTCCCTTCAGTCAGCGACGGCAGGACGAAGACGTCGATGTCGTGCATGAATTGACTTCTCTCTTTGAGGGTCAAGTAAACCCCGACCAGGTGGCACTTCTCTGTCAGGCCCAGTCTGCGACTGGCAACGAGAACCTCCTGGCGCTGCGATCCGTCGCCCGCGATCTTTAATTCAATTCCCGAATGCGCTTGATGGGCGATGCGGAAGGCGTCGAGCAGCCGCAGCGGACCCTTCAAGTGTTCGAGGCGGGCGGCGAAACCGAAAATGACACGATCCGATTCGTGGTTGGGCGCCGACGCGCCGTTATGGTCTTGCGAAATCAGCGGAAGCACGCGCGCAGGAGCAAGCTGCGGCAAAACTCGGCGGAGTTCCTGCCCCAGACGAGGAGAGAGCACAGCGACTTCCGCACAAAGCGGTAGCACCGAAACAAAGCGTTCGTACACTTCTTCAAAGCCGGGCGGATGAAACGGAATTCCGACTTCCTGATAGACGACGGGAATGTTGGTCTCGTGCGCAGCACGGATGAGCATCACCGCACCCGGGTCGGGTGTCATTACATGGATCAAATCGGGCCGATGGCGTCTCAGATACTCGCAGCACGCGCCGTGGTAGCGCTGTAAAAGATCAAAGACGAGTTTGCGCGAGTTTGTGCGGATGAGGCTGCTGGCCGGCGAGCAGGCGCGCATCGCGCGAAGCGCCAGCTTTCGGCCCGCGGCTATGGAAGCACTGAAGGCGGTTGAGGCGAGCGTGTTCAACGGCACGTCGGCAGCGCGCAGACGAGCAACCAATGGATCGTTTTTGGCCGGAGTATGCACGAGCAGAATACTGGTCGTGTGACCGGCGGCTTTCAGCTCGAGTGCGTAGGTAACTGCGATCTCATCGGCTCCGCTCATCGGCCCTGCGAAACTGTTTTTGCAGAAGAGTATTTTCATTAGTCCGGGGCCACCAGCTATATTCGTTCCGCTCGCCAATAATTTTCCGCGCCACCTATTAAAGATCGCAAGGTCGAGAGGCTGAGAATTTTTTTGCTTACGCCCAAAGGATACATGCGCGCGCCCGCGAGCGCGACTCGGGTTGATTCAAAAACTCTTCCGGCTTTCAACCGCGAGGCTGCTTCCCAAACCAACTGTTGCGAGGCGCAGGCGGCAAAGGCGCGGGCAGCTTTGCGTCGGCGCGCGGCGCCGGCTTGAACCGCCCGAGGCAGACGAAGCCACTTGTCTCTGTGCAGACGGCGTGCCTGCCGGTGCAATCTCTCCGCGTGGAATGAGAACTGGCCCGAGGCGGGAGTGGGCTGCCTCCAGATCGCTACCGGGTCTTCAGTAGCAAGCACAGGGTAAAGCTCGGCGACACGTATCCATAAATCCCAGTCGTCGATGCCGGGAGCCGATTCGTCGAGGAGTCCGACGCGCTGCAGACCCGCGCGCCGGAAAACGACAGTCGGGCATGGAATAAAATTCCAACTCAGCAGCTCCCAGAAGAGGTCTCCCTGTGGACACTGATCCGGGTAGGAGCCTCCCTTCGGCCGACACTCCTGGTCGCCGTAGAGCACCCTGCCATAAATCATCCCGGCGTCGGGATACGCTTCAAGAGCTTCGACCTGAGCGTCTATCGAGCGGGGGAGCCGGACATCGTCGTCGTCCAGAAACGTTATGTACTCGGACGAGCTGGCGATGACTCCGACGTTTCGCGCCCCACCGATGCCGAGCCGCCGCCGGGCGCGAATATAACGAACGTCAGCCCACTCTTTTAAGACCTCCCCCGTTTGATCTTCTGAGGCATCATCAACGACGACGATCTCTGCATCGCTGCTGGCGCGACGCGCGCTCTCGATGGCGCGCGGCAGCAGCGCACAACGGTTGCGAGTAGCAATGATGACGCTGACCTTCGGCATTAGACTTGGAAAAATTCGCAGTTAAATTTGCAAAAGTTATGAGTTAACCGCAGCCGAAGTAGGTGCACGGCGATTCTTGAACCGCGTCAGGAGTAGCGTCGCCGCGCTGCGCCATAATAGGCGCAAATAAGTCGGCCGCGCAGCCCAAAGCGGGCTGAGCCAAAGAGCGATGAAGAAGTTCGACGCTGCGAAGCGAAAGGCTCCGCGCGGCAAGGCTTCCGCGGCGCGCCAGCTCAAAGTGTCAGCAATACGTCGCCTGGTATTTTTACTAACTGCACGTCGCTGAGCTGCGGGCGCCTCCAGCGCGCGCGGCAGTGAAAAAAGGTGCTTCTGATGTTTGACCGCGGCGAGCAAGTGACTTCCAAGCGCGGAAGAACCTTGTCCCGACGCCGGAGATGCAACCCGATAAATGCAGACCGGCGTCTGATCCACTAGGACCGGACGCGCTTCCGCAATGCGCGTCCACAGGTTCCACTCGTCAATCCCGGCGAGCCGGCGATTAAAGATGCCAACTTCGAAAAAGCACTCTTTGCGCACCACCACCGACCCGGGTACGAGGTGCACTTCCAACTCCAACACTCTCCAAAAAAGATCCCCGCCCTCCGCGCGCGGCACCGCCACTTCCCCGGTTGGGACGCATTCCTGATCGGCGAGCATCACTCCGCCGGCGACGAAGCCCGCCTCCGGATGTGCCGTCAGCAAAGAGACTTGATGATCCAACGAACCGGGTAGCCGCAGATCGTCGTCGTCGAGGAACGCAATGAATTCGCCAGAGCTCTCGAGCAAACCGACATTCCTGGCTCCAGCCACTCCCTGATTGCGATCGAGTCGCACATATTTTATGTCGCGCAAAGCTGCACACATTTCAGCCGTATGATCCGTCGAGGCGTCATCCACCACGATCACCTCAACCTCGCGGCCTGCGCGCCGCGCGCTCTCTACAGCTCGCGGCAGCAAATGCGGCCGGTTGAAAGTAGGGATGATCAGGCTGACCTTATTCATAGATCTCTGGGAGTAACTAATCCAGTTTGCGAACGTCCCAATCAAGCACCGGCGTGATTACGCCCAGCCGCTTAGGATGCAGTGGATTTCCAATCGCGCTTACCTCGAACATCAAGAGATTCTTGTGCGATTCAATCCAGGTTCCCCGCCGCCGGAGGCCGACTGTGAGAAAAAATTTTCCCGACTTCAAAAACTTCCCTGGAATTTTGCACATGGACGAGTAGCGACCTTCAGGCCGTACGTTTCCTCGCAACTCGTCGTGAGTGTCCCGGTCGCTGCTCGTGAAGATGATTGTTCCCGACTCCGTCACAATGCGCAACACAATACTCACATCCGCGACTGGTTTTCTTAATTCGTACTCAATTTCGGCCGTGAATTCCCGATCGAAACTCACCACGGCCGTGGCCTCAGACTGTTGGCGGAGTCGAACCGACCACAGAATTAACTCTCGCTCCAATTCGTTTCCATTCCCCTGTGGACGCTCCCAACTATGGTTGGCGGTGCACGACTGCGAAAAATATCCAGCCACCACGTCGCTCGAATTCCCGTCCAACTCGAGACGGCCCTCGTTCAGCCACAAAGCCCTTCGGCACAATTGCGTCACCGCGCCAAGGTTGTGGCTGACCAGCATGACCGTGCGTCCTTCTCTCGCTATGCTCTCGACTCTTCCAAGACACCTACGCTGAAATTCGATATCTCCCACTGCGAGCACTTCGTCGATAAACAGGATTTCCGTCCGGAGATGGGCCGCCACGGCGAACGCGAGACGCAGATACATTCCCGTCGAGTAGTGTTTGACCGGAGTGTCGATGAATTGTTCCACTTCGGCGAAGGCCACGATCTCGTCGAAGCGCTGTTTGATTTCGGTGCGCGACATTCCGAGAATTGCGCCGTTCAGATAGACGTTTTCGCGCCCGGTCAATTCCGGATGAAATCCGGTGCCGACTTCGAGCAGGCTGCCGCAGCGCCCGTACAGTTCGACGAAGCCCAGGGTCGGGTCGGTGATGCGCGATAGTGTTTTGAGCAGAGTGGACTTGCCGGAGCCGTTTCGTCCCACGATGCCTACCACTTCGCCGCGATGAACTTCGAAGCTGACATCTTTGAGCGCCCAGATGGCTGAGGCAGTTTGTTTGATGGCCGGCCCACTAGAAACAGCCGCAGAACTGTTACCATTCCGGAAGCGCTTGAGCGGCCTCTCGATCATTTCCACCATTCTCTCGCGCACGGTCGGGTAGGAAGATAGACCGTTGCCGATGCGGTACTGCTTGCTGAGCTTTTCAACTCTGATAATGGGCGTCATTAGCGCGACAAATCATATCAGGACAATGCGCTGAGTTACGAGGGATTTGCAGAAGTGCGCAGGTCCTTCATCAAGCCTGCCGGCTGCAAGCTTACGAGACATTGACAGAACATAGCGATGTTGGATTACACACAAATCCAACATCACCGCAGAAACATAGAAAGCGCTGGATTGGTTAAAGGAGCGAGCGCTGGATCGGTTTAGATTGGACCCGGGGAGGTGTTTAGGGATGTTTGGGTGGGCGAACAGAAAATCGCGCCAGGAGCGAAAGGGAGGAGGAGAAGGAGGAGGAAGGAGGGAGAAATCGTAAATCGGCAATGGCATTGGTGCCCCCGCGGGGATTCGAACCCCGAACCAACAGATTATGAGACGGTTTGAGGGGCATCAACCAGGCGAGACGAAACGAGATAACCCAGTATTTACCGAATCCGCAGCCGTCAAAGTTACCTACATCTTGCTACGTCAGAGTACGTGATCGCGCCATTTTCACGCCATCGGCGTTTGGTCAAATTCCATTGGTACAGCCGGCGGGTTCGGTTCGTGAAACTTGAGCGACCTTGGGGTTAAGAAATCAATAACCGCTGCTACCGAGTTCATCATAAGCCTCGTAACCAAAATAAACCTGATTAGCAGCAACGCCTGTGGGCAGTATTTTCAGCGCAACTTTGCGAACGAGCCTTGTATCCTGAACGAGATGGACATCACCCTTCCGCCCGCGCCGACCGCGCCGAGTTTCGAGACGATACTGTAATGAGAGAGCGTTGCGCCGGCAGCTAGTGGTCGCTTATCCATAAAGCTTCTTTCGTAATTCTCTGCTTACGGCTGCAGCCCCATCCGCCGCAGCAAGTCAGCGAATCGCGGGTTGCTGCGGAGCGACTCGAAGGGTAACTGCCATCTGGTTCTCACCAACAAACCACTGCGAGCCTGAAAGTCCTTTTCCAACCAGGCGAAAGCTTGGTCCCTATCTCCCAGGCCCGCGTAGACGGCCGCGAGGTCTTGGCCGAGCACTTCGTGCCTTCCATACTTAGCTTCCAGCTCTTTGAGAATGGCCAACGCTTCGGCGCGCCTTCCTGTTACTCCGTAAGCGTACCCAAGGCTGGCAGAGGCCAAACGATCTCTTTCAGACGGCAGGTCAACTGCTTTCTGAAGCTCCACGATTGCCTCTGAATAATTCCCCTGTTTGAGATATGCCAAACCCAGTAGCGAATGTCCTCTCGAATAGCGCGGATCGAGATCGATGACTTTCCTGGCTTGTTCGATTGATGAATTCACGTCGGCCCGCGCGAGATAAACTTGCGCGACATTTTGGCCGATAACGAGGGAGAGGGGATCGAGCTCTTGTGCGCGCCTCGCCTCTGTGAGCGCCTCGTCAAATCGGCCCTTATCAAGAAGTAAGAGGCTATACCATTGATGTGCCGTAGGATAACTCGGGTTTAACTCTAGCGCGCGTTTGAATTCTTCCTCAGCGTTTTCCCATTGCCACAGTGCATCATAGGTGTACCCCAATGAGGCGTGCGCTTCCGCCAGCGAATTATCGAGCTGGAGAGCGCGCTCGGCGAAGGCTTTGGCTTTCGGTAAGGTCTCGCTGGCGGGAGTGCCGAGGTATACTTCCAGTATTGAGTAACAATCAGCGAGTCCCACATACGGGAGAGCGTAATTCGGATCTTTGTCGGCGGCCTGCTGAAACTGCTCGATCGCTTTCCTAATGTTGTCTGCAGTCCGCTTGTTCCAGTAATAACGACCCTTCAAATAGAACCCGTAAGCTTCCGGATTACTCGTGTCGCGCCTGGTCAACTGCCTTTGTTCTTCACTGCTCAGCTTCGTGCGCAGACGCTCGGAAATCTCGCGCGAGATCTCCTGCTGCACGGCAAGCGCGTCGGCGACTTTGCGGTTGTACTGCTCGCCCCAGACCTGCTTGTTATCGCGCACATCCAGCAACTCTGCGCTGACCATTAGGTTGTCGCCGCGTTGCAGCAGCCGGCCCGTCACGACAGCGCGTACACCCAAATCATGTCCGACCTTCATCGGGTCAGTGTCTTTTCCTTTGTACTGGAAGACCGTGCTGCGCGGGCTGACGCGCAAGGAGGATAGCTGCGACAGGCTGTTGATAATGCTTTCCGTCAAGCCATCGGAAAGATATTCGGTGTCAGGGTCGCGATTCTGATTGACGAACGGCAAGACAGCAATGGAGTCGATAGCGACTTCAGTGTTGCGTGCGTGCAGATAAGCACTGGTGCCGACGATCCCAATCGCTAGCACGATAACTGCAAAAGTCGCGAGCAGCTTGTGTCGCTTGATTCCGGAGAGAAGGTACTCAGCACTGGAAGCGGCGGGCGGAACACTCGCCGCCACCGTTGCCGCCGACGAGCCGGAAGTGGTCACAGGAGCGCCCTGTCCGCTGGCAGTTGATGCAGAGGAGCGAAGTTCAGGCGCGAGAGTGCGCTCAATTTCCGCATCAACCTCAAGCTTGCGCTTCAACTTACGCAAATCGATGAGCAGATCTTTCGCTGTTTGATAGCGCTCTTCACGATCTTTGGTCAGTGCCTTAGTGACTATGCGCTCCAGTTCGGGAGTTATATCGGGCGCAAAGCGCGTTAGTGGCGCGGGCTCTCTTTGAAGAATCAAAGAAATCGTTTCCGTTGGGGTCTCGCCGGGGAACGGCAGGCGCCCTGCAATCATTTCGTAAAGGACGGCACCCAGACTCCAGAGGTCCGTGCGGGCATCAACCTGCGTTCCCTTCGATTGTTCCGGCGACATGTAATTCGCGGTTCCCATCACCGTGCCGGCGCCAGTGTTGACCATCGCCTTGGTCGGCGCTTCCGTGTCGGTAGGAGCACCGCCTGGCGCACTCAGTTTGGCGAGACCGAAATCGAGTACCTTAATGTAGCCGTCGCGTCTGACGATGATGTTCTCCGGCTTAATGTCCCTATGAACGATGCCCGCCGCATTAGCGGCGGCTAAAGCGCTAGCCACTTGAGTCGCCACCTCGAGAGTGTCCAAAAGCTTCATTCCCGTCTTGATTCGCTGGCGCAGCGTCTCTCCATCGATGTATTCCATGGCGATGAAGTGCACACTGTCAGCTTCTCTAATCTCGTAGATGTGAGCGATGTGGGGATGATTTAAGGCAGCCGCAGCCATCGCTTCCTGATTAAAGCGACGCATGCGATTGTCATCCGACGCGAATTCCGCGGGCAGGAGCTTCAAAGCAACCTTGCGATGCAACCTGGTGTCTTCCGCCAGGTAGACTTCGCCCATGCCGCCCGCGCCCAAGGGGGAGAGCACTTTGTAGGGACCAAGGTGCGTGCTTTCAGCGATAGGCATATCGTTTTCGGGGGGAATTCCGAGCGGGCTTATGAGACGGGCTACATTCTATCTCCATTCGATTCGGGAGACTAGACCTCTGGGCGTTGCGGTGAGGGTGCGGGAAGCTGAGGATCGACGAGATTTGTAAACCTGGTTGGTGCCCCCGCAGGGATTCGAACCCTGAACCACAGATTATGAGACGGTTTGAGGGGCATCAACAAGGCGAGACGAAACGAGATAACCCAGTATTTACCGAATCCGCAGCCGTCAAAGTAAGTTGCATCTTGCTAGGTCTGAGCACGCCATCTCAAGAACCCGGGTCTGAGCGAAGATCTTGCACGGGATGATCGCGAGCAGAGCAACCTTTCCTGCCGCCGGTATTTATCCTAATTGTTAGATCCTCGAGCAGTAATGGCGGAGAGGTTAAACATGTCGATCAAGGGTTGGGGAAAACTTGCTCCTTTCTATTTCTACGCGGCAATAGTTCTTTCGCTGGCCGCTGCTGTAAGAGGTAACGGGCCCTCCAAGGGCACCATTTTCATTCTTCTGCTATTTGGGTTTCTGAGCTGGGGGTTACTTGAGTACGTTCTCCATCGCTTCGTTTTTCACTTTAACGCGGCCTCGGTTTTTCGCCGCAATTTAGTCTATTCGGCGCATCTAATACACCACGAAAATCCGAAGTCGACGGAATATCTATTTGCAAATCTGCAAATTAGCCTGCCCATCACGACGGCCTACTGGCTGGTGGGGTGGGCCGTGCTCGGTACGTGGCGGGCTGCATCTTATCTGGTCATTGGCCTCGTCGCAGGTTACTTCTGCTACGAATCATTACATTTCCTGGCACATCACGGCCGCTCTCGTCTGCCGCTCTTCAGGTATCTCAAGAAATACCACCTCCTGCACCGCTATCGAACTCCTGATCAGCGCTTTGGAGTATCATCACCAGTCTTCGACTTGTTGTTTGGAACTTTTCGACCGGTGCGTGACACGGTCAGAAGCAAGAATAAGGAGAGGCGAGCAGGCATCATTGGTAATTCGAGACCATAATCGAACCGAGTCATTGATTTCCTGGTGCGTCAAACGCTCGTGAGCTTTTGTAGATCATCCCCCTGGCGTGAAATGAGTTAAGAAATCGTGTGGCGAAACGCGAAAAGTTGTCCGCAGTATCAGTCACATAGGTCAGCATGTAGACCCTGCCTCGCTTACTCATGTGAAGTTTTCAGCCGAACTTTGATTGTGGTGTTTGCGATAGCAATGCTGGTCGATACCCCATTAGCTCAATCGCAATCCGGAACCCTGGTTGGAATGGTTTACGACCCGCAGCACCAGGTGATAACCGGCGTCGACGTACGACTTTCTCGCGCCGATATTTCTCAGTCAGTCTCTCACACAATCACGGACACGAAGGGTCGCTTTAGATTTGTAGGGCTGCCTGCGGGTGTCTACTCGTTAGAACTGACCCTTCAGGGGTGGCAGGGCCAACACTTCTTTGATCTGACTATCGACGCGGCACGTACGTTAGATATCAAAGTTGTGCTTCTGCCGTCTCCGCCGGCTCGGCGCAAAGAAATTGGCTCCCTCCAATTACTTGATCGAGATATCCTGGTCGCGAGGAGGTTTGGTGAAGTCTCCATGCACGAGCTTCCGACCACGCGAAGAATATGGTCGCTCCTCGAGAACCAGGAAACCTCGACTGTAACGGCCAGGCTTGACACTGGCGGTCTTGAAACGGGAACGCGCGAAATTTTTGGCGCTCGTGGTATTTCATGGACCGAGAACCAGTACAGCCTGAGCGGTTTTGACGTGACGGATCCGTATCTACCGGGCCTTCCTTTGACTGACCCTGATTTTGACTCGCTCGCTGATGTCACCACTGTCAGATCTTCAAAGCCTGCCTGGTCTTCCGGCTCCGGAGTCAATCTAATCTTGACTACGCCCGAGACATCGGCAAGTCTACACGGAGCCGTCCGCTTGTTCTTTTCAAATCACGCGCTGCAAGCGGATAACATGGACGCGCGTCTGGTCCAACTCGGATTTCCGGGACCGGAGCGTTTGCAGCATCTGGGTGATGTAAGTGGACAACTCTCCGGGAGACTGCCGGTGAGGCAGGCTGCCATGCCGTTTCTCATTTCGGTCTCGACGCAACAACTGTCAAAGACCCTGGGTGGCTTTGCATCGCCGATTGATGCTCATGTTTATCACGCGTTGGCGCAATTCACTCCTTTCCGGCGCGGCAGCAAACAATTAAGCCTGCTTTATGCAGGCCAACATGTTTTTAATTCCCGCGAAGGCGCTGACCCACGCATTGCGCCAAGCGCCACTCGCCGAGGCAACGACAATTTCCACCAGTTTCAGGCGCGCTGGTCTGCTTTGCCGGGTAAATCCTCCGAATTGGAGCTTGGCTTTGGGGTTGCTCATGCTATCACTTCATCAGGGATCCAGCCGGGTACCTTAACAACCAGCACAATAGATTTGCCTCAGTTAACGATGACGGGCGCAGCGTCACTTTTGTTTGCAGGTACCCGCACGCGTTATCAGGCAAACGCTCAGATCCAGGTGGTCCACAATGGAAGATTTGGCAGTCACAGCGCGGTCTTAGGTGCGACATTCGATCGAAGCAGCATCACGAATCGCTGGAACTCGCTTGGAGGAATCGAGCAGATCCTGGTTGAAGGTGTGGGCGCCGAAGTCGTGCGGTGGAATACGCCTACTCAGGCTCGTCAGCACGTAAGAGACTTTGTGGTCTTTGCGCAGGACGCGTGGCGACCTGTCGACCGGCTGGCCGTTCCCTTTGGCGTGCGCCTTGAAAGCTCGACCGGTCAGGGCTCAGCGGCGAGTAATCGGATCAACTGGACCACGATCGAGCCGCGTGCCGGCTTTGTAATGCGGCTGCCTGTCATTGGATCTGTTCTACGCGGCGGTTTTGCGCGCTACGGAAATTTGTTACAAGGACGCTATCTTGATTTCGGAAACGCCGATGCACTTGGTGGACAAGTGCTTCAATGGCAGGACGCCAACGGTGATCGACAGGCCCAGCCGCCAGAGATAGGCCGGTTACTGCGCGTCTTTGGTGGTCCATATTCAGCCGTCGCTCAGAGTCTTCGCCGACCTGTTACCGACGAAATTACAGTGGAGGTAACAAAGCAATTCGGAGGGCGCCTTGTTACACGCGTGCGCTTTTTTCGTCGCGACGATCGTCACCTGGTTGCTATTCTAAATTCGGGTGTGCCCTTTTCGAGTTACGTTGCTTCGCCGGTAATAGACCCCGGCAACGACGGAATCGCGGGCACTGCGGACGACCAATCACTGACGCTCTTCAACCGGAAGCCTTTAGCACTGCGTAAAGATTTCTTTCTGCTTACAAACCCACCCGGCTATCGAGGCAGCGATAAGGGCTTCGAGATCGAAATGCTCAAGCTCTTCGCTCGCCATTGGCAAGCTGCCGGCAGTTTTACAGCGATGCATACGTCTTACCCGACCAACCCCGGCAATGGCGTCCTTCAAAACGATCCGGGATTCATTATTACCGACCAGTCGATTTTTGCCGCATCAAATGCCGATCCGAACACCCTCTTATTTACGACAGGCAGGACCTATTTTGATCGGGGGTTCACAGGAAACCTGAGTGCGTACTATGAGGCACCCCACGACGTCCGGCTGGGAGTCGTGGCGAGATATTATGACGGACTGGTGTTTGGACGGCTGTTGTTTATTAACGGATTCGAGCAAGGCCCATTCTTCGTGCGAGCAACGCCGCGAGGCGACTTTGGCGCCTTTCGGACGCAGTTCAATTCAACTCTGGATCTGCGCGTGGCACGAAGCTTCGATATAAAGCGGAGCAAGCTTTCCGTTGCTCTCGATGTCTTCAATATTCTCAACTTCAACAGGAACACTTTGGAATCCGATCTCACCAGTCCCAATTTTGCAAAGCGGATACCATTAGCTATCCAGGCGCCAAGAATACTTCGGCTTGGGTTGGGTTTGGAATTCAGATGAGACTCAACCTTTGACGGTCGAGTCAGTCCAGGCGGTCAATTTAGTCAAAGCCTGGTATGACGCTACATCGGTTTAAGAGTTTCCGTCTTGTGATGAACGCAGTGCCGGCCTGGTAAAGCTTATTCTTGGTTATCCTTTTTCACGGAAAAGGGTCCTTCCATCCTGCATACCATTTCTTGCAGAGAATGAACAGAGAATGTCTCGTCACTCGATGGATTTGTTCAGGCCCTACCCACAAAAGCGGCAGCTTCAGTGTGACTTTACCCAACCGCTGGCCGCTGCTGGAAGCATCCTCTTGCCGCTGAGATTCTAAAACGCCTTACCTTCTGTAGCCGTCAAATCTGCCTAGATATGAGATTGGAATCATCCCTTTGCCGAAAGTGCAGATTCGAACCAACGGCTTGCCGAAAGTACAAGTTCAGTCTTAGAGGCCATCGGCCACCTCAGCTCGCTGACCGATCAGGCCGGCTCGGGCACGTACAGCTATGACGCTCTGGGGCGCGTCACCAGCGAGCAGCGGACCATCGCCGGGATTTCCAAGAGCGTCAGCTACGAATACAACCTGGACGGGTCGCTGAAAGTATTGCACTATCCGAGTGGCGCAGCAGTGACATACACGCCGGATTCCGCGGGGCGCATGCTCTCGGCCGTGGACGCCGGGAACGCCATCAATTACGTCACCTCTGCGACTTACGGCCCGGACGGCGGGCTGACCGGCTTCGTCAACGGCCTCACCGGCAGCTTTGCCGGGATCACCAACTCGTTCAGCTACAACAAGCGCCTGCAACCCATCAACAAGTCGGCCTCATCGGTCAGCCAGACGGTGTTCTCCATCGGCTACGACTTCCACCTGGGCGACGGGACCAGCGGCAGCGATAACGGCAATGTCTGGGGCATCACCAATTACAAAGACAACACCCGCAACCAGGCCTTTACTTACGATGCGCTGAATCGCCTGAGCTCGGCCCAGAACGCCGGGACGGACTGTACCGCGAGCGTCTTGGGCGGGAAGACCAAATTCTGGGGCAACAATTATGGTTACGATGCCTGGGGCAACCTGCTCTCGAAATCGGTCACCAAGTGCTCGGCGGAGAATCTGAGTGTCACAGCACTGGCGAACAATCAGTTGTCGGGATACACCTACGACGCCGCTGGGAATATGACCTACGACGCCACCGCGAATCTCAATTACACGTACGACCAGGAAAACCGTATTACCGGGGCGGCCGGTTACAGTTATATGTACGACGGTGACGGCAACCGCGTGGCAAAGTCGAACGGGAGCACAGGGACGCTCTACTGGTACATGTCGCCGGGCATCGTAGGCGAATCAGATCTCACAGGCACCCTTAAATCTGAATACATCTTCTTCGGTGGCGAACGCGTGGCGCGAAAAGACTTTCCGGGGAACGCAGTTTCTTATTATTTCACGGACCACCTGAAGACTACCGACGTCGTTACCGACGCTCAGGGCAACATCAAGAATGAATCAGATTTTTATCCCTGGGGTGGTGAATTGCAGTTTCTAGCGAACGACTCCAACCACTACAAATTCACCGGCAAAGAACGGGATATTGAAACAGGGCTCGATTACTCCAGCATCGTTACTATTCATCAACACAGGGACGCTTCACTTCAGCCGATCCGGGGAATTACGAAGCCCTTCGTGATACAAGCAATCCACAAGCATGGAATGGTTACGAATACGCTAGGAACAACCCTTGTACTCTTACCGATCCAGACGGCAGGTGCGTTTGCTTGGGTCAAAGATTTAGGAATTTCTGGAATGGTTGGGGATTCAATTCCGATGCTCAGGCCAAACAGATAGAACAAAAGTGGCGCGATTGGCTAAGAGCTCGGGAAAAGGAAGCTGGCGGAACACTTGTTTATTGTCCCGGCGGCTGCGGTCCAGGAAGCATAGGTTATAAGGTAAACATCGACGCATTATCCAGGGACGAAGTTAGAAGGTATGCAGCGTCTCTAAAGGAGTCCATCGAAAATCATACAGTTCAGCATTTCTCGAGTGATGAAATCGAGAAGATGACGCAGATTATTAGTCTTACGGTAGCTCCTCAACATGTTCAGGACACATTATCGACGATCAAGCGGACAGGAAATCCACCGAATGGGTATAGAGGAGGCGACGTCTTTGAGAATGATGGGCGAAGCGGCAGCCAAGTCCTTCCTAAGACAGATACAGGTGGCAATCCGATTACATATCGAGAGTATGATGTGCAACCATATCAGCAAGGAGTCAACCGCGGAGCCGAGCGCATCGTGAGGGGCAGCGATGGCAGTACCTGGTACACTACTGATCATTACACGACCTTCACTAGGATTGATTAGTTAAGCATGCCAAGAGAAGCGTTATATTCAGCGCAAGGGCCTTGGTTTCATGTGGCCGAGACAGGGCCATCGGAGATCACTGACTTCGGTTGGTCATTGACGAAGCACGAGTCACTAAAAGTCGCTGTTCGCTTTTTGCGCGGCAAGAAGATGACGAAAGTTGACGCTCTCGACAACGAGTGCTCTGCTGCTTTGCAGTTCCCATGGTACTTTGGCGAAAACTGGCCCGCTTTCGATGAATGCATTAGAGACCTCAGCTGGCTACCCGCAGATGTTTACGTGTTGATAATAACCGACTCCATAGCGGTATTATCTGAAGAAGATGAAAAGCAGTTTTCAATACTCATTCGTATTCTTGAAAAGGCTGCTCGTGAATGGGGTCAGCCAGTTGAAACAGCTGAATGGTGGAGTCGACCCGCTAAGCCGTTTCATGTGATCTTTCAGTGCGCTGAATCCGAAAAAGCGGAGTTTGTCTCTCGTCTCCAACCAACCGGTGCGTCCTACAAGGATCTCGATGTAGAGGTAACAGTGGCAAAATCCTAGGGCTCGTCGAATCGAGAACTTTATTCACAGTGCCGTTTTCAACGTGTAGTAAATCTGCAATCGTTGCAGTAGCGGCGGTTGGGAGAGATCTTTATCTTCCTTATCAAATAAATAAATCTCGTAAGGGACAAGGGTACTGATCAGGAAGGACTTACGGCGACGAATGTAGTGGTCTAGGAGTTGCTATCTTGTCTGCGCACTTTATGACCGAAGCATCTCCACGATGATACTCGTCAAGAGTCGAATGGCCAGACCCGAGTATTTTGATTATGTAAGCGTTCTGGACAATTCTATGCGACGAGAAACGGCGGCTGTGAATAGATTGAAGTGAGAATTCTGCATTTGGTCATGCTTTCGGGATCTCGAATGCAAGTGCCTTAGCTCGACCGCCTTGCTTCGATGTGCTGAACCGAAATTGGAACCATAAGTTTGCCGTTCATGAATTGGAGCATAAGCCTTCCGTTGCGGCAAACTTATGGTTCAAGTCACATTCAGGCAACCAGTACCTCCTTAATCCATGGTGCCCCCGCAGGGATTCGAACCCCGAACCAACAGAGATTATGAGACGGTTTGAGGGGCATCAACAAGGCGAGACGAAGAGAGATAACCCAGTATTTACCGAATCCGCAGCCGTCAAAGTAAGTTAGGTAACGCTAGGTAAGAGGACGCCATCGCGCCATAATCGCGCCATCAGTTAAGAGGCAGCACTCGAAGTGGTTCCTGGCAGTTTGGACGCCGAGGTCTCCAAGCCGTTCGCGACCTCCAGCCGAGGGTTGCTGCTGCCGGCGCAATTCGAGATCCTTCTCTCACCGCCACAGTGAGTCCTTCCTTCCGCTTTGAATCTCGATCCAAACTCTCGTAGGCTGTCTACTCTGGTCATTCAGTTCGACTAGTCAAACATAATGATTTCCAGGTGGGTCGTTCACAAATTCGGCGGTACGAGCGTGGCCAACGCGCGTGGCTATCAAGCGGCGGGCCGCATTCTGCGTTCTCTCCGAAGCGATGGAGAACGCGTGGCCGTGGTCGTCTCGGCGATGAGCGGCGTGACCGATAGCCTGATTGAGTTGGTGGCCCTCGCCGCGAGCCAGAACGATTCCTATCTCGCAAAGCTTCAGGGCCTGAAGGAAAAACATCTCGGAACGATGGCCCAACTCAACCTGTCCGAAGAGCAACAGCAGTCGCTGGCGGAAAGCCTGGCCTCCGATTTCAAGAACATCGAAGAAGTCCTGCGAGGAGTTTGGATCACCGGGCTTCCCTCTGAGCCGATCAGGGAATTTGTCTCCGGGCACGGAGAGTTGTGGTCGGCTCAACTGTTGCATGCGCATCTTGAAGACTGCGACGAGTCGTCGTGCTGGCTCGACGCGCGCAAGATTCTGATCGTCGAGCCCGACAGCCGCACCGTCACTGTTGACTGGCAGCTTTCGCGGGACCGGCTACGAAGTTCGATGGCCGCTGAGAGGCCGACCGACTTTGTGGTCATCACGGGCTACATCGCCTCGACGCATGACGACGTCGCCACGACGCTGAAGCGAAATGGCAGCGACTTTTCCGCTTCGATTTTCGCGGCCCTGCTCGAAGCTGACTCCGTGACGATCTGGACCGACGTCGACGGCGTGTTGAGCGCTGACCCGCGGCGCGTACCTGACGCGCTGATCATTCCCGAGCTCTCTTACCAGGAGGCTGCCGAGCTTGCTTACTTCGGCGCCAAAGTCGTTCACCCAAACACAATGTTTCCAGCGATAGCGAGGGGTATTCCCGTTTGGATCAAGAACACTTTCAACCCGGAAGCGACCGGAACGAAAATTTCGGCGACTTCACCGCCCGAAATGCCCGTAAAAGGGTTCGCCACGATCGACGACATGGCCCTGCTCAACGTTGAAGGCACCGGAATGATCGGTATTCCTGGCGTGGCCGACAAACTCTTCGGGGCACTGCGCGCCGTGGATGTTTCAGTCGTCATGATTTCGCAAGCGAGTTCCGAGCACTCGATCTGTTTCGCGGTTCCGCTCGCGCAGGCGGAGTTGGCTAAGAAAACAGTCGAGGAGGCTTTCTTCGCTGAGACGCAACGAGGCCAGGTCCAGACTGTGGACCTGACGAGGGACTGCTGCATTCTCGCCATGGTGGGCGACGGAATGATCGAAAGGATAGGTATTGCCGGAAAGTTTTTCACCGCGCTGGGCAAAGCAGAGGTGAACATACGCGCCATCGCGCAGGGATCCTCAGAGCGCAACATCTCAGTAGTGATCGAACAGCGGGAAGCGACGAAGGCGCTGCGGGCTGTGCACTCCGCGTTTTATCTGTCGAGCCAGACTCTCTCTGTCGGACTGATCGGGACCGGGCTAATCGGTGGGACGTTTCTTAACCAACTTAAACGGCGTCTGGACGCGCTGCAAGCGCAGCGAGGAATCGACCTGCGCGTGCGCGGGATCGTGAACCGCCGCAAGATGCTTCTGGATGATCTGCGGCTTGACTTGCAAGATTGGAAAGCCGACCTGGATAAGAGCACCCTGGAAGCGGACCTCGAACGCTTCGTGGAGCATGTCCACGCCGGCCATCTGCCGCACTCAGTGATTATCGACGCGACTGCCAGCGACGCATTACCTCAGCACTATGACGGCTGGCTTGCGAGAGGAATCAACATCATCACGCCGAACAAAAAGGGGAACGCAGGACCGCTGGCTTCCTACCGCAGTTTGCGAGAGACAGCGCGCAAGCATCAGCGATACTTCCTCTATGAGACGAACGTCGGCGCCGGCCTGCCGGTAATCCACACGCTCCGCGATCTACTCGAAACCGGCGACGAGATCGTCCGTGTCGAAGGCGTGCTTTCCGGCACCCTTTCTTATATTTTTAACTCGTTTGACGGGACAAGTACTTTTTCCGAGATTGTGCGAGAGGCACACCGGCAGGGCTTCACTGAACCCGACCCGCGCGAAGATCTGACGGGCGTTGATGTGGCCCGCAAGCTGATCATCCTCGCACGCGAGATGGGACTCGCGGTTGAGCTGAATCAGGTTGAGATCGAAAGCCTCGTCCCTCAAGAATTGCGCTCTGCCAGCGCGGAAGAGTTCCTGAACGAACTCGATCGACATGATCAACGCATGAGTGAACTGCTGCGCGCCGCTCGAGCACGCGAACAGGTGCTGCGTTATGTTGGCGTGGTTGAGGCAGACGGCCGGTTGTCAGCAGGGCTGCGCGAGTACGCCGGCGATCATCCTTTCGCGAATCTGAAAGGGGGCGACAACATAGTGAGTTTTCAGACCAGGCGCTACAACGCGGAGCCGCTGATTGTCCGAGGGCCGGGTGCCGGGCCAGAGGTAACTGCCGCGGGTGTCTTCGCCGATCTGCTGCGGCTTGCCTCTTTCCTCGGAGCACCGCTATGAGATCCGCTACGGCTTTCGCGCCCGCCACCGTGGCCAACGTCGCAGTCGGCTTCGACATACTTGGATTTGCGATTGAATCCGTTGGCGACATAGTTACTGTTTCAATCGTTGACGACACTTCGGTTCGCATCAGGCAGATTCTGAACGCGTCGGGTCTCTCAGATCCGCTCGACGCGCCGCTCGATGCAGACAGGAACGCCGCCACCGTCGGATTGATCAAACTCCGCGAAGACTTTCACCTCGATTTCGGTTTCCAGGTTGTGCTGCGCAAAGGCATAGCCCTTGGCTCGGGAATGGGCGGCTCAGCGGCTTCGGCCGCAGGCGGATTGGTGGCCGCGAATTCGCTGCTTGAATCTCCACTTCCCAGAGAGGCTCTGCTGAAGTACGCATTGCTCGGCGAGCAGGCAGCGAGTGGCGCCAGTCATCCGGACAATATCACGCCGTGTCTGCTGGGCGGCATGACGCTGGTGATTTCCGCGGATCCCTTTCGCTATGTTTCGTTACCGGTGCCGGAAGAAATTCTGGCAGTCATAGTTCACCCAGGACTCCGCGTGGACACGCGCAACGCGAGAAGCATTCTGAAAGCGAACGTTTCGCTTACCAATCATGTCAGACAATCGGCCGCCCTGGGCGGTTTCATTTCCGGCTGCTTTCAGGGCGACATCGATTTGATCAGAGAATCTTTTGATGACTTTCTGATCGAGCCGCAGCGGGCGCCGCTGGTTCCCGGATTCGCCGATGTGAAAGCAGCGGCACTGGAACAAGGTGCGCTCGGCGCGTCTTTCTCAGGCTCAGGCCCTACGCTGTTTGCGCTGGTGACCTCGGAACCGCAAGCAGCGCGCGTGCGAGACGCGATGGAGCACGCTTTCAAAGCAAATGGCCTGGCTGACGTGGACTCCTGGATCTCTCCGGTAAATCAGCAGGGAGCAAGGATCATCGATGAAGTTTCGTAGCACCCGTTCGACCTCGCCACTACTGACCCTCTCCGAGGCAATCCAGACGAGCATCGCGCCGGATGGCGGGCTTTATGTGCCTGTCAGTTTTCCGGCTTTCAAGGTTAGTGACTTTGATGGATTGGCATTCTGGTCAGAGATCGGGAAAAAATTGCTAGCGCCCTTCTTTGAAGGTGACGTGCTCGCTCCTCAAATCGACGACATCTGTAGCGAGGCCTTCAACTTTCCAATCCCTTTGAATTACATCAGCGACGACACTGCCGTGCTCGAGTTGTTCCATGGGCCAACGGCCGCCTTCAAGGATGTTGGCGCACGGTTCCTTGCCGCTTGCGTCTCGCGACTTGCGGGCCGCCGGACCGTGATCGTGGCAACCTCGGGTGACACTGGCGGCGCAGTCGCCGCGGCCTTTCACGAACATGCTGAGATCGACGTAGTAGTTCTCTTCCCCAGGAACAAAGTGTCTGCACGGCAACAACAGCAACTTACTTGCTGGGGAGAAAGTGTTCGGGCTTTCGCCGTACGCGGAGACTTTGACGATTGCCAGCGCATCGTTAAGACCGCATTCGCAAACCGAGAGTGGGCGGAAGCGAAAGGATTACTCTCAGCCAACAGCATCAACCTGGGGCGGCTGCTTCCGCAAACGGTTTACTATGCTGCTGCGAGCATGTGGTATTTGCGGGAGAGAGGCGCACGGCCGGGTTTCGTGGTCCCAACTGGGAATCTGGGAAACGCGGTCGCGGCGTTCTGGGCCCGGCAGATGGGACTACCGCTGCGAGAGATAATACTTGCCACGAACGCGAATGGCGCCATCGCGGAATATTTCGCGTCCGGCTCGTGGAAACCACAGCCGACCATTGCTACTCTTGCCAATGCGATGGACGTCGGGAATCCGAGCAACATGGAGAGACTCCTCGATCTGTACCCGGAAATAACGGAACTCCGCCAGGGCGCGCAGTCATTTTCAGTCAGCGATGAGGAAATCGCGGACACGATCGCCCACGATTACAGTTGGTCTGGGCGAACATGGTGCCCGCACACCGCCACCGCGGTCAATGTGCGCCGGCGCCTTCCATCTCCACACTGGATCATTGTCGCGACGGCGCATCCGGCAAAGTTTGACTCGGTCGTTGAGCCGCTGATTGGAAGAACGTTGAATATGCCGCCGTCTCTCGCGCAGCTCTTCGACGCGCCTTCGCGTTTCGAGGAGATCGATCCCGAGTTCGAAGCTCTCAAGGAAGCGCTTCAGTAACGTTGGGCGTTTTGGGGTCGGGAGCTGAACTGAACGCAACTCGGCCTAAGATTTGGGCTGAGGCTTCGAACTCCCACCCCGCGATGGTTTGCGTTAATACAGACATGAACAGGTTCGCCGAGCACAAAATCCTGATCCTTAGTCGCTAAGTGAGAGATGAGACCGACACATCTTCGCGCCATCGTGAGGTTGAGCAGCTCTTGGCCCAACAGCACGAAGGTGTAAATGTAAGACAACTCGCCAGTTGATTGGTGCCCCCGCAGGGATTCGAACCCCGAACCAACAGATTATGAGACGGGGCAAGGGGCATCAACCAGGCGAGACGAAACGAGATAACCCAGTATTTACCGAATCCGCAGCCGTCAAAGTTAGTTAGGTATCGGTATGTAAGAGGACGCCATCGCGCCATAATCGCGCCATCGGGGTCCTGGCAATCAAGACTGCGGCTAACGGTTAGGTTTGGCGTCCAATGTTTACCCGGAGCCTCTTGCAGTATATCCTTTAGCCACTCGAAAGAGGGCGCGCAAAGTCGCTTGCCAAACGTCATGCTCACATAGGAGATTCACCCTCGGCTGCCCCCGAGAGACATCAAAATGGACAACTTCTTTGCCCCACACATAGAGGTGACCTCTTGGCTAAACCGTAATCTACCGCTTTACGAGTCTTGGGCTGAGCAAGACTTCGAAAATGTGATTGCGCGGATTTCGTCTTTGCCGATTCCTGACACAGCGGAGAAGTACGAACAACTGGCATCCACGCGTTTTGGAGAAACGATAAAGCGATTGACTTATGAAATAGGAGTCTCACCATTTACGGATGGGGAGGTAAATGTTTTAAGGGCAGAGGTTTCAGCGAAACGGCTGATGAAGTTATGGGCCGGGTGTGAACGCCTCGCAAAATCCCTAAAGGCTAACGTTTACGCAGGATTCATGCTGGCTGCTTTGAGGAATCAGGTTCCGGCAAGGTTCTTGGTAGAAGTAGCATGCTCGGCAAAGGCAAATGGATTTAATGAATCCAGTTTCTACTGGGCGGGGCATATGAGCCAACGGCTCTTACAGCGGCTTACGTCCGAAGCTTTAGGCGCTATACATAATCCCAATCTTGATCATTTGACAAAGACTCTTGAAGCAGCCGGAGCAGTAGGCATCAAATTTCAAAAAGGAAATTGGGCGGCGTTTGCAGCGGCTGCCAAGGACGCGCGAAACGTGTCCGCATTGGAGTTTATTTGGAGTGCCTCTACATCCCTTCGCGAGTCGTTCGATTCTAGAGAGTGGGGTCTTTTCGCGAGTGCCGCGGGTAACTTGGGTTGCGGGAAATTACTCGGTGAGATTTGGGAGGTTTGGAAGTCTTCTGGCCGGTCGTTGAATGCCGAAGCCTTCTTGGCGTTCGCGAGAAGCACCCTAAGAACAAACCGAGCGGATCTGCTTGCAGAGGTGTGGCGTGCGTCCGACCAGGTGAGGCAGGATTTTCAGGCTTCGGGCTGGGGTCTGTTTGCGAAATGCGCCGGCGAGACAGAGGATGGCGATCTATTCGAGGAGGTCTGGCGTTCATCCAAAGTATTCCGCAATGAGTTTAATCAGGCGACATGGGGCTCGTTCGCCAACGGCGCAGGCAGGGTGAGGCGCCCAGATCTACTTAGAGAGACGTGGCACGAAGCCGAAATCGTTAGACATACTTTTGACGGCAACGTCATAAGTTCTTTTGCCAATGCAGCCGGTCGGGTGGCGGATGGAGACTTTCTTCGAGACGTGTGGCAGTCATCTTCGGCGGTGAGGCCCCAATTCACTAACTCGATTTGGAGTTCGTTCGTACATGCCGCTGAGATGGCGAGGCTGACTGATCTATTTGAAGAGGTTTGGACCTCGTGCAAGTCGGCTAGTTGTACGTTCGATCACGCAGAATGGGGAAACTTCATCCACGCCGCCCACTCACTAAGCGCATGGTCAGTGCTACTCGAGATATTTCGCACAGTTAAAGAAATATTTGAGCCGACACGGTATACCGGATACGGAACACTTTATCGGCCGCTACTCGCCGCCGCCACTGCCTGCCCGAATGCTGAAGCGCGTGAGGAAATGTTCCTTGTGCTCCGCCTCCAAGGCGCAACCATAGAGGGTTGCCTGCAAGTCATGCACGAGTTCACACCTCAGCCGCTCGCAGAGAAGGGGCTGAGGTTCGAAGGGGCGGGTCGTACCTTGATGCGATATCTAAACTACTCTTTTTATTTTAAACCTGAAAATGAGTTTATCGCCGATGTAGGTCGAGTCATCGATGGAATACTCTCTTTGCCTGATGAGCGGCAAGTATTCGCTTGGGTGCACATGCTGGGGCGTGGGCAGGAGAGTCACCGCATGCTGCTGCGTGCCCGTTATGCCAACGCCCTCCTTAAGGTGGCTGGCATCGGTTCAACCCCGTGGCAGCATATGAGCGACTCGGAGAAGGACGGCATCTTGAGCGACTTACGGGATCAGACAGATGAGGGCTTGGTCGGCAGAATCAAATCATTCATCCTTGGGCTTGATCCAGAGGGATTAGCCCTGCCGGACTCACCGAAAGAGGACGCGACATACCAGAAGATCGTAGCTCACATCGTGGCGAATAACGAGGGTTACTTCGAGGGCGGGGCTGACGAAGAGAATTTCTTCGAGGGTGTCTGGCGGAATCTTACCGAGGGTAGAGCAGAAGACTTCACGAAGGATACCTGGTTGCGCCTTATGCGCACTCTAATAGCACGGCTAGCGGCGTCTGCCGCCGAGCGAATGAGGGTGGAGCTTTACGAAGCAGCGCATGATCTTGTAAAGGCTGCGGGTCAGGAAGCATGCTACGTGCTGAATCAACCTGACCTCGTTCCGACTGCTATCGAGTCGGTCGGGTACGGCGTCGTCGATACGATCCAATGCTTCGAGTTAATGGTCATCGGGATGGGGCAACGCCTGAGGGAGAAGATCGCTGTCAACATCAGGCCAGTTCTACGCATGTTCCTCGAGAAGGGGTTTCAAGACAAGGATTACGCTCTTGTGGAAATCCCACCAGAAGTCCGAGTGTCAGCATGGCATGGCGCCAAGAAGGACTTAGTTATGAGAATCTTCGGCGCACTACGCGCGAATGTTGATCGGGCGTTTCAAATGCTCCCGCCGGAAAGGTTGGTCTATTACTGCCGTGTGACAATGGTTGACGGGTGGTGGAGATTTGTGATCGAAAACAGTTTTAACCCGACGCAGCAAAACGACCCCTTTTCGAGTGGAATAGGGCTGAAGAGCGTTCGACGCCGCATCCGTTTGCTCGGCGGCAGGGAGTTGCCACCACCGTTTACATCCTCCAACACCTCCTTAGATCCTCCGATGTGGCGCGTTAATTTTGAGCTGCTGGCAGCGAGTGAGGAGGCACCCGTTGAGTGACCGAATCACTTGCCGCGTGGCTGTCGCGGACGACGATGACTTTGACAGAGAAAGGATACTGTCATCTTTGGGACACGTGTTGGAATCGGCAGACATTCTTGAGAACGTCTCGGTCGAACCCTTCAGCGACGCGCACGCGATAGCAAAGCGTATTGACGAGAATGTGGGGCCGGAGCCCCCATGGGACATAATTTTGTCGGATGTCTTAATGCCTCATCCGCAGACGAACACAGAGCCGGTCAAGAATGGTGCTTTCTTTATAGCAGAAGCGATAGATCGCAAATACTCTTCTGCAGTTCCACTAAAACTCGCGGCTGTCTCAAATAATCCAGGGTTTCTTGCCTCGAATGAACTCCTGCGAAAATTCAACGCCCCAGAGAACGCAAACTGGTTCTACTTCTTCGTAAAGGGGGCAGGCGTTACTCAAGCCCACAGAGACCGCCTCTTATCCGAAGAGGCGTGGGAACGTGCCCTGCTGCAAATGATCAAGCTACGGGCTAGCGAGCGCTGGGGAGCGCAGCTTTTGCGCCGGATGATTGAGCCCGTCACGTTCCTTTCGGCCTCGTCAATCGACACCCTGACGAAGGCCGCTTCCGTCGGGGGGAGTAAGAGAACACTTTTCGTCACGTTGGTTGGAGAGACGGGGGTAGGCAAAGGGGTTGTCGCGCGGCTTCTACACCATAACCGGATGGCGGTTAGCCACTCGCAGGGCCAATTCGTCAGCTACTCATGCGTCGGCACTTTGGATACCCAATCCGTTATGGGTGAACTCTTCGGCGTGAAGAAGGGAGCCTACGCCGGCTCCCTACCTATGAAGGGGAAGCTGGAACTCGGCGGAGGTGGTACGGTGTTCCTCGACCAGATTCAGGACCTCTCGCCTGAAATCCAAGACAAGCTCGTGCAGGTTATAGATGATAGGAGAATTCCGAAAATAGGCGAGAGCGAGGCCATTGAGTTTTCGGGGCTTTTGATAGTCTGTGCCACAACATCACCGTTGCTCTCGAAGGAGTATGGGGGGAGTTTTACGTTGGAGTTTCTACGGCGGATGGAAACGTCGGTGATCGACGTTCCCCCTCTAAGAAATAGACGAGAGGACATCCCGGCAATCGCCCAGTCGTTCCTGAGTCGGTTTGCTGACTCGGGCGAAGGAGAGAGCAGTCCCAGGCTTAAGGATAACTGCAATGCGTGGCTCATCTCCGAATCTCTGCCGTGGCCGAAGAACCTAGGGACGTTGGAAGCTCTAACGAACATGGCTTCTGACTGGGGGTCCAGGAAGGTCATCGGACGTGATGACCTGGAAAAGGCTGCCGCCGGGATTGAAGGCTTTTACGCCGCGACATCAACCACTCCAAGCGATCAAGAACCGCGTAAGATCGAAGGCAGGCAAATCATGAAAAAAACCGTTGTTGAACTTGACCTTGTCGGCTATAGCACGATTGGCGATAACTTCGAACAAGGCTTGGATGTACACTCGGTCGCGCAGCTCAATCACCAGATTCAATCATTCGTGGAGGCAGGATTGAAGGCCGTCAGCGGATCTCGTCACGACAACGTAATGACCACGACAGGCGATGGCGCGATTTTGGTGTTCGACTCCGCCAAGGATGCGCACCAGTTCGCCCAAGCTGTTCATGAGGCGACACTCGAACACAATCGCACGCGTGCTCAACCTTTGGCGAAACGCGTCTTCCGCATGGGTGTTGCTTCTGGCGAGATCGTCATGGTGGAAAAGCCGGGAGGTTTCGACATAGCTGGCACTACCATCGCTCGAGCTGTAAGGCTAGAAGCCAAGGCCCAGCCGGGCGGGCTACTGGTGGACAAGGCTACGTTCGAGGCGTTGGAAACGGATCAAAAGCAGCACTATGGCCCGAAGGAAACGGTCGCTGGCAAGCGGGATGAAAAGTTTGAAGCTTACCGCTGGCAGCCGAATGCAGAGGGGACCAAGGATGCGGCCTTCTTTACCGATCAGGCGAAAAAAAGCGCACCAGAATCCAAGGATCGGTACTCTGGACCTGATAGGCGACGCGCAGTACTCACCTCCTTTAAGGGGCTCAAGTCCAACCAAATTTTTGAGTTGATCTTTCTCTTGGAAATGCCGATTGGTCAACGCCCGTCGAACACCATTAACCTCGATCAGCAGAAGGAACAAATTCTTAGGTGGGCGGACGAGAATGACAAGCTCGAGTTGCTCCTGGATGTGTTGGGAGAACTGATCGACTGAAACATAGGCCGCGTGTAAAGACCAGTTGCTACACTTCTACCAGTTCCTCTTCCTCTTGCACGCGCAAGTTAATATCGGGTCTTACATCAAGCCATCGCAGCATACCTAGATTGCGAATGGTGGAAGCCACCATTTTTTCTTCAAGAGGTGGTTTGCGTTTTTGCTTCCATTGCATTACCGAATCAAGAACGTCAGTTTCTGACGGTATGGAGTTTCGTTGTTTCTTAAGACCGTCTGCCGCGAAGATCACCGTTGCCACCACTTCCGCCTGATCGGTGTTCATTCGCAAGAAAAGGTCGGTAGTTTTTTCAACAATTGGTTTCCACTGAGAAATTGACGATTGAAAGTCATTCCGTAGGCGTGCGAAATTCGGGCCAACTTTTACCACAAACATGCTGCCCTTCCGCTCTTCCTGAAGCAAGTTGTTGTTAACGAGCTTCGTCTCAGCGTTCTTGAGGTCTTTACTAAATGGACCAAAGCTGCCTCTTTCATAGTGGAAGCCGGTTGGCAGCCCTTCGCGCGTGGCGACATAAGCGATCTTCTGGAAGATCGTCCGTCCGGTTGGCCAATGATAAGGCTTGGATTCGATTTGACGGAGAATCTCAATTAGCCCCAGCCAAGCGGGGTTGATAGCTGATTGGACCGTCTTACGTTGAAATGTCGTAGCTGGTTCCTGTGACAAGAAATCAATCGTCAATTCTCTGGGAGGCGTTCCGTACGGAGCGTAAAGCTCAATTGGAATCTCCATCTGACGAGCATAGCGATAGATCAACGGTCCTACCGTTTTCCATTCAAGCTGTCCGTTGCCACAGCCGAGAGGAGGGATCGCCAGAGAGGTTACTTCCCATTCCTTATAATGACTCAGCAAGTGCTGTAGACCACGCTCGATATCGCTGATTCGCGAGACCGATTTCCAGTGATCCTTCGTTGGAAAGTTAATGATGTTTGGAGGGAGAAGACGCTTGAAGAGATAAGGGACGCCAGGCTTAACCTCTTTACGTTCGCATCGCTTGACATAATCTTCAAACATTTCGGGAAACCGCTCTTTGAACTCCGCAGCGATGCCCTTGCCCATTACGCCGACGCAGTTCACCGTATTGATAAGTGTCTGCGCCTTCGATTGCAAGATGTCTGCGATCAGAATTCTCATCGAAGTTCTAAAAAAACATATCACCGCGAATTCGCACGGGTAATCCATTTCCTAACATCTGAAACGCCACTAGAGCTATCTGATTCGCAACGTAAGCTCCCGTAACAAGTCGTGCCTCTACTTGATCGGGAACCAAGACCTCCGCACACTTTTCCGATTTGTGACTCATCTCGTCATACATATCTTCAGGGTGTTTCCATGAGCGTGCGAAGAGTCGGTCTCGATTAATAGCTCCAAGACCCTCGACAGGCGGCAAGAAACTCACCCAGCCGCTAGCCGCATTTCGATCAGTAACGATCACTCCAGGAAGATCGAGTACGCTAGCGTCGACGCGGAGAACACAAATCGTCGAATTGTGCCCACGAACTCGGCTGAGCATCGCGTTGTGGGCATCGAAAAACAGGTTCGCGTATTCGTGCAAACGCCGAGCTCCCGGAATCTGCTTATTCTGGCGTATTGCCTGAATCTCGGGCATAGCGACGGAGTGATGCTTTAGTTCGCTCGCGAGTGCATGCGAGAGAATACCGTGCTGCAACATCGACGTTACATTTCCGATAGCCGTAATATAGTGAAGCTCCGTAACGTCAGCGCGGTTCATCATGTCGCCTTCGCACTGAGATCGCTGCGCTGTGTTAGTAAATCGCTGGGCCTCCACTGCGCTTGCAACTACCCAATCCGGCTTCTTACTTTTTCCGGCTTACCACCCTTCTTCGTTGAGGAAGACGCACTGCAAGGCCCGGCATCAAGAGACTAGCAATGTTATTTAGCCGGAAATTCATAGCCTGTGTGCTCACCTTGTATCGGGCAGCAAGCCCATGAATCAACCTGTCGTCTTCAACATCGAAGCCTGAGCTTAACTCCTGCTCCTTGATCAGCATTGACCGTGGCATCAGTAAAGCTGCCGCGTAGGCATTAGCTTCAATCTCGGTTGGGTCCGTGGCTTGTGACGAGTTGCCATCGCGCAGCATTACCTTAAAGTCCCGGTCTATATGGACACCGTCTCCACCCTGACCCTCCGGAAGATGGCCTAATTCCAGGTGCCCAATTTCATGAGCAATCGTAAATCGCTGCCTTGCCGTTGAATGAGACGTGTTGACACCAATGACTGGGTGTTTGCCTTCGCGAGCGACCATTCCCGAGATGTCGCCCTGAAACGAAACGTATCGAATCTCCACGTCCAGGAGCCGGGCGATTCGCTCGACAGGCACAGGTGGCTTAGTTACACCCGCGCGTTTTAGTAACTGCTCGACTAATTTAGTTATTTCCTCTCGTGTGTATCTCATAGTAGCTCACTCGGCTTTCTTGGAAAGCACTGACCTCGCAAATTCCCGTTCATCTGGCTTTAGTCCTTTTAACTCGCGGACTGAACCGTCCTGTGTTTTCGGTGCTGGAATGAGGTCCGCGGTTGGAACATCTAATGCGGCCGCGATATCGAAAAGAGTATGCACTAACAGTTTCTGGCGACCCTTCTCGATATTAGTAATGGATGTTCGCTTTAGGTGGACGCGCTGAGCGAGTTCTTCCTGCGTCAGCGGCCTAGGCTTGATCGCCAACCGCTTCATTCGGATCAGCTTGCCGATTCGCTGGTAGATCTCTCCGTTAGAAGCCAATTCTCAGTCTCTGAAGTTTATTCTCAGCGCGATGCGCCGTGGGCGCGGTGTCACTATATAACCCGAACGTCCTACTGTCAACAATACTGACATGTTGGTATTACCAACACTCGAATGTGATTTATCTTGACATCCGCGAACATTATAAATTAGAGTCGTCTCGGGTTGAATTAGTGAAACTGATTTGGAGGTATTTACCATGAACGCAAGCGACAAGAATCTTGACCTAAACATCAAAACCACCCGAGGCAGCAAACAATTCTCTTTCCCGAAGCAGACAAAGGTTGAAGAGGTTATTCGTCAGGTCGTTTCGGCCTTTGGCTTTGCCAGTGGAGACAGCTTTCAGCTGGTACTTGCCAGCAATCCCCAGGAAGCGTTGCAGCCTGAACGAACGCTGGTCTCGTATCATCTCACTGACGGCACCAATCTGATTCTGACTGCGATCGGCTCGGGAGTGTAAGGATGGCGGTTGATCCACTGCTCTCACGAGCCACAATGGAAGAAGAACTTGCGCTTATGCGCGATCTAGCGGCGCAGCATAGGTGGGGAGTCGTTCCGTGTTTCACAGACTTGAGATTAATCGTCACGATGTATTCATACACAAACGAGCCATACATCGTTGAGGCCACGTGCGATGATTATAAAGAAAAGCCCCCGCTGTTCGAATTCATCGATCCGTTTACCGGCGAACGCGGCACGGTGAAAGCCTACCCCGCCAGCCATGATAGCTTCTTCCATCCTTCGGGGCCATGCATTTGCGCCCCTTTCAATCGCAAGGCGTACAAGGAGGTTGTTGCCACAGGACCACACCAGGACTGGAACCTCGGCGATTGGATGTCATCCAAAGCGAACAACTTTGACTGGTCGAACATAACAATCCTTGGAGACATGTTCGGCGTGATTCAGACAAGACTCAGTCGCCCTGATTTGTACAAAGGAAGGATGGGTTGATGGGATTCTGGAAACGGTGGCGTCGACGGTTGCCGCGCGTATACCCTCAAATCCTAATCCACGACTCTGTCCTACGGGAAACAGTGCGTGTGCTCCAGCGGTCGCGCGACTCGCAATCGGCACACGAAGCAATAGTTTATTGGGCCGGCAAGACTACCGACTCGGCATGGATAGTTACGACAAGCATCGCTCCGACCGCAGTGACGACTTGGGGATCTTTCCAAACCTCCGCCGCAAGCAACGCGGAGGTGATCGCTTTTCTCGCAACACACGAACTAGAACTTCTGGCGCAAGTGCACAGTCACCCTGGATCTTGTGTGGATCATTCCGATGGCGATGACGAAGGGGCGCTGATGCCATATGAAAACTACCTGTCTCTCATCGTTCCGAACTACGCCAAGAAAGGCATGCTACCTCTAACGAGTTGCGGCATCCATCGTTTCAATACGGGCCAGTTCAAGCGTTTGACTAAGCAGGAAATTGATAAGCTCTTCAAAATCATTCCTTCCCATCAATGCTTCGGATAGATGGCATGGATCCGTTTCCAATTACAGCAAAGGATTTCTATGCAAAACGCGATGACCGAACTAATCGCTACGCGGACGCACTTTACCACACGGCGCATTGCGTAGTGACATCTGACGCTCGCACGATTGAAACGTTTTCTGGCCAGGTGATGCTACGAGCGGCGTTTAACCTCTTGAGTAGGTGGTGTCGTCGTGTTTCGATCGTCATTCCAGACATCAACCTTCACCAAGAGATCGACGCTCGATCGCCTAAGTTCGCCGACTTTGTACTCAGTCAGATGTATGATGCGGATCCTTTCGGGGCGTTTGAAATCATCAAGACTCCTCCTCCGGAGGCGACTATCCAGCTACATGCTGGTGAGAATCTGCGTCAATGCGCGCCACGCTCGGTCGTAATGAGCGCGTCGGGCTGGTTAGCAAGCGTTTCGCGGAACGGCCATCTGGCATTTCCGGCAACCGATTCCCCGAACCTTATTGGCCCGGTGGCGGCAGCCTGTCTCGGCGTCGCACAGGTCTTTAAGTTTGCTCTTGGGTCGCTTGATGATGACCTGATCGCTGATGCTGTTTTCGACCTATTTACGCTGTCGAGGGCATCGAGTCGACAGTCGTTGAGCGACCACGACTACATACCCGCACCGGCACTCGGCAAGTTGCTGATGATCGGAGCGGGATCGGTTGCTTCGGCTGTTGCGTACTGTCTTGGATTGATGAACGCCTCATGCGAGCTAGCTATAGTAGATCGCGACAGGGTGAAGATAGAGAACCTTAATAGATCTCCAATCTTTGGTAAGCGCACCTACGGACTCCCGAAAGTTGACGCTTTAGTCGCGTATTTGGAAGGCCCGAGAATCATCGCGACGGGCCATAACATGTGGTGGGATGACTTCATTCGGGCTCAGGGTCGACAACCAAACCGATTCGACGTATGGCTGCCGCTTGCGAATGAGTTCGGCGTAAGGTGGTCAATGCAGAACAACTACCCGCCATTACTTGTCCATGCCTCAACGACGAACAACTGGGGTGTAAATCATGGAAGACACCGGTTTGGTCGCGATGACTGCCTCGCTGATAGATTTCCGTCTGAACTACCTCAGACCGCCCTTCGGTGTTCTTCAGCCGAGGTTGAGAGCGAGACGGAGCGAGTTGATGCTGCCCTGCCGTTCCTGTCGATGTTCGCGGGCGCACTCGTAGTTGCCGAGTTGGCTAGGCTTCAGTTACCAGAATACCCGCAATGCCCGAACTTTGCCTTAATCGATTTCGGCGGAGATATCTCTGAGATTCACGCATGGGATATGAAACCTAGATCGACATGCTTATGCCAAACGCAATCGGCAACGATTCACAACACTTTTAATGGCGGAACTAAGTACTTCGACTAACGAACCTCGTCGACGGTCATCCGATAACGGCGCATTATGTCCAGGTCAGACAGGTGTCGCGCCACCTTAGACCGGGTGTCACGCCGCCCGCACCGGCACATAATGAACGTTATCGTACGCCCGGTTTCAATTACGCTCCAAAGCAGCCAAGAGCGTTTTGACATGTTCGAGCGCCGGAGTCTCCTGAAGGACTTTGCGCAGCCGCGAGGCGGCTTCAATTTTTAAAGGTGGATCGCTACAGGCCAATGCCACCAATCCCATCGTGTATGCATACGGGTACAGCAGGCTGGATTGAATGCTATCCTCCGACACCGCAAGTAAAAGTTCGCGAGCGGAATCGGTTTGGCCCAACCGGAGACGCACGTCAACAGCGAGCAGATGCGCGACAGTGTCGCCGACTTCTAGACCCTTCACAAGCACAACGTTTGCGTCGTCGTAATCACCATGGTTTATTAGCAACCTTGCTAGTGTTTCCCAATGTTGCTCAGGGTCAAGCGACTCTAATACTGTTCTTGCTCTCCGAAAATCTTCATCGTCTTGCGTTATTTCCCACCGTAGAGACAACGCGTCAGCGAGCATTGATCGGTTGCTTGCGTCAGCACGAGCATCAGCGATCGCCAAATCTACTTCACGAAGTGCTGACTCGGTGTCGCCGGAACCGAGTAGGTGCCTCGTTAGATCCAGTCTCGAGGATAGCCTGTCAAACTCACAGCAAGCGACTTGTACGGCTCGGCGCAGAAGTCTTGCAACTTCATCCGGCGGCAAATCCATAAGCTTGGCAGCGAGCTGCAAAGTCAGGGCATCAGTTACTTGGTCGAGATTGCCGAGCGCCGCCAATTTGGTTGCAGCACCTACGATATTTCCTGATTCGGCAAGTGATTGAGCTGCAAACGCTACCAATCGAACTGAGATTTCAGGCACGCCAACGATTTCGCTAAGGCGTTCGAGCGTCGGAATGAATAGATCGGAATGCTTGTTCGCACGAAGCGTCTCATCTAGTTGCCGCATATAGGCCTGTAGCGCAAGAACATCGATACCGACCAAATCTCGATGCAATGGTTCGGCCACGGTGCGAGTTGGTGCTGTATGCTGCCTTATCCATATGATGTACTGTGCCAGAGCAGCCCGTGCGAGTTGCTCAGCACCTGATGAGTCTCCATTCTCCAGAGCCGTTTGGACATCCTGTTGTATCGAATCTGACGCCCTAACCCGCTCCATCATCGATCTGCAGCATTCGATAAATCGCTTTGTACTGCCGCAAAAACAAGTGTCGAGGGGATCTGGCTCCCAAACTCGCCGGACTCGACTCCCGTCACTAAGTGTTCGAGTCCATTGACGTCGCCACACTTCGAAAACGGGTGTTAGGTAATGTAAGAAGTTGGCGTCGTCTGACTGATCTGTATCTTCCAGCTTGATCCGACCGGACTCTGCTCTCGCAAACGGCGTCGTGTAAGCGCGACGGATTCCCTCACGCGTCGCAACTAGTATTTGAAGAACCTCCGTCCGACTCGGGGCATCCTCTATTTCATGGGAGTCCAATTCATGAAAGGAGCTTGCTGGCAGCGTCCAGGATTCAGAAACGTCAATAATTACGTCCGCCCCGACTCTTTCGACAAATGAGGCGACGACTCGCATCAAAATGTGTTTTTCATTACGGTCAGCAGCGTTCAGAAGTATCTGGTGCCACGCTCCATTGCCATCGCGGATGAACATCATTCGTGCATGATTCTTGTCCTTTTTCAGTATCTGCTTCGCACGCAAGAGAATATTCTCGGCGACTATGATTGGATCGCTACTCTGCCATGACGCAGGGTAATCATCCTTTCCGAGCTTATACCGTTTCGGCGCATTCTTTACATCGTCCTCAGATACAGGCGAAGCTTCGGTTACAACCTCGTAGTGTTCGCCGCTAGCCAACTTAATCCGTTGGGTTCGTTGTTCGCGCCCCATTGCCATGCATTGAAGAGTTCCAGTGAGGTGGTAGGCAGACCTAAAATCAGGGTGTGCTGGATCGATCGGAATACACTGCAGTTGACTAACTTGGGCATGCGCATCGAGCACAAGATCACCCAATAGGCCATAGATGCCAGCGATCGTTTCGAGAATCTCTCTGCCATTGAGCTCAGCAACGCTCCATCGGCGCTCAATTTCAAGTGCGGCATCTTTGAGATCAGCCGTGGGGGTTGTCGTTCCCTTGAGCAGATCGAGAAAGGGTACGCTATCGAGAACAACTGATGTGTTAGCGCCGGGGGGAATCTGAGACTCAATGAGGACTTCATCTCGCCAAGTCAGCACCTTAAGCAATGCAGTGCTAGTGATTTCAAGATCCCCCTTCTTAACAACTATGTTTCGAGCATTTATGAGCCACTTCGCGTTCGGATCCGAAGCCAAGCGTGCCTGCCACTCGCCGTACCACGCCTTAAAGTTTGCAATCGAGTGTTTCTCGCTTTGAAGCGCAAACGTGACGTTTCGAAGTGCCTGTATTGTTGCGTTCAGATTTGCGCGAAAAGCGTCCGGCTCCTGGTAGTTCGAAAGTGCTTGGTGCCACAGAACATGCGCCTCCGCCAACCGCCGATGGGCAGCAGGAATCGGACAACGATCGTAGTTGGTTCGCGCTCCACTGTTATTTTGAACGTCGGTCACAGCGGTAAAAAACGGCTTGACGATGATGTTCCGTGACCAGCTTGCTAAGTGTCAATAAGCAGCCGACGACATTCTCCCTTACGTAGCGCCAGTTTTCGTGCCACACGAGCAAGGATCGTGGTGCAGTTCCGGTGAGCGTTGACGAAGATGACTGCAGGCAGGGAACGTCAGCGGGGCAAATCATCTTAAGATGGGTTCTTAAGTGGGCAGACAAGATAGACACGGTTTTCGCGTTTCTGATTTCCGCGCAAACGCCACTGCCTCAACATCTTAAGAATTAAGATTCTTAAGTTAAGATTCTTAAGATCTTAAGATCGCCGACAAAGGCAGCATGGAGAGTGATTTATCTCTTAAGATCGATTGCCTCGCCGCGATCAGTTCTTAAGATTGCGTCGGCGCATTTTTTGACCTGCCGATGAGTACTCGCGACCACTTGACTCGGTAGTCAAGCGGGCATGTCGTCTGGAAGAACCTCTGTCTTTGTTACCATCCGGCTCACCAACGAATTTGGTCGCGGAGGTCAATAAAGCAAGCAGATAAAGTGGGCAGACAAGATAGAAACCAAAAACCAAACTCGATTCGCGGATAAGTCCTTTATTATCAGAAGCTTTGTCATAAAGAAAATAAATAAATAAAACTGGTCACACTGGTAATTAGAACAAGTCTCTTTAGTTGCACCACTTGCAGACTTTATTTTTGAACGACATTTTGTGCATCATGATCCGTAAAATAAAGTTGCCGATTTCCCGTCAGCGGCTAAAATTCACACCGCTGTATTCGCAGCAAAGCGTCTTTCGCGCGCGTGATCGAAGCTAACTCGGTTTGTTTTGGTTTGCGATTCCGCTGATCGACGAGAAATGATAGTCCGATGATTTGACGATTCTGGAACTACTTCAATTTACATACAAGGTTGGGTGTAGGTGCCTTACACACAGGTGGTCCCGCACGGTGAAGATTTCGCCCTCGCATTTCTGAGTGTTTGCCTGCTTTTGCACGTAATTTTCCAATTTCCTTCAACTCGTTAGTCCTGGCACATTCCTTGTAATGGCCGAGCGATACTATGCTCGACCAAAACTTAGACCTAAAAGAGAAGCTAACCCGCGTGCTTGATCGCGCGACGCAAGACGCGATCGCATTACTTCGAACGCATTACGAGATCGAGAAACCATCGACCGAACCGATGCCGGAATGGATGACCGCGAGCCAGCTCGCTCGTTACTGGCAACTCGTCAATGCGAACGGTGAACCTACGACAGCGGGAATCATGAAGTGGGCCAGACGACCCGAGGATGAACATCCGTTGCCACACGCATATATGGGTGACCTGCTGCGTTTTCGCCGAGCGGACGTTGACGTGTGGGCGCGTGAAGAAGCGGATCGACGACGAGTTCAGAACGAACATCGCCGTCTCAGGATCGCGTGACGAAAATCAGCGTGACACCAAATCCCTCCGGATTTAGAATCGAGCCACTTTGACGGCTGCGATTCCTTAACCCGAAGGGAAAACAGCCGAATGGCAATTTACAAACGATACCAAGGAAGGAGACTCAAGCGCACCGACGCCGATTGGGACGAAGGAACCTGGTGGATTGAATTCAGTCTGCAAGGCCAATACATCCATCAATCGGTTCCCGGCGCGCGCACACTGGCTCAGGCTCAGCGAGCCGAGAGCCAAATCAGAGAAGCGATCTATGAACGGAGATATGATCCGGGCAAGAAACTCTTCTCTGAATTTGTCGATGAAACTTTCTTGCCATGGTCGAGAGCGAACAAGCGCAGTTACCGCGAGGATGACCAGCGCTCGGTTACGCTCAAGGACTTCTTTGGTGAGAAGCATCTGCGGGACATCAAGCCAATGATGATCGAGAACTTCAAGCGCGAGCGGTTGGCAACGCCGACGAAGCACGATAAGGAGGACCGGCCCAGGCCGCGCACTCCGGCAAGTGTCAATCGCGATCTCGCTTGTCTCTCAAAAATCCTCTCAATGGCTTTTGACAATGAACTGATCGACTCAAATCCGATGAGGCGGGTGCGCCTGCTGAAGGAGAGTCCGAGCCGCAAGAGGTTCATTACCGCAGAAGAAGAGAAGAAATTGTTTGCGCAACTCACAGGCAGACGAGATCACATTCGCTCCGTAGTTACTATCGCCCTTAACACGGGAATGCGGCGCGGGGAGATTCTCAGCCTCCAATGGGAACACGTGAACTTTCTAGCTCGAACGGTTTTCATCGCCAAAAGCAAGACCGGTAGGACGCGAACTATCCCAATGAACGACATCGTCTTCAAGGAATTGATGACGCTCAAGCAGGATGCTGGACCGAAGGAGCTTGTATTCAGCAATTCCCGCACGGGTGTCAATATCGATTCTATCAAGACAGGCTGGCGAAATGCTTGTGAAGACGCGGGCCTCGTGAATCTCAGGTTCCACGACACTCGTCACACCTTTGCGACGCGGCTGCGAGCCAATGGCGTTCACGAATGGGATATTCGAGACTTGCTCGGTCACACTTCAGTGCGAATGACGAGTGTTTACACTCATCAGACGCCGGCGAATCTGTGTCATGCGGTTAATACGCTTGGACAGACTAAGCTGGGCAAGGTCGTGAGATTTCCAAAGAAGCAGCGCGGTCGTGGCACCAAACAAATCGCGCCATCTTCGCGCCATCGTGAGGTTGAGCAGCTCTTGGCCCAACAGCACGAAGGTGTAAATGTAAGACAACTCGCCAGTTGATTGGTGCCCCCGCAGGGATTCGAACCCCGAACCAACAGATTATGAGTCTGCTGCTCTAACCGTTGAGCTACAGGGGCACAACAACTTACAAGCAGTCAATTAGCACTGTAGCGGAATTGTAGCGACTCCGTATCGTTTTCGACTTTTTCGGCCGCCTGTTTGTTCAGTCCGGAGAAACGCTCGAACGCGCACTCCTGGCTTTTCTAGTGTCGGATGAATATAGCGTTCCGAAATCGTCACGCTGCTGTGACCCGCGACCTTCTTAATTGTGAAGGCATCAGCGCCAGCCTCACCGAATCTCGTCAAAAACGTGTGGCGTAACGAGTGTATCACGCAGTGGAATGGTAGGTGTTATTCGGGAACGGCCCATTGCTTCATTGCCTTAAATCCACCGAGCGGGAAGAGCGCCGCGGTGCCTTATGGCAGACATGTCCCCAACCACGGGAACGTCCTGCGTAGATCCGCCACCATGCTTATCTCGGTCGCCTCTACTTTTATCCGCGCCAAAGGAGCATAGTGATGTTCGACGCCAGGTGGCGGCACCGGCGCAGGATTTCCCACGGGGCCCGGCCATTCGACATCGCCGGTTGCCGTGCGCGCCGGAATTAACCAGTAATCTCCAGGGCGATAGCCGACAGATGTAACGCCCGAAGGCCGCACGAACTGTATCCTGATACCATCCTCTAGATTCAACCAGTTCTCGCTCGAACCCAACGGAGCTTCCTTGATAACGGCTGCGCCGTCACGCAGATCCAATCCGCCGATCCTCGAATCACCCTGTTCTTGATTCCAGAGGCGCAACACCGGATGGACCAAATTGGCGCCGGCGTCCCCGCTCAAGGTAACGGTCAGGTCCTCGTAACTAACTTCTTCGATTTGCAGCAGTGGGGCAGCGTGGACGATGTCTTTTCGGTCGAGGTAATAATCTTCTATTTCCACCCAGTCGCCGACCTCGACGCTTAGGCGCGCATCACGGCCCAAGTGTTCTAACGTAAGCTTTCGACCGTTTGCAGACCGAATTGGGAACACAACCGATCCATTCTCTCTCGACCACTTAAACGTGGCCGGCGTGGATGCTGTGCTGGCTTGGTGGATCTCGACGCGATAAAGCTGGTTCTCGGCGCCCCGATAGCGAGCTTCCGGCGAGATGAGGCACGGATTAGTGTTCATCGGGTCATCGGCCTCTTCGGCTTTGGCCCGCAGCAGGCCCCGATTTGCCGGCTGCCACTCTTTTAACAGAGCCTCCCAACCTGGGTGAATCGCGGTTGCCCCTTGCGGCAGCGTATTTGCGCAAACAAGATTATTAAACTCAAGGTTGTTGTGCTTGGTACCGTCCAACTTCAGCGCTCTGACCTGCCAAACAACACGGGCACGCGTCGATGTATCAGGCCCCTGCGGTCCCAACGCAACCTCGCGAATCAGTTGATCGTCCAGCGCGGTCGCATGTCGCTCCCACACGTCAAGGTAGATTATGTAAGTCCCGTTCTCGAGTTCCTCAGGGAAGTAGTCCGGCTGGTGAGCCGCGGGAATTTGCGGGTTACCCTGGGCGTATATGCCGAGGAAGTCGTTCTCACACAGAATGCCGCCGACGTAATAATGCCCCCTGCTGATCGCAAAATTGTGATCGAACGCCTCAGCAGGGTAGCCAGTCGGGATGTCCGGGTCCGGGGCTTTGACGATTATCCGGAAGCCGCAGTTAGTCTCGGGCCCGCCGTACGGCCCAATCAGATCGCGCGCCAGTGATCTCAAATAATAAGCAAAGATTGACGCCTGCTCGTTCCAGTCGGCGTCAAGTAACACGCGTCCCTGCTGCATTAACACCGTCGAGTAATGGCGTGCGGGTTGAAAAATATTCCTTGAGAAATCGCCTTTCATTAGCGGCCTCCTTAGGTTACAAAAACCAGACCTGCATCAACGCCGGCGGGCGCATATTCATCGAGCCGGACGCGCAGATTTGCCTCTCGCTGTGGTTGGAAAAGGTCATGAAACGCCCCCATCTCAGATTCGTCATCCGCCCCTCGTTTGATTTCAGTGGCGCATGTTTCTGCCAATTGACAGTAGGCAGGGGTGCCATAGCGCACACTATTGAAACGTGGCCGCACTCTTTGGCGCTCCAGATTTTGCGCCGCTTCGATCGCACTCTGCGGCGGAGGTGGCGCATTCTGGCGTAGCTGATCGGCGGCGGCCGCCTCAACGAGGTCAGGCTGACAGTGGTAGCGTCGCGGCGTCCGCGAACCGGGCGGCACATAACAGAAACGCACGCAGCCACGCTGACTCCGAACTACCGCGACGCGTGCGTTGAAAATCGAATTTTCGGCCAGTGTGATGGAATGAGTGCGCACCGTTCCGAAGACTGTGCTTCTTATAATTGAGAGATCGGCGTGCGCGAATCTCGCCTCCGGCCCTGACAAAGCGTCCAAGGCGTTACTGGTTGAATCCAAAATGCTGTCGCTAATCGAAATGGTGATCGGGTCGGTCGTAACCTCGTTTTGGCTAACCACGATACTGCCGAGGATGCTGTTTTCGATCTGTACCTGAGCGTTAGTGTCGGTCAATTGCAGGCTTGGCTCTGTCTCGCTCTCAGGATTGCACTTGTTATCAATAGACCAACCGGGCACCAGCGTGCAGTGCCTGATCATTAGCTGAGCGAGCCGGCCATTGACTTCAACGCTTCGGCCGCTTACCAACAACCCATCGAGTATCAGGCGCGGCGCGCGCGGCGGGCCCGAATCCTCGCCGGTCTCTTGCTCTTCCGCTGGCTCGATGTCCGGGGAATCCTCAGGCGTTAATTCCGCTGACTCGTCGTCTGCGGTTGATTCAGAATCCAGCGCTGGCATCGATTGTCCGTATCCGAAAACGCCAAGCGAGTCGGGCCGGTTCGTGTACCAATCCAGGAGCCGAATCACGGGCCGGTGTCCGTTTCCGGCGCGGATCTGAAGCCGTTGATTCCGGCGCCGAAAATTGATCCCGATCTGCTCGACATAAGCCCCGCTGTCGTCTATTTGGATAATCGCATCATCCGGATTGTCACTGGCCCATTTTTTCAACGCACCATTGAGGTTCTCGAAGTACGGTGCGGCCGGATGCCGGCGTTGGCTGACGAGGTAGATGTAACAGGCATCCTGTCGGGGATGCGCCGAATCCTGACTTCTGATCTCGGCGCCAGCCGGCGTGCGGAGCTTTCGTTCATATTCGCCACCGCCGATATCGCCGCTGAATCCGTAGTAATAAGAAACAAATACACCGGTGCGGGGCTCAGCGCGCGGCGCGAACGAAATGCGGCCGAGGCGCGGATCGACCGCCACTTGATCTCCCTGGGGCTTGTACATCCAGTGAGTCAAATCAGCGACCACGATGCGATTCAAGGGGATCGGCTTGTCCTCGTCTTGACGCCAAATGCAGAGGCTTTTGTTTTCACCGTAATAGTCAGCGATGCGCGCTTCCAATCCGTGACGCCGAATCGGCGCGGGCACGTTCAGTTCGTCGGCAATATGCGACGGATCCGGTTCTTCGATTGCTTTGGTAAAAAGCTGACTATTGTTTCCCAGCACGCTAAACGTGTAATGGTTCTTTACGCGATCAATACAGTAGGCGGGCGCCCGCGTGATCGAATAGGCGTTCAGGCGCCAGATGAATAGTCCGGTTTCAGTCAGTCCTCGCGTCCCGATCGAGTGGCTCGAGTTGATGCGTCGGGCGTTTGAGGTGTGGGCGAGTTCATCAAAGGCGCCGTCGATCCGATCCAATGCATCGCCTTGCCGGACATCGACAGTTCGGGCGCGCCCCAACCGCAAGTGATTGAGGTTTTGGCTAACGATCAGACCCTGATAGCCCTCGATTGCGCGGGCGGGCCAATTCGCGACATCGCGCGCAAGAAGTTCGAGCAAAGCCAGGGTTCCCTTACGACGCCGATAACGAATCGTGTTCGCGACTTCCCGACGTGGGATAAGTATTTTGTTTCGCAGCATCGCGCGGCTACTCTCGACCTCGCGGGGTTCGCCGGCTTCGTGCACTACGCTGTAGCCTATTAGGTCCGCAATGTAAGGCACCACCCAGTCTTCACAAGTTTCGATGAACCAGTTCTCGTACAACTGCGCAATATCATCCTCAACGATGTTCACTTGCTCGGCGATCAACTGAAGTAAAGCGCGCAGAGGCTCGCCTTGCTCGATATCTTTCTGCCGATAGATCACCGGCAGCAGGTTGTAGAGACGGTCAATTCTCGGGTCTACGCTCATCCCTTCAGCTCCTTTAGAATTAGGGTCTCGGGGATAACTGAACTCAGCAGGACTAACTGCGCCGGCCGGATGCGCAGATCCGGATCGATTGCTGAGCGATCGATCTGTGCCAGGTAGGCGCGAATTCGCTGATGGAGTCCCAGCGTGTTGGATATTTCCACCAGATCCTCAGCGCTGATGTTCTCCGGCACATCGTCGAGAGTATCAACGTCCACATAGACCACTCCCGGGATGGCTTGTATGGTTGCGATCACTTCGCTCAGAACGACATCCTGCCCCAGTTGCCGCTGATTGAAACTGAAGCGATCAAGCAAGGCCGTCCGAATCTTTGGTTCAACGGATTCCCAAATGTAATCCGGATGAATCTTTACGTTCGCGCTGATCACCAGTAGTTTCAGGAAGCGGTTAACAATCTCCACCGGCTGAAACGGATCGCCAAGCTTGCTTAGCGCGGCGCGCAAGTTTCGGTAAAGGTCAGAATTGGGTGAGATGGGAATGTCGTCTGCGCCGGCAATCGTCAGGTGCACCACTTCACGCATGCCGTCCGAGAGACGTGCGGCGCTCGCTTTGGCGACACCGGCAAAGGTGCGTGCAAAGTCTTCGTAATCGACGGTGGAAACAAGTCGATCCAGCGCCTTAACTGCCAGCGGTGCATTGCGCCGTCCCGCGTCTCGATCTTCGCGATCGGCTCCGCCAGTCGCCGCAAGCGGATTGATTACCTCTTTCACGTTCAGCGGCTTTGTCACCGGCAGCGTTATCTGTTCGGCCTTTACATTGCCGACTTTTCCGATTCCCGAGCGATAGACTGCGGTAACATTTTCCTGACCGTTCGGTAGTCGCGATCCATGCTCGCCGTTGCCGAAAGTGATCGTCGTTTTATCCTCGTCATCGATCCTCGTGACGTACTTCCGATCACTTGCAGTCAGATCGGCGAGACTGTCGGCCTCATGCCACAGCACCTGATTAATGCGGACTTGGAGAGTGCTTTCGGCCCCGGCAGCCGTAGGCGCCGCCAGGAAAGTAAGTGGCGGCTGACGCAAAGTGAATGATTGCAGTTCCTGGCTCGCGTTGCCGCTCCCCAGAACTTCGTTCTTAGTTTCACCGTTGGTAGCCCGCACCACGTTGCCGTACAGCCGCACCGTGTCGCGCTTGTACCGGTAAGCCAGCGGTGCTGCCAAGAGCAGTGTGGTATGGGTCTTGTCACCCGGCAGGTCAGGGTCATAACTCTGGACCACTCCTGCCAACATGATGAGTTCTGCCGTCTTCACTCCAGGCACAGCATCCTTCGCGGCGATGAGGCCAGCACGCTCTTCCGCACTTAACGTCCCACCAGCATTAACGCCTAAAGTATTCGGCAGATTGTGGCCATTCTGATTCTCGCGACGGACCAGGGGTCGCGCGATCTGCTCAACGATGTCGGCCCGCTCACCCGTGATAACCAACCAACGGCCCGGCTCGAGACCGTCCACCACACCGGCAAGCTCGATTTGATTACCGGAGACCGCCTCGACCAATGGATCGATGGGTTCTTCCGCCAACTCGAGCTGTTCGCTCTCGGCAAACACGGTCGTCCCGCGAATGATGTCGAAATGATCGCGCTCCGGGTCGATCCACGATTGGTTTATTTGTATCTGAGTACCCTTGCCAGTGATTCCGTAATCGGCGCGCGATATCTCGCGGGCGCCGACGACTTTGGCGATCAGCGGAAGTTCCGGCAACAAAGTTGTCTGATCAAGCTTTATCGGTTTCTCGAGCGCCACCCAACTCTGCGGCAGAATCTTGCTGTCCGTAGATTCGAGCGTCACAAAATTAGCCTGTTCTGTGGGAGTTCCGGCGGGAAGAGTGGCGACACTTCCGCGAACTTCATTCACCACCCCCGGGCCTGAGGTAGTGAACAGCGAGCCTGTATGTTGTACCGCGATCAGATTTTCGCCGACGCTGGTTACGCTAAAGTCCGTTTGGAACCAGTTGATGGCAATTTGAAAAGCTCGATTTTTGAAATCCAAAGTGAAAGTCGACCCGTCGCGGTTTCCAGGGACAGCCGAAACTGTCAAGAGAATCTCTTCGTTTGCGGCCGGAATCAATTGCTTCTCGGTGCCGAGGTCAAGGCTCTTTAGAAACGTTGCGGTGCCCAACTCTTTGCTGGCCCGGCTGAGTGTCACCGTGAGCGTGGCGGTTGATTGCTTCGCAGTTAGTGTGATCTTGAAGTCCTCGACGACCGGCTTCCCCGTGTCACTCGTCAACGTCCATTCTTCATAACCGGTTATGCGGCCGGATTCGGCATCCGTCTTCGGCTTCAGCGGCGCGTTGTTTCCGTAAACTGACACGCGCGTGCGCAAGGCAAAGGCCTGGAGCGAACTGGGCGCGGTCGACTGAATATTTTCCAGCGTGCGATAAATATTTCCTTGTAACGCGGGCCGCAGCTGGGCGAAGACTTTGGTCAGAGCGTCCGACGAACTCGAGAAAACATTCTTAACGCTGCCGGGCAACCGCTGCCGGCTCGCGGGTTGGACGGAAGGCCGTCGCTCCAGAGCTTTGAGAAACGAACTAATCTGAACGACGGCAGGTTGCGCTTCGTTGATGGTGCTCTTTGACAGCTCTTCACGGACGCTGTCGAGTTCCTCGATCATGCCCCCGATCCACGGCTCAAGCTTGGTAAAGTTCGCCTCCTGGGCCAGCCGGTGCTCCTCGCGCAGAATAGGCAGAATCTTCTCCAGCAAATTTTGCAGCGCTTGCTCACGGTCCTGGGCCCCGGTTGCCGGCAATTGATCGAGTTCGGTTTGCAACTGCGCCAGTTGGTCGAGCACCCGCTGCGCCATGCGCGAGTCGGCATTGACGCCAAAGTCTGGGGCTACTTGATAACGGCTGATGATCTCGCGAACTTGCGCTTCGGGCTCAAGCCGTAGCGGAATCGGAACAGCTTGCGCCATCTGCGCTCGCGGAAACCAATCTTGGACAGTGACGGCGGTACGGTCATTTGCCTGATCGGGCTCGACGGTAACCACGCGATAGAGTTCGGGTCCAGGGTTCGGGAAAACGATTAGCAGCGGATCGCCCTGCTTTAGATTCGTGGCTGTACCTTTGAAATAAATCGGCTTTCCTTGCTTCACATTTTGCTCTATCAACTGAGGCCTGGTGAGCCGCACCGGTAACAGATTCCAGTCGCCCCGCGCGTAGAGGTCCTCTCCGGTTTCAAACGGTTGCGGCAATTCTCCGGGGGCCGGCACACTCTGCGCTCGGGTGCCTGCCGGAATCGTTGTGTCCGTACCTGAATCAAGCGTGTAAGCCAGGTAAGTGCTCGCGGCCACGCCGGGCCGGAGTTTGTAGCCGATCAACCAGGCTAGCTCCAGCACCGAGCGACGTTCCAAAGCGGTGCGCAAGTATCCTTCGTTGGCGATTCGTTCCTGATAAAAAGTGAGGACGTCCGCCACCGTGGCCCAGGCATCCAGAAACGCGATCGCCGGGTCGCGTGTCTCGCGCGTTGCTAGTGAACGCAGTGGCCGCGGCGGTGGCGGATTGCTTGCGCCCGCCACTGTCGCAGCGTCCTGTCCCGCTTCCAGCGCGTTCAGCCCAATGCCCGCGAGCATGGTTTCGAAAAAGCTGGCATGCGTTCCGACTCGGTAAGTAAGCGCACTCAAACCCGGCCGATTCACCCGCGAAACGGGAGTGACCTTTTCGATGCCCTCGCAGCAGCCACAGAGTGAGTTCATCTGCCACCTCCCACATCAAGCGTGAACAGGCCGTTTTCCGGAAAACTCGGATCGTTATCAACGCGCGCAACTTCCCGCGGGCTAAGCGGGAGAAAACCACTGGCAAGTTCGCCTTTGGATCCTTCAAACAAACGTTCGAGCTGCGTCACTTGCACGCTTTCGACACCTTCGACCGATTGCGCGGCAGCCACCAGGGCGCTCAAATAAATACCGTCGCCAAAGGTCAAATTGTCGGGATGGAAAAAGCCGCGTTTGCCTCCCGGCAGGGTCCGGTTGCTGAAGACGTCTTCCAGGGCAGCCTTTACGTGGCCGCGCAGGTAATGCGGCTGCACACACACGTGCAACGCAATCCGCAGGGGAACGTATCGCGCGACGTCCACCGCCAGGTCGTGACTGATACGCCGGTAGCGATAGAGCGAATTCAGAATATCTTCCTGTAACTGAGGTTGAGTTCCTTCGACACCAAGCGGATCGATTCCGGTTCGCACTTCATACCAGCTACCTGTCCAGCGCAAATCGGCGGCGGCGCGTTGAACCTGGCTCAGCCGATTCCGTTCAGCCAGGCGCGCGTAATCGTCGGCGGTAATTGCGCGCTGTAACTCTTTTCGAAAGGCGCCCGGCGCGAACATCCGGACTTCTTCGATCGATTCCGGTTCGACCCCGCCCTGCGCCGGTAACGGATTTCGCACGGTGAGACTTGCGCCAATCGACTCTGTTTGCCGAAACACAATATGCGAGATCGTTTCAGCGCCTACGTTGCCGCGTACTCCGTTGCCAACACGATAGGTCGCGGTAAGCGTGCCTCCTGGTTCCGGCGCGCGACCAAGCTCGCCATCGCCAAATCGCAAATGTGCCCGCCCCTCATTGTCGATCTCGGCAACAAAGTGACGATCGCTGCTGCCACTGGCCAGCAAATTGTTGCGTGCATACCAGCGTCGATCACCGGATGCCTTTAAAGAGATGATTTTCTCGCCGGCCTTTACCAGATCGCCGGGCTTAAAAATGACGGAGACAATCTCGCCATCGAGTTCTGACCTCAATTCTTCAACTCGCGGCCTTCGCCCGCCGCCGGTGGTTGCGTTCGTACCCGACGCATCCGTCGCTGCACCCGCCACACGAATACGCGCGAGCGTTGAGCCGGATCGAACATCGGCGTCCACCGTGACGATGCTGACGATCGTTCCTTCAATCGGCGAGTACACGTCGACGAGATCTCGAAGGTCGATACACGGCAGACATTCACGCGGTTGTTGCGAGAGAGCGCGCGCAGCAGGGCCCGCCATTTGAGTCGTCCAAAGGCCCGACTCACCGGCCAGGGTCTCGCCGAACATCTCGCGAATTTCTGTCTCGTCGGCGGCAGTGAGGATGTAACCGCTTAATACGCGCCCTCTTAGTACTTGCAACCGGCGAGTCTTTGCGGCGAGCAACTCGTCGAAGCGACGTAATAATTTACTGAGTGCCCTCAGTTGATGCGCGGGATCGGGAGGGTGTTTCTTTTTGGGTTTAGACGTTGCGGGGATCAAACCGACAGCCGTTAACGCTTTGCGTCCAAAAATAATTTCCAGACCGGCGATCGAATCTTTCGACAGTGCATGTCCGTCTTTGACCTGCTGCCATAGTCCCTCTACATAGCGGCGTACGTTGTTCATGAAGCCCGCAAGCAGATCGAGTTGCGCGCGCGCCAGATCAGGTTTTGCCGGGTAAGGTGATTGATAAGTAACCTGGCCAGACTTAAGCGTTACCGGGAAAGCTCTCGACTTCAGGATTGTTTCGCGAGGTTCGAAGGCCGCCCAGCACCCGGCCGACAGTTCAATCGCGTCGGGAGCGCGGAAAGGTTCGGGTGTTTGAGTGGCGCCATGATCGACGAGGATTACATTGCCCCGCGCCACGCTGACGTCTGTGAGAAGCTTACACTCCGGCACCGGGCCGACGGTTGAAACGCACAAGGTAAAGGGCAAAGCATCTTCACGCGCCCATTCAATGAACAGAATCGGCTGGTCATAGAGCGGATCGACGCCCTCTTCTACTTTCGTAAGGCGGACCGCGTGGCGGTGTGATTTGTCGGCATCAGCGTCGATGCCCGTTTCAGGTCCCAGGAGCTCTTCAAAGATTAGTACATCTCCGGGCCTCAGATGCAGAACGCGTTTTCGCGGCAACTGGGGCGGTTCCCCCGCCGAGTATGATTTGCTTTTCTCCTGTTCCGCGTCAGTCTCTTCGCCGCTTTCGTCTTCGGTGTCACGCGCGTCCTTTTTACCGCCGCGTCCATAATCAGTTTGCTGCTCCGGTGGTTTTTCTGGGTTCGGCGGAGACTCGATCGCTGCCCACGAATCTTTTAGCGTCGCGGCAGTAGTTCCGGCGGGCAGGCAACATTCTTCGTGATGCCAGGTATAAAAGTGAACGCACTTGTGCGCCTCATACAATTGAATTGGATCATTCTGTCCGTTCGCCAGAAGTGGTTCGAACACTTCGTAGCCCGCAGCCGGCACGGTGTCCAGCTCGCGGACCATCAACATTCGCCCGCCTTTGCCATACGAAGCATTTTGTCCCGTGATGAAATAGACGTTTTTCGGATCTCGCAGCACTGCATCCCGATCCGGAGTCACGCAAACCCAGGCGCGCGCGTTGCAGCCCTCGTGCATTTGGTAGTCAACCAGCAGGGCGTGACGGCGAATCGAAATGCGCTCGCGCGCGGTACCGAGATAGGCTTCGGTAGCAACTGCGTCCTGGTAGTAGCTCAAGTAATCGCCGACGTAAGCCAATAGCTCAACCATGGCAATGCCGAAATCGGGCACATGAGTTTCTTTCCACTCCGGCATGATCAAAGACAGACGATCAAGTATTAACTGCCGGAAGCTGGCATAGTCCTTGGAGAGGTAATCGATTTCGGGTTCGGGCAACGACGGTTCGTAACATTGCGCCTTCGGCAGACAGTCGAGGTCGCTCGGGCAGTTAGCTTTGAAGGTAAAGTCGATCTGCGCGTATCGCGGATCGAAGCCGCTTAAAGGCGTCTCGCCGGCGCTTCCCGCGGGAGCGTTAACTAACTTGAGCGTGTAGGTGGAAAAGTCTCCATACTTATTCACCTTTACTCTCATGCAGTCGTCTCTTTCGGGGTTTTCCAACTCGCAGAGCCTGATACTCTCGACGCGGATGTCGCGAATGCGCACGCCACCGGTGATCTTGATGTTCTCGGGTCTGATTTCACGCGGCGCCTTATTGAGAAAATAGACGGTAATCACCAACTGACCGTCTTCGACCTCGACATAATCGATACCGTTCGGCTCGTTGCTTTCCGCCTGTTGTGCAAGCTCTCTGACGCGCTGGCGTCGTTCGCTTTGGTCTTTGCAAACTTCAGTCAGGTTCATCGGTTCATACCGTCCGCGTGAATACCGCGGTCTGTGGTTGGTTAGCAGCGGTTCCCAACGGATTAGTTCCGCGCACCACGTAATTGATCACAACTTTCAAAGAAGAGTCTTCAGCCGTGACCTGCAGCTCGGTCACGTCGATCAGGTCGCCGAGCCATCGTTGCAACCCGGCCTGAATCGTGAATTCGAGGGCACTAGCCAGCTCGGGACTATTCGGGGCGAAGATGAATTGCATCAAGCCGCTGCCGAACTCCGGCCGGTTGACGCGCTCGCCGTGATTGGTGAAAAGAAACTCCTCGATCATGTCGAGAATGTGTGCGTCGTTATCGCAGGGGGCCGTGCCGCCGCTTGCGTCGAAATGAAATGGATAATCAATGTTCACGATGCTTTCCTCAGAATCCCGTCACGCGCGTCTGCGTCTTAATGATCAGGAGTGGAGTACCCGTGGGCACGCACGTGGCTTGGCTGTCCTGGAGCAGCACGGGCTGCCCTTCCGAAGTAATTCGGGTCGCGGCGGTAGTGAATTGGGCGGTGGCGCACGGCCCATTGCCGGCCGAAGGCGGCGGCATCGAGCAACCAGCGATCGTGTAAGGCGACGTTTGCATGACGATGGGTTGGGCGCTGACCGTCACTCGGGTGCTGGTCTTTGTCGGCGTTGCCTGGCCCGGTGCGTGTGAGCAATTCACCGTCGCGCCTAAATGGAGAAGAAATCCCGGCATCACCCACCTACCTCCTATCAAGTAATCACGAGAGCCGTGCCATTAATCTTGACTTGTGGGCCCTGTAACTCGATGCTCGCCCCCAAGCCGTTGTCAATCTTGATCCCGGTTGCATTGATAACAATCGAGGCGCCGCTGATAAGCTTCAGAGCGATCCCATCGGTTGGGTTATCGCTAAGCAGAAACGTCGTTTGGCCAGTGGTCTGCAGTACGAAGTGCGGTATGGTGGGCACTGTTGAAGTTGCCGTAGATGGAACTTCGCCGGTTCCCCAAAAACAACCGCTCCAAATCGGAAAGTTAGGATCACCGCCTTCGAATTCAACCCAGACCTTGGCATTTACAGGCGGTATCGCATAGAAGCAGTTTTGCATCCCGGCATAGGGAATGCTCGGCATCGCCCAACTCAGTCTTCCTTCACCAAGAACGGCTGGCGCACTAACTTGCACGCGGCCCAGATTGTCAGGGTCGATGTTGTTCGTAATCGTACCTCTGTATTTACCGTAGAATTGACTCATGGTCTTACCACTGGAGTCAGCGCACCGACACCTTCACGCGTTAACGTAAAGCGCTGCTTGTACTCGCCTTTCTTAATTGAATGGCTGACACTCTGAACGTAATAAAAACCATCGTTTGTGAATCCAACGCCACGTACGCCTACCAGTCCGCGGGTCTCGAGTATTTGGCCGTATACCAACGCATCGAGTTCGCCTGTCGCCGTCACAACTTTGTCCACTGACTCATTTACCTGGCCCTGCGCCCGTTCAAAGGCGCGCTCAATCGTGAGATTGGTGGTGTCCCGCAACAAACTCTTGCGTACATTAGGCAGATTGAAGAGCGGAGAAGGCAGGCTGACCAGCGGGGGGATGCGCGTATTGGTCAAGGCGAAAACCGGGAACGAAAAGTTGAGCTTGCTGTCTTGAATAGTGTCCATGACGATCGTCGGTGCAAGTCCGTCGTAAGAAAAGCTAATTGAGTTAACGTTGGTATCCGGCCCCATATTGACCGAGAGTGCCGGCTGGGGAATTCCCGCGCGAATTGGTGGGCCCCAGTAGGCTTTGTTCTGGCCCGGAAGAGGTCCGGGAGAAACGTAAAATACATACCCAAAACGCCGGCCCAATTCCTGCAGGTATTTCAGGTCGGTTCCGTGCTGCGCGGGGATGTCTTTCGTCGGTGAGGGCACATCCGTCGTCGGTGTGACCAGCGGTGGCAGCAGGAGATACTGCATATACTGCAAGAGCGTAACGGTCGCGATGATGGACTCGGACTGCGCCGGGTGCGCAACCTTCTTTTCCTCCAGGTCCATCATGATGCTTACGTCTTCTCCGGTTACAACCAGGGTTCCGGTACCTGGATCAGTGCCGGGGGAAAGTTGGGTTCGCGTGATGAAACCATCCATCAGCACTTGAGGTGTGGTGTTGAAGAGCACCACCAAAATCACGCGGTTGAAAATGCGCAAGAGCGGATTCGACACCAGGGGATAATCGACCAAATCAAGCGGGCCCGAACGTCCTACTTTGAAGGTCAATTGAAAACCTGAACGGCCCTGGTCACTGTGTGTGACCTGAACACTATCCAATGCTTCCGTCAGATCAAACGGAGCCGGTACTGGAACGGCGGGACCGATCAATAGAGTTAGGTGAACGCCTAAGATCATCTTAAGCTGCCTCTAAGGCTGCGGCATTGGTATGATCAGCCGACGGCCAACTTCATTAGTCAGGTCAAATGGATTAAGGGCACTGTTCGCATCGCAGACGCGCCAGAACTGCAAGGGGTCGCCCAGCGTGCGGGCCGTGATCAGATCCAGACGATCATTCTCGGTGACTGTCACTTCCGACAGCAGAGTTAAAGTGTTGCCATTTGGCAAAAACCGGCGGCGCTTGTAGGGTATCGACCGTCGATCCACGTCAGTAAAGATGACGGTCTCGATGGAATAGTAACGACTTGTGAAATCAAACATCGCAGCTCTCCTTAAAACAGGCTCACGTTACCGCCCGCCACCGCGCCAATGTTGCCGACGCTGCCAATGGTGGCCAGCGTCTCCTTAACGATCTGATGAGTCAGAAACAGGTAGTATCCTGGATTGGTCAACGACAGATCGTTGTAGCTGAGGACCCGCAACCCCAAAGATGCTTTTGCGCGAATCGGATTAAGCGACACGTCGTAGGCTTCTTCGGTGATGGAGAAATCGGTAAGCCGCACCGGTAGCACTCTTTTCAATCCCCAAATAAGCAAGGTGAAAGGCCCAATTGGCGGCATTACCTCCAACGTGCCCAAGGCCATCAGCACGCTGTTGGCAATAACCAGCGCGCTCTTGGGATACAGCAACATTTCCAAAGCCGATAACTGCGGGTAAATGCCGACGCTCGTCGCGAGTCCATCGGCTGTTTCCAATTGATCCGTAGCATCGATTTCCACATCGAGCTTGATGGTTTCAATCGGCGCTCCTTTTAGCCGCATCGCTTCTGAACGCGCCCCGCCGTCGCCCGAACCCTGAGCCCGCAGCGTCCGCGTCATCGTGTCCGGGTTGTACTGAAACACAACGACACTCGCCAACGGATTGAAGAGATCAATTCCGACGATTGCGCCTTTCAATATTTTCGGTGAACCACTGAATGACATGGTTGAAATTTCTCCACATTGGATTCCAACTTCTTAACCGGGCTTTCTGATTCGGCCCAAAGCCTCCTCAGCCGCCCCCCGCACGAATGGGTCTTGGTCCTCACTGGCCAATTTCAAAAGCGAGAAGGCCTTCTCGCCTCCCAGCGTTCCAAGCGCGGTGCAAGCGTTTGCTCGCACATTCGAGTCAGGACTCTTTAGCGCTTCACCCAACGATTCCAGCGCTTTTGGATCGCCCAGACGTCCCAGGGAGGCCGCCGCTTCCATCGCCACCATTGGCAGATCAGTCTGCAAAGTTTTGATCAGCGCCTCGCCACTTTTTTCTCCGCCCACAAAACCAAGCGCCAACGCCGCGGCACTCCGGACGACTGCTTCTTTTTCCTGCGTCAACATCTGCACGAGGCCACTGTCCTGGACACCGTTTTATCCATTCCGTGTAACCCTCACTTCAACTTCAAAAACTCTAATCACCCGGGCGCTGCTTGATCTCAATATCCGAGCCGGCTTCAGCGCCAGTGGCTTCATCACCGTACCGGGCGCGCAACTTGTAGACACCCGGTGATTCGATGGAAAACAATTCGGCAATATCGAAGTCGACGGCCAACTTGTCATGCGGTTGCAACAGGCGTTTGGCCACGAGCGGCGTGACCCACGGCATCAGCCCCTTGCTGTTTACATTCCCACCGTTCGGACCGATCAGAGATATTTCGAGCAACCCGAAGGAGATCAGAACAGCAATTTGAAAAGCTTCGTCGGAGCCTTTCCAATTTAGATCCGGAGATGGAGCGCCGACCTCGGGAGAGGTCAGCTCAATCTCCTGATCGGAATCATTCGTTATGGTAAGACGCACGCAGATCGGATTTCCCAGAACCGGTGGCGTTTTGGGCTCAAGCGTTGCTACGAGCGGTGTGTTCATCTTCGTTTCCACACTCAATTGATCTTGCCGATCACGTCACATCCATGGATGAAGTAGCGCAGGTCGGGTCCGCGGCTGAATTTGACGGCGTCGCCGTTCCGCCCGTCGCCACCGTTGTCCCGCGATGGGTAATGTTGTTTATCCTGATCCATTCGGCATTCTGTGCGTTCGCGATCTGTGTTGTTGTACCGCCCATCGCCGTAAAGAGAGCGGCTTCAGCGGCAGGTGCACTCGCGCCATTGAAGACCGTGGCGGCTGTCTTCGCTGCTTCAAGTTTCGCGTCCCACTTAACCATGACGTTGTTGAAGCCGATCTTGTGATCGGATGCATGAATGTTTTCATGGGTCCTGACGTTGGCCTTGAAGTCCGCATCGGTCGGTTTACCGTTGACGCGGAAAGTTGAGTCTCCCGCGGTGCTGCAGCCAGCCTGCGCCGCAAGACCAATCCTGGTAAATAAAGCGGCGACATTAGCCTTTGCGGTCACCGTCGACCATGGAGGAACCGTTGGTAGTTGCATGGTAAAACTGGCTACGTTCGTTGGAACCGTGGTCACCGCGGCGTCGAAGGTTCCGTCCGGCTTTGCCGTTGTGGTTATGGTTGGCGCCAGTATCGCTCCCGCCGCCGCTGCGCCACTGAGGATCGCCGTACCGTTTAATGTGGGTGGAGTAAAGCCAATAGTTGAACTTCCTCCTATGAGATCCGCGGCGATATTTGAAGTTTCACTGACGGTACCTGCGGCGAAGTTAGTAGCTCTCTGGATGACCGGCGGGTTGCTCCTGGGTAACGCAAGTGGCGCGCTCGGAAGAGCTAAGCGTTGAGCGACCGGCGCCAGCTGACTGACATAAGGCTCATCCTCAGTGTCTTCGGCTCCTGAGCCTAGCCGCAATTGAAAATTCGCATTCATCGCCTGCCGGCCCAGAACTTGAGCCTGGCCGCCCATTTCATCTGCTTCGTGCTCGAGCGCAGGTTCGTCGTTCACTGATTTGTCTTTCATTTGTAGCGTTGGTCGCACCCGCCCCTGCATCTGTTGCACAACGTGCCAACCTTCATGCGCCAAATGTCTCTCCTGGCCCGGCGCCAGAACGATCTCGCTACCCTCCGTGTAGGCCAGCGCGTTGAGCGCTGCCGGTTCGGTGGAGTTGTAGCGGACGCGAACGCCGGAGAGATCGAAGCCGGAAAGCTGCTCCAGACCTGTGAGCAAGTTATCGGGCAGGCCGCTGCGGTTTTCCCGATTGCGGTCTGGGACCTGGTGGCCGTTTGGCGTTTGGTCGGCAGATCTCGCCTGACTAACCGCGCGGCGCTGCAATTGCTGCTTGCCACACGCTTCACAGCCGCCGCCGGCAATGGTGTGCTGCCCGCAGCCACACTTGCGCTGGAGCAATCCGGACGGCGATATTCGACCCGGCGTTGTTTGAGCGTTTGTCTGCGCTGCGACCTTACTCATTTCACAGTTCTCCTTTGACCGATTGCTGCCGCGTGGTGATCGCGGCGGCCATGCTTTGTGTTTGATTGGTCATGACTCCACCGTTTCCTAATTGCTCGCTCATTGACATGTGAGCGCTTCGAATCCCAGTCGGCAAGCTTCGTCCATCTCCTTCGGCACAATCGGCTTAAGTTATTTCGCACATTCCCGTCAAGACGCGGTTTGGCTCAGCCGATGCAGTCGAAGGATTAATCTGCAAACCGTATCTTCCCGGAATAAGGTTCTGGAAGCGCAATGTGTGCTCCGTGCCTATCGAAAGATTTCCTGACCTGACATTAGAGGCTGAGCTTCCTGCGCGCGTAACGTCACAGTCGTCAACCCACCCATCCCACGTGAGGTAATATTGTGGACGGTCAGCCCTACGACTCCGTTGATCGCTTGGTCTGTCGGCCGGATCAGGAATCTGTTCCTCCCACCGTGCAGTAATCCGAATCGTCACTGAGGTGCCGGTTACTAGCAAACCTCCTCCACCCGGGTAGCCGTCCGCAGGAATGTAAGCAAACCCTCGGTCGCCACTAAAAGATTGATTCGGCCAGGGCATGCTTTGGCCCCAACTCCGCGCCCGACTACATTCCGGCCCCGACGCCATCGGAGTCGCGCCACCCTCCGAGGGCAGTACCAACGACGGTGGAGTGACGGGACTACTCTCTTCTTGACGAGCCAGGCGAACTGGTCCTACTCGGAGCGGACTGCTGCTAACAGAGAAAGGCTGAGGTTCTGCACCGACGGCAGACTCCGCTGGCGCTGCCAACACTCTATCGGTCAACCGGTCTGCTTCCTGTTCATAAGAGTCATTCGGCTGGCTCACCTCGAGAGCATCGGTCGTCGATGACGCGTCTCCTCGTTGCTGAATCGTATGCGTTAACTCATGAGCGATCAGTCGCTGCCCGGCACTTGTGTATGGCGTATAACGCCCCTCTCCGAATACTACGTGCGGCCCGACTGTATAGGCGGCGGCGTTGACGGCTCGCGCTGACTCTGCCGCTTGTACGCCGGTATGAATCCAGACACGGCTAAAGTCGCGACCGAACCGCGGTTCCATGAAGGCGCGTGTGGCGCTGTCCAGCGGTCGTCCCGGCGAGCGCAAAACTGCTTGGACAGCCGGCCACGCACTCGCGGAGTTTCGAGTTTTGAAGTCCGTGTTTTTAGTCGAGCGTTGAAGCGACAGGTGATTCTTGCTGCACTGATTGCATTCGCTCCCGCTAATGCTGTGCTGCCCGCAGCCGCACTTGCGCTGAAGAATGCCGCCCATTGCGCCACGCGGGGCCAGGTTTGACTTAACCTCGACCTGGGATTTCTGATTCATGGAAGTTCCTCCCGTGATGGTGGCACGTTCGAACCTGGTTCAGACGTCTTTGGTGCTGGCGCCGGCGGCGCCGGCTGTTTTGGCGCAGGCTGCTGTGAACCACTAGGCGGCGCAGATGGTGCCGGCGCGCATTTAGTCGACGCCGGAATTAATTTTGCGGGGGCAACTGCGGGATCCCCAATCTTGTTAGTGGTTGACTTTTTGTTCCCGATCAGAATGCGGTTGCAGTCTTTCGAAATAAGAGTCGGATCAAAGTCATGCATTCCCGCGCCGTCCCGCTGGTCCGCACTCATGGTTACGAACTCTTTGGTGCAGTCAAGCGGATCAAATCCCAAGCTCTTGAAGATCGCCGTAAGACACTCACCGTCATTTTTCGCTTTGAACGTTTGAGACTCGAGTTTGCTCAACGCTGCATGACAAGGAACCAGAGTTCGATTGAATGCGAGGTTGAGGTCATCGCAATGCTCCTGCTCGCCGGCCTTCACCAGGTCAGAAACGTCCTGTGTGATCGTTGTGAAGATGGGGACATTCTTGTCTCCACAATTCGGAAGTTGCATTGACTCGCCGGTGGCAGCCGCCGCTTCGACGCGGGCGAATTTTGAAGTGATCGACAGGTTAATGGGGCGTGCTTTGAATGAACAAGTACCAGCCACCGCGTCGACCGTAAATTCGGGAGCACAGATGAGGTTGCTGCTTGAATCAATCTTCGTGAAGCCTAATGTTCCCGCGCCCCCCTTTTTCGCCGTATTCGTTGCCGAGTCAGGAACTGGCGGACAATGCATTTCGCGCCGATAAACTTCCGCTAGTTCCTGTTCGAGTACTTCCGGATAGGAAGCCTTGCCCTTCAAACCATCGCCGGAACCGTTTTGCGCTCGTGGTTCAGTACGAACCGGTAACCGGCTGAAGTCATGCGAAAAACGCTGGACGAGTGAGTGACAAGTAGAAGCAAAGTTCGGTCCTCCTGGATCCGACGAGTTGAATCCGGCTGCTCCTGCGTCGTTGCCTGAAGCCTGCCGATTAAGTGAAATTTGCTGTCCGTTTTGTGCAGCGCGCAAAACATCCTGGCTACAACCACAATTCCGTTTCTGCGCCACACGATTGAACGTGCGCGCCAATTGGCCGCCTGCCGATAGATCGTTGTCAGTTTGGTTGACGTTCGCTTGCATCATTTTCACGGCCACCATTCAGGTTCCTTACAATTCTCGCGCCTGCAATTGTTCCACCGTCTTCGATACCCTATGGACGTCTGGGTGGCGGCGGTGGCTGAGCCGGGCAGTTAGGTGGGTTTTGCATAAAACGTCGCCACGTCGCCATGTGGGTGTTATAGGTCTCGGTTTCGCCGTTCGCAGCGCACTGCGCGCGAATTTCGTTTGTATTGCATGCTTCAATGCCCGCTTCATATGCGGTCCCCTCGTCGTACCTGCATGTCTGCGCCATGTACATGACGTACCAATTAACTTCGCGACGCCCCTCCGCGACAGCGGCCTCGCTTTCGCGCATCGCTCGTTCCACTTCTGCTGCATTGCCTTGCTGCGCATACTGAGTCGCGATCCTAATCCAGAACATAGCTCTCGCGATCGGCAACCACACTCTTTCACAGGGCATGCGCATAAACTCAGCGTGGGTCTGTTCATGACGTTCGGCGCAAGGCCACATACATCGCGGGATGCGAGAGCGGTCGATGCGCCACTCAGGTTGACCGGTGTTGGGATTGCAGTTCGTCGACCCTACCTCTGTTGTTCGGCCGGGAACACCGTTGTCCCTTGCTACCACACGAACCGTATCGGCCAGTTCCGTGACTGTGGCGGCAAGAGCAGCCAGTCGCGGATACTCTGCAACAGGCGCGGGCTGCTCTTGATCCGTAGCCGGCTGCTCTTCGCCGGTCGCGGGCCGCTCTTCGGCATCCGCCGATTCACTCGCGGATTCTGCCGGCTCGCTTTCAGTACCTTCTGTTTGGCGCTGAAGTAGGGTGCGACCGTACGTAGCACTCGTTTCCACCGACTTTCGGTAAGCGCGTCCGGGATCGATGGAGCTGTTTGGGGGGTTGCCGGAGAGACCACTTTTTTCTCCGCTTTTGTCCGCGCCGGTCTGCTGGATCACGTGGGTCAACTCATGTGCAACCAGGCGCAGACCTTCATTGGTCTGCGGCGCGTAGCGTGACTCACCAAACACCAAGTTTGGTCCGACCGTATATGCCAAGGCATCGACGGCCCGCGCCGACTCCGCAGCTCGCGCATCAGTGTGAATTCGAACATTACTGAAGTCGTACCGGTGTCCACCAGGCGTTGCCGGCATGCGTGTGATCCGATCGGCGATTGCATTAGCCTGTTCTTCAAAATGGTCCTGCGACGGGCCGACGTTTAATCGTGATGGTGAAGAGAAGGCCGCAGTGGAAAGTGTGTGCACCATGCTGAAGTCGCGTCCAAAGCGCGGTTCAAAAAAATCGCGCGTCTGGGCGTCGAGCGGCCGGCCCGGCGAACGCAGCACTTCATGAACGATCGCGGGTGCGCCGCTGTGATCTGGGGCTGCACGCTGCGATGCGCGTTGAAGCGAAAAGCGGTTTTTCACACACGCTGCACAGTTGCTGCCGCCAATCGTGTGCTGGCCACAATCACACTTGCGCTGCAGTAACCCGCAACGCGCGGCCGGGATCATCGCTGGGTTAGGCCTCGAGATTTGCAACTGCGCAGTCATTCGCTCAATTTCCAATCATTAGCGCACGACCGGGGCTGGACTTCCCGGCGTAGGCTCCTTTGGAGGCCCGCCGAAAGTCCCCGCTGGAACTGGATAAGGCGGCCTCTTGCCCATCATCGAGGCGATGAGGTTGACGCAGGCGGAAATCGTCGGTGCCCCACCCTCACAGTTAATTTCGGCGCATGTGCTGCCATCAATCTTGTAAGTTGTGCCATTCAGCACGAAGCCATCGGCGTCGATCCACGTTCCACATGTGGCGGCAGCCGCAGGGGCACTACCCTCATCGATGACCCAGAGGGACAATGTCCCTCGGCAATTGCAATCAACTCTCAACTCGCCCCATGAGCCCTTGAATGCACAAAGGCACAAGTCTCCGGCCAGTGATTCGCCAGAGTCCGCTTCGCCGCCGTCGGAAGTGGGCGAGCCCTCACGCTGCCGGCTCAATTGCACATTGCCACTCGACAGTGCAGAGGCGCCAAACGTCCTGGCTTTCATTGCCATTTCGCCCGTGACACCCGGCTGGGACTCAGGCGCCGCCCAAAATCCGACGCGCATTTCGTTACCCTGTCGTATCCCGCCCATCGCCAGATCGGCCATCCTGTCCGCCTGCCGTTCGGCCGTGTCCTCTGGTTGGCTGACCCTTATTTCTGCGTTCACGTTCGCGCTCGCGGAACTACCTAGCTGTTGAATAACATGGCCCAACTCGTGCGCCAGCAATCGCTTCCCCTCGCTCGTATTTGGCGCATAGCGGCCTTCGGCGAACACCACGTCTCGGCCGACGGTGTATGCCAATGCGCTGACAGCCTTGGCTGACTCGCCGGCTTTCCGGTCTGTGTGCAACCGTACCCGGCTGAAGTCATGTCCAAAGCGCGGTTCAAAAAAAGCGCTCGTCGCCGCGTCCAACGGCTGGCCCGGAGCATTCAGTACCTGGCGCACAACGGGCGGCGCGATACTGTTACCATCCTGATGGTCTGAATGACGCTGCAGCTTCTGTTCGTTTCGGATACACTTCGAACATGCGTCGCCCCCGTTCGTGTGCTGCCCGCAAGCGCACTTGCGTTGCAGCATGCCGGCAAAACTCGTTGTCGGACTGGCTGTCGAATTTGTTAGTTGCCTCAACATCGTAACGCTCATCGATTGATACTCGCGTAAACCGATTCCGCGATCTGGCGTCCCAAATTCGCCGGGCTCACTTTGGTGCCGACGTCGAAGCCCGGTGCGCGCACGATCGGCGTGGCTCCGCCGCTTGACTGCTCGAGTGAGTTTGTTCCGGAAAGCAATCGTGCCAACTCTACTTCCAAAGCTTTTTGAACCAGCGGTCCTTGTTGTGTCGCGATCGGCAGCTCTTCCAGCACCAACCGCTCGATGTGCACATTGATCTTCATGCGGCTGCTCCAGTGCTGACGGGCCAGCGAAAGTCTGCTTCATTAATCGGTCGTTCCAGCTTGCGAAATTCAGCGCGCGCCGCTCTCAGCACTAACGGCATCGTGACCGCGGATTCTTCGCGCGCCGCCAGAAACGCCGCGTTCAGCGCAATGCTGTGAATGTTGCCGCCGGTTAGGTTGAACCTGGCCAGTCTGTCGAAATTGAGTTCTTGCGTGGGCACATCCCCGGGGAAAACTTTTTGCCAAATCGCTCGTCGCTCAACCGTGCCGGGGGCCATGAACGTCACGATAAACCGCAACCGGCGGATGAATGCAGTATCGAGCGCACTCTTCATGTTGGTGGCCAGGATGGCCAGCCCGCGATAAGACTCCATCCGTTGCAGGAGGTAATTAATCTCGATGTTCGCATAACGGTCGTGACTGTCTTTGACTTCACTGCGTTTTCCGAAAAGCGAATCCGCTTCATCAAAAAAGAGGATCGTCCCGCCCGACTCAGCCGCGTCAAACAGACGGCGTAGATTCTTTTCCGTTTCGCCGATGTATTTGCTAACGACGGCCGAAAGATCTATGCGATACAAATTTAGTCGTAACTCGTTGGCGATTACCTCGGCGGCCATCGTCTTTCCCGTGCCGCTTTCACCCGCGAACAGAGCGCTAATTCCCAACCCCCGATTCATCTTTTTGTGAAAGCCCCACTTTTCGTAGACCGTGTTTCGTTGGCCCACCTGATCTGAGATCTCGTGCAACAGTTCAATCTCTGCCGGCGGCAGCACAATGTCATCCCAAGTAGCCTTCGGCTCGATTCTTAGCGCGAGCGCGTCAAGACGCGGGCGAGTGGTAGTCACGCACGCGTCCCAAAGCTTAGTAAGCAGGTCTTCCCAGGTTTCCGAGTTCGTCGTAAGCGAAGCTCGGGCGATTTGTTGAATTTCCCGAAAATTCAAATTGAATTGGCCCGAAAGTTTTGCCACCATTCCGTTTGTGTGTGGTCCCAAAACTTCGGTCCAAGCCTGCTGCTGCTCAACCGCCGTGGGTTTCGTGACGTCCATAGTGGCGCTCTCACGATCAAGACCCGGCCAGGGCTCGCGCGTGTCGAGAAAAAAGACTCCGTTGCTGCGCGTGAGGAACCGGTTGAGCGGGGGCGTGCCGAGCGGTTCGGACGTTGTGCCGCTGTCCGCGTCAAGAGCATCGAGGTAAAGGCACACAGGCAAAAGCACATTCTGCCTTTCCCATAGGCGGGCCAGTGTTTCCAGATCGCCCGCTTGCGCGGGCAAGAGCCGCGCCGGCAATCGGTAAACATGGAGGCCGAGGGCGGCGGCCGCGTGACTGGCAATCAAACGCTTCGCGGAACTATCAATGCCCGTCAGTTGAATGATGGGAAACTGTTGAATAGCGATCGCGCTACGAAGTCGGTCGCCGATCATTTCGACGACTGACGCCTGGGAAGGCGGCAGCTTTTCGTGCGCCACTGAGTCCATCCGCACCAGCAGCGGCGTGAGACGGTCGTCGATATAGCTGAGGCCCTTGAGATAATTGACGATCCACTCGTCGGCGCGCAGCGCGCTGGTGGTCAGAGGTTGGGCGCCGGGCTGGTTGATCTCAACCATGCGCCAGTGACGTAATGGCCGTTCAGGCGACAGCACATCCCAGGCGGCGCCATCAAACAAGGTCATCGCCAAAGCGAATGTTGGATACGTACTGTTGCCGTCACCCTGCGCGACACCGCAAAGCGTAGCGACCCTCGAGTCCAACTCGATCGCCGCGCAAAGCAACAAAACGTCACGCTCGAAATTCGAGAGCCCGAAACGTTGCGCCAAGATTATTAGGGCCGGAGGCGGCTGGATGTTGGCTGCTGTCGCCATCGCATCAGCCGCTGACTTGATCTGTTCCGCAGTTACAGGCGGCAAGACCTGCTCGTCCGACTGTCGCCGCGGCGGAGATTTTCGTTCCTGATCAGTTGATGCGGCGCCCGGCGACAGAAGCTCCAGGCGTGCGCCGGCGTCGAGCCGCAGACGCAACCACGTAAGCGCGGCCTCCAGATATTTATCGTTAACCTGGCTCCATTCCGCCTGATCGGTCATGTGATCGTCACCCTTTGCGTCGGATCGAAGGTCGGCGGAACATCTTCATCCGCACGGTTCACAAGCAAACTGTCAACTCCGTCGATTCGCAAACGCACGAAATACTCTCCTGGAACAGCGTCAGTCACCACGAAGGTCAACGAGCCTGTCTGAGTCGCGTGCGCCTCGGCGAGAATTTCTCGGTCGCCAACCAAGAGTACTGCCCGCTGCTCGGGTCTAACTTCCGGCCGGCAATTCAGGTTGATGGTTGCATTACCCCCAACTCGAGCCACAGATATCGGCAGCCCCGGCATTTCCGGCGCCAGGGAAAACATGAGACTGTTCGTCGTCCGACTGAACGTCTCACTCGGGCGAGTGACAGCTACGACTAGCGAATAGAATCCCGCGGGCACATTGGCGGGGTCGTCAGGAATTGTTACTCCCAGCATCGCATCGCTGTTTCCGGGCTCAGGTGGCAGAACGAGATCGTCCTCCAGCAGCCGGTGAGACAGGCGCGCCGCGACATTTGTGCCCGCCAGATTAACTCCATCGACCGTCAACAAATCCCCAGGCAACGCGCTGAACTGCCGGTTTGGCGGAACCACGCGCTCCAGCGTGGGAAAAGGTGAGGTCAAATCCGGTTGGGTAGTGACGCCCCGATCGGCCGGCCCTCGCGTGAGGACGGGCAGCGGCGTTCTTGCAGCTCGCGCACTGTCGATGAGAATTACGGAAACCTGGTACGCGGCCGAGATTCTGTACTCTGATTTGAAGGTCAACCATAGCTTCGACGTGTCTTCCAGCGATAGTGGTTCGCGCGTGATCCTAATTCGCTCGATTTGATTATGAAGATCGCTGTCTGGTAGTGAAGCCGCGCACGCATCTCTAATCTCATCCGCGCCGAGCAGCGGATGGTCGTACAGCACTCTCATGGCCTGACCCAGCAACGTGTGCGCGTCGATGTCATCATCATTCAGACCATAAGCGCTCAACAGGTAATAGAGCGTTAACGGCAACGGCGGCAGTCCCGTCTCGCCCGGCTTTTGCTGATTCGGTATCGGCGTGTTGAGCAACGCGGCGTCCGTCATTGTTTGATAAAGGAAGAGGTTCAATTGATTGCCGGTGCCGCCGTTGCGCGCCTTGTCGAGCGGGCGTGCCGTCACGTTGACGGGCGGATTCGTCAACTGCGCCATGAGTAAGCTGCGCAGGGTTGTGGTGACGGCCGCGATTGCCAGGGGATTACTCATGATCCGCCTCCACTCACGCGTTCCTTTAAATACTGCTCCAAGCTGAGGACGTGTTCGTGTCGTGCTTTCGGCGCCGCGGTCGTCGTGGGTACGGTGATTGCCCGCACCTCAATTCGTCCGATGGAGATGTTAATCGTTGGGCCGGTATCCACCGGTTCAGGCAATATCGGATCCTCACGGCGAACGCGCTCGAGCAGGCGAGGCACGACCATTAGCGGCTCGAGCCCGGGACGGTTTAGGCGCCTCACCGCGTCAGACAGACTTGGCGGAGTTTCGCCTTCGGCGCGCGCTAAGGGTGGAAGCGTCTGCCGCGCCATACTTTGCGGCTCAATACCCATCTCTCGCGAAGGCACATTGAGCTCTGATTTCTCGCGTGGCGAGTCCAGGTTCGGCGTCAAATATGGATGCTGTTCACGGCCGGGCGCGGGATCCATGCGTTGTTTCGCTTTTGCGGTCTTGACGATCGGCCGGACTATCGCTGTGTTGCCTGCAGCCTTCTCGTGTCCAACATGAAAACGTTCGACAGCAGCCGCAGCATTCTCCCGTTCCAGAGACTTTGTCGTGTCGCGAGGTCGCGGATTTCCAGTCCTGGCGATTTCCGAAGTTTCATCGTTGTTCGGACGCGGCACTTCGGGCTCAGACTTGGACGGCGTCTTTAATGATCGTATTTCGCTGTCTGGTGAGCGTCTTTCCGTCCCAGGCTGTGCAACCGACCGGACTTCCTCGGACGCATCGGTCTTTCTTACCTGTACCGCAGGCGCTTGAGGGATCTTCCACGGTGGCGATAAATCAACCGAGAAGGACGTTTCCTGTTCGGGCGATCGATCATCCTGTGTGAACGGGCTGACACCCTGGTTATCTTGTGAAGAAGCTGCAACCGAAGGTCCTCGCGTGTTTACCCCTGTCTTTTCCATAGCCGGCTCGGCCGGTGCAATTCGGGCCTGTGCCTGGAAATGCGGAGGAGTAGATTCGGTCTCAACGTCTTGCTCAGTTACCGGCTGCGCGCGAAACGACGGCAACGCTACCGGCGCAATTTCGGACATGTGCGCGGCGTCGAGATCCGGGACGAAGGTTTCTGCGGTTTCAGTGTCTTCGGTCGCCCCGAATTCCGACATCTCAAAATGAAGCGCCGTCGTCTGCGGCTCGAACCGCGATGGGACGCGAGGCTGTATCGTCTCAACCTCGTTACGATTCCGGACAATCAAATTCGTGAGATAGTTAATCATCCGCCGATTAAATCCACATAGAATTGTCGGCGCCGAGGGCTGAGAGAGAGAATCTCTTCCTCGCGCCAACCGTAAGCAGAAGCGATCGCATGAACTTCGCGCAGCATTCGGCTGGCCCACGCGTTAATTTCGTTCCAGAAGTACTGGACGATGTCGAATCCCAATGACCACTTATGACGGCAGGCAACGCACGACAAAGCTATTTCCACTCGCGCCTGCGGATCGGCTGCGGCCATCCGCGCATTGATGATCGCCGCAATTTCTGCGGGCAAATCTTGCGGAAAACTTTCGGCTCCGTCCTTTGTCACGCGCAGTACGCAACGCTGAAGCAGAGCCTGCTCCGCGTTGTCCAAATCGCACGCCAGAGTTACGTCTTCGCTGTTGGGGAGACGAAAGTGAACTTCGTAGCCGTCAGAATCGACTGAAAATGATTCTGGCTGGGGCGGCGAATCGAGTCGAATATCTGCGACGTTGAACGCGACCTCTAATGGTTCACCACATTTCGCGCAGGGCACCCGGGCAACAAACTGTGGCCCGAATGTCCATTCCCGGAGAGCAATCAGCAACGAGTCGCGTTCGCCGATCGAAAGTCGTGCGAGTTCGTCAACCGCGTTCTCCGGACAAGCGGCGGCAAGCAACAGGAGGGCGCGCTCAACAGCCGTTCGCTGCGAAGCGCGCTCCCAAACTTTTAGGAGTCTCGCGGCTGTTAGCGGGCGCATAGGCCTTACGGATTAGGTTCAGTGAAGGACGGCTCCTTCGGCTCAGGTACTTCGTAGTCGCGCTCCCATCCCTCGTTCTCCAATTTGATGTGCTGGATCGCTACGGCATTGGCATTCGCGTCCAGGTCAGGCATCGCTTGAAACTCGGATACCCAACAGCGAAATACCTTGTAGGCAATCGCTACTTGACCGGCCTCGTTAAGGACTTCGATCCTTAGGTTTTTTCGAAAGTCTTTGAGCGAAACTTCCGAACCCAGCCCCGAGCCAAAGTTCCAAACCTTGTTGGCCCACTGCTCAAAATCCTTGTCGTGGGTCACGCCACGTTCGAGCGTGATTGGCTCATACTCGGTGCGGCCCGGGGACTTGCGGCTGCTGCTCGGATCACCGCCCTCTCGGTGCTTCACAACCTCTGTGGTGCGCTTGAGAGAGCTGATCTTACTAAGTCCCGCCACGGGATCGGTCCGGCCCTCAAATTTGACGAGAAACTTAAAGTTCTTGTAGGGATCAAAACGATCAAAACTGAACTGAGCCATACTGCCTCCTTAGGTCTGAATCTGACCGGCAATTTGCTGAATCCTGATGATTACGAACTCCGCGGGTTTCAGCGGAGCAAATCCCACGTGAATGTTGACGATGCCCAGGTTGATGTCATTCTGCGTGGTGGTGTCTTTGTCACATTTCACGAAGTAGGCTTCGCGCGGTGAACTGCCCTGAAAGGCGCCTTGACGAAACAGATTTTGCATGAACGCCCCGACATTGAGTCGGATCTGGGCCCACAGCGGTTCGTCGTTTGGCTCGAAGACTACCCACTTGGTGCCACGATAAAGGCTTTCCTCAATGAAGAGCGCCAAGCGCCTCACCGGAAGATATTTCCAATCGTCGGCCAGCGCATCGGCGCCGCGCAGAGTGCGCGCGCCCCACACCACTCGACCGAAGATCGGGAATGAGCGCAGACAGTTAACACCCAATGGGTTCAGGCGCCCATTCTCGAGGTCCGTCATCGGCAGACTCAGCGCCTGCGCGCCGTTGAGGGATGCGTCAATTCCCGCCGGCGCCTTCCAAACGCCGCGTTGCACATCAGTCCGAGCGAAGATGCCGGCGATGGCGCCGGCCGCCGGCATGTCGATTGTTCGACCACGCTGCGCGCTGTCCGGATCCGTGATGCGGAGATATGGAAAGTAGAGCGCGGCATTCCTGGAGCTCTCGCCACTCAGGGCAAAGTTTCCAATTCCGGTGACCGCATCCTGAATCGTTTCCCAAGCCGCGGGCGAGTCCACCACCAGAATTGCGCGCCGGTCATAGCATAACGTGAGGGCTCGGGCCAGCACCGTATTTGAGACTAGAGTCGGATCCGCATCGACTTCCGCCACCGCCAGTGGAGGAAGCACCAGAATGTTGAAGATGTCGGTCTTCAGCAGTTGGTAAATGCCCGTTTTGTTGGCTTCGGCGTTTTGCCCGCCAAGTATGTCATTGTCGCCGACGGCTGCTCCCCCATCATCGCCATTTGCACCTGCAGTGGACGCGTGCGTGTTATCGCCCGGTGGATCATTAAATGGATCCGTGCCCGGGACGGCGGGGTCGGCATGGTTGCTGGGCCGTTGATCATGCGCGCCGGTGGAACTAACCAGTGCCGAAGGTTCCAAAACCCGGTCCAAACGGCGCGGCGAATTCGGGTCGATACTGATTTTGGCGTACCGTTCCTGGGCGCCGGTCGTCATGTCGCGAATCGTCAGGTTGTAGTCGGTGCCGGTGGTGTCCAGACCATCGACGCGCGCGCGCAACGAATTCCCCCACGTGCCTACGGACCGGGCCGTAAGAACTACGCCGTTGTCGAGTGTGATGGTGGCCGGATCAGAGCCTGCCGCTACGATGCGAACAATGATCGCCTGGCTACCGCCATTCTGGTAAAAGTGGAAGACGGAGTAAGCCATCGGATTGCCCGCGCCGATGCCTCCAAAGCTCCGCTCATAGTCGGCAAAGCTGGTGATGAACTGTGGTTCGTCCGTCCGACCGCGCGATGCGATACCAACAAACGCTGTGATTGAAGTTGCGACCCCCGTTATGGTGCGAACACCGCTGGGAATCTCCTCGATGTAAACTCCGGGATAAGTTGGTGCGACTGGCATGTCTTAACCTCCAAGAGAAAAAGCGTGAAATTCGATCAACAAGCGCCCTGGTTTGGCCCCTTGCTTAAACAAAAAGCCGTCAGAACCTGCTACACGGACGACTCCGCAACCAGGGTTGATTCGTTTTGTACATCTGCGCGCTTAAGAGACGTTTTGAGGTCATAAGGTCTAAACGCACGAATCACCGGACCAGCTATTCGGTGGAAGCTCAATTCAGTTCCAGTCATGGTCTTCGATTCTGCGGTTCAATCCGATAGTGAGTCTTCGAATCCGTCCCTCTGCGAGCGCTGACCAATCCTTTGGCCACGAGCTGTGAAAGCGCTTCTTCGACAGTTGCCGTCCTTGTCTTTACGTTCTCTTCAGGTAGCCACCATTCGGCAATTCCGTCCAGCGTGTCCTGGGCCTCCGGATGCTTCCGTAGATACTCAAGGATCGCCTTCTCGACGCGCGATCGTCTCGTCTCATACATGAACTTAGACCCACGCGTTCATCAGCACGAGCAATCGCCGGACCGAAAGCCAACTACCATTTTTATTGTTGTAGCCGAGGGCTCACTCGGGCTTTTTTGACCTATCAACCGAGGGGCCGTCAGGCAAAAGCCTTTACGCTGCGGGAATTGTTGCTAGGACAGATTTGTCCCAGTAGAGTTTGAGAAACGCGCGTTAGGAAGTTGAGGATCGGAATTTCTCAACGTCTATCTTGTGTTTTCGAATCAACTCCCAGAATGCCCGCCGGTTTTTCTTCGCGACTTGTGCTGCCCTGGTAATATTTCCACGACATGCGCTAAGCAGTCCTTGAATGTAGTTTTTTTCAAATCGGGCAATCTCTTTTGCCTTCGCTTGCTGCAGGGAATCGTGCTGACTTTCCACCGGTGTAGGTAAAACCAGATCGCTCGCCTCTAAAACTGAACCATCACAAAGAACGATGGCGCGCTCGATCACGTGTTCGAGTTCTCGAACATTTCCGGGCCAATCATAAACAGTCAGCCGGTGGAAGGCTTGAGTTGATAATTCCATGGCACGCTTGCCGAACTCGACGGCGTATTTGTCTAAGAAGTGAAGCGCGAGCAGCGGAATATCTTCTCGTCGCTCACGAAGAGGAGGCAGCGTCAGAGAAATTGTGTTCAGACGGTAAAAGAGATCTTGTCGCAACTTGCCGTTGCCCACCGCTTCCTGCAAATCCAGATTACTTGCGGCAATTATTCGCACATCAGCTCGCCGCGGTCTGGTGGATCCGAGCGGCTTATATTCCTTCTCCTGTAGAAAGCGGAGCAGCTTCACTTGCGAAAGCACGGGGAGACAATCGATTTCATCCAGAAAAAGCGTTCCGCCGTTCGCTTCCTCTATCAGACCAGCCTGGAAAGTCTGGGCATTCGTGTAGGCGCCGCGCTCGTGCCCAAACAATTCATTTTCCACCAGCTCAAATGGTATTGCGCCGCAATTGACCGGCAGAAATGGTTTACTGGCGCGCGGACTGCGGTAGTGAATTGCGCGAGCATACACCTCTTTTCCGGTTCCGGTCTCGCCGGTCAGCAATATGTTCACGTCACATTTCGCCAGCAGCGGAATTCTCTTTACCTGGGTGATGAACTCCGCACTTCTGCCAATTAGCTGTTGAAAATCAATGTTAGTAGAAGAGCGTGGCGACTTCGTCTCGTCTGGACCACCATTCATCACTCTCCACGTGCGGGGAAGGACATCTGACGATCGCAAGGGCGTTGTCAGGAAATCTGCCACTCCGGCTTTTAGGAGTTCAAAAACGTCCTGAGGCTCAGTAGCGTCAATCACCGCGATGATCGGAATGCGCTTTAAGCCTTGCCGGATGACCGCCACTAGTCGGACGACTTCGCTCACTGACGCACTCAGCGAAACCAAAAACACGATGGCTGGATTAGAGTCTTTGATCCGGCCCACGACCTCATTCGCATGTGCGCTCTCAGACATGTAAGGCTGTGGCAAAACCTCTAACGGAAAATAATGCTGAAGGATCGCCTGTAAGGTTGCCGCACTTGCCGCGCTGGTCTCGTCCAAGGCATTTAGTAATACGGCGTTCTGGTCGCGCATGAGAGTTTGTCTGAGCGTCAACCGAAAGGACTGTAACCTTCAAATTCCTTGACGGTCTGTTCGATATGCGGCGCAAGCGTGACGGCACTGAACAGCATTCAGTAATGGCTGATCATCTCTTTGCTTCCTAAAACGCCGAGGTCGTTCAGAAAAACCCGACAATCCTAGGGCGAGACTATTCGCGATTCTTGAAACCGGCTAAACAGTTAGGGGGACTTCCGTAGATCCATTTCAAGCCCCGCGAGGACTTGTAAGATAGGCATTGAGCAACTGCTCCCGGGTTATTGTCAGGCACCGGCGCGCACGGCCAACGATTCGCGAGGTTTCAGCTAGTCTGCACTGGTCGCACGCCTTATACACCGTTGCACAATTATTGTCAATTGACCGACTTGTTGACGACAGCCGATAGTGGGGTAATTACCCCACTATCCGAGCGCGAACCGGGAGATTCAAGCTCAGGATCAACCTATGAGGTCATCCTTCAAACGGTCAAGAAGAAAAAAGAGCCATAGAGACCGAATGTGGATATCCCACTGGGTAGTGGAACGACCGTCAATAACGTGCAGCGTGTACGCGTGGTGAGTCTGATTACTCGCTGACCGCTGGGTTGCAATCTTGTGGGCGATCACGTATATCGCGGCTCGTTTTCGAACGCCCGAACGCTTGGCAGCCACGCGAAGCTCAAAGTGGCAATCGCAAATACGCTTGGCAGCCGCGCGGAGCTCAAAGCGGCGATCGCAAACACGCCTCGCACGCGAAGCTCAAAGCGGCAAACGCAGGCAGGCTTCGCAGCCCCGCGCATCCGAACGATTCTGAAGCGTTAGGATCCCGCCGTGCGCCTCGGCAATCTGGCGCGAAAGCACCAAACCAATTCCCGACCCTTCCGCCTTGGTGGTAAAGAAGGGCACGAACAGGTTCGTGGTGCCGGCGAGCCCGGGCCCTTCGTCGCTGATTCGAATTTCGACCTGGCCGTTTTGTTGAGTCCAGCCGACGCGCACTTCGCCGTTTGTTTCCAGCGAAGCATCCACCGCGTTTCGCACCAGGTTTATCAATAACTGTTCCAGCTGCACATTGTCTCCCTGAACGATCAACTGCGGACCGGGAACGACCCTTACATGCATGCGCGTCTCAAGAGCGGCGACCCGCTGCACTACCGTGCCGATACTCAGAGGCTCAAACCGTGGCTGCGGCAGCCGCGCCAGCTGCGAATATGATTCGATAAAACGCGACAGCGAATCCGCGCGCGCGGATATTACTTCCAGGCCGCGCTCCATATCGTCATGCCAATCAAGTGGCGCCGGCTCGCGATTCAACAAATCGGCAAGACTTCCGGCGACCGACTTGATGGGAGCCAACGAGTTGTTCAGCTCGTGCCCCAGGACGCGTAGCAGCCGCTGCCAGGCAATGCGTTCTTCTTCGCGTAGCGCCTGACTCAGATCCGTCAGCACCAGCAATTGATGCTGGATTCCACCCTCGCGGACGGTGCTGTGACGAATGTCCCAACGCCCAACCCCACCGGGAAAAACCATTTGCGCCGTATGTGGCCCCGCGCCGTTTTCAAGATTGAGACAAGCGGCGAGTCCGAGTTCTTCGCTTGTTCGCCCGAGCAAGCGCGGCGCCGGCCGGGCCAGCAACTTTTCTCCGGAGCGGTTCACCAGACGCAAACGGCGATCAGCGTCAAAGGCGAAGACCGCGACGTCGATCTCCGCCATGATCGTGCGCAGCAAAGCAGTCGCTTCCAATGCGCCGAGGCGTTGTTCGCGCAAGGTCTGACCGAGATCGTTAACTTCCAGCATAACTTCGCCGAGTGCATCTCCGACCGCGGCTCGCCGCCCGCGAATCGAATAATCGCCCTCGCGCACAGCCGCGAGAATATTTGAAAGAGTTTGCAACGGCCGCACGACCCGCTGTTTGAGATTGAAAGCAATGCTCAGCCAAAGCAGGACGAGCATGAGGTCAACTGTCCATTGAAGGCGCGCGGAATAATTATCAAGCCAAAGAAGCAGCGCGCAGAGGAAGACGGCGGGAAAACCGGCGGCGAGTGCCAGGATCGTAACCCTGCGCTCGAAGCTCAAACGCCCACCGCGCTTCAACGCCGGGTCGAGGCTGGGAAGTGTTGAAACGCTCTTAAAAGGCCTGGCCGGAGTACTCACGCGGTTTATGATAACAAAGAGGGTCAACTGGACTTAGCCTGCAGAGTCAGAACCACCGTTGAAAGCAGGAGGGTCCAACGATCAATTCGGAAGTTGAGTCTCTTGATCCACCCCGAGGGCGGTACCGACCAATGCGGTGTTCATTACGACAATCCGTACTTTTGCAGGCGACGATAAAGAGCGCTGCGGCTAAGACCGAGTGCTTCAGCGGCGCGATTGGCGTTTCCTTCAAAACGCGCGAGCGCTTTCCTGATTAACAGCTGTTCGGCATCTTCCAGGCTCATCTCCTCCAGCCGCGCGGAAACCTGCGCCTCCGGCGTATTCTGCAGGGCCAAATCAAAAGCGGTGATGAGGGAATTCGAACTCATCAACACCGCGCGCTCGATTACGTGATCAAGCTCGCGGACGTTGCCCGGCCATGAGTGGACGCGCAGAGCTTCGAAGGCTTCAGGTGACAATCCGGTAATCTGCCGCTGGTAACGTTCCCGGTGCTGACGTAGAAAATGCTCGGCCAGCGCCGGTATGTCTTCGCGCCGCTCGCGCAGCGGAGGCAAATCAATTTCAACGGTGTTCAGACGAAACCGAAGATCCTGACGAAATCTGCCCTCGGCCACTTCGGCGTTCAGGTCGGCATTGGTTGCAGACAGGACGCGCACATTGATCTTGCGTGTTTTGGAAGATCCGACCCGCTCGAATTCGCCAGTTTCCAAAACGCGCAGCAGTTTTGGCTGCAGGACGAGCGGGACGTCGGCAATTTCGTCGAGAAACAACGTGCCGCCGTCTGCTAACTCAAAGCGACCAACACGATCTGTTTTGGCATCCGTGAACGCGCCGCGCACGTGACCGAACAGCTCGCTTTCAAAAATCCCTGCCGCCAGCGCGCCGGCATTTACAGAAATTAACGGCTTGGCCTGCCGCGGCGAAATCGCATGCAACGCGCGGGTGATGACTTCCTTGCCGGTCCCGTTCTCGCCGGTAATCAGCACATTCGCGTCCGACGGGCCAATGCGTTCGACGAGTTTTAAGACGTTCTTCATCGCGGCCGATTCCGCAACAATCTGAGGCAATTCACCTGGCGAATCAGAGACGCTGTCACGCAAGGCGAGATTTTCAGCTTCCAGCCGCCGGCCGCGGCGCAAAGCTTCCGCCAGCTCAACCTGAGTACGCAGCACGGCCAGCAGGCGCGCGTTGTCCCATGGTTTCTGAATGAAATCGCGCGCGCCACGCCGCATCGCCTCGACGGCCAGATCCACGCTGCCCCAGGCGGTCATCACGACTACCGGCAACGACGGATCGATTTCCTGAATGCGGGTCAGGAGATCGAGACCTTCACTGCCGGAGGTGGTGTCACGCGCATAGTTGAGATCGATGAGGACGACATCCAACTCCTGCGAATCGATAATCTTGAGGACCCCGGCAGGCGACGATGCAGTTTCGATCTGAAAACGCTCGCGCTTGAGCAGCAGACGCAATGCTGCGATCACATCGGCCTGGTCGTCGGCGATCAGAATTTTGGCCATGAATCGAACTATGCGGAATCAATAATGCGCGATATATATTCGCGCATCGCCTTTATAGCCTAATGGTGACGGGCCGTGCCAGCGGGAACGGGAAAGGAAACGGTGCCTGAAAAGACAAAGGCCGGCGACGGAAACACAGAGACTCAGAGAAAAACAGAGTAGAATTCGAAAGTGCTCTTGTCGCCGGTTTCGCCCCATCTCGCCATGCAATCGGCAATCGGCAATCGAAAATCGGCAATGGCCTCACTCGTATCGCAGAGAGATCATCGGATCGACTTTCGTCGCCCGCCGGCCGGGAAGGTAGCAGGCGAGCAAGGCCACGCCGATAAGCAGTACCGCGATGGCCGTGAAAGTCAGCGGATCCGTCGGTTCAACACCGAAGAGCATGCTTTTCATCAGTCTCGTCAGACCATAAGCACCCGCCAGACCAACGACAATGCCAATCGCGGTCAGCACCATCCCCTGACTGAGTATCATGCGAAACACATCTCGCGGTTGCGCCCCGATGGCCATGCGAATGCCGATTTCATGAGTACGTTGGGTCACGGAATATGACATGACGCCATAGATGCCCACGACCGCCAGCACCAGAGCGATGCCCGCAAAGATCGTCAACAGCGTCAAATTCAAACGTTCCGTGCTCACCGAATCGGTGCGAATCTCGTCCATCGTGCGCACGTTGTAGATGGGTTGATCTCGATCGATGGCTTTGACTTGCTCACGCATTGACGCCACCAGAAGATTAGGATCGGCGGTCGAGGTTTTGGCGATTACCGTCATCCCCGTAAAGGGCATCTGCGAGAATGCAAAGTATCCCTGTACTCTGCCGGAGTCCTGGCTGAGACCTTCCATTTTCACCCTGCCGACAACGCCGATAACTTCCAGGACAGGAGCAGCCGGATCGGTACCGAGGTGGATGCGCTTGCCCACGGCATCCTCACCCGGCCAATAGCGGCGCGCAAACTCTTCATCAATCACGATCACGTTCAGACCCGCGATCTGTCTTTCATCTTCGTTGAGTTTGCTGAGGTCGCGTCCAGCCAACCACGCCCGGTTATCATGCGGTTCAAAATAACGCCCTCGCCGCAACGGAATGTTCATGGTGCGAAAGTAGTCCGGTGTAACGAGACACGCTTCCATCAAAGGCGTCTGGCTGCGTTCGGGAAGCGGTCTTCCTTCAACGGTGAAGGATGTCTGCCAACCATTGTTTCCCAGCGGCAGGCCCGACGCTGCCGCAGATCCGTCAACCCCGGGCAAGCTGCGAATGCGCTCCAACAGACTTGTGAAGAACTGATCTTGTTGATCGGTAGCCGAATACTTTTTGGAGGGAATCGTCACTGAAAAGCTGACGAGATGTTCGTACGAGAAACCGGGATTGACGTTTTGCAGCCGATAAAAACTGCGAATCATGAGGCCGGCGCCGATTAGTAGGACCAGTGTCGTTGCCACTTCTACTACCACCAGCGAACTTCGAAGCCAATGTCTTCCCGAAGTGCCACGGCCAGTCTCTTTCAATGTTTCATGAACATCCACCGTTCCGCCTTGTAAGGCGGGCACAAGCCCGAAAAGAAGTCCGGTGAGAAAGGCCAGAGCCAGCGTGAAAGCCAACACTTGCCAATCAAGGCTAATCTCACGCGAACGTGGGATCGCGTTGGGGCTGACATAAAGAATGAGCTGGATTCCCCATCGAGCAACCAGTAAGCCGAGGGTGCCGCCGATCAAAGCGAGCAGCACGCTTTCAGTCAGCAACTGGCGCGCAATCCGCCAGCGGCCGGCGCCCATCGCTGATCGAATTGCCATCTCTTTCTGGCGCGAGCTGGCCCGCGCGAGCAAAAGGTTCGCGATGTTCGCGCAGGCGATGAGCAACACAAATCCGACGGCCGCGAATAAGACCCACAGCGTGCGCCTAACATTGCTGACAAAAACTTCGAGCAACTGCTGCACTCTGACGCCGCCGCCGGCCATCTGATCGGGATACTGTTTCTCGAGGTTGGAACTGATCAGGTCCATATCGGCTCTGGCTTGCTCAATAGTTACGCCGGGCTTTAAGCGCGCCACACCGTACAGACCGGGATGATTGCCACGTCGTTGCCAGTCCGACTGCCCGGAAAGCTGGCCCACCGGCACCCACATTTCCACGCGGCTTGGATATTGAAAGGTAGGCGGCATTACGCCGATGACCGTGTAGCTTTTGTTATTAAAAGTCAGTTGCTGATTCAGAATGCTGTCCTGGCCTCCGAATCGACGCTGCCATAAACCATAACTGAGAATTACGACGGGCGTGCCGCCCGGTTGATCTTCTTCATTGGTGAAAAGACGGCCGATTGCCGGCTTAACCCGCAAAGCTCCAAACAGATCCGCCGAAGCCTGGGCTGTGAGGATGCGTTCCGGCTCTCCATTTCCGGTCAGGTTATAGCTGTTGCGGTTAAGGACGCCGATCTTTTCAAAGACATGGTTCTGGTTTCGCCAATCGGTGAAGTTTGGATAAGAGATCGAGATATCACTCATGGTCTTGCTGGTCTCGTTGAGAAACACCAGGCGGTCGGGCTCGTCGTAAGGCAACGGGCGCAGCAAGACTGCATTGACGACACTGAAGATCGCCGTGTTCGCGCCAATGCCCAACGCCAGTGCCAGCACAACAATAAACGTAATACCCGGATTTTTTAATAACATTCGGGCGCCATATCGAACGTCTTGCCAGAGTGTGTACATTTAATTTTCTCCCGATCAGCTATTTGCGATTGCCAATTGCCAATTGCCGATTGCCGATTTTGTGATTAGTGTTTTGCTGTTCCGTTCATCCGTTGCGGTACCAACAATTGTCTTTCTTAGCAAACACCAATCGGCAATTGGGCAATCGAAAATCGGCAATCCCTTCACTCGTATCGCAGTGCCACCAGCGGATCGACTTTCGTCGCGCGGCGAGCAGGAAAATAACTGGCGACGATCGTGATGACCGAAAGCAACACCGCCACCGCGATCAATGTCACCGGATCAGTCGGCCCCACACCGTAAATCAAGTCCCTCATCAATCGCGTCAGCGCCAGCGATGCCAGCAGGCCCAGGCCCACTCCGATTAGCGACAGCACTATCGCCTTGCCCAGGACCAATCTCAGCACGTTTGCCGTCTGTGCGCCGAGCGCCATGCGAATACCAAACTCATGCGTTCGTTGCGTGACCAGGAAAGAAACGACTCCATAAATCCCGATCGCTGCCAGCAGTAACCCAAGTCCCGCAAACGACCCGAGCAACAAAGTATTGAAACGCGGTTCGGAAAGTCTGCGAGCCAGCAGTTCTTTGCCCGTGGCCACCTGGGCCACTGGCTGATCTGCATCCAGATCGCGAACAATCTCACGAATCGTTGCCACATAAGCTGACGGCGCTGCAGTCGTTCGCACCATAACTGCCATAGAAGTCCATCCCTCACGGTCCGCTTGATAGTAGGGAACGTAGACGGTGGGTCTCGGTTGCTGATTAAGTGGCCCATCCTTTACATCATGAGCGACACCCACAATTGCGCGGCGTTTGAAGGGTTGGGATGGTTGACCTGGTGGCGCAGGCGGCAGAAGATTCTCCGGCGGACCCATCCAAATCCGTTTGCCGACCGGATCTTCATTGGGAAAAAACCGTCGTGCAATCGTTTCATTTACGACCGCCACCTGTAGGGCGCTTTCAATGTCCTTGGCAGTAAACTCACGCCCGCTTACCAGCTTGATGCCGGCGGTCCGAAAATAATCAGGACTAACCAACATGAATTCAACATCGGGAACTTGCGATAACGACGCCGCGGGCGGATGGCCCTCAATGCTGAAGTTCTTGCCCCAGCCGCCGCCATATCCGAGCGGCAACTGCGAGCCGGCCGCGGCGCTTTGCACGCCGGGCACACCGCGCACGCGTTCCAGCAACCGTTCGTAGAAATTCAAGGCCGTAGCGTCGTCCGGATATTTTGCCCCCGATAAAGGCAAACGCATGGTCAGGAGATTATCCGGCGCGAACCCGGCGTCGGTGTGATTGAGATTGGCAAGCGTCCTGGTCATCAGGCCGGCGCCCACGAGCAGCACCAACGCCAAAGCGATCTCGGCAGTTACCAGCGCGCTGCGTATCTTGTTCCGTCGTCGTCCTGCAGTCATGCCGCGCCCACCTTCACTCAAGGGCTCGCGCATCTCCCGGCCGCGAAGGCTAAGCGCCGGCAGGATGCCGAAGAACAAGACACTCAGGAGTGAAAGACCAGCCGCGAAGCCCAGCACACGCCAGTCCAGCACGATTGGATTTTGTCTTGGCAGAGTTGGCGGCAAGCGCGATTGAATCAGACTCAAAATCCAATTCGCGAGTGCGATTCCCGTTACACCACCAGCCAGACCCAGCGGTAATGCTTCCATGACCAATTGACGCATCAAGCGGATCCGGCTTGCCCCAAGGCTCGCGCGAATTGCCAACTCTCTTTCGCGCGCCGCGGTACGCGCCAGCAGCAGGTTGGCAATGTTTGCGCAGGCCACGAGCAACACGAACCCCACGCCGGCTAAAAGCACGAGCAAGGCTCGACGCGAGTCGCTAACGAGTTGTTCTTGCAGCGGAACAGTAAGCGCAATCTGACCCTGATTCTCTTTGAATTCGTTCTCCAGCGCCGCAGCGATCCGATTTATGTCGGCACGAGCCTGATCGATCGTCACTCCCGGTTTCAGTCGCCCAACCAGTTGAACAAAATGGTTGTTGCGACTGTCCATATTGTCGTCGGGTGGAAATGAGATCGGCGCCCACAAATCAACCTGCGGCACGTTGTCAAAGAAAGGCATGCCCGCGGGCATGACGCCGCGAACGAGGCACGGCCGGCTGTTGATATTGATCTGGCGGCCGACGATGTTTGGATCACCGCCGAATTGTCTTTGCCACAAGCCATAGCTCAATAGCACGACGCGATGCTGGCCCCACCTCTCATCTTCGGGAAGGAAGTTCTGACCCAGGAGCGGAGCGATATGCAGCACTGGAAACAGGTTTGCGGTAATCCTCGCGCCTTGGATCCGTTCCGGCGTCTGATTAGCAAGAGAAAGATTTACATCGCCATAGAAAAAGCCACCCAGGCCTTCGAGGGTTTTATTCTGATCGCGATACACGCGATAGTCAGGCAGCGCGCTGCCGCCCCTCGGAATTCCCTGCCCCGGCCAGGCAGAGAACAGCGTGACCAGCCGATCCGATTCCGGATACGCAAGCGGACGCAGCAGCACCGCGTTGACCACCGAAAAGATCGCCGAGTTGGCGCCAATGCCGAGGGCCAACGTCAGAACTAAGATGAGCGAAAAAATGGGGTTCCTGATCGCGATCCTAAAACCATGAATAAAGTCTTGCCAAAGCGTCGCCATATCACGCCTCCGATCACAGACTTGGTTGATGTCGCGTCATTCGTATCGCAGCGCCACCACCGGATCGACTTTCGTCGCGCGCCGCGCGGGCAAATAGCAAGCAAGAAATGCCGTGACGAGCAAGGACGCTGACACGACGGCAAAGGTCGACGCGTCGGTCGGCTTGACGTTGAACAGCAGGCTGGCCATCCAACGCGTTAATACGAAAGCCCCCACCAGACCCGCCGCAATTCCGATCACCGCCAGTACCATTCCGCCTTTCAAGACGAGTTTCAAAACATCACTTATCTGCGCGCCCAGGGCCATCCGGATCCCGATTTCCTGTGTGCGTTGAGTGACGTAATAGGCGGTAACCCCGTAGACGCCGATCATCGCCAGCAGCAGAGCAGAGACTGCGAAGGCACTGATCAAAAGCATCGGGGTGCGGTGGGGCGCCACGGAAGTTGCCAGAATGTCGTTCATCGGGCGGACGTTGAATACGGGGGCGCCTTTTTCGAGTGATCGAATTTCGCTGCGAATTGCCCCCGTGGCACTTGCGGGATCGCTGCTCGTCCGTATGACGAATGACATGCTGGACCAGCTGGCGTCCTGGGCGTAAGGAACGTACATTTGCTGGCCCGGATCCTCATCCAGAGATCGCCTTGTCTCGCCGACAACGCCGACAATCTCGCGCGGAAATTTTTCGTCGCGCCAGATTGTAATGTGTTTTCCGATCGGACTTTGGCCCGGCCAAATTTTGCGGGCCATAATTTCGTTAACGATGACTACTTTCGTGTTGTTGTCAGTATCGCGATCATTAAAAACTCGGCCGGCAAGCAAAGGAACCTGCAGCGTCCGGAAATATTCGGGCGTGATGCTGAGATAGGCAGCATCTCCGGATTCTTCGGGGGTGGCCGGGCGGCCCTCTGGGATATAGCCGCGCCAAACATTGAAAGTGTCACCCTGGAGCGGTAGGCTTAAAACCATCCCTGCCGACTGAACACCGGGAAGTGATTGGATTCGATCAATGGCCTGCTGGAAGAATTGAATGCGCTGTGTGTTCTCCTGGAACTTTCCGGGAGGCACCGAAATGCGCATGGTCAGCAGATTATCGGGATTGAATCCCGTTCTTACTTCGCGCAGACGCACAAAGCTTTTAATCATCAGCCCGGCGCCTATCAGCAACATGAACGACATCGCGATCTCAGCAATCATCAATAATCCGCGTAGGCGATTGCTGCGGGCGCCGCCCGCGTTGCTGCGTAGACCTTCCTTTAGACCCCTGGTCAAATCGGAGTGCGAGGCTTGCAAAGCAGGCGCGAGCCCGAAGATCAATCCGGCAAGGACCGTCAGCGTAATAACAAAAATGATCACCCGTGAGTCAGGTCGAATTTCGTCAAACCGTGGACTGTTGGCTGGGCTGATGGCAATCAAGAACCTGGTCAGCCAGACGCTGAACATTAGACCAAGCGCGCCGCCGAGAATTGAAAGGAGCAGGTTTTCGGTGAGCAACTGACGAATTATTCGCAAGCGTCCCGCGCCCAAAGCCGTGCGCACTGCGATTTCTTTATGGCGCGAGCTGGCCCGAGCCAGCAGCAGATTCGCGATGTTCGCGCAGGCGATGAGCAAAACCAAAGCAACTGCTCCCAGCAGCACCAGTAAAGACAGGCGGACGTCGCTGACCAAACGCTCATGGAGCTTCGTGACCTTTACGCTCCAGCCGCTGTTTGTTTCGTTGTAACTTTGGGCCAGGCGTTGGTTGATGGTGTCCATGTGCGCCTGGGCCTGAGCGACAGTGACCCCAGGTTTGAGGCGGGCAATCACATTCATGAAACGGTTGTCGCGAGCTTCTTTTGGAGGATCCAGAGGCAGTGGCACCCAGGCCTCTGATTGGGCCGGGTAGTCGAAGCCCGCGGGCATGACACCGACGATCGTGGTGCTCTTACCGCTGATCAATATCTTCTTGCCCACGATGTTCTGGTCCGCGCCAAAGCGGCGTTGCCATAAACCATAACCGAGCACCGCGATCGGATCTCGACCGGGTTGAGCGTCATCGGGTTGAAGAGTGCGCCCGAGCAAACGGCCCGTGCGGAAGAGCGTGAAGAAATCAGCACTCACAGCCGTGCCGTGCACCCGCTCTGTTTCCTCACCGTTGTTGAGCAGCACGCCGCCCGTCAAGAAGCCGGCCATGTGCTCAAAGACTTGATTCTGATTTTGCCAATCAGCGAAATCCGGAATCGACATATTGCTTTGCGTGATGCCCCTCGGAGGATTGACGCCTTCCAGCACCACCAGTTGATCCGGGTCGGGATACTGCAGCGGCCGGAGCAGTACTGCGTTGACGACGGTGAACATTGCGGTGTTACCGCCGATGCCTAACGCGAGAGTAATCACCGCGACTAAGGTAAATGCCGGCTGTTTCAGCAGAGTGCGGATGCCATAGCGAAGGTCTTTAAAAAGTGTCTCCATCAGTTTATCCCCGATTGCCGATTGCCAAACTTTCCACTGGTCATCCGAAGACCGTTAAAAGAACAGTGGAGTCAACGGATCACAGCATGCCGTTCAATCGGCAATCAGCAATTGAAAATCGGCAATGACTTCACTCGTATCTGAGCGCCACCAGCGGGTCGACTTTCGTCGCGCGCCGCGCGGGCACAAAACAAGCCAACAGAGCCACGATTACCAGGCCCACCGAAACCGAAACGAAGGTCATCGCGTCCGTCGGTGCCACGCCGAACAAAAGGCCGGTAATCAGGCGTGTGAGCGCAAACGAAAGCAGCAATCCGATCGCGACACCAATCAGCGTCAGCGTTATTCCATTTCTGATGACGAGTTTCAGAACATCACCCACGCGCGCGCCCAGGGCCATGCGAATGCCAATCTCATTCGTGCGCTGGGTGACCTGGTAACTCAAAACGCCGTATATCCCGACAGCCGTTAAGGCCAGCGCGAGACTTCCAAACACAGTCATCAGCAAGAGGATGAATTGTCGTGAAGCCAGCGACGATTTAGCCACCTGAGTCATCGTGCGGACATTCGATAGCGGTAGTTGTGGATCAATCTCATTAACTGACTGACGCAGCGTACCAGCGACATCAACCGGACCGGTCGTCCGTACGATCCAGGAAGTAAGGAACCAGCGGTTCATAAACATCATCAGACCGTCGGGCATTTGCGGCGTCGGAACGTAAAGTGTCGGAGCCGCCGGCTGGTCAACCGCGATCTCTCTAATGTCGCTTGCCACTCCGATGATCTGCCATTTGCGTTGTTGCCAGGTGATCTGCTCGCCGATCAAGTTACGGTCACTGCCATAAAGCCGGGCCAACGTTTCGTTAACGATGACGACTGGAAGTGATGCTGGTGTGTCGGTGTCGCTGAAGGCACGGCCCCGCTTGAGCGGGACATCAAGGGCGCGGAAGTAGTTCGAGCTAACGGCGCGGACTTGCGTCGACAAAACCGTTCGGCCGTTAGCGCCTTCCACTGCCAAGCCTGTTCTTAGGCCGCGTTCAAGCGGGACATTTGAGGCGGTCGCCGCTGCCAATACACCCGGAGATGACGAGAGCCTTTGCAGTGTCTCTTGCTCAAACGCCCATATCTGCGCGGTGGTTTTGTACCGATCCGAGGTTAACGAAGCTTGTGCGGTGGTTACTTGAACGGGATTGAAGCCCAGATCGACAGCACGTAGTCTCAGAAAGCTTTTAATCAGCAGCGCCGCTCCGATCAGCAGTACGACCGAAACGGCGACTTCACCGACGATTAGCAAGCCGCGCGTGCGCGAGTCGGCTCGGCTACCGCTGCTCTTCTTCGAAGTAGACTTGATGGCTTCGTTGACGTCGAGTTGCGTTGCTCGCCAGGCCGGAATCACCCCAAACAATAGGGAAGTGAGCAGCGACGCGCCGATGGCAAACAAGACGACGCGGTAATCCAGGCCGATCTGATTCAGCCGCGGCAGTTCTTGAGGAGCGAAAGACAGGATGACCGGCACGGCCCAGAAAGCGATCAGCAGTCCGAACGAACCTCCGGCAAGTCCGAGCAACCAACTTTCCGTGAGCAGTTGCCTTACCACCCGCCAGCGGCTGGCGCCCAACGCGACGCGGATCGCGAGTTCACCCTTGCGCGCGTTTCCGTGCGCGAGCATGAGACTGGCCACATTCGCGCAGGCGATCAGCAGGACAAGCGCGACCGAGCCGAACAGAAGCCAAAGGGTCTTCCGAACATCGCCGACTACCGATTGCTGGTACGAGATGAGCTGCATTCCTTTTTCCCCCGCCCGCAGGTGACTGGGATACTCCTGACGAAATGCGGTCAACAGCCGATCGGCATCCGCTTGCCCCTGCTCACGCGTAATGCCCGGCTTGAGCCGCGCAATCATCTCGGTGTTCTGGCCGTCATCATTGACGTTTGGAATCGACTGCAGTGGCAAAATCACATCAATGGGTGTTTCAAACTGGAAATCATGAGGCAGGATGCCTACGACTATTTGGCTGCGGCCATTCAGAATTATCTGTTTTCCGACCAGAGAGGGATTGGCGCTGAAATAATTGCGCCACAGTGAATCGCTGATGATTACCGCGCCTGGTCCGTTTGGCCGATCCTCGGCAGCCGAGAATTCGCGGCCCTGGGCCGGTGAGATGCCCAGCACGCTCAAGAGACCGGCTGAGGCTTTCATGCCGCGCACCCGCTGTGGTTCCGCGCCCCCCGCGAGATTGAATCCTGAATTCGTTTCTGAAAAGCCGGCCGCCTCAAATGCGCCGGCATGATCTTTCCAATATTGAAATACGAGCGCGGTCACCGAGTCGATTTCCATATTCTCCAACCGCCAGTCACAGCGGACCAATTGATCCGGCTTCGGATAAGGCAACGGCCGCAAGAGCACTGCATTCACGACACTGAAGATTGCAGTGTTTGCGCCGATGCCGAGCGCGAGAGTGATGACTGCGATCGCCGCAAAGCTGGGACGGCTTACGAAACTACGAATTCCATAGCGGAGGTCCTTGATTAGTGTTTCCATGAAATTATTGCCGATCGCCGATCGCCGATTGCCGATCTTGGGACTAGTGTTTTGCGGTTCCGTCTATCCGTTGCGGTACTAACAGCTTCGTCAATTTCAATCGGCAATTGGAAATTGGCAATCGGCAATAAAACATCGGCAATCTCCTCATTCGTATCTCAGCGCCTCAAGCGGGTCGACTCGCGCCGCGCGATGGGCCGGTATGTAACATGCCAGCAGGGCAACTAATGAAAGCAACACCGTCACGACGGCAAACGTGACAGGATCCTTAGTGCCCACGCCAAACAGCAAACTGGCTATCAAACGCGTTAGTGCCAGCGCGCCGGCGACACCGATCGCCAGTCCCAGCAAAACCAATTTGAAACCCTGACCGACGACCAATCGCAACACGTCTCTAGTCTGTGCGCCGAGCGCCATGCGAATACCGATTTCCGTGGTTCGCCGGGTGACTGAATAACTCATCACGCCATACAAGCCGACAATCGTCAGAACCAGCGCCAGCGCGGCAAAAATTGCCAGCAGAGTAGTATTGAAGCGCGGCGCCGCGATCGACCCGCCCAGAAACTCGGTCATTGTCTTGACGCTGAATACCGGCAGGTCGCGATCAGCATCAGCGACCAGTCGCGTCACCGTAGGTATCATCGGGTGCGGATCATTCGCCGTCTTGACGACCATGACCATCTGGTTGAACGGCGTCTGTGTTTGCGGAACGTAATAGGCAGCTCGCGAAGGTTTGTCGAGGCCGATGTTTCGGACATCGCCGACTACGCCGACGATCTCGCGCATCACGGAATGCTCTCCCTCGAAGGTGGCAAGGCCCGGCTTGATATGTTTTCCCAGCGGATCCTCATTGGGAAAGAACTGCCGCACGAAGGTTTCCGTTACTATCACTACGGGAATCGTCTTATGTTGATCCCGCTCGTTGAAATCCCGACCCTTTAACAACGGAATTCCCATCGTCCGGAAATAGCCCGTGCCTATCGCAAAGAATTCCGCGGAGGGTTGATCAGATTTGGGTACCGGACGCCCTTCAATTTCAAACGAAATGCTGAAGCGATCACCACCCAAAGGCAGTGGCATTACGTTACTTGCCGCCTGTACGCCCGGAATGGCTTCGGCTTTCGCCTTCAAGTCTTCATAGAACCTGCTCTGTTTTTCTCCGGAGTATTTTGTTTCCGGGAGTGCGACGCTGAAGGTCAGCACCTGGGCCGGTTGGAAGCCCGGGTTCGTTCCCTGTAAACGCCAGAGACTTTTAATCAAGAGGCCGGCCCCGGTTAAGAGCACAACTGCGATCGCCAACTGTGCCACTACCAGCGCGCCGCGCAGGCGATTGCCGCGAGCTCCTTCACCCGAACCCCGGCCGCCTTCCTTCAATGATTCAGTGAGTCCGGTTTTTGAAGAATGAAACGCGGGGACTAAACCAAAGACAATGCCGGTCAGGAGCGAGATCGCCAGGGTAAATCCGAGCACGGTCCAATCGAGATTGACCTGCATCGCGCGCGGAATCTCGCTCTTGCCAAGTGCGACAAATAAATCGGACCACCAGACGGCGAGTATCAGTCCCAGCAAACCTCCGGCGAGCGCCAGCATGACGCTTTCAGTTAATAACTGCCGGATGACCCGCGAGCGGCTGGCCCCCAGAGCTCCGCGGATGGCCATCTCTTTATGCCGCGAGGCGGCGCGCGCGAGGAGCAGGTTCGCCACGTTCACACAGGCGATCAGCAAAACGCAGGCAACTGCGCCAAGCAGAATTAGTAACGCCGGGCGAACGTCTCCGACCAGCGACAGCAGCGCCGGCTCAACTCTTATTCCGTGCTGCTTATCAGTGTCGGGATACTGTTGATGCAACCGCGCGCCGATCACATCCATATCGGCCTGCGCCTGTTTGAGCGTGACCCCTGACTTCAGCCGTCCAATCACTCTCAGGTAATGCGCGCCTCGCTGCGCGGCCACCGGTTCGCTCCCCGAAAGATCATCGGCTACCGTGGTCCACAATTGCGCCGGCTCATATTGAATTGGGAACTCGAAGTCGGCCGGCATCACACCAACAACGGTGTATGGTTTTCCGTTTAAGGTGATGGCGTGATTGAGTAACTCGGCATCGCTGTTGAAACGCTTCCGGAAAAGTTCCTGACTTAGGATGACTACGCGGCCGTTTTGCGAAGGTTGGTCTTCCGCAGAAAGGAACGACCGCCCGACGACTGGCGTGACGCCAAGGATTTTGAAAAGATCCGCGGTTACAACTGCGCCGGACAGTCGCTGGGGCTCGCCGCTGCCGGTCAGAACAAAATCGGAATCATAGAACGAAGCGGTTCCCTCAAAGACCTGGTTCTGCGATCGCCAGTCGGCGAAGTCCGGATACGATATAGAGCCGCGCAGTACGCCGAGACTCGGGCTCGTTGACCAAAGCGACATTAGCCTTTCCGAACTCGGGAAGGGAAGTGGACGTAGCAGCACCGCGTTGACCACGCTGAAGATCGCCGTGTTCGCGCCGATGCCGAGAGCCAAAGCTATCGTCGCGACGACACTGACGCCGGGCGACTTAAGCAACATGCGGGCGCCATAACGGATATCCTGCCAGAAGGTTTCCATAAGATAATCTCCGATTGCCGATCTTGTGACTAGGTTTTGTGGTTCCGTCTATCCGTTGCGGTACTAACAGCTTCGTCGATTCCAATCGGCAATTGGCAATTGGCAATCGGCAATGCCCTCACTCGTATCGCAGCGCCACCAGTGGATCGACTTTCGTCGCCCGGCGCGCGGGAATGAAACAGGCCGCCAGAGCCACCATCAACAATCCCGTGGTAACCAGTGAAAAAGTCCAAACATCGGTCGGGGTAACTCCGAAAAGCAATGAAGCCAGTAGACGCGTCATCGCGAAGGCGCCGGCCAATCCGGCAGCTGCGCCGATCAGCGCCAGCAACATTCCGTGCCTGACGATTAGTTTCAAAACGTCCGTCGTGCGCGCTCCGAGGGCCATCCTGATCCCGATTTCCTGCGTGCGTTGCGTCACCGCAAAAAACATCACACCATAAATACCAATGGCGGCCAGCAGTAATGCGACCACGGCAAAGATGCTGAGCATCACGGATGAAAAGCTGTAAAGCGCCAACGAGATGGATTGCACTTCGCGCATTGTGTGCACATCAAAAACAGGCTGGTCCTTGTCCAGCGACCACACCTGCTGGCGAATCGGCGCCGCCATCGCCGCCGGCTCAGATTTCGTCTTGGCGACCAACACCATAGACGGCCATGAATCCTGGGCATGCGGCAAATAGAAGTCCGGCGTGATGGGAAGATTCATCTCGTGCTTAACGTCCTGAACGACACCCACCACCTCCATCCACGGGTTCTTGTCCAGCGGTCCGGGAAAACGAATTCGCTTGCCTACGGGGTCGTCGTTCGGCCAATACTTCCGCGCCAAAGTTTCATTGACAATGATCACCGGTGGGGCGTCTGACTTGTCCTGATCTGTAAAAGCACGGCCCTTTAGAATCGCGATACCCATGGTGCGAAAGTAATCCGGGGTACACACGCGATACCGGCCCTCATTCTCTTGACCAGGTGGCGGATCAGGCTGACCTTCGATCAGGAAACCTTCCGATGAATTGCTGCCGCCCAGCGGCAAGTGGTTTACGGCTGCCGCCGAAGTAACGCCGGGAAGTTGCTTCACCCGGTTTATGAGATCCGAATAGAAACTGACTCGCTGGGGCGCGTCCTTGTATTTCGCCGCCGGCAGCATCAGGTTCATGGTGATCAAATTGTCTGATTTGAATCCGGGATCGTTTCGAATCAAACCCAGAAAGCTGCGAATCAAAAGGCCGGCGCTGACCAGAAGCATCAGCGATAGCGCAATTTCGGCGATCACCAGCCCGCCGCGCAGCCGATGAGACGAGGCTGTGTTCTGTCGGCCGCTTTCTTTCAACGAACTGTTCAGATCCGGTTTCGAGAGTTGTAAGGCGGGCGCCAGCCCAAAGAGCACGCCACTCAAAACTGAAAGCAACAGAGTGAATCCCAGCACCGGAAAGTTGATTCCCAAATGGTTCCAGCCGGGCGCGAACCGTGCAGCCTCGCCGGGATTCGCGGTGCGAATGAGATCCACACCCCAATAACCAACCAGTATTCCCAACAGTCCTCCCAGCAGCCCGAGCAGCACGCTCTCAGTAAGCAGTTGCCTGACAATGCGCCAGCGGCTTGCACCCAGCGCCACGCGCAAGGCAATCTCGCGCCGCCGCCCGGCCGCGCGCGCCAGCATCAGATTGGCTACGTTCGCGCAGCCAATCAGCAGAACAAAACCTACCGCGGCCATCATCACCCACAAAGCGGTCGAGTACATCCGCACTGTGTCTTTCACAATCGGATAGATAATCACGCCGCGACCTGTATTCGTTTCCGGATATTGCTTTTCGAGCTGGCCGGCGATTACGTCCATCTCGGACTGCGCGGCCGGCAGCGAAACTCCCGGTTTGAGCCGCCCGATACCGAGATAGAATTGATTGATACGGCTGGGAGGCAATCCGGGCGTAATCGTGAGTGGGGCGTAGATCTCCGCGCCTTTTGGAAAGTTGAGATCCGGTGACATCACTCCCACGATGGTGCGCGTAGTTCCGTTGGTCGTGATTGTCTTGTTGATGATGTTGGCATCACCACCGTATCGCCGCTGCCACAAGCCATAGCTGAGGATGGTGACGGCGTCCTTGCCGGGCTGATCTTCTTCCGCCAGAAAACCTCGGCCCATAATTGGCTTCACTCCGACGATATCGAGAAAATTCGGAGTGACGCGGTACCCCTGCACCCGCTCGGGAGTTCCTTCGCCGCTGAGATTAGTACTCCACCACGTATAGATTCCGAGTTGCTCGAACGTACTGTTGCGCTCGCGCCAGTCGAGATAGTCAGCAACCGTGACTTCGTTGCGTTCGACTCCGCGGTTTGGCAATTTTTCCCAGACTGCGACCACCCGATCCAGCTCAGGAAAAGCCAACGGTTTGAGCAAGAGTGCGTTGATAAAGCTGAAGATAGCGCTGTTGGCGCCAATCCCCAGCGCCAGGGTGATCACAACAATCGCAGAAAAGCCGGGCCTGCCTATTAGATTTCGCAGCGCATAACGGACATCACTAAGAAGAGATTCCATGATCGCTCCTTGTCACGCTCAATCGATTGATCGAACAGCCGAAGTCTCGCGTCGCTGTTTATACACCCTTCACTTCATCGCGGTTTCCTGCGATCCATCCATCCTCAAGCCGCACAATCCGGTTACCGTAAGCCGCATTCGTCTCAGAGTGAGTAACCTGAACGATGGTCGTGCCGTCGCGATTCAGGCGCTGGAACAACTCCATGATTTCCTGGCCCTGGCTCGAATGAAGATTGCCGGTCGGTTCGTCAGCGAGAATTACGCGGGGACTTGCCACGATCGCGCGCGCGATACCGACCAGTTGCTGCTGACCTCCAGATAGTTGCGTCGGATAAAGGTCCTTTTTGCCGACAATCTGAAACCGATCCAGGGTGTCGCAAACGATCGACTGCCGCTCTTTCCGGCTTACGTCGCGATACGACAGCGGCAGTTCGAGATTCTCGAAAACAGTCTGATCGTCGAGCAGGTGATAGCTCTGGAACACGAAGCCAACATTGCGGTTACGCAGTTCAGCGCGCTTTTTGGGATTAAGCGAGTGAACCGCCGCATCGTCAAAATAATATTCGCCGCCCCACGATTGGTCATGCATCCCGAGGATGTGCAGCAAAGTGGATTTGCCCGCGCCCGACGGTCCCATAATGGAAACAAACTCTCCGGACTGAATGTCGAGATCGATGCGGCGCAATACGTAGGTCTTCGACACTCCATGAGCGAAAGACTTCTCGACGTCGCGCATCTTAATCATGCGATGTCTCCAAACCCGCTTTCTTTCAATTCGCGTTTGGCTTCTTCGATCTCCCGACGATGCGCGCCGGCTTCTTCCTCAACGATTAGTCCGTCGAAAAGGTGGACGATCCGATCCGCATGCTGCGCGTAGCGAGGGTCGTGCGTGACCATGCAAATCGTCGCGCCGCCGCGATGTAATTCGCGCAATAGTTCCATCACCGCCTCGCCGTTGGTCGAATCCAAATTCCCGGTCGGCTCGTCGGCCAGGAGGATGCTCGGTTGACCACCGACCGCTCTCGCGACAGCAACGCGTTGCTGCTGACCGCCGGAGAGCTGGCTGGGCAGGTGCTTGGCGCGATGGGCCATGCCGACGCGCTCGAGTGCATCAGTGACGCGCTGTTTTCTTTCACTCGAACTCAATCCCCGATACGTAAGCGGCAGTTCCACGTTCTCGTACACCGTGAGGTCGCCAATCAAATTGAAACTCTGGAAGATGAAGCCGACTTCGCGGTTGCGAATGCGCGCGCGCTGAGACATCGACAGATTCTCGACCGGATTCTTGTTCAGGACGTATTCACCTTCAGTCGGCGTGTCCAGCAAACCCAGAATCGAAAGCAAAGTTGATTTTCCACATCCGGAAGGACCGGCGATGGAAAGGTACTCGCCTTTTTTAATGTCGAGGTGGATGCCGGAAAGCGCATGAGTTTCCACCTCATCCGTGTAGAAGACTTTCTTCACATCGGAAAGATGGATTAGGGGTTCACTTGTACTCATCAGTTCTCCTTGGAAACAAAACGATTAGGTCGAGAAGAAACCGGAAAGGCCATGGTTCCTTCTCAGAGATTTGTGTTGATCTGGCCCACACCTTGCGCGTGATTTGCACGTGCGAAACGGCGGTGCGACCTTCTGAAACAGAATGCTCAACGCAGCCGGATGCGATTGTAACTGTCCAACGTCGAGGTGTCGGAAAGGACGACCTGGTCGCCTTCCTTAAGGCCGCTGACAACCTCGACGTAGTTTACCGAGGTGCGGCCGAACACGATCGGCGTGTGCAGCGCTTCCTGGCCATCTTCCGTGAGCCGAAAGATCATGGCATTAGCCTGCGATTGCGCGAAGGCCGGTCGCGCGACATACAACACGTTCTCGAGACGTTCAAGCTCGATGGTGCCGTCGACGGTCAGGTCAGGTCGCGCGCCGGCGGGCAGTGGTCCGGTTAACGATACATCCACCACCACGGTTCCTTCTTTGGCGGCCGGATCGATTCGCATGACGCGGCCCTGGATTACGCCGTTATGCGTATCGATCTCGACTGGCTGTTGTTCTTTCACGTCGCGCATTTGTGTTTCCGCAATCTTCAGCTGAGCTTTCAGCGAATTCGGATCGGCCACGCGTGCCAGGTTTACACCCGGCGTTACCTGCTGGCCAACCTGAATGGAAACTTCCTGGACGATGCCGGCGCTTCCGGCAAGCACTCTCAAATTGGTCACTTGGTCGTGTTTGAGCCTGGCCAGTGCGCGCAGCTGATCGATCCGGGATTGTTGCGCATTGAGCTGGGCCTTCGCGGATTGCCCGTTGATGGTGAGTTTCTGTTTCTCAGCGTCAAGCTTGTTCTCGAGATCCAGCACATGCACGCGAGAGATCTTGAGGTTAAGCGCGGACACCAGACCCTGTTTGGCCAGCGTTTCATCGGCATCAAGCTGTAATTTTGCCTGACTGTACTCAGCATTGCTGGTGGCAATCACAGCATTCTGCCCAATGTCGTCGCTTCTTAGCCGCACGCGGAGATTTTCCTGATCAGCTTCCGCTGCCTTTAGTTGAAAGTCGGTGTCGACGGCCTGTTGCTCGATCTGCGGATTCGAGAGTTCGGCAATCACCGTGTCGCTCTTAACTTCCACGCCGGCCTGGACCAGGACTCGCTCGATTCGTCCCTCTGAGGGGGCGGGAATCCAGCGCGTGATCTGCGGCACAAGTGTTCCGCTACCTCTTGTCTGGCGCAACATCTCGCCGCGTTTGACGCTGTCGATGACTGCAGTCGAACGCTCGAGTGTGGGAGCAGCGGGTTTAAGTTTTGCGAGCACGATCGTAATTCCGCCGGCCGCAGCCAGTCCGGCGACCAGCAGGATCGCCGTGCGAACTCGCTTTTTAATTTTCGATTTTCCCGAACGCTTAATATCCATAAATCTGTATCCGACACAATTGCTCGCTACATCTAAGTCAAAGCCTGTGCCGCCGCACCCGGCGGAGTAGCATTACATTTCACCTCGCTTGAAGCGGTTTCAAACATTCAATTGCCGAGTCGTAATATTACTCGTCCTATCCGCCGAGCCGGATGGCAAACCCATCAAACCCCAGGGAAAGTTTCACTATCGGGACTGAAGAATCCCACTTTCGAAAATCTCCTGACCTGGAGACATGCAAATTACTGTATGAAGCAGCGGAGTTTCCGGGGCGCGCATTTCAGTAGGCACTCAGTCCTCGGCAATTTCTAAACTTCGCTGGTGAAATGAATGGTGGGACTTGAGACTGGCTAAGAACCTGGAAATCAAAAATTCGTCTGGCTCATAAGACACGGCACATTTCCGATCCCCACGGCGCGGCGACTGCGCGTTTGTAGGTCATGCGGATCTCTGAAAAGTTCCAGTCCTTCCGCTGCCAGATCGATCCGTCCGCATATTCGACGCGGTTGATCACGGCTTTTCCCTGGATCGAATCATCCGGCGAATTGGCCACGCTGCCGACGTTAACCACATCGCTCGGACCGGACAAACTGAAGGCCTGCACATCTTTCTCTTTGGCAGGCTTGATATTGACTCCGCAAAGAAACTGCCGGCGCGTTACGGCACCCGGGTTCGCACTATCCACGAATTGATATTCCCAGAACAGAATCTCAATCGCTTTGGTGTCCAAATTTTTCACTCGGACGAAATAAGCAAAGCCATCGACGGGTTTCGAGTCCGGCGTCCGCGCCGCCTGGACGTTTCTTTCCAGCGCCGCGCTGCGGCCATCAATGGTGTCCTCGTTTGGATCTTTTGCGCCCACCGGATCATTCATCCTCACGTTGCGGGCGTAGTTCTTGTTGGCCGGGATCATCTCAGGCGTTAAGGTGTTCTTTGCGGGATCGACTTTTTCAAATGTCCGGCGAGTTCTTGACCACTTGGAGCCAAGAATCTCGAGCGACGAATCCGACGTTACCGGCTTTTGTACCTGAGGAGCAAAAATTAACAGCAGGGGCAGGAGCAACAGATTTCTCATAGTTTCACTCCTTTGACTCTTTATAGTCCTAACCCGACACTCACGCAAGGGCGACCTTCGGTTGTTTCGAAAGACAACAATCCTTTTCAATTCGAATCGCCGGTACGATCACGGAGTATTTGATCAGTCAGTGCTGCCAGCTCAAGAGGATCTACCGGTTTCGATATGTGGGCAGCAAATCCCGCTGCCATGGCCGCTTCGGCGTCCCTCGTGGAAGCGTAGCCGGTGAGAGCAATCGCCGGAATCGTTTCGAAGCCGGAAAGACTGCGCAGCCGTCTCAATAGTTCGTAGCCGTCGACCCGCGGCATCCCGATGTCGGAAATAATCAAGTCGAAAATGTTACCTTCAGCAGCAGCGACCGCGCTCGTTGCCGAGTCACAGGCCGTAACATGATAGCCGCGCCTTTCAAACGCAGCTCCCAGCATTTCGAGCGTGTCCTCATCATCGTCGACGATCAAGACGCGCTGCGGCATAACCACGTCGGCGGTTGGGACTCTACGTTTCCGCGCCGAACTACTTTGAGCTGTCTGGGTTTCTAAAGGCAGATGTACGGTAAAACGACTGCCATGTCCTTCTCCGGAACTTTCAGCTTCAACAGTGCCGCCATGCGCCTCGACAAAGCTTTTGACCAGCGCGAGTCCCAGTCCTAACCCGCCAAATAATCGCGTCTTCGAGCCGTCTGCCTGGCGAAAACGCTCGAACACGTGGGGCAGAAAATCCGGCGGAATTCCGCGGCCGACGTCCTCGATACGAATGACCGCATCGGCCTTACCGGCTTCGCAGGTCACCCGCACCCGGCCGCCTTTGTGTGAAAATTTCACCGCATTGTGCAGCAGGTTCCAGAACACCTGAATCAAGCGGGTGCGGTCGGCGCTGACAACGATTGGTCTGGTTCCGTTGCTGAACGATGTCTCCAGATCTATTTGGTTTTCACGCGCGAGCGGACGAACGGTCTCGATCGCTTCTCGCAGGACGGCTTCCAACTTGACCGGCGTTCTTTCGATGCGCATCTTGCCGGTGAGAATGGCCGACATGTCGAGCAGATCATTGATCAGGTGTTTCAAGGCCTGCGAGTTTTTGTCGATGACCGCAAGGCCGTGTTCCGAATCATTCCTCGGCACCAGCCCGGTTCTAATCATGTGAATCCAACCTATGATCGGAGTCAGCGGGGTTCGTAATTCATGTGAAAGCGTCGTCAAAAACTCGTCCTTGGCACGGCTGGCCGCTTCGGCTTCCTGTCTGGCCGAGTGCTCTTCTTCAAACAATCTCGCGTTGTCGATGGCCAGGGCCACCCGATCGGCAACCAGTTGCAGCAGATGAGTGTCATCAGTGGTGAACTGATAAGGAGTCAGCTTGCCGACGTGAATCACACCAATCACCCGCCCCTCCGCCAACAGCGGAACTCCCAGCAGGCAATGAATTCCTTTGTCTTTCAACATGGCATTCGCCAGGTCAGCGCTCTTCACATCATCGATTCGCACGGGTGCTTTGGTAGCCGCGATGCGTCCGGCGAAACCCGCTCCCACGGGAATGCGAAGTCCCAATTCAACTTCTTCCTCCAGTCCTCGGGCGGCCCAGGCCACCAATTCATCGCCATCGGACTCAAGCAGCAAAATCGCAACTGTATCGACCTCCATTACCTCACGTACGCGATCCAGCAGTTCCGCCAACAGTTCATCAAGCGTAAGATGCGCGAGCGCGCCGTCGGTAACTTTCTGCACCGAGCGCACGCGGTCCATAGCCACCTCGGCTTCCCGGCGCGCGCGCTGCTCGCGCAAAACGATTTGCTCGCGTTCAGATTCGATCCGCTTCCGTTCAAAGAACTGTCCAATCTGATTGCCGGCACTGGACATCGTCTCGAGGAGAATCCGATCGGGTTCCTGCGACTCGCGACTGAAAAATTCGAGCACGCCGGAAACGTTACCCCCAAGCATCACGGGAAAGCCGAAAGCGGATCTTAAGCCAATCCGCGCCGCCACCGGCCCGCGCGGAAAATTCGAATCAGTGGTGACGTCAGCCAGCCACACCGGTGAACCACTCTTCCATATTCTTCCGGGCAACCCCACGCCTGATTCAAAGGTGCGGCCATGACTTGCGGTTTCGAACTCCGCTGCCTCGAGGCCCTGAGTATGCCAGGCCGCGATCCAGCGCAGGGTTTGAGTTTCGTGATCAACCAGCCAGAACTGTCCCAGCTCCCAACCCAGATTTTCGCAGAGGGCCTGCAATAACAAAGGGGCCGCTTCGTCGAGCGTATGCGCTTCAGCGAGGATGCGGGCCGCGTGATATTGAGCCGAAAGCCGGCGCTCGAGTCGCTTGCGTTCCGTGACGTCGCGCGCGATGCCGGTAAAAAAGCGTTTACCCTTATCGATGAATTCCCCAAACGACAATTCGAGCGGAATCTCTTTTCCGTTCTTATGCAGACCGGGAAGTTCAACTGCTTGCCACGAAATGTGGCGCTTTCCGGTTTCGAGATACCGTTTCAATCCAACGCGATGAATGTGACGGAGATAGTCAGGCATGAGCATGGTGAGCGATTGCCCAATCATCTCTTGCCGCGAATAACCAAAAATTCTTTCGGCGGCGGGATTAACGAAACACATCGTGCTCTGGTCGTCGATGGTAATGATCGCGTCGGACGCGGTCTCAGCAAAGACGCGTGTCCTTCGCTCCTCGTGCGAGGGATTGCCATCCGCCTTGAGGTCGTCTGTGCTGCGCGCCGATGGGTCTTGTTCGTCCATTCGAAAAGCTCTCTCGCTGAACTTTCAGAAAGCCGCTGCCGTAAGGTAGTCCGATGCAATTAGGGCATCGATTGACTTGCACCTCTTGAGAAAACTAATCTTTCCGAAATCGCTAGTCAATATCCAAATGTATCCTGCTGGCAATCTATTTATCCCGGTGTCGCACGGCCGCCTGGAAGCGATTCTGAAACAACCTGTTGGCCCTGTTGTTAACGGCGTTGCATTGGTGTTGCATCCGCATCCGCTGGGCGGTGGAACCATGCATAACAAGGTGGTGTTTCGGGCCGCCGCGGCCCTAAACGATGCCAGCCTGGTCGTGTTGCGGATCAATTTTCGCGGCGTAGGAAAAAGCACCGGAACCCATGACGAAGGTGAGGGCGAGCGTGACGATGTGAATAGTGGACTGGATTATCTGGCCGAGCATTATTCCGGACAGGAGATCACGCTGTGCGGATTTTCATTCGGCGCGCGCGTAGGTTTGGAGGTCGGACTTGCTGACGATCGGGTCGTCAGGATGATCAGCATCGGCACTCCGGTGGACAAATATGATTTCAGTTTTCTCGCTGGCTGCCGCAAACCGGTCTTGTTTGTTCATGGCGAGAACGATGAATACGGCAACCTCGATCGTTTGCGCGAGCTGGTTGCGAAGATCAACGCGCCGGTGGAATTGAGCGTCATCAAAGGCGCGGGACACTTCTTTGGCGATCAATTGGATGAGTTGAAGCGGGTGATTACGAAGTGGGTACAGAAGCAGACCCGGTAGCGCCACGCTTCTGGAGTGCGCCGGCAGAGCGAAGCGGCGCTTTAGTTCGGAGTACCGCCTTCAGGCGGTGCAAATTAAAGATATCCCCGCGCCACCAACAACTCCGCATTCAGAATCGCCGCGCCCGCCGCGCCGCGAATCGTATTGTGACCGAGCGCAACAAATCGATAATCCAGGACCTTGTCGGGCGTCAGGCGGCCAACGGTAACGCTCATCCCGTTTCCCGCATCGCGATCCAGGCGCGGTTGCGGTCGATCGGTTTCCTCACGAACGATAATCGGTCGCGGCGGCGCAGAATGGAGCCTTAGCTCTTGCGGCACCGAAGTGAATGCCGCGAGCGCCTGTTGAATTTCATCGGTGGACACATCGGCGTTGAGCTTGACGCGAATTGAGGCCATGTGGCCGTCAGTGACATTCACGCGATTGCACTGAGCGCTCATCTCGATTGATGCATTCTCGATTGATCCGTTGCTGACCACGCCGAGCAGCTTCAAGGTTTCAGCTTCGATCTTTTCTTCTTCGCCGCCGATAAAGGGAATTACGTTATCGGTCGCATCCAGCGAAGCGACACCCGGATAACCGGCGCCGGAGAGGGCCTGCATGGTTGTGACGATGCACGACTGAATGCCGAATTTTGCATGCAGCGGTGCGAGGGCCATCACTATGACTATGGCCGAGCAGTTGGGATTGGTAACGATGAATCCACGGTCATAGCTGCGGATCTTTTTCTGAGAGTTAATTAGCGCAACGTGGTCATAGTTAACTTCCGGAATCAGCAGCGGAACATCCGGCTCCATGCGATGCGACGAAGAGTTGCTGATTACCGGATATCCAGCGCTCGCAAAATCCCGTTCCGCATCCTTTGCCACTTCACCAGGCAGGCTGGAAAAAACAAAGTCACAATCGAGCGGCGGTTGGGGCGGCTGCACGACGATTTGCTTTACCCGTTCAGGCATTTCTCCAGGCAAACGCCACGTGCAGGCTTCCGCGTAGTCTTTCGCCTGCGAACGATCAGACGCCGCCAGCGCCGTGACTTCGAACTGCGGATGATGCTCCAACAGTTGAATGAAGCGCTGGCCGACGACGCCAGTCGCTCCCAGAATGCCTACCCGAAATATTGTGGTCATAAATTCCTTCTGGCAACGACGTCATGGAGTCAGTACCATCTGCGTCAGCAGATGGATCAAACTCTCAATCAACGGTGTATCTTTAACCCACCCGCTAACGCGGGTGGTTCTGACTCAAGGCGGCGTTACCCGAACTACGCGAGCGAATTTATTGCCACGCCCAGACGGCGCACACCTTCCGTCAACTTCTCTTCATCGGCACAAAACGAGATGCGCAGGAAACCCTTACTCTCGTCTCCAAACGCGGCGGCCGGAATTGTTACCACTCCCTGTTCCAGCCCTGCTTCGGCAACAGTCAATTCATCGCCGTACCTGCTCACGTCGACCATCGTGTAGAAGGCGCCGTCGGGAGTAATGCAGCGCAAGCCAAGATCATTGCGAAGTAAAGCGAGCAGGTGTTCGCGGCGTTTCAAAAAAATCGCGCGATATTCATGACGCGCCGCCGCCGCTTCTGCAGTCCACGCTGCCAGTGCTGCCTTCTGTGAAATACTGGACGCGCAGGTAACAACGTAACCATGTAACACCAGGGCCGCGCGCATCACGTCCGCCTCTCCCGCCAGCCAACCAATGCGCCAGCCGGTCATGCGCATGGACTTGGACAAGCCGCTGACGACAATCGTGCGCGGATAGAACTCGGAGATTGAAGACGGACGTTCCGGCGTGTAATAAAGCTCGCGATAGATTTCGTCGCTGATAATGAAAGCATTCGAGCCGCTGGCCGATATCGCTTCGGCCATGCCTTGCAGTTCTTGTTTTGAAAGGGCGCGACCCGTGGGATTGGAAGGACTGATGCAGATGACCACCTTGGTCCGTGACGACACTTTGTTTTTGAAGTCGTCCAAATCGAAGCTGAAATCATTAGCGGCCGGCAGGCGATAAGTTACGGTCTTTGCGCCGATCATCCGGAGGATCATCGGATACGCGATGAAACCCGGATTCGGTATCATGACCTCATCGCCCTCTTCAACCAACGTTCGCAGAATCAAATACAGTGATTCCTGTGAGCCCGCAGTGACAATTACCTGATCGGTCGAGAGATTCAGGTGGGGATAATCACCGGCAATTCGTTCCCGTAATGCGGGCAGTCCCGCCTGCAACGTGTAGCCATTCTTCTCTTCCTGAATGACGCGCACGGCTTCGCGAATGATTACTTCCGGTGTTGGCAAATCCGGCTCGCCGAGACCGAGACTAATACTGCCCGGTTTCGCCCGATCCGAGATTTTTCGGATCATGCTTTTTTCAATGCCGCGGAGGAATGGTGGCGGTTGGAATTGTTTCAAGCGAGCGCTCCCACAGACAAACCAAAATTGCAAAAACCTAAATGCCTTGACCGCCGCCAATCCTATTGAAGTTAGTTCGAAGTAAAGGCTTCACCACGTCGATGTCAGCTTCGCTGTTTACCGAGTAGCCAGTCCACTTACCTTCTGGGTCACTCGTATAGATCATGAAATGTTTTCGACGCGGTGCGATTAGGGCAAGCACACGTCCCGAAAGCTTGATAGAAATGTCATACTTTGTAGCTTCTGGAAATACACGTTGAGAATCCCACGCTTCAATTTCCGCCACTAATTGCTGTGCTATAGTTCGAATTCTCAAGTCGGTAATATAGCTATATCGGTCGGCGAGGGAATATCCACCTGTATAAGGATCGGGAAGTTCAGGCGGTGTGACTTCTTTGTAAACTGGGACGAGCTCGCCAATGGCATCCTCGAACTCGATGCATTGGAATGTAAAGAGTCTGATAGGAATGTCAATCCACTTAATACGGTTTAATAATGTGACCGAAAAACTCGGAGCAATAAGAAATAGTCGTGGTTGCTGTCTGGTATCGATGTTATGAGTGCTGTATGCACGAGCGAATCCGTCTAGATTTCTCAGCACGTAGTCATAGTAATCAATGCCTTGGACGAGCATTGTGTCGTCCTCTATGACTTTCAACTCCGCCACTATCAAGGCAGGGCCGCTATCTACAAGCAGTACATCCAATGGGCCTCTGGCTGTAAAGGCCTGATGGTCCACGAACCGCAGGCCCGCCTCGATTAGGTCGGGCGCCTGCCTAACCAAGTCTTCAAGTTGCCTTTCCGAAACCTCAACGATTGCGTACTTTCTCATTAACCTCATACGGATTAGCGCCGATTGCTAATGACGTTAGGTTGGATGCGGTAGGTTACGCGGCTCTTTGCCGGCTACCTGCGAGACGCTGATTTACCACACGCCAGAAGGTGGCGACGGCCTTGGCGTTTTGATCGAAGAAGTCTTCAAAGAACCCAGACTTGTTAAGGGGTGGTGGATATGAATATCGCTCGCCATCATCACCGAAATCAGTAACCCAATCTACAGGTTCTTTGGCATCGATCAGCGAAAACAGATTACGTGAATATAGAAAGGGACGACCAGCGTCGTTCAGGATCCGGAGATCATCAGCTTCGATCCCAATCACTACATACGACTGACCAGACGTCAGATCACGGTAACGGCTTTTCTTTTTCTTCAGTTTGACGATCACGATCGGGGGATGACGAATGCTCAGCGGGTTTGAATCGAATTAAGTAAGCCCTTGGCCGTTTGTCGAACTCGTTCTTCTACCCACCTTTGGACCATCGTTCGATACTCAGGTTCGCCCTCGGACTGAGCAACAGTTTTCAATTTTCGAACCAATCCGGGTGATAGGCGGATTGCGTCAGGACTGTGCGACTTTGCCCTTGAAATCACTGGATCCAGTTCCTCGGGGTTCATGCGGTGATAGTCCGCTTCTGCCTTTGCCTGCGCTGACTTCGTTAGCTTACTAAATTTTTTCTTCATCTTTTTCGTCTCGTAGTCTTTTTCAAGTCCCAGCCGGTGAATACTCTCGCGAGTCCGCCGCCTTTGGCCTGGAAACCAAACGCAACCGTCTGCCCCGGTCGGTCTTCCCATCGAGGACATAAACGTCGTCAAATCGTCTGATGTCCTTGGCTAACATGTAGTCGCGGAAGAAACATTCTTCGGCTTCCTCGGGTTCGATTCCATGATCGCGCAAGTGCTGAACATTTCCCCCCTTCTTATTCTCGTCATCCCACTCAAATGTATCCCACTGAGGCTTTGCCATTCATTGCTCCGCAACCTCAACGCGATCAGGAGTCTCGGCGGCTGCTCCATAGCCGATGTTAGGAGCTACTCGAATGCCGGTCAAGTGTTAACAACTCAACGCAGCAGATCCTCCAACTGCGTTGCCGCATCGGTCTTCTCGTCGCGGTACTTCACAATCACCGGCGCGTAGAGCGAGAGGTTCCATTCGCGACCTTTCTCCGTGTTCACGGCGCGGGCGCCAGGCACTACGACAGCGCCAGGGGGGATTTCAAGTGGTCCATCGTCGCTGCGCCGATAAACTTTCTCGCGCACAAGGTCAAACACCGGGGTCGAGCCCGTGATAATCGTTCCGGTTCCCAGCACCGCTCGCTCGCGGACGATTGCTCCTTCATAAACGCCGCAATTGCCGCCGACGATCACGTCATCTTCAATGATCACCGGCATCGCTCCGGCAGGTTCGAGCACCCCGCCAATTTGTGCTGCGGCCGAGAGATGCACGCGCTTGCCAATTTGCGCACATGAACCGACCAGGGCGTGACTGTCAATCATTGTGCCTTCATCGACATAGGCGCCGGCGTTGACGAACATAGGCGGCATGCAGACGACGCCGGGAGCAACGTAAGCACCGTCACGGATGCTCGATCCGCCCGGAACAATCCGAATCCGATCGTCCGGAGAAAATGTTCTGATTGGGTAGGTGTGCTTGTCGAGAAATTGCATGGGGGCACCGGCCGGCGTCATCTCAATAATCGAACCCATGCGAAAGCCGAGCAGAATCCCGCGCTTGACCCAGGCGTTTGTTTGCCAGTTGCCGCTCGAGTCGCGTTCAGCAGCTCGGATCTCGCCGCGGTTTAGCGCTGCCTTGAATTCGTTGAAGAGCGCGAAGTCTTCATCCGAATATTCGCCGGCCGCGCGGGATGCCAATTGTTCGATTTGAACCTGCAGGGACATGGCCTAAGCACTGGCCCGCGCCGTCTCTTTTAGCAAACCAAGTTCGGTAATCACGTCACGAATCTTCGCGCGGCTCTTATCAGTGATTGGTACGAGCGGCAGTCTGAAGTTTTCTTCGAGCAAACCCATCAGGGCCATTGCCGCTTTCACCGGCCCCGGACTCGATTCGACAAAATTAATCTCCATCAGCGGCAGCAACCGGTAATGCAGTTCGCGGGCATCATTCCACTTGCCATCGAGGGCAAGCTCGGTCATGCGCGACATCAGATCAGGAACCTCATTCGAGGCAACCGACACAATTCCTTTGGCGCCCAGCGAAATCAGGGGCAGGGTCACCGCGTCGTCGCCCGAAAGCACGCAAAAGTTGGCCGGCCGCTCGCGCAGAATCTCCATAATTTGTGAGAGATTACCCGAGGCTTCTTTGATGGCGACGATATTTTCGCAGTCTTTGGCCAATCGCAGAGTGGTTTGCGCTGCGATATTCGAGGAAGTCCGGCCGGGCACATTGTAGAGCATGATGGGCGTCTCAGGAATCGCCTCGGCGATGGCGCGAAAGTGCGCATACAAACCTTCCTGGGTTGGTTTGTTATACCAGGGTGCGACCTGCAGGACGGCATCGGCGCCGAGATCGCGCGCGCGGCGCGAATATTCGACCGCCGAAGAAGTCGAGTTGCTTCCGGCGCCGGCGATCACTTTGGCGCGTCCGCGCGCAACCTCGATTGTCAGTCCGATCACACGCGCGTCTTCATCTTCAGTCATGGTCGCGCTTTCGCCCGTTGTGCCGCAGGGCACCAGTAAACGAACGCCGCCATTGATCTGTCGATCGACAAGGGCCCGCATGCTAGCTTCATCAACCGAGCCGTCGCTCTTGAACGGCGTCACCAGCGCGGTTGCGCAACCGCGCATCCAATCGAGTTTCATGGTCATAACTCTTACCTCACGATTCGTTTAGAGGCGGGCTACTGCCCCCATTACTTTCGAAGAATCGGGCGGGCGATAGCCCGCCGCTAAACGGTTCAAATCTCTGAGATGATTTCATCAAACACTTCTGAAAATTCATAGATGCCTTTGCGCCCGATGATCCAACGCGCCGCCATCAAAGCTCCCGCCGCAAAACCCTCGCGCGAACGCGCCTCATGCGTCAACCTGATTTGATCCGCGACCGAATCGAAGCCCAGCCGGTGCGCGCCCGGGATGTATCCCGAACGGGTTGAGGCGACCGGAACATCACGCTCAAGCTTCCTGCTGACGATTTTATGAAGCTGTACCGCCGTGCCCGAAGGCGCGTCGCGTTTGCGCTTATGATGAGCTTCTTCGATAAATGGATCATACGAATCAAGCTCACGGAATAACTCGGCAGCGCGTTCGGCGATGCGATAAAAGATCTGGACGCCGACAGAGAAATTTGATCCGTAGATCAAGGCGCCGTCATTATCGGTCACTACGCGCCGAACCTCGTCTATTTTCGTTTGCCAGCCGGTTGTGCCAACAACGAGGGGCACCTCGGCACGCGCACAACTTTCGGCGTTTTTAGGAACTGCGTCCGCAATTGAAAAGTCGATCGCCACATCGCACGCAGACAAGGCGTTCACCAGATCATCGATCCTTCTGGCCGCACCCTCGATGTCGATCGTGAGCGCAATTTCGTGGCCCTGCTCGGCAGCGAGCTTCCCCACAAGCTGGCCCATCGCCCCGTATCCGATAAGTCCCAGCTTCATAACTTTTTTACGAGATCAACATACAGATCGACCGCCCTGACCAATTCGCTTTTCTTAACTTTTTCATGATCAGTGTGCGCATCCAGAATTGATCCCGGACCGATCAATAAAGGCTTCCCCCATTTGTGCAAGTAAGGAATGTCGGTCGTGAACCGGGCCAGCATCTGATCGAAACCGTCAATCGTCGATAGTCGCACGGGATCATGAACAGATTTGTAGTCCAGCGCGGCGCGTCCGGCAATTGCTTCTTCCAACCGATCCTTGACCGTCGCCGCGTCGACAGCCAAACGAAGCTGCAATGTCGCAACCGCCTCATTCGGGATGATGTTCGCGCGCGTGCCGCCGGATAACACGCCGATGTTGCACGTAGTGTCGCCAAAAACATTATCTGACGGCCATTTTACCTTCCGAATATCATCCAGAACGTCGAGTAATTTTTCAATCGCGGACTCGCCTTGCTCAGGATAAGCGGAATGCGCGGCGCGACCGGCGGCTGTGATCGACGCCTGCAGCGCACCTTTCGTGCCGCTTGCCAGGCGATTATCAGTCGGCTCGCCATTGATCAGGTATTCACATACGGCCGCCAATGGGTGTTCATTCGCCACCTTCGCTCCCGCGCTTGTAGCTTCTTCATCGATGGTAAACAGCAAACCAAAATGGCCGACGCCGGCCGCGCGGAGTTTTTCTCCGGCAGCGATCTGCGAGGCAATGATTCCTTTCGCGTCGCACGCGCCACGTCCGTAAATAAAGTCGTCGTCTTCGCTCGACGGGATGAACGGCGGCACTGTATCCATGTGCGTTGAAAGCACAACCCGCGGCTGACTTTCCGTGGTCGCGATGATGTTCGCGCGTTCGCTGCTGACATCCTGCAATTCAACTCGATAGCCGAGACGATTAAGCAACTCCGCAAGCGAGGTCCCAATCTGAAATTCGTTTCCGGTAACGGATGGAACATCTATCAGCTCGCGCGTGAGCTTCAGGACGTCAATCACGCAATGACCTCCTGGCCGGCAACACTCATAACGGGATGATCGAGCTGACTTGCAAAGCATGCTCGATGCAGGCGCGTGATCGCCTCTCGGGCTCGCTCTTCTTCAATCATAAAAGTCAGATTGACGCTCGACGCGCCCACGGAAATCATCGATACGTTGATGTCACTGATTACCGAAAAGACTCGCGCGGCAATTCCCGGCGTATTGCGCAGGCCTTCGCCAATGACTGAAATAATTGTTCGCTGCTCTACAACTTCCACGGTGCCAAGCTGTTCAAGATCGGAAAGCAGATCGGGCAGGGCGCCGGCATCATCAATTGACAGCGAAACGCTGACTTCGGAAGTAGTCACCACATCGACTGCAGTGCGGTGCCGATCAAAGACTTCGAAAAGCGCACGAAGAAAACCGTAGGCGCCTAACATACGGGCCGACGTTACCTGCACCGTGGTGATGCCGGTCTTGTGGGCTATTGCCTTGATCGTTTGCGGCGTGGCTTCCGATTCAGCGACGATCAACGTGCCCGTTTCCCTCGGCGCGCGCGAGTTGCAGACACGCACCGGAATATTCAGATCGACGGCCGGTTGAATCGTTTTCGGGTGCAGCACCTTGGCGCCGAAATAAGCCAGTTCCGCGGCTTCCTGATAGGAGAGGACCGGAATCGTTTGCGCTTCGGGCACAATCCGTGGATCAGCCGTCAACACGCCGCTGACATCCGTCCAGATTTGAATCTCGCGGGCATCGAGCGCAGCGCCCACCAGCGCGGCCGTGTAATCGGATCCGCCCCGGCCAAGCGTGGTGGTAACTCCATTGGCGGTGCTTCCGACGAAACCGCCCAGCACCGGAAGCTTCCCTGACTTTATTAATGGAAGCACTTCGGCGTTTGTGGCCTCAGTAGTTTCTGCTAACGGGGCCGCGTTGCCGTAATTGTCGTCCGTCTTCACGCAGCGACGCGCATCAACTGCTTGCGCCGGCAGGCTCTCTTTGCGGAGCACTGCGGCCAGCAACTGCGACGATATATGTTCGCCGTATGCCGCAACTTCATCCTGCAAAGGCCGATGCGTGACCGGATGGGCCGCGATGATCTCATGCAGCTGCCGAATCTCTCGTCTTGTATCAGCCACAACAGATTCGAAATCTACCCGTTCGGTATCCGCCAGCAATTGATTGGCGATTTCGAGATGGCGTTCAAGACCGCCCTCAAGCGAACGCGATGCGGCTCGGGCATCGCCACCAATAGCCTTCACGACACTTGCCAACAGCTCATTCGTAAATCCGGCGATGGCCGACACCACGACCACCCGATGCGAATCAGCTTCAGACCTGACGATCGCCGCGACCTTCCGAAAGGCACTCGCATCTTCGACGGATGTGCCGCCAAATTTCATCACGGTTGGCTTCATAGCGCGTTGGTTTGGAGTTCCGCCTTCAGGCGGCAGGTCGTCTGCTAAGCGCATATCGGCCTAACGGCGAAACTCCTAAACAAAAAAAGATCAATCACAAAGAATACGACTGACCGCGCTTCTTTGAGAAGTTTTTCGCGACGTAAAACAATTCGGCGGGAATTGGGCGCAGACTCGGACAGACCCTAAACATCATCTGTGGCCAGGGCCTCCGAAGTCTCCAGCGAGCCGTGCGATTGAGCGCTGCGACGCCAAATCAGATACGCCGGAATTCCTGTGAGCACGAGCAGATAACCAATGCCCGCCGTCAGTGGCGCTAAGTAAGCCAGATCCAGAACGACGAGTCCCGCGATAACAATGTAAATAAGAGGCACCAGCGGATAACCGAATGTGCGATAAGGACGTTCCAGCCTGGCAGCTTTCCGGCGCATGACGATCACGGCAGTCACCATCAGCGCATAAAAGATCAAATCGGCCGAGACAATGTATTCGAGCAGCTGATCGTACACGTTGCCGTAAGTCACGACCGCAGTCTTTGGATCAGTGATGGTCGTCCGAGGCAAAGTCAGAAATGCGGCCCAGAGACCCTGCACGATCAGGGCGATCGCCGGGACGCTCCGGGCATTGACGGTCCCGATGCGCTTGAAGAAGAGATTGTCGCGCGCCATCGCGTAATACACCCGCGCGCCGGCGAGAATCAGACCGTTGTTGCAACCAAACGTCGAGATCATAATCGCCACCGCCATTAGAATCGTACCGGGTCGATTGAAGACCGCCTGCATGACTGCGGTGGCGACGCTGTTTGATGGTTTCTGTATGGTGGTGAGTTGAAGCGTTCCTATATAAGCGAGGTTTGCAAGCAGATACAGACCGACGACTGTCAGGCAGCCGATTAGCAGGGCGCGTGGCAGATTCCGCCCCGGATCGCGGACCTCACTGCCCGTGAATGTCACGTTGTTCCAGGCGGATTGCGCAAACAGCGGACCGACCATCGCGAGGCCGAGCAACATCAGAAGCGCGGTTGCGCCGGTTGTGCCAATTCCGGGCCTGACGATTTGCGGATCCCACCCGTTCACCGAAGGGTGCCACCACGACGACGTGTAAGCTGCGCTGCCATGGTTCCAGCCCAGCAAAAGCCCGATCAGTATCAGGCCCGCTAGCGCGGCCGTCTTGGTGAACGTAAAAGTATTCTGAATGAACTTTCCGGTTTTTAAACCTCGCGTATTTGTCGCGGTCAAAAATAGAATCAGTAGAATCGCGACTAGTTGCGCCGTTGAGAGGCTGATTGCGTAACTGCCAAAAAGGTGTTTCGGTGTGATCAAGTAATGTGTTTCGGAAATCGCCGGCGCCAGTACGCCCATGAAGCGGGCGAAAGCCACGGAGACGGCCGCAATCGTGCCGGTCTGAATTACCAGCAGCAGCGACCAGCCGAACAGAAAGCCAAACGGCCGTCCGTATGCTTCGCGCAGAAAAACGTATTGGCCACCGGCGCGCGGCATCATGGCGGCCAATTCGGCGCAGGACAAAGCGCCGGTAATCGTCAGAACGCCGCCGAGCGCCCAGGCCACCAGCAACCATCCGGGAGCACCGACCAGGAGCGCCGACTTGGCCGAGGTAATAAAGATACCTGACCCGATCATCGAGCCGATAACGATCATCGTCGCGTCGGTCATACTCAAACCGCGAACCAGCTTTTGTGATTCAGGTTTGGTTTCGCTCATTGACGGACTTCCTCGTGATTCTCGCCGGCGGCGGTGCCTGTTACACCCTCAGAGGGTGGTAAGAATAAATCGACGGGCCGCAAAACGCTCGCCAGTCTACCTCGGAGATTAGCCCCTGAAAAGGAAAATTGTCGGGAAAAAATCAGTCAATGACGTGCGCCAGGCTCGTCTGGTGCGCCGCAAGCGAGGTCTCGCGTGAGCGTCGCTTGATTGGCAACTCAACGCTCCCGTACAATCTCAAGTTGCGTTCAGAGTCACATTTTGCCTGAGTTCGCAAAGCATTTGATCAGTCCAACTCTGACCCAAACAATCAATTATGAGTTTCGACAAAGTACTAACAAAGGTTTTCGGCAGCAGTAATGAACGTTTCCTGAAGACGATTAGACCGCTGATCGCCGAGATCAACGAATTCGAGCCGGAAGTTAAGAAGCTTTCCGATGACCAAATGCGCGAACGCACGGCTTTCTTGAAAGCGCAGATCGCTGACGCCGTCAAAGACGCGCGCGATAAAGATGATCGTAAATATCGCGAGCAGGAAGCGTTGAATGAAATTTTGCCGGAAGCTTTCGCGCTGGTGCGAGAAGCCAGCGTGCGCACGACGGGCATGCGCCATTTCGATGTGCAAATGATTGGCGGCCTGGTGCTGCATCAGGGCAAGATTGCGGAGATGCGCACCGGTGAAGGCAAGACCCTGGTTGCGACGCTTCCTGTTTACCTGAATGCGTTGACCGGTCGCGGTGTGAATGTAATCACGGTGAACGACTATCTGGCTTCGCGCGACGCTGAATGGATGGGCCAGATATATCGTTTTCTGGGTTTGACGGTTGGCTGCATCCAGAATGACATGGATGATTTCGAGCGCCAGACTGCCTACGCCGCCGACATCACCTACGGAACGAATAACGAGTTCGGCTTTGATTATCTCCGCGACAACATGAAGTTCGATCTGGCGACGTGCGTCCAGCGCGGGCACTACTACGGGGTCGTCGACGAAGTCGATTCGATCTTGATTGACGAAGCGCGCACGCCTCTGATTATCTCCGGCCCCTCAGAAGAATCAACCGACAAGTACTATCAGGCGAACGCGATTATCCCGCAGCTCGTCCGCGGCGAAGAGCTGGAAGAAGGGAAGAAGACGGGCGATTACGTAGTCGATGAAAAGAACCATTCGGCCGTGCTGACCGAAGAAGGAGTTGATAAAGCCGAACGGCTGTTGGCCGTCGGCAATCTTTACGATCCTTCGAACATGGAGTTGCTGCATTGCGTCGAGCAGGCGCTAAAGGCGCACACGCTTTACCGGCTGGATCATCAATACGTCGTGCAGGACGGCGAAGTCATCATCGTGGACGACTTTACCGGGCGTCTGATGAAGGGCCGGCGCTGGTCTGATGGTCTGCACCAGGCTGTCGAAGCCAAGGAAGGCGTGAAGATTGAACGCGAAAATCAGACCCTCGCGACGATCACCCTGCAGAATTATTTCCGGCTTTACGAAAAGCTCTCTGGTATGACCGGAACTGCAGAGACTGAGGCGGCCGAGTTTCACTCGACCTACAAGCTGGATGTAATCGTAATTCCCACGCACATGCCCATGGTGCGGAAAGATAATCCGGACGTCATTTATCGCACCCTGCCGGAAAAGTGGGACGCCGTCGTCGAAGAAATCAAAGAACGCTACGAACACGGCCAACCTGTTTTGGTCGGTACAGTTTCGGTCGAGAATTCAGAGTTGATTTCGCGCCGCCTGCAACGTGTCGCGGTGCCGCACAACGTTCTCAACGCCAAGTATCACGAACGCGAGGCCGAGATCGTCGCCCAGGCCGGCCGCAAGGGCGCTATCACGATCGCGACCAACATGGCCGGCCGCGGCACTGACATTCTGCTCGGCGGCAATCCTGATTTCATGGCGCGCGAGTTCCTGAAAGAACAGGAAGTCGATCCTGAGGAAGCGACTGAGTCGCAATGGCAAGAGGAATTCCTGAAAGCCAGGCGCATCGTCGAGTCCGAGCATCAGGAAGTAGTGTCGCTTGGCGGCTTGCATATTCTGGGCACGGAGCGGCATGAGTCGCGCCGCATCGACAATCAGCTTCGTGGACGCGCCGGCCGCCAGGGCGATCCCGGCTCGTCAAGGTTCTTTCTTTCTCTGGAAGACGATTTGATGCGCATCTTCGCGGGCGACAAGGTCAAAGCGCTGATGCAGCGCCTGGGTATGGAGCAGGGCGTGGCCATCGAATCGAAGATGGTTTCCAAGCGGATCGCTGCCGCGCAGAAATCAGTCGAAGGCCGCAACTTCGAGACCCGCAAACACCTGCTGGAATACGACGATGTAATGAACAAGCAGCGCGAAACCATCTATGGTTTGCGCCGCCAGTTGATGGAAGAGCCTGATCAGCGCGAATACCTGGTCGGCGAAACCGGAGTCGCGCGCGACCTGCTCGGGGATCTCACCAAGCAATACCTTGATCCTAACCAATCGCCGGAAGAATGGGACGTCGAAAACTATAAAGTTCAACTGCATACGATCTATGCCTTTGACGCCGATGCTGAAACAGTCGATTTTCTGGAATCCAGCAGTGAACAAATCGAAGATCTGGTCTGGGATAAGGTCAAAGCGAAATACGCCGAGAAAGAAAAGCAGATCGGCGATGAGGCGATGCGCACCTACGAACGCATCATTATGCTCAACATTATCGATGCGCAGTGGAAAGATCACCTGCTCGCGCTGGATCACTTGAAGCAGGGCATTGGCCTGGTGGGTTATGGCCAGAAGGATCCGCTGGTCGAATACAAGAAAGAAAGTTTTGACCTGTTTCAGGCGATGCTTGACCGCATCGATACGACCACGATTCGCTCGCTGTTCAATCTGCAAATTGTCGAGGAACAGCCACCTGAAGCCCTGCGGCAAAGACGCGGCCCGCGTCGTCCGCTGACTTTTACCGGCCCAAATCAGGGCGCGGCCGCAGCGGGTGAAGAGGCCGGCAAGGTGAAAACGGTCGTGCGCGACCAACCCAAGGTCGGTCGCAACGATCCCTGCCCGTGCGGTTCGGGAAAGAAATACAAGAAGTGCCACGGGGCGACGATCTAGTCCGGCAGACAATTGACCCGAGTCCGTAAAGCCAAAGAATGAGCTCAACTCCTGGCTCAACCAATCCCGTCGTCCAATCAATCATCGCCGGTAAAGCGCCGCCGACTGCTAGCATGGCTGCAGCCAGAGGGTTGTTGCCATTGCCGCAGGCTGATCTGCTCGAAGTGTTGGTGTTTCTTCGCGCGAGCGATGAAGCAGATCTGGCCAAAGCCGCGCAGGCAACGCTCGACGCGCAGGAACCGAATGACTTGCTGGCAGTAGCTAAATCAGATGAAACGGCGCCGAGCGTGCTTGGTTATTTGGCTGCCCTGCCGAATCCCATGGGAGAGATTGAGGAAGCGATCGCCGGAAATCAAAATACGCCCGATGAAGCGATCGCTTTACTGGCCCGGATCAGCAAGCGAGGTGCTTTGCTCGAGTCGATCACTTTGAATCAGCAGCGCCTGATTGCCGCGCCGGAAATCATTGACGCGATTTTGCTCAATCCGGCGCGCACCGCTGAAGCTGAACGGCGAGCGAAAGAAACGCGGCGGGAATTTTTCGAAAAAGAGCGCGGCGCCCGGCAAATCGCCCAAGAGTTGCGCGCCCGGGGAAACGGCGCCGCCGCCGAGTTCTTTGAAAGGGCGGACCTGACGACCGCCACGGGCGAGTTATCAATCGAAGATGCGTGGGCAATCGCGCAGCACATCGAAGTTTCGGACGCGGACATTGACGATTCGTGGCTCGCGCGCGAGTTCATTGAAGAAATGATGATGGAAACGCCGGAGCAGCTTACCATCAACGCTCAGGCCGTCATTAACGCCGAGAGTTTGGAGGGCGAGATTTCTCCGGAACGTATCTCATTAATTCGGCAGATCATGTTTATGACCGTCAAGGATCGCGTCAAGCTGGGAATGAAGGGCGATCGCGAGGCTCGGGGTATTTTGGTTCGCGATCCGAACAAAATTGTCGCGACCGCGGTAATAAACAATCCGCGCATCACGGAGCACGAAGTGGAAAACATTGCGGCAATGCGGACGGTTTCCGATGAAGTATTAAGGCTGATTGGGCTGAATCGCGCGTGGGCGCGCTCGTATCCGATAATCCATAACCTGGCGCGCAATCCCCGAACGCCGCTGGCCACGGCAATCCAGATTATTCCACGGATTCGCGCGAAAGATCTCCAGTCACTGTGCCAGAACCGTAATGTCTCCGAAGCGGTGCGCCGCCAGGCGTACCGGATCTCTGAGCTTCGCCTGCACGGTTAGAATTGTCACAAAGATATTGAGATTGTCTGGATTTTGCCTTGACGCAGTTAGCCGGCGAGCATATAATCCCGGTCAAGTCACCGAAAAGAACAATCTTCGAGATCACAAATTTCGGTTGATCTTTATCTTTGAAAATTTGGTTTCGGAAGTCATCGAAGGTAGAGCGCAAGTTTTACCCCGACGCGCACGCGACCGTTCCAGAGTTTAATTCAGGTCGCACGAATTTATCTCGCCCGTCCAAAAGCGCTACCTTAATTACGGGATCGGCCATAGGTGACGATTCTCAAGTCTGTGCCAGCCAGCCCTTGTATGACCCGAACCTTCCCTGAAGTTTACGCCCCGCCAGTTCCGAGATATCGGGATTGACGGGGCGCATCTCTTTTAAGATTTGCAATTTTAGATTTTTGATTTGCGATTGAATTCGCCCTATCGGCGCGGGAGGCTCCAAAATCGCAAATCAAAAATGTAAAATCCAAAATGTCTTACATCGCCAATCCCCCATCAACCTGGATTACCTGGCCGGTGATGTAACGCGCATCCTGCGACAACAGGAAGCAAGCGATGCGCGCTACCTCATCAGCTTCAGCAAAGCGACCCAGCGGGATCTGCTCCAAAATCTTTGCGCGGTAACTTTCATCAAGCGCCGTCGCCATGTCGGTCGCCACCATACCGAGGGCCAGAGCATTAACCGTTACTTTGCGACTGGCAACTTCGCGGGCCAGCGCTTTAGTCAGGCCAATCATACCTGCTTTCGACGCCGAATAATTTGATTGCCCGGCCATCCCCACCACGCCGCTAATCGAAGTGATATTCAAGATCGATCCGCCTTCTTCCTGCCGCAGCATCACGCGCAATGACGCCTTGGAGAAATTCCAGGCCCCTTTGAGATTCGTGTCCACGACCGCGTCCCAATCGTCTTCTTTCATGCGCAGGATCAAAGTATCACGAACAATGCCGGCGTTATTCACGAGAAAATCAATTCGGCTGAAGGTGTCTTTTACTTGTTTCACCATTTCCGCGGCTGCTTCGGTATTTGCTACATCGCATTGCGAAGCGATCGCGCGGGCACCTAAACTTTCAATCTCACTCTTGAGGGTGCCGGCGGCTTCTGCGCTTTTCGCGTAGTTGAAAGCAATGTCCGCCCCGCGCCGCGCAAGTTCTAAAGCGATCGCCCGCCCGATGCCGCGGGTCGCGCCGGTGACGATCGCCGCGCGCCCCGAGAAACTCTTAACCGATTCTGTTTCGTTCATGCAGCTGAAGCCTGTCGTAGGATGCCTAAGAAAAACAAAATCCGAAGAGCAAATCGATTCTCAGCATTCCAGTTTCAGCGAATTCAAGTAGGTGCGAAATTCCGTCGCCAGCTCCTGATGCTTCAAGCCAAATTCGATGGTCGCGATCAAAAACCCCAGTTTGTCGCCGGCGTCATGCCGGGTTCCTTCGAACCGTACGGCATAGAGATCTCGTTTCTTAAGCAGCGCGCACATCGCGTCCGTGATTTGAATCTCGCCGATGGCCCCCGGCGCTGTCTTCTCGAGTTCGTCAAAAATGTCAGGGGTCAAAACATAACGACCGATGATTGCCAGATTCGACGGCGCCTTTTCGGGTGCCGGTTTCTCAATCATGTTCCTGACGCGATAAACGTAGCCATCGATGTCTTCGACGTCCAGAACTCCGAAGCGAGAAATAGCCGGACCTTCGACCTCCATCGTGGCCACGACCGGAGCCTCATACTTTTCGTACACGTCGATCAATTGTTTCAACGCGGGCGTTTGCGAATCAATTATGTCGTCGCTAAGCATGACGGCGAACGGCTCATCACCCACGAGTGCCCGGGCCTGCAAAACCGCATGACCCAAACCGAGCGCCTCTCGCTGGCGGACGTAGCTTACCTGGACCATGTCAGAAATCCGGCGGACTTGCTCCAGTTCTGCTTCTTTCCCGCGTTCCCGCAAAAGCGACTCAAGCTCGAAGGAAATATCAAAGTGATCTTCGATGGCAGTCTTGCCGCGACCGGTGACGATAATTACCGATTCGATTCCCGACGCGACCGCTTCCTCGACCACGTACTGAATTAGGGGCTTGTCGACCAGCGGCAGCATCTCTTTCGGCGATGCTTTGGTCGCCGGCAGAAATCGCGTGCCCAGACCGGCGGCGGGGAAAACTGCTTTACGCACTCGCTTTGGCATTAACGTCAGATTTCAGATTTCAGATCTCAGATTTGAGAATTCCAAATTCCCGGCTGGGAATTTCCAAACTCGGCATTTCGGATTGCGGATTTCCGATTTCAATAATAGTCTTGCCTCTTTCGAGATTGCTGTCATAGCACAGAAGAAAGAGTTATCACAAATGCTCGACCTGAATTACGTGCGGGAGAACCTGGAAGCGGTGCGGGCCGCGCTGCAGCATCGCGGCATGCCTGCCAATGCGCTCGAAGATTTCGCAAAGGCCGATGCCGAACGGCGACAGGTGATTGCAGACTCAGACCGGCTCAACGCTGAACGGAACACCGCCAGCCGCGAGATCGGTGAACTGATGAAAACCGGCAAGCGTGACCAGGCCGAAAATCGCCGCGAGGCAGTGAATGCGCTCAAGGAGCAAATTGCTGAGCTGGATCAGAAACGCGCGCTCGCCGAAGCACGCATTCGCGAACTGCTTTCCACTTTGCCGAACATCCCGCACGCCAGCGTGCCGGTCGGTAAAGATGAGACGGCGAACACCGAAATTCGTCGCTGGGGCGCAAAACCCGAATTCGATTTCGAGCCGCAGGATCACCTTGATCTCGGAACGGCGCTCGGAATTCTGGATCTCGAGCGCGCGGCCAAGATCGCCGGCGCGCGATTCGCCATTCTCAACGGAGCGGGCGCGCGACTCGAACGCGCGCTTATCGATTTCATGCTCGATTTGCACACGCGCGAACATGGCTATCGCGAGACGCTGCCGCCGTTCATAGTCAATCGTGATGCGTTGTTCGGCACCGGCCAATTGCCTAAATTTGAAGAGAATCTTTTCAGGCTTGAAGACGAACGCGGACTCTATTTGGTGCCAACCGCCGAAGTGCCGGTTACCAATTACTATCGCGAAGAGATCTTGGATGCTTCACAGTTGCCGATGAAATGGGCCGCCTATACGCCCTGCTTTCGCTCGGAAGCCGGCAGTTACGGCAAGGACACGCGCGGCGTAATTCGCCAGCACCAATTCGAAAAGGTCGAGTTGGTGAAATACTCGCTGCCGGAAAATTCTTACGACGAACTTGAATCGCTGACGCGCGACGCGGAAACGGTTTTGCAGCGGCTCGGAATTCATTATCGCGTCGTCGCGCTTTCGACCGGCGATCTGGGATTCGGCAGCGCGAAGACTTATGACATCGAAGTCTGGTTGCCCTCGCAGAACACTTTCCGCGAAATCTCTTCGTGCTCGAACTGTGAAGCGTTCCAGGCGCGCCGTGCGAACATTCGCTTTCGCCGCGCGGGCGGAGCCAAACCGGAGTTTGTCCACACACTGAACGGCTCAGGTCTGGCCATTGGCCGCACCTGGATCGCGATCCTGGAAAACTACCAGCAAGCCGACGGATCTATAGTGATTCCCGAAGCGTTGCGGCCGTACATGCGCGGAATTGAACGGATCCGTTAGCTAACCTCAAATAGGACGCGAGTATCTTCAATGTCCGGCGCGATGAGCATGTCGATGCCTGAACTGGCGAAGCGTCTGGCTGCTGCAAGGGCGCGGCCGTCGCCTTGATGAATCTGTAACCATTGAGCATGTTCGATCAGCAAGGCCAATTCGACTACGCGTCCTATCGTCATCGCAAATCGCCGGGCCCCAGCCTCAAGCACTTCCTGACTTTCTTGCTTTGACTGATTCAACCAACTTTCGGTGTGGGCCAACGCCGATTTAGCGATGCGGGCGGGTTCTGCCAGACGAGGGTCGCGGACTGATTCTAAACAGCGGCTTACTTTCGCGGTCATTGCATAAAAGACTCGATTGTCATGACCCAGGGCGCGAAGCGCATCCAGTGCCAACACGTTCGTGGTTCCTTCCCAAATCGGCAACACCTGCGCGTCGCGAAGAAGCATCGGCAATCCGGTGTCTTCAACATAGCCGGCCCCGCCAAAAGCCTCGAGGGCCTCACTAACGACCGCGACGACTTGCTTGCCGGTCGTGAGTTTCATCACCGGTGTCAGCAAGCGCAGCAACAGGGCTTGCTCCTCATTGATCTCTCGCGTCTCATTAAGACCGTTTAGTTCCGCAACGAAAAACGCGAGTTGAAATGCAGCTTCGGTGTCCGCCTGCATCGTAGCGAGCGTATCCAGGTGGAGTGGTTTGTCCAAAAGCCGCCCGCCAAAGGCCATTCGTTTGCGCGCATAATCAAGAGCGAGCGCAATACTGCGACGCATCAGCGAAACAGCGCTAATACCATTCCACAAACGCGTGATGTTGAGCAGTGGCGTGATGTTGCGCACGCCGTCGGTAGTTCCCATTACGAGTTGCGCCGGAGTGCCGTCGAGAGTGAGTTCCGCAGTCGGCACTTTGCGAGTGCCAAGCTTATCCTTGAGACGATCGATCAGGATGTTGCGCAGGCGGCCGTGCTCATCGCGCAGCGCGAGATAAAAAAGAGCCAGCCCTTTGCCACCGGGCGGATTACCTTCGGGCCGTGCCAAAGTGAGCGCCACTTGCGAGTTGATGGCAGATGTGAACCACTTGCGGCCATAGAGCCGCCACCCGTCGGCATCTTGTCGCGCAATAGCTTCCGACGATCCAACGTCTGATCCGCCGGTGATTTCGGTCATCCATTGACCGCTGGTCCAAAACTCCTTTGGATTGCGGGTCGTCAGGTGCGGTACTACGCGATCGATGAGTGCCTGATTCTGAGAAACAAGCAGCGTACGGGCCGCGCCGTCAGTCATCGCCAACGGGCAACTGTAGATGTCCGTCGAAGGTGTGAAGAGATATGCGAGTGCGCATTGATGCAATCTCGAAAATCTTCCATGCTTTTGTTCGTACGCGGTTGCTACCACGCCATGCTCAACGGCGATGCGCTCTGCCGCGCGCCACAGCGGAGTTACTTCGATTTCGTCGACGCGATTTCCCCAGGCGTCCCATTGCGTAAGCTTTGGTTCATTGAGTCGATCGGCAAGCTGCTTGTCGTAAAGCTCGCTGCCGGCCAGGCGTCCCATCTCGATCAGCGACGGTTCGATTTCACGGCACACTTCAGCCGGAAGCTTGCGCGCCAGGTAGGAATGAAGAACTCGGTCGTCTTCGTACTGATTCCCGAGAGTCGGGGGCGGTTGCTGGAAAGGCATCGCGTGCGTATCGTGAACTGTGAATCACTAATCGTCAATGGCAGTAGCGATCAGTATTGGGTAGCGGTATCATCGCGCGTCTTTAATAGCTAATTCCTTGACCTGAGGAGCACATTATGCCGGACAAGAATAATTTCAACGAAGTATTTGACAGGCTAAAAGCAATCTTCAAGCCGTATGCGAAGAAAATGGACGTCGCGTCCAATACCGAGCAGTACTATCTTCTTAACACGCGGCACATCATGAAGAACAAGCAGCCGCTTTGCTTTGGTGGTGTGCGGCGCGGGAAGAATTACGTGAGCTTTTATCTGATGTCCGTTTACGCCTCGCCGGACTTGTTGAAGGGAATGTCGCCGGAATTGAAAAAGCGAATGCAGGGCAAGTCCTGTTTCAACTTTAAAGAGGTCGACAAGAAGTTATTTGGCGAGTTGGCAAAACTAACGAAAGCGGGCGCAGCAAAGTTTAATGACGGAAGATTCATCGAGAATCTGCGAAAGTTGCAAGGCTAATCCAAGTGCCTTTTCGCTATCCATTGGTTCGTCGTGTTCCACAGTGCCGTTAGGCACTTACACCACCTACCTGATCCTCAGATCAAAAGGCAACAAATACATGGGTTCGTTTTTGGCCCGGTCGAGCAATTGCGCGTAACGAAACGCGTGGCGCACGTCTGCAGGCAGCACGGACATGATGGATTCCTGCTGTCTTAGTTGCGCGCTCGCGTTGACACTTTCTTCGTCGCCGCCGCTGCTCATTAGTTGTTCGAAGAAGGTTGGCGGCTTAGGCATGATGATTCGTTGAACACCGCTACCTGCCGGAATTTTTGCGAGTTGTTTCGCTACCTCGATTGCACTGTCCAGGCCGCCATATTCGTCGACCAGGCCGCGATCTTTACCCTGTTGGCCGGTCCAGACGCGTCCCTGCCCAATGGCATCGATGTCTTTTTTGTCCCGGTTGCGGCCCTTTCCGACCTTGGTAATGAAGTCCTCATAAGTGCTGTTCAGGAACTGTTCGAATTTCTTTCGCTCTGAATCGTTGAATTTTTCTGTTTCGCGGAACATGCCGGCATTCTTTCCGCGCATGACGTACTCGTTGGTAATACCGAGCCAATCGTACAGACCTTTGACTACGGGCTTGCCGCCAACTACTCCGATTGACCCGGTAATCGTCGAAGGCTCAGCCACGATCTTGTTGGCGCCGCAGGCAATGTAATACCCGCCAGAGGCGGCCACGTCGCTCATCGAGACGACTACGGGTTTCTTTTCCTTCGCCGATTCGATGGCCCGCCAGATTATGTCTGATGCCAGGCCGGAACCGCCCGGGCTATCCACGCGCAAAACGATCGCCTTGATTGACTGATCATCGCGCGCTTCTTCAAGTGTCTTCGCGAGAGAGTCTGAGCCAATCGTCTCTTCGCCGTCGCCGCCAAACTGTGATTTTCCCGAGGTAATGTCGCCGGCAGCGTAAACAATCGCAATCTTCTCTCCCTTATTCAGGCCGAGCGACTCCTGTGATATCTGGCGATAGTCAGAACCTTTGGCGATGTGCAACTCGTCGCTGTCCTTGTAGCCAAGTCGCTTCTTCAATTCCTTTTCAACTTCGTCGTGATACAGCGCGCCGTCGATCAAGCCCGCATCTTTCGCCTGGGCGGCGTTGTAAGGCGAATTGTCGATCAACGCCTTAATATTATCTGAGGATTTGTTGCGAGCTTTGGCGATTCCATCGATGTACCGGCCATATAGATCATCCAGCAGCGAGTTGATGAATTCACGGTGGGCGTCAGTCATCTGCTTCTGCGTGAACGTGTCGCCCGCGCTCTTGTATTTTCCAATCTGATAGATGTCGGGATAGATACCGAGCTTGTCGAGCGAGCCGCGGAAGAACATCACATCGGCCGCCAGCCCGTTAATGAAAAGTTCTCCGGGCGGGGGCACAAACACTTTGTCGCAGGCAGTCGCGATGTAATAGTCCTTGTTCATGCCATATTCCAGATAGGCATAAACCGGTTTTCCCGACGCGCGAAAGTCCTGAATCGCGCCGCGAATCTCTTCAGCTTTCGCCCAGCCCGCGCTCGATTCGTCGATCTCCAGCATCACAGCGGTGATGCGCTTGTCAGTTTTCGCTTTACGAAATTGCGCCAGCAAACTACTCAACGATTGCGGCTGGCCGCCGAAGATGCGCCGAATAGGATCATCAGGAACGTAATCAGGCAGGGGGCCGGAAATGCGCAGCGCGAGCACGCTGTTGTCCCGAATCGAAGGCGGATTTCCCCGCACCAGGGTAACGACGATTGCGATTCCGAGGACCGAGATAAGCACCAAACCAATTACGATGCTGGAAATTATCACGACGACTTTGCGAGTGGTGGACATAGCCATAAAGAGTTTTTCCTGAGTTTTTTAGGGAATATAGTCGAATGTGAGTACGAGCCAGGGAGGGAAAAGGTTTAGGAAATCCAGAAGGCAGAAAGCAGAAGGCTTCTGGTTTCCGATTTCGTTCGCCTACTGCCTACTGCCTACTGCCTACTGCCTACTGCCTGCTGCCTACTGCCTGCTGCCTTTTGCACTATCCACGCACCGCCAACCACTTCATCGCCGCGATGGAACACCGTAGCTTGTCCGGGGGTGATCGCGCGTTGCGGTTCGTCAAACTTAATCCGCACCCGGTCGCTGGGAAGCGGCGTGATCGTGGCTGGCGCTGCCGTATGGCGATAACGCACACGAACTTCGGCGCGCACCGGCTCGGCGGGGTTATCAAGTGATATCCAGTTGACGCCTGTGGCGGTGAATTCATCGCTGAGCAAGCCTTCCTGATTGCCGACCACAATTCGATTATTCGGCGCATCGATTCCCAGGACGTACAAAGGTTCGGCGCCGGCGATGCCGATGCCGCGACGTTGTCCGATCGTGTAGCGGTGAATGCCTGCATGTTTGCCGATCACCTCACCGGCGGCACTGACGATTTCACCGGCGCCCGGCGCGCGATCAAGCTGGCCTTCCGCGGCCAGATACCGATCAATGAAACCTGCATAATCGCTGTCCGGAACAAAACAGATCTCCTGCGACTCTTTCTTTTCAGCGACTGCCAGCTGATTGTCGCGGGCGGCTTGGCGCGCATCGCTCTTTGACAGTTCACCAAGCGGGAACAGCGCGCGCGATAGCTGGTCCTGCGTAAGCTCCCAAAGAAAGTATGACTGGTCCTTTTGCGGATCACGACCGCGCAATAGTCGATAACGATTTGCGGTTTCGTCGAATTCCACCCGGGCGTAATGACCGGTCGCAACCTTCTCGCACCCCAGACTTGTCGCCAGGCGATCCAACGAAGCAAACTTTAGACGGCTGTTGCAGGCGACACAGGGAATCGGCGTTTCACCGCTGAGGTAACTGGTCACAAAGGGCTGCACGACATCGCGTTCGAATTCCTTCTCGAGATTCAAAACATAGAAAGGAAAACCCAACTCTTCAGCGACGCGCCGGGCGTCATACACATCATCGAGCGAGCAGCAGCGCGAAGGCAGCGGTTCGCCGTTCTCATCTACACTGATGCCGCGGCGCTGGTTCCACAACTGCATCGTAAAGCCGACCAGGTCATGGCCCTGCTCTTTTAGGATGGCCGCCGCCGCCGCCGAATCCACACCGCCCGACATTGCTACTGCTATTTTCATGTTCTCTAGTTTCAGGTTTCAGGTTTCAAGTTTCAAGTCCAAAACGGGTCAAAGCTTCAACTGTTCAGATTTGAGGCGCGTTCAATGTGAATAACTTGAAGCTTTGGCCTGTGGTTTCTGCGGATGTTAAGATTCCTAACTTGAAACCTTAAACTTGAAACTTGAAACCATTTTATGCCTGAACGCGCCATTGAAGAATATCGAATAGTTGACGAGCCGTTCTATCTGCCTGTCGATCATGAAATCGATCTGTTCGAAGCGGCCCATTCGGCGCGGCTGCCGGTTATTCTGAAAGGCCCGACCGGCTGCGGCAAAACCCGCTTTGTCGAACATATGGCGTGGCGTCTCGAGCGGCCGCTAATCACTGTCGCCTGTCACGAAGATCTCTCTTCGACCGATCTGGTTGGCCGCTTTCTGATCGAAGGCGAAGAAACCGTCTGGCATGATGGACCGCTGACTTCCGCGGTGCGCCACGGCGCGATTTGCTATCTCGACGAAGTCGTTGAGGCTCGGAAAGATACGGTGGTCATTATTCACCCGCTCACCGATCATCGCCGGCGACTGCCGATTGAAAAGCGAGGCACGATCCTCGAAGCACCTTCTGATTTCATGCTGGTGGTTTCTTACAATCCCGGTTATCAATCGATTCTGAAGGACTTGAAGCAATCCACGCGGCAAAGGTTTGTGGCGATCGATTTCGACTACCCGCCGGCGGAAATGGAGCAGGCGATCGTCGCGCGTGAAGGTGGCGTCGACGAGGGCACCGCCCGCGATCTGGTTTTGATTGGACAGAAGGTGCGCAACCTGCGCGGTCATGGATTGGAAGAGGGCGTGTCGACACGCCTGCTGATTTATGCGGCGCAATTGATCTCGCACGGCATCCCGCCGGCAACGGCGGCGCAAACCGCAATGTGCTCACCCATCACCGATGATCGCGATCTGCAAAGCAGCATCCGCGAGATCGTAACGACGGTGATCTGAACTTTAGTCCAATGTCCCGCCCAGTCTACATATTAGGCGCAGGATTCAGCCATAATTTCAACCGCGAGATGTTTCCGTTGGTTAGCGATTTTCTCGAGTAGATCCTAAGGCCACTGAACTTGGAGGAAGACTTCGCGATGTCTTTGGCTCGACCCCAGCGCCCGCATTGGAGATGTTTTTTAAGGATTGTGATTTTGTGAGTTACGCAAGTTCTCTTTAGGATGGCGATGTCTGTGTTGGCCACCTGCATTGGGCGGGTTATACTTGAGGCAAAGAGGTTTACATCAATGCGAACGAAAGTATCCGAACAAGGCGTCGTCATTCCAAAAGAGCTGCTTGAAGGTATAACGGAGGTCGATATTCGCAAGCAGAACGGGATGATTGTGGTTACGCCCGTTGGGAAAGAAGACCCCCTCTATGACATCGGCAGGAACCCAGTCAAGCTTGGGATCCCGGATGCTTCAGAGAATCTAGATGAGTACATCTACGGTGATGAATGACTCCCCTCTTCCTTGATGCCAACGTTGTAATTGCACTCGAAATCTCCGACGACCAACACCATCACGAGGCCGAAGTGTACTGGAAAACTCTTCTTGAGACGTCTTTCGCTCTGGTAACCACCTCTTATGTCCTTGATGAGATAGTGACGTTTCTCAATAGGAAACGACATCATGACAAAGCCGTGAAAGTGGGAAACAACCTGCTCAACGCCTCGCACATTCAATTGATTCATATTGATGAGCCGCTGTTCTACGAAGGCTGGCAATTCTTTGAACAACACTCGGACAAGACGTATTCGCTCACAGATTGCATTTCGTTTGTGCTCATGAAGAGACTTGGTATCTCGGAGGCGTTAACCTTCGATAAGCATTTCGGGCAATCAGGTTTTAGCAAGTTGCCATAATGTGCCGATCTATGCATCAAGAGCGAGAAAAGTTGGCAGATTCTAAGGAGAACCTATTCGGCGAAGAGCTCGACAAACAGTTGCGCTCAGTAAAGAATCCGGCTGAGCACCGAAAGATAACACGCGTGCTGCGAGAGGTAGGCAGGCTCCCGCTCGAGCACGCGCGCGCGGCGATCGAAACAAGCGCCTCAATTGCGGCAATTTCTCTGCGCGCAAGCATTGAATTTCTTCGGGCAGCGCCCGCAACGACAGAGGTGCTGGAACCTGCCGAACTGCGCGCGTGGGGCGAACTCGGCCGGCGGTTGACAATGACGGACGTAGAAGACGGCGTCGGCTTTTTCGTCACCGGCGTCAACGATTTTCACCGTGTTCCATCCAGCGCGAGACCGTTTGTCTTTCAAGTTTGCTCGCGACAGATGGTGTTGTCGCCGCAAACAGCGGCCGATACCTTCCGCGCCGCACCCTCGCTTGCCGAACAAATCAGCGATCCCGAACTGTTGCACAGAATTTATGAAGTAGCGGCTGAGATTTCGCGACGCTCAGCAAAGCATAGCGCTGAGTTTTTGAGCGCGACGCCACTGGTTATCTCCTCGTTTAGCGGCGGGCTACCGCCCGCCGGTTCCCAATCGATGGCAGGCGATAGCCCGCCTCTAAACGATTTGACGCAGGCTGCAATAACGCTGGCCGCGTCATTCGCCGAACGCGCGGGAGGCATCGCGGCCGATGTCTGGTCGTCTTTGCCAAACGCAATCGAGGGACTCGCTCCGGACACCGCACTGAAGCTGATGCGTCGGGCGGCAAATTTTCTTGAGCGCGGTGGCGGTGCTGCATTGCATGTGCTGGCCGCCGGCGGCGAAATCCTGCGCACTCAGCCCGATTGCTTTGACGATTGGATCGAACTGCTCTGGGCCGTAGCCGCGCACGGGAACGCCGGGCTCGTAGCGTTCGTTCGCGCCAGTCCCGCCTTCTTTCAGATGATTACGACGCAAACCAGCCAGGAGAAAGCGTCTGTTCTGACCCGTCGCGTGATGACCCTGACCCGCGAGGTTGCCCGGGTCGATGCCGAAAGCGCGCTCGCTTGTTTGCGATCGAGCGGAAAAGCGCTGCGCACAGTTTCGATCGAGCAGTTCGAAACCTGGGCGCGCGCCGGTTTGGTCAGTAGCGATGGACGAGCGCGGCGCAGCTATTACGCGCTTGAGACACGGACGAGCAACGAAGTGCTGCGCGTCGGCGGGGGAGGCCTGTCACTTGAAGCTGTGCAACCTTTGCTCCGCTTGTATGTCGAAGGACTAACCGGACGCGCGGTTGAGATCGTGCCCCTGGCGGCTGTCCCGGCTGAAGCACGAATTGGCGACGGCCGCACTATTCACCTTCCTTCGTTGGTCACTGAGTTCGGTGATGAAGACCTCGACTTTCGACTTTACAAAGTTCTCGCCGCGCATTCGGCGGGCCAAATCGAGTTTGGAACCTACGAGCGTGATACCGATGACTTAAGAGCGGCTTACGCAGCTCTCTCGGATCTTTATGATCCGGCCAAGCAGGATGAACGCGATGCATTCGCGCTGGACGGTTATCTCGACACGTCAGAACCGCCCGTGGGCGGTCTGACCGCTAATAATGACAAACTCCCTCCCCCTTTGGGGGAGGCTTGGAGTGAGGGGTTACACGCGACTAGTCCCTCTCCCCCTACCCTTCCCTCAAAGGGAGAGGGGAATATTAATTACCGTTCCGTCCTTAATCTGTTTCCAATTCCTACTCTGGCGCGTCGAATTTTCGGGACGATCGAAAATGGCCGCATCGACCGTCATTTGCGACAAACCTATCGCGGTTTGAATCGCGATCTCGATCTGATTCGCGAGCATCTCCGCAGCCGGCGGCCGAAGTTACTCGATCTTCCGCCCGCTCTTGTCCCTTTTGAATTGTTGTTTCAGGTTGCTCTGTTGGGCGGCGCACTTGATGACGCGCGAGAATTTTATCGCCAGGTGGTTTCTGAACTCGAAACGATCGTTGGCGAATATCTCTCAAGTGCGAAAGCCACCGTGGCGGACACCTTGATGGCGACCAGCCGTGTGTATTCTCTGTTTCGATCGATTGCCCTGGAAAACTCTGAACAGCAGGTCGAGGTACCCGATGAACTTGACCAGGAAGACGCCGGCCGCCTGTCGCAGGAGATGCTCGCCGAGCGCGACGCCCGCCGCCAGCCGCAACGCCGCGACGCGCGCGAGCTCTTTAACGCCTGGAACAGCGAGGCGGAAAGTGAATTTGACGACCTGGATGGCAGCGAGGCCTGGAGCAAGGGGGAAATGGCCGAACAGGATCTGGAAGCCGGCGAGGTTGCTTTTAATTACGACGAATGGGACCGCGAGTTGGTCGATCATCGCATCAGCTGGTGCCGGGTGGTGGAAAAGAAAGTGAAACGCGGCAGCCGCGCATTTGTCGACGAAACCCGCGAACGACACAAAGGAATGATTTCTTCTATTCGACATCAGTTTCAGTTGATGAAGCCTGAGAATCTCACCAAAGTCGCGAACGAACTTGATGGCGAGGATTACGATCTCAACGCCGTGGTTGACTACTACGTCGATCGCCAGGCGGACGGTCATCAATCCGAGCGGATTTATACCAAGCGACTACGACGTCGGCGGGATGTTGCGGTCTCATTCCTGCTGGACCAATCCTCTTCGACGGCGCGCACGATTGGCCGCCATCCGCTGCAGCCTTACACGCATCCGGGCCGCCGGATTATTGACATTGAAAAAGAAGGGCTCGTGTTGATGAGCGAGGCGCTGGAAGCCGTCGGCGATGTTTACTCGATCAATGGTTTCACTTCTGAGGGGCGGCGCAACGTAAAGTTTTATGTATTGAAGGATTTCAACGAACAGTATTCAGACGAAGTGATGCGGCGCATCGGCGGCATTACTTATCAGAACAACACGCGCCTCGGCGCCGCCATTCGCCACGCCAGCGCCAAGCTGGAAAAACAAGAGGCGCGCACGCGTCTCTTGATCGTCTTATCGGATGGGCGGCCTTACGATCACGATTACGGCGATGCTCGGTATGCGCGGGAAGACACGCGCGAGGCTTTGCGGCAGGCAAAGACCGCCGGGATCACGCCGTTCTGCATTACGATCGACAGGGAATCGGAAAGCGAGCTGCGCGACCTGTACGGCGAGATTGGCTACACGATCATCGACGACGTGCTTTCACTTCCGGAACGGCTGCCGGGAATTTACCGAAGGTTGACAACTTAAGAGAAGAATGAATTCGGCTCACAGGTCAATCAAATGTCCAAGCTGCGGGGAAATCAACTCGGCGGACAAATTTTCATGTTCTCGCTGCACTCAACCTCTCTCGACCAGACCAGAATGGTTGACAGCGCGAATCGTCGCGACAGTTGTCACGGCGTTTGGCATTCTTTTTCTCGTAATCATGGCCGTCGTTGCTATAGCCTTTAGATTCTGGCCTCTCGCCGGAATTTGTCTTGTCATGGCAATGTTGTTGATTTTCCTCGTCGGTGCGTCCAATCTATCAAAGGTCATCAAAGCATTCTCATCAATTTCCTTTAGATGGTGATGATTTGTAGCAAGAACGTTCTGCGTTATATTCTTCGTATTGTAAATTACGGAGGGGTCGCATAATTGGTAGTGCAGCGGTCTTGAAAACCGCCGCCCGAAAGGGCTTGCAGGTTCGAGTCCTGTCCCCTCCGCCATTTCTTCTTGTCTGATGAAAAATGTCTATCGCTAATTGTTCCGAATAATTCGCATTCGCGGAGGGCCTCGATATTGCGTTTTGCTGTTCTGTTTTGGGTTTTTCTTTTCGCTGGCGGCGCGGCGGCCCAGGTGCAATCTTTTGGCGAAGTCTCTTTTGCAGTTCCTGATGGATGGGAATACAGCGTTGAAGCCTCTGGAGATCATGCGACCTTTTCGACCGCTCAGAATGGTCAAGGAATCGCACTGGCTGTCTTCCGCCCCTTACGTTCCAGTGGAAATCCCGATAACGATTTTCGCGCGGCCTGGGCAAAGGATGTGCGCTCAATGCAGCCGCCCGAGCCCGTCTACGAGCATAAAAGTCTGGCTGGCTACCAGGGTCGCTACGGCAGCACGAACACTCCCGATAATAGCCACTATGTCTACTTATGTGTGCTGGAGGCCGGCGAGGACGTGATCCCGGTGCTGGTAATCACGCCGGATCGGCAGACGTTCAACAGCCTGGAACCAGTCATCTCGTTATTTGTAGAAGGCGTGCGGCAGCTTCCGCTAAAGGCACAACTTCCGAAGACTTCCATCACCATTGCCGACCTGGCCGGCGAGTGGCGCAGCAGCGGTGACAGCAGCTTGAACTACGTCACCTCGAGTGGCGCCTACGCCGGCAGCTCCACTGTGGCGCATGGCGTCAGCTACACCATTGCCGCCGATGGAAGTTACAAATCACAGTTCGCCGGGATAACAAACCGGCAGATTGTTAGGAGTAACAGCGTCGGAACCGTGGAATTAGGGCCAGGCACTATTGGTTTTCGCGAGCGTGGCGGCAAGCTCTCGCGCTATCACTTTGTTTCTTATCAGACGGCACTAAACGGCGCGACTGTGCTCACCCTGCTCGGCGACCAGTACGAAGCCAACCCCGCCAACGTCAGCTTTTACGGCGAGAAATGGGTACGCGAGCCAAGGCATTGATCTTCAATAGGCCCGACCGACACCAAACCCGTCACTCAAAAGCGCTTGAATTCTTTGAAGACCATTTGGGAGCGGAGCAAAAGGGGTGTCACTGCGGGTTCAGACGCGGAACTGTCGCTTTTTTTCTTAACTAACTCGGCCCGGCCGTTGTAAACTCTCACGCTCATAACTCGACAAAACCCTAATGATTCAGGAGGTGTGTCTTGATAAAGAAACTTGTTTGCGTTTCCGATTACATCCGGTTGCGATCGCTCGCAGTACGGTCACGTCAAGCTTACAACCAGCCACTTTCGTGCGGACTTGGGATCCTGACTACGACTTTGGCTTTGATCGTCTTGCTATTTTCCGCATCGAATTTACTCGCCCAGGATCAACCGACGATTGCCAAAGACTCGGTCCAGGTCACTGCTTTCACGCTCAGCTCCTACAAAGGGGATTTCAAAACCTTCAGTTGGGTACCCAGATTACATCTGCGCGTCAATGGACCGATTGCCAGTGGCAGTCAGATCTATGCGGAATTCACGGTGCCGGGTATGGGGCCGTGGGTAAAGTTCGACTGCAAAACTGAGGAGACGCAGGCAGGTCGTTGGTGGCAACCAGAGAGTTGTGGCGGCCGCGATGGCATTCCTGAAGACAAAGGCCTTACGTATACCGGCCAGGTAAAATTCACGATCAAGATGAGAAATGAATTGATGGGCGGCGACATGACGCTCTTCACCGGCACAGTGAAAGTGGCGAAAGTGCATTCCAACGAAACCGGCCCTAACTACGTGAATCATTTTGTTTATTACGTCGATCAGGATTGGAACCTGCCGATCGGTTACGTGTTCTATGATCGCGATGACATCGCAGGAATGAACAAGCCTTCGTTCAGCTTCGCGTTCTGGGCCCGCGGTGAATATAACTCGCCTTATGAGCCCCACCTGTTTCATAACGGCAAAGAAGTCGGCAAGATGTTTTATGAAGGCGAACAGGTTGGAAAGCCAAGCTGCGGCACTAGTGAAATCGAAGACAATCCCACGCACATCACCGACCCGCACGGCCAATTCATCTGGACCCGCTGGAAATGTAACTTCTCAACTATTCGCGCCTGGAATAAGACCGGAGAGCCGAATGAAGGCATGTTCGGGCCGATGTACTTGATGAGTGAGAATCCCGGTGATTACGAAGTTAAGATTCTCTATAACGGTCATTTGGTGCGGTCGATCAAATTCGCGGTCGACGCCGCGGGCAAAATCGTCGACAACGGCATCGCCACCAGCAACAAGCTCGGCAACAACCGCGTGATCGTGCCGGTGCAGATACTCGGTGACTCAGATGGCCAGTGGGATCGAATGGCATGGAAGAACGCGTTTTACGGTAATCCACTAACGGGATTTACGGCTGCGCCGTAGTTAGAAGGCAGAAAGCAAAAGGCAGAAAGCAGAAAGCGGTAAGCAGAAACTTCCGGTTTCCGATTTCGTTCGCCTACTGCCTACTGCAGTATCCAGCGAGCGGCAAATTACTTCCCTATAGACTTATATTGAAACGTAATTCTCGTCTCCTCATCCAAAACCAGCGGTCGCACAAAGCGATAGGACTTTCCAGTGCGCGGAACGTCAATGTGAACCGGCAGAATGCCGGCGACTCGACGCTGCAAACTAAACACGTTCGCTGAGGGGGCGTTGAGTTGCGCCTGCTGCTGCTTCCGGGCTTGTTCCTCGAGTCTGCGACTGTCGGTTTCTATGCCGCTTCCGCTTGTTACGGTTACCGTCTCAGAAACCGCTCCAGCTTCCAGTGTTGTTCCCAGCCGAACTGCGCGTGAACCGTTCACCGCAAGTTCCTGCTGCAAAGACTTGAATCCCGGCCTATCGATCCGCACTGTAGTGGCGCCCGGCTGCACATTTGAAACCACCCAGTGTCCTTCGCCATCTGATTCAGCGCTCTGGCTGACGCCAGTTTGCCTGTTTGTGACGGTGACTCTTGCGCCGGGAACCACGGCGCCTTGAGAATCGACGATGATGCCGCCGATTTGTCCTGATGACATTTTGTCAATATCAACTTCAGTCTCGGACCAGCCAACCGAATCCTTTGCGCTGTAATCGTCCGTTCCGTCCACGATGACGTTCTGGACAGCAGCCGGAAAAAGCTCTGCGGCGAGCGCATTGCCGCCGAATTGTTTTACTTCAAGTCGATCTGGCAGCGAGACTTCCCACGTCAACAGATTCACCGGAATGTCGAGCTTCGGCAAAGTCATCTCATAGGCGCCATTCTTCGCAAAGCGCGTTCCCGGACTGAGATAAACAAACGAAACTGTATAGGCGCCCGAAGCATTCAATCCCGGCCGCAGCAATGGCACGCGGTTACCATCCGTCCCCGTGACTGGTCCCACTCGTTCGCCTTCGACTTCCGCCGAAAGCAATTGCGCTCCAACTGGCAAGTCAACTTTAACGAAGGCCTGAGAATGGTTTCGCACTCGCAGCGTCACCTCAGTCAGCGATTTTCCTTCAACATTAGTCAGCGTCGTGATCGTCGCGCGCTCCGCCACTGCGGAGAGCACCGGGCTGTCGGGAAACTGCGTCCATTCGAGTTTCAGCTTTGGTGCATCGCCTGCACGACGGTTGTAACGAAACGCGGCCTGTAATGGAAAACGCACGAGCGATTTGGCAATGGGCCCCACTTCACGCACGTCCATGCGCCGCAGCCCGCCACTTTCGGTCGGCGTTAACTCCATCGAGCCCACGCCTTCCACCAACAGTTCACCGGTCTCGCGCTGCGCTCCCGCGAAAGCAAGCAACGGAGGCTCGACCTTCGTTTCCTGGTTGGCCCGTTCGAAGGCAACCAGGAACTGATGATTGCGTCGCGCGGGTTCGCGAACTTTCAGCACCAGAAAACCGGCATCCTCGGCAAAGGAATCGAGCGTGGTGCCATTCGCTTCCGTCAGCTCAAAGCCCGGCGGCAAAGGCATGCGGAATTCTGCCGCTTCACCCTGAATCACGGTCACATCACAAAGCGCGGTAATTCTTAGCTGGGAATCGCCGATGGAAACAACGCTCTCGATGTCTGAAAGAAAGCGCACTTCGCGCTGCGCGACCGGCGCCGCAATCTCTCTCGTGGTCCACCACACGCGGGCCGGCTTTCCGGGTTCGAGTGTGGCCTCAACAATCGTATGGCCATTCGAAGTCGTGCGGCTGGTTACCAGTCCGGGTTCGACGCGAACGTTAGCGTGATTGCCGGGCAGGTCCAGAGTAAGCAGCGAAGTACTGGACGCCGGAACCGGCACGATGAAAGATGCGCGTCCGGCTTCGACCGTCAGCGGCGAGGCAATGTCCAGGGAAACCGAGAACGGGCCCGGCCCATTTAGAATTGCCGCGTGCGTTTGTCCTGCCTGCGCCAGCGGCAAGGCGTTACCTGAGTGCTTCGCCTCAAGAATCGTCAGGCCGGTCGTCAGCGGAACGACTACCGGTCCTTTCTCCAAAACCGCGCCGTCGATATCGACGACGCCGATGAGCGATTGATCTTCCACTCGCAGCTTGAAAGCGGTGCGCGACAAAACGAACGGCAGCGGGACTGCTTCGTCGGTCTTTGGCTTGTGCGAAGCCAGTTCTGTCAGGCGATTGTACTCAGCCAGGGAGAGCGTGACTGTGCCGGTTGAACCAGGCGCAGGAAGCGTCGCGGTAGACCGCGAGTTTCGCTGGCCATAAGCGACGGTCGCTAACATCAGCATTAGAATGATTGTTCTTTTCATCGTTCGCCTCTCTTTCTGTCACGTTGAAAATCAAGTTCGACAACCGGTGTCTGGCTTTCACTGGTCAATTCAGATTTTAAAAAGATGGAAGGACCAAAGTGCGGGAAAGCAACGCGCAGTGGCAGGTTGCGCGCCGGCGTCGCCGCGCGTTTCGTGTCGTGTAGTTTTGAGACGAGCTGCCTGGCTGAGTCAGCGATCGCATCGGTTTGAACTGAGCTTTCAGCCACGGTTAGCGAGGCGGCGGGCGCGCCACTTGTCAGCGCGTTGGATTCCGGAGCTTCGTAAGGTACGACGCGGAACGTACCGGACATTCCTGGTGGAGCCGTCAAACGAAAAAGCGGCGGGTGATGCAACAACAAATGGGATTTCGAGATGGGCAGGTCAACTGTGAGCAGCGTTAGTTGAAACCGGCCTTTGTCATTCCATGCTTGAGTATGATCCAGATATGAAACTTCGACGACAAACGCCGGCGCCTCGTCTCCTGATTTCGTCTTCTCGAGTGGCAACAGCAGCGAACCATCAGGCGCGCGGCCCGGCCTGATCGGCCGGCCGGCTACCGAGGCACTCCACAGCGTCGCCGTCGGAGGTAGGTTGAGCTTGAGGAAATTTCGCTGATTGTTACGCACTGCAAAGCGAGATTGCACCAGCATCTTTCCGTCAGCCGTAATGAGTGCGTTATAGTCGGCTTCTTCAACGTTGGCAGTCAGGACGGCCTGCGGCGTGTAGCGAGCAATATTCAGCGAGAGTGATCGTTGCGAGCTTCCCTCCGCAGGCTGAAGCCGAAAGGCGATCAATGACGGCGATTGACGGCCCGCAATAAGTTGGCCTAACTCTGCCGCTTCGGCTTCTTCCATGCCGCTGGCTCTTCGATCTTTTATTTCGCCCGCGCCTAATACTTCGACCGCAACCCCGCCTGTCTCACGTTCAGCGGCGGGCAGTCGCAGCAAAGGGACGTCAAGATTTCCCGTTTTGGGAAGACGTAACTCGCCGATCACGATAAACCGCGCATTGGTTTGGATCGGGTCGATGAAACTCACCGTCAGCTCGCGAGCCGACGCGTCCCAATCTGCAATCATTGCCCCAGAAACCTGATTGACAGTGAATTGCTCCGGCAGTTGCACATGGATTTCCTGGGCCAGCCCTTGCAAGACTTCGAATTGAACTTCCGCATTTACCTGGGTCGAGTCTTCGCCGAGCCCTACCAGTTCAGTGACCGCACCGCGGAGCCTCAGCGGTTGGGCGGCTTTCTGATCGTCTACTTTGCGTCGCCACGCAAATGTCAGTGGTTCATTTCCGCGGCCGTTCGCAACCCAACGACTGCCGGACGTCGATTCAGAATGTTCCAACAGCAGGCCGCCGGTGATGTGCACATCAACGCCCTGCCGCGTCAATTCGATCGCCGCATGCGAGATCGCCGAGTTACTCACCGGAAGTTGAAGGATGTCTGTACCCGCAACAGTTGAGACCGGCGCGTCGATTTTCAGACTCAACACCGAGCGACCGGTCTTCGACAGTAATAGCTCGCTCGCGCCCGGTCCTTTGCCCGGCGTTTGGGTGACGAGCGTTACCTGCTTGCCGTCGAGCCTCGCTTCGCGAATCATCAAGCCCTGAGGCAGCGCCAGACGGACCCAACCTTCCTTGATTGCATCGACGGTCAGGCGCGCCTCGCCCGAGGCCAGGTCGCCATCAACTTTCAACGCGTAATCGATGCGGCTTAAGGTGGCTTCAACTGGCGGCGCGGCAGGCTCTGTCTCAGGAGGCGATCCCGCCTGCCGCAGCGCAACGTACTCAGCAACAGGCAGCACTACCCAACCTTCCGGAATCGGTGTCGTACTTTGAGCCAGTGCTGTAGAGACAGAAAAAGCGAAAACGAGGATCGCGAGCATCGTCGATATTGCCTGAGCTGCCGAAAAGGTAAGTGTTGTTGCGCGGTCATTCGGTCGTCTTCCGCGTAATGGGAATTTATCGAGTAGTTTCATGGTGCTTCTCCTACAGGAAAGTTCGTGCTTTTGGTTTAGAACGCAATTGAATCGGCGGCTTGCACTCCCTCTTTTCAAGAGCCCGAGCACACTTACAGGTGACACGGCTACCGCGAGAGTGCGCCGCTCGCTCTATTGCTCACTTTGATTTCTGACCGAGACCGGCGATCGGCCTGTTGTTTGTAAAAGCTGGTTAGACCATGCGGGGGAGCCTGCGCGAGAATTCGCCAGGTCAGCGTTATGATGCGCAGAGTTTGCGCTCAGGTAGCCTCAGAGCTTTGGAGTTGTCAGTAAGCAGGCCGGAATATCTTGGGAAACTGATTCGCTTTGAAGGAGGTCAACCCTGGTTTATATTGACTAGCTGTGTTGCTCCTTTACCTTCAGAATCCGGAAGCCATCGCCTCGCGGGCGTGGTATTACCTGAATCACAAAATCACGGTCGGCAGCATCGAGGTCTCAGTCACCTCGCTGCTTGAGGCCCTGTTAATTTTTGCGCTGGCGTTGATTCTGTCGCGCACCCTCAGCCGGCTGCTGGAACGGCGCATCGCCAAACGCGCTTATCTGGATCCGGGTCTTCGCTACACGCTCGGGCGCCTGACGCAATACCTCATTGTTGGGCTCGGGACTCTGCTGGCGCTGAAAACAGGTCTCAGTCTAGATCTGACTTCAATTGCCGTTATCTTCACTGCGCTGTCGGTCGGCATCGGCTTTGGGTTGCAATACATTGCTGCCGACATAGCTTCCGGTTTCATCTTATTGTTTGAACGCCCGATCCGCGTCGGCGATCGTATCACCATCGGAAAGGAAGAAGGTGACGTCCAGAGCATCAATTTGCGCACTACGGTGATGACCACAAACGACCGCGTCTCGGTCATCGTGCCCAATTCCAAACTTGTCCGGGATCATTTGATTAACTGGTCTTACGGCGATCCGCGCGCGCGAATTTCGATTCCCGTAGGCGTGGCGTATGGTTCGGATGTTGACCTGGTAACCAGGACCCTCTTGCAAGCGGCGGACGGAGTAGACAACGTCTTGAGCGACCCGCCGCCAAAGGTCCAATTTTTGAAATTCGCAGATTGGTCGCTCGACTTTCGTTTATTGATCTGGACAAACCGGCCCCGCCTGCACACCCAAATCCGGAGCGACATCAACTTTCGGATTGAAAAGCTTTTCCATGAAGCAGGAATCGAGATTCCATTTCCGCAGCATGAATTGCGGCTGCGCAACGGCTCGTTTCACCTCGATTCCGCGGATAACTTGCTATCAGCGAACCCTGGCGACGAGCAATCGGAAGCCTGACTGAATTTGCGATTTTAGATTTGCGATTTTTGATCGGGCTTTACGTTAAATCGCAAATCAAAAATCCAAAATCCAAAATCCGCTTTGCTCATTGCAATCATCTGCGGCGCGCGCTAGGCTACCCTCTCTGAGTGAGGACTCATTCACTATGACCCGAAGCTCCGCGCCGACGCGCGGTTCATCACGAAATGTTCTGCCTGGCAAGCGCGAAGCGATTTTGCGGGCTGCCATACGCGTCTTTGCGCGTAACGGCTATTTCAACTCGAAAGTCGCCGACATCGCGAGCGCGGCCGAGGTTGCTGATGGCACGGTCTATCTTTACTTCAAGAGCAAGGAAGAAATTCTCCATTCCATCTTCGACGCCTCGATGGACAAGGCCATCGCCGAAGCTCACAGACTCTTAGAAGACGTAACCGATCCGCGCGAGAAGTTGCGACGGGTAGCGACCATGCATCTGGAACGGCTGGGTGCGGATCGCGATCTCGCGGTCGTCTTCCAGGTTGAGTTACGAGGATCGACAAAGTTCATGGAAGAGTTTTCGGCGGCTGGCTTCGCCGAATACCTGTCTTTGATTCGCACGACGTTAGAAGAGGGACAGCGCGCCGGAGTGTTTCGCAAAGACTTGAACGCTAAGGTCATGGCGAAAATCCTTTTTGGTGCACTGGACGAAATGGCAACGAATTGGATTATTTCAAAACGGCGCTATCAACTCGAGCCCATGGCCGGTTTGGTAATGGATGTTTTTCTAAACGGAGTCGGCGCGAAGTGAGCAGTGTTGTTAACATCACAGCAGTGGAACCGCAGGCCGCGAACGCGCGTGCGCCGAGTAAAACCGATGAACCGATAACGCTCGTTGAAATATATGAGCGCGTTGCTCGCGTTCATCCGAAATCCAATACTCTGAATTTCAAAAAGGACGGCGCCTGGCATTCGATTTCTGCGCCGGAAATGGTTGACCACGCCCGCCGGATCGCATTGGGCTTGTATGCGCTGGGAATTCGCAAAGGTGATCACGTGGCGTTACTCTCCGACAGTCGCGTCGAATGGGTGCTCGCCGATCAGGGTTGTATTTTCGCCGGAGCAATCACGGTTCCCATCTATCCAACGCTCACGCCGGCACAGGTGCAATACATTCTGAGTGACTCCGGTGCTCGCCTTTTGTTTGTGTCCTCCGGCTCGAAATACCAACAGATTGAACATGAGGTGAGCGCCTCCCCGGCGATCGAACACGTCGTGTTTTTCGATTTCGAAGAATTGAAGCAGGCAAATTGCTTGAGCTTGACCGAGCTCGAAGAGCGGGGACGCAAACTCGGAGATGAGAGACGAGAACTTTCGGATGAGCTGGCCGCCGCCATCACCCCGGATGATTTGGCCACGATAATTTATACGTCCGGAACCACCGGCGAACCTAAGGGCGTGATGCTGACGCATGCGAACATGGTTTCGAACGTAATTGACTCACCGGCTGATCTCGATTTTGGAGAGAGCGATTCAGCGCTTTCGGTCCTGCCGCTGTCTCATATCCTGGAACGGCAGGCGATGAACAATTACCTGCATTACGGCATGAGTGTTTATTTTGAGGAATCGCTCGACACCATCGGCCGGGATATTCGTGAAGTGAGACCAACAGTGCTGGTTGGCGTCCCGCGTCTTTACGAAAAGGTTTATGAGCGCGCCAAAGATCGCGCTACTGCCAAAGGAAGATTGAGCCGGGCGCTGTTTTCGTGGGCCATCGACACAGGTACCGAGTGGGCCCGGCGTTCGTTCAATCGGCGCAAAGTCTCGTCCTGGCTGCAGCTGAAACACCGGGTTGCTGATCGCCTGGTGTTCAAAAAATGGCGCGAGGCAATGGGCGGACGCATCCGCCTGCTCGTTTCCGGCGGCGCGCATCTGTCGAAAGAGATTGCCTATATCTATCTCGGCGCAGGCTTGCGCATTTTGCAGGGTTATGGCCTGACAGAGACTTCACCAACGATCACGGCGGGACGATTGCACGAAGATCGGGTGGGAACCGCCGGCAAGCCCATCCGCAATGTCGAAGTACGGATCGCGCGGGACGGAGAAATTGAAACCCGTGGACCGCACGTCATGCGCGGCTACTGGAACAAGCCGGAAGAGACTCGCGCAGTGTTCACCGAAGACGGTTGGTTCAAGACAGGGGACATCGGATCGATTGATGCCGACGGGTTCCTGACGATCACCGATCGCAAGAAAGAATTGTTCAAGACATCAGGCGGCAAATATATCGCGCCGCAACCAATCGAACAGTTGATTAAGAGCTCGCGCTTTGTGAGTCAGGTGGTTTTGATCGGCAATGAGCGCAAGTTTCCTGCCGCGTTGATTGTGCCGGATTGGGAGCGAATTGAATCCTATCTAAAGCTGAAGGGAATCAAAAGCGAAACGCGGGCCGAGCTTTGTCACCATCCACGCATAATCGATTTGTTTGAACGCCAGATTGCCGCGCGCACAAACAACCTGGCGCAATACGAGAAGGTAAAGCGCATCGCTTTGCTGGATCACGAACTGACGGTCGAGGGAGGCGAATTGACACCGACTTTGAAAGTAAAGCGCCGAGTAGTAGACGAAAAATACCGGGATGTGATCGACCGAATGTATCTCGAGGCCGAGAGTGCAGGTCTGAAAAGCTCTCAACTCAATCAGAGTTAGATAGAAAATCTCCCAGGTTCATGGAAATCTCTCAGCCTAGAAAAACCTCTCCAGTCAGGAAGAGGGGGCCTGCGCTAAAGCCAAAACCAGAAAGCGGGGGTAAACCCCCCTTCCCGACCTTGAGATAATTCCGCTTGAATCGATCTTTTTGAAGTTAAATTATTTCCGAGGAAATGACGGTCTTCACCGAGCAGTCTTTTCTTCCGGAGGTATTATCTCAAACGCTCTCATTACGAGATCTGCGGCTTCCCTGGCCGCCTGTTTCAATGCATATTCCGAGTAGATCGGATTGTTGCGCGAAGAGTTTGGCGCCGACATGCCGCCGCCGCTCATCCGATAGATGCCTTGATGGGTTCGGCCTTCCGCTTTCGGCTTTCCATCGCCTGGCTCGAAGATCGTGTAGCGCAGGTAGAGTTCGTCAGGCCCTTTCTTCGGTTGCCTGGCCCCCACCGGAATATCGCTGACGACCTGTAACCAGACCACGTAAATTTCTTTTTCGGCTTTCGCTCGACGAATCGCCTCTGCCCGGCTCAGGCCGCGGGCTGATGAGCTCACACTGATTTCCGCGACATCACGCAGGCGATCAATGCAGTTGTCCAGCGCACTGTCGGCAAGGTAATACGGAATGTTGGAAAATTGATCACGATCTTCGACACTCACCAGCAGAGAAACTTTTCGCTGCGGCGGCTTCTCTGTTTTATCAGCGGACTTTGCCGAACGGCGACCGGACTGAGCCTGGGCAACGACTACGAACGTCACGGCGATCGCGAGAAACAATACTGCCGCGCGACAGCTATGACGGCGCCAATGATCAAAACCAATGTTCATGGGTTGATTGTGATTTTACCATGGAACATAAGGTTGCTCGGGCGTCTTTGGGTCCGGCAATCAGATTTTTCCAGGGCGCGCCTACCTTACGTTCCGCAGATGAAATGAATTAGACTGACAAACCGCCGGCAAGAAAATGGAAAGTCACAAGCCAAGCTTTCTGGTCATTACTGACGTGCGTGATCAGGGCCGCGATACCAGGTCATTTGATCTCATGCCTGAGGATGAAAATGGCGGGCCCGGCGTCGATTTCATTCCCGGCCAGGTCGGGATCCTGCGCGTGGATGACCAGGAGCCGGCTTACTTCGCTTTCGCCAGCGCGCCGGAAGACCGAGAAGTTGAGATTCTCGTCAAACGCAGTATCGGCGCCAGTGTTGAACTATTTGATATGAAGCCGGGTGGCCGGGTTGAATTACTCGGCGTCGCGGGCCACGGTTTCGATTTGGACGAACAGCAGGGACGTGATCTGGTTTTTGTGGCGATGGGTACGGGTGTCGCGCCATTGCGTTCCGCACTGCGACATGTGCTCCAGCGCAAGAACGATTTTGGCCGGCTCGTGGTGCTTTACGGCGCACGTACGCCTGACGATTTCTGTTATCGCGATGAAACTGAAAAGTGGGAAGAAGCGGGAGTTGAATTGCGCCAGGTGATTTCAAGACCCGATGGACACGACTGGTCCGGGCCAACGGGTTATGTTCAATCATTGCTGGATCATGTGCTGCCGGACTTAAAATCGCCGGTGGCTTTGATTTGCGGCTCGCGCGAGATGATCGAGCAGACACGTGTGCGGCTGCAGCATATGGGCTTTCCACCCGACTCGATCCTTACCAATTATTAGCGTCTGTCGAAGCGGCAGGGGACTTTGATTGCAATTGACCGCGGATCAAAGCTGTAATACTCTTGCGCTCCCACCACGAAGTTTTTCGACGTAGTTTTCGTCAACCGATTCCAGGGAGATATAAAGATGCAGCGTCCGTTCCCACGTTATTTGGGCACGTCGCTCAAGATGGTAGTTGCCGTCGTGGCAACTGCATGGGTCGTTCCCTGCACCACGAAGAGCGACCGAGCTACTGCGAGCCCTGGGCCGGGCGCGCACCGATCTCATTGCCTCTCAAAATCAGACCGACAAAGGTCAACTCGTGCCGGGGCAGACGGTCAAGAGCGAGCTGAAACGCGGAGAAAGCCATACATATAATATTGCGCTCAAGCTGGGGAGTACATAAGGGTGGCGGTAGATCAGCGGCAAAGACTTGATTTCAAAGTGGAGGCCCTTAATCCCGCCGGGGAGGTGATCGCCGATACCACCTGGGAGGCACGGGACCCGGTGAATCAATTTGGGCGGGGACTGAAGTGACCTGAAACTACGAGATCAAAATAAGTGCGCCCACGACCAAAGGATCATATGGGCCTTACGCGGTACAACTGGAAAAAGTTGCCGACTTAAGGACCGCGCCGGCGTCAGATCAAATTTATGTGAGATTCCGTCCCAAATGCTCGCACCGCTTAAGGCCGGAGTTAACAGGAGACAGGCAATCCGAGCGCTCGGAGTAACCGCGCTCATAGCCATGCCTTTAGTCACTTCAATGGTAGCACCTACGCCCGCGCAGGCCGTATCGTGTCTCAGGCCCGGCTCGGCGTGTACCACCAGCGCTCAATGCTGTAACGGGAGCTGTACCAGCGGAACCTGCAACTGAACTGGAGCTGAATTCCCAGGGAGTCATTTTCAATCACTCTGCTCAAGCAGGGTGGTTGATTATTCGGGTAGTAATTTCCGGCGCCCGGCGGAACAACGCTGCAAGCTGATAGGGAAAACGTGGCCGATTATCAAATGCTCCATTCATTTCAACTGTGGCGCGAATCGGATCGCAGCGAAAATAAATGTCTTCCAGCAGCCGCATTGGTTTCCATTTATTCGACCACAGCGAAGGCAAAGCCGTATTGCGATAGTCGGAATTAAACCAACGGCCCCATCGACGCAGCACGGCGCGCAGCAGCCAACCAGGCACGTTCGCCGCCGGTTCGTTGACCGGCGTATCATCCACGCGCGCCCCCAATAAACGATGTGCCAGTCCGAGGACGCATACTAACCAGTCCGCTCGCTTTGAATCATTCCCAAAGAACAGTTGCCAGTCAAAGTTTGCCGCCCTCGTCTCCAGGGCCAGAGCAATGTCGCAAAGCCAAAGCGGCCGCCAGGCTCCATGTCGCAGCAGGTGCAGGCAAAGAATGCGAAGATGATCTTCCGGACAAGGAAGCCGCGCTGAACTTTCCGCGACTGGAACCAGGATTGATCGGTCAAACAGTTCGGCCTCGGTCGCGTAATCAAGCGGCCCGGTTCCTTCATGAAGATCGATCCAGATTTCGCTCGTCAGACTTTGCTGCAAGAGTTCCAGTGCGGTTCGGTAGTCTTGAGCGCGAACGCATAGATCGAGATCGCCGTAGTGCCGCAGACCCGGGTCGGGATAAAGACGAGCAATGGCCCAGCCCTTAACTATCAGCGCCTCCAGCCTGGCGCTGTTCAGGGCGCGAAAAACCTGCGCGACATCATCTTCATGCACTGCAGCCTCGAGGGTTTGTTGTTTATATGCCTCGAAAAATTCTTCGTAAAACTGCGATTGGCCGGTGCGATTAAGGCGCCACCAAACCAGAGCTGCTGCTCCTGATTTGAGCAAGATGGGCGAGATTTCTTCCAATTCAACTGGCGTGAGCTGGATCGGACTCGGCTCTGCTCGCCAGCAGCTTTCAAGGGCCCTGGCCACGAGCATGCCGTGACGAGCGGTGAATGTTTTCTGAGTCATTTGGGCCGGTTCACCGGCGAGAAGTTCACCTTAATCCGTCAGCAAAAGTCGCCGGCCGATTCTATTGTGCTTGCATGGCGCGCCGCCAGTTGGCCACAGGCAGCAAGGATATCCCGGCCCCTTGGCCGCCGCACAAAAGCGTCTACCGCCTTCGATCGCAAAATCTCCTGGAATGCCGCGACGCGTTCAGCCGACGAAGGTTGATATGGCAGCGGCGCGGCGGGATTGTGCGGAATCAGATTAACTTTGGCGCGCAGTCGATGGCGATTCAGGAGATTGGCCAGCTGCCGCGCCTGTTCGTCTGAGTCGTTGACCCCATCGAGCATTACATATTCAAACGTAAACCGCTCACCAGGTCGCAAAGATTTTTCGAACTCCTTGCACGCAGAAAGTAATTCATCGATTGGCCACTTCCTGTTTATCGGCATTAGCTCGTCGCGCAACTCATCGGTAGGCGCCGCCAGCGAAATGGCAAGGTGTGGCCGCGCCGCGATCGCCGCGAGCTGGCGAATGCGCGGCACCACACCCGCGGTCGAGACGGTGATTCGGCCTGGAAGAATGTGCAGCCCGCCCGGCTCGGCTATGATCCCGATCGCTTTCAGCAAGGCATCAAAATTCAGAAAGGGCTCGCCGGCGCCCATGCCGACCAGATTTGTTCCCCGGGGCGTCTTAAATCCAACGCCGTAGGCGTCATTCAAGGCGGCAATGATCTGTTCGACAATTTCTCCAGAGGTCAAATTACGAAGCAAGCCAAGCTGCGCCGTCAGACAAAAGGTGCACTGCAATGGGCAACCGGACTGCGAAGAAAAACAGATTGTGTCGCGGCGCTCTTCGGGAATGAAAACTGTCTCTACCGGAAAGTTGTCGTGGGTCTTGAAAAGATAACGCCGGGTGCCATCGTCTGAGAGATATCTGGACTCAAGCGCGAGGGTGGAAACTACGGCCTGCTCGCCGAGTTTCGTTCGCAATTCATTCGGCAGGTCCGTCATCTCGGCAAAAGAACGTAACCGCCGTTGATGGATGCCCGCGAAAATCTGGCGCGCCCGGTAAGCGGGTTCGCCGGCTGACTGCACAAACTCAGTGAGTTCTGCGAGCGTTAGTCCTGCCAGATGTAAGCCCTGCATTTCTGATTGAAATTCTAACATCGACCGACATCGGGCGCTTAATATCAGATTTCCCGGGATCGAATCGCGAAAGATTTACCGGCGTGAATAGTTGGACTAGACTTGGAAGCTAAACGGTGTCCACGATCGCCAATGTCGAACGAAAGATTCGCCGCGTTGAAGGATTCGATGTGCGCGTGCTGCACTTGCGGGGCGCGGATGTGCGCGGAGATCGGATGGGTCTGCCGCAGTATTCGTTTCGTCACGCCGCCGACAACGACTACACGGTTGAGCGTTGGAAAGAAACGCGATTCCGTTCGTCATTTCCCGGATTTGAAGTCGATGTGTTGGATGGGCGCGGGCGGTCAATGCAGGGCAATACGAAGCTGAGCACCGTGAGGGCGAGTTATTGAGGCTGAGATCGAAAGCCGCAGGCAAAAATGCTTTCAAGCCGCCAGCAAGATGCGGGCGCCCTTTTACGCGATGCGGACGCTCCTCTATTTCTAAGGAACGATCGTAAACTTCTGCGACTGCACTAATGATTGCCCGCTGACGCGATCTTTGACTCGAACTTCAATTGAATATTCGCCCGGCGCCAGCGCCCGCGAATCAACTAACCGGGCCAAAGTTAGTCGCTGGCCTGAGTCGGTGTTACCGCGCCAGTCTTCCATCTGTTTGCCAATCTCTTTGCCGTCTTTCAGCAAAGCATATTCGACATCCACTGATGGTTTTAGCGTCGTTTGATCGATGCCCGCGTTGTAAATCTGCATGTACACGCCAATCGGCGATCCCCGGTGGAAGCTGCCGGAGACGTTCGGGATGACCTTCACATTCCCGATGGTGAACATGCCCACGGCCGGTTGATCGCCCAGGCCTTCCAATTTTACCGCCAGGACGAGTGTTGAGGTCGAAAGTTTCGTGGCATCGTATTTCGGTACCTCAAAGCCAACGTGCCGCACGCCCGTAGCGCCGGACGCCACGTCGCGAACGATCACATCGACCCGATATCGTCCGGGCAGCAATGCGACGGCCTTCTGGTAAGCGGATTTGCGTTCTTTCGCGTTGCTTAGCTCCTCAGGAGTCGCGCGCGTAATCACCGGATCTTCGAAAACTCCGGCACGCCGTCCCGAAACATGAGTGATCTTGCCGAAAATATTCAGCTGCGCCTGTTGCAACCCACCGCTGTCCTGAAAGACCAGATTTTGATTGTCAGTCTGGATCGTGAATGCGGTTACCACGCGCTCATCCGATTGCCGGAAGAAGTCTACCCGCACGTCAAAGTTGAGTGGATTGTCTTCAACGACCGGCGTGTTCACCGCTGACGCCAGGTCATTGAACCTGATCTGCGGCGGGCGACTCAAATCGGCGATCAGCTGTAAACGTGAAAAGGGACTGTCCTGCTCGCGTTGAGAATTCGGATTCCCGAACCCGCCAAGGTTCGCAATCCGGTCACCTTTGTTTGCCAGACCGAGTTCTTCAGCCAGAGTCAGGCCGGCGCCGGGAATGTTGAGCATCGCGTCCTTCTCATCAGGGTTTCGGGCAATGCGATATTCACCGCTCCCGGTCGGGTCCACGAACTCGATTTCTATTCCTGAGCCGATCCCCGGAAGATAACGATAGAACCACCTCTCGAAGGGATAGGTCGTAGTTTGACCGCCACCTTCATAGGACTCGCGCTCATACGGCCCCCCCGCCGGATGGGACTCTTTTTCGTCCGGTTTTCCATACATGATGTAAATGCGGCCGCGATCGGTTTTCCAACCGGGAATTCCCGAGGCAAAGTGTTCGTTCGCGTAGGCGATGCGTTCATAGTACTCCTCGCGATATTCATTCTCATCGGTGTCGGGATCGGGATCGCGCCGCCGCCAGAACTCTTCGATGAAACGTTCGCGCTCGTCATCGGTCTCCAGCTTCTTGAAAGCTTTTCGCTCCTCGTCCGTAATGATGTAAGCGACATCTTTCTCCAGCCAGTCTTTGTAGACTCTTTTGAGTTCGGGCTTAACATTGCGCTCTCGTTCGCGAGGATCGGGATTCTGATTGTCGTTCTTTTTCTTTTGGGCCAGCGATGGCGTAACCAGGAAAGCCAAAGCGAGCAGAACAACACTCAGGCGTGACAAACTCTTGGATGACATTAATTATTCCTCCGGAAAACTGAAGAGCACGGGTGGCGAAGCCTTGAACGCTACAAACCAATGCTTCCGATAAAAACCAAGCCAAAAAATTGGGCCGCTGTTCCCGCGTTTAATGGCGTTTCCCAATCAGGGACCTTACCAGGAGACAATGAATTCTAAGTTTGCCCCGGAACAGAGTCAAGATGCAGAAAAAACTTGAGTTAGTTGCCTCGATCCAAGCGATCAGCGCTCACAAAACCGGACTATCAAAGCCAGGATCGCGAATAACAGACCCCAGCGGCCTTCGGATGGCGATCTTCATGCCGCTCGGCGCTGGCGGCCGAAAATCCACGCCACCAGAATTGAGACCGCGTACAAGATAAACATCGGCGCCGCGAACAGCAGCATGTTGGGAACGTCATTGGTCGGCGACAAAACAGCCGCGGCGATTAGGATTACAATTATGGCGGTGCGCCAAACGCGTAGCATCCAGCCCGCGGTAACCAGGCCGATGCGCGACAGCACGTAAGTTATGGCCGGCATTTGAAAAACAACGCCCATCCCGAGCATCAATAGAATGATAAAATCGAAGTAATCGTCGGCCTTCAAGAGCAGGCGAAAATCCTGGCCCAGACCAAGCAGATACTTTGCCGCCGGCGGAAAAATGAATCTGTAAGCGGTCGTGGCTCCGGCAATAAATCCAATCGTCGAGAATCCAATGAATGGTGTCACGTACCGGCGCTCATGAGGATACAGGCCCGGGGAAACGAAGGCCCAGATTTGCCAGAGCAGAAACGGTACCGACAAAGCCAGCGCGGCGTAGAGCGATACTTTGACATAGAGAGCGAACGGCTCCAGCGCAGTCGTGACCACCATTTTGTCAGGCAAGACGTCAACGTGGGCATTTATGTCGAACGGCAGCCGGACATCTTTTGGAATCACTTCGTTGCCGGCTGAGAGCGGCTCGTCTGTGAACAGACCCACGTTTCCCTCACTGTCTTTATCAAGGCGAGCTATCACTGAAGCGCCGGCAGGGATGACCGCGGGACCCAAACTCTTCGTCTCAGGAAAAACGAAACGGATTCGATCATTGAGCTTGAGCGAGTTAAGCGCCACTGCAGACGTTGGTCCGTTCAGCCCCTTGATGCCCACTCGCTGAACTTGTGCTTCGGCGAGCGCGTGCTGGACCGGTCGCGCCAGAAAGTTATAGATCCGATCAGAAACGAACCAGCAACCCATCGCCGCGAGCAAGACAAAAACCATCGAGCGAATGAGGCGGGTGCGCAGCTCGTCGAGATGTTCAAGAAACGACATCTGGCCGCCGAGGTCTTCCTCGCCGGCGCGCGTCTTTTCACTCTCTCGAATTAACCTCAGGCTGGGCATCGGGTGTCTAATTTGGCAGGAACGACTTCAAGAATTCGATTACAACCAATCACGTTTGGTTAGAACTTGATCGGCCGGCTTCGATTCGCTGGATTCTGAATTTGTTGAATGCGGCTGCACCAGAGATGGATCGATCGCGGTCACTGAAGGCGCAATCGCGGACGACGTTGAATCCAGGGATTGTGAATCGCGCGCCGCTGCCTCGCGGGCAATTCTGATCCGTTCCGTCGCTTTGTCGAGAAGTGAATTTTCGTCTCCGGATTCGACGCCTTTTTCCAAATTTTCGATATTTACTTCGCGCTCCCAGGTCCGTTTGAAGTCTTCTGAAGCGCGACGGAACTCCGAAAGGCTTTTTCCGAGTTGGCGGCTAAGCTGGGGCAGGCGACGCGGCCCAAAGAAAATGAGCGCGGCGCCGAGAATAACTAGTAACTCGCTGCCTCCGACCGAATCCAGGATAAAAAGAAACATAAGTGTTCTACCGGCCGAGCGTAGTTTGTCCGATATTCATCGCTTTGCCTGGGCTAGATTGTAACGCGGACACCTTCGCGAGCACCAACTGCAATCGAAACTGCGTCCGCCTCGCCGGCCGTTTGACACGATCTTTCCCGTCGAGCAATCTCTTTCAAAGATGCCGCCAAAATTGGGAAACCTGCCACCGAATTCGCTCGAGCAGCTCGGTCGCACCGCGGATGCCGTTGCGGCAACTACCAAAAAGCTCGAGAAAGCCTCGCTGTTGGGCGCGTACTTTCAGGAACTTTCAGACGACGATTTGGCGCGCGCTGCACGATATTTTGCCGGACATCAGTTCGCCATGCGCGATGCACGCACGACCAACGTTGGCGGCAGCATTCTCAGCGAGGCGTTGGTGGCGGCCACCGCGCTCCCCAGCGAGGGACTGGGTGCGCGGTACGCGCGCTGGGGAGACGCCGGTGACGTGGCGTTTGAAATGTTCCTCGAGGCAAGACCTCGGAACCAACCGGCACTCACTCTCGGTGAAACCGAAAGTTTGCTGGCGCGTTTGAGTTCGACCCGCGGAAAGAAAGCAAAAACTGAATTGCTGACGGCAGTTTTGTCGCGGGCTACCGCGCTCGAAGCTAAGTATCTCGTAAAGTTGCTGGTTGGAGATCTGCGGATAGGCCTGCGCGAAGGATTGGTTGAAGACGCAATCGCGCGCGCGTTCAAGCAGCCGCTCGCTGAAGTGTCGATGGCAAACATGCTAACGGGTGACATTGGCGAGGCTGCCGCACGAGCCCGCGCCGGCGCGTTGCGCGAGGTCAGCATGCGGCTCTTTCATCCATTGAAGTTCATGCTGGCGACGCCGGCATCGGATCTTGCCGACATCACGAGAACGATGCCCGATGAATTTTTTGTCGAAGACAAGTTTGATGGCATCCGGGCGCAGGCGCATGTTCAAAATGGGCGAGTCGCAATGTATTCTCGCACGCTCGATGAGATCTCGATGCGGTTTCCTGAATTGCATGACCCGCTCCGCTCTCTGGCGACGGACGCGATCATCGATGGCGAAATTATCACGGCGCGCGGTGAAGAGATTTTGCCCTTCAGCGATCTGCAAAAACGGCTCGGGCGCAAGCACGTTAGCGCAGAGCTATTAGCAAGCGCTCCCGTAGTTTTCGTGGCCTGGGATCTTTTGTACGCGACCGGTCGAGTTCTGATTAACGAGCCACTGCAAGCCCGCCGCGCACAGCTTGAAGCAGTAATCAGCGCGCGCGTTCCTTTCGGAATAGTGCGGTTGTCTCTGGCAAAGAAGTTCTCCGACGTGGCCGCGCTTGATGATGAATTCGATGCGGCGCGGGCGCGCGGCAACGAAGGATTGATGATCAAGGACCCGGCCTCTTTCTACAAACCGGGCCGGCGTGGCCGCGAATGGCTGAAACTTAAGAAGGCACTGGCAACACTCGATGTCGTCGTTACCACCGTTGAGCTCGGTCATGGGAAACGGCGCAGCGTGCTTTCGGATTACACCTTCGCAGTCCGGCGTTCCGAAACCGAGGACGAGCTGCTCAACATCGGCAAGGCCTATTCCGGTTTGACTGACGCGGAAATCGCCGAGATGACCGAATGGTTTCGCGCGCACACAATTCAGGAGTTTGCTCACGGACGCGTGCGCGTGGTCGAGCCGAAAATCGTGATCGAAGTGGCATTCGATCGCGTCCAACCTTCAAACCGTCACAAGAGCGGCTATGCGCTACGCTTTCCCCGTATCGTGCGTTTGCGTCCGGACAAGAGCGTTGATGAGATTGATACGCTCGAGAGCGTGCGCAACCTGGCTGAAAGAAGTTGAATCCCAGCTGCATGAGCGGGGGTAAACCACCCTTCCTGACCTTGAGACTTTCCTGGTGGTCCCAAACAGCTCCGCCTTGAAAGGCTTTCCAGCAGGATGTAGAGGTCAACTCAATAACCTCAGGGTCAGGAAGGTGGGCTTACCACCGCAGTCTCTCCTCTTACTGCTTACTGCTCACTCCTTCCGCCACCCTCCCTCACGGTCGGGTTTCTGCCGCTTACGGGCGGAGGCGCGGACGTCCTGATTTTGTGCGAAGCATCCGATCACTTATTATCTGCACTCTAAGCCGAGGACGAGTTAGCGTACTGCGGAGAACGTGTCCCTGTTTCTCAACGTCAAACTACTTATGAATCAAAAAACGATTATCACTGCCACTCTGTTTTCACTTTTCGTCGCTTTCGCAGCGCCTGCTCAATCGACCCGTCGCGGTCCGGCGCAAAGACCAGGTCCGAAACCGACGCCGGCGGCAACTACAAAACCGATTGACCCACCGGCACCGCCATCGCCCGCGCCCAGCGCGCTGTTGGCGGTCGTTAACGACACACAGATAACCGCCGCGGACATCGAGTCGCAAATCAACACCGTGATCCTCAACGACTCGGATCCTTATCTGCGCGCCTTCTACGCCGATCGCGAAAAGGAGATTAAGGAAGCCCGACAGCGCGCCGTTGACGCTCGCATAAATTCAATGCTCATCGCGTCCGAGGCAAAGAAACGCGGCCTGGCGACTGACGAATATGTGGCTCGCGAGATTGACAGCAAGATCGCGCCCCCGTCAGAAGCGGAGATTGTCGCGACTTACAACTCGAATCGGGCGCAAATGGGTAACACTGATTTGGAAAAGGTCCGGCCAGACATCATAAAGTTTCTGCGTGGGCAAAAGCGGCAGGAGCTTTATCCGGCAATGATCAATCGGCTGAAAATGACAAATACAGTCGTCAAACACGCGGACGTGAATGCGCCGAATCTCGCCCCGGGGACCGTTTTGGCGGCGGTCAATGGCCAGCCCATCAGAATTGAAACAATCAACGAACGGATGAAGGCTTATGTGTATCAGCTGGAAACGCAAATCTATGACGCGCAAAAACAAGCGCTGGATCGCCGCATCAACGATCTGCTGTTAACTGCTGAAGCCAACAAGCGGAATGTCGGTTCAGAAGTGATCATGCGCACGGAGATTACCGACAAACTCAAGCCGCCTACCGAGGCTGAGATTTCCAAATTCTATGATGAGAACAAGGCACGCATCGGTGACGACTTAGCGGCCGCGCGCGTGAGCATTGTCAGCTATCTTCAGGATCAGCAGCAGCAAACTCTGGAAACGGCGCTGGCTGAGAGATTGCGCGCCGGCGCCAGAGTGAAAATATTTTTGAAGGAGCCAGTGCCGCCGGTAATGAACGTAAGCCCGGCAAACAGCCCCGCGCGCGGCGATGTTAACGCGGCGGTAATGGTCATCGAATTCACCGACTTTCAATGCTCGGCCTGCGGCGCAATGTATCCGGTGATGGAAAGCGTTTTGAAGCCGTATGGCAGTCGGGTCCGTTTTGTAGTTCGAGATTTCCCCCTGACTGTGCTGCACGCTAATGCTTTTCGCGCCGCCCAGGCGGCCGCAGCTGCGAATGCCCAGGGAAAATTCTGGGAGTACATCGATCTGCTTTTCAAGAATCAGAATTCTCTCGATGCCGACGCCTTGAAAAACTTTGCGACCCAGGTCGGGCTGGATCGGAAACGTTTCGATGCGGAATTTGAAAGCGGAAAATATGACGCCGAGATTCGCCGCGACATGGAAGATGGCGAGCTGCTGGGAATTGAAGGAACCCCGACCTTCTATATCAACGGCGTGATGCTGACCACCGCTGAATACAGCGCCGATGGTGTACGAGCTGCAATTGAGAGAGCGTTCGCGAAAGCACCGAAGCGGACGCCGTAAGGAACACGCCTGACTATTTGCCCAGATTCTTAAACGCTTCTTCGATTATCTTATCCAGGGCGAGTTTCCAGTCGTTATCCTCTTTTACGAAATAAAGTTTTTCCCACTTCTTCGTATCAGCGTCGAGAACTTCGAGCGTCGCGTTGGCGCCTTCGATCTTTTCATTCCGCGTCTCCGGAATGTTCGCAGCTTTGAAAGTCGGGTTGTCGAAACCTTCCTTCAGCGAGTCGTCAACTGATTTGTTCTGTTCCTTCGCGGCTTTCTCAAGCATGTCCAGCGAATTCTTCGACAGGGTCTTCTTGATGGCCGGCACATCCTTGTTTTTCTGCGCCTCGTAAAAAGCCTTAAAGGTTGCCGTCGGCGAAGAACCAAAACTCAGGCTCTTGCAAGCTAAAACGCCTAATACGAGCAGCGACAATGCGAGCAGCATTGTGCCGGAAGATTTTGTCTTCATGTTGTCTCCTCTAAGTCGGCCGCCACGCTTAAGGTCAAGATATTAAGGTGACGCTTTTTTGTGCGTCAGAATGTTGCAGGCATCCTCGGCGCCCGCGATGTCGATGGCGACGTTGCCTTCGTCGATGTGTCGAATGATGCCGTCTTTGTCGATCACAAATGTCGCGCGATTGCCATAACCACCGTCTTCGTTAAAGATGCCATAGTCTTTCACCACCGTGTGCTTGATATCGCTCAGCAGCGGGAAGGTGACTCCGATCTGTTTGCCAAATTCTGCATTGGCATAAGGGCTGTCAACACTGATCCCGAAAACCTGAGTGTCGGTAGCTTCGAATTTGGCGATATCAGCCTGATACGCCTTCATTTCCTTCGTTCAACCACCGGTGAACGCGAAAACGTAAAAGGCAAGCACCACATTCTTTTTGCCCTTGAAATCGCTGAGCTTGTAGCGCACACGTCTGCCCTCCGCGCCGGCGATAGTGCTCGGCAAAGTGAAGTCGGGCGCCTTATCGCCGACTCTCAAAGTCGTATGCGGCGGAGTTGGCCTTTGAGGATTTGCGGGCGCTCCCTGGGCCATCGCCATGATAGGCATCGCCAGCAACGCGAACAGTCCGACGGCTTTTTTGATCATCGATCCATCTCCTTCGGTTGGTCTCGGAAGCGTCGAGAGTTTACCTCTTACTTCGAACGGTGGCAATGAATTGACGCCCGGCAAGTGTTGTTTTAATGTTTACGCGCGGCAACCACCAGATCCGAATCCGTCGCGCGCAGGCGCGCCATTCGGAACCAATTCCACACCGGAGGTCCAATTATGTTTCGCGCACGCCTGACTCTATCGCTGCTGTTACTTACAGCTGTTGCGCTCTGTTATCAAACCGGTTTCGTCACGTCGGCGCAGCGCATGCTGGCGCCGCCGAAAACCCGCATTGATAACGTTAAGGAAAACCTTCACGGAGTCGAGATCTCCGATCCGTATCGCTGGCTTGAAGACCAGGACAGTCCCGAAACGCGCGCCTGGATCAACGAGCAGAACCAGTATTCGCAAACGGTGCTCAGCACCTTGCCCGGGCGCGATGCGATTCATAAACGGCTGGAACAGCTGCTGAAGATCGACACGATTGGAATCCCTTCGGCGCGCGGCGATCGCTACTTTTACAGCAAGCGGCTGGCGACGCAGAACCAGTCGGTCATCTACGTGCGCGCAGGTCTCAGCGGCAAAGAAGAAGTGCTGATCGATCCGAATCAGATGAGCGCGGACCAAACCACTTCTGCCGGCGTGGTGGACATTACTGAAGATGGCAAGTGGCTCGCCTACGGCATTCGCCAGGGCGGCAAAGACGAAACGACGATTCATTTTCTCGATGTCGATGCGCGCAAGGATCTGCCGGAGCAAATGACGGAAGCCCGCTATTCCGGTATTCAGATTCTGCCCAACAAGAGCGGCGTTTATTATTCGAAATCAATCTATCCTGCTGGAGAGAAGCAAACGGTCTCCCGCGTTTACTATCACGCGATAGGCACGGACCAGTCGCAGGACAAAATGATCTTCGGCGAAGGCTATGGCCCCACCGACATCATTAGTCCGGACCTTTCGCTCGATGGCCATTATCTCCTGATTTACGTTTCTCACGGAGCGAGCGGCGATAACACTGATGTCTTCATGAAAGACACCAGGAGTGACAGCGCGATTACGCCGATCGTGCAGGATTTGAAATCCACGTTTACCGGAGAGATTGTCGGTGACCATTTTTATGTGCTGACCAATTTCAAAGCACCCAACCGCCGGATCATCGATATCGATTTGCGCACCCCGGCGCAGGACAGCTGGCGCGAAATAATTCCCGAAGGCCAGTCGGTGATCAACACCTTTTCGATCGTGGGCGGCAGGATCTTCGTGAACTATCTGGAAAACGTCAGCAGCAAGGTCAAGGTTTATGGCATGACGGGAAAGTTCGTGCGCGACATTCCGTTTCCGACGATCGGCACGGCGGGAGGCATGGCGGGCCGGCCCGATCGCGATGAAGGCTTCTATAGTTTCAGCTCGTTTGCGCAGCCCTCGACGATCTATCGCTATTCCGCGGCCAGCGGAAAACAAGAAGTGTGGGCGCGCCTCAACGTGCCGGTCAATAGTGCGGAGATCGAAACAAAGCAGGTTTGGTATCCATCGAAAGACGGTACGAAGATCCCAATGTTCCTGGTTTATAAGAAAGGAATGAAGCTGGATGGAAACCGTCCCGTGTTCCTGACTGGTTATGGCGGCTTTAATCTGCGACAGACGCCGGGCTTTTCATCAACAGCAGCGCTTTGGGCCGAGCACGGCGGCGTGTTTGCTTCGCCGAACCTGCGCGGCGGCGGCGAGTTCGGCGAGAAATGGCATCTCGCCGGAATGTTTGGAAACAAGCAGAACGTCTTTGATGATTTCATCGGCGCGGCTGAGTGGCTAATCAAGAACAACTACACGAATCCAAAGAAGCTGGCCATCTCCGGCGGATCGAACGGCGGATTGTTGGTTGGCGCGGCGCTGACACAGCGCCCCGATCTTTACCAGGCGGTTGTGTGCGCTTATCCGCTTTTGGACATGGTTCGCTATCACAAATTCCTGGTCGCGCGCTACTGGGTCACCGAGTACGGTTCGTCCGACGATCCTGATCAGTTCAAGTACATCTATGCATACTCGCCATATCACCACGTCAAGCAGGGAACGAAGTATCCGGCCGTGTTACTGATCACGGGCGATTCAGACACGCGTGTTGCGCCGCTGCACGCGCGCAAAATGACGGCGCTCCTGCAGGCGGCCACCGGATCGGATCGTCCGATCATCCTGCATTACGATACCAAGGCGGGCCATTCGGGTGGTTTGCCGGTCAGCAAACAGATAGACGATGCGACCGACACGTTGAGTTTCCTGTTCTGGCAGCTGGGCGTGACGCCGTAAGCGGTTTCGAACTGAAGTAATGATTATCAAAGAAGGCTGCATGAAATTCCGCAGGCCGGGAAGCCGTAGACTCGTATCACTGGCTCTCCTCGTCATCGCCTCGGTTGTTTGCCGGGGGCAGGATGTACCTCGGAAAATTCCGAACTGCCAGGCGCTACCTTCTTCATCCTCTACCGTCCAAATCACATCCAAAGTTCGCGGTGAATTTCTTAAAAATGGGAAGACGCTCATTCAGGACATCTATCTACGGGCGCAGGATGGATCGCAGACCCGCGCGTTTCTGATAAAGCCTAACAAGCCGGCCGCAAAGCAGGGAGGCGCGGCGTTCTTTGTACATCTGCTCGGCGCGCCTCCGGATAATGATCGAACAGAGTTTTTCGAAGATGCCATTGAGCTTGCCGACAGCAACGTAACTTCGCTGCTGGTCGAAGCACCCTGGGCTGATCCGGAATGGTTTTCGGCGCGAAAACTGGAAGAGGATTTGCCGAATGTGTTGAAGTACGTTTCTCAGCTGGAAGGTCAATTCAAACTCCTGCTTGCCCAATCAAAGGCCCCGCCTGAAAAGGTAGCATTCGTAGGACACGATTTTGGAGCGATGTATGGCGCGCTCATGCTGAAAAATCAGGACTCAATACGTCACGCGGTGATTATGGCGGCCGTGCCTGATTTTGCCGACTGGTTCCTGCTTGGCCAGAAACTTTCAAACCCCCAGGAACAGCAATACCGGCAGAGGGTGCAGGCCATCGCTCCGTCCCGATACTTGCGTTGTGCGCCGAAGCTGGATGTTCTTTTCCAGTTTGCCCAGACTGACAGATTTGTCAGCCGCAAGCAGGCTAATGACTTTATCGAAAGCGCGCCCGCCGAAAAAGAGGTTCTTTGGTATACGAGCGGTCATGAGCTGCAGGAGCCTTCGCGGAAAGATCGAATCGCCTGGCTAAAACAGCGGATTGGATCTGCGACCGTTCCCTAATAAGTCGCGCCCTGCATCCGTGGAAACCTCCCCATTTCCACAATTTCCGATCCCTCTTAAACTTGGTTTTCCGCGAAAACACGCATAAAACCGCCCATTTTTGTTATAACAGGCGCGTCGACAACCCCCAACCCCCCAAACCTCAAGAATTCCTCAAGTCTTCTCCGGATAATCCTGCGTGTCCCAAATTAGCGCCCTGGATCCGGGCCGTAAATCTCAGAAGAACTCACACGGGGTGAATGGATGAACAAAGGGGAAGCACAGCTAATCAACGAAAAAATTGTCGTGCCCGACGAACTCCCAAGGGTGTCTCGCACACGCTTGTTGAAGATGTTGGATAACAATTTGACGGCATACAACGCGACGATCATCAACGGCCGCGCCGGCACCGGAAAGACGACGCTGGCGGCTGACTTTGCGCGACACACGCGACGGCCGGTGTCGTGGTACAAGGTCGACGCCGCGGACCGGGACCTGCAGATCTTTTACGAATATCTATTAGCGAGTATCAGATTACAGCGGCCGATGATTAATCAGAGTGGCTTGTCGCATTTGGCGGAAACGGTCGGCGCCGATAACGCTCCGCTGCTTGCCGAGGCGCTCGTGTTTCAGTTGAGCGAGACCAAAGACGAACCATTGCTGATCGTCATTGAAGACCTGCACCTGATTTACGACGCCGAGTGGCTGGTGCCATTTTTTCGCCGCCTGCTCCCGTTGCTTCCGGCAGAAGTGCACCTGTTGATTTCGTGCCGCAGTTTGCCGCCGGCGCCCTTATGGCGTTTGCGTTCAAAACAGATGCTTCGTGTATTGGACGAAGAAGAGTTCGCCTTTTCTCTCGATGAAGCGATCGAGTTATTCCAGACCTATGGCCTTGGTGAAGAGCATGCACATGCTGCGCTAATACAAACGGGCGGGCGGGCGGCAACGATCGCGAGTTTCGCGGCGACGCCGGGCCGCGCCGGACTTGCGGTGGCCGACAGCCTGTTGGCATTGAAGCCTTCGCGATTGAAAACAATGATTCCGGTCCAGGATTGTCAGACTTAATGAATTAATTCTCGCCACGGATGTCACTGCCAAGCGAACCCCGCGCTCGAGCTGCCCGCGCCTTTCGGGGCGCGCCGGCGTCAACCTCCGTCATCATTGATAGAACTCGCGCTTTTGGCTGTGCTACTCTCCGCGGCAGTCTCAAAGAATTCTTGCTGGGAAACCGATCGATGGCCAGGCAGCCACGAAGACCCGTAACCACAAATGCGGCATCTGCGCCGGAGTTCGCGCCGACCGGCACATTTTTTCTGCGCACCAAGCTGCTGCCGCCGCGGCCTGCGCCCGAGATGCTTTCGCGGCCACGCCTGATTGAACGCCTGCGCGCCAATCTCGGGCTTCCGGTCACCCTGGTAACGGCAAATGCCGGTTCGGGCAAGACTACCCTGGTGGCCGATTTTCTCCGCGAACAAAATCAACCTTACGTCTGGTATCAACTCGATCGCACTGATGCTGATCCAACCGTGTTTCTGGGTTATCTCGCCTACGGCGTCCGCCAGCAGATCCCGCATTTCGGCGAGACCATGTTCGCCTACTTACAACAAGCGAACGAGATGGCGCAACAATCCGAGCGCGCGGTCGATGTCTTACTGAACGAGATTCTGGAAGGTGTCGAGCAGCAAATGATCGTCGTGCTCGACGACTATCATCATCTGGGCGCGGACACGCCGGTGCACTCAGTGGTCGATCGTTTCATTGCTTACCTTCCGGACGTAATTCACGTGATCATCATCTCGCGCGACATTCCGCCGCTGACTTTGGCGCGGCTGCGCTCTCAGGATTCGCTGGCAATTATCGATCGCGCCGACTTGCTGTTCACTGACGAAGAGACACAGGAACTGTTTCGCAAAGTTTTCGGTCTTAAACTCTCGGCCGAACAATTGCGCGAATATGGCGAACGTACTCATGGATGGATCACGGCGCTGCAACTCGTCCGCCAGGTCGCGCAGAGACAAATTGCCACGAGCCCGGGTGAGAAGAAAACGCCCGATCCGCTCGCGGTGTTGCGGCAATCCGAGCGCGACATTTTTGAATATTTTGCCGAAGAAGTACTGGCCGCAGAATCTTACGAGGTCCAGCAATATCTGATGCGCATTGCCTTGCTCGATCGAATCGAAGTCGAGATTTGCGGGCAGCTTTATCCTCAGGTCAGAAGTGCCGCCGTGTTGCCCGCATTGGTACGCGGAAATGTTTTTATGACCGTCGCCAGCGACGCCCGCGGCGAAGAATATCGCCTGCATCCGCTTTTTCAGAGTTTTCTGCATCGACGTTTGCGCACGGAAGTCGGCTTTGCCGGCGTCGTCGCGGAACACGCGCGATTGGCGCAATTCTTTCTCGAGCACCAGGCCTGGGAGCAGGCAGTGAGTCATCTCTTGGAAGCGGAAGCTTACGATCGAGCTGCCGAAATAATTGCCCAACACGGGAGCGCCTGGATTGCGTCAGGAAAGCTTGGCTCGCTGGCGTTACTGGCCGAAGCATTACCGGCCGGCAGTTTGGACGCGCACCCGCGGGCGCTGGCTAATCGCGCAGAAGTGGCGCGCCTGCGTGGCGAGTTTGACGCGGCGCAGAATTTATTTCGGCGCGCGGCGACAGCGCTGCATGAAAAAGATGATCGGGAAGGAGAGGCCGAAGCGCTGCACTCATTAGCGTCCATCGCGCGACGCCGGGGTGATTATGCGGCCGCGTTTGCTTATCTGGATCGCGCGGTCGAACTGACTGAGCCATCGTCACTCGTGCGTACAAAATGCGGTAACACCCGCGGATTATGTTTCGTTACGAAGGGCGAATGGATCGCGGCCGAACGCGAATTTCGCATGGCGTTGCAGTCAGCCGAAGAACAACATGACGCGCACCATGTTCGTTTGATTACCCATAACCTCGGGTTGCCGGCGATGATGCGCGGCGATTTTCTGGAAGCGCTTCGCTGGTTGCGCCGGATGATCAGAACCAATACCGGCGAACCACCCATTCCGCAGGAGACGATGGCCTACCTCAACATCGCTCGCTGCCATCTGTATCGGGGCGAAATGGATGACTGCGAAAAGCATCTCGACTCAGCTCTGGAGCGATGTCAGTTATTCAATCTGGTAGGTCAACGAGGCGAAACTTTCGAAGCTTACGGGAACCTTTATCGGGAACGCGGCGAGCTGTCTCGCGCCGCTGAATTCTATGAACGCGCGACGAGATCCTACGGCGATGCCGGAATTGATGTGGCGCGGGTAGAGCTGTTGGAAGAACAGGCGCTGCTGAGTTTGAAGGCCGGCGATCCGGCCCGGGCCCGCGCGCAAATCGATCGCCTGCTGGAATTTCGCCCGGCCGGCAAAGATGATTTGAGTTTTTTCACCGCCACCCTGGCGCGGGCGAGAATCATGCTGGCGCAAAATGAATTTGCCGCCGCGCGTGAGCAACTGGAACCGGCGCTCAATTATTTTCATCAGAACGGTCTTTATTATTATGAAGCGCAGACTTGCATGGCGCTGGCAACCTGTAATCTACAGTCCGGTTTGGAGCCGCAAGTGCTTGAACAGTTGCGGCGGGCGCTCGATTTGGCCGCGCGTTACGATTATGAGTACTGGCTGCGCCAGGAAGTAACTCATCATCCCGATCTTTTTGTTTCTGAGGATGCTCGCGATTTGCTGCCTCCGGATCTGCGAGAACAGCCAGCGGCAGTCACCGAAGTCATCGAGCCTGAGCGGTTGCCGGCGATCGTGCTGACAACAACGCCGCTCGTCGATCTGACGATTAATATGCTGGGACCAGTGGAGATAGTTCGCGATCCGGCCCGGCCACTCGCGGGCGATGCTTGGACCACGCGGCGCGCGCGCGACATTTTGTGCTTTATTGCTTCGCGGCGGCATCATCGCGTTCCCAAGGACGCCATCATCGACACCTTTTGGGGCGAGTCGGATATGGAAATTGTCGAAAAGAATTTTCATCCTACGGTTTCGCACATCCGCAAGGCATTGAACAGCAACCAGGCGCTCAAGCAGAATTTTCTGGTCTATCGGGATGGCGATTACCAGCTCAGTTCGGAGTTTTCGTACCGCATAGACACTGAAGAGTTCGAGCAGCTGATCGGCGAAGGAGAAACGGCGCGCCGCGAACGCGACTTTGATCGGTGCATCGATCGGTACGAGCAAGCGATCGCGCTTTATCGTGACGAGTTCATGCAGGGAAGCTATGAAGGGTGGGTCGATGAGCAGCGCACCTATTATCGCGAACAATATTTACGCATGCTCGAGGCGCTGGCGGCCGTCGCGGAGAAGAAGCAGGAGTGGACGCGGTCGATGGATTTGGCGCAACGCATTTTGCACGAGGATCAATTTCGCGAGGACATTCATTGTTTGGTGATGCGCGCGCAAGCTGCGCTTGGGAATCGCATGGCCGTGAAGGAACAATACGAGATGCTCCGAACCGTTTTGAAGAAGGAGCTGGGGGTCGAACCGGCAATGCAAACCCAGAAAACCTATCGGGAATTAGTGGGACATTGATAGGTTTTACTAAGAATTTTTGAGAGAAAAGTGCCTGAAAAACCAAGAACGAAATTGCAAGAGTCATGCAACAAATGGTGCAAATTGGTGACCTAGAATTCGCGAGTCATCTCAGTTTTCGCACCCCCCCAACTCGCGTTATCAAGCCGCTGTCTCTGACCCGACTGTGGCGATGGCTTGGACTCGATGAATCGGATCGCACTTAAGAACATTTATCGGCTGACCGCGCTGGCATTGAGCTGTTTGCTAAGCTCTGTTCCGGCATTAGCAGGCATCACCATCGTGGGGTCGAATGGGATCACCGTCAGCGGCGCCGACGGCATCGTCTATAACGGAACCTCCGGGATTACCGTGAGCGGTGCGGATGGCGTTTTGGCGTTCGGACCTAACGGTATCACCGTGAGCGGCGCCGACGGCATCACCGCGTCGGGCGCCGATGGGATTACGGTTAGCGGCGCCGACGGCATCACCGCGTCGGGCGCAGACTCAACCACGATTACGCGCGCCGATGGAATCACCGTCAGCGGGGCTGACGGCATCACGATCAGCGGCGCGGACGGATCGCAGTACCAGGCTGATTCAGTAGTTGTCAGAAATCCAACCGGCATCACCGTGAGCGGCGCTGACAACGTGATTGCCACAGGTGTCAACGGCATTACGGCGAGTGGCGCAGACACCCGAGACCTTGCTCACGCTGACGGCATCACGGCAAGCGGCGCAGACAACACTCTTACCATTAACAGCACCGACGGCATCACTGTTTCCGGAGCCGACGGGACGATTTTCTCGATGGCGCCGACCGCCTTAACGATCACCGGAGTCAATGGCATCACCGTGAGCGGGGCCGACGGCATTACGATCAGCGGCGCAGACAATTTTGTTCAGACCGGAGTCAACTCGCTGATTTCAATTCTTAATGGATCTCTCGCCCCGACTGGATTGCAGAGCGTTGATCCCGAATTCTCGGTTCTGCTTGATCGCCTGACTGATGACAGCAACATTGATGCAGTCATCATCTATTATCACCTCCCCAATGATTCCGACATCGCAGATCTTCAGCGCGTTGGCGTGCTGGGCGGTACTCGTTATCACGCTTTGCCAATGATTGCGATTACGGCCTCCAAAGGCCAGATCGCGGCGATCTCTCATTTCCCGTCAGTGCGATCGATTTACGGTAACCGGACCCTGCAGTGGAATCTCGAACCGGCGGCGCGCTCAGTGACCACAGTCGATCGTGTGTCCCGTAATTCAGATCTGACCAGGGCTAATCATGGACTGCCGGTTAGCGGTCGCGGGGTGACCGTAGCTGTGCTCGACACCGGCGTCGATGGAACACACGGCGATATCGCGGGACGCGTGGTTCAAAATATTAAACTCGCCGACACGCAGAGCCTGGGGCCAGGCTTTAGTTACCCGATCGCGGCTCCCAGCCTGTCGAACACCGATCAACTTTATGGTCACGGAACTTTCGTGGCCGGCGTGATTGCCGGCAACGGACAGGAATCGGGCGGCAAATACGCGGGCGTTGCGCCAAATGCCGGCATTCTTGGTTTGAGCGCCGGTGACGCCAGTTTGTTCTTTGTGCTTTCCGGGCTCGATTATCTTTTGATGAACGGATCCAGTTTCAATGTGCGCGTCGTTAATTGCAGCTTTTCAGCGAACACGGTATTCGACGTCAACGACCCGGTGAACATCGCCACGAAAATGCTGACCGACAATGGCGTGAACGTCGTTTTCTCTGCCGGGAACAATGGCTCAGGCACTGATACGTTAAATCCTTACTCGGTGGCGCCATGGGTGATTAGTACGGGAGCGACAGATGACCAGGGAAGACTGGCGAGCTTTTCATCGCGCGGCGAATTTGGAAGTCCATTGTTTCATCCGACGCTGGTTGCGCCGGGTGTGAATACCGTCAGCCTGCGCCCTTCGACGATTGCGTCCGTGACTACCATCGACGGACTCGCCGCCAATGATTCGCAATTAAGTCCCACTGAGCTGCCCTACTACACCACCGGAAGCGGCACCAGTTTTTCAGCCCCGCAGGTAGCCGGCGTAATTGCGCTGATGTTGGAGGTAAATCCGCAACTGACTCCGGCGCAAATTCGCGACATCCTGCAGCGCACGGCGACCCCTTTGCCGCCTTATTATGAATATGAAGTTGGCGCGGGATTGTTGAATGCTCAGGCTGCTGTCCTGGAAGCGGCATTTCCGCACAGGCATTTCGGCGGCTGGCGCGGAATCGCATATCGCAATCAAGTCCAATTCGTTAATAACTCGCCGCAGGTCTTTACCGGTTCATCGTCATCGGGCTCTGTCAACGACTCATCGGTTACGATCCCCGCAGATACAGTTTTCGCATCGTTACAAATTGCCAGGAGTGGTCTAACCAATCCGATCAATCTGAATCTCGCAGTTTTAGATCCGGCGAATATGGCAAAGGGCAGCGCGAACACGATCGCTCAATCGGGCCTTACGGGAGGACGCCAGCGCCTCGTGATTAACAACCCCCTCAGTGGCGCTTGGAAAGCTCGAGTCGAAAATCCGACGCCGGTCACGAGCACGCTAAACGGTTTGCAGTCGTACACCGGTTTGTTGCAGACAACCAGCGTGCGCTATGCCCAACTTTCGGATATCGGGGGACTCGACAATTCATCTGTCGCCGAGATCTACCAGAACTTCCGAGGGCTTTTGATGTGGCCGATTGGTCAACGTTTCCGTCCTGGCTTCGGCGTTACGCGGTCCGATCTGGCGTCAGCGCTGGTAATGGGCGCGCGTGTTCCGCAGTACCTTCCTGCCAGCTCGAATTATCCCGATGTGCGAGATCAGGCGACGATGTTGTTTGTCGAAAGCGCTCAAGCCGCGCCCAACGGCGCGCTGTTTCCGAATATCGCCGTGGGCAGTAACTTTCAACCAGACGCGGTCGTTAATCGATTGACGGTCGTCGTTGCTTTAGTTCGCGCCGCTGGTCTGCGCCAGCAGGCTGAATCCGGAAGTTACACACTTACATACATCGACGCGGCGTCAATTCCTCCTTCACTTCGTGGATACGTAGCGGTGGCAGTGCAAAACGGGCTGATTAAAACGGACGCGATGACTTTTGCGCCGCAAGCAACCTTTACCCGCCTGGATCTCTCGCATGCGCTCGCGCGCCTGACCACGCTTGCCACGCAATAACGGTCATTACAAAGCTTCCTTAATTGGCTCCGCGCCAAGGTAGTACTTGCCGCGCTCTTTCGCATAAAAACTGTTGAGGAAAATAAGCGCTTCATCTGTCGGCAGCGACAGAACTTCGTCGAGATCGACGTTGAGCGGGAATTTTTCTTTCCGATCAGGGCGATCCATGTAACCTGCTCGATAGGCTGTTTCAGGATCAACTGCGCGTTCCAGGGCTAAGTCCCTTGGCGCCATGAATGCATTGTTGTATTCGACTTCAAGAATTGCGTAATTGAATTGGCGGCACAAATCCGCAAGACTCATGATGCTGAAGCCATAGAAGTGATGACGTAAACGGAATTCAGGATCGTATTTCGTGATAAAGCGCAGCGGCGGGGGAATCTTCTCGTTGATTTCAGTGACTATCAACTGCGGACGAAATTCTTCAAGGATTGATTGAAAGATCCAGTAGTCATTCCCGTCGATATCCAGGCTGAGCACCTCGAAGTCTTTTTCGATTTTGTATGACCTTAATAAGGGAGCAATACGATCCGGTGTCGCGGGTTCGTTGCATGTCGAAACGTTCGGATAGCGTCGATACGTGCGTTTGAGTTTCCGAAATTTCCTGCTGTCGGCCTCGATTGCTAAGCCATTCCAGCCCTCGAGAAACAGCGCGTGAGTGTTTGACCAGCGAACCCCGTCTCCGGCGCCGATATCGACTGCGGTGCGCCCATGGCCGGAAGGCAAAAGCTGATCAATATACCTGACGAGGGTTCGCTCTTCTTCGAACCGTGAAAAACCGTTCTTCTTCCTGAGCGACCGCCACAGCTGTCGGAGTTTATGATCCACGGGGCGAAGCAGACTCTAATTCGCCAGTCGTCCAAAGTAAACCTTCGTCTCGTACTCAAAGGTAACACTGCCTGATTGTTGATGCTTCGCAAAAATAGAGTGTAAATCGTGCAGCATCGCATCGAAATATTCATGTCCGGGCGCGGGAGCATATGAAGCCGAAAGCAATCGTCCCTTTGCTGCTTCAAAATCAAATACCTGTTGATTGTCAAAGACTCTCAATTCGTAACCGTTGGGAGCAAACAGCTCGGCTATGTCACCGTAGATATTTTCATGACGCACAACCGGATAATCGGTCCCGTACTTCAGCAGCAGATTTTCATACGACCGCAGGAACGGCGTGGTATCAAGCCGCCGCTCGTTCCAGACGAGCACCGTCCATCCATCGCGTTTGAGGATATGCTTAAATTCTCGCTTTGCCTTCCTTCCATCGAACCAGTGAAACGCCTGACCAGCGACGACAAAGTCGATGCTCCCGTCCGGCAATGTCGTAGCCTCTGCCGAGCCTTCGACACTTAGAAAAGCAGGAAACCGGGCGAGCAGCTTCTCTGCTGCTTCGCGCATTGCCGTGTTTGGCTCGACACCGAACACGCGATTTCCGTTTTTCAGAAATAGTTGACTGAGAATTCCCGTGCCTGAACCGATGTCGGCGATTATTGAATCCGACGATAACCCACATTCGGCCGCCAGGAGATCGATAACCGCAGCAGGATAACTCGGCCGGTACTTAGCGTAATTCTCGACGCGATTGGAAAATCGTTTTGTTGGATCCATTGAACTGACAAATCCGAGGGCAGAGGACTCAACGCCGCGGCACCACACTGCCGGCGGAGTGCGGCTGAGCCGAGTAATATCTGGCAAAGGCGCGAAAGCCGAGCAAAACAAAAAGGAGAAATGCGAAAGTTAACGGCAGGCGCACATCTGATTTTACCAGCATGTAATAATGCAACACGCCGAAAATCCCGGCGAGATACACAATCCGGTGCAGTCGCGCCCAGCGCTTGCCGCCCAGCCGCTTGACCATTTTATCGGTGGAAGTTATCGCCAGCGGCAACATCAAAAAGAACGCCGTCATGCCCACCGCGATGAACGGGCGTTTGGCGACATCGGCCGGAATGGTTCGCAAATGAAAGAAACGATCAAAGGCGACGTAGGTCATTAAGTGAAGTGAACCGTAGAAGAATGCAAACAACCCAAGCATGCGGCGAAATCTAATCAGCCAATTCAATCCCGTGATGCGCCTGAGTGGTGACACCGCGAGCGAGATCAGGAGAAAGACGAGCGTCAACATTCCGGTCGTTCGCGTAACAAACTCCAAAGGATTGGCGCCAACCTGTTTTCGATAAACATCCCATAGCAAAAGCGTCAACGGCACCAGGCAGTTGATAAAAAGAACCAGTTTGGCGAAGCGAATGTCTTTCATCCGAAGTAGCCACTAACAACTGACCACTGACCACTGACCATCTAGTAATTCGCGCGCAGATCCATGCCTTCGTAAAGATGCCCGACCTGCTCGGCATAGCCATTGAACAAAAGCGTCGGGCGCGAGCGAAATTCACCAATGCGACGTTCGGTTTTCTGGCTCCAACGAGGATGATCGACGTTGGGATTCACGTTTGAATAAAAGCCGTATTCATTAGGCGCCTGAATGTTCCAGGTGGTGGGTGGCTGATCAGCGACCAGCGTAATCTTCACGATTGACTTGATGCTCTTGTATCCATATTTCCACGGTACAACCAGACGAACAGGCGCGCCATCCTGCGGCGGTAACTTCTGGCCGTACATTCCGGTCGCCAGGATTGCCAGTGGATTCATCGCTTCGTCCAAACGCAAACCTTCCACATAGGGCCAGTCAAGCACACCCGTGTTTTGATTTGGCATTCGCGATGGATCGAGCAGGGTTTGAAATGCGACGTAGCGCGCGGAAGCGAGCGGCTCGACGCGCTTCAAAAGCACGTTGAGGGGAAAACCAATCCACGGTATCACCATGGACCAACCCTCAACACACCGAAGGCGATAAATACGTTCTTCCTGCGGCGCGAATTTCAAAAGATCATCAAGATCGAAGGTCTTCGGCTGGTTAACGAGGCCGCCGACTTCTACTTTCCACGGCTGAGTCACGAATCCGCGCGCGGCCGAAGCCACCCCCCGCTTTTCCGTATCGAACTCGTAAAAATTATTGTAGTTGGTGATGTCTTCGAACGACGTTAACGGCTCATTCACTTTGAAACCATTTCGTATCGCCTCATCTGAAGGTGCCTTGATGACACCGGCAATTTTCGGTTGTTCGACGATTTGTGCCGGCGGCGGATTCAGTTTGCGATATAAGAAACCGGTGGTGGCGACACTGCCTGCCAGGATCGCTCCGCGCATGAACAAACGCCGGTTGAGATAGACTGATTTGTCGGTGATCTCGCTGGATTTAAGGTCGCTGGCTTTCTTGATGAGCATAAGGATTAGAGCCGAATCTTAGCGCCGGGGTTTACTTTGGTAATGAAACTTCGATGTCCGATCTGCATCCGCTTGCCTGCTGCTCCCTCCCCTAATAGTCGGGTTTGTGCGCCTTTCCTTACAGTCGGGTTTCTGACGCGGCTTCCATCAGTTCAATGAATCTCTTGAAGTGATGTTCTGCGTCGTGCGGGCCGGGGGCGGCTTCGGGATGATACTGAACGGAAATAATTGGCAACGTTTTGTGACGCATTCCTTCGACGCATTTGTCATTGAGATTTACGTGAGTCACTTCGACTTCCGGCGGCAGACTATCGGCCTGCACGGCAAAGCCGTGATTATGTGAAGTAATCTCAACGTGGCCATCGCGAAAATCCTTGACTGGCTGATTGCCGCCGCGATGGCCAAAGGTAAGTTTGAAGGTCTTGCCACCAAACGCCCGCCCAAGTAGCTGATGACCAAAACAGATTCCGAATGTCGGCACGCCTGATTGCGCCACGCGTTTCACTTCTTCCACTTCGTTGTTCATTGATGCCGGATCGCCTGGGCCATTCGACAGAAAGACGCCGTCAGGTTTCATCGCAAAGACTTCGCTGGCGGCGGTCGATGCCGGCACGACTGTAATCCGGCAGCCGGCACGCGACAATTCGCGCAATGAGTTCGTTTTCACGCCAAAGTCGTAACAAACGACGTGGAAACGTTCGCTTCCTTCTGCCGGGAATTCGTAAGGGTGCCTGGTTGTGACGACGCTGGCAAGCTCGCGATTTTCCATCGGCGGTGACTGGCGTGCTTTGTGAATTACGCTATCGGCCTCGGCATCGATGGTTGAAAGGCAAGCGCGCATGGCGCCTTTGTCGCGAATGTGGCGCACCAGCGCCCGCGTATCGATATGGTCAATTGCGACGATGTTCCATTGCTTCAAATAAGCTTCCAGCGTGTTTTCAGCGCGCCAGTTTGAAGCCATGCGGCTGGCTTCCCGAACCACAAAACCTTCCACCCAGGGCCGCGCCGATTCCGGATCCGCATCATTCACGCCGTAATTACCAATCAGCGGATAAGTCATGCAGACAATTTGTCCCGCGTAAGATGGGTCCGTGAGTACTTCCTGATAGCCGGTCATCGAGGTGTTGAAGACCATCTCGCCGACACTTTCGCCTTCAGCCGCCCACGAGCGTCCGCGAAACACGCGCCCGTCTTCAAGAGCAAGAATTGCAGTGCCAGTTTTTAGTTCCCCAGCCATCTTTGCGCAAAGTATACGTTATCGTGGTGAATCCGAAAAAACCGTGGCGGCGGTTTCTGTTTTCCTGCAGGCAAGGTAGAATTCCTAATCATCAAATCCAAAGGGAATTTTCAGAAATGAACAGTAAGATCTTAAGTCGGATTTCTATCGGATTGATCACCCTGGCGCTATTGAACCTCTCGCCGACTTTTCTGGCAGCGCCGGCGCCCGAACCCAACATCGGCCTCAATGGTTATTTTTCGACCGACAGAGTGCAACGTGGTCATCTGGTGCAGGCAGCGATAGTTTTGGACATTCCGGCCGGTTATCACGTCAACGGCAACCGCCCATTGAACAAGTATTCAATTCCTACAAAGGTGGAGATTGAAGCGCCGCGAGGGATCTCGGTTGGGCCGGTAATGTATCCGCGCGCCATTGTTCGCAGGCTGAAAGCCACCAATAACGAAGCCCTTGCGGTTTACGAAGGCCGCGCAATCCTGCGGTTCAACGTGACCGTGCCCGCCGGCTACCAGGGCGGCTCGGCAGATTTGATTGCGCGCGTGAAATATCAAAGCTGTAACGATGACGTTTGCTTTCCACCTAAAACCCAGCAGCTAAATATGAACATCGGCGTCGTGGGCGGCAACGATCGCGTGCAGCGCGTCAATGGGTGGGCCTTCGGCGGCCGGCGATAACTCGCAGTTTCGGTATTAACCGAATGAAGGCAGACACTTTGCCGACGGAACGAACTGGAAAGGAAAGTGAGATGAGCGAGCGAAACAACACGGCAATAGCCCGAGAGGCTTATGACAAATTCAAAAAGGGTGATATTCAAGCGCTGTTGACCTTAATGTCGGACGATATCATTTGGGAGTTACCAGAGATCGAAGACGTACCAATCGCCGGAAGCCGAAGCGGCCAGGCCGCAGTCGGTGAGTTCTTTGCCATGGTGGCGCGCGACCAGGATGTGATTGTATTTGAGCCCCGCGAATTTGTGGCTGAGGGAGACAAGGTGGTGGCCCTCGGCCATTACCAATGGCGGGTCAGGGACACTGACCGCGAATTCGCCACGGACTTTGTTCATATCTTCACCATTCGCAACGGGAAGATCGTGGCCTTTCGAGAGCACTTCGACACCGCTGCGGTAGCATCGGCTTATCAAAAGGCGATGATCGCTTAGATCCTGTTTTTCCTGCGGCCAATGATCGACATTAATCGTCCGACGCGTCCATGAACCTCTTTCTCGCGACGATAGGAAAAGAAAAGGTCGGTTCTGTCCATAGTGCAGAGTGGGGCGATATGGATTCGATTTGATAACACTCCAACAGATAATAGTTGATCGCGATTGGCACTTTGCAGGTCAATGCGGGCGTGATTTGATGTCGTGGGAGCGAACAAGTGATCTGAGCCGGGAAAGCGTCCTTTGAACAAGTCGATAACTTCGCTGCCAACTTCGTAGCAGCAAACATTCGCCGCCGGTCCGATGGCGCAGCGAAGATCTCTTTCACGAGCAGCGTATTCAGCGCGCAACTGTTCAATCGCTCGTTTGACGATCGAGGCCGAGGTTCCGCGCCAACCGGCATGCACCGCCGCGAAAGCGCCGCTTCTCGGATCGCCAATGAGAATCGGCACGCAGTCGGCAGTTTTTACCGTAAGCAAAATGTTCGGCGTGTTGCTGACGAGTGCGTCACAGTATTCAGCGTCGCCAAGTACACCGGGCTTTTGTTCGGCCTCCTGTTGGCTATGAATAATGCGCACGTCCGCGCTGTGAGTTTGCCAGCAGCCGGTCAAGATCCAATCGCCTTTAAAGAGTTCAAGGAAACGACGCCGATTTTCGTAAATGTTCTCGGCCACATCTTCATTAAAGCCGGCGAGATTCAGGTCGTCTTGAGGCATCGGGCTGACGCCTCCCAGTCGGGTTGAGAAAGCATTTGTAAAACCGTCGGTTTCCAACGGCGCGCAAACCAACGCGCGCACTCCGTGGCGCACGCGCCAGTAGAAGCCGGCACTTTGAATTGCGGAATCGTCTGTGATTATTTCAATCGGTATCGACATTATCGAAGTGCGCCGCGTGCGCGAAACTATCGAGCGCACGCCGCGGTTCGTTACCCGCGTCTTCACGAAAGCCGAGCGGGCTTATTGTGAATCGCGCGGCGCAGTTGCCGCTCAACATTATGCCGCGCGCTTTGCGGCAAAAGAAGCCGCGCTGAAGGCCCTGCAAACCGGCTGGAGCGGTGGAATCGGCTGGCAGGATATTGAAGTGTCGGCCAAAGATTCCGGCGCGCCGGTGATTTCATTCCATGGCCGGGCCCGCGAACTCTATCAGCAAACGGGCGCTACGGCCGCGCATCTTTCAATCGCCCACACGACGGAACATGCGATCGCCGAGGTAGTGCTCGAGAAAACTAGCAGTTAGCAGTTGCGGCTTTGCCGCTTGTGAGATTTTGATCAGATTGAAATGGAGAAGGGCGTAGCCCTCGTTAGGTTTTTGAATCTTTTTTGGAAGGTCAGAGACCTTCCGCACATCAGGCGGCAAAGCCGCGACGGCAGATTCGTAAACTTATCGACCTGCCATACGCATTTCGTTTATCAAGATATTTCTTCCATGTTTGTCCGTATCTATTCTGGTATCCCTCAAAAATGTGAATTCTGAAGCCTCGTATCTTTGTCCGGTTCTCTCGCTCCCCTTAGGCCGGCGTGCTGAATCTGTTTCAAACTTTGCAAAGGCAGGCGTTTCGGTCTTTGGATTCAGAGTTGAGTCCAGCAAATCAAAATAGACACTGTGACGATAGCATTCTGAACTCGGGACCTGTGTATTCAACATTGCTATTCGCTCATGCTGTGGACACCTCCCGGTAGCGAGCTGACCGGTTTCCGGATCGATCTCAACGACGGTGACTCCGTCAGGCCGATCGAAGTATCTACCGCCAAGCTCCGGCCGCAAATCAACTGCGCTGGTCATGAAATCGGTCCAGGCTGGGAGGGCTGCTTCCGCCCCGGTCAATCCCAGTTGCTTGTTATCGTCAAATCCGATCCAAACTGCGCAAACCAGATTTGGCGTGTAGCCGACAAACCAGCCATCGCGGGAGGTGCCCGTCTTACCGGCCACGGCGGTGTTGCGTATCGAGCCGCGGGCCGACTGCGCCGTGCCATGTTCGATGACATTTTCTAGCATGTCAGTGATCACAAAAGCAGTCTCCGGTTGCAAGATTTGGTTCGGCTCGGTGGGTGATGATTGGGCCAGCGCCTTTGGTTCAATTCGTTTTCCACCATTGGCAAACGCTGCATAAGCTGCGGCAATCTGCATGGGAGTCACTTCGGTTGTCCCCAATGCCAGCGCCGGATACGCAGCGGGTCGCGGAAGGCCGAAATCGGCGGCCGTGTTGGCCACCCGCGCCAGTCCCGTTTGCATCGCCACGTCCACTGTTACGACGTTCAATGACTTAATCAGTCCTGTGCGCATGGCCACGTCGCGCATCGAAAAATTGCCGCCGTAGTTCACAGGCCGGTATTTCGATTTGTCGCCGTACGTGAATTCGCGGGGAGCGTCTTTGAAAGTCTTGAGCGGCGACATCCCACTTTCGAGGGCCGCGGCGTAAACAATCGGTTTGAAGACGGATCCCGGCTGCCGGCGCGCGTCTGTCGCGCGATTTAGTTGTGAAGCCGCATAGTCACGCCCGCCAACCATCGCCAGCACATTTCCGGTTTTAGGATCGAGCGCAACCAGCGCTGCCTGTGGCGTCAGGCCGCGCGGCTTGTAAATATTGTCGAGGCGGTCGAGCTGATGTTTGATTGCCTGACTGGCGAGGTGTTGCAGATCGAGATCCAGCGTCGTGATTAATGGGTCGCCGGCATCTTGCCGGCGGCTGGCGACCGGCATCATGCTCGCATCCTGGGAATCGTCCGACACTCTTTCAGGTTCCGCGCCGACCTCGGCTCTTGACGCGCGGGCTGCTGCGACGCGATTCACGTAATCAATGAAATACGGTGCAGCTGATTCGCGCGCCGGATCGAAATCCGCGAGCACGAGGGGCTCCTTTGCCGCTGATGCTGCCTGATCGATCGTGATAAGCCCATCGCGAGCCATGGTTCCCAGGACGGTGTTGCGACGGGCGCGCGCTTCATCGCGGTGCTGTACCGGCGAGTATCGCGCGGGACTTTGAATCATTCCGGCGATGGTCGCCGCTTCAGCAACAGTCAGGTCTTTCAAGCCTTTTCCGAACAACACACGCGCGGCTTGATCGACGCCACGAATGGCAAATGCGTTCCGCTGCCCCAAATAAACCTCGTTGCAGTAAAGCGCAAAAATATCTTCCTTTGATACATGTCGCTCGAGAGTGAATGCCAGCATCGCTTCCGAATATTTGCGTTGGAAGGTGCGCGCAGGCGTAAGGTAAGTGTTCTTAACAAGTTGCTGCGTGATCGTCGATCCTCCCTGTCCCCATCGCTCGTCACCCGCGTTGCGCAACACAGCACGGGCAATGCCGAAAATGTCCAGGCCGTGGTGATCAAAGAAGCGGCGGTCTTCGATCGAGGTGATCGCATGAATTAGAACCGGTGGAATGTCTTTAAAGGAGAGTTGCGTGCGCGCGCCGCCCTTGGTCGCGTAATCGTCATTTAGCGATTCGGGCGCGAGGCTGAACGATTCGAGCGGCAAGTCGTCGGCCAGCAGCCTAAGGATGCGACCATCAGAGTCAAAGTCCACGCGCACGACTGAAGGAAAGGCCGGAGTATTGGGGCGAATCTCAATTGCACTTTCAAGGACCAGGAAGCTCCCATTCCACACTTCACTCGCATTATCGCTTTCAAGATATCCGGCCCGGCGTAACGCCGCCGCGAGGCCATCTCGCGTAGGTTTTTGACCGGGGCGAAGCACCCGCGGAGCAGCGTAGATTCCGCCCCGGCTGCTGAGATAGCCGCGGGTTAATCGAGCGTCAACGATCCGGGCGTAAGTCCGATATGAGTGAATGAGAAAGATGCCGAGCGAGATTGACGCGACCGCGAAAGCGCCGAATAAGGTGCGAAGCCAGGGCCGATTTCTGCCGCGTTTCCGAGCAGAGCCGGCGGTCCGGTGGTCTTCCCTTGTGCGTGCGCAACTCGAAAAAATGCTTCGAGTCCCGAAGAAGAACGCTGAGCGATCCATCAGTTCAAGTCCGTTACCAGATTAAAGTATGAATCGGGGATGAATTCTTGAAGGGGCCAATAGTTGGAGAACCCGGAGCTATCGAGAGAGCGGATCATAGAGTCAACTTAAGTGCCAGTTGAGGAGGGTAATCTTGCTTTTAGAGTGGCGAATCTGTGTCCCGATAAACAAAGGATTCCGCCATCTGCTTTGACGAAGCGTGGCGGTCGATCATTTCCGAGATCCGGCCGATCGATTCCCGCGCGGCGTCATAGCCGGCCGTGAGAAATTCTTTAGCGCGGCGAGTCTCGTCCCAGCGGAGATGGCCGACTCTTGGCGTGATGACAAGGTCAGCGTTCTCGCGCTCCTGGTTCGATACAATTCGTTCGACCGCCACAAAAACCTGTGTGAGCACCCCCAGCGCCGTGCGCGGAGTGTTCATAAAGCGAGCACCGTCACCGCCAACGTCGACGCCAATTACAATGTCCGCACCCAATCGCCGGGTTTCATTTACAGGAAGATTTGCCACCAACCCGCCGTCAACCAGCAGACGCCCTTCGTTATCCTCAATGGGGGCGTATAAAACAGGCAAGCAGTTGCTGGCGCGAATCGCGAAGGGAACGTCACCCGTGTCCCGCATAACAATCAGAGTGCCGTTCCGCAGGTCGGTCACCATGGCCGCGAAAGGAATTTTCATGTCTTCGAATCGCGTTACCGGCAAGCGCGCACGCAGAAATGTTTCCATGCGCTTATTTGATTGCACCCCGAGGCGCGAATATGCCAGCCGGCCCATGTGGCGCCAACGGAAGGTGCGCGCCATTTCTTCAAGTTGCTTGATAGACAATCCCGCAGCATAGCAACCGCCAATCAATGCCCCCGCGGAGGCGCCGGCAATCGCATCAATTGGGATTTCATTTTCCTCCAGCGCCCGCAGCACGCCAATGTGGGCAATGCCGCGTCCCGCGCCCCCGGAAAGCGCAAGTCCGATTCGCGGACGATGGTGTCTGTTGTGCTTTTCGGACATTATGATTGCTTAGAGGCTTGCTCGTGCAGCCTGGATTGATTCCCGGCCGGCGGCAGCCGCCAACGTCTTCAATGTCAGACCGGGCTGAGAATCACAATCTCCGCGCGCTCTCGAAGATTATCGACGAAGGTATCGATTTGCGCCGCGATTTTTTCTTCTGTCAGCTTATGTTCGATGGCGTTGCGCGCTTCGGCAAGCGTAGGGATGATATGACCCGTATTTTTTTGCCGGCCGTAGAACTCGTTGTAATAAGCAGTGATGTCCTTGTCGCTGATCAGGACGAATGCGCGAAAACGAAAGTCGATATAGTTATCGACCACAATGCGTTCGCGCAGGATCTCATCTAATTGTTCTTTGGAGAGTCCAACGCGGGTCATCCGTTGTTGCAAGACTGCCTGAGAACCAAATTCTCGCGCCAGCTCATCGCGCCGGTCCTTAATCTCGGCGGCTGTCGGTTCGCTGCCCGGCAACTTTTTGGCCTCCAGCAGGATCAGGCGTTGATCTTCGACCAGCTTTAGAGCGTCATTCAAGTCTTTCGAGCTCGGTTTGTCGATTGGGGTATCGCGCTGCAGCGCCATCTGCCAAACCAGATCCGAGTAAGTAATCACATCAGGTGTCGTCAGCGAGCCGTTATTAACGGTCGCCACGGTCTTGTCGACGACAACCTGAGCCTGGGCGACGGCAGGCAAGCAAAGGGGTAAAAGGGTAAAGGGTAAAAGGGTAAGCAACTGAAAAAACCGCCGGTGCTCCCTTGAATCTGCACGCCCGTTAATCTTCATCTTGCGTCCTCAGTTTCCCTTTTACCGTTCCCCTTTTGCCCCTTCAACCTAGAACGTCTGCGAGAACCGAAAATGAATCTGTTCCCGATGCACGCGAAAGATCGCGGTCCCCGTGAAATTTCCGAGCGCATCCAATTGTGGGATCAGAAAACGCGGTGGGTTCAGGAGAAAACCATAGTCGACGGCGAGCGCGCCGCCAAACGGCGTCTTGATACGCACGCCGACGCCCACGGTATTGGTCCAATGCGCGCGCAGATTCTGGGCGTTGATATCATCCAGAAAATTACCCGTTGGCGGAGTTACTTTCGCATGCCCAAAAATATCGCCGGGTCTGCGGAACACATTCCCTCCGTCATAGAAGGGGACGATTTGCAGGTCAGCGGTGATCGGTACGCGCGCCTCGAGATTAGTGACTACCATTGCGTCTCCGCCGACAGGCACGGTGAACGGATTCAGCGTGATCAGCTTTCCCTGCGAGTTGCGAAATTGTCCCTGTGGGACGATCACCAGCCGCGGTCCGGCTTCCTGAAAAGCAAATCCACGCAATGTTTCAGAGCCGCCGGCAAAAAACCTTTCGCTAATCGGCAGCAGGCGATCGACATCATCAATGACTCCATTACCATTGCGATCGCGCGGATGAAAGACGCGGGCCACGCCGACCGTCAGGTTTCCCGCGAATATCGTGTTTCGCAGCGACTGCATCTTGTAATAACGATGGTAAGTCGACTGAAAACGGGTAAAGGACGTATTACCGCCCAGCGAGCGGAGCGCAATGCTGTATTCAGCCGACAGATATTGTCCGCGCGTTGCGTCCAGCTGGTTGTAGCGGCAAACCTCGCTGGCGCGTGACAAGTCTTCGTCTTCGAGAGAGCCGCCGGGGAGGCGGCGCTCGCAACGCTGGCGAGTGTCGTACACGAATGACGTTCCGAATCGCGAAATGCGCACCACTTCGTCGGGGCGCAGGATGTCTTTGATCAAGAGACTTTCAATGTTGCGCAGGCGCACGTCCTCGTAACTATAACGCGCGAAAACGATGCTGTGGTTTCTTTGGCTGAGAACGCGTTGCGTTTCTATATTGAAAGTGAACCGATCGATCTGGGGCTGTCCGACTCTCTGCCCAAACACATCGATCGGATTGCCCTTGGCATCCAGACGCTGCACAATCCCGAACGTGCCGCGATCGATCGTCGAGCGAAAGAAGCGCGTAATCGTGGAGTCGCGCGAGTACTGCAATGAAACTCCCAGAGGAGCAAACTGCTTTTCACCGTACCGCGCAAATCGCGGATCAAGATATTCGAAGCGAAGCAGCTGCAGGCGCGGGCTGGCGCGCAAACGGATGGCGCCGGTGCGCAGCTTGTTCATCAAATTCACGTCCGTGAGTTCGACCAGACCGAACGGACCGGTCGCCGTCGAATATCCACCTCCGTATTCGATTACCCGCGGCGGCTTCTCCTCAACATCTATTATGAGATCGTATTTCCTGGTCCCCGGCGCGCCCGGGCCGGCATCTACGTGATGAATAATTACCTGCCGATAAGCATCGGTCACATAGAGCGCGCGCTCAGCATCTGAGATACGGTCGGCGCGCAGAATGTTTCCCTCCGATAAAGGAATCGCGCGAATGATTGCGTCACGCTTCAGGCGTTGCACGCGCGCGCTTCCGGTGACGCCGTTTACAATGATCTTATTGACGATGGCTTTATCGCCTTCATTCGTGACGTGATACACCACGCGCACCTGCTCGTCATTGTCTTTCTTCGGCAGTTCGTCAACCGAGGCGTCAATCTTGGCATCGATGTAACCCAGACGCGCGTAAAGATTGAGAAGACGATCGGTGTCCGATCTGACAATCGAGCGCGAGTACGGCGCGCCTTTGATTGTCCGAATCCGGCCGCGCAAACGATCCTCAGGCAAAACTGTTCCACCTTCGACCACGATGTCCGCAACCCGCGTCAACGAACCCTCAGTGACGTCAAAAGTAATAATCAAACTTTCGCCGCTGATCGACGCGCCCTGCAAGACATTCACCTCGGAGTGCCGGTAGCCAAAATCGCGCATGTGCGCTTTGATTGTGCGCTTGTCCTCTTCGAGTAGCGCATTGCTCGTCAGGCCGCGGCCAAATCCAAGAAAGGGAATAAGGCCCAACGTACTGGCGCGCTTGCTCTTCAATTCATCAGCAACATCCGCGTAACTGAGTTTATTGGTGCCGGCAATACGAATCTCTGTAAGCTTGAAACGACGCCCGCGATCGACTTCGTAGACCACCTTAACCGTGTGATTGTCGAGCCTTTCCGTGTTGAGGGTCTGGCAGGTCGCATCACTTCCATTTTCAACTGTGTCAGGTGTGGGTGGTGTGACTGTGCAAGCGACGCTAACCGTAGCGAAGAAATATCCCTGCTCCTGGAGCTGGTTGCGCACGCGACGTGCGCCTTCTTCAATGACCGAATAATCCAGATTACCCTCGCGTTTGATCGGCAGGAGTTCGCGTTGTTTTCGCTCGCTCAAACTATAGTTTTGAAACTCCACGTCGACCTTTGGACCCATCTTGCCGCTCACATTGATCTCGATTTCGTTAGTTCCCGGCTTTCTGGTGACCTTGGGATCGTCGAGCGTGGGAGCGAGATAACCCTGTGACAGGATCGCCTGGCGGATGGTGTTCACGTCCTGGCCCAACGCGTCGCGGGTAAACAGCGCGCCCCGCTGAAGCTTCAGCGAACCGCGAACGCTCTGGTCGTCGAAGTTTGGTTTGACGTCAACGTTGAACGTGGCAACGCGCGAGGGCTCGCCCGGATTGATCGTGTAAGTTACGGCGACATGTATGCCCGTGTCGTCCGAGGGTTCTTTCATGGATTCGACCGTGGCGTCAAAATAGCCACGCTCGCGCAGGTAGGCCTGGATCTCATCCGCGTTGCGGCCGACACTTTGATCCGAATAGCGGCGACCCGCCTGAAGCACGTTCAGCCGCGCGCGAATCTCATCCGTTGAAATCGGCGTGCCCGTCGGCGGGCTTACTACAAACCGAACTTCAGAAATAACAATCGCCCGCTTGACGACGAAGCGCACTTGAACCGGGCCGCCGGTTTGACTCTCGCTGATCTCGACGCGCGCTGACTCAACGCGATCAGAATCATAGAGAGCTTTTAATGACTGCCGCGCGCGCCCGGCGGAGTATTCAGAGTTCGCTGTTAATGTCAGGCGTGACTGGAGCTCAGCCTGTGCCAGCTGATCAGGTGGCGAGCCTTCGAAGCTGATCCCAACTGAAACGATTGGGCGACCTTCGTAATTGCCCACTTGCGCCTTAAGCGGCGTGGCGAGAAGCAGGAGGCACAAGGCAGTAGGCAGAAGGCAGTAGGCAGAAGGCAGTAAACAGAAGGCAAAGCGCGAGACGCAGAAAACCTGCACAGCTCGCCAGGGTTGGGTGCTCCTGTCCGCCGTCCGCCTTCTGCCTTCTGCCTGCTGCCTTTTGCTTACTGCGCTCTGCCTTCTCAAAATCGTTTTCTAAATCTCACTTCAAAGCTGTAGTTGTTATTGCGCGTGCTCAAATTTGCCAGGGAGCCCTGCTCGTACTGCGCCACGAATGACAGCCGGTTCGACAACCGATATTCAACCGTCAGGACCTGGTTTGGATCGGAGGCGATGTTTGTCGAGTAAGTTACGGTCAGGTCTTTGCTGATGCGGCGCGCAACGGTTAAGCGCGCCGTCGGGGTCGAGCCGGTCGTGCCGGCGATCACTGGATTGATCTCCAGCCTGCTCAGGCCGAAAAGCCGGTTGCTGGCGCGCGATACCGGGGCGTTGATGAGCGTATCCGTCAGCAAACTGGCAGCCGTTCCCAATCCCGATTGCGCCAGAACTGAACCGCCGGTTTCCGTCGAGGTGAGCGTGCCGTTGAGCACCAGCGAAACAACATCTTGCTGTGGCAATGATGGCTCAGAACTCAGCGTGGAGAGCGGATTCGAAAGAGGTCCGTTGAGATTGACTGTCACCCGGTAACCGCGAATAACGGAATCGGCGGCCAGATTAATTATCGGGTCGGCGCCGCGCCGCGCCGGAAAGTCCAAACGTCCGCGCGTAATGTCATACGGATTGTTACGGAAGCTGATTGTTCCGGACGTGGCCGTGATGGGGCCTTCGATGATTGGATCTTTGACCAGTCCGTTCAATCGCAGCGAGACCGAAGCAGTCAGATTCGCGAGATTGTTCCGAACGACAAGAGCATTTCGTCCTTCGACGCGCAGATTATCGAAGATCGCGTTTTCAGTGAGGCTGAATTCGCCGCCTTCTTCGATCGAAGGTTCCGGCCGTTGATTTATTAGATCGGCCAGTTCGAGATCTTTGGTGTACTCGCTATGCCTGACGTTGACATCGCCGCTGATGACCGGAAGCTGCGGCGTACCATTTACCGCCAGGTTCAAATCGACCGTCGAGCGAAAGTCCTGGGGATAGTTAACCGTGACATTGTCACCGTGAATATCCAGAACAAATCTTTCCAGCGCAAAACCTTTCAGTCGCGCGCCGCCGGAAATGCTTAGTTTGCCGCCGCCCAAAGTGCCGGTTAGCGAATCGATTTGCGCGAGGTTCGTATTAAAGATGATTAGGCCTTTGAGGTTCGCGAAGCTGAACCGCTCGTCGCCGATGAGGATGGCGACGGATGCGCCATCGACCCGGGCGGTGCCGGTTACGCGCGGATTTTCATAGCTGCCACCGACGCGTAACCTCAGATCCGCCACCCCGGATGAAAATACGTCAGGCGAAACCCCGTTGAAGATGCGCAGGTTTACCGTGCCGTTGACTTCGAAGGTCTGCCGTCCGCCCGGCCCTGTGGCTATTGTGCCGGCCACATCCACGTTGGTCCCTGGGCCGGTGAATTTTGTCGGACTAAAAGTGACTTCCTTCGGCGAAAACTCAACCACGACCGGCCCCGAGGATGAAAGTTGCACGTCCTCTACTCGCACTGAAAGCTCGCTGAATGTGCCGGTGCCACTGAGTCCGCGAAGTGAAAATACTTCTCCCTCGGTCTCGTCTTCGAAAATTAGATTGCCGCTGGCTTTCAAAATTCCGGTCGCGCGGCCGCTGACGCTGACCTGGCTGTCGGGCAGAACCATCTTTAAGACCTGCGTCAGATCCGCGTTGGTTATCGTTGACTCAACGGTTGTCGGAAGTTTTTCATTGCTCAGGTCGACATGCGCTGTCAGCACCTGGGCAGGGCCGAACAGCCCATTCTCGTCGGTCGTGAAAGTGACGGTCAGCTGCTTGTTCTCAGTGCGGCCAACCAGGGCCAGCGTGCCGGCCGGCCGGCCGGCGATCGTCACGTTGTGACCGGTGCCGCTGAAGTTGATCTGATAGTTCGAGAAATCACTCTCGCCCAGATTACCCGAGATAGTCGCATCAAGATCCGCAGTGCCGGTTAGATTTGGAAATCCCGGCCTGTTAGCCAGCGCCATCAACCTATCGAGCTGAATCTGAGTACCTTTCGCCTGTGCTTCGAACGCCTTGCTTACGGTGTCGTATTTTCCCGTGCCGGTGATGTGGCCCGCATTGAAGTTGATGTCGACATTTTCAATATTGACTGACGAACCGGCGAAACTTGCGCGGGCGGTCATGCTCCGCAACTGCTCACCGGCAAGTTTGCCGGGGCCGAAACGCAGGTCGGCACTTCCGCTCATGGCGCCGGGAAGACCGCTGATCCGCACGCTGCCGGAAACATCGGATTGAGTGTCGCCAATGGCTTCGCGGGTTTGTTTGTTCAGCGGCAATGCCCCGAGTATGGCCGCGCCGTTTGCGCGATCGAGGGTCGCATCAATCGATGCGTTGTTGGTGCCGCTGCGCGGCGCCACCAGAGTGAACTGCACGCCGCCGCCGTTGGCCTGAAACAACCGCCCGTTGTTGATGCGCAATTCATCCGGAGTTGAGGCAAGGTTGGCGTTCAGCGATCCAAGATCATTTCCATTTACCTGGAATGAACCGAGCTCGGCATGACCGTTCACGATTGGATCAGTCAGCTTGCCCTGCAGTGTGCCATTGAAGACCAACCGGCCGCCGACGTCGATGGCATACGTATCGAACTGATCGTAAAGCGCGGGAATCACTCCTGACGTCACGAGCACCCGTTGAAGTTCGGCGGCATCGGTGGAGGTGAGATCGACCCGCAGATTTGAGTCGCGTTCGAAAGAAAATTGTCCGGTTGCGTTTAGCGTGCTGGCTGCTGTTTGCAGGTTTGCTTTCTGTATTTGGAACAAACCATGATCAGCATTCAAAGCCAACTGGCCGGACAGCGGCGTGAGATTGCTTCCGGCCGTCTGCGGCTCGCTCGTAAGCTGGGCATTGATATTGCCGGTTGCCGTGGCAAAATCGGTTCCCGCAAAGGTGACATCAGCTGTGCCGGTCGCGCGAGAAGCCACCGGTACGACCCGATCGGACACAGCGGTCAATAGACCGCTGAGGTCAAAGTTTGTGAAGTTGGCCGCGATGTGTGATGGCGCATTTTTTGTGCGGCCGATAGTGGCATTACCAGTCGCGCGACCATTCAGCGCCTCGACCACGAAGTTACTTAGTTGCACTTGATTGCCGGTGGCGACGAGCGAAGCGTGCGCCGGGCCAAGCGGCATTGTGCCCAGGACGCCGCCGCCGAGGCTCAGATCGGCGCTCGCGCGATATCGACCCGAAGGTTCGATCACAAACACCGGCCGGCCGAGCTTCACATTTTCCGCCCGACCTTTCTCCGCCGTGACCGTGCCGACGTTGATGTCGTTCGTCGATCCCTCGAGGCGGCCACCGTGAATCGTCAGGCGCACGCCCGCGATGTTGATACTTCCTGTCCTGGCGCCTAAGGCATTGGCGTCGGCGACTTGCGCCTCTTTCAGCGTAATTATAGTGACACCACCGCGGCTGTTGAGGTCGATGTTGTTGATGTTGACGCCGCTAAAGGTCGCATTCGCCGCCTCAATCTTTCCGACTTTGGCATGCGCGATCGTCGCGGTCGCCTTGTCCTTTTCAACTCGGACGCGAAGATCGGTCGCCTTAATGCCTTCTTTCACTCGCGCTTCTGCCGAGCTAAGACTGGTTCCGGTGATTTGTGGTGAGGAAGCAGTCAGGATCTTGTCGTGATATTCGGCGCGCACATCACGCAGGATCAAACCGGTGATCGTCGTGCCATAACTCTTTTCCGCGGCCGCGCGCAATTCACCAACCCAGCGAAAATCGCTGCCGGTTCCCATCACTCCGCCGGTCATTTGGACTGAATTGAGAATGAAATCGCCGGCAGCCAATAACTGCGCGACAGCGCGTCCGTTTGCTTCGTAGGTTTCGCCCTGCCCTGAACCTTTAGCGGTGATGTTCAAGCCCTGGAGGCGAAAACCGTCGGCAGCCAGGGCGTCCGACTTGATGGTGCCTTCGACTTTGTAATTCGCGCCTTCGCCGCTCACAGTACCGACAAAGTTTCCTGCGCCCCGCAGCGTCGTGCCGGCGCGCAGAAAATCGGACGCCTGGGTCAGGTCGACGGATGATGTAACATTCAACTGATAGTGGAGTGCGCGCCAATCGTCCATCACGCCCTGCAGATGCGCTTCAGCCACGGGAGATTTCAGCACCAGTTCCTGAATCTCAGCGCGAGTTTGATTGATGCGGCCGCGGGCTTCGATGTCGATACCATTGATGGGACGATCGTCGTAAGCGAATTGTGAGTTGGACGCGCTGAGGTTAACCGTATTCATCCAGCTCGCCGCCGGCTGAGTGGGATCGTCCGGCTGAATCGTCGCGCGGACATTACGAGCTTCACCTGAAATTCGATGTTCAGCGTCGCCGTAATGGATTACAGCATTTTTCAGATCGATGTGTGCGGTTGAATAAGCAAACAGGATTCGCTTGTTCGGTTCCGGAGGCGGAATATGAACGTTGCGGAAGTTCGAACGGCCCTGGGCGTCAAACGATACCCACAGCTCGAGACCCTCAACCTGCAGATCTTTCAGATTGATATTTCGTTGGAGACGAAGCGCGTAGAGATCCTCGATTCTAACCGTCGCCAGCAAGCGGGAAATTTTGCCCAGCCGTTCACCGCTCTGCGCGTCGTAGAGCTCGACGTCGAGCATCTCGACGGTTTGCGGCGAGATGGATGTATGAAAATCCCGGATGTTTGCGCGAATGCCGTAAGTCGCCAGCGTGTCTTTGATTTGTCCGGCGACGTATCGATCTACGAAGCCCAGGCGCCAGGCCATCAGCGCGAGAAATAAAACGACAACAATGCCGGCGGCGATTAAGATACCGAGAATGACGGCATTGCGGCGGGTGACATAGCGCCGTCGGCGGCGAGAAACAGGACCACCTGGCGAAGATCGACCGGCCGATTCAGTCGGCACAGATTCTGTCTTGCTTCCTGGATCTAATTTCGCTGATAGGTCGTCGTTGTGGTCAACCGGCATTAGCGCATGGCCCCGTTGCGGCTAAAAAATTTAGTTCAATTTTTAAGGGAGAGCCAAAATGCAGATGTCAGAGGCAAGATGTTAGATGTTAGTGCGCGCGACAAACGCTAACATCTGGCATCTAACCTCTAACATCTATCTTTTTGTAAACTGAAAGCGGGGGAATTTCAAGGCGAGGGGGGTTGAATTAGCGCCTTGACGCCTCACGAAATCTTCACGTGATCAGTTCGCAAGCCCGAAGTCGCTCTGTTGCGCGGATCGTCGGATGCCGGCGAGCCCACGGGCACGTTGCCTACAACCTCTAATTCGAAGCCCTCGAGGGCGGTGACTTTCGGCGGATGATTTGTAAGAAGCAGGATGCGCCGCAGGCCGAGTTCGTGCAGAATCTGAGCGCCCACGCCGTAATCGCGATTCAAACCATATCCTGTTTGGGCGCTCGCCTCTGATTTGCTCAGGCCGTTTTCCTGCATCAGTTTGTAAGTGCGCAACTGATGCAGCAAGTCCAGGCTGTGCTCGCTCTGGCGAAGGTAAAGAACGACGCCGCATCCCGCTTCTGAAATCTTTTCCAACGCGCGCCGCAGTTGATATCCGGCATCGTCGATCGTCGAGCCGAACATATCACAGGTCACATTCTCAGTATGCACCCGCACGAGCACCGGATCCTCGGTGTTTAAATCGCCCATTACCATGGCGACGTGCACGTCTCCGTTGATGGCGTTCTCGAAAGCGATCGCCCGAAAGCGACCATAGATTGTCGGCAAGTCGGTTTCGACCGCCCGATGGACCAGCACTTCCTTGCTGATGCGATAGCGGACCAGATCAGCGACGGTAATGATCTTCAGTCCGTGGACGACCGCAAAGTCCCGCAATTGTGGCATGCGGGCCATGGTTCCGTCTTCATTCATGATTTCGCAGATCACTCCGGCGGGATACAGCCCGGCGATACGGGCGATGTCGACTGCTGCTTCCGTCTGTCCCGGACGAACCAGCACGCCGCCTTTTTTTGCGCGCAGCGGAAACACGTGGCCCGGACGTGCAAGATCCTGTGGTCTCGTGCGCGGATCGACAGCCGTGAGAATTGTCGTGGCGCGGTCGGCGGCTGAAATTCCGGTCGTCACGCCGCGCCTTGCTTCAATTGAGATGGTAAAGGCCGTGCCGAGATGCGAAGTGTTGTCGGCAACCTGAGGCGGCAGGTTCAATTCGTCACAACGTTCTTCGGTCAGCGGCAGGCAGATGAGGCCGCGCGCATGCCGCGCCATGAAATTAATAATCTCGGGCGTGATTTTTTCAGCTGCGCAAACCAGATCACCTTCATTCTCGCGATCTTCGTCATCGACGACGATAATCATTCGCCCTTCCCGAATGTCGGCAGCAGCATCTGGAATCGAAGCGAATGACATTTTGAAAATACAGGATCTGAATCGGAATCTGGAATTGTTTGCTCGGGTTATGTTATCGCAAACCGGCGGAGATTTGCGACTTACGACCCGGCGGCTTCGCTCCTCGGGCCGCCGAGGGCAAGGATTCGCTCAACATATTTCGCAATTACGTCAACTTCGAGATTCACTTGGTCGGCAGGCTTCAGGTGAGAGAGGTTCGTTGCTTCCCAGGTCTTCGGAATCACGGCAATTTCAAAGTAATTGTCAGTTAAGCCGGCAATTGTCAGGCTAATGCCTTCGACAGCGATTGAGCCTTTGAAAACAAGGTAACGCGCAATTTCTTTCGGGTAAGCAATGCGTACCGTCCACGATTCGCTGTGATCCTCAACGCCGAGAAATTGACCGCGCGCATCGACATGACCCTGCACAATGTGACCGCCGAGCCGGGTTGCAGGCGTTACTGCTCGTTCAAGATTAACCGGCGCGCCCGCCTGTAATCGGCCGAGCGTGGAACGGAGCAGAGTCTCCTTTGAAACATCGGCCGCAAATGAATCCTGCATTACCCCCAGCGCGGTCAGGCACACGCCATTGACGGCAATTGAATCGCCATCGCGTGAGCCTTCTGTCACCGTCCGCGCTTCGATGACAATCCGCGCGTCCTCCCCACGCTTTTCAAGCTCGCGTACGCGACCAAGCTCTTCAATGATTCCGGTAAACATCAGGGCATTTTTGATTTGCGATTTTTGATTGCCGATTGCCGATTTGTCGATTTAATAGAGAACTGTCGGTGAACTTAAGCACCCAGCCCGTGGTTTGGTCCGTTTTAAGATCTCTGCATCTCTGTGTTCCTCTGGCTGTTCTGTTTCTCGCGAACAATCTCCATCATTCTCTGAAAAACCTCGTCAATGGGGACCGCGGTCGTATCGATCAGGACTGCATCATCAGCGGCCGCCAGTGGCGAATCAGCGCGCGTCGTGTCTCGGCGATCGCGCTCAATCATGTCGGCGAGTACTTCATTATAAGTCGCTGCGGGATTGTGTTCACGTTCTTCTGCCAGTCTCCGCTGCGCCCGCTCTTCAGGCGATGCAGTCAGAAAAAATTTTATGTCAGCGTTGGGAAAAACTACCGTGCCTATGTCGCGCCCATTCAGGACCGCGCCGCGTTCACCGAGTTGGCGCTGGCGCCGGACCATGGCACGTCTGACGGCGGGAATAGTTGAGATGATCGAAGACATGTCAGTTACGTCGTCATCGCGAATGCGATCAGAGACATCACGCTGATCGAGCATGACCGAGAGCGAATCAGGATCGCCCGCGAGATCGATGTCGACACGCGAAGCGAGCGAGCCGACTGCGATGTCGTCAGTGGCGCTAATGCTCGATTCGAGCACTGCGAGCGCTACGGCGCGATACATTGAACCGGTATCGATATAGAGCAACTCCAGCTCGCGCGCGAGCATGCGCCCAAGCGAAGATTTCCCCGCGCCGGAAGGGCCGTCGATGGCGATAATCATAGTGGTCAGTGATCAGTGGTCAGTGATCAGTAGTTAGTGGTCAGTAGTCACCATCAATAATCATAGTGGTCACTGATCACTGATCACTGATCACTGTTCACTGACCGCTACTTACTGCTTTCTGCATTTCGCTCAAAGCCTTATCGATATGCGCGCGCGACACGTCGTAATGCGTGACCATTCGAATCGACGAACCGAATCCAGAAGCCAGCACTCCCGTCTCGCGCAAACGCGCGCAGATTCCGTCTGCCGATATTCCAGTCTCGGAAACATCAAAGATTACGATATTCGTTACCACTCTTTCTGGATCGATCTTGATCCCTGGTATCTCGGCCAATCCTTCCGCCAGGCGTCTGGCGTTCTCATGATCTTCGTGCAGACGCTTGGGCGTGTCTTCCAGGGCGATTAAGCCCGCGGCAGCCAGCACGCCCGCTTGCCGCATGCCGCCGCCCAACATCTTGCGAACCGCGCGGGCCTCGTCGACAAATTCGCGCGTCCCCAGCAGCATTGAACCAACTGGCGCGCCGAGGCCTTTGGATAAGCAAAACATTACGGAATCGGCGGGTCCTGCGAGTTCAGCCACCGAATTACCGAGGGCGACGGCGGCGTTGAAGATGCGCGCGCCGTCCAGGTGGACCGGAAGCTTTTTCTCATGCGCTCGAGCGCAAATGTCCTGCGTCCGGTCGCGCGTCAACAAAGATCCGCCGGCGAGGTTGTGTGAATTCTCGAGGGCAATCAGTCCGGTCGGCGCAACGTAATACGCCGCGTTTGTATGGATGGCGCCGGCGATTTCGTCCCACGTCAGAATCCCGCTGCCGTCATCGCTGTGCACGGGCCGGGCGATAACGCCGGAAAATGCCGACATCGTGGCCATCTCAAAATTGTAGATGTGCCCGCGCTCTTCGATGATCACCTCCTGACCCGGTCGCGTGTGCAACTTAACGGCGGTTTGATTACCCATCGATCCGGTCGGCACAAAGATCGCGGCTTCTTTTTCAAAGATTTCCGCGGCGCGTTCCTGCAATCGATTCACCGTCGGGTCTTCGCCATAAACGTCGTCGCCGACTTCGGCTTCAGCCATCGCGCGGCGCATAGCAGGTGTGGGCCGCGTAACAGTATCGCTACGTAGATCGATCATTTTCGGTTATCCAGGGACTGCCGCGATTGTCTGGAACGGCATGGCAAACTCTATCATAGCTGAGTTTAGGGTATCGAACTGATTTGAGAAGCTATTGCAGGATTTAGGAAGGAGGGCCGAGCAACTATTCGGCCGCAAAAACCATCGCTCTGTTCACCGGAGTAGCAGACCTAACTTGGTCGTCGCCCGCGCACCCTGCGCGCGAATTCAAGGACGGGACGCCTGTCCTGCTCCTGGATTCAGGACAACATCTTCGCTGGGCAACTCCTGCCGGCGCGCCCCTCCAGCGAAGGTCTCGGAAACTAGTTACCGTTTTGAATCTTGACCGCCAGCACGTCGTTAAACTCGCAGATAGCGACATGCTTTGCGGGCTCCGGCAGCTTTATGTTTTTCAGCTCAACTGAGGAATTTCCGATAATCGTAGCAGATCCGATCCGCGCCCAGCCTTTCGCCACATTGACGTAGACCGGAACCAGCATTTTGAAATTATCGCTCACGCCGGATTGAGTGATGCGCCCGGATAGCATTTGGCCGTCCAGTTGATACTCAAAGCGATAGCTGGGTATCTCAGTCCCGTAGACCCACTCGTTAAAGAACCAGTCCATGCGGCCGTTGCCGTCTAGATCCATGTGTTTGGTCATGTATTTTTCGACCGTTCGTTTAAGATCTTCGGTTGAAACGTCTTCGTTATAGTGAGACTTGATGAAGTCCTGCATCATCTCCATGAATCTTTTATCGCCGCCATTGCGCGGATCGAACATCATCTGTCGCAGCATGTGCAGAATGTACGCACCTTTGGGATAAATCATGAACCGGGCCACCCCGCCGGTTTTGCCGCTGTTCAGGCGATAACCCTGAGTCACCGGGCCAATGGTGTACGGTCGCTTGTCATGTGTCTGCGGCCGCGACAGGGTAATCAGGTCGCGTTGATTGTTCCAGAAGTCGGTGAACTTGTGATCGTCGCGCATAATCTGCTGGACGAAGAGCGAAGCTGAGAATTCGGCAAAGCCTTCGCTCATCCACTGATCGTGATAACTCTTCCAACCGACCATATGGCCCCACCACTGGTGGGCAATTTCGTGGGGCGCAACGTATTTGAAGAAGTCGTCGGTAGCCGCGCGCACGTTGCCTGTCGCCATGTATCGCTGGGTCGGATCCATGAACGCCGTGAACGGCATGTAAACAAGCGTCGGCCATGCTTGTCCGAAATTTGGCGCGGGCTGTTGCGTCAAGGCCAGACGATTGAAAGGCAACTTGCCGAAATAGGCGCTGTAAAGCCGGGTGGCGTTTTGCGCGTCCGCCAGCATCGGTCCGGCCATGCCGAGCGTGGACATCGAGCCGATCTCTTCGGCGCCACGCATAGGAGCGACGATGTTCTCGTTGGCGTAGAACTCGATGTTGTATCCGGTGTCCTTGTCGAGCACTTCTTTTTTCTTGAAGCCGCCATAGTTAAATCCGGCAACTGCCAGGGCAGTCTCGCCGCTGGACCATTTCTCTATTTTTCCGTCGGCCTCATCGGCCGGCGGCGCGACCAGTGAGCCAGTGCCGATCAGCGTCTTGTTCTTCGGATGATGAAAGGTGAGATCAAAAGTCGCTCGATCGCCAAACTGCGTTCCTTCATTGTTTGGGTACCAACTGGATCGAGGACCGAGGAAATAATTCCCATCGCCTACGTCTATCAGAGCATCGCTTCCGCCATACTCGATCGTTACCTTGTAACTCTTTCCTGCTTCCAATGGTTCGGGCCAGATGACTCCGAAGTCGGCATCTTCGTTCTTGTTCTCCTGAATAAAGTCCAAATCGCGGCCGCGCTCGTCGCGCACGCGGGAGACCCGCAGCGAGGAAAACAGGCGGAACGGCAGCACGCGGGCGCCGGAATCGAGCTCGCGCAGCCTAACCGTGTCGGTGCAGGTGAGCTTCGCTCCGCGGATGACCGTGTCGATATCATGATGCGTGATGTCATAAATCCGGTGATCTTCATCGCTTGACGCTGTGCCCCTGGCGTATTCTTCCGCGCGATGAAAGGCTGTCCAGAGGCCGCCGTCAGTGTCACCGTAACTGAACAACAGTACTTCTTCCGGCGAAACCAGAGGAATCCCCAGCGAATCGTACTGAAAGACAAGTTTGTTGTACCGTTTGCCGTTGATGAACGCGGTGAAAAAGCCGGGACGGTTGGGGTTATAGAGATCGACCAGCGTGCGCAGTTCCATGTTGCGCCTCAAGGTCTTGCGCAATAACGACTGATTTTCATGATAGGCATCCCGCGCGCGTTCGGCCTGGGGGCCGTTTGTGCCAATGCGAACCTGCGCTGATTGCTTAACCTCGTCAAATGTCTTGTCCGTAAAGCGTAGGATCAGACGGTCAAAGGACTCGGTAATCGTGGGTTCATCGGTAAAGAGTTTGAGGCTGTGCTTCTCAATATCGGTAGGCGGCGTCAGAGACAGTTCACCATCGCCGAAGAAGACTGCGCCCACCTCTCGATGCTCGACCTCGGAAGCAAAATAAATCTCGCCACTGCGCAATGTGAAGACGCCTGCATCTCGTTTGATCACCAGATTGTTCACGGTGGCAAATGCGCCGGCAAAGTCCCCCTGATCCTTCGCCTGCTGTCGCAACTGCTGATATACCGGGTCGGAATTGGCCTTGATGCCGCTCACCGGAACAGTGACGGCTGCTTCAACCGGCGCGATCTCAAGCTTGACGTCCAGACTCGCGACCGAGCCTTCTTCCACTTTTATGCCATCGCGATGCGCGTCACTGAAGCCTGGCGCAGAGACCGTTATCGAGTATGTCCCGGGTGGCAATCCTTCGATTTTGTAGTGACCGAGCTGATCGGTTGTCGCGCTGAAGTTTTGATTGTTGAGGGGGTCAGTCGCGGTGATGGCCGCCCCGGCAACAGTTGCCCCCTTTGGATCGGTGACCCGTCCTTCGATCCGCCCGCCCGCGGCCTGGACAACGTTCAGCGACAAAGTGAATACGGCCAAACACACTAGACCGACAGCAATTCTCACATCTAAATATTTCTTCATAAAACCTTGATTTTGAAAAACCGGACACGCGGGGGCCGACGTCCGTGAGTCTTTTGCCAATGCATTATCATTTCATTGATTACGTCAGTCAAGCGTTGTCAACGGCGCTGCCGGCGTGGCATCCTGAGGCCTCACAACGGTGATGTTTGTCGAAGACAAGATCAGGTCGAAACTGCTGCGGCGCATGGGTGAGGCGATCGAGGACTTTCGCATGATCGATCACGGCGATCGCGTGATGGTTTGCCTGTCCGGAGGCAAAGACAGTCATACGTTGCTTGATCTTCTGCTCGATGTCCAGAACCGCGCACCGGTAAAATTCGATCTGCTGGCGGTGAATCTTGACCAGAAACAACCGGGTTTTCCTGCTGAAGTTCTGCCGAACTATTTCCGTGGACGAAGGGTGCCTTTCCGCATCATCGAGCGCGATACCTACTCGGTTGTTAAGCGCCTGGTGCCGGAAGGAAAAACGTTCTGCGCGGTTTGCTCGCGGCTGCGGCGCGGCATCCTCTATAACATCGCGGTCGAGGAAGGTTGTTCGAAAATCGCCCTAGGCCATCATGCCGACGACATTATCACGACGTTTTTGTTGAATCTGTTTTATGTCGGCTCGTTGAAAGCAATGCCGCCAGTGCTGCGTTCCGATGACGGGCAAAACACCGTCATCCGACCGCTCGCTTACTGTCGCGAGAAGGACATTGCCCGGTTCGCCGCATCTGCACAATTCCCAATCATCCCATGCGACCTGTGCGGGTCGCAGTCAAATTTGAAGCGCGCGCGCGCCAAGAGATTGATCGAAGACTTGGAAAAAGAGATTCCTCACATCCGGGCGTCGATGCTGACTGCTCTGGGGAATGCTGTGCCTAGTCATTTGCTCGATCCGAAGCTTTTCGATTTTAAGGGCTTTTCATCGGCTACCGGCGATGTGGAAAGCGAACTTGATATCGCGCTGGGCCACACCGACAGCGAACCGACTCTGGTAGCAATTGCCTGAGAATCCGACGTCAGTACCACCCGCGTCAGCCGGTGGGACAAGGCGATTTGTAAGACCCATCCGCTGACGCGGATCGTACTGACTTCATAGTATCTTTGTGATTAAATTTGCGCTCATGCGGGCCACAAAGAAACGCGAGCTTGATCTCAAAGACTTTCCGCCCGGCACAGTCACTGAATACACGACCCTCGTCTGCCTTGCCTGCATCTTTGATATTTTCACCAAACAACTGGGCCTCGCGCCGCGTTCAGCTTTTACTGAAATCAAACGGCACGCGCCGACAATTGAAGAGCTGACCACGCGCCAGGCGATGCGGCCCTACTTCGACAGCGACGACAAGAATCCGCATTGCCCCTACTGTGGATCCGCAAAGCGCTGGCTGGCGCGCCTTGATACCTATTGCATTGAAGGTGGAAAAACCACGGATGCCGCGCGGCGAGCGCTCCTGAAGAAACTGCCAAAGTCGGACGATCAATTCCTGATAATCGAAAAGAAGTCTGACTCGAGGGCGGTCTTTTTTGAATGGCTCGATACCCTCGGTGGCAATCTCGATTTCGCTGACGAGGGGTGGTTAATCGACGCCACGCGAATGTACCTGGCCCGGCGCGAGCGAAAGACCAATTGGGAAGAGATTTTCAGCGAATTGCGCGCCGTGCGTCGTTCCAGTCGACTGAATGAAGGTTGGGAGCGCGACGGCGGGCGATTGTTTCTCGCGCCCGATCTTTATGGCCAGGCGCTACTGATTCAGTATCTGGTTAGCCGCTCTCACGCGCACGGCGGCCTGACGATGGAAGGCCGTTTGACACTTATGGAACTGGTTCGCCGCCTGCGATACGGCGGCTATCTGGATAGGATTGGAATCACTGAACGCGAACCCGGGGAAGTATTCGAGAAGCTGATCGACCATCTGGCTTCGACTCACGACTGGTCTCGTGTCAGCACGGTTAGCGGTAGCGACCGGGTTCCTAAGCAGCAGTCAACCTCTAAGAAATCAGGTAAGAAGCCAAAGAAACCATCCAAATCGCGAAAAGCAGAACCCACTCTTCCCGAACCAGAAGAGATCGCGTCCGAACCGGTCAAGCTTCATTACATCGTCGACCGTCGCGACTTTCTGGAGAAAGTGAAAAGCACCTACGCGAGTTACGCTGCCTGACCGAATGCGCTCGGCTACATCACCGGTGGTTCGACTTTGATGTTAGCGCCGTACTCATAAATGACGTGCGACTTTTGGGCATAAGTGCTGACATTGAACTCGGTGTCGCTTTGACGAGGTAGCCCATCAGCTGCGCCGACCCAGGCCTTGCCGGTACCGGTGTATCTCTGGCCCCCGAGATTAGTCTCGAGCGTATAGCTGTAAGCGAAACAAGGCACACCGTTGATGGTTTCCGGACCGAGATACTTCACTTCCTTAACCATTTCGGCGATTTTGTTTGCGAAGTCCTCACTGCGATTTACTCCAGCGGACGAAGGCAGGGTTCCTTCGGTCCACTTACCGTTCGCGAACCAATAGTGCTTTTCCCCGATGCTGATCGCCTCAACATCACCACCCTGGCCGCCTGTCCACTTCATATGGGAACGATCGGGGCCGGCAAAGTCCACTACGCGCGTACTCTCGGGCATGGCTGTCCGTCCATTCGCGGTGGCTGACATAGTTTCGGTGAGCCGGTAGGGATAGGCAGTTTTCAACCTGCGCAAAGCATCGCCCAGATCCTTGCGCGCGTCGTTTGAAGGACTGAACGATCCCGTAGTTTTGGCAGGGCGGTTGCCGGTGCCGTCGGACGACGACTCCGTGCCGCCTTTCAACCGTCCCAAACTACAACCGGCGAAGAGCAATACTCCGATTGGAAATATCAGGGCCTTCCACCCAAGATCTCGGATTAATGTCATTATTTCCTCCTGCGCGAACTCTTTTTCAGCGTTGCGAGGCGACGGCTAGAGTCTTTGTTCTTTTCCTGCAGATTCGTAATCTCCGCCTCGGTATTATGTCGCCGGGACCAGGCGATGCTCAATCAATTTCATGCTTCGCGCTGCAAAATAAGATCCGCGATCGATCGCAGGAGCTCGGTTTGTCTGGCGACGCTTTCCAGCGCACCGCGCGCCTGGTGATGAACCGCCTCAAGCTCTGCGCGTGTAGCTTCCAGCCCGTAGATCGCGGGGTAAGTAGCTTTGCGCGCGCGCGCGTCCTTACCGGGAGTCTTGCCAAGCTCTTCCGCAGTTGAGGTCACGTCCAGAAGATCATCGGTGATCTGAAATAACAAACCGAGATTCGTTGCGTATTCTGTGATTGCCGCAAGTTCCTTTTCACTCGCGCCGGCGATCATTGCGCCGCAGCGCGCGGCGGCCCGAATCAACGCCCCGGTTTTGAGATGGTGAATGAGTTCGAGTTGGGAGCCGCTCACGTTCGTCGATTCCGCGACAAGATCGTACGCCTGGCCGGCCACCATCCCCTCCGGCGTGCCGGCGGCGCGGGCGATTTCGGCGATCAGGCGAACGCGAAGCTGGGGTCCTAGCTGATCATCTTCGGCGATCGTTTGAAACGCGAGAGCTTGTAATGCGTCGCCGGCCAGGATTGCCGTAGCCTCGCCAAATTTGATGTGGCAGGTGGGCTGCCCGCGCCGCAAGTCGTCATTGTCCATCGCAGGCAGATCATCGTGGATCAGCGAATACGTGTGGATCATCTCCAGCGCGCAGGCCGGGCGCAGCAAATCTGCAACCGGCGCGCCGAATGTTTGGCCCGCGGCCAGCAGCAATGCCGGCCGAAATCGCTTGCCACCGGCGAACACGCTCCAACGAATCGCCGCATGAACCTGTAGCGGTTCATCGGCCTCTTTCGGGATCAGGCGATCGAGTTCGGAGTCAATCAGCGTGCGGCGGGAGGATAGAAATTCACGGGCGCCAGTTGCGATTAGATTAACCACAGAGAAGGCCGAAGTAACGGAGTCTATTGAATAATTAAGCGCCAACGAAGGCGACTACTGAAACTGGTACGAAACCCCCACAGGTCAGGATCCTCTACCGCTTTACGCCCTTATTGAGTCTCACCGTCGTCAGTTGATCCCAGCTCCCCGGGCTCAAATGGTCGCACCGTTGCGCGGCCCTGATTGTCGCGCATCAGGATCTCAATCCGGCGCTCAGCCTGATTCAAACGCTCCTGACAGTCGCGCGACAGCTTCACGCCCTGCTCAAAGAGTTCCAGGCTCTTCTCGAGCGTCAACTCGCCTTGTTCCAACTGGCGCACGATGCGCTCGAGTTCTTCAAGCGATGCTTCAAAGTTTTTCGGTTTCGAATTGTCCATCCTGCAATTGAGCGCCGGCATCCTTGCCGGCGGTTCGTGGGTATCTCCTCGCTGCTTCGATCCAGTCGCTAACGCCCACGGCCCGGCAACTTATTCAAATGCCTGCGAATGCCGTCCTGCAATTGCGTGCCCGGTGACGGCATATCGCGCGCGATTCCATCCGCGATGCGCTGAGCCAGCTTGTCATCCTGAATCGAGACAATCCGCCAGCCGCCGTCATGGGACTGCATTGTAAACCGAAGCTTGTCGTCCTTGATATTCACCAGGGCCTCAGCGGTTTCACCCCGCTCGGTAATGTCCACAAAATGAGACACCGACAATGCGATCAACACAAACGGTTTGCCGGCGGCACGAGCTGTCAGTCGTTGCAGTTCCGCTACCATTTCGTCGTGAATGGTGTTTCTTAGATTGGGCGCCACGGACACAGGAGATGGCGCGGTCTGAACCGGCAAGACGGAAGTGATCGCCGATGAATATGAACTTGCGTTACGCTGCCTGACTTGCGACACGAAATCATCAGTAATCTTGTCAGTATCGAAAATGCTGTCGATGGTCGAGGTGTCATTTCGTTGCGCCGCATCCGCGAGCAAGGCAAGTGTATAAGCCGGGCCGCTCCGATAGTGTCGCCACCAAAAGTAAACGCCTGCCGCGGCGCCGATGAACCCAACGAACACGATAACTGCGATGATGAGCAACGCCTGCGCAATGCTGCCACGACGGCCTGGGCGGGCCGATCTTCGAGGCGCCGCAGCCTGCGCGCGCGGCGATCCGTCAAAGTCGATAACGATTCGATTCCGGCCCATTTTATTCGTTTTCGATTCCCTCGACTCGACAACCAAGCGCCCCTTTTCGCAAGCGCACGCGCAATGCGTCACCTGGCGCCACCGCATTCGCTTCGCGCACTACCCGACCTTGTGCGTCCTGGGCGATCGCATATCCGCGTTCTAAAACTCTGAGGGGCGACATTGCGTCAAGCGCTGCCGCCGCCAAACCAAACTTCTGCCTGGCCATGTCCAATCGGGTTGTAATCCCTGCGTCGCGCGCCTGGTTCAGCGCCGCAAAGCGGGCCTGGGCAGCGCGGACATGGGCGCGAAGTTGCGCCGGCGATAAGCTATACGCAGCCGCTCCCAGCCGTGTCTGCGCGCGCTGCAGGGCATTCGCGATCAATCTCTCCAAATGATGTTCGGCATCGTCAGCGCGCGATATCGCATCGCGCAACCTGGCGTTCACTTCGTCAAAGGCCGGCGAGAGCGCAAGTTGTTGTGCCTGCGCGCGCGCGCGGCCGATTCTGAATTTGATCGAGTGCGCCAGATTTGTGACCAGGCGATCGAGTTGCGAGCATAGTTGAGCTTCGTGCGTCGCCACAATTTCCGCTGCCGCTGACGGCGTCGCCGCCCGCAGATCCGCGACAAAGTCGGCAATCGTGAAATCAGTTTCGTGGCCGACGGCCGAGATTACCGGGATCACCGATGAGCGAATGGCGCGCGCGACTGCTTCCTCGTTGAAAGTCCAGAGATCTTCGATCGATCCACCGCCGCGCCCGACAATCATCACGTCGATCGCCGCTTCGTGACGCCCGTCACGCAAGGCGCGGGCATGGTGTTCGTTGAGAAACCTGATTGCGCGCACCACTTCATGAGCGGCGCCGTCGCCCTGTACGCGCGCCGGCACAAAGAGAACATGCACCGTACGGGTGCGGCGTGAAATCACATTCAGAATGTCGCGGATCGCCGCGCCTGAAGCCGAAGTGACCACGCCAATCCGTTGCGGAAAAAAAGGAATCGGCCTTTTCAATTCCTCGGCGAACAATCCTTCAGCCTGCAAACGAGCTTTTGTCTGCTCGAAGGCTAATTGGAGCGCGCCGGCGCCCACGGGCTCCAGCGCTTCGACAATCATTTGATACTCGCCCTTCGGCTCATAGACACTCAGGCGCCCGCGCGCGCGCACTTGCAAACCGTCTTCAGGACGAAACCGGATGCGTTGATTGCTGCTGCGATAGCACGCGGCGCGCAGTTGGGCGAACTCGTCTTTCAGAGTGAAGTACCAGTGGCCGGAACTAACGGAACGAAAATTCGAGATTTCGCCTTCGACCCAAACGGAAGCAAAGCGGCGTTCCAGCTCGCCGCGAATCATGGCCGTCAGCTCCGACACGCTGATTGGCCGGCGCTCGGTCTTTTCAAAGAGGGATGCGAGAAGGGGTTGAGACATTTGGCACTATTGCGGCGTGGCCATCGCGGAACTCAACCTCACTGCCGCGCCCTCGCGATTGACCCGCACGCGGAGGCGCCGGTGGTTCGCGGAATTCGATGCATAAGTGATCGTGTAGGCTGTGCGGAGTTGCGCCACCACGTCGTCATAAGCCCGCTGCAGATCTTCCAGTTTCCTGATCTGATAAAAGACGCCGCCCGATGCAGTGGCGAGTTTTTGGCCCTCTTCGGCGGCGCGAGTGGTAATAGTCAAATACCGAGAGCGCAAGGGATCTACGGTAATCGTCGGTTGCGGCACGCTCGATTCCGGAATCAGTCCTGAAGGAACGTAGAGCGGATAAACCAGGGCGCCCGATTCGCTTAGCGCTTCCAGCACCGCTGGGAACGGAATGAACGATTTGTTGTCATCGCCGTCTGAGAGCACGACGATGGCGGTCCGCTCGCCCCGCAAAGGCTTAAGGGTATCGGCAATCACGTACGCAAGCGAATCGAACAACGCGGTTGCACCGCCGGCTTCGATGTCGTCGAGCTTGCGCGAGAGTAGTGCCCGATCGGTTGTGAAATTCGAGATGACCTGCACGTCATCTCGAAAGCTGATGATCGAGATACGATCCTGGGGGCTGGCGGTGCTCAGGAAATCGCGCGCGGCTTTGCGAATGAAATCGATCCTTTCTTCGACGCTGCCGGACACGTCCAGGAGCAACACCAGGTTGAAAGGCTCAGTCGCCGGCCTGACGTTAGTGATTTTCCTTTCTGCCCCGTCTTCATAAACCGCAAAGTCCGACAGGTTCATTCCGCTGATCGCTCGCCCGTTACGGTCAGTGATGCTGGCGTTGACCCGCATCAATTCGGGACCAGCAGCAGTAGCTATTTCTCCGGGAGCATGCAAAGTAACCAGTGAAGGCTCGCTGCGGGGCGGCGGCAAAGTCTTCGCATAGTCGCCGAACATTTTCGGGCTGACTTTCCGGATCGCATCCATCAAACGACTGTCACCGCCGCGAATAATAGCGCGCGCGGCCTCAGTCAAAGGGCGCTCGTGCAAATCAGGCGGCACCATGCTCGGATCGACGTTAAGAAGAATCACGCCGCGACGGGTCCTGAGATCCAAGCGCACGGGCTCGAGTTTTACGGTTTCGGTTCCTGGATTCTCGGTGGTCCCGTCCTGATCACCGGCGGCGATTGCTTTGTCGTCAGCTTCTTTAGGCGTGACGTCCGCAACCTCTTTTTCGGAACCGAAGATTTTCCAGCGCCTGCTCCTTTTTATATGTTTGCCCAGGGTTCCTGAGATTGTGAATCGACCGCCACGCCCCTCTTTGACTTTCGGCAATTCAACATCGCTGAGATATCTCGGGCGGCTGGCTTCCCAGAGAAAATTAAAGCGCAAAGAATCGAGCGAGACGTCGGCATGAATCGTTCCCGTATTGGTAACGACTTCGGCGAACTCGAGATTACCCATGACATCGACCATGCCGCTGTCGCTTTCAATCTTAACTCGCGAACGCGACGGCACCCGGAGCGTAATGTCTATCCGATCATTATCGTTTCGTTCGCGGACATCTATCGTGCTGCCATTAACGCGCACGTCACCAGGTTCCACCGGCGATCCGGGCGAAGTCGCCTGCAAACTCATCTTCTTTTTTGATTCGTCAGAGGCGAGCACACTCACTCGGCCGTTGCGGTTCTTGATAGTCAACGAAGCGGGTCCGGATGCGTTTAGCTCACGCTCATATCCCTGCAGCGCAGGAGACGTCCCGGCGCGCCATGCCGAGTGCGTAAGGCCTTTCGCCAAAGGCAGAAGCAGCGCACTGAGAACGATGAGAACCGTTGCGCTTAATTTGAAGTGAGTCCGAAGACTTCGGCGGAAAACAGCTGGGCCGAGCATGACGACTGATCTTGCCTGCCTGATGTGCTGAGGTCAAGTATGAACAAGGTTGAATAATGTTCGCTACAACGAGCGGGGTTGCGGGAAAAGCCTGAACCGCCGACCGGACAACTTGTCGAGTACCAGGCTTAAACTTCGCAGGAGTTTACAAGTTCTCATTCACACCCGGCTTCAGCCGGGTGATCGGGAGTGTCAGGAGATCGGGGAAACCGTTTAAACGGTTTCCGGCCCTTAGCTTGCCGCAGTTCACCTGGCTGAAGTCAGGTGTGAATGAGACCTGATTGGCCCGAGAGAATTTTGATAGCCTTCGGTGTCCGGACGACTCATTATGCAGAGCTATGTCGCGTAACTCGGCGTATACGAAGGAGCCTTTGCGCGGAGCATTCTCTTCCGCCGCAAGCTCTCAGCCCGCACAACCTTCTGATAGAATCAACGCGAAATTCCTATGACGGATCGTGAATACAAATCCTTCGCCGAGTTCTGGCCTTATTACGTTTCGGAACACAGCAAGGCGGCGACGCGTGCATTGCACGCCATCGGTAGTACTGCGGGATTAATCTTAATGCTGGTTGTCATCGCGATCGGGAAGTGGTGGCTGTTTCCGCTGGGACTCGTCGCCGGTTATGGTTTCGCCTGGGTGGGCCATTTTTTTGTCGAGAAGAACAAGCCGGCGACTTTCAACTATCCGTTGTGGTCTTTCATGGGTGATTGGAAGATGCTGGCTTTCATGATTGCGGGCCGAATGAATAAAGAGGTTCAGCGATTGGGTCGAAATCGAACAAACAACTGACCACTGACAACTGACTATGGACAAAATTAATCTCGCGCAAAAGCTTTCGATCATAAATGATCACTGGAACCCTCGAATTGTCGGCGAGCTGAACAATCAGTATCTCAAGCTGGTGAAGTTCGAAGGGCCATTCACCTGGCATCATCACGAGAATGAAGACGAAATGTTTTTGGTGGTGAAGGGCCGCTTCCGGATGGACTTTCGCGAAGACGGAAAAGATCGCGCCCAGTGGATCGAAACCGGCGAGTTCATCATCGTGCCCCGCGGCATCGAACACCGGCCCTTTGCGGAAGAGGAATGCGAGGTCTTGCTCTTTGAACCGGCATCGACACTGAACACCGGCAACGTTGAGGATGAATTCACTCGCAAGCAACTGGAACGAATCTAAGTAATATTCGCTGCTTGAGATGGCTCTGGCGGAGCCGAATGTGTAACGAGCCCTCCGGAGGCATTCTAATGGCCCGGTGCCATAAAATATCTCGCTCGTAACGGAATTCAGGAGGTTGTACTTAGTCATCACCCGTGTAACTATTAATCATCGCAATTCCGTTGGTGCAGGGAGAATACGTTTGCCTGACAAAGAAAAGAGCGCAAGTGTTGCCGATCTATTCCGGCGCGCGCAGGCGATTAGAACTGAGAACGCGCAGGCTTCCTACAAGGAGATTGTTGCCCAGCTTGTGCGTGAATATTCGGCGTCGCCGTTTCCGCCCACCTACAACTTGACCATTCCTGAGCAGGACGCGCGGGCGCCTGAGGAAGATTGGTCGGCCGGATTACCGCTGGTGCTGCGGGGCATTCAACTTAAAGATTGGAATGACATTGCTCAGGGAATCGTGCTTTCGTTGGAGCAAACCGAGAACTACGAACGTGAGCACGGCGCTGAGGGCACGCGCGACAACTGGCACGATCGTACGAAAGGCGTCGAAGGCGCGACCGCCAAAGGCATCGGCAAATGGATGCCGGAAGAGTTGGTGAAGCTGGCGGAGAAGACGGTGCAGGACCGCGAGCGGTGACGAAAAGAATTTGGAGTGCGCCGGCAGAGCGAAGCGGTGACGAGCGGTTTCGTTCGGAGTTCCGCCTTCAGGCGGCGCCGCCGTTTTCGTGATTTCCACCTAAAGGCGGGACTCCAAACATATAAAGCGCCGGCAACGTCGCCGGCGGAAATCAGGTGTCGCGGGCTGGCTTCTGACTCCTGACTTCTGAATTCTGACTTCTGTCTTATGAGCTTTCTTGACGGCCTAATCAAAGATCCGAAGTATCAGACCCACGATCCGCGCAGACCCGACGAGGTTGCGGAGCCGGACGTGATCATCAGTCCCGACACGCGGCGCGATAATCGAATTCCGCCGGGTCAGACTCGCACAAAAAAGTGGCCGGTGCTTGACGCGCATGGCGCCCCACCGATTGATCTGGCGACCTGGAAATTCGAGGTTGACGGCCTGGTGGAAAAACCGCTTCAATTTTCGCTCGATGAATTCATGCAACTCGAGGCGGTGAAAGTTTATGCCGACTTTCATTGCGTGACCCGCTGGTCAAGGCTCGATAACGTTTGGACCGGCGCGCCCACGCGCGAGATTGCCAAACTCGCCGGCGTCAAACCGGAAGCGAAGTTTGTTCTGGCCCTCGCCTACGATTATGGGTGGACCACTAATGTTCCGATCGAATACTTCCTGAAAGAAGATTCGCTCTTCGCTTACCTGCATGATGGCGCGCCGATTCCACCGGAACATGGTGGTCCTGTTCGTCTCATCATTCCGCAACTGTATGCCTGGAAATCCGCGAAATGGGTGAAAGGCGTGCGCTTTCTTGAAAGCGACGAAGCCGGATTTTGGGAAGAAGGCGGCTATCACATGCGCGGCAATCCCTGGGCGGATGGCGATGGAGAGCGGTTCCGCTGGTCTTAGCAACAGCGGGGGCAAGCCCCCTTCCCGACCTGAGAGGCTTTCAGAGATATTCCTGGCCTATCTGATTGAAAGCCGTTCAAGCGTAGATTTCCAAAGAAGTATGATCAGCTCAAGGTCAGGAAGGGGGCTCGCCCCCGCTCTCCGAGTTTGATAACAACTCCTTAAATGCCTTTCTACCAACTCCTTGAATGCAAACTTCGCCAATCCCCAAAGATGCAGCCGCGGTAATTCTTCTTCGCCACAATACGGATCGAACTAATCCGGAAATCTTTTGGGTCAAGCGCAGTACGAAGCTTGCCTTTCTTGGCGGCTTCTATGCTTTTCCCGGCGGTGGGCGAGAGACGCACGACGACGAAGTACAGGTTGAACACTGCGACGATCAGGAACGCGCGGCGATGATCAGTTGTGCCGCGCGTGAACTGTTCGAAGAAACGAGAACACTGCTGGCGCACGGATCGAAAACGTTGACGAAGGGACAGCTCGCGTCGCTGCTCGACGACTTGGAATCGAGGCGAATGTCATGGCCAGAGCTGCTCAAACATTACGGCCTGCGTCTGGACGCAAACGATTTTACGTTCGCTGGCCGCTGGGTGACCCCGCCGTTTGCTCCGCGAAGATTCGATACGTGGTTCTTTCTTGCGAATTGTCCCGCGAAACAGCAGCCGCTTGTGAGCGGCGATGCCGAGCTGGAATCGGGCGAATGGATCGCTGCGGGTGAAGCTTACGGAAAATGGGAACGAAGAGAAGTGCTCGCCGTGCCGCCTGTGCTGCACGCCCTGAAAACTCTCTCTCGCGGACTGACAGAAGATCTGGTCGAACGATTTCTGGCTCTCCCGGAAGCGCATCGCGAGCCGACGCGGCGAATCGAGTTCCAGCCCAACTACATCTGTTTTCCGGTACGCACGCCGACCAAGCCGCCGGCCACGCATACAAACTGTTATCTGATCTATTCCTCGGAAGAGTTGCTGATCATCGATCCGGGGTCGCCGTACGAAGACGAACAACAGACGCTGGCAAAATACGTCGATGACTTAATCGCAGAAGATCGAACGGTAAGCCGGATCATTCTCACGCATGTTCATCCTGATCACATCGCCGGCGTTAAGGCGCTGAATGATCACTTGAGACATAAGCACGGCGCGAGCGTTTCGGTTGCCGCGCATCGTCACACTGGAGAATCCCTGAAGGGTGAAATTGACGTGGATCGATTTATTGAAGACGGTGAACTGATCCCGCTTGAGGGCTCGCCCAGGATCGTGTTGCGCGCGATGCACACGCCCGGCCACGCGCGCGGGCACCTCTGTTTTCACGACGAAAGCGCCGGAGTGCTTATTACGGGTGATAACATCCTCGGCTTTGGCTCAGTCTTAATTGATCCGCCTGAAGGAAACATGCGCGACTATTTGGATTCGCTGAGGCGAATGCGCGCGCTCTCGAACTTATCCGTGTTGATGCCGGGACATGGACCTGCCGTCGCCAATCCTTATGAAAAAATTGACGAATACATCAGGCACCGTCTGGATCGCGAGGCAAAGATTCTAAGTGCAGTGCGTGATGGGGCTGACACGCCTGAACAAATCGTCGCGTCTGTTTACACCGATGTCTCACCGAAAGCGCACGCCATGGCGCAAAGGGCGGTGCTTGCGCATCTGGAGAAACTGGTAGAGGACGGGTTAGTAATTCGCAACTCCTTTGGAAAATACGTCTTCTTTCAAGGCGTATAGATTTGGAGTGCGGCGGCAAAGCGAAGGGGGCGCCGACGGCTGCTTTGGTTTGGAGTCCCGCCTTTAGGCGGTAATGGTGTCTGCGGATAATAATCCGCCTGAAGGCGGTACTCCGAACGATTGAAGGCACGTCGCCGCTTCGCTGCCGCCGCACTCCAAATCTCGCGTTCGTACTTTGCTTCCTTTCCGGTTAGAATCTCTGTACCCCAGACTAGGAAAACGAAATCACCAAAAACAAAATGGAACGAGCAAGGACTCTAGGCGAACTCATCGAGAGCGGCTACAAGAGCGTCTCGGTAAAAGACGAGATGCGGGCAAATCTCATTTGCAAGTTGAAACGCCGCGAGAGACTTTTCCCCGGCATCGTCGGTTATGACGAGACGGTGGTGCCGCAACTTATCAACGCGATTCTCGCCCGGCATAACTTGATTCTGCTTGGCCTCCGCGGTCAGGCGAAAAGCCGGATCATTCGGCAGCTGACGAACCTGCTTAACCCGGAAATACCGATCATCGCCGGCTCCGAGGTCAACGACGATCCTTTCCATCCGATCAGCGCGTTCGGCCGTCAGACGATTGAACTGCATCAGGACGCGACGCCGATCGCCTGGATAGAGCGCGATGCCCGATTTGTAGAAAAACTCGCGACCCCCGACGTGACGATCGCCGACATCATCGGTGACGTGGATCCGATTAAGGCAGCGAAGGGCGGTCACCTGCTCAGCGATGAATTGACCATTCATTACGGCCTCCTGCCGCGGGCCAATCGGGGGCTCTTTGCCATTAATGAGCTGCCGGACCTGGCAGGCAAGATTCAGGTTGGGCTTTTCAACATCATGCAGGAAGGCGACGTTCAGATTAAGGGATATCCGGTGCGTTTGCCGCTCGATGTAATGCTGGTGTTTTCGGCCAATCCCGAAGATTACACCGCCCGCGGCAAGATCATTTCGCCGCTCAAGGATCGAATCGGCGCCGAGATCATGACTCATTATCCGAAAGAGATTGAGCTCGGGGTTGAGATTACCCGGCAGGAAGCCTGGACCGCGCGCGAGGGTTTGAAAGATCGTCTGGTGATCCCTGATTTCATTCGCGAAGTTATTGAACAGATAGCGTTCGAGGCCCGAGATGATCAGCGAATCGACAAACATTCCGGCGTCTCGCAGCGCCTGCCGATAACTGTGATGGAGTCGGTCATCTCCAATGCCGAGCGCCGCGCCCTGATGACCGACGAAGGCATGGTGGTGCCGCGCATAGCCGATATCTATGCGGCGATTCCGTCAATGACCGGCAAGCTGGAACTGGAATACGAAGGCGAGCAGATTGGAGCTCATCGCATTGCCAAAGATTTGATCAAGCGCGCCGCCGGCGAGATTTTCGAAGGCTATTTTGTGGGCATTGATTTCGCCAACACGGTGCGGTGGTTCGACGAAGGAAACAATTTGCGGCTGGCGGATACGGCCGCGGCCGAAGAATGCATGCTGCTGGTGGAGTCGGCGCCGGAATTAATTGAGACCGCGTTGATTCCATTTGATTTCAAGCGCAAGGATAAAGCTCAGACCGTCGCTGCCTGCGAATTCGTGCTGGAAGGTCTTTACGCGGAAAACAAAATCAGCCGGAACGAAGAAGGCGGGTACACTGCAGTTACGAAAGCTAAGAAGGACCGGCGGGGAATGATCTATGACGATCTGACGGAGACAGGGAGATATAGCTGATTGCCGATTGTCGATTGACAATTTTTGATTTGCTTGCGTTAACACAACTGGAATTGAAAATGAAGTTTACTCGTTACTCAAAATTCAATGGCCTCGATGTTTCGTCTCTCAACCTCGGCGACCTGATGGAAGGTTTGTCTGATTCGCTCCTCTATTCCGGTTACGACGATGATTACTATTGGACGCGGCAGCGAATGCCCCAGGACACTTCGCTCGATGCGCTGCGCCGCGCTCTGTTGCAGGCGCTGATGGACCAGGGACTCCTTTCGCAGCATCAGATTCAGCAGATGCTTGACGAGAATGAAGGCAAATACGAAGGTTCGCAGCTGCAGGAGATGCTGAATCAGTTGATCGAGCGCCTGGTTGAAGAAGGCTACCTGACTTTGCACGAAGAGCCACAGACTTCGCGACAGCGGCGTGAAACGATGCGGGGGAACGGCGAAGGCCGGATCGAAGAACGGCTGCCGCGAAACATCAAGTTTGAAGTCACCGAGAAGGGCCTGGATTTTCTCGGCTATAAGACTCTGCGCAATCTGCTCGGAAGTTTAGGCAAGAGCTCGCTCGGACGTCACGACACTTTGCATTTGGCCACCGGCATCGAAGCTGAAGCCGCGAGCAAGTCCTACGAATTCGGCGATACGATTAATCTTGATGTCAATACGACTTTGCTCTCGGCGATCAAGCGCGAAGGCTTGTCAGTTCCCCTCAATCTCGAATACAAAGATCTGCACGTTTACCAATGTGATTACCAATCATCGTGCGCGACGGTCGTAATGCTCGATTGCTCGCATTCGATGATCCTCTATGGAGAGGATCGCTTTACCCCGGCCAAGAAAGTTGCGCTCGCGCTGAGCCATCTGATCCGGACGCAATATCCGGGCGATTCGCTAAAAGTCGTCTTGTTCCATGACAGCGCCGAAGAGTTGCCGCTGGCAAAACTTGCGACGACACAGGTTGGTCCCTATCACACGAATACCGCCGAAGGATTGCGCCTTGCACGCCGTATCCTGCAGTCACAGCGGAAAGACATGAAGCAGATTGTCATGGTAACGGATGGAAAACCGACTGCATGTTTTCTGGAAGGTGCATCGACGTCAACTTCCACTGCGCGCGGCCGTCCTGCCGTTTCCGGCGGGCTCGGCAGCACAAGCTATGCTGCCAGGCGGCTATATAAGAACTCAATGGGCGGCGATCCATTTGTAATGGAAGCGACCTTCCGCGAAGTTCAGGCTTGTCGCAAAGCCGGAATCATGATCAACACCTTCATGCTGGCCAGCGACTATTACCTGGTCGAGTTCGTCAAACAGATGACTGCAATGACGAACGGCAAGGCATACTTTGCTAACCCCGCAAACCTCTCACAATTCGTCTTGATTGATTTTCTTAAGAGGAAATCTCGAAAAATCAGATGATCGAACCGCGCCTGAGTATTAAGGCGAAAGAATTCCAGAAGTCAGGGCCGAAGCAGTTGATTTCAAGCGAAGAGCGGCGAGCTTCCTTTTAGTCTCGCCGCTCTATTACCGCGCATCGTCATGAGTCGGGAGCGTGCAGCCCCACCGCACGCCGCGTTCATCGACAAGCGCTTCTCCCCGGTTGAGCAAAGGGTGAGAACATGCGCCGCAATCTACTCTAGCTAGTGGCGTTCTGTCAATAGCAATAGTTCCTGCGGGGAGATGGCGTTGCCGGAGGCCCGGGGCATCGACCGGCTGCTCGGTCACTTCATGAAGTTGTGGCTGCCTTCCTGGCCAACGGCTTCTTCATAATTGATTTGCGCCGGACTCTTACGGGTGCGCGCGAATCGAGCAGGCTTTTGTGGCGGGTATTGATGATGTAGCAAAGACCCTGGTGCGTAAGACCCAGGTCTCTGGCCGCGCGGGTGACGCTGCCTTGAGCCTTATCGAGCGCCCGACGAATCCATTCTCCCTCAAATTTCAACACTTCCTGTTCGAGTGAATCGCCGGCCATAGGAGGAATTGCGCCCATTGCGCCGGCATGACTGGCAATCAGGCGCGCGGCGGCTCTGAGGCGATTAGCAGTATCGGGGCTCAGTTCATTTCCCAATCGCTCATCAGCCTGCCGGTAAAACGAGCCGAGCTGGTCGGGAGAAAGAACAGACCTCAACTCCTCGACTATTGTCAGAAGTGTCCGGCCGGATAATTCAGGATCGCCGGCGATTTCGGCCACCTGGGCGGCCCGCTGCAGCACGCTAAAAGCCAAATCGTGTCGATTCATTCGCGCGAGCCCGGTACCTTGCGTCGTCAGCGCCTCGGCCAGCAGAGACTGCTCGCCGCCACGCTCAAGCGCACCCGCTGCCGTGAAGGCGGTTTTTTCTGCTTCTTCGTATCTCCCTTGCGCGAGAAAAACGCGCGAGCGAGTTTCATTGAATATCGCAAGAGTTCCCACGTCTCCCAGATCTCGGACAGTGCGACATGCGCGCTCTACGTGTTCAAGCGCATCGTCAAGGCGGCCCAGATCGAGCAGGGCAATTGCCGTATTGTTTTCGACGCGGGCGTAATATCGCTTATGACCAGCCCGCTCAAAATATGCGCTAGCTGCGGCGCTTTCGATAAGTGCCTTATCCAGATTGTCGGTCCCTCCGAGCTTCATAAGAACAATCGCGCGCTGCGAGTGATATCGCGCCTCGACGGCAGGATCTTCAATTTCATCCAATAGCGGCGCCGCTCGATCCAGCAGTACCAGCGCGTCGGCAAATCGGTTCGAGGAGACTTCCACGATGGTGCTATTGATAAGTACGCGAAATTGATTGGTTGGGGCGCTCGCCCGAGTCAGGGCCTCGCTAAACCAAACGCGCGCCTCGTCGATCGCGCCTTCGCGCCAGTAACAGATAGCCAGATCGGTTTGGGCTTCCGCCAGTTTGTCCCGGTCAGCCAGGCGCTCAAACGCCCGAATACTTTCGCTTATTAGATCCTTGGCAAATTCCTGAGCTCCCGGGATCTGACCGGACGTGCCCAACCAGCCCGATATCGTTCCCGCGCGGAGCAACATCTCTGCTCCGTCTTTGGGTGAAAGGCCCTCGATATCTGGTCGCTGACCAATGCCCCGCCAAATATCAGCCAGTGTCTCGCGAGCGCCCTCATAATCGCCTGCGTTTTCCAACTCGCGGGCCATGGCGCATTTTGCGCTCACGTCCGCAGGGGTATGACCCGCGATTCCTAGTGTTTCCATCCGGATTTTGTTAGTCATTGAAATTCTTTCTCTTAAAAGGCCCAAAATTGACGGCACCGAATAGCTGGTTTATTTGCTAACGGTGCTATTATGCCTGCGCTCAACACAATCGAGGGATTCGCAGAGTCAGAAACCGCGCGATTCCCCCCAAAAAAAGGAAACAAAATGAAAAAGCTAACAACTTTCGTGGGGTGTTGCATCCTGGTGCTTTCCCTATCCGTCGCCGCGCTAGCCGATGGCGGCATAGCTCAAACTCCAGGCAAAGACGGTTCGCCGCCGCCCCCCAGCAATTGCACGACGTCCAGCGACCCCGGTTCGGAAACCTCTACCGATACTGAGGTGACATGTTTGCTAGCCGACCTTACCTCGCTCGCGGCCTGGCTCGCGGGATCGATTCTATAAAGCGGTTGAACTGGCTTCATTCAAACCTCGGCGCATAAGGTCGCCGGGCGCTAGAAGTGTATACGAGCCTCCTTTGGAAGGCGTCCCGGTCTACAGTGGCGCATCCTACAACTAGTGCGCATATTAAGGCAACAGCAAAAAGCCTTGCCGTGATTTTGACGGGGCTAGTTCTCCTGTGATTTCCTCTTTCAGCAGCCACCGCGCGAGTAAATCGCAGCGCACAAAATCGCCGGGAAGCTGACCGCGACCGAAACCACCGCCATTTACTAGAGAACGATCGCCTTGCTGCAACAATCCTTCAGGCTGAATGGGGAAAAATTATTAGTTTCGTCGCTCTTTGTGCTGCACGGTTGGCTTATTCCTCCAAATTGCGCGCGAACAAGTTCGGAGTGCCTTGGGCAGTCCTATTAAATTCATTAAGGAGTTGATTATGGACAAATACGAAATTAAGAGGGTGGGATTTGTTACAGTCCTTTGCATCTCGGTTCTCTTGCTGACGGGGTCATCGGTTGCTTTTGGTCAAGTCGCAAACACACAGGTTTCTGTCAGGACGGCGAACACTCGATCAGTTCCGAGTGGCTCGAAGATGAAATTTCAGGGTGTGGTTATCGACCGTAATGCGGACACTTTTACCATTCGTGATCGGACCCGCACCGACTATCAGGTTTTGATAACCGATAACACGAGCATCAAGACGCACGGAGGATTTCTCCGAGGCGGTAAGAAATATCCGGTTACCGATATCCTTCGCGGCCTGATTGTCGAAGTCGAGGGCCGGGGCGATACGCAAGGCCAAATCGTGGCCGACAAGATCAGGTTCAACGAATCGGACATGCGAGCAGCGGTTACATCTGATACGCGCGTCACGCCGGTGGAAGAAAACCAGCAGCGCATGGCGGGTCAAATGGATGAGCTCTATGCGATTGCTCAGGAGGCTCGCCAACAAGTTGCCGCGGTCAACGATCGCGTTTCGTCTCTGGATGATTACGATGTTCAGGAAACTGTCGCAGTTACCTTCAGGGTAAATAGTGCGGTGCTGTCTCCTGAAGCGAAGCGACAACTTGATGACCTTGCCGCCAAAGCCACGACTGCCAAAGGTTTTATGATCGAAGTTTCCGGACACACCGATTCAACGGGTGGTGAAGCGAAAAATATGCGTTTGAGCCGGGAACGTGCAGAATCGGTTGTCGAGTATCTGACGATCGCGCACAAGATTCCCGCGCGTCGTTTCATCACCCCGATGGGCTATGGCAAGACCGAGGCGGTCGCTGATAACTCAACCGCCGCGGGCCGCGCCCAAAATCGACGGGTCGAAGTAAAGATCCTGGTCAACCGCGGTTTGGCCGGCAGCGCGAGCACCTCGGCTGCCAAGCCATAATCGGCCGTTCAGCGGTCAATTCCGACTAAGGAATCCAGGCCTCTGCTGAAGACCTTCAATATCATATCCCCCGGGCCGCGATTTGCCGGCGCCCGGGGGATAGTTCTTGCCGTGCCGCCCTTTCTGTCCTTTATTTAGTTTCATGCCTGCAGCCGCATGCGAAGCGAGCAGGGCATGTGACTAATTGAGAAGCAAAATGCAAACTCCATTCGATGAACCAATCGCGCTGGTCCTGTATCGATAGAAGAGGAGGTTTTTATGTTTACTGCCAAAGAAGCTTTCGCAAGTTTTTCCGTCAATGATCTTCAGAGCGCTAAAGAGTTTTACACGCAAAAGCTCGGACTAACTGTTTCACAATCGCCTGAGGGTCTGGATTTGAATGTCTCGGGCGAGCGGGTTTTTATTTATCCCAAACCTAATCACACGCCAGCAAGTTTCACGGTGTTCAATTTCATCGTGGATGATATTGAAAGAGCGGTGGATGAACTAAAACAGACGGGGATCCGCTTCGAAAAATACGAAGGCGAGCTGAAGACCGACAAAAAGGGCATTCATCGCGACGGAGGTCCGATCATCGCGTGGTTTAAAGATCCGGCCGGTAATATCCTGTCGGTGGTTCAACAGGGCGACTGATAATCGAATCGACTAAGTCGGCTGTTTCGCGCGCCGCGCCATCCGTCGACGTGACAGATTCTCTGTGCCTCGCGATAATCTTTTAGCTGTTCAGAGGAGCAGCTAAAATATTTCCTTAAATCATCAAGAAGAAAGAGCGCGCATGCCCGAGGCGCGCCAAACATGCAAGGCGAGACAAACCCTCGCAAGCAGGCACAATCATCCAGCCCGAAGCGACACCGGCGGGCTAAGTCTGCGCTGCGGCGGATGCTCGCCTTTCAGGAAGATAAAGCGCGAAGGTTCATCGAGGACGATTACGATCCGACCCCGGCGATGCGCCTTCGTTCGCTTGAGATACGTCGTTTACTCGAAAGGGTAAGGACGATCGAGGCTGAGGCGCGCGTGCTTGAGGTGGGCAGCGGCGCGCATGGACTGATTTTCTTTTTTGGATCACGACTTGGAATAGGTCTTGACCCGCTCGCGAATCACTACGTCAAACTGTTTCCCGCCTGGCAACGCCGAGTATCGACAATCGCTGGATATGGGGAATCACTTCCCTTTACAAACGGAGCTTTTGACGTTCTGTTGTCGGATGATGTGCTCGACTACGCTGAAGATCCGGCACAGATCCTGGCGGAAATGTCGCGCGTCCTGGCGCCTTCGGGAATTCTATACCTTAGCTTGAACATCTCACATCCAGTATGGAAGTTTTGGAACGCCGTTCATGAAACGCCGGATTTTCACACTACCAACATTTCGCTCCGAGAAGCGCGGCGACACTTGACCCGCTTGCCCTTGCGGTTGATGTGGCAGAGGGACAATATTCGCGAGACGCGAGCCGCGATGAAAAAGCGGAAAGAACGGCGCTGGCGAGCCTGGGTGAAAAGTGTATTTTATTTTCGCGCTCGTTTCGAGGCGATCGCAGTGGGCGAAGAGAAAAAGAAGTGAAACGCCGGTAAAATTCTGCGCTGCCACCGTTATTACCTTCCGGACAGGCCCGGCGAGAATGTTTCTTATTCGCGATCGGCGGCGGCCTTGAAACTCACGTGACCGTCTTCAACATCGACGGAAAATAACACGCGTTCCGAACCCAATCGCTCTTTCAAGTTATTTGTCTTCTGCGCGATCAAGCGGTGAAAGCGAGGGAACGACAGATCTCGCGTCGGCTCGCCGCACCTCTCCTTGGCGTCGATTAATGAATCGTAGAGTTTTCGAATTGTTCCCACGTCCTTATGAACGTCGGCGCAAACAAAAGTGCTGCGTTCGAAATCGACGATTTGTTGACTGCGCGCTGCGGCGCGATTCGTCGCGCCCGGATCGCGACCTTCTTCGCGTCCCTGCATGGTGCGGCGCCACATGTCGCGAAAAGCGGCATAACGCGCCGCGAGTGAGTTGAAATGATAGCGCTGGGCGAAGGTTAACGTGCGATCGTCGCCAAGTCGTTTGATATGCGCCTCGACGCGCATCTTTGTATCATATGGCGGCCGTTTCGATCCGCCGTTAAAATAAACATCAAACTCAATCTTGAGCCGCCGAATGTCTTCTTCGAGGTGGGCGAGCTGTTCTTCGATTGTCAGCTTCTTCTCAGAAGCGATGCCCTTGATCTTATCGCGCTCATGACGCTCGCGCGCTTGTCTGGAAAGCTTGTTCTCACGGATTCGCAAAGGGTGGTCTCCAACGGGGCGGCGGATGCGGGGTCTACTGGGCCCTTGATCTCAGTCTAGAGGCTGGCACTTCGACTGTCAACGAAGTTTTTCCCCGTAGGATTGCTTCCCTGGCGCTCCCGATCATATGCTTGCCCGGCGTCGGTTAGTTTAACCTGGAAGAATTTCAAAGAATGGTTACCAAATCGACTTCGAAGATCGCTGCGCTGAGGGCATTACCTTCGGTTGACGAGGTGCTGCGAACTAAGACGGCCGGCGAGCTGGAATCGAAGTTGGGATCAAAGCGCCTGGCGACGCTGGCCCGGGAGGTAATGGCGGTAATGCGCCGCGAACTGCAAACGAACGGCGACAATGATGAAGTCTCGCGCGCCATGCTGCTCAAAGAAGCCGAGCGCCGCTTGTTTTCGACTTACCGGGATGAATCAATGCGGGGACTGCAGAAGGTCATTAATGCCACGGGCGTAATACTTCATACGAACCTCGGTCGCGCTCCTTTGTCAGAGACGGCCCGCCGAGCGGTCTCTGACGAAGCTGCCGGCTACTGCACACTCGAATTTGATCTGTCTACCGGTGAGCGGGGGAGCCGCGGCGGGCTGGTCGAAGAATTGCTAGTCCAGTTAACGGGGGCAGAGGCGGCGCTGGTAGTTAATAACTGCGCGGCGGCGGCGCTTCTGATTCTTAGCGTCCTGGCGCGCGACGGCGAAACCATCGTTTCGCGCGGCGAGCTGGTAGAGATTGGCGGTGATTTTCGCGTGCCGGACGTGATGGCGAGTTCCGGCACAACTCTCATCGAAGTCGGCACCACAAACCGAACGAGCATCTCGGATTATGCAAAAGCCATTAACGCGCGGACTCGCCTCATTATGCGCGTTCATACTTCGAACTATCGCATTGTCGGTTTCACCAGCACGCCGACACTGGTCGAACTAGCCGAGGTGGCCCACAAGACGGGCCTGCCTTTTTACGAGGATGCGGGCTCGGGCGCCCTTATCGATTTCAGTGAATACGGAATTAGCGGTGAGCCCTTAATCTCGGAATCGATTGCGGCCGGCGTCGATGTGATTTCTTTCAGCGGAGATAAACTTCTGGGCGGCCCACAAGCAGGTTTGATCGCGGGACGAAGTGAGATCATCAAGCGGCTCAAGTCCCACGCTCTATATCGCGCCCTGCGGGCAGACAAACTTGCGCTCGCGGCGCTCGAGGTCACTCTCGATGCGCATCGCCGCGGCCAATCCTTCAAAGAGGTTCCGGCACAAAGAATGATCTCGATGTCTGCCGCTGACATCGCAGCCCGAGCCAGGGCGTTCATCGAACGCGTGCGTGAGTTCAATTCGCTGGAGGCTCTGCGCCTTGAAGTTCTCGCGGGCAACTCGGCAATTGGCGGCGGTTCCGCGCCGACATCTCATCCGGTCACGACGCTTATCTCGGTTACTCATAAGATCCTGACGGCAGCTCAAATTGAATCCCACCTTCGACAAGCATCTCCTCCAGTTATTGCCCGCATTGCCGAAGATCGCGTGCTGCTGGATCTTCGAACGGTAGCCGAAGACGAAGAAAAGCACCTCACGGAACTTTTGGCCTCTCTGGAACACGTCAACTAACCTTCTTTTTTTAGTTTCCGCTTGCGTAAAACAGTGGCCATCAGGGTATAATTAGTTGCCATTCAGGCGCTTAGGGTCCCTGGCAGCGCCAATCTTCCCAGTAAGTTAACACTCCTCTTCGTGCTGATACCTTGACGTATCGGGTTTCAATCAAGTCGCTGTTCATCTCTCTAGGCCTTGCTGCTTTGGCGGGACTGGGCACCTCCGCCTTATGGCGCGCCGGGCTCTTTGACTCTTTGCAGTCCATTTTCGTTGTGGGATCGAGCCGCGCCGACGCGCCCATTGCGGCTCCGCAACCCTGGTTAAGCTCGCTACTAATCATCACCGTCGGCGGGTGCGCCGGCTTTTTTGTGGGACGAGTGGGCTTGCGCCGATCGTTTTTGATTTTGGGGTTGGGATTTCTGATTCTCTGCGGCGCGAGTTTGTGGGTTTCGTATCAGTGGAGAATCGATATTCAATTCGCGCCGATGGCCCTGGGAGCAATGGCCGCCGTTTTTCTGGTGCAGCTCTATCGATTGTGGGAAATCGATGCGGTGCTCACGAGACGAGTCAACTTGATCGCCTCAACGAATGGCGAGGTTGAATTTGGCCGAGCTCAAGCGCGCCTGCTAAGCGGTCTGAAGTTGTTGCACACCATCCTTCCGCTGGAAGAATCAATTGTCTATCAACCGAATGAAGATGGGGAACTGGTGCCTTGCGCTCGCCTTCGCCCGAGTCCGGCCGCGTCGCTGGATCCCGGGCGCAACAAAGTCTGGCGGACTCTAATCAAGTTATGTGATCGCGCCCTCGAGAAAGATCAGATTAACCGAATTCGCACCGGCGAACTGGATGGACTTGAGAACGTCGCCATTCCTCTCCGCCATGAAGCGCACTCGGTGGGCGTGTTGCTACTGCGCATGACTGAAAGTTTCGATCAGAGCGACCGATCGCTTTTGTTCGCAGTGGGCGGGCAGTTGGCCCGTAACCTGCAACGAGAGAAAGCGCGCAATGAAAGACAAAACAACGCGATGCCTACCTTCGTATCGACCCACGCTTCAGGAAGGCGGCTCGAAGCTTTTGATGTCGTAAGCGGATTTCTGATTGAACATCGCTTCGGCCCGCCAGCCCTGGCCGAGGCCTTTGACGGACACGCGGTTGCGTATCTCGACGGCACGTTGGCTTACATCAATCCGGCGATGCTCGAGGTGGCCGGCCTGGAAGAAGCGGAGGCCGCCAACCTCGATCTGTTTACTCTATTGGATCGATTTCGCTATGGAGTCTTTAATGACCCTTCGATTGCCGTCCGCAGAGTGCTGCAATCAGGAGAGGCATATCAGACTGAAATCACCTTGCCGGCCACCAACACCAATGTTGAGCTCCGCATCGCGCTCGCGACAGAGCGCAACAGTAACGGAAATGGCGGTCATGCTCTGCCGCTTTGCTTCGCGATTCGTGCCCGGGACATAACCAAAGACAAAGAACACGAGCAAATGAAGAGCGACATGATCTCGCTTATGTCGCACGAGTTACGCACGCCGCTCACCAGCATTAACGGCTTTGCAGAGTTGTTGGTCAGAGACCGGACGCTCCCCGACGAGTCGCGTGAATTTCTCCAAATCATTTCCAGTGAATCGCAACGGATGGCGCGGATGATCGACACTTTCCTGTCGGTAACCAAACTGGAACGGTCGGATAAACAGGAAGTAACCAAGAGCGCCGTGCGCCTGGACCAGGTGGTGCGGGATGTAATTACCACGCTGCAGCCTTTGGCCAGAAAAAAGCGAATTCGGCTGGCGGAACAGGCATCCCCTCAGATTCCGCCTGTCGCTGCTGACAAGGGCCTAATGACTCAGGTCGTCACAAATCTGATCGATAATGCGATTAAGTACAGCCCTGAGCGCACCACCGTCACGATTACAACAACGCTGGAAGCTGAAGCCGTGCGCGTCACCATCGAAGATCGCGGTTACGGTGTTCCGCCCGAATCAATTGATCGCATCTGGGAAAAGTTCTATCGCGTCGCGCGCGACGGCCAGGAAAAACATGAGGAATCGACGGGACTGGGCTTATCGGTAGTAAAGGATGTCGTCGAGCAGCACGGGGGCACAGTCGTAGTCGAATCTGAAGTAGGCCGCGGATCAAAATTCAGTTTTGGGCTGCCGCGACTTTAGCCGACGTTCCAGGGAGGACTTAAAAGAAGAAGATCTTCTCTGGACCAATCCGCTCTGGATTCAGGGTTCTCTTAACCCAAAACAATAATCGCGCCGACCTCTGGCGATTTCATCGGTTGATCGTGCCGCGACAAGTCGAGCTTCCACATTTACATCGTTTCGAATCCGGATGCAGTGTGTATTCGTAATCGATCGTGATCTCTTCTCCCGGACGAATGTCGCGCAAAGCAAAGAACAGCACCTTTCCGTAAAGCGTTTTTATGAAAGCGTTGGGGGCGCATGAGTGATTAATGTAATGGGTGCCGTTTCCGCCACGGCTGCCGTCCAGGCTGAAGCGTCCGTCGATGTCGCAGATACGCAGGGTGCGACGACGCCTGGCTCTTCTGGTTGCTTCCAAATCAGGAATTCGTTCGCCGGTGTATTCAGCAATCTTCTTTCGGCGCCCGAAACGGATCGCCGCAAAGCATCCTTTGCCGTTGATTGGTGATTTCTGAATTGATAAACCGGGCGCGAGTTTAAGACTCATTTACCTGCATTGTACGACAGGCCCAGGTGGAAGCGGGGGGTAAACCCCGCCTTCCCGACCCGAGAGATCTTTAGAGTTGAGTGGTTTCAAGCAAAAGATGAACCCGCTCAACTGTCTTTTCACTTCGAGCAGCTGACAAGCAACCCGAAACCACTCGTCCCTGAAAATCTCTCAGGTTAGGAAGGGGGGGTTACCCCCGCTCTTTGAATACTAGTTGTTCCTTACCTGCGGCGCCACGTAACGCACAAACTTCAAATCAGCCAATGCCGCCAGCTTGTCGATCGGCAGGCGACCAATGACCAGTTTCGCAGTCTTCGGATCAAGCACTACTTCGAAGCCGAGTTCTTTAAGCTTCGCCATAGTCTCGTCCGATTTGTCAGTCAGCCAAATTTGAATTTCAGCCTTGCCGTCGTGAATGAATTTGGTTTCATCCGGCGCCGCAGTCAGCTTTGTGTCTTTCAAACGCTCGATGACAGCCAGAACCGAAGGATGAACCTTACTTAACAACTCGCGGCGCTTAATTTCCTCAGGAGAAACCGCCTTATCGTAGCCAGTCCCACCTGCACCGCCGCCGACACCTGTACCACTTCCACCGCCAATTCCCCCGCTAGCGCGCTTTGATTTCGGTCTCGGTGCGGGTGTGCTCCCATAACTCGGAGGGGCTGGTGCCTTGTAAACCGTGACGACGTCGGTCGCCGAGTTTCTGTTCAGCACTTCTGGTTGTGCCGAAACCATTACCACACTTTCGGACACGCCGCCAGACAGGTAAAGCATTCCCCGTCCGTTAACGGGAAGATCGCTAATCTGTCGCCCAAAGATCGCCTCGCGATTCACGCCCTCCGGAACTTCAACCGGCACGTCAATCCGGCGCGGCTGCCCGCCATCAGTAACGATCATCTCTTCGACCGCGACGAACGAAGTGAACTGGGTCATCAGACGATAATCGAGGCCGAGCTGGACGATCGCCTGCTTCACATCATCACGCATGTTGCCCTGCTGCGCGCCGTTGAAGTCCTGACTCATCAAATCGTCAACGCGGTTGCGCGCCCACAACGTCGCCAGCACATCGTGCTGTTTTTGGGAATCGGAAAAGTCGACCGGGATCTCACGAACAAAATCGCGCCCCGACATCTTGCCTTTCAAACGAATTGAGCCCTTGCCGCTGCCGGTATAGCGACCGGTTAAGATCACCGGCTTGACGCTGAAAAGATCCGGAATCGTCTTCGGATAAACATCCGTGACCGGCAATCCGTTCCAATCGATCGAAATGTCAGTTAGCAAAGGATTGCGCACGCGCTCGTGAAAGCGCCGCGCGGCCGCCGAGCCGTCATCGCTCAACGCCACGTATTCAACTTCACCACGGCCGTACTTCGCCATACCGTCCAGCAGGTACCGGTTGACGCTGTTGCCAATGCCAAAAGCAAACACCCTCGCGTTCGGGTGCTTTTGCACCTCGCCAATGATCTCCATATCGTTGCCGACATAACCGTCAGTCATGAAGCAAACGATGCGCACATGATCCTGGGCGTCCGAAGGATCCAGCGACGCCTTGATGGCTTTCATCATCTCTGTGCCGCCGCCGCCCTTGCGTGACTCGAGAAACTCCTGCGCCTTTTGCAAATTATCTTTGGTGGCCGGCACCGGTTCAGGGAAGAGAATGTGTTCGTCGCCCGAGAAAGTGATCAGGTTGAATGTGTCCGTCGGATAGAGATTGTCGAGCGCGAGCTTCATCGTCTCTTTCGCTTTTTCGATCGGAAAGCCGCTCATCGATCCGGAAGTATCGAGGACGAAAATCAATTCCTTGGGCATGACATCCGCGGCGGTAACTCTCTCAGGAGGCTGCAGGATGAACGTGAAGTAACCCCCGTTGTTGCCGGCATGAGTCAACAACGCGTCCTGCATCTTCTGTCCGGCAACATCATAACGAAGGATGAAATCCTTGTTGGGAATCGTGGCCAGGTCTTTCAGATGCAGATGGGCGCGCCGGTTATCAGCACGCTCGATATCAACGTCATGGGTTTTCGAAGCCAGCCCGTCGATTGAAACGCCGGCATCCAGCGCGATGTCCAGGGAAATATCGTGGCCGGCGCGCATGCCTTCGGGCGGAGGCGCAGGCGTGATGCGCGAAGCGTCAGGCACACGATTCGTATCGGGTGCGAAACCATTTCCTTTCGCGCCAACCGGCTCGCCCGGCACATAACGCGGCCCGACGACCATCGGAAACATGAATTCATACGACCCGTCTTCATATTTCAGGGTCTCGACGTAGCTGATATTGATCTTGATTTGTTCGCCGGGAAGGATGTTCGCGACCGATTGCGTGAAGATGTTTGGCCGTTCCTGATCGAGGAGACTTGCAGTTTGACCATTCGTCCTGGCAGCCTCATAAACCGCCTGAGCTTCCTCGCGCCGCAGGATCTTTCCGCGCACCGTGCGATCGCCGACGGTCATCGTCATGTCATCGACCGCGGCATTCTGCGGGAGCGGAAAGGTGTAAACCGCTTCAATCTTTTCGTCGAAGTTATTTTCGAATTCCTGGGTAACGTTTACGCGCGAGAGAAAGCCGCTGATCTCGGCTTTGACGTCGGTGTGTTTCAACGGGCAGGCGCCTTTTGGTTTGCCGCCGCTGTCTACGGCCAGAAGTGATCCGGAAGTTTCCTTGCCCTGCGCCGAGGCGATCCTGTTCGCACTCCGGAACAAGGCCGCGACCGCGACAACTGCGAACGCCGCGATAACTATTGAAAGCAACTTGTGAAAGAACGTTGGCTGCATGATCTCCTCCTACAATTCTAGAGAGCACGCGATGTTTTCATGACATCGCGCGAAGGTTGAACCGATTTTCCGAAGCTGACTTAGACCGTCAGATTCGGCCTCTGTTCCCTGATACTCTGGGGATAGAACGTGGAAAGAGGGAGAGCTTGCACTTGTCTGTCGCATAGATGCGAGCTAGAGCATTTCGCGATGGCCGCGCCGCGAAAAATTTCGCCAGATCGATAGATCATTCAAGCCAAGCCACCCAGGGCACACCTCTTCGACGCAACGCAAGAGTTTGCCGGCCAGAACCTATATGTTATTACTCGGTGGGTTTAAAAAGTTACGGACCTGGGAACTATTTCAACTTAAAGCTGCGGGCGATCTGATCGGTTTGATTGCGAATCACGGCGAGCTTCGCGCGCAATCCAGTGAAGCGCAGCGCGTAAACTGTACGGCTGTCAGCTTGCAGGTAATATGTGCGCCCCGACATCGTCTTTCCGGTCTGCGTGAATTCATACGCCACAACTACGCCGTTCAGGCGGCCGGCAAATTTTTCTTCCTTGCCGACATCGAGATAGCCAGGGAGAAAACGAATCCGAGTGTCGAGATCTCGATGAGCAAACTCTGAAATGCTTTGATCCGGATCGAGTGCTTCCTTGCGAATGCGCAGATAGCCGTCGACCCGATCGCCATAGATCCATTCGGCGTGCTGATGGGTGTCGTCGGGCTCGCCTACCAAACGCCACATCGTCGAAGGAAACTCGACTGAATAATCAACTTTGGCGCTGGTATAGGTATGTTGAGCCAGGAGACTTGGCGCGGCTAACACTGAAATCAGTACCAGGAACGACGCCATCTTAAACGCGATTCGCATTTTTGCAGTCCTCTTTAACTTCTTATTGCTATGCGAGATCATCCCGAAGTGCGGAGTTAGATGCAAGCCGCGCTGCCAGGCGTTGGTTGGTAGTCAGTCAGTTGTCAGTGGTTAGCCACTGACTTCCTGGATCGCTTCTCGCTGGGCCCTGACCAACTGCTCGATGCCTTTGCGGGCCAGCTCCAGCAATTCATCCATCTGCTGCCGCGTGAACGGATCGCGCTCTGCCGTTCCCTGGATTTCAATAAACCGCGCGTTGCCCGTGCAGACCACGTTCATGTCGACTTCGGCGTGCGAATCCTCGTCGTACTTCAGATCCAGGAGCGGCGTGCCCTCGACAATGCCGACGCTCACGGCGGCAACTTCGCTTACTACCGGAGACTTCCTGATCCTATTTTCCTTCAAAAGCTTCGCACAAGCGATCGCGAATGCGACGTAAGCGCCGGTGATGGCCGCCGTGCGCGTCCCGCCATCGGCTTGCAGGACATCGCAGTCGAGCGTGATCGTACGTTCACCGAGCACGCGGCGATCGGAAATCGCCCGCAGGCTGCGACCGATCAAGCGTTGAATTTCATGCGTCCTCCCCGACGGCCCACCCCGGCCAATCTCGCGCGCCGTGCGTGTGTGCGTCGATCGCGGCAGCATTCCGTACTCGGCCGTAACCCAACCTTCAGTTCTTTGGTTGCGCAGGTGAGGTGGCAACTTGTCTTCGACAGATGCCGCACAGATAACACGCGTGTCGCCCATTTCGATCAGCGCCGAGCCTTCCGCGTTCGCCAGAAAGCCAGGCGTGATTTTGACCGGGCGCAATTGATCGGGCGCGCGATTGTCGGTGCGTTCGAAAGTCATCGTTGGTTGCGGGCGTTGCCCTGAAACTCGTTGAGCAATTGAACCGAGTCAGTTCCGTAACTGCAACGGCGAATGAAAAATGGGGAATGACAAATGGAAAATGATCTTGATTTCCTTATCTCTGTACTTACCCTATTCCGTTGCTCGAAGCCGATCCTCGCCCCAAATCTCAACCGCCTCCAACCGCGAGGGCTTGCTGCCAAGAAATCTCTCTGCCACGCGCGCGAAGCGCTCGGCCGCGTCAGTCACGTAAAAGTGGTCCAAATCATCGCACAGTTGCCGCTCGCGCGCACCGGTTGGTGGCGTCGTGCGCGCCAGACCCTCTTCATTAAGTCGAGACTTTACTTCCGCGGCGGTTGCCTCGCCTGAATCGATCAGTTGCACGTTCTCGCCGACCGATGCCTGAATCACCTTGCGCAGAATTGGATAATGCGTGCAACCGAGGACTAGTGTGTCGATCTTTGAATGCAAATCTTTCAGGTAAGTCTCGGCGACGGCGCCGGCGACCTTATTGTCGGCCCAACCTTCTTCTGCCAGAGGGACAAACAGCGGGCACGCGCGCTCAATCACGGTTGCGTTGGCGTTAACTCTCTTAATTGCCTTTGTGTAAGCGCCGCTCTGCACTGTTGATTCTGTGGCAATCACGCCAATTGAGCGCGCGCCTCCAGCCCGCACCTTTTTTTCTTCGCTTTCTTCGTTTCGAGACCGCCCTACCGCCGCCCTTGCCCCCGGTCCAATCACACCGACAACGTCGATCTTCAACGCCGCCCGAACCGCGGGCAGCGCCAGGGCCGAAGCCGTGTTGCACGCAACGACCAGCATCTTGATGCCATGCGTGGCCAGGAACTGCGCGTTCTCAACCGCGTATCGTTCCACTGTGCGAAGCGACTTTGTGCCATAAGGCACACGCGCGGTGTCGCCGAGATAGACGAAGCGCTCGTTGGGCAGTTGCTCATGCAGCGCGCGATAGACGGTCAGTCCGCCGACACCGCTGTCAAAGATACCGATGGGAAGGGAGGTGATTGCCGGTTGCCGATTGCCGATTGCCGATTGATTCATGGCCGACTCCCAATTTGCGATTGACGTGTGGTTTGTCGACTAATCAAGGCGCCAGGTCGGAAGTCGATAATAACGTGATATGGAGGATTCAATTGGCAATCGGCAATCGTAAATTGGAAATGTTTTGGTGGAGGCGCCGGGAATCGAACCCGGATCCAAAAGCCAACGCCGAAGGACTCTACATGCTTAGCTGCTTCTCTTTCCACTCACAGTTACGCGAGCGGGTTTTGCCTGGTGTTAGGTAAGTGAAGCAGCAAGACCCTGGCACCGGCTAGTCCGGCTTAATCTCGCCCACCGCCACGGACCGAAGCGATGGGCCAGCTCATCTAAGGTGACATCTCCATCCGCGCGCATGAGCAACTTGCGGCGGAGACGCTCACTGGCTAATTAGGCAGCGAGAGCTAACTCGTTAGAGTTGGCAGTTGATTTTCCCTACGCTTTTTAACGAGCTGCATAAGGTAGCCCGGCATGCATCGCGACGAACGTCAATGCTCCTGTCGAAGCCTGTCGCCCCCCATTTTGCGAAGCAGGATGATTATAGGGGATGCGGAGCGGGATGTCAGGTTTGCCTACGGTTCGGTACACGTTTTCAAGGCGAAAGTAGCGAGGGATGCGACCGCTCAAGTTGAGTTTATGATGCAATCGCTATCGCTCTCGGTTCTGACAGGAAGTTCAGGCTGCTGATCAAATCATCCGCCGTTCCTGTCCACTGATCTCATAAACGTGCGTTCGTACTTCGTGAAGCACTTTGTTTGTTGGTAACGGGTTGTGGCGGCGAGACACTCGGGATCGCTCGCAACTTGGCGGCGATAAGTTTCATATGCTTCGACGCTGGGAAAACTAAACAACGCCACCGCGACGTTGCCCGGGCCTTCTTCACCGATACCCGGAAAACTGAAGGCTGCCGAGGGCGGACCGTCGCCGGGCACGAAATAGCCATGATGCGTGCCGCCGTATTTTTCAATCAGACGCATCCACACGCGCGCATAATGCTCAAAGTCCGCCAGCTTGTCCGGATCAATCACGTAGCGCAAGAAACAGGTAATCAAATCCCATCTCCTTCGGAATAGAGTAGAGATCAGAGGTTAGCACCAGTCGGCGCGGCTGCAATGATTTTTGCCGGTGATCCGTGTAATCTGTGGAAAAACAATAAACACGAAGGAGACACGCATGACTGTCAAAGAGTTGTTACGCGCGCAGATGGATCGCGAGGTTGAGCGTTCGCGGCGCGCGCTGGAACAGGCGCCTGAGGGCAAGTACGACTGGAAACCGCACGACAAGTCGATGGAATTCGGCTATCTCGCGAACATGGTGGCGACGATTCCGATGTGGGTGGCAATGCAGATCAATCAAGACGAATTGGACGTCGCGCCAAAAGATGGCGGCAAGTTCGAACAGAAACGTTTGGACTCGTCATCGCAACTAATCGACGCCCTTGATAAAGCGGCCGCGGGCGCGCGCGAAGCTTTTGACAAGAGTACCGACGAACATCTGATGACTAACTGGCAACTGAAAGCCGGCGGCAACGTGGTCGCTGAAGCGCCACGCCACGAGATGATTCAGGACACGATACTTCACTGGGCGCACCATCGCGGCCAGATGACCGTTTACCTGCGTTTGATGGGCGCGAAGGTGCCGGCGATTTATGGACCGTCGGCGGATGATCGCGAGTTTCGCTAAAGAAAAGCGACCGTGTCAGAACCAGGAGCGTAGCGAGGATGTGATCATCCACCTGTTTGGAATGCGCCGGCAGAGCGAAGCGGCGACGGCGCTATGGTTCGGAGTACCGCATTTATGCGGAGTTGAACTTCACGAATGATTCCGCCTAAAGGCGGGACTCCAAACGATCCAGAGCGGTGTCTCTCAATGCATGGGGATTGCCGCGGCACTCCAAGACCCGCTCGCTGCAGCGAGCGGGTTCTGCTTGTCCCCCTCAAACATTGTCGCGTCCACTTTCGTTACTTTCCGCGCAAAACCAAAACATCATTATCTTCTTCTTCCGCGACGACGATGTCGGCTTTGCCATCGTGATTAAGATCGGCAACTACAACGCCATGCGGACTGTGACCGACGCGAATTGGAGAATAGGCAGCCAACGTAATTCCGGCTCGTCCTCCGAGGTAGACCGTTAATGTTCCCTCTTCATAATTGGGCACAACTATGTCGGCAATTCCATCACCGTTGAGATCCCCCGCGGCAAGAGTTCCCGGATAATGGCCGGTTGAAAATGGCGAACCCTTTGCTAGTGAGAAGTTTCCTTTTCCATCTCCTAACAAGACTGAGAGCGCGTTCTTGCTCGGATCGGTGCCTTGTCCGGAATAATGACTGATAGCAATATCAAGATGCCGGTCGCCATTAAAATCCGCCAAAGCGATTCCGAAAGGATCAGGCGGTACCGGAAAATCCTTGCGCGTGAAATTTCCATGACCGTCCGCAACTAAAACTGAAACCGAAGCCGCTTCGAAATTCGAAGTGATGATGTCTGCATTACCATCTTCATTAACATCGGCGGCCCGCAGACGTTGGTATGGCATCCTGCCGACATCAAACTTAACGCCCGGCGTTTGAAATGCGCCATCGCCTTTGCCGAAGATTACGAGCACTTTGTTCTCGGCCCAGCTATCGATCGCAATATCCGGTTTCCGGTCGCCATTGAAATCCGCCACTGCGATTCCGTGTGGATGAGGATTGCTCTCGACGCCGACTGGCGAACCGGGCGCGGACGAAAATTGGCCCTTGCCATTACCGAGCAGCACCGTCACCAATTTAGCCCCGTGATTCGCAATGGCGATATCAGCGTTACCGTCACCATTGAAGTCTCCGGTGGCGATGTCCGCGGGGTCCTTCCCGGCCGAGAACGGCGAACTATTCGCTTGCGAGAAACCTCCTTTTCCGTCTCCGAGATAAACCGAAACATTTCTACTGCCACCGTTCGCAACGAGGATGTCGACGTTTCCATCTTTGTTTACGTCCGCGATCGTGACCATCGTTGGATGGGTGCCCACCGGCAGACGAATTGGACGGAAAGGAGATGAATCAGCACCACCGGCGTTGGAATAGCTCGATTCATGCAGTCGGCCATGACAACCAATCGCCGCAAGTTCCAGAACAAGAATGATCAGGAAGACTATTTTCATCGTCGGCTAATTTCTTAGACGATCATGTCGGCGATTTTCTTCCCACATATTGCGTTGAAGAATACTTTGCACAAAAAGCCTTTCGTATGACTGGCAGCTAGAATTTCTTCCCCTCCCCGCGAGTGGGTGGAGGGGGTTAGGGGTGGGGTGTGCGGCGCGTCCTACCTCTCCCCCGGCCCCCGCTCGACCTGGGATCCGTCGACCCTACAACAACGGGACCCCGCGCCTAAGTGCCACAGGCGATCTTAAACGTCCCGATGTCGAGGTTCACTGCCCATTACGCTATAATTTTCCTGGAGAAAGGTCGTCCTTGTAAGCAAACTGTGGGAAACCACGTTGTCGCCAGTTTGCCTCGTCAAGCATCGTAGTCCAAGAGGTCGAAATACATGTCATCAAAACACCCAGGTTCGCGTCTGAAATCATATACACCTCAGGCAATCTATAGCGCTCCACCTGCCGAGCGGAAACACATCCTGCGCCGGTTTTGGCTGCCGGCGGTGATTCTTTTGGCACTGGCGGCGGGCGGACTGACAGGCATCATCGCCGCATATCAGCTCAATTATTCACAGGCGGCGAGCGAAGTTGCGGCGCTGGCGACCTACCGGCCCAGCTTAGTGACACGCATTTACGCGGATGACGGCAAGACAGTGATCGGAGAGTTCGCACTCGAGAAACGGATCCCGCTGAAATACGAAGAGATTCCGCCGGTCGTCAAGAATTCGATCCTCGCCGTCGAAGACGTGCGCTTTTACGATCACATGGGCATCGATCCGGTCCGGATCATCGGCGCGGCGTGGAACGATCTGACCAGGAAAAAAGTCGAAGGCGGATCGACGCTGACTCAGCAGCTCGCCAAGGACCTTTTCCTGACTCGCGAGCAGACGCTCAAGCGCAAAGTGAATGAATGGATGCTGGCGCTGCAGATCGAGCGTTACTACACCAAGAACCAGATCATGGAGTTGTACGTCAATCACATCTTTCTGGGCGCCAACTCTTACGGATTCGAAGCTGCCTCGGAAACTTATTTTGGCAAGCCGGCCAAAGATTTGACGATCGAGGAAGCCGCGCTGCTCGCCGGCATTCCCAAAGCTCCGGGCGAGTATTCGCCGACTGCAAATCCGGCGAGAGCCAAAGAGCGCCGCGATCTGGTGCTCGACTTGATGGCCAGGAATGGATTCGCCAGCGAATCCGAAGTTAACGCTGCGAAGAGCAAACCGATTCAGCTCGCCGATTCGGCTTACTATCAAGCCCCGCAGGCCCTGTCTCCGGCTTTCGATTATCCCGTCGAATTTATTCGCCAGGATTTGGAAGACAGGTTCACGACCCGCGTCGCGCAAACCGGTCTGGCCGTCTATTCGACAATTAATATTGCGGCGCAAAAGAAGGCCTACGAAGTCATGCGCGAAGGCCTGCGCCGATATGATCGCACCCACGCCGGATGGAAATCGTCATATCAGATGATTCCGACCTCCGTGAACAATGGCGCCGGCCCGCCGACGCAACAAGAGCTGGTAAACTTTAAATTCTCCGACTGGTATCGAAACGATTACGTTCCTGGCCGTTATCTGATGGGGCTGGTGACGAAAGTCGAGCAAGCACGCAACCAGGCCGAAGTGCGCATTGGCACTTACACCGCGACCGTGACCGCGACTGATATGGGATGGGGAAAACGCGAGCCGCGCAGCGAATTTAAGGCTGGATACCTGGCAGAATTTGTAATCAAAGAGGTCGAGAAGAAGAACCATCGCCTGAAAATCGAGTTGGCGCAAATTCCCGGAGTTGAAGGAGCGCTAATGACGCTCAACGCGAAGACCGGTGAGATCATCGCGATGATCGGCGGTTATGATTTCTATGCGACCCCGACTGGAAAATTCAACAACGCATATCAGGCGTATCGGCAAACTGGCTCGTGCTTCAAACCGTTTGTTTATACGGCGGCGATCGAATGGGGCATGACGCCGGATACGACGGTGAGCGGCGCGCCCGTCAGCATCGGCGACTGGCAGCCGCACAATTACGACGGCTCGCTTAGTTGCGCCGACATGCCGTTGCGGACGGCGCTGGCCCAGTCGATGAATATTCCCGCGGTGCACCTGCTGCAAACCGTTGGCGTACAAACGGGCGCGCAGATGCTGCGACGCTTTGGCGTCAAAGTACCGATGGCCCCATATCTTTCATCCGCATTGGGCGCGACCGAAGTCCCTCTCGATCAGATGGTTTCGGCATACTCAACTTTTCCGAACAAGGGCGTGCGGGTTGAGCCGCACATGATTCGCCGGGTGCTCGACCGCGATGGCGCGGTGCTCGAAGAATGGGAGCCGACGACTTACAAAGTCATCAGCGAGTACGTGGCGTTGACAATGGTTTCGTTGATGCGTGGCGTGGTGCAGGGCGGCACTGCTTCCGCGGCGCAATCACTCGGGGTCCCGCTCGCCGGCAAAACGGGCACGGTCAACGATCACACAGACGTTTGGTTCATCGGGTACACGCCGACCTATGTCACTGGGGTGTGGATGGGCTACCCGGGAAGAAAGAAACCGCTGGGCAACGAGATGACCGGCGCGCACGGCGCGCTGCCGTTCTTCATCGACTTCATGAAAGACTTTTTGAAAGACAAGCCGAAGGAAGATTTTCCGAAGACGCCATCGATGCCCGAAGACATGAAGGAGATGTACAAGCAGCGCCAGCGCGAGTTGGCGGAAGAGCGCGCGCAGATGGCCGCCGATCTGAAGGAAGAACAGGATCAGAGCGGCGAAACTCCGACCACCCCAAAGACAGACGAACTAGGCTTGCCGCCTCCGCCGAAAGTCGATCAAGTCGAACCGGCGCGTAATAATCCGGAACCAAAGAAGACCGAGCCGGTTGCGCCGAAACCCGAAGCGACCGCGCCGGCGACGCGACCGCGCGAAGTTGAAAAGAAAAAAGGGAAGAAAGGCGACGGGGAACCGTAAATAAAGGATGAAGGATGAAGGATGAAGGATGAAGAACGCCTTCTCCTCGAGATCCCGTTCTTCCGAATCGCCGAGGAAAACAACTCTTTCTCTCTGCTACCAAACTAAAACACTACCCTCTGCTAACGGTGTTTTGAGCGGTTGCGTTTTACCTTTGTCACTATCGTCACCGGAATTGCCATCAATTCTTCGGCTTCCGAGTGTAGTGGTTCCAAACGTTTCGTCGGGAGTATCTCGGCTTCTCCTATGAGTTCGAGCCAGTAGGCCGTCTCTTCAAGCTCTTGTAGAGCCCCTTCTATCTTATTGATAAAGTCAGCATCAGATTTTGCTCGGCAACCTTCACGATAATGGGCGCCGACTGAGGTTCCAGACTTCAGTACCTGATTACCGAGAATTAGCGCGTCGCCGCGCCGCGGTAGAGCCGAATATAACTTAATGATTCTGAGGGCGAACTTTTTTGTTCTTTGTCTAAGGTCACTTTGCATTGTGGGAGTCCTCCTGAGATTTGTCTTATTTCATCCTTCATCCTTCATCCTTCATCCTTGTTCTCTTACCCAACCATCATCCCCAGCACATGCGGCAGCATCTTCCGCCACCACGGCCAGTCATGATTTACGTCAGGCCCCCACAGATCGAGCGTGTGCGGAATTCCCTTCGCCGTGAGAATGTCAGAGAGTTGACGGCTGCGGTCCGGATCTTCATATGAGCCCTGACCCGAGACGATGTAGATCGCGTCGGCGTTGCGCAGCATCTTCAGATAAAAATCATCATTCAGGTTTGAAAGGTAATCGACCGGGTTATTGAAATAGACATTGTCGTCATAATAACCGTCAAGAAAAGATCTGATGTCGTAGCTGCCGCTCATCGGAATCGTGCCGCGAAACAGGTCCGGATGCTTGAAATACTCATTCGCGGCGAGAAACGCACCGAGACTTGCGCCCGTGGTGATCGGTCGCGCATCCCCTCCGGCGTCATTTCGAATCAGCGGCAAAACTTCATCGACAATGTAACGATCGTAACGTGTCAACAGCTCCGCTTTGATCCTGGGCGGCATTTGCTTGTTCAGCAAACTCCAGCGGTTGACGCTGTTGATTGAGTAGGCGCGAATTTTTCCGTGCTCGATGAACGGTTTGATTGAATCGACCAGATAAAATCTCTCGTACTCCAGATAATCGGCGGCGGCTGTCGGCAGCATCAACAGAGGCTGACCCGCATAACCGTAGGCGACCAGCGGCATCTCCATTTGTAAGTTCGGACTGAACCAGGCAGTGGTCCTGCGTTCCACGAAACCCTCCTAAGCGAACAAAGAATTATTTGCGGCGACAGATATTGTCCCAGGTAACACGTTGGGTGCAAGGGCAGCGTAATAAGCCGCGGATCAATTAATCTCAACTTCCACCGGCGTTCGATCATGCGCTTCATAACCAGCCGGCCAGCCCGAGATGTTCAAACCATAGATCCAATCTGAATCGGGCGTGACTTCAAAACGAATCGCCAAAGGAAGTCCGCGCGCAGCTCGCAGCCGCGGTCCCCAGGAGTCAACCAGCCATTCCTGAGTCAAAGGTGATTTTGGATCTTCCACGGGAATCAGGCGCGAACCGCAATTCGTCCCGTTAGCAAACAAAGTCACGCGCGTGCGAATTTCCCCCGGCCTTGCATCAGGCGGCCATACCGGTTGCAGGTGCGCGCGCACGATAATCTTTCCTACTCGACGCCGGTTTTTACGGCCCGGCACAATGTATTCGAAATATCCGGCGCCCAATCCCCAAACATATCCCTGCCCGCCGCCGAGTTTTTCAAAGCGACCCCGGATAACCATTGCCGGTGCATATTGGTAGAGTGCCTGTCCCGGCTGAAACATTGCCCGAGGTTGTAATGAAGGATCATCATCGGCTTGTGAGAAGACAAATTGTCTTGGGATCAAATGCTGTTTGGTGTTCAGCAGTGACGGTGGCAGTGAAGTATTGTCAGGCAAAGCAAAAAGATTTGCGCCGCGCTTAATCTCTGCGAACTCAACTTCATCGCGGGACGAAACAAAGGTCACGCCGTAATCGCGGTCTCTTTTGGAGGTTAGAATCCAAAAGATTGCGCCGGCAACGCCGTCGCGCGCTGCATTATCAAATAACGCCCGAAACCATTCGGACCGGGGGACGCCATTGAATCCGGCTGCCGTCATTCCGAATTCTCCGATCACCAAAGGCTTATTGATTGTGAGCGCGGCGGCCGCACGATTGTCGATAAACTCTCCGAGCGCCGACGGTGAATCGACGAAGCTGTCCGTGTCGTCACGCGGATAGTTGTGGACATCGCAATAGTCAATATTTGGCAGCGCGTGATCGAGCAACCATTCGCGCCGCTCCGCGGCTGACCGATAGCCCCAATCGCCCGGCGCGATCAGGTGATTGGGATCGAGCGACCTCAGATACAAACTCATCTCAGCAATCCACGCACGCCTTTCATTCCAACGACCAGTTAGAGACTGCGCTTCGTTCATCAACTCGTATGCAAAGATTGTGGGATCGTCACGATAAAACATGCCGCTAATCGTGTTACGACGGGTAGCAACTTTCTCAACATGCTGGCGATAAAGACGGCGCGCCGTTTCGTTTGAATAGAACAGCATCGCCTTTTCATTATTAATGCCGAATGGATAACTGTTGTCGTCGGCGCCATCGATTCCCGCCCAGCGCAGATACTGGGTGACGCCGCCGGTGTCGCGCCACCAATTGGTCAGGCAGAGTTGCACGCGAAGGCGATTGCGGGCAGCTTCGGAGATGACCTGATCAAGAAATACGAACTCGTCTTCGTTCCATTCGTCCGGAGCTCGGCGAAACCAGACATCCCGTCTCCATTTGCTGAATGGTTGTATATCGTCGGGACCGCCTTCGCCGGAAACCCAGACACGTATGACCGTTATTCCTTGGTCTGCAGCAAAGCGCATCATCTCGCTCAGTTGACTGCGGGTCTCGCGCCGGAACATTAGATCGACATTCGCGCCGACAAATCGAAACGGTTTTCCGTCGACCACGAACTGCGTGCCCTTTGATTGAATGAATCCAGGAGGTTTGTTGGGTTGTCCGCGGCGGCTGGAAAATAGAAACAGAAACGAGGCGCCGGCGAGCAAACTGAACGCGGCGACTAAAAGTGCTCGCTTGCCCATGGAACTATGCCGGAAATTCTTAACTTCGGCGGTGGCGACGAACTAAAGCGGAGCTAATCATTCTGCAGGCGGTATCGGCGATCGCGGACTGGTGAGTCGCACGAAACCCATAATGGCGCAGACGGCCCCGAGCACTACGAACACGTTGAGGAATGCGCCCACACTGAGCACCGGATCAAAATCATCCTGTTGCGCACCCATTATCGTCACGATTCCAAGCAGAACGAATTGAATATGATAGAGAAGCAAGCAAAGGGCGGCAAAAGTAAACCAGCGAGTCGAGGCGCCGAAGGCCCGCGCCCGAGCAAAACCAAGCACGGTCGCAATCAGCCAGGCCACGCCGCCCACAATTAGTGAACCAATCAGGACGGCGGCGAAATATCCCGGCCGTTTTGCGCTCATCCCATTTTGCAGGAAGATTAGCAGCGGGTTTGCTAGCATTGCTTCGTTACTCCTCTAAGTGATAGCCAGAATAAGAGCCGCTGCGCAGGACTACACAGTGGTCGAACGCAAACGGCTCAAAATATTGGTTTCTAAGAATCTTGCATCACAAGCGCGAGGTTCGAAAACAAAAATTTTCGAATCCGTTCCGAGCTCAGGCGCGCGCGTTGCGAAGGCCGCTCTCAGGCGTTGTCACTGAGTGATGTGGATCTCCTCTTCCTTATTTACGTGGCGCAGGAAGAGCAACAAGGCGCACGCACAAAACACCACGGCCAGTGCCAACGCAATCCAGCCGTTCTTGTGTGCGAGGCCCTGCGGGGAGGTGTCAGTCACGAAGACATAAAACTCCCAGATCGCACCACCCAGCGCAGCCAGGCCCACAATTGACAGGAGAAAGTCAACCATAATCAAAACCCTCCGGCATCCGCTAAGGTTCAGTTATAAGATCATGGATAAAGCCAAAAAGCGTGTTCAAAAACCTCTGGCCGATCCCCTGAGAACTGAGTTCTGTTAGACGCCCCGCATGTTAACGCCAGCGAGCAAGTAAGGCAAGCCCGTTTTTACACTCACCGCGACGGAAATAATCCGATTGTCAGCAGGTCCTCACTTGCCGCACTCGGCGTTTGTATGTGTGGGCGTGATTCCGAACCGCAGTTGATATTCAGGCGAAGTAAGGAAGGCGCATACCATTGCGCGATATGAGTTCGCGTCGTTCGGTCGTTTGCTATCGAGCAGGTTGAGCCAGAAATCATAGCCGCCCCGATCGGCGTCGCGCCGGAGGTAACCAAAGTATTGCATTAACACAAAGGCGCGTTTGTATTCGGTTTGAATAAATTCGGGATTCTCAGCGAGCTGTCGCACGATCGCCGCCCGGCCGGTATCAGTTCCATCCCACAAGGCGAGCAGCGAGGCGCGCTGTTGCGAAAGATCGAGACCGGAGCTCTCGCGAACCAAAGACAACAACCGATTCATGAATTCTTCTGAGGACAGACTCGACGGATACTTCTCAACAAACGCCTGACGCTGGACGAAATCCAGAGCAAAGGACTGCCGGCTGGATTCCAGACTGCCGCCGGCGACTATCTCACCGCGATCGTGATTGAATTCGGAAAATGCGGGAGGCCGGGCCAGACCAGCTTTGTAAACGCGATAGACAAAGCCGCCGGTTTGTTGGAATTCACTTTCAACAAAGAAAGCGGCCGAGATTGCCAGCCGTTCCTTTGCGCTGCATTCGGCGTCATTGCCGCATGACCTCAACTGACTGATCCAATAGTCCAGGCCAGTCAGGTCGGGTTCGCGTCCCAGGAAATCTCGATAGTGCTGCCGTACAAAAAACTCAGGATCGTCAACGGCATTTGCGGAGTCGGACGTGTTCGCGCCGGGATCAATCGTCAGCGCCCCCGGAAGATAGCTCATCTCCCCATCCGGTAATTGCAAACGAATACTGTAGTCGCCCGCCTGGGCGTTAGGCGTGACGGCCACATCAAAACTAATTACTGGATAAGGCGTGTCGAAGTGTTGTAAAGAGAGACTGCCGGGATCAATCTTAAAGAAAGGGGACTCGACCGAAATCCCCGACGCTGAAATCTGATCGACACCTTCACCGCCAATCAAGATCCTCGAAGTCTTTCCCGCTTCCACAGGCAGGGCCACTGTGGATAGTTCGCCGTTGAGTCCAATGACTTTCGGTTGCAACGCCGGGGATATGTTCAAGCTGACGGGGAAGTCTGCCAGGCTGTTACCAGTTCCTGCGACTTTGACCGTTGATATCTGCTGGGCGGTTTGACCATCGGCGCCGCGAATCGAAATTGCGGCCACGTTCAATTCTGCAGATTGCGGGATGTCAGCCGCAGTTATCGGGCCGCTCAAGGTTTCTCCCAGCAAACGATACGAGCCCGGCGCCAGTCCCTCGAGGCGATACCCGCCACTGGTATTGGCGATGTTTCCCGCGATTACTTTGCCCGTGGCTGCATCTTCGGCGACCACAAAGGCGCGCGTGCTATTGAACTGAGGATTTAGCGAGGCTGCGTTAATCAATAGCTTGCCGGAAATTGAGCCGCTAACCTCCGGCGCGTACAACGCCCTCAGGCCGGCGCGGTCATCTTCAGACAAGGTCCGCTGGGAAATTGCCGGCAGGTTGAACAATCCATTTTTTGCCTGGCGTGGTTGCATCGTGGCGCCAATCACCACCGAATGTTCAAGCCCCAGCAAATGCCCGACTTCATGCGTGAAGGTGGATTCAAGATCGTAAGTACCGGGAGTTCCGTCGGTCGAAAAAGGCTCGTTCGGGTTCAGGGCTATGTCCGCCTCCACGATTGTTCCGGCTGAGTCATAGAAGACGCGCGTTCGTCCCGGGCTGTCTGACGAACCAAACGCGGCGGCGTTATCCGTTGCTACAGTAATCAGGTTGATGCCATCGCCGCTGTTTTGCGGACTGATTGTTTGCGTCGCCGAGTTGTTTTCCAGGAACTTGATGTTGGCTACTCTCGACCAATGATCGAGCGCCCGCCGAACAGCTCCGATTACATCACTTCCGGTTTTGATATTGCGGGGCGGGGAAGTCAGCGAGGATGAGAAGGTAATTATTATTGGATTGGTCACCCAGTGTTTGCCGCCCACGCCCTGGTTGTCCCGGTATTCGTAAGCGAGAGCCGGCGGGCAGAAAGCGACCAGGACACAGAAAGCTATGGTCGCACTGGCTGCTCGTCGAATCATCCTGTTTGTCCGTTTGGGGAGTCCTCAATGACCAGCGTTGAGCGCGCCGCGACATCTTATCACGCCGAAGGCGGTTCGCACGCTGGCCAGGCACGCAGTTAGTACGATATTTTCGGACGTCGACGGTGTCAACAAAATTAATGACGAGGTACATTTTTCGGCTTTTTTTTGCAGTCCGCCGTCCAACTCCTGGGTGGCCGCCGACCTCTAATGTGTTCGCTGCTTTCTGAGAAATTTCGGCGCGATTCTTTGCATTGACAACCTCGTTGACAAGGTTCGAGCTGAAGGCTAGACTGAATTTCGCTTTGGGTCGAAGCCCAGCCCTGCTGAATGAATGAAGAGAGAACCCACCTTTCTCTGAGTCTTAAATGGCAAACGTGACTGCTTTTTGAGGGGTTAGGAGTAACATGATGCTGAAATTTGCTGCCGCTGTTCTTGCCATTACAGTCGTTTCGATTACCGCCGTTGGTCAGGCGCCCACGCTACAAATAACGCAACCTGACGGTCCCAATCTCCCGTCTGAGCTTTGGTATGGCAATGTCAAAGTTAAGCCGCTGCGTTTTCGGCCGGGTACGAACACACCGATTACGATTAATGACTCTGACTTCTTCGTTTCTCAGCACTATATAGATTTTCTCAGCCGCTTCCCCGATTCGGGCGGCTTGGACTACTGGGCCAATCAGCAGATCAACACTCTCTGTGGCGCCGATACGAATTGCATCTACAACCGGCGCGCGGCGGTGAGCGCCTCCTTCTTTTTTTCGGACGAGTTTCAAAAGACCGGTTACTACGTGTATCGCCTTTACGCGGGCACCTTCGGACGCCAACCTTCATTTGCGGAATTTAAAGCCGACCGAGTTCAGATAGATCCATCCGCAGCTAACATCGACGCGAGCAAAGCAGCCTTTGCCAACGCCTGGGTGCAACGGCCGGCCTTTCTGACGATGTATCCGAATTCTTTGCCGAACGATCAATTCGTAAATAACGTGCTTCAGACGATGTTGAACTCAAAGGACATTGCCGGCAATAACGTGGGTTACGACCTTACATCTCAAGCGTCTAACTACATCAGTCAGTTGAATGCTTGCGGTGGAACTTGTAAGGGAGACGTTGTACGCCAGATCATTGAGGACACCGGATTCCAAAACAAAGAGTTCAATCCGGGGTTTGTCCTCATGCAATATTTTGGTTATCTGCGGCGCGGTGCAGACATCAACGGCTACAATTTCTGGTTGAACAATATTAACAACGTACTGGCGGGTGATACCGCGGGTTATCGAAAGATGGTCTGTGTGTTTATTACCTCTCCTGAATACCAGTTCAGATTCAGCTCAACTGTAAGTCAAACCGATCACTGCAGTACCGTGCCGTAGGACTAAACAGCACGTGATTTGGAGAAAAGGCCGGCTTCCGTTTTGGAACCGGCCTTTTTTGGACTTGTCCCACCGCCGAATATTTCTGGCTTTTGCGGTTATCTCACGCGTGTTGTTCACGGAAGCGCTTCATTGCCTCCTCATAAACTGCTTGGGTTAGCTCCGCGGTTCGGCTCCACGAAGTCTGCGCTGCCTGCCTTCTTCCCGCAGCGATGAGTTGTGATCGAAGATTCTGATCGTCCAGTAATTTATTGATACCTATGATTAGTGAGCTCACCGACTTGGGCTCAATCAGAAGCGCCGCTTCAGCGCACACCTCAACCACGCTGGCGATGCAGCTGACAATCACCGGTGCACCACACGCCATTGCTTCCAGTGGAGGCAAACCAAAACCTTCGTAAATGGACGGATAAACAAATATACGACACGAAGAATACAGGGCGCGTAACTCTTCATCATTAAGGTAGCCCGTAAGTTTGATCCGATCGGCAAAAGTTGATTCGCTAATTTCTTTCAGCAGTTCCTGAGCCAGCCAACCCCGTTGCCCGGCCATCACCAATTGCAGAGTTTTATTACCTTCGGCAATTTGCTCGAAAGCGCGCAATAGCGTTTGCAATCCCTTTCGCGGTTCGATGGTGCCCACAAACAACAGAAAATCATCACCGATTCCGAGGCGCTTTCTAATTATGGTGGCTTCAACAGCCGGCATGGGCCGGAAGACCTGACGCGCGGCCTCAGGCACGGCGAAAACTCTTTCGCGCGCGATTCTGAGGAGTTCGCAGACCTCATCGCGCACACTTTTTGTCGGCGTAATGATTAGGGTAGCTGCGTCAGCCATTCGCGGCAGGCGGCGCCGCGCCCGGCGTACATTCCGCGCCTGATGGGTGCGCGGGTGAAGGAAGAGAGAAAGATCGTGAATCGTGATTACGGTGGCACACCGGCCGTTTGACCAGAGCGGCACCTCAAAATTGGTTCCGTGAAAGACGTCGACAGGGTGTTTCGCCAGGTACCGAGGCAAACCGATGCTCCACCACCGTCGCGTTAACAAATTCGTGCGCGCGCGAACCAGCTTGATATTCGGAGGCAATCCATCGCGGGCGGGATTTTCGAAAACATAAGGTCGGGGGGAAATGATGTTGAACTGAGAATCCGGCGAATCTTCGGCCAGCGCGCGTGCCAGTTCAAGAGTGTAGTAGCCCACTCCCGTGAGTGGCTGATTCAGCGGCAGGCCGTCGAGTCCGATACGCATGAGCAACTATTGTTGGATTGCTGTAATCTTAACGCGTCTTAAGGTATATTTGCTCACCGCTCGGCAGCGCGATTCTCAAGGTGCCTGCAGCGCGAACTTAAGTTCAGGGAAATCAAATTCTCCACGCACCAAGGGTTTTTCCGGGGAACTTCTCCGCTCATGAAAAGGTTTCTGACTAAGAACCAGCATCGTGCCATATTGCTGGCGTCTGTCGGTCTAGTCAGTCTGCTGTTATGTGTTACGGCGACCTTACCCACAGTTTCGAATGCGAAACATACCCCTGTCTCGGTCCAACATCGAACGGCATCGATCAGCGCCCAGCCAGGCAAGCCAAAATATCGTAAACCGGAATTCGTCGCCGGCGAAGTTCTGGTTCGTTTCAAACATGACCAGGCGATTGAAGGCGCAGTTTCTGTCGCCGTGCCCAACGAAACTCGCGGCAGACAAGTAACTGTGGCGCCGAATGAAAAGACTCTTATTAGGATTGATCGCTTTGAAGGTTCCAACCTGGTCGATGGTTTACGCCTGGCGCACACGATGCAGCGTGACACGTGGAAAGCAGTCGTTGCCTTGAGAGCAAGAAGTGATGTCCTGTACGCGGAGCCGAATTACATAAGATATGCCGACAACACCCCAAACGATCCAAGCTTCGGCTCGCTTTACGGCATGACGAAGATTGCCGCCCCCCAAGCCTGGGATTTCACGACTGGTAGTAACAGCATCGTGGTAGGCGTAATCGATGAAGGAATTCAACTCGATCACCCAGATCTACAGGCGAACATCTGGACCAACCCAAGTCCCGGCTCGATCCCCGGAATCATCGGAGATCTTCATGGCTATGACTTCATAAATAATTCCGGAATGATCCCACCGGAGGGCCACGCTTCGCACGTCGCGGGAACAGTAGGAGCCGTCGGCAACAACGGCATCGGAGTGGTTGGCGTCAACTGGCAATCCAGTCTGATGTCCCTCCGGTTCATCGATCAGGTAACAAACATGGGCGCAGATTCGGACGCGATTAGAGCGTGCAACTACGCCAGGCAGATGCATGATCTTTGGATTAGTTCAGGCCACGCCCAGGGAGCGAACATCAGAGTCCTGAACAACAGCTATGGTGGGGCACCATTCTCCCAAGCGTTTTCGGACGCGATTAATGCGCTCAATTCGTCAAACATTTTGTTCGTTGCGGCCGCCGGGAATGATGGCACGAACAACGATGTGAATCCGCATTACCCATCAAGCTATCAACTTCCGAACGTAATGGCCGTCACGGCTACCGACTCTAATGATCAGCAGGTCTTTAACTACGGCCCGCAGACGGTTTTGCTGGGTGCGCCGGGCGTGGGAATCTTGAGCACTGTTCCTCCGAGTACTTATCAATCGCTCACTGGCACTTCGATGGCCACACCTCACGTCGCCGGGGCCGCGGCTTTGCTCCTGGCCGCAAATCCTAACCTGACCGTGGTTCAGTTGCGGGCGCTATTGGCGTACAACGGAGATGTCATTCCATCGCTTCAAGGGAAAACGGTAACCGGACGAAGACTCAATGTTTTCAAATCGCTTCAGGCTCTCAATGAAAACGATACAACACCGCCGGGAGCCGTCGGCAGCTTTCAGATTGCGTCACAGACCGGAAGAACGGTCAATCTCTCCTGGGTTGCGTCGGGTGATGATGGGCCAACCGGACAAGCGTCGCTTTATGACATCAGTTTCATCGACGCATACAACAACGCTGTTATTCCGTTGACGACGATACTTCCGGCGACCACTGGCACACTGCAAATGACGAGCGTCAACATCCCATATCGACATACATCGGGAACGATTAAGCTTCGTGAGTTTGACAACGTGGGAAATGAAGGAACGCCCAGTACAATTCCGGTCAGCGTCGATCCTTTCTTCGCTGATCCCTATGCGGCAAGCACCGCGGTCAACGAACCCCTTTCGACCGGAGGAACCGCACTGGGTTTAACTCAGGACGACGCTTACATCTCGGCATATTCGCTTCCCTTCAGCTTTCCATTTTTTGGTCAAAACTTTTCCACCGTTAGGATCTCGACGAACGGGGCGCTCTATTTCAGCACGCGAATAGATAATGACTCGCAGAGTTCGATCGGCGGACTTCAGCAGTTCAAGATGATCGCCGGGATGTGGGATGATCTGGATTTGCGGACCTCGAGACGCGCCGATGCTGACGTTTATGTTGTGACCCCGAGTGCCAGCCGCATAATCTTTCGCTGGCAGGGTGTGCAGTTCGGAGATGGAGTAAACGGTGACCCGATTAACTTCGAGATCGAGTTGAACTCCGATGGAACGGTAAAGACGCGATACGGAAGCGGCAATACCAACCTGTTTCCTATAGTTGGAATTTCCGGCGGTGAGCGGGATGTTTATTTTCTGAGCACGCTAACGTCTGATCGAAACAGTGATGTACCTATAAATCTTACTAACGCTCAGAACGGCTTATTTGCACCGCGCAATAATGGATTGAAGATCGACAGCACGAGTGCGCTCGCCGGACGTACCTCGGGCGGGCAACAGATAGTTTTGAATGGTGCCTTCGCCGGGCTGTCAACGGTAACAATGGGTGGAGCAGCAGCCTCGTTTATTTACACTAATGGGGGTGGTGATACGAGCAAGATTACGGTGACCACTCCGGCGCATGCAGTCGGCGCTGTCGATATCGTGCTGACTCCAACGGCGGGCAATGCGTTAACGAAGACAAATGGCTTCGCCTATCTTCCGACCGTCTTTACTGACGATACGATTACGGTCGGCCAGACGACGGCGAAGGCGCAGCACATCCTCGAATTACGGCAGGCAGTGGATGTCATGCGGGCGGTGGCGGGTTTGAGTGGCGCGCCGTGGACTGATCCGGCCCTGGCCCCGGGAGATCCAATCAGAGCGGTACACATCACCGAGCTGCGGACATTTCTGGATGATGCGGCGACGCGTTTGGGATTCTCGACCTCACCGTATACCGAACCGGGATTGACAAGCGGATTTGTAATCAAGAGAATTCACATCGAAGAGTTACGACAACGGATCAGGACCATCGCCGGATAGTGCCGGTTAAGATTTAGTTGTAGAGCAGAAAGTTATGATTAAGAGCACAACATGGACGGCAAGTTTGTTGACGGTCTTGTTGATCAGCGTCAACGCCTGGGCACAGATTGGGTCGCCGCCGGAGAGCGTTGCGGCAAACGGCCCGGCGGTCACGATCTCAGTGAGGAATATTAACGAGAAGCGCAACCTTCTGCCGAAAACGACCATCGGATTCAACCATGGCGCTAGCGCCCGGCTTGCGGTTGCCGTGTACTAATGCTTAGAATGACTGTCTTTGACTGCTAAGCGCATCTCAACGAGCTTTCTTGCTGCTTTGACTCAATCCCCAGTGAGCATTTTAATGATTTGTACGGTGTCTTCATGGTGAGACTGTTTCTTGCCTTCATATCTGCTGCGTTCGCGATCTGGCTGGTGGCCGGCGCGGTTTCTTCGGGCCGGACTTCCGCTTCGCCAACAGTTGCTTCCGCAACACCCGACCCGTTTGTGGCGCAAGTCACGAATTCAGCCCGCAACTCTTTCGCCGGCGATATGTCGGCGGATGGTCGCTTCGTGGTAATCGAGTCAGACGGCGACATCTCGACCGAGAAGACTGCGACGCGCAACAACACTGACGGAAACGGCGAAATATTTCTTTACGATTATGCGCAGCGGCGAGTCTTCCAGATCACCAACACACGGCCGGTAATAAATCCGAACGCTTCGCCATCACCGAGTCCAAGTCCGAGCCCAAGTCCGACGGCCAGCCCGTCACCGACAGCCAGTCCGACGGCCACGCCGATCGATCCAAGCACCATCAAGGTTGCAATTACAAATACCCGGCCGATGATCAGTATGGCCCCCGCGCTGGATGGCTCGAATCAGCGCACGTATCGAATCGTTTTTAGCTCGAACGCGCCTAATCCGGCAAACTTTGATGGCACCGATTCGCCGGCGTTGGATGCGGACGCCAACGAAGAAATTTGGGTTTATCAGTTGCCACCAGTTTCGGACGTGGCGCTGAACACGGGAGTTGACCTACCGCTTCAAGATTTAACTCAGGGCACCTTTACACAGATCACGAACACGACGGCAAGTCGTGCCCCGACCGCGGGATCGTCAACCCAGTCTCCATTTATCGCAGACGACAATCGAGAGGGTTCGATCAGCGATGATGGCCAAAGAGTTGTGTTCATCTCGGTGCGCGACCTCACGCCAGGCGCACCGGGAAATGCTGATGGTAATCCGGAGGTCTATCTGACAACCGTGGGATCGGGTACGTTTATTCAGGCGACCAACACCCACGACGGGCCGGGTTTATTCAATCCGGTGGTCAATCAGAATCCAGCAATATCACTGGATGGTTCCGCTTTCGCGTTTGTGTCGAACGCAAACCTTACTGGAAGCAACAACGACGACGGCAACGGGAATGGAAATTTTGAAATCTATTGGGCGAACTTCAATGGCAGCACCGTCAGCAATCTACGCCAGGTAACCAGAACCAAAGCCACCAACGCGAACGAAGCCACAACCAATATTTTTCCCCATGGAAGTGGCGGTGCGCGCCGTCTGAGTCGCAACGGGAACTTGATCGCCTTTAATTCCCTCGCAAACGATCCGAAAGCAAACGGAGCAAACGCGACGTCATATGCTGTTTTTGTCTACGACGTTATCTCCGATTCGTTCGCCCAGGTGGAACCTCGCGCGTTGTCGGGCGGGGACGTGGTTAGTTTTCCCACGTTTACCGACTACGACAACTCCGGCGCTCCGGCCTCCGTCGTTTTCATTTCGGGCTTGAATTTCCTGCCTAACGGCGATTTCCCCACCGCAGATCAAGACAGCACGGGATTGAACCCGCAGCGAAGCTCTCAAGTCTTCATCGCCCCGATTCCTTCGCCTGGTGCCAGCCCAACAGGGCCCTTCACGCGCATCACGAATCTTAGTGCCGGCGCTATCGCGCTGCCGCCGATGACCAGCAATACGCGCGCGCGAATGGCCTTTAGTTTTTTTGGCGAACTTGGTGGCGGCAATACTGATTCCGCAAATGAGGTTTTCTATCACCTGTCGCCGCCCAACACCAGCGAGCCGGTCGCATCAATCTCGATCTTTACAGGGGCCAGTTTGATCCCAGTGACAATGCCGGCGCCCAGTGGGAGTCCCTCGCCATCTCCTAGTCCGAGCCCATCCCCAAGCGCCACTCCATTTGTTGCGGCAGGCCTGGCGCCTGGCGAGCTTGGCGTGCTCCAGGCAACGGTCTCTCTCGCGCCGTCAAATGTCCAGGTAAACAACAATAGCGCGTCTTATGCCGGTCGTGAGCCGGCTCTGCCAGTTGAACTGAACGGAGTTTCAGTTTCAATTAACCGCGCAGCGTGCGGTTTGTATTTCGTCGGACCGTCACAAATCAACTTCGTTGTGCCAATCGGATTGACTCCCAATTCCAGCGGCGCCAGTTATCCAATCGTCATTAACAATAACGGCACAGTTCTTCGTGGCCTGATTGTAATTGTTGCGACCCAACCGAATATTTTTACAACTGCGAATGGTCCCGGAGGTCGCGCAGTAGTCTTTAACGTGACCAATCCGATGATGCCGAGTGGCGAACCATTCAACGTGACCTCCGACGATGGCACGGGCACGCAGGTGCCGACCGTGCTCGAGATCCATTTGACCGGAGTGCGCGGAACCACCGCTTCAGCGGTTACGGTGACGATAGGTACGACCGCGATTGTACCGACTAAACTCGTTTCTACGGACTTACCTGGCTTTGATCAGCTTCTGATCACTTTGCCTTCGACGGTCGATCGGGGCGATCTCCCGATAGTCGTCACTGCCGGCTCTACCAGCCAGCCGGCCGCCAGCGCGCCCCACATAACCATCAATCCGTAAGAGGTGGCCCTTCGGTCCCTGCGACTCGCCGCTTTTGAGCCCGCGCTTTTCTCCTGGTGTGCCTTCCGAACACGCTCCCTAATTGGTTCCTGGCCCCTTGCTCAATTACACTTATCGCCATATCGATCCTGGTCGTGGCTGCTGCCTCCGCCATTAGATGGTGAATAAGAGCGTACCGAAATTCGGAGTTGAAGAAATTGTGGCCCGCATGCAAGCCGGGGCTCGGAGGTCGAGGCTTTCTGCAACTGACGACTACAAGACGACAAGACGAACCTCATCTCGGTCGACGAACGAAGGCCGTCTCGACCTCGAGCGGATCGAACTGCAACCCGCCTTTCGGGTGCACTCTGATAATCACTATCAGGTTAATGACCTGCTGAAGTATCACGATCGGGCGTTTATTCAGAATGCGTATCTCGCAGTTTTGAAGCGCGGTCCCGATGCGACCGGGTTTCATGAGTTCATTGATGCGTTGCGCAGCGGCCGGATGAATAAGATCGACGTGCTCGCGCGTTTGCGATACTCGGCGGAGGGACGCGCCAAGAAAGTTGAGGTCGACGGTTTACTTCTGCCTGCAGGGATCCGCCTCCTCTATCGCATTCCGCTAATCGGTTATCTCCTGAATCTGCTTGTGGCTATCGCTCGTTTGCCAAATTCTCTTCGTCATGAACAACAGTTTCAAGCCCACGCATTGGCCCAGCAGGAAGTAATTGCTGAGCACACAAATCACCTGGCCGATACGATTCAATCCTTCAGCAGGCACATGGCGACACTTAAGGCAGAGATTTCCAACTCTCTGTCGCAATCAATGCAAAAAACGGCCGAGCTCCGCTCAAAAGACCAACTTCGCGACGATCTCCTGGCGCGATTCAGAGCCGAAAACGAACTGCTTCAAAAAGACTTGAAGACGCAACAAACCAGTCTGTTCGCGAAACTTTCTCAGTTGAACGATCGTTTCGAGAATGCGATCGCGACGGAACGCGAGGGACGTGAGGCAGGCTTTCGGGATCTGCAACAACGCGTTGACGCCGCTTTCAGTTCTGAGCAATCCGCGCGTGAGCGGGGCCTCGATCAACTCGCCGATGCCTTGCAGGCTGAGCAAACTGCCTGGGCAGCAAGCTTTGATAGATTGACGCAGGCCATGATTGCCGAACAAGGGGCGCGAGAAAGTGGCCTTGACGGGCTCGGCGTCGCTTTAGCACAGGACCAGCGGGCTCGCGAGCAAGCCTTTAATACGCTGTCTGCGGATCTCAATGAAAAATTGGTTGGCGTAACGGAAACGCAAAATGCCCAGGCCGGCTCACTTGCAGCTCAGCTTCGGGGAGACATTCAGAATCTTTATCAAAGACTGCAGCAAGCGCGGGTTGAGCTCGTCCTGCAAGGAGAGCGCGTCGCGAGACTTCTGGACGGTTTGAGGACTGGTTCATCAGATCCATCTAAGCCCGCGCAAGTAGAGGTTGCGGCCGGAGCCGATCATGCTCTCGACGCTTTCTATCTTTCGCTTGAAGATCACTTTCGCGGAGACAGGGCTGAGATAAAAGAGCGCTTGCGAGTCTATCTGCCGTGGATTGAGCGCAGCGCTATCGGCAGTGATGATCGTTTTCTGCTGGACGTTGGATGCGGCCGAGGCGAATGGCTGGAGCTCTTGCGAGAACAGGGCGTGCGGGCAGTCGGGGTCGATTCCAATCGGGCGCTGGCGCGCCAGTGCCGCGAGCTGAATCTGGAAGTCGTCGAGGCTGACCTGATTAGTCATTTGCGCAGCTTGCCGGATGAATCGCTGGGGGCGATCACCGGGTTCCATGTTATCGAGCACCTCCCAATCGAGGCGCTGGTCAAGTTTCTTGATCAGACAGTCCGGGTCCTGAAACCCGGTGGCCTTGTTATTTTTGAAACTCCCAATCCGCAGAACGTCCTGGTGGGTACCTGCAATTTTTACTTCGATCCAACTCATCGCAATCCTTTGCCGAGTCCGATCGCCCGGTTCCTGCTTGAGTCGCGCGGCTTTACGAACGTCGAAGTTCTGAATCTGAATCCGTCCGATGAACTTCCGGTCGCCGGCGACACCGATCTCGTGCGCCGTTTCAATCAATATTTTTATGGCCCGATGGATTATGCGGTGGTGGGAACCAGGCCCGGGACGAATTGAGCATCGAAGCTCGACATGCGCATTCTCATCGCCACAACTCACGTCCCATTCATTCGCGGTGGCGCCGAGGCGCATGCCGAAGGATTGCGCGATGCCTTGATCGCTGAGGGACACCAGGCCGAGATCGTCGCTCTGCCGTTCAAGTGGTATCCGCCCGAAACAATTCTCGATCACATGCTGGCGTGCCGGCTGATCGATCTCTCTGAGGTGGCTGGAACTCCCGTTGACTTGCTGATTGGTTTGAAATTTCCGGCTTACCTGATTCCGCATCCAAACAAGGTCCTATGGATTCTCCATCAATTTCGCACGGCCTATGAGCTTTGGGATCATCCTCTTGGTGATCTCGTTTATTCTCCGAATGGAGATCTGGTGCGGGACGCCATTCGGGAAGCTGATCAGAAATTGATTCCGGAAGCGCGCAGGGTGTTTGCCAACTCCCTAAATGTAGCAAGTCGTTTGAAAGAATTCTGCGGAATCGATGCGCCGCCGTTGTACCATCCGCCTCCCAACGCTGATAAATTCTACTGCGCGACACCACTTGATTACTTCTTTTACCCGAGCCGGCTGTGTCATCCGAAGCGGCAGGCTCTCGTCATCCAGGCCCTCGTGCACACGAAAGAAAAAGTTCGCGTCCGTTTCGCCGGGTCCGCCGATAACCCGGGGTTTGCCAATGAATTGAAGGCGCTGGCAAAAAAATTGCGCGTGCACGATCGAGTTGAGTGGCTGGGCCAAATCAGGGAGGAAGAAAAGGTCGAAGCATATGCATCAGCGCGCGCCGTTGTTTTCCCGCCGGTTGATGAAGACTATGGTTACGTAAGTTTGGAAGCGATGCTGGCTTCGAAGCCGGTACTCACTTGCCGCGATTCAGGCGGTCCGCTTGAATTCGTTCTGCATGAAAAAACGGGACTGATTGCGGATCCTAATCCTGAATGCATGGCCAACGCCATGGATCGCCTGTGGCGAAACTCAGATGAAGCGCGAGCGTTAGGCAAAGCTGGGCGCTCAAGCTATGAACAATTGAACATCAACTGGAAGAACGTGGTGCGAAAGTTAGTCGATTGATAGCCGACCGCTGGGTTGCTCCCAGCTCGTGCTGGTCGCCGTCCATATTAAACAAGCAACACCCGGACCGCTTAGGGCAATGGCGCTCAGTTCTTTAACGCTTCTCGGATAATGCTCTCGAGAGCCTGGCGAAAAGATCTTTTGTCGATCGCCGGGTACTTATACAATCTATCCTCAATCGCATTGAAAAATTCGCGCAGGCGAGCGGGCTCGATTAGCTTTTGCTCGAGCATCTTGTTCAGATCTTGCAGATCCAGCTCGTGACCGCGTTCAATCTTTGCCAGCGCCTGGGAATAAAAATCGTAGTGAAAAAACTCGAGCGATCCTTCTTTCTGAATGAACTGGCTGCGTTCGCGCCAACTCGGTAATTCTGGTATGAAATCGTCGGGCGAGGCCAACTCGATGTTTATTTCTAACTGCTCTTTCAACCGTGGCAACTGCCTGAGAATATCATCGCTGTCAGGAATTATTTTCAGATCAACATCGATAGTCGAGTCCCGCCAGCCGAATAGAACCGACGTCGCGCCGCCAACCAGATAGACACTCGCTTTGGTGCGCGCCGCAGTTGCGAGTGCCTTCATAAATTGCAGTAATCGAGGTGAATCTACGGGCTGACGCATTCGGCTGCTCGTTCGAAACTGACTAATCGCCGGATCAGTGCATTATATCGACCATGCGCAGAATCTGAGTCGTCCCTCGCGAGGAGATCATACAGCCGGTGTTCAGGGTCGGTTGGCAATTGCGACGGGAGTTCCAGGCCCAGCCGTCGGAGCCGGGGTGCGCCAATGGCGACGATCAACGCCGCGACGGTTTCGCGATTTTGCCGGAGATCGCGTAAACCCTCTTCGATGAAATCGTGGCCTGGCAATGCTGTATTCATTATGGTTATTCTAGCATTCTTAAAATATTCGCCGCACGTGGGCGGGGCGCGGACTTCTCCGCCGGTGCGTCAGCGCGAAGTGATTTTGTCGGGAAGTGGGAATATCCCGTCCGCATCAAAACCCGTCAAACGCGAAACGGCTGTAACTTTCTTATGAAACTCAACTGGTTTTCACCTTTGCCGCCCGCGGCCACGGACATTGCGCATTTTACGATGCGGGTTCTGCCGGCGCTCTCTCAACGCGCGGACGTAACGCTGTGGACGGTGTTACAAGCAGGCGCGTCCGGCGGCGCATCGGTCGAGGCCCTCTCAAAACTCGCCGATATTCGGACGTTCGATCCCAACCGCGTGCCCTGGGAAGATCTGAATCGTGCCGATGCGTGCATCTATAACATCGGCAACAATCCAGTATTTCATGGCGCCATCTGGCAAGTTGCCCGGCGTCACGCCGGGATTGTGATCCTGCATGACACGCGCCTGCATAATTTCTTTGATGGACTTTACCGGGTTCAATGGCGCGACCTGGCCGGCTATCTCGAAGTGATGAACTTTTATTACGGAGAAGAGGGCCTGCGAGACGGCGCGGATTGCTATCGCAATGAAGCACGGAATATCAAAGAGATGAGCGAGAGATATCCGCTCACCGAACATGCTCTGGAAAATTCTCTGGGCGTCATCGTGCACACAGAACAGGCGTTTGAGGAACTGAGCAAGCGAAGCGATCGTCCAGTCGCTTACCTGCCGTTACCGTTTACCGCGCCTCGCGGTCAGAATCGGACACAATCCTCGCCGGGAACGCGAACGCCCATGTCCGACTCCAACGACGCGCCATATCGTCTGATCATGTTCGGCTACATTGGTCGCAACCGCCGTCTCGAAGCAGTGCTCGAAGCTTTACATGGCATGCCCGAGCGCGAGCGATTTCATCTCGATGTTTTCGGCGAGATTCTCGACAACGAAGATCAGATCAGGAGGCAGATTCGTGATCTCGGTTTGAAGAAGCTGGTCACTCTCGATGGTTTTGCGCCGGAAGAGAAGCTCGACGAAGCTTTGTTACAAGCAGATCTGGCAATCAACCTGCGCAATCCGACGATGGGCGAGGCTTCCGGCAGCCAGCTTCGCATCTGGGCGCATGCGTTGCCGAGTCTGGTCACTAATGTTGGTTGGTATTCAACGCTGCCCACAGATGCCGTCGTTCATGTGCGAGCGGATGAAAATGAAAGCGGCGATATTCAATCAGCACTCCGCGCCTTCGTCGACAATCCCGAACGCTTCGCTGCGATGGGACAGCGAGGTCGAAAGATTCTGGAAGCGCAACACTTGCCGGAAAAATATGCTGAAGGACTGATCGAGTTCTTGGGTGTAGAAAAATGCCACCACACGCGCGCGGCATTGCTTAACCTTGCTGAGCGAACTGGAGCGATTGCAAATGAATTGTTAGGGAGCGAGACATCCGGAGAATTCTTCATGAACGCCGCGCTTAAGATCCGCGAATTAGTACGATAGTTTGCTTACCTAAAACCGAAACTTCGATCAAGTGTTACTCTCCTGAGGCAGCTTTTTTGCGCAAGGAAATTGCGACTGAATCATCACCAAAAAGTCAATTGACTATTTTCCTGCCCGGGCGTAACGTCTCCGCCGTTCCGAAAATTTAACCTAACGGCTGATTCCCTCAGAGCCTCTGCGGTCTCCCGCATACTAGCCCAGTTTAGCTAGTTACTCGTGTAATAGCTCTCGCTTAAGCGTTTGCGTCAGTGAACTCCTGAACTCACATATCTGATTTCGCATACCGAGAGAAAGAAGATGTTTCACAAATATGGTCAAATTTTCCGGCTGGTGTTGCCCGGGTTACTCCTTGTAGTGTCCATGATTGATGTGAGCGCGCAGACTACAAGCACCACCGACGGCACCACCCCCAGCGGCATCGCGCCGGGTTCTCCTGCAGGTTCTTATGCGCTTAGTAAGCTGGACAATATCAATTTATACAATGGCAATCTCAATTTTGCGTTACCGCTTTTGCAGATTGGAGGGCGCGGTACTGCCGGGTACGAGATGATGGTTCCGCTCAACGTCAAGAGCTGGCACGTTCAGAAGATTTATGATCGTACTAATGATGCATACAAATACAGACCAACCCAGAACCAGTGGGTCATGGGAGCCGGCCTTAGCCCTGGTGCATTAACTGGAAGACAACTAGGCGTTGATTATCAACCGACTGCGTGTTTTGGTGGTTACAATTATCCCGACTATCCCACAAAAAGCATCACGACTTTAACGTTCGTTTCACCTGGCGAGACCGAGCACGAACTGCGCGACGTCAACACGAATGGACAGCCGTTGCCGCGCGTGAGCTGCTTCGTGGGCGCCTCCAGAGGAACAGTTTTCGCAACCACGGATGGCAGTTCTATTACTTTTGTTTCCGACACTTCGATAACTGATCAGATTGTCACAACCGCTCAAACCTTCTATCCCTCCGGTTACCTGTTGTTCTCAAACGGGACCCGGTATCGGATCGACTCTGGCCGCGTATCCTGGATTCGCGACCGCAATGGCAATCAAGTGACCTTTGCCTACGATACGAACAGCCGTCTGAGCAACATCACTGATTCGCTCAATCGGCAAATCACTCTGACATATGGAGGATCTGACCCTGCTTACTACACAGACATCAGCTACAAAGGACTTGGCGGTATAGCGCGGACGATTCGCGTCAACTACACCACGCTTAGCAACGCTCTGCGTCCAGGCTACGCGATCCAGATTTATGGCCAGCTATTTCCTGAACTCTACAGCTCTTATCCGGTCGATGCCAGCATCAATAATAGCAGCAACCCAAGCGTTCTTTCCTCCGTCACATTGCCTGATGGTCGCCAGTATGGGTTTCTCTACAATAGCTACGGAGAGTTGGCGCGATTAGAGCTTCCCACTGGCGGGGCCATCGAGCACGACATGGTTCCGGGATCAGGAGTCATTGCTTACTCACCCACAGACGACTACGAGATTTACCGGCGAGTGGCTGAACGGCGTGTATACCCGGATGGCAGCACTGGAAATACTTTTGAGGGCCGGGTGACGTTCACGGCCAGCACGAACAGTCCTTTTGATCCAAAGCCATGGTACACAAACCTAACGGTCGATCACCTCAATCAAAGCGGAACGCTGAGCAAACAATGGTGACCGGAAGGGCGCCAACTGGGGCAGTGGCGGCGGGTGGAACGACGCTGCTCCCGGCAACACGTTTCCTGACTGGCTACAGATAGATTTCGCCAGTAGCAAGACTATCGATGAAATTGATCTTTTTAACATCCAGGACAATTATTCAAATCCTTCCGACCCGACTGAGTCGATGACTTTCGGTCTTTACGGTCTGACCGGGTTCGAAGTGCAGTACTGGAATGGATCGGCATGGGCCGATGTGACTGGAGGCAACATTACCGGCAATAACAAGGTCTGGCGCAAGGTCACTTTCTCGCCGCTCACCACAACCAGGGTTCGGGTGCTTACCAACGCTTCGCCTGACGGCTATAGCCGTTTGACGGAACTGGAAGCGTGGGGCAATGCGACGATTGCGCCGCCGCCGGTATTCAGCGACAACTTCAACTCGACCTCGCTCGACACGACGAAGTGGAGTGTCGTCGATCCAAACTCTTCGGCAGTGGTGAGCGATAACGGACAGCAACTGCAAATCACTCTACAACCCAACACCGCGGCTTACAACGGCGTCTATTCCAACGCGACTTATGATCTGACCGGCAAGAGCGTGCAGGTTGAAGAAGCGCAGCCTATCAGCCAGGCCGGTTGGTGTGAAAACTTTATCGAAGTTCGCCGTTGCAAGTTTTATGATGGCTGCGAACGTCGTGACCCTTGGCAAAGGTGAAGGGGCGGTGGTTTTAGGCGAATCAATGGAGACTCGCGTGATACCTGTTGCTGAGAAGGTTGGAGCTGGAACCTACGCAGGCCGAGCCATTATCGAAGAGAATGTTCATTGGGTAGAATCTCAGATAGGCAAAGGGAAAACGGTACCCGATATCGGCATAGATGCGACGAGAAGTGCCGGCCAGCGTAGTAAGTTCTACGCTGCTGAGGTTCAAACGCTCCTTAAGCACGGCTACAAGCGCGTGGAAATTGGAACTGTCGAAATAAAGAAGCAGAGCTTTAAGGTGTATCAGTGGGTCAAAGGATAGAAGGAGCGAACAAATGCTGGAAAAGATTGATGACACCACAACGAATAAGGCTGAACAGGAATGTATGGAGGTTTGTCCTGAGTTCTGCATTCCGATTGTCGAATACTTAGGGTTCCTTAATGATGACTTCGGTTTCGACCAACCAACCTTCAAACGGGTGAGCCGAGAGTGTTGGCTCACATTCGATAAGGAAGATGTCGAGATCAAGATTGGATATGAACCCTACTCACTTCCGTGGGGCCAGGTTACTCGATCTGATGAGATCCTTCCGATCAACGATTTGATGAAACAATACGGATTTCATCTCGATGAGCTGAAGTACAGCGAATACAACGAAATAAGTAAGAGGCTCTTTGCACTATTGGATCGGCCGAGAGAAGCAGATGAATACGCCGCCAGCAAGAAGAAGCAATTTGACAACGCTGTTGCTGAACATGTGAAGGATATAGCGAACTTTTTCAAAGGCCATTTGAAGGAGATTCTCTCGCAACCGAGTTAATATCTTACGGATCAATGTTCGCAGAGTATGACAGTGGCGCGCTCTTTGAAAACCAAATAATGCTCTCTCGGACGCGTGAGGTGAGGTAGTCACTGCGTCTTCTAACTGCCGTTCGGTGAAGAGTTGTTTGCGGGTCAGGGCATCCGTACGACGGGGATTGGCTACAGCGCGAGCGACAACGTGCGGCAACAGTTCACCCTCAAAGAACGGGATGTTGAGACCGGACTCGATTACTTCGGTGCACGGTATTACGGGAGCATGCAGGGAAGGTTCGTTTCGCCTGATCCGTTGTTGTCTTCTGGAAAACTCGAAGACCCACAAACCTGGAACCACTATTCTTACACCTTAAACAATCCTCTCGCTCTCATTGATCCGACTGGACTCTTCACGATTGGTGCAGGTGTAAGCCACGATGAACAGGAACACACTGAGGGCAAGCTCTTGCCGGGAAAGTCCGTCAACTTTACGGTTCCGCAAGAAGATTTTCCTAAATGCAGTCAACTCTTCGTGGACTTCGATTTTTCATGGGAACTCTCCAGGGGCGAAAGACTTCGCGATGAGGTTGTCCATCGAACGTACTTTCTGTCAATCGACTTGCCTCGTTGGCCCGAGAAATGACACGAGCAATTGCCTAATCTTTGACAACTTGGGCTCGTGTGGGCGGGTGCGCGGGGAGTAACTACCCGTTCTTAACCCTCAAGGAACGGGACAACGAAACGGGATTCGATTTCGCTGAGGCACGATACTACTCAAGTGGCCAAGGCCGGTATGCGAGGCCTGATCCTTATAACATCATCTTTGAAATGAAGGCGGGTAGGAACGCGCGGGAACGCGTTCAGATTCTACAGGCATACATCTCAGAACCGCAGAATTGGAATCGTTACAGCTATTGCATAAACAATCCGACCAATCTCTACGATCCTTCAGGCTTGGTTTGGGTCTGGGACAACTCCGATCAGGTTTACACATGGGTTCCTGACGAAGACTACAAAAAAGGTAACCCGTACTTTGACGACAAGTCTCGGGACTTTCGTGACACTGGTTTACCAAACAGAATTTGCGCAGGCGGGAGCTCAAGAAGAGTTTGTATGGCGTGTTCATGGTAACCAGGCGACTCTTTGTCGGTACAGCATAAACTCTCTAGCACTCGTAACTAAGTAGTAACACGAGAGCAGTCTCTCGAAGGCCCACTTTATGAGCCTGCTTTATTGCACCATGCGGTGATTATGGCTGACGATGACTGCTTAACTTTGTAAATGAGTAATTTGATCTTTCAGCGACAGTGATCGAGAACTAAACTCGCAAGTGGTGCTGACCTGCTCCCGAAAACCGGCCAGGATGAGCTACGATCCCTGGCGTTGGCGTGGAGAGAAAACGAGGCGCTTTCCTAACTAAAACCTCTGTCCGATCTTCTCAGTCCCAAACGTCCCAATCCCATTCAACCGGAACGCAAACACCACCCGGTTTTCTTTTCTCACGCCGACATTGAAGGTGAAGTCCTGGACGGTAACGGCGCAGCAGTTCCACGCGTAACCGATCGTCGTAGTTGAGCTGATTAGCGAGCGATTGCCCGCGAAGGGATGCTTCTGGAAGTCGAAGAACAACGATGTCCCGCCAAACAATCCTTTTTCACGATTGCCGACAAAAATCTGGGGACTCCATTGCGAGCCCCGCAACGTCCCCGGTTCTTTTCCATTTGCCAAAGCAAACTTCGCCAGGCTTGGCACCAGGTCGATAGCCCGGGTGTAATAGAAAGTTGAAAAGGCCTGGACGATCGATCGCCGGATCTCAAAGGTTGTGGCCATGGCGCGCAAGCCGCCGCCGTGCGAATCGATGTCTCCGCGAAACTCAGCGGAGAGACTGCGGTTCGGCCGGTAACGTACTTCGATATTGATCGGCGAGAACCGGCGCGGCGCGCCGCCATAGCTAAAGCCTGAAAAGGTATCGATCGGATAGAACTGATTGCGCTGCCCCGGTTTGAGCGCCCCGCCGAATGTCGGATCAAGAAAATACTTCCCGCGAATCATTATTGTCAGCGCTTCGTAGGGCTGTCGCGAAAGCGTCTTTTTCTTTTCCGTGGTTTCCCGCGCCGCTTCCCGCCTGGCTTTGCCGGTCACAGTTTCAGTCGAGCGGCGAGTAAAGAAGCGATTTGCCAGGCCAAACTCGATCTCGTTCGTATTGGCGACCGCGTCGACATAATCAAAGCGGATGATGCGATCAAAGTTATCCAGCCCTCCGATGCGCCGGTAGATGACGTATGGTTCGATCACGTGACGAAAGGTGACCGAACCGTCAGCGCGATGAAAGTTTTTGGCCAGCGCCGGAGGCCGCAACTCAAGTTCTAACTCGCCATAGCCACGCACGACATCGCGACTCAGGATCAATTTCGTTACGGGATCGATGGAATTTGAGTAGTAGGTGGCGCGCCCGCCCAGAGTCGTCGTCAACGTCCACCCGGCAAAGTCCAGCGGAATCTCGAGCTGTGGATGAAAATCAAAGCGCTGCACGACCGACGGTGTGATGATTGGATCTCGTCCGGCCTGCGCGCGAAATGCCGCCAGGTTGTCTGTCGTTTCTTTGCGGCTGACACCTTCAAGCCCGCTTTCGAATGAAAAATAGATCGGAAACTTCTCTAAGAAGGCAAAAGGGGAGGGACGTTTGTCGAGCGTGATACTCGGCAGCTCGCGGATGCGGATGCGTGAATTCAAAAGCGAAGTAACCTGCGAGTTCATGCGATAGTTGAAACTGTAATCGTGATAATTCTTGGTGATAAAAACCAGCGATCGCTCCTCGGGCGAGATCGCCTGCTGGATCGAGTCTGAGAAAACCTGGCGGAATGCGAGGTTCGAAGTCACATTCACGTCCGCAACCGCCAGAAAGCCATTCGGAAAATAATGAACGCCGTGGACATAAAAGCTCGATCCGCCCTGATCCGGATGCTGTGCATCTTTCTTTGGCCCAAAGATCCGGTCCTTAACGGTAAAGAAGCCGGCATTAAGAAACGATCGTGAGTTTGCCCGCGTGCGCAACTCGCCGCCAAATCCTAAACCCCGTTTGCTGTAAATATCACCGCGCAGCGTCAAATCCGCCGACCGGCCGAGGGTTAGGAAATATCCTTCCGAGAAGCGCGCGCCCTTGGCGCCCGAACCGCCGAAGGTCGGAGTCAATAAACCAGACGCTCGATCCTGGCGCTTCAGCGAGATGGAAGCGTAGGGCGAATACATAATCGGAATTCTTTTGACGCGAAATACGGGCGAGATGATCCGCGCGCGATCGCCGGTTTTGATTTTCACTCGCCTGGCATGAAAGCTCCACTTGGGAACTTCCTCTTCACAAGCGGTGATGTCCACGTTTTCGCCGATGATTGTGTCCAGGCTGACCCGCTCGATGCGATCGGCGGTGAAATAAAGACGGGTTCCATCCTGAGTCCGGTTCGTAAAGCCCGTTGAGTTAATGAAGAACCCGGTCTTGGTTTTGTAATTCCATTCAGCCCGGGAACCGGTGATCCGTTGCTGATCACCCTGATCGAAAACTACGTTTCCTTCGGCAACGACCTTGTTCGTCGCGTCATAGACGGTGACTTTGTCGGCCTGCAAACGATAGGTCCCGATGCGGGCATCGACATTGCCTTCACAAACGGACACCTGGGCCCCTTTCGGACCCGTGACAGTTTCTTTATTGCAGTTAACCACCAGCTCCTCGCCCGATTGTCCCTGTGGTCCGGCGGCCGGCAAACGGGGACGCACCGGCTGATCCTGTTGGAGAGGATTTACGTTGGGCGTATCGGTAATTGGGTTGGTGACTTTCTGCTCTACCGGGCTGGTTTGTTGCGCGCGCACCGGCTCGGCGAAGCGAGCAAACGTGAGGCACGCGAGCGCGAGCATCAATACGAAGCGCAAAAGTTTCATTGGTACTGCGCGCAAACGAGCAAGAATCTCCGCGGCCATGACGCATGCGCGTGTAATCAGATCGAACCGCGCGCGTTGTCGTGCCAGAGAGCGTGCCGATGCTAGCATGCGGCGTTGATTGGTCACAAGCGGAAACGCCTTCATTTTTTGAGTTAATGTCCGGCAAGCTTCAGCTCGTTGATCTCCAGCCGACAAAACTAAAGTTGGTGGACAATTGACCTCAGTATTTAGAATAGCCTGGTCTGCTGATCGCGACAGTGTTAAGCTCGCGCGCTGACTTGTTCGGGCACGCGTATCGGATCTTGCTCACCATCCATGACTCAAATCGCTAAGCGCAAAATGCGTTTGATGCTGGTCGCGGGCGAGCCTTCAGGAGACGCCCACGCAGCGCATCTCGTCAACGCACTACGAGAGGTCGCCCCTGATGCGCAGTTTGAATTCTTCGGGTCGACCGGCGCGCAAATGCGAGCGCAAGGCGTCGATCCAATCGTGATCGCAGATGATCTGGCGATCCTTGGGTTGGTCGAGATCGGCCGCGTCCTGCCAAAGTTCTGGCGCGCCTTTCGTCAACTTAAACATGCAGCAATTGAACGACGACCCGACGCAGTGATTTTGGTTGACTGGCCTGATTTCAATCTGCGGCTGGCGCGAAGCCTGCATCGCCGCGGTCTGAGAATCATCTATTACATCAGTCCGCAGCTCTGGGCCTGGCGCGAGTATCGCGTGAGAAGTATCGGGCGCGACGTCGATCTCTTGCTTTCAATCTTACCGTTTGAGAAAGACTGGTTCGCCGCGCGAGGCGTCTCGCAAGTTGTGTACGTCGGCCATCCGCTCGCCGGCGAAGTGCGTGCACGCTACGATCGCGCAGAATTCTGCCGGCGCAACGGTCTTGATTCATCGCGCCCGATCGTTGCGCTATTGCCCGGCAGCCGTCACAAAGAAGTCGTGCGCATTCTGCCGCCCATGCTCGGAGCGGCTTCGGCTATCGCCAAACAGCGCGCCGATATTCAATTTGTCGTAGTAGTCGCGCCGAGCCGCGATCCTCAAGAGGCACGGGACATTATCGCCGCCAGCAAGAATGATGCTTCCGAAAATTCGCTTCGCATCGTTCATCACGAAACACGCGAGGCGTTGGCCGCTGCTGACGCTGCGGCAGTGGCCAGTGGTACCGCCACGCTGGAAGCGGCATTGCTCGGCACGCCCCTGGTAATCGTTTACAAAGAATCGCGGATCAACTGGCATACGCTGGGGCGCTTGATCACGGCCCAGCATTACGGTCTGGCGAATTTGATTGCCGGCCGGCGCCTGGTAACGGAGTTAATGCAGGATGACTTGAATGCTGAGCGTTTGGCGAGAGAGTTGTTGCTTCTGATCGAACCTGAGCGAAATCAATCAATGCGCGCCGACCTTCATGAAGTTGCCGAGAAACTTGGCGAGGGTGGCGCGTCCCGCCGGGCGGCGCAGGAAATTCTGAGGTTTCTTCTGTCTGAAAAAACTCCAGGAGGTTCTTAAGTCGCATGCCAGGTCGTGGAAAGAAAGTTGTGCTCCTTACTCTGCCGGCAGCCATTGTGCTTATCAGTTTGGGGATTACATTTACGGTCGGTTGGCGGCCAATCATCGGCGCGAAGAAACGCACGCTCACGGATCGAAAATTTGAATCGACTCTGCCGCGTCTGGCGCGCGGCAAATATCTCGTCGATAGCGTCAACGGATGCTATGGGTGTCACACGGACGCCGATTGGACTAAGCGCGGCGCGCCGCCGGTTTCCGGACGGGAAGGCTCGGGTCACATTTGGTCGACCGAGGGTCTGCCCTGGCTCGTATCTCCGAACATCACGCCCGACAAAGAAACCGGCATTGGCAACTGGAGTGATGATGCTTTGGCGCGGGCGATTCGCGAAGGCATCGGACACGATGGACGCGCGCTCTTTCCGAAGATGCCTTATCCCGATTATCGCCGGATGTCGGACGAAGACCTCGCGTCAATCATCGCCTATGTTCGTTCAATGCCGCCGATTCGCAATGAATTGCCGACCACAAGTATGCCGTTCCCGCTCAATTTCCTGATCCAGAGCATGCCTGAGCCAATCACAACTGCTGTCGGTCCTCCGGATCAATCGGCGGTCGCGCGCGGTGCTTATCTGGCGCGCATGGGCGCGTGCGCCGACTGTCACACGCCCCAGGACAAAGGTCTGCCGATTCCCGGAATGGATTACGCCGGCGGCTTTATTGTGAATGGCGCTAACGGAGAGCGAATCGCTTCCTCGAACATTACACCCGCGCCGTCAGGGATCAGCTATTACGATGAACGCACTTTCATCCAGGCAATGCGTCAGGGCAAGGTCGGCGCGCGCGAGCTGCATTCCGAGATGCCATGGATCTTCTACAGCAGGATGAATGACGACGACCTTAAGGCGATCTTCGCGTACTTGCAGGCGCTCAAGCCGATTAAGCACCAGGTCGACAACACGGTGGCCCCGACTTTCTGCCGATTATGCAAACAAGAGCATGGATTCGGCGCGAGCAATTAATTCACGCCTTCCTGAGTGCTTGGGTCAAACTGACCGTAAGTGTTCGATCAGAAAACGAATCCTGTGACGAAAGATTGCATCTTTGTGATCACCCGGACTCATTAGTGTTCAAGTGTTTTAGTTTCAATCGCAGTTTTCACAGAACAGTCACATTGCTTGTTGTCCGAGCTTGCTTCGATCATTAGAATCGAATTCCCTTCACGCGGTACTCATCACCGCGAGTGCGGCCCCTAAAAGAAAAATTGGAGAAGGAGAAAACGGTTCCCTTGAAGTCTACAAAAATTTCCCTCGGCTTGCTTACCGCATGCTTCCTCGTCTTTTTATCCACGACCACGCTCGCCCAATCGCCTGAATCGAATTCACGTCAATCGGCCATCGCGTTCAAGTCTGACGGTTCCGAGGTGCTCGAGACTGAGTCGTTGATGCCCAATTCGGTCGAAGAGCGGCGCCCGCGCGTCTTCGCGGCCGCGCCAGTCGCCAGCCGGTTTAACCAGCTGTTACTCGGCGCGATTCAGACACGGCTTGGCTCGAGTTATCATTACGGCTCTACGGGGCCAAACACCTTCGATTGTTCAGGATTTGTGTGGAGCACTTTTCAGGAAGCTGGACTGAATTTCACTCGCGGTCCGGCACGTTCGTACTGGGCCACCATGCCGGCAGCGACGAAGGAAGAGGAAAGCAAGTTCGGGACCCTGGTTTTCTTCAGTGGCCTGGCTCACGTTGGTATTGTGGCGGACGGCAAGGGCTTCTATCACGCATCCCGCCATCACGGCGTCATCTATTCACCCTTCAACGATTACTGGCTGGCGCGGATTGATGGATTTCGCCGGGTACCGATGAGCGAGCTCAAGCTGCCGGCGCAAATCGAAAAGAGCGTAACTTCCAAAGGACCGCAACGCGGCGGGAATGTTATCGACAGCAGCCTCGGCAATCACTAATCGCTTCTTCTTTGAAACAAAAAGAGGCCGCGCGGGTTTCAAAACCAGGCGGCCTCTTTTGCTGCAACTTTCAGTAGCGGTCGGCTAGCTCTTGAAAACGAAACCCGGCAGGTGCGTCTTTTCTCGTTTCTCCCAGACAGCGACGATCTTCTCAATCGCAATGTGGCAAATCTGATCTTCGTCATCCTTTAGTTGCAGGACTCCGTTTTCAACCGCCACGACTTCGCCGCGCAGACTCGAGGTGCCTATGCAAACCACGTCGATTTCGCGGCCGACGAGTTTTGCGAGTAATGCTTCCATAATTTTTGTGAGCCACCGGCCCGGTCGCTATCGCTCCCGGTACTGACTTAGTCGCCGTTGCGAAAAGTAATCTGCACCAGCGGGACTACGCTGTCATCGCCCTGTTGAACGCGCTCGAACTGCAGTAAATCATAATAAGCACAGCGCGGGTGCGCGGGAAATTCGCGACAGACTTTCGGGCGCGCATCGTAGATCGTGCACTGCCGCGTTTCGGCGTTCAGAAATTTGCAGGCCTTGCCGAAAATCGGATCGGCTTTGCGGCGCAGAATGCGTTCACCATTGTATTCAGTGGTGAATCGCGTGGTCGCTTTTTTGACGTCGAGGCCAAAATGTCTGGCGATCTGTTGCAGATCTCGCTTTGTGAGCTGGACTCGCTCATATATCGCGCAACAGTACGCCGGACATTCAGAACAGTCGTATTGGTTTGATTGCCTTGGTACAGATCCCATCCCTGACTCGTCCGTTTACCGTCGATGCGATTTTTGATATTCAGCCAATAATAATTCCATAAACTCGCCACGACGCTCGTAAAGTCGTTTCAGCGCGCGTGGTTTGTGTCTTTCCAAAGCATACGCTGCAATGATCGGAAGTGCCACCGTTGAATCGAGATAACAGACTACTGCGTCGGGCAAGCGATCGGGATCAACTTTGCCCCACGATACCGCTTCGCCCGGTGTGGCTCCCGAAAGTCCGCCGGTGTCCGGGCGCGCATCGGTGATTTGCAGAAAATAATCATGACCGCGCTCGTCGATGCCGAGGACTTCCTGAATCTGCGGCTCAGTTTGCAGCGCGAAATTTTTCGGCGAACCGCCCCCGAGAATGAAGATGGCGGATCGGCCGGGTTTAAGAGCTGCTCGCTTTTTGACGGCCGGGTTTCTGCCATTGATCAGCCCGCGTTTGGCGGCCAGGACAATGGCCGCAGTTTCATTCACATCAAGCGAGGGATCAAAAGCCAGCTTGTTGCCCTCCAAGCTTTTCGCCGCGACGTTCATTCCGATGGACGAGTCGCCCGGAGACGAAGTGTAAAGGGGCACCGCATACTTGTGAGCTGCCGCCAGCAAAGATTTGTTCTTCAAACCCAGCTTGCGCTCGCGTTCCAGCACATAACGTCCGGCCAGGTAATGAAATTCAGCCGTCGACATCGGTCGTTGGAATTCAGGTCCTTCGATTACGCGGCGGAAGAACTCGTCGGTATCGAGCAATACGGAATAATCGAAGAAGATGTCATAGATGCGCACGACCTGCTCGTCGCGCAGCACGATGTCGGAAGTCTGCGCGTTGCCCGCATGCATCGAAAGGCCAATGCCAAAGTGCGTGTCGTGATAAAAGTTGGCGCCGGTCGAGATGATCCAATCAATAAAGCCTGCCTGAATCAACGGAATCAATGCAGAAATGCCCAACCCTGCCGGGGTCAGCGCGCCCGTTAAAGTCACCCCGACAGTAACATCAGGCTCGAGCATCTTTCGGGTGAACAACTGGCAGGCCTCGCGCAATCGCGCCGCGTTGTAGGCGATGAAAGCATTGTCGACGAGATCGGCGACTTTGGTCCTGCCGGTAATCGGAGCCGGATCAATGCGGCGGCCTTGCAGGAATTTACTTCGCTTTTTTGCCAAGGCTCTCCGGAAAAATTATTCAAGTTGATCGAGCAAAGTGTGAAGCAGAATAGTCGGCGAGTAGAGATGGGTTGTCAACTGCTTTGTTTCCTTCCGCCTGTGAGAGGTGATCGCGCAGCGTACGCCTTACCAATTTACTCTCACCATTGCCAAGACTCAAATCCGTTTTGGCCTGAAACCTTGGTGCTAACTTCCGCTGTAAAGTCCTGCGCTTTAGAAGGATAACAAAGCGCAACCTCTTGAGGGTCTTTAGGACAATTGAATTGGCCGCCCAAAAACGATTGCTAATTCGGGCAAATATAGGAACACCGATTAATTATTGACTCTGTCGGAAACAAAGAATAGCATGGCCTGTCAGTTGAAAGCATTATCCGCGTGCCAGCACCTGAAGCGTAAAGTGCTCGCCCACTGATTCTTCGGACAGGCGTTCTCTTACGGCAAAAGCTCTCCGCTTGTTCGGTCATCCAAAGCAGCCTCTTGCTCCCAAGGAGAAACTCGATGACTAAACTGTACTTCTTGCTTTGCATGGTGTCGCTTCTGATCGGGCCGTATACCTTTCCCTTAGCTAAAAACCAATTTCAGCAACCAGCGGTCAAAGTACCGTCGCAAGACGAATACGAACGTCAGCGGCGGTTGTTCAAACCCGCTAAAGAACTGCTGGATCAAAAGGGCGTGCCCTTCGAGGCAGAGACTTTATTAGACCCGGAGTGGCGAACCAAACTCTATCCTGTCTTCAACCAGATGCGCGAAATGCAAATCGAGCGTCGACTGGGAAAAGAGCTGAAAGGCGTGCAACTCGCCGACGTGTTGTACTTGCCAGAGAAGGTTAATATCACCGGGGACACGGTAATCATTGCGCAGAGAATAGTGCATGAGGGCGCTGACGTCGTCATTAAGGGACCTCACAACATTTACATCTTTCCGATCGAAGACTGGGGATCTCTTGGCACTACGCTGGAACAGGCAATCAGAAAAGATGGCCGGCTAGCACAGGGAGTGCAATTTATGCCCGCGCGTTTCAGTGAAACGCCACTCCGTTCGCGCTTCGTTCCACAGTTGATTGCGGACGGGCGCATCACAATCAACACGGACGGAGAGGGATACCTGGAATGGCTCGAGAAGCAGAAGGAAAAGAAGAAGCACCTAAGCGAGGTCAGTTTTGTCAAGACCGGATTTCGCGTGCAACCGCAATATAACAGCGATGGTAACAGCCCCGGAGGTATAGGAGCTACCGGCGCAGGCGTGAACGCTGGCGCCAACGGAACGCTCGACCCGGCAGCAACCGGGTCGGCGGGGAGTGTATCGGAGGTGGGACCGATGGCAAAGTTGGAGATTTTGGAGATGCTGGTAGCACGCCCGAAACTGCCGGTCAAGGAGGCACGGGAAATCCGGGTGGAAATGCCTCGAGTCAATACGTGACCCTTCCAAACTCTTACGGTACCTTCGTCATCAGCGCGCGAGGAGGACAAGGGAGCAAAGGCGGGCCGGGGGACCAGGCGGCACGGGAGGGAACGGTGCAAAAGGCGGAAGGGGCGGTTCCGGGGCGAACTGCTCTTGCCCAGCGGGAAATGGGGGCCCTGGAGGGCAGGGAGGTTACGGCGCGCAGGGTGGACAAGGCGGAAAGGGCGGTACTGGAGGCAAAGGTGGCAACGGGGGCGATGTTACTTTAGTCGTGCCAAGCAACTGGGCCGGGAATTATACGTATAACCTTTCCAGAGGCCATGGCGGACCAGCTGGAGATCAGGGCGCGCAGGGCCCTCCAGGTGTTGGAGGAGCCGGAGGAGATCCTGGCACGCACGGCATCAACTTTTCTTGCGGCTCTGGGCAGATAGGATCGGATGGTACCGCGGGATTGGGCGTCGGTAATTTGGGCTATGGACCCTTAGGCGATGTGGCAGATCCCTCCAGCGATGGTGATCGCAATGGCACTCTCACCACGGTGCCTGGTGTCTGTAAGCCGGACTTGTGCGATCCGGATCAACTTTGGCACGGCTATCCTACCTGTCAGTGCCAAGCCAAGGGTGGCTCGCCCATTCTGATCGATGTTGACGGCAGCGGTTTTTCTTTGACTAATGCCCAAGAAGGTGTCGAATTCGACCTTAAGGGGAATGGAGTCGCGGAACGCTGGTCATGGATCGCCCCGGGGTCGACGAACGCTTTTCTCGCCCTCGACCGCACGGGAATGGAACTGTAGACAACGGCAAAGAGCTATTTGGTAATTTTACATTACAGCCAAGGTCAAGCGACGCGAACGGCTTTCTGGCGTTGGCTGAATATGACAAGGCAGAGAACGGCGGTAACGGCGACGGCTTCATCAATTCTCGCGACGCCATCTTTTCGAGGTTGCTTTTGTGGCAGGATGTAAACCATAACGGCATTTCTGAGCCCTCGGAGCTACATGGTTTGCTGGCGTTGGGCGTTGAGTCAATCTCTCTTGACTACAAACAGTCGTTACGCACTGACCTATACGGAAATCAATTCCGGTATCGAGCAAAGGTTGATGACCATTTACACACCCGCGATGGCAGATGGGCTTGGGATGTGTTTCTGCTCAACCGTTGACTTGTCGGACGATACGGCGGGAATTCGGCTTATAGTTGTTTAGACTTCTTCGCGGCAGGCGCACCGTCTGACAAGCGTTCGAGGCATGCGCGACATAGACAATTGCGATATCGCGTCCTTAACTCGGCCCGCGTTTCATCGCTCAGCTTAATTTCTGAGCACCAGCAACCGGACAGGGACGCACCGCAGGTAAACGGGTCGCCACAAGCTTCGCAGACCGCGGCTTCACGTAATCGCGGAAGGACTGTTTGCAGCAACGCGCTCAGTTTCATTGTCAGCCTTTGGCAGAGGCGGCGCCGTTGGGCGTGCCGGCTGCGGCGCGCTTCACGCGTAACCGGCCAATGCGTTTTTCGTCGGCCTCTAAGATTTCTACGTCAAGCCCGCGAAAACTTAATTTTTCCCCGGGGTGCGGCACGCTGCCTTTCTCGGCTATCACCAGTCCGGCAATCGTCGTGAAGTCATCGGCTTCGATCTCCAGGTCAAACAAGTCTTCGATTTTTCCAATCTCGGTTCCGCCGATCACTTCGTAAGCGCCGCCACTCGAGGCGACGATCCCTTCCAGGTCCTTGCCACTGATGTCTTCGTCTTCAATTTCGCCGACCAGTTCTTCCAGGATGTCTTCCACGGTTACCAGTCCGGCCACACCGCCGTATTCGTCGATCACGATTGCCATGTAGGCATGCGCCTTTTGCATTTCTTCCAGCAGTTTCGCCACCGGCTTCGTTTCCGGCACGCAGTAAACCGCACGGATGAGCGACGGGATTGGGCTATCGGCCTGGTTGGCCGACCAGGTGTGCAGGAGGTCGCGCACGTAGATGAACCCCTCGATGTTGTCCATCTGCTCGCGGTACACGGGCAGGCGCGAGTGCCTGGTCTCAATCATCAGGTTGCGCGCTTCCCGCACCGTGGCGGTATGCGGCAGGGCCACGATCTCGGTTCGGGGGGTCATCACTTCGCCGACGGTCGTGTCGCCAAACTCGATTGCCGACTGAATCAGCTCGCGTTCTTCCTCTTCAATGATTCCCTCGGCTTCCCCCACGTCCATCAGGGCTTCAATGTCGTCGCCTTCATCTTCTTCGGTTTCGGTGGTCAGCGCATCTTCGAGTTCTTCCTGGCGTCTCAGGCGGTCGAACGAGCGATGCCAGGGCTCGACGGCAAATGCCAGCAGTCGATAAAACGGACGCAGGACCGGTAATAGAAAGAGCAGCTTGCTTTCGGGATTACGGAGAGCGATGAGCCGGGGAATAAATTGACGAAAGATTCCCGCGAGGATGAGCGCGATGGCCAGCGAGATAAAGAGAGCCAAAACGTTTGCCGGCAACCACTGAATCGAAACGTAAGTGACCAGTACCGTGAAGGCGACCAGAAAAAGTTGAATAGCCGCGGAAAGCGTAAAACTAAAGTGCGATCGATTTTCGAGAATTTCTCGAACGAAAGGCGTCGACTTCGAGTCGGGATGCTCTTCGGCTTCAGCCGCCAGGCGGCGCAGGCCAACATCACTCAATTGACGAAAAGCCGCGTCTACCGTTGCCAGAAATGTCAGGACAAAGATTAGAAGTAAGGTTATGGCAAGTTCGATTTCCATTGAGTTAGAAGGACGGTGAACAATCGACGACGGACCCTGAGTTCCGCATTCCATGGTCTCTGATCTGTCGTCTCTTCAAATTATATTCCAAGCCGGCGACGAAGACGGAGTTCGAGGCGATTCATTTGGCCCTTATCAGTTTCGTGGTCATAACCGCTAAGGTGCAGCAAACCATGGAGAATCAGCTGTTTAACTTCATCTGCAAAACTGTGGCCGGCCTCTTTCGCCTGGGCTGCCGCCCGATCGACAGAGATCACCAAATCGCCCAGATTCGATTTGTTTTCAGCTTCAAACGCCGCCGTGTCAGTTCGAAAAGACAAAACGTCGGTCGCATAGTTTTTCCCGCGATAGCTGCGATTGAGTTCTTTGATCTTCCGGTCAGAGACAAACACAATTGTCGCCTCGTGATGATCGTCTCGAATCGCTTTGAGTGCTCCGTCGGCGAACTCGCGCCATAACCGCGTATTAATCTTGCGCGTGCGCTGGCGATTCAGGATCTCGATCATTGCCGATTTCCAATTGCCAATTTCCGATTGTGACCGTCTGGACGCCGAATGATTCTTGCGCGCCAGGGATGTCGAGTGATTTTTCGCAATCGGCAATCGGCAATCGGCAATGGCTTATATCTCGCTCTTCTTCGTATGCGTTTCGTAAGCCTTGATTATCATCTGCACGAGTTTGTGACGGACGACGTCTTTGTCGCTGAAGTAGATAAATTCGATTCCTTCGATGTTCGCGAGCACGCGTTCAGCTTCGACCAGACCGCTCCGCTTTCCCGTGGGCAAATCAATCTGGGTGACATCTCCGGTGATCACAGCTTTCGATCCAAAACCGATCCGCGTCAGAAACATTTTCATTTGCTCACTGGTGGTATTCTGCGCCTCGTCCAGGATCACGAAGGCGTCCGACAGCGTGCGTCCTCTCATGAATGCCAGGGGCGCGATTTCGATCACCTGCTTTTCCAGCAGGCGCGTGACCCGCTCGTAATCGACGAGATCAAATAGCGCGTCGTACAGCGGCCGCAGGTAAGGATCAACTTTCTCCTGGAGATCGCCGGGCAAAAAGCCCAGCCGTTCTCCGGCCTCCACCGCCGGCCGCGCCAGCACGATTCGATTTACCTGCTTTTGCATCAAGGCCTGTACTGCCATGGCGACACCGAGATAGGTCTTGCCCGTCCCCGCGGGTCCGATGCCGAAAACGATGTCCCGTTGTTGGATTGCTTCCACGTACTTGCGCTGCATCGCCGACTTTGGCGCGACTTGTTTCTTGCCTGCGGGACTGAATCTCGATTTGGTGAAGTAGTCGCGCAGACTGTACGCGCGATCCTCGGCGATCTGGGTGAAGGCTTCACGCAGCTCGCGGTCGGTAAATTGCTTCCCTTCGGCAAACAGTTGGGCAAAATCTTCCAGGATTCGCTCGGCCGTCGCCACATCATCCGCCTCGCCATTGACAGTGATGCTGTGTCCGCGCGCGTTAACCGTCACATCCAGCAATGACTCGAGTAACTTGATGTTTTGATCGTGGACGCCGAACAGCGTCTCTAAACCTCTGGGTGGAAGCTCAATTTGCTTCAAAGGTTAAAGGTATCTCCTTTTGAGTGCGAAAGGTTTGACAGGCGATAGGGGTTTAGATGGTCGAGTGCGGAGAAAACCTGCATGCATAAGTACAACTCGGACGCTACTACAGGCAATGTGAGGTGTCAACGACTGACATGTCGGGGGTAGTGTCCTAATTTGAAATCAGTCTTGGAAGCTGCGGACTATCAACATGCTTAAGTGGCTTATTGCTGCCGTCTGTCACTTTCCTTGAACTGCCCAAAAGCAAGAAACCTCGTAAGAAAGCAGCTAAGAAAAAGTAGAGGCGGCGAGACTGAGAATCCCGCCGCTTTAATTGTTAAAAGCCTACGGTATTGACCCACCTAGTCCTGAAAGTCGAGTTGGCGAAAAGTGCGAAAATCTTTCCTACGAGCTCTGCTCGATTTTCGTCTTGAGCGATAAATTTCTTGTCCATCTCAGCTTTCAGATCACGCAATTTTCCTTGACTCTTCTCATCAACTTTGTATTCCGCAGAATCGACAAAATGCCACAAATCTTTAGGTGCTTCAAGGGTAGCTCCAAGACTCGTTTCATACTCTCTAACGTAGTCATCTAGTTGTTTCAGCTCATCAGGGGACAATAACGCTAGGGCAGCCGCTTCACGCTGAACATCCTTGGGCCACAAATAAACCCAGCTCATTTCTAAGGATCGTTCAAGATGGTTCTTATTTAATTCTCTATGTGCTTCCTTCAATTCAATACACGAAAGCTTCATACGGTGAGCATGCGAATCGAAAGCAGGCATCAAGGATGCTAACTCGGCCATCTTATTGTTGAACTCGTTATTGCGGTCTCCAAATTTTATTGCTCTCGTTAGTCTCGCCTCGCGCAATGATCTAACGTAAGTGTAATTGGAAAAAGCCCAAGGGATTAAGACATACAACACCGCGGCAGCTAGTATAGGACGTAGCCACGACAGAACCTGTCGCTTGTGGTTGAGATCGGTACTCATATGACGCCTCCTGTTGGGAAGTAAGAGCGTTGATTAGGCGCGAGGAACAAGAGGCTTATATCACCCATCAAGACATGAAACAATGGCGAGCAGGACAAGTCTTGTACCACACAAACTCGGACGGCTTTTCAAATTAGGACACTACCCATGTCGGGAGCTCGTTCTTCTGAAAGATCCCGCGGTCTTAGCGCATTTTGCCGAGCAGCCAAGCCTTGAGAATACCGGGGCGCACATTGTCAACCGAGAAGTAGTCCTGTACCAACTGGTTATATAGTCGCGCGCGCTCAGCGGTTCGCAGTTCAGAGTTCAACGGCATTTGACCGCCTTTCACGAACGAGCTAATCAGAGTTTTATCCATCGGCCAGTTCAATGATCCCAAGCGGTTTGGCCGGTGACATGACGCACACGTTACGGTCTTGAAGGTGTCTTTCGCGCCGCCGAACGAAGCGCGGCGAAACAGCTCGCTGTCGTCGTCGCGCAGGGACCCGAGTCCGGGACCAAACTTGCTCGGGTCGAGATATCCGCCAAATCGCGCCGGTCCATAGCTGCGAAAACGTTCATTTACTGTTTCAACTAAAGGTTGTTCGTCACGACTAACGCTGCCGGCCTCCGGAAAAATCGGCAACACACCGCTCTTGTGACACGAAACACAGTTGTCGTCATCTTCGCCCAGTTCCCAGCGGCCTTTGATGGTGACTGAGCCGTTGCGACGATAGGTCCGGTAAAAATCTTTGAAGTAAACGTTCGTGGTTTGTTCAGTGGCGCGCAGGACTGCAACCACCGAGATGTTGCGCACCGACTTTGGTTTGCGCGGATCGGCAATTCCGAACTGCACCCACTTTTCCGGCACCTGCTGAGCTCGGTTTCCCGGCACGATAATCAACAGACGCCGATAGCTGTCAGGGTTATCGGGCGTCCCCAGATGTCGCGACGTATAGCTGAAGAAAATTAGTTTTTCGTCAGGCGTTCGGCTCGCATTCATTTCGCGTAGCAACGCCCTGGCTTGCGGCAAATTCTCGGCACGACTGACGGCCCGAAGAAACTGCGGAGTCAGGAGAAAGTCAGGAATGGCCGTGTATTGGCTTGTCTCAGCGAAGTATTGTTTGTCGGTAACTTCAAACCCAAGCTGATGATCATCCTTCAGCGCGAGCGATAGGAGTCTCAGATACTCGTTGAATTCGGGATAACGTCGAACGAAATCACGATCGTCCGTCAGACGACAGCGATCCAGTGTACCACTGATGCTTTCAACCACGCCCTCGTACCGTTCGCGCCGATCGTCATTTTCGTAAGCCATGCGGGCCGCGCTAACCAGAGCGTCAACTCGGGTAAGCAGCCACAAATCCTGCTGGTTAGCTGTGCGGGGACAAGACGCCGCCGAAACGCTGGCCACCGCGATAACTGAACACAATATGAAGCCGCCGGCGTACTTAACAAGCCTGGTAAGATTTTTGGCGCTCATTCTTCCTCAAGCCCCGCGCCGACACGAAAGGTATGTCCATCAGGATGTCGAAGATGAAACTCGCGCACGCTCCACGGTTCATCATTAGGCGGCATCGTGACCGTCGCCCCCTGCTTGAGGGCCAGCTGATATGCCGCATCGACCTCAGCCGGCGATTCCAGCCACCAACTCATCCAGACACCGCCGGTTTCGTCGTCGCCCACGAACTGAGGCGTTGGGCCGCCGCGAGATCCCTGGCAGTTTTGGCAAAGGAAGATTTGCGACTTACCGCTGCCCACGGCGCCAAAGCTCGGCGGCTCGCCCCAGTCCCAAACCTTCTCCCAGCCGAGTTTCGTAAACCACGCGAAGCTCTCTTTAATGTTTGAAACGTTCAGGATCGGAGTCAGGCCTTGAACTTTCATTGTAATCAACCTCCGCAATGCGGGTGAAATGCCAAATGAAAAATATCCAATTACGGATGAAAGATGATCAGATCTCCATCAAGTCTCTCCCAACGATAATTCGCCCTTTGAAATTCTTCCGCACGCCCTCAGACCATTGCTCATCAGTGATCGAGGGATCATCTCCGGGAACGAAATGCGAAAGCACGAGCGTCTTAACTTCTGCCTGAGAAGCGATTCTTCCCACATCCTCGCGCAAAGTGTGAGCTGCCATCAAGTGCTCGCGCAACCTCTTCGCATTCGGCAGTTGGCTGATCAATTTTTCAATACCCGGCAAATACATTACCTCATGGACGAGTATATCGGCGCCTTTGGCGAATTCGGCCAGCTCTGGAGCATAAGCAGTATCACCGGAAATCACGACTGAACGATCCGAGGCGTCGAAGCGGTACGCGTACGCTTCAGTGATGGGAGGATGGCGGACCCGACAGCTGCTGACCTTCACATCCTGGTTCTGCATGACCAGCCCGGGCTGCTTGAATTCGTGAACTGTAATCAATTTGCGCGGATCCGGACGGCCTTCATCGACAATACGGGTGTCGATATCAAACTTCTGGTAACTAAAGAAATCCCCCGTCATCTTTTGCAGACCAGCAGGTCCGTAAGCATCAACCCGAACCGGTTGGCCGGTAATCCACGCGTTATAAAACAAGGTGCCATATTCAAGATTATGATCCGAGTGATGATGAGTGATGAAGACGTAGCGAAGTCGGTTAAGCGCCACACCCGCCGCCAGAAGTTGGCGCGAAGTGCCATACCCGCAGTCGATCAGGTACGGAACATTATTGATCAGTATGAGCGTCGAAGGATTACTGCGGCCCGCTTCGCCCACGCGCGGACCACCTTTGGTACCGAGAAGAATTATGCGGGTTCGATTCTGGTTTGCTCCCTGGCCGTCCGCGCCTAACGTGCGAAGCAATGCATAAGAAGCGGCAAAACTTCCGGCGCTCGTGAGAAAATGTCGGCGATTAGATGACATCGATCAATGTTCAAGTCTCCGCGTCTGCGATAATCAGCTCCATTAGATCCGAGCGAACGGCGAAACCGTAACGCTGGTACAGCGAACGACTATTGTCTGTCGGCCACAAGATCACCGCATGCACGTGGGAAGCTTTACACCAATCGAGTGTGGTTTTTAATAAACGTGATCCGACTCCTTGTCCGCGCTCCGATTCCTGAACGTAGAAATTGGTCAGGTAAGCGTGATGTTCAGGTTCAGATCTCGGGTTCGGAATCTTCTCGACGAGTTGCAGCCATAAGTTACCAATCAGTTGACCATCTGACTCAGCTACCCAGCAGTGCCAAAGACTTCCTTCTCTCAAATGCTCTTTCATCCACGCTCGGCAGCGGGCCAGGAACTCTGATTGCGACTCAGTCACTATGCCGGCACTCGCGCGCAGCGCGTAGCGCAATTCAGCCAGGGCAGGAACATCGGCATCATTAGCCTTACGGATGTTAGCGCTTTGCGGGCTGGCACTCACTTCGCTAATCGCAATCTCCGGATTCACTTCCTCTTCGAGACATACTCGCCCGAGGGATCGATCTGCTTCATCGCCGTAATCTGTCCATTCTCTTCAACGAATTCAATTACGACATCGGCGAACTCAGGGATCCGGAACTTGAGCCCTTTGTAAGGCACCAGCTTTTGGTCGGGCGCGCCGATGCGCACGACATAGAGGCCAAGCCCCGGTTTCCATACCACCTGAAACTTCGCGCCGGTTGCTGTTTCATACGTTCCGGCGATGCGCGCCGCGACGGCTTCGTCGAGTCTGGCCGGCCGGCGCACAAACGTCGCTTCAGCTTCATCCAGTGACATCGTGGCCCGATCAATGTCGCCCTGCGGGTTCGTTGAAAAGTTCACGGACCATTTGCCCTCTTCCTCGTCGTCGGCCGTATCAAATCGATCGTAATGAAAATGCGTCAAAGGCATTTTGATCTTGTGAAACTCAAACTGAAGTTGATTATCCTTCACCCCGATTTTCAGCTTGCCGTACGCGGGATGCTCGTACTCGCCGACATAATCCGCAAGGGCATGCGACGGCCGGGTATTCATGACGCGGCCAAAGCCGGCCTTGCTGCGCGCCTCCATGCCGGCTTTCTTGTTCTTCAGGCGGATGTCGAGCAGCCGATCGGTCCAGGGAGTCGGCTCCATCCCCAGCAGACGCTCGTAAACGTTGTAGCTGATCGGATTGTAAAGAGGAGCGATGTGATTGCCGATCACAAACACGATGACGCCGATCCGCTCGTTCGGCATGAATGAGATCTGCGAGTGAAAGCCGGGCAGGTCGCCACCGTGGAAAGCGATCAGGCGACCGCGATACGAAGCGGTCCAGCGGCCCATCCCGTAAGCCTGATTTAAAACTTCCCACCAGCCACGCACCTGTCCGGCGGCATTCGGCAAAGCGATCGCCGGTTCGAGCGTCGCCTGCAGGACTTTCGACGGCAGCACCTGTTTGCCGTTGTACTGGCCGTTGTTCATCAAAGCGATCAGCCAATGCGACATGTCTTCAATGTTGGAAATGATCGCGCCCGCGGCGGCCAACCCGTCCGTGTCTTCGTAATAAGGAATTTTGTAAAGCTCCATCGAGTCGCGCTTCTCAGTAAACGGCACGCCGTAGTCCGGCTGCTTCAACATGTCTGAGATTGAATAGACGGTATGATTCATTTCCAGCGGCTGCAGGATCTTTTCGCGTACGAACTGGCCCCATGGTTTGCCCGATTGCAGTTGAATCGTGTAGCCAACGCCGGCGTACATCATGTTGTTGTAGAGGAACAATTGCCGCGGCTGTTCTTTTGGTTCGAGATAACGCAACCGTTCGAAAAGCTCCTTCGTCGAATAGTCGGATTTGTACCAGATGGAATCATGTCGCGTGATGCCGGTGCGATGCGCCAGCATGTCACGCAGCGTGATCGTGTTGTTTAGATAGCTGCTGTAAAAATCGATCGTGGGAACGGATTCGCGAATCGGCTGATCCCAGGTCAGCTTTCCTTCTTCGACCAGGAACCCTGCGGCCACCGCCGTGAACAGTTTTGTGTTCGAGGCGATGGGAAACATCGTGTTTGCGGTGATCGGCAATTTCTTTTCATAGTCGCGATAGCCATAGCCTTTGGCGAACACCAGTTTGTCGCCGACGACGATGCCCACGCCGATGCCGGGCGCATTCCAGTCTTTCATCGTCTTTTCCATGAAGGCGTCAAAACCGGCCAGGCGCTGGGTTACGTCGATCGCCGGCGGCGTTCCGTTTTGCGCTTGAATCGAAGTGGAAAGGCCAAAGGCAATCAGGGTCAGGCCGAAAGCGATCCGCGGAGCGAGTCTTGAGATTAGGCGGTATTGAGATGAATACATGATGTCCTCCAGTTCATTTAGTGCGGAGATTAGATAATGCCTCTGGTGAATAGAGTCAAGGACTTTGTCGGTAATTGTGGCCGCGTCATAGGGCGTTGTCAGGCACTCGCGGAATGAATCAGGACAAAAAATAAAGGCGACCTCTGTTACGAGATCGCCTTTTCTTTTCGCGCCTTCCGGGCTCACGACCGGAAGCGGGGTCAGTGGCTATGCTTCAAGAGCAAGCCGGGGAGACCTACATCTTCGTCACTTTTTCTGCCTGAGGTCCTTTCGGTCCCTGCGTCACTTCAAACTCGACTTCCTGGCCCTCTTCGAGAGTCTTGAAGCCATCACCTTGAATGGCGCTGTAGTGAACAAAGATGTCCGAAGAGCCGGGCTGCTCAATGAAGCCATAGCCCTTCGAGTTGTTGAACCACTTGACCTTGCCGGTTATTCTCGACATAACTAACGAATCCTCCTAACCAATCAATGAAACTGGCCGAGTAGCATAGGCCTTAGCCTGTGATTTTTCCGGGGACATAATCGAGATTCACATCACAGACCAGGGTCTATGCTACTTTGCCTGGGTTAATGCTGTGAGCCGGACGCGCTTTGAAATGGGCGTGAACGGAAACACAACGAACAAAGTGACGCGGAATCGCAAGGATGCGATAACGTCGTGCACCAACTTACCGGGGGAAAACTAAAACTCATTCATTTGTCGCGCTTGCAAATCGAAATGCCGAAGACCACTGGGCATGTAGGTCGAGCACTGATTGAAAACGTCGGCGCATGCTAAACGATGCCGTTTCGGGCTGTCAAGAGAAAAGGCAGTGAGGGCCCAAAATTCACACAATTTCAGCATTTCCGGCGTACTTGCTGCATTTCTGGCTACCGCGTTCAGGCCGCCCGTCGCAATCCGGCCGGCGCATTCTTGATATCCATCTCCTTGAAGATATAACCGGCGCCGCCGAATTTGTCAGTCACGAAAAGAACGTAACGAATATCCACCGCGATGGCCCGACCCTTGGCGTCGTTGTAAAAGAAATCGTTGCCGAGCCCTTCGTAGTTCCCGTCGAAAATAATCCCGACCTGTTCGCCGCGGCCATTCATGATGGGCGAGCCCGAGTTGCCGCCGATGATGTCGGTGGTGGAAAGAAAATCGACGGGCACATTTTTTCCATCGGGCGTTGCGTACGGGCCAAAGTCATGTGTTCGGTAAAGCTGCTTGAGTTTCTCAGGCACATCGAATGGCTCGCGACCGGTGTCTTTTTCGATCACGCCCGAAAGATTGGTGAATGGTTGATACACGGCGGCATCGTGCGGCACGTAACCCTTTACTTCACCGTAGGTAAATCGCAGCGTGCGATTCGCGTCCGGGTAAGGTTTGGTTCCGTGCATTTCGCTCATGCCCTGCACCAGCAGAGGCCGCCAGCGTCCCACTTCGGTATTGAAAACGCGTGTGCGCGCTGCCACTTCATCGCCCAAGTCATCGATTTCACTGGCAAACGAAATTAGGGGTTCGTTCAATTGTTGAATTTGCGCCGCGCTCATGTCGAACAACGCTGACACCGCTTGAGCCGACGCAAAGTTCCTGCTTTCGATCGCCGCGCGGGCAAAATCTTCTTCCGCCCGGACCCGGGCCTCGCCGGTTAGATTGCCAAAGCGTTTCTCGACCGCCTCGATCGTCTGGCCCGCAGGAAGCCCGGCGGCTTTTCGTAGATAGAACGCCAGGAGCTCGCGCTCGGTGGTGATGCTACGGTCCGCGAATATTTGTGGCAGCGCGGCGCGCGCTCGCTGCACCGCCAAAGCAACGTTCGGATTACGCTGAGCCTCGGGCTTGTCTTTGTCGGCCGCAGCGATCAGGATGAGCGGCGCGATTTCAAACAGATCGCTTAACGATCCAAGTTGTTGGATCAGTGCATCGCGAGGCTGGTCCTTTAATAATTCTGCGTAGGCTTTTTGCAGCGAGGGCAGCACGTCCCCATATCTCGCTTTGCGTTCGGGAGTCTCGTTTAGCCAACGCGTAAAGGCCGCTTCATCACCGCGCTTTTGATCGACGATACCCGCGCGGCGCATTGCTACAACCGACCCCTCGAAATCTTTCAGCGTGTTGCTAATGTCAAAGATCCTGCTTTGCAGCTTGATCTGAAGCTCACGGTTGTTCTTTCCAAGGTTCTGCAGGACTTCAATCTGTTTGTTGAAGGCATCGATCAAAAACGGCATGAAGACGTCCTGGTTGTAAGCGACTGAGTAACTTTCACGATAGCGACGAGTCGAGCCGGGATATCCCATGACCATCACAAACTCATTTTCCTTCACGCCGCCCATCGACAGCGTCATGAACTTCTTTGGTTTGAACGGGACGTTGCTGGTCGAATACGCGGCCGGCTTGCCATCGGCGCCGACATAAGCCCGGAGGAAGGTGAAATCGCCATCATGGCGCGGCCATTCGAAATTATCCGGATCGCCGCCAAAGAAACCGATATTCTTTGGCGGGGCATAAACGATGCGAACGTCATTCAACGTAAACGTCGTGAAGAGATAATAGGCCTGACCTTCATCGAGCGGCATAACCGTCGCGGTTACCCCGTCGACAGGCCTGGTATTGCCGTTTCTTACGGCCGCCGAATTGCGCTGAATCGCGGCGTTGCGCTCCTGCGTCGACATGGTATCGGTGACGCCCTTCAACACATCGGCAGTGACATCTTTTAAATCCCGGGTGATCGAGATGGTGTAGCCCTTCGCGGGCAATTCCTCGCCGCGGTTGTGGGCCGTATAGCCATTGGTCGCGTAATCCTTTGCCGGATCGGACGCGGATACGAGGGCGTCGAAAGCCACGTGATGATTGGTAAGGACCAGTCCTTCTGCTGAGACGAACTCGCCGGTTCCATAACCCGGTCCAAACGCCACCGTGACGACGGCGTCCTTGATTGACGGACCGTTTGGATTGTAAAGATCGGTGATCGGGATCCTTAATCCGCGCTGGTTAAGTTTCTTAAGCGGCAGCTGATTGAGCCTATCCGGTAAGAACATGCCTTCGTCCGCTAATGCTGAAAACGAAAACAGGCTGACAAAGAGCAAAATCGGCAGCAGTAGCGCACTGCGTCGGGAATATTTTGAAGTCATTAAAGTCTTTTTCCTTATTACTGATTGAGATCGCGAATTTGTGATGTTACCAGAGGGTTAAGTCTTCTGAAAGCAGGGCGAGGAAGTTGGGGTCAGGGCGATATCCGACCAACTTTAGCTTGTCGATCTAACGCGACAAACTGAAGTGTGCGGGACATTTGACGGCAGACGACGATTTACTTGTCTGATCCCGGCAGGTACATCCGGGGATCAACGGGTTGATTGTTAATTCGCACTTCGTAATGAAGGTGCGGGCCGGTTGACCGGCCGGTCGATCCGACGAGCCCGATCGTCTGTCCGCGCGACACTGCCTGGCCAACACTGACGTCTATCTCTGACAGGTGCCCGTAACGCGTCGACAAACCGCCGCCGTGATCGACGTAAACAACCTTACCGTAACCTCTCTGCCATCCAGCGACGGTAACTCTTCCCGTCGCGGCAACCTGGACCGGCGTGCCGTAGGCCGCATCGATATCCTGGCCTTCATGATATTCGAAGCCCCGGCCGCCGAATGGATTGCGCCGGCCTCCCATACCGCTTTCCAGTTTTCCCATCACGGGCCAGATTGAAGGAGTCATTCCGTGCTCGCGGAGAAAGCCTTCGTACATTCTTAATTCGCGTTCCAGCTTCTCCGTTTTCAGATCTAAGGCAGTGAGCGCCGCGACGCTGTCGACCGGGCGCGCGGGGCCGCCCTGGCCATGCACAGCGTGGTCGTCGGGAACGCCTGAGATCTCGGCCAACTTCCGTGAAGTATCCTCGACGGCGATGACTCGATTATTAAGATTTTGCAGCTCCTGACGCTGCCTTTCGGTCTCGGCACGCAGTCGTTCATTCTCGTGCTCGATTCGCAGGTGCCTGGCCTGTTGAGTCAAACCATAGAATCCGTAAACTAAACCGCAGGTAACGGCGAACAGAGCGATGGCGTAGAACTTCATCCATCGTTTGTGCACGTAAACGCGCCGGATTATGGCTCTTGACTTGGAAGTGCGGGTGACAAAGAAAGCATAAAGAATATCGTCTCGGGTCATCATTCTGCTCCTGGCGGTCACAACCCGTACGCTGGCGCGAAGGGGCCGCATTGTGAACGCGAAAGTAACAGACGCCACGAAGGCGACTGAAAAACTAATTTTTGCGAGGCCTTAAGTTAAGAACCTGCCGAAGATCTAACCCTGCTTGAAGACTAGCAGCTGATATCGATCTGAATCGCCGGGTTTACGTAGCACCTAGACTCAGATTCGGATCACGGATGCTGCTAGAGCGCGAACCCTACCACACGAGGAAGGAGAAGGCAAACGCAGAAACAGTGCAGTGTGTGGAATACCGGCGGGAGATCAGATCTTTGTTGAGATCGATCAGGACTCGTTCATTTCGGCTTTTTCCCGGGTTCGAGAACGCCAGATGGCGAGCCCAATCATGGCAAGCAGCGCGATGAAGGCAATGATGATGGCAAATTTGACGAGCGCGAGCAGGAAACCGACCAGCATGATCAACTGCTTGAGCAACGCCACGACTAAGAGAATAAGTGCGATGACTGCGCCGCCCCGACCAACTGCTGCTAGTATTGACATGAAAGTTACCTCTTACTTATTCAGCCTTAAATATCAAGTCCCACGCCTACCCCCTCGCGATCGCGAGCGGTCCCGTATCTACCGCGATTGAAACCGGGACGATCCCAATTGCCGTGGAGGCACCTGCGTCACAAACTCGCCCGTGCCAAACCGGCTGTTCATCAGCGGATTACTCGTAACCACAGACGGTGGCGGACTGTTAGCGTCAAAGAGGCGCATTTCCTCGCGCCGGCGATGACGTTTCAGATAATCAAACAAGATGTATGCGCCCAGGATGACCAGAGCAACCGGCAGCGCCCGCCGCATGGGAAATTGCAAACCCAACAAAGTATGTGAAAGGAACATCGTTCCCAGGACGATCAGGGTCACGCCCCAGGCCAAAGGATTGCCGTACAGTTGACGAGCGATAGCGTCCTCTTCAGCATCGGGCGCCAGGCCGGCGCGTATCAGCTGGGCCGTTCGACAGGCATCTACCGCCGCGAATAACCAGGTGCCAAACACTCCGAGAACGAAGAAGCTGACACCGTCCGTGATCACGGCCATCTGAAAGAAACTCGCGAAAATTGCAAAATGAACTATGGCCTTCGAAGTTTGTCCGTTATAAGCGGCGCCAAGGCCCGGGACAAAAAATGAAAGAAAGGTCGCGATGAAGGGCGACGTCTTGCGACGTACCACCTGGTTGCCGGTTAACCGTGACTGCTGATGGCGAAGTAATTCAACGCCTGCAATAATGCAATCCTGGCAAAACGGAAAGCCGCGAATGCGATGATCGCACGCGGGGCAGAGCGCCCGTCCACACTGATTACATTGGACGACGGCTGAATTCTTGGTATGAAATGCGCAATTCATTGATAAGATTCAAGTCTCAAGTCTCAGGAGCGCTCTAGCTTACGCGCGGGCTTTCTCAACGATTGCTCGATTGCGAGTTTCGCTGATTTTGTTTTCCCTTGCCCGGCGCGTCTTGCGGCGCGCTGTTCTTATTCGACGGATTCTGACTCTTGGTTCCATCATTCGCGTTATTTGTACCTTCTCCTTCGATCAGTTCGTTTACGCTGCCGGCCAGTTGTTTAACTCCGGGGTTCTTTGACGCGCTGGTTGCGGTGCGTTGGGCAAGTTGCAGACTGGCTTGATAAACGCCGCTGATCGTGCCGTCAGCCGAAACCGTATTCGTCAGAACAAAAATTGACACCAATAGCATCGTCGCTACGGAAGCCAGTTGCGGGGAAACAATCGGGTCAAGCGCGCCGCGAATCCATTCGATTAATCTGGCGGTTGCCGGTGGCCGCACCTCGCGCGATATCACATTGCCTATCGTGGCGTGAAGAATGCGCGCCTCAAGTCCCGCGGGGAACGGCAATTCTTCCTGTTTGTACGTATAGCAGGCGCCGATCGCACGCACGACCTGCCCTGGTAGTTCACTGCAATCGGAGCACAACGCCGCGTGCCGTTCCCAACGGTGATAAAGCGGCGCCGCCAGGAAACCGTCGAGATAATCCGTCAGATAGTCTTCAAAATCTGCGCAGACCATTGCCGTTTCCGGCATCGTCTTGAGCAGGATGCGCGCCTCGAGACCGGCATCAGCAGTCGGAGCTTCCGAAGATGAACAAGCGACCAGCGTGTTCTTAACATCGCTCAACAGATCATGACAGACAGGACAGCGCATGGCGTGCTCAGCGAATTCCTGATGCGCCTGCACGTCGAGCGCGCCGTCAAGATACTCTGTCAGGATTTCTTCAAATTCGTTGCAAAGCATATCGTTGTTTATGATCTCCGGCGCACCCGGGACTCGTGTTCGCTTCCGCTTGAACCTTCCCACTGCCCGCGGTTCTCACGCGTTCATCTCTACTACTCGCATACGTCGAAGTATCTTCGCAAGTTCAATTCGGCCACGATTGATGCGCGATTTAACCGTGCCCTCCGGTATTTTCAGGAGATCGACAATCTCCTGATAGCTCAACTCCTCGATATCCCGAAGGATTACGCAGGTTCGCAAGTCCGGCGAAAGCTTGTCGATGCCGGCCTGGACCTGTACGCCAAGTTCTCGCCGTTCCATTTCGCGCTGCACGGAGCCGCCGGCGGCGCGCAGGTGATAAGTGTGATCTTCCAGATCATCGGCGGCGGTGTCCTGCGGCGCGCGCTGTCGCTTGCGGTAGTCGTCAATAATCAGATTCCGCGCCAGCCGCATCAACCAATTTTGCAGGTCACCCTGCTTGGGGTTGTACTGATCGAGGGAACGATAAACCCTTATGAATACTTCCTGGGTCAGGTCTTCGGCGGCGTCTGCTCGGGAGGTAAATCGATAGGCAAGGTTGTAAATCCGTCGCGAGTACGACTGCACAATCTCTTCCCACGCCGCGCCGTCGCCCGCGCGACATCGTCGAACCAATTCAGTTCCGGTGACAGCCAAGCTTCGTGCGGCCCCCAATTTGAGTCCTCGCCCTTTCGTGGAACTGAAATTAACAGGAGGGTTACCCTGCCAGGAGCGGTTTACGAGGAGCGCCTCAGTAAAGTTCCATCGGGCAATTCAAATCCAGACGACAGACCCAATTGATCTTCGTTGCGTGGCGAGAAGAACTGTTGTAGCCTAACCGCGCCACCCCATATCTTGTGGTCAACGTTCTATTGAGTCAACTATTTGCGTCTGACCTGAATAATAGTCAGCCCTTGTGATCTTGGCAAAGTACCGCAAATATTTGGAATTTACTGCGCTCCTGCTGCTTGCCGTCGGAATTGTCTGGTGGTTTGGCCGCAAGCTTGATTGGAGGCAGGTCAAGGCCGCGGTTAAGCAGTCGGACTGGCGTTTGATTGCCCTTGCCGCAATCGTGATCGGGATCGCGTACTTTTGGCGAGCTGTTCGCTGGCAGGCGCTGCTTGCCCCCTTAACTCCCGCCAAACTCAGCCAAATTTGGATTGCGACAACCATCGGCTATGGCGCCGTGCTGTTGATTGGTCGCGCGGGCGAAGTCGTGCGGCCGGTAGTTTTGCCCATGCGCGATCAGCGCGTCAGGCCGGCAGCATCGTTTGTCACGATCATGGTTGAGCGATTGTATGACTCGATTACGGTGGTATTCATTTTTGCATTGAATCTTTTGTGGTTTCGACCATCGGGCATGTCCGCTTCCGACCTCTCGTACATGCGCGAAGTCGGATGGGCCTTCTTAATTGTTTTATGTTCCGCCGTTTTGACGCTGGTCCTTTTCCGGCGTCGATCACGGACAGTGATCGCCTGGCTCGAACGGAAATTCGACGTGTGGCCACGGGTGCCAGGGCGACTCAAACGCGCCGTCCTGAGCACTCTGGATCAACTCGCCGGTGCGTTAGCCGTGCTATCAAGCGCTCGCGCTCTGGCGACGACGGTCGGCTGGTCATTGATCATGTGGTTCTCGGTTGCGGCAGCGAACTTACTCGTCTTTCGCGCGTTTGGTTTGCAATTCGGCGTGACGCACGCGCTTTTTGTTTTGGGATGGTCGATGGTTGGCTCAGCTATTCCAACACCGGGAGGCGCCGCCGGCGCATTTCATGCGGTAACCGCAGCTGCTCTGGTGCTGCTTGGAGTTGTTCGTGAACAGGCCGCCGCCGTCGCGATCGTCTTGCATTTGGTTGACTTTGGGCCGGCGGCGCTTTTCGGATTCTTCTATTTCCTGCGCGGCGATGTGAACTACACGCGGCTGCGGGCTCTCATTTCGGCTGAGGCTGTCGAGCATGCGGTCGAAGACGAACAGATTATTCCGGCCGGCGCCGGCCGGAAACCCGAGATCATTCAGGCGAGCGATTGAGCATAGCTAATGTGAGGTTGATATGAAGTGTCCATTCTGTGGCTTTCTCGAAGACAAGGTCGTCGATTCGCGCGAATCGCGCGAAGGCGAAGCGATTAGACGGCGGCGCGAATGCTTGAAATGCGAACGGCGATTCACTTCGTATGAACGCATCGACGAGATCCCCTACATGGTGATCAAGAAAGACGGGCGCCGCGAGACTTTCGATCGAAACAAAGTCATGGCCGGCCTGCTGCGAGCTTGCGAGAAACGGCCGATCCCCCCGTCGAAACTTGATGGGATCGTAAACGCGATCGAGAAATACGTGCAGGAGTCGCCCGAGCGCGAACGGCCGACTACAAAAATCGGCGAAATGATCATGCGCCGTTTGAAAGAATTGGATAAGGTCGCCTATGTGCGATTTGCTTCCGTATATCTTGAATTTGAAGACGTCTCGGAATTCATGCACGAGCTGAAGAATCTGGTCAGGGCCCGAGCGACTGGCGCGACGAAACGAGTTTCGTGACCAAACTCATGAGTTTGAGCAACGTGCCTGGGAAATTGAAATGATAAAAGTGGTTGGATCGGCGGGGCTTGAACGGCTCGAATTAAAACGGCTGACTGAGCGCATCGCACGCTTATTCTCGGCTTTGGAAGAGGCTGTCGAGGCAGAGACCCCGCTGGCCGCCGGTTCATGGGCGCCCGCCATAGACATCTGCGAAAACGCCGACAAGATTTGCGTTCGGGTTGAGTTGCCTGGTGTCCGAGCCGATCAAATCAAATTAGGATTGACCAGTACCCAACTGCGCGTCGCGGGAGAGAAAAAACCGATCAAATCGCGCTTGCGTAACGTTTCGCACCTGTGTTCGGAACGCAGCTACGGGCCGTTTAATCGGGTCGTGCCGGTCAGGTGGCCCATTTGTGTAAAAGACGCAGCCGCAGAATTGAAAGATGGAGTATTGCTAATTCATATTCCAAAAATAAAGGATCGCCGCGGGGCCGAGTTCAAAATACCAATTAAGGAAACCGACGCTAAGAAACAACCGTCTTAATATAGTGGATAGGACAAGGAATGGCTGAATCCGAAATAGACAAGCAAAGTTCCGAACCGATGGCGATGGAGCCGAGCGACCTCGACCAGCAGCTGCAGATTCCTCCGGAATTGCCGCTGCTGCCGTTGCGCGACATTGTCATCTATCCATTCATGATCGTGCCGCTGTTCGTTTCGCGCGAAAGATCGATCCGCGCGGTCGACGAGGCCCTGGGTGAGAACCGCATGATCCTGCTCACCTGTCAGAAGGACCTCGATAAGGAAGAACCGCAGCAGGAAGATCTTTACACCGTCGGCACAGTCGCGGTGATCATGCGCATGCTCAAGTTGCCAGACGGCCGGATTCGCATTTTGGTCCAGGGCATTTCGCGCGCCAACATCGAGTCGGTCAGTGCCGAAGGTAGTTACCTGCGCGCGCACCTGCACCCCATGCAGGAAGTAATGGCGCCGGAGCGCTCGCTGGAAGTCGAGGCGCTGGTCCGTAATGTGCGCGCTTCGATGGAAAAAGCCGCGAGTCTCGGCAAGAACATTTCGCCGGAGGTCATGGCGATTATCGCTAATCTTGATGACGCCGGCCGCCTCTCCGATCTATCGGCTTCGAATCTCGAACTGAAGGTTGAGGACGCCCAGTCGGTTTTGGAGATTGCCGATACTACTACTCGCCTGCGGCGCGTGAACGAGTTGCTGAACAAGGAAATCGAAGTGCTCACCGTTCAACAGGAAATCAATACCCAGGCACGCGCGGACATCGATCGCTCGCAACGCGAGTTTTATCTGCGCCAGCAAATGAAGGCGATCCAGGGCGAGTTGGGCGAAGGGAACGAATTAGCTGAAGAAATCGCGCAATTCCGCGAGAAGATCGAAGCGGCCAGAATGCCAAAGCCCGCCGAAGACGAGGCCCTGCGGCAATTGAAAAAACTCGAGCGCATGCATCCGGACGCGGCTGAAACCGGCACCTTGCGCAGCTGGATGGAAATGATCACGGAACTGCCGTGGTCGAAGTCTTCAAAGGACAGTCTCGATCTTCACAAGGCCGAACGCATCCTGAATGAAGATCATTACGCGCTGGAAAAAGTAAAAGAGCGAATTCTGGAAGCGCTGGCTGTGCGCAAGCTGAAAGAAAAACCGAAGGGCCCGATCCTCTGCCTGGTCGGACCTCCGGGAGTCGGCAAAACCAGTCTGGGCCGATCGATTGCGCGTGCGCTGGGCCGCAAATTCATGCGCCTGTCGCTCGGCGGGGTGCATGATGAAGCTGAGATCCGCGGGCATCGCCGCACTTACGTGGGCGCGATGCCGGGACGAATTATCCAGGCGATTCAGCAGGCTGGCACAAATAACCCGCTGATTATGCTTGATGAGATCGACAAAGTCGGCGCTGACTTTCGTGGCGATCCTTCTTCGGCGCTGCTTGAAGTGCTGGATCCTGAGCAGAACAACAGCTTCCGTGACAACTATCTCGGCGTCACGTTTGATCTTTCCAACGTCATTTTTATGACGACGGCAAACATTCTCGATACGGTTCAGCCCGCGCTCCGCGATCGTATGGAAGTGATCCGGCTGTCAGGTTATACGGAAGAAGAAAAACTCGAAATTGCGCGCCGCCACTTGCTGCCAAAGCAGATGGAAGAAAACGGCATTGGCGCGCGAGACGTTAACATTTCGCGCACGGGGCTGCTTTCGATCATTCAACGTTACACCCAGGAAGCAGGCTTGCGGCAACTTGAGCGCGAGATTGGATCCATTTGCCGTAAAATCGCCCGCCGCATAGCCGAAGGACGCAAAGGTGCAGTGCGCGTTACGCAGAAAAACTTGCACGAGTTTCTGGGCGCGCCAAAGGTGATTCCCGAAGAAGTTCTCAAGAAGGATCAAATTGGCGTCGCCACCGGCCTGGCGTGGACCGCAGTGGGCGGCGACGTTCTTTTCATCGAAGCAATGCGGATGCGCGGAAAAGGCAATCTGATGATGACCGGACAGCTCGGCGAAGTCATGCGCGAGTCAGCTCAGGCTGCCTATTCGTACGCCAAGTCGCGCGCAAAAGAGCTCGAAATCGATCCGGAGGATTTCAATAACTACGATGTGCACGTTCACATTCCCGAAGGAGCGATTCCTAAAGATGGCCCGTCGGCGGGAATCACCATGGCTACGGCAATGGTTTCAACCCTGGCGCAGCGACCGGTGCGGAAAGATGTTGCCATGACTGGGGAGATCACCTTGCGGGGAAATGTGCTGCCGGTCGGCGGTATTAAGGAAAAGGTGTTAGCGGCGTTGCGCGCCCGAGTATCGACCATAATCGTGCCGGCCCAAAACCGGCGCGACCTGGACGACGTTCCGAAGGAGCCGATCAAGCACATTCGATTTGTTTTCGTCGACAATGTACGCCAGGTATTTCGGGAAGCTTTGAAAGAAAAGGTTACTGTGCCGGTAACCGCAGGTCCCCGCCCAAATCGCTTGCCGCAGGCAGCCAGCGGACGACGAAGCGCCAATCTGAGCGTTCAGGTGGTCCGTGATCGGCTTAAGTGAGCCGATAAATGGGCGCTTTACTATCGATGACCAGTCAACGAGATGAGAAGCAACCGGAAACCCTCAGACGCATCCTAATCTGGCTATTGTTGCTGCTCTTAATCCTGGCGCCGCCGCTTATTGCGCTTTTACTTTTCATGAATCTGTGATGATCCCTGGATTAGTAGAAAGCCAACGGTCAGATGTTGATAAACCCGCAGCATTTTGCATGAAAAACAGAAAGTTCAATGGTTTGACTAGGCCAAAACCCATGTGATAACCTCCGCATCTGTTGCGGCTTGCAGCCCGAACCTGCTAAGCGAGCCGCTAAAAAGCGGAACTTTTTGAGTTTCGGTAATGTTTTACCAGTAGTGAATGCCGCAGCGCGACTCTTCAGGGAAGTCGCAGTCGTGGATTCGCCCGACGCTTTACCAGAGGAGAACAACGATTGATGACCAGTAATGTCCCCCGATTAAACTTGCGCGCATTGCTCGCAGTCGCCGCACTTTGCTTTCCCGCTATCATCCAGGCCCAGATTCCGAGCGGTTCTTCGGCTCGCGAGATCCCAAACGAAATTCAAAAGGCTGAGCCTCAGGTCGAGCAGATCATTGAGCGAGCTAATGACCACTTTCGCCGGGGCAAGCTGAATCTCGAAGACAACAAGCGCGAGCAGGCCCGTGACGAGTTTGATAAAGCGGTTGATGCCATCTTGCAATCGGGACTCGACGTACGCGCGAACCAGCGGTTGCAAACCTTCTATCTCGAGCTGGTCGAAAAGATTTATCGTGAAGAAGTTCCGGTAATCCAGCAGACGCAGCAAAACATTATTCCGGTGGTGGCGCAGGGCGCGCCCAACCCCAGGGTCGAGAAGGTCGAAGTCGCTCAGGCGCAGGCGCCAAAGCAACCTCAGATTGGTTTCCGCCAGCAGGGTTTTGAACCTTCCCCTCTTGATCCGCTCAGTAAATTGATTTTGACTGAAGAAGAGAAGCAGGTTTCTGGCGAGCAGCTGGCAACGCTTGAAGAAGCCAAGAACGCACTCGATTTCAAGTTCACCATCAATCCGCTGATTCAGCAGTTTATTAACTACTACCAGGGTCGCGGTCGCCGGGATATGGAATCCGGGCTGCGTCGATCGGGCCGATTTATGAAGATGGCCCGTGAAGTTTTCCGCCAGGAAGGCGTGCCGGAAGATCTAGCCTGGCTGGGTCAAATCGAAAGCGGTTGGAATACCAAGGCTTATTCATCTGCCGCAGCCTCCGGCTTATGGCAGTTTGTTCCCGCGACGGGCAGGACTTATGGCCTGCGCCAAACTGCCTGGATCGATGAAAGAAATAGTATCGAGCAGGCCACCCACGCTTCGGCGCGTTTGCTGAAGGCGTTGGGTAAGCATTACAACGGCAATTGGGAGTTGGCGTTGGCCGCCTATAACAACGGCTCGATCGATCGAGCAATCGCGCACGCGGGCGTCGCCAATTTCTGGAGTATCTATCCCTTCATCGTCCAGCAAACACGCGACTACGTGCCGAATATTTTGGCCACCATTTTGATCGCAAAGAACCCGGAAAAATATGGCTTCCACGGAATCCGACCGGAAGCGCCGTGGACCTACGAACGTTACGAAATTGCCGGCGCCACCAGTTTGAAATTGATCGCGGACGCTACTGATACCAGCGTCGACGTCATCCAGACACTGAACCCCGAGCTTAGGCGCGACACGACTCCGCGCGGCGAACCCTACATGGTCCGCGTCCCGGCGGGCAAGTCGAAGCAGCTCGCTTCGGTACTGAAGCGAATTCCCTCTGAGCGTCGCGATTCGGTGCGCGTTGTCTCCGTTGCTCCCGGTGAAGAACTTCAATCAGTGGCAAATCGCACGGGCGTGAATGTCGCGACCTTGCAGGCCATGAACGCCGGCATCGATCTTAAGTCGGCAAACAAGTTGGTCGTTCCCGGCGGCAGCGTGCGCTTGACCAATTGGCGGCGGGCCGCTTCGCCGGCGGATACTACGACTGCTGCGAGCCTGACCAGAGTACGCGCTCGCAAGGGCGATACCATTGCCAGCATTGCCGCGGCGCACAAACTTTCTGTCGATGAGTTAGCAAGACTGAACGGCATTGCCCCAAATGTCGAGTTGCAAGCCGGCCAGGAAATTCGCTTGCCGGGAACTTCGGCGAGCAGCACTCCCGCGCCGTCAAACTCGAGACGCCGTTAAGACTCAGGAACTGGAGAGCGTTCGCCTCTGACCGAGCGCTGAAAGAATTAGCCGAGCGCGCTTTCACAGGCGCGCTCAGTTTGTTTTCATGATATAGATTTCAGTCTGTACCGGCTTATGTGACGCTCTACAATCACTGACACTCTGAATTCTGCGGTTTCGAACTCCCATGCTCTTCCGCACCCAATCGGCTGCCGTCTATGGCATCGATGCCAATCTGGTAGACGTCGAAGTCGATCTCACTCCCGTTCGCAGCGAAACAGACAATCCGTCAGCCGTAATCATTGTGGGATTGCCGGATCTCGCTGTCCGCGAATCGCGCGAACGCATCCGCGCGGCCATCAACAACAGTGCGTTTTTCTTTCCGTTTCATAAGACCACAATTAATCTCGCGCCCGCGGACGTGCGCAAGGAAGGAGCAAGCTTTGATCTCCCAATCGCGCTCGGCATTCTTGGAGCGAATGGCGATCTCGGCAAGGCTGAACATCTGACTGACATTCTTTCCGTCGGCGAGCTGTCGCTTGATGGACGGGTGCGGGCGATCCGCGGCGCTCTGCCGATCGCGCTGCGAGCGCGCCAGTCGCAAACAAAACATTTGCTACTTCCCGACGTCAATGCTAAAGAGGCAGCCGTGGTTTCCGGTGTGAACGTCTATCCCGTCACGGATCTGAGAAACGCGGTCGAGATGATCGCCGCGATTCGATCCGACAGTCCGCCTGAACCGATTCAGGTGGATCCCGCGGATCTCCTGATCCATGACGAGCCATATGCGGTTGATTTTCGCGAGGTGCGCGGCCAGCAGGCAGCCAAGCGAGCTTTGGAAGTAGCGACGGCCGGCGGCCACAACATTCTGCTGATTGGCCCGCCGGGCTCAGGCAAAACGATGCTGGCGAAACGCCTGCCGACGATTCTGCCGCCTCTCGAATTCGAAGCCGCGCTCGAGCTCACCAAAATTCATTCCGTCGCCGGATTAACCGGCAGCGCCGGGCTGGTCACGGAAAGGCCATTCCGCTCGCCACATCACACGATCAGTGACGCGGGTCTGATCGGCGGCGGCGCGGTGCCGCGTCCCGGTGAAGTTTCTCTGGCGCACCAGGGTGTTTTGTTTCTCGACGAGTTGCCGGAATTCGATCGCAGCGTTCTCGAAGTCCTTCGACAACCTCTGGAAGATCAAAAAGTCACCATCAGCCGCGCGGCTATGTCTTTAACTTTTCCAGCCTCATTTATGCTCGCGGCAGCAATGAATCCCTGTCCCTGCGGATTTTGGAACGACCCGACGCGCGAATGCCGGTGCACGCCTTTGCAGATCCAGCGATACGTCGGACGCATCTCAGGTCCGCTGCTCGATCGCATCGACATTCACATTGACGTGCCGGCGGTGCGCTTTCGCGACCTCACGGGGGCGACTGCGCCGGACTCGGAGGATTCGGCGGCAATTCGCGGGCGGGTTATCCGGGCGCGAGCGCGCCAGGGCGAACGTTTCGCGGGCGACGGAATCTTTGCAAACGCTGCGATGACACCGCGGCTTATTAGAAGTCATTGCCGCATCGATGCGGAAAGTGAAAGCATGCTGGAACGCGCGATGACACGCCTGGGACTTTCCGCGCGCGCTTACGATCGAATTTTGAAAGTCAGCCGGACCATCGCCGACCTCGAAGATGCCGACGAAATCCAATCCGCGCACGTATCCGAAGCGGTACATTATCGTTCGCTTGATCGGACTTATTGGACGTAACAAGGACACGCTCAACGCTAAGGAGAAGCCATGGAATTGTTGAAGAGGTTCAAGGTCGTTCCGGGAAGTCAGTACGGTTCGCCGAAAGAGGTCTGGGGATTTCACACCAAACCGCGGCGCGGCCGTCCGGCGTTAATCGCGAAAGAATTTCTCAAAGCTAACGTTGAGCTATTCGCGCTTAAAGGCCTTCGCCTGCAGCGGACGCGAACCATCGAGAGTCTGGGCGCGCACCACGTCATCCATCAGCAACAGCTGCGCGGTTGGCCCATCCACCGCGCTTATGTGACCGTGCATTTGGATCGAAAAGGACGAATCTATCTGGTTAAGAACCGCGCCGTCCCCCGCGATCTTCTGGAACCGTCTGCCTCCTTCAAAATCAGTCGCCCCGGAGCACGCCGGCGAGCCCTGCGGAGCGCCGGGAAGAAATCCGATTTGTTCCGCGTTATTGCGAACGAGAAAATGTGGTTTCCCCTGCAGTCGAAACTGCGGCCTGCCTATCGGGTGCGCCTGCAGCAACAGAAACCTCGCGCTGACTGGATTATCTTTGTCGATGGCGAGACGGGCCGCATTCTGCGGAAGTACGACAATCTGGCTGAAGCTACCGCCGTCGCATCCGTGTTCGATCCCAATCCGGTAATTGCACTCGGAGGTTCAGCGAAGCTGTTTGTTAATGGCCGCCTGCAACAGCCGCCCGAGGAAGCGTACACGCGCGTTACCCTACGCGATCTAAAATCAAAAAAGAGATTGGATGGGCTGCGCGTCAATACAAATCTTACCCGGCGACAATCTCCGGGTAAGGATGGGCAGTTTCGCTTTTCGAGCAACGATCCTGCATTCGAAGAAGTGATGGCCTATTTCCATATCGATCGCGCCATCCGCTATCTGGAATCGCTCGGATATCGCGGGACGCGCAAGATATTTCGCCGGCCAATCTCCGTAGATGCTAACGGCACGCAGGAAGACAATTCCTGGTACAGCCCGCACGACTGCAGCTTAACTTTTGGTCTGGGCGGGGTCGACGATGCGGAAGATGCCGAGATCATTCTTCATGAATTAGGCCACGCGATTCAGGACGCAATTTGTCCCGGGTTTGGGCAATCACAGGAAGCGGCGGCGATGGGCGAGGGATTTGGCGATTATTTTTCGGCGAGCTTCTTTGCGGATATGAAGCCGCGACGCTACCAGACTTCAGTCGGCACCTGGGACAGCATCAACGATGACACAAACGATCCTCCGAGCGTTCGGCGCGTCGATGAACGGGTCACTTACGAGTCTTTTGATCATGCCGAGAACGCTGATGAACACGATAATGGCCAGATTTGGTCGGCCACGCTTTGGGACGTTCGCACGTCGCTTGGCAGAGACGTCGCCGACCGGATCATTTTGGAGAGTCATTTTCAGTTGGATGGCTTTACGACTTTTGCGCGCGGCGCGCGTGCGATCATCGATGCCGATCGCAACTTAAATGACGGACGTCATGCAACAGAGCTGCGCAACGTATTTCATCGAAGAGGCATCGGGCCGGTGGAATAGTGTCCTTGGCACCGATTCGATCTGAGACTAAGTCGACCGTCCATGCAGCATCGCGTAAACCGTCGGCGTTACGACCAGCGAGAGCAAGAGCGCCATCGTCAGTCCGCCGATGACCGCAATTGCCAGCGGTTGTAGTAGTTCTGAACCGGCGCCGAGAGCCAGCGCCAGCGGCAGCATTCCCAACATCGCCGCCAGCGAAGTCATCAGGACCGGTCGGAAACGCCGGCGGCCGGATCGCAATAGTGCCTCGCGCAGAGTGTCGCCCGCCCGCAGGTGATCTTCAACGGCATCCAGCATCAGGATTCCGTTTTTCGCGACGATCCCCACAATCATGATCATGCCCATCAGCGAGACGACGTTTAGCGTCTTGCGCGTTATGAAGAGGGCGAGCAGGACACCGCCCAGCGCCAGCACCGCGCCCGTAACGATCGCGATCGGATGCGCGTATGAACGAAATTCGATCAGCAGGGTAATGAATACCAGGAGGACAGCCAGCACCAGTGAAATCAATAGTTCGCGAAAGCTGGATTGTTGTTCCTGGTAAAGGCCGCCATATTCGATGGTCATTCCCGGTGGAAGTCTCACGTCTTTCGTTAATTGACCTCGGATTTGATTAATTGCCGTGCCGAGATCTGTCCCCTCCAGTCGCCCCGTAACGGCGACGACCTGTCGTAGATTCTCGCGCCCGATCTCAGTTTGGCCCTTTTCGTAAGCGATATCGGCGACCTGATCGAGGCGAAACAAAGCGCCCGAAGATGAGCGCACCTGCAACGCGCGAACCTTGTCGAGCGAAGTGCGCACATCTGCCGGAAAGATAACGCGCACCTTGATCAGCCGGTCCTGTTGCAGAATTGAAGAAGCTTCATCGCCGGACATCGCCGTCGTAACAGTCGCGGCGATGTCGTTTGCGGTAACGCCGAAGCGTGAAGCCCGCTGCGGATCGATATTAAAAGTAATCGCCGGACCGCTTACTACAATGCCGTTCTTGGTATCGACGACTCCCGGAACTTTTTTGATCGCGGTCTCGACTTCATCGGCTTTGGATTGCAACGCGGCGGCGTCTTCGCTGAAAAGTTTGACTTCGATGGGTTCGGGGTTTCCCTGCAAGTCGCCAATCACGTCTGGAACGATACCAACGAACTCAATTTGCAACGCCGGTTCAGACTCTTCGATTTTTTTTCGCAGTTCCGTAATTACATCTTCCGTTGGCCGCTTGTGCCCGGGCTTCAACTTGACCGCGTAATCGCCTCGGTTCGGCTCGGTCACGAACAAACCCAGCTCCAGCCCCGTGCGCCGCGAATAACTTTCCACCTCGTCTGTCTTAAGCAGCATCTCTTCGACGTGCCTGAGGATTCGGTCAGTTTCCGCCAGCGACGCGCCCGGAGGCGCCCAGTAATCGAGAATGAATGCACTCTCGTCAAATTCGGGAAGAAATTCCGACCCGAGCGAGCGATAGAGCAAGTATGATCCGGCGACGACGAGCAGCATGATCACGACCACGATCAGCCGATTATCAAGCGCGTGCCCGAGTACCCATTCATAGCGTCGGATAATGGCGCGCAAAATCGGCCCCTGCTCTCGCTCTTCTTCGCGTTCGTCGGCAAGGAGCTCGACTTCGTCTTCATCTACATCTGCCCGCACTTTCGCGCGCACAAAACGCTCAGCCAGAACCGGCGTAAAGGCCAGCGCCAGAACCAGCGAAGTCAAAAGCGCCACCGACATTGTCAGCGCCAGCGAGCGAAAGAAGACCCCGGTGACGCCGGTCAGCAGGGTAAGTGGGAGAAACACAACGACCGGCGTGATTGTCGAGCCGATAATTGGCACCGTGATTTCCGAAACGGCACTGTGCACGGCTTCAATTCTTGTCTGGCCCCGCGCCATGTGGGTGTAAATGTTTTCGACGACGACTATTGCGTCGTCGATCACCAGGCCGATCGCGGCCGCGACTCCTCCCAGGGTCATCAGATCGAAACTGAGTCCCGCCAGATACATCGCGAGAAAGGTCACGAGGATGGTCACGGGAATTACTACAATCGCGACAAAGGTCGTGCCCCAGTTGCGCAGAAATGCATAAAGAATTCCGACGGAAAGCAGCAGACCCATAATGATTGAATCGCGGACTGAGCTGATCGAATCGCGCACCAGCAATGATTGGTCGTAATAAGCCGCCACCCGAACATCGCCTGGAATCTGTCCTTTGATCGCCCGTAAAGCGGCTTTGACTTGGTCGACAACGGCAACGGTGTTGGCATTGGGCTGGCGATTGACGTTGACCAGAACTGCGGGATGTCCGTCGGCTGTTACCATCGTGTATTGAGGTTCAACACCGGGCGCTACGGTAGCCACATCGGCAATCGTCACCGGCGCATTGTTGACCGTCGCTACGACGATGCTGTTCAGCTCTTCAGGTTTTTTGGCCTGGCCGCTTACCAGAGCCAATTCAAGTTGATGGTTCTCTTCAATCAGTCCCGGCGAGATGATGATGTTTGAATTATGAACTGCGTCAACGACTTGTTGGGCTGAGACGTTGTGAGCTGTCAGCCGATCGGGATCGATGGTGACGTGAAACTCGCGCACCTTTCCGCCGGCGACGCCAACGATCGCAACGCCCTGTAAACGCGTGAGCTGGGGGCGAATAACATAGTTCGCAATATCGCGCAGGCTCGCCTGATCGCGACGGTCGGAAGTCAGGCTGTAACCGGCAACCGGAAACACCGCGAAGGTGAGCCGCTCGACATTGCGAATCTGGGCCGTCGGCGGCAGCGTCGATGACAGTTGAGACAGTCGCGCCTGGACGAGTTGCAGCTCCTGAATAATGTTTACGTTCCAATTAAAGTACAGGTTGATTTCGGAAGAGCCGCGCGCAGTTTTGGTCTTGATTCGAGCGATGCCGGGAATTCCGTTCATCGCCTCTTCAATTGGCCGGGTCACGGCGACGAGTGTCTGTGAGGCAGGCGCTTCGCCGTTGTCTGCAATAATTACGATCCGGGGAAAATCGGTTTGGGGAAAGACGGCGATGGGAAGTTGCCAGGCGGCGTACAGCCCGGCCGCGCAAAGCAAGGCGACGATGACGACAATCGCCCGGGAATGGTTGGAAACAAGTCGCGCGAGCCTCACGGTTCTTCCTCTTTTTTCTTCTCGCCTTCCTGTTTCTCTTCCTCGTCGCCTTTACTGATTTCGACTTTGCTTTTGTCGGGCAAAGAGAAGTTGCCTTCGATGACCACTGTCTCGCCACCGTTTAGTCCTGAAGTGATCTCAACTTTATCCGGATTGCGAATCCCCACAGTGACTTTCGTTTCGCGCGCGATATTGTCCGCGCCTACAACCATGACTGTGCCCTCATCCGCGTTCGTCGCTTCGAGCGTAACTGCCGAAGCCGGCACGACGACGGCATCGCTTTTGGAATTTGCGGCAATGGTGATCTGGGCAGCGCCGTTGGCGTGCAATAGTCCATTGCCATTGGCGAGAGTCACCCAGACTTCAACCGTGCGATTTGTCGGATCACTCGAACGGCCAACCAGCGTGACCCGTCCTTTCATCGCTTCACCGGCAGTGTCCGTGGGCAAAACGGTTGCCGGATCACCTACCTTTAATTGCGCCACCACCGTGTCGGCGAAGGGAGCCTTGACGATTACCTGGCTGGTGTCCGCGATACTCACGAGTTTGGCGCCGGCGGACGCGAATTCGCCTTCATATTGAAATTGATCGGTGACCATGCCGGTAATGGGAGCACGAATCGTGGCGTATCCGAGTTGCGCGTCGAGCGTCGCCAGATGTTGCTGAGCTTCGGCAACCCTGGCGGCGGCCAGGGCGCGGTCATTCGGATTCAGCGATCTCGCACGCAGTGCAACCGTCTGCTGCTGTAACCGTAATTCATCTTCGGCAGTGGTCAAATCAAGTTGCGAGGCTTCGAGATCCTTTTTCGAGATGCCGCCCTTTTCGAAAAGTACGCGACGGCGTTCGTAGATAGCGCCCGCGTTATTCACTTTGGCTTGCGCGTCAAGCAATGCTTTTTGATCCTGCGCGTTGGTTTGCGGAATTGTTCCGGTGACCACACTGCGCTCGCTGGCTCGCGCCTGGTTGAGCGAGGCCAGGGCTTCGGCTCGCTGGGCCTGCAGGTCGCGCGATTCCAGGAGCGCAATCACTTCGCCGGCCTTAACGAATTTGTTCTTCAGTAGCGCCATCCGTTTGATCTGAGCGCCGACCTTTGCGGCCACATCGGCTTTTTCGCGTGGCCAGATTGTGCCGACGGCTGATACTTCGGCAGCGATCTCGGCCTTTTCGGCCTTCGCAACTTTCACACTGACGACGACGTTGGTTGTTTCTTTGGGTTCGGAGGAATTCCTCCACCGCCAAATTAAGACAATGGCGACCAGGACGATTAGAAAAGCAACAATTGCTGCTGAAACAATAAGAATTCCTCGCCGATCGAGTCGCGGAGGTTTGGTTTGCGGAGGCGGCGGCGCGATGAATTCGTCGTTCGCCGTAGAACCAGGATTCTGAATTTCGTTTGGAGATCTATCAACCATAAGACTTAAGTTTATCCATCTTGCAGACAGAGTCAGATCCATCCGCGTCACCCACGCCTTTCATCTTCCGGTAGCTTGCCGCAGGCGTCCCAGCGCTGTCTGGTAATCAAAGATCGCCTGATAAAGGGCCGCTCTCTGGGTCACGAGGGTGGTTTGCGCATCCGTCACTTCGATGATTTGAGCTTCGCCCGCGCGATACCGCGCGATCGATGCCGCCAGGTTGTCCTGAGCTTTCAATACGCCTTCGCGGGCCAGGCGAATGCGCGCCGCCGCGGTTCCAGCTTGCGCCTGCGCCGCGTAAAACTGTTGGGTAAAGCCCCGCACGGCGACGGTGCGCTGGTTTTCCGCTAATTCAACCCGCTGGCGAGCCTGGCGTTCCCGGCTTCTGGTGGCGCCCCAATCAAAGATTGGAATCGACAGACTAAACGCCGCCGAAACACCCGAATGCTCTTTCAGGCGCGGACCTTTCAGTGAATCAGTGTCGAAGCCACCGTTCATGGAAAACGAAAGCGACGGCAAACGGTCGGCGCGGGCAATGCGAGTTTCCTGGCGCGCGGCGCGAAGTTGGGCCTCGAGCTGCGCGAACTCAGGACGGTGCGAAATATCATTAGCATTGAATTGCTGAAATTCGGAATCGGCTGGCAAGGGGAGCGTAAGATCCGTTGTACTGATCGGCCTGGCAAAATCGTAACCGACAAGTACACGCAAAGATCCGGCGGCTATTTCTTCATTGGCCCGAGATCTCTCGAGTTCATCGCGACGAGCAATGGTCTGCAATTGCGCGCGGGTCAGATCGACGGGAGCAATTTCGCCGCCACTCAAAAGGAGCGAGGTGATGCGCTCGAATTCTTCGGCCGCGGCGAGATTCGCTTCGGCAGCGGCGCGTTCCGCTACCGCGAGCGCCAATCCGTAGTAGGCTTCGATAACCGCCTGCGCCAGTGCTCTGCGCGCCACGTCCGTCCCGGCGTGCGCCGCTTCGAGTAGCGCGCGATTCTTCGCTAGCGTAGCCCGCAGCTTGCCGGCGATATCGACGTCGCCGGAGACATTCACCAACGCCTGGTACTCATTAATCGCGTTACCCGCTATGAAGCTTTGGGCGCGCGGCTCGCCAGCCGTCAGACCGATTGCCGGTGATGTATAGATATAACTCAGCGGCGCGCTCACTTTCGGCAAGAACGCAGCTTGCGCCTGCTTCACATCTTCGGCTGCGATGCGCTCATTAATCGAAGCCTGCTGGAAACTTGATGCCTGAGCGGCCGCCAAACGCAATGCCTCATCGAGCGTCAATGTGCCTGCGCCTAATCCAGGTTGAGTAACGAGAGGCACCGAAACAGGAGAAGGGCCCGGATTTACGGAAGGAGTCGCCGTTGTTGTCGGCATCGAGGGAACCGGAAAGGGCGTCGATTGTGGCGGAGGCGTTACCTTTGGAGCCGGCGTTGATTGCGGCGTCCCAGCTGGCGATGAAGCGGGCTTCAAAGTTTTCGGTGACGCACCTTGACCCAAAGAGCCCGTGGTGACAACGACCCCCATAAAAATCAGGAATGAAACGCTGCAGGCGAAATTGTTAGGGACACGGACATTAAGCCGCATCGAGAGTACCCTGATGAGTAACATGCTCACTAAGGTCCGAGTCGCCGTAATAATAATTCAGGGGTAGAAGAATCCCCGGCATTGTAATACAAGTAATGTTGATTACGCATTCGCCCACATTTGACCTGACTTTGATGGTTCACGTAATCGTACGGGCTTGTCACCTTTAACCGATGATCGGATACTAAAAGCGAAGAAAGGATTAACTTTAAAGCAAGCAAGGGGCAACGACGCGCAAAGCGCGCTGCATCACAAACCACGTGAACAGCCTGTGAATTTCGGTTGAATTCACCGGCCTCGTGAGTTTGAAAATCAGCATCCGCGTTGCCGGAGAACGGTCAGAGAGGTATTTTTTACCTCAGGTCGCTTGCCCAATCCGTAGGAACAAGTGACGGCAGCCGAAACCGACACACCGCGAATTTCAGATTACGCTTTGGCGCAAAAGGCCGCCGAGGGCGATATGAAGGCCTTCGAGCAGCTTTACGAGCGTCACAATCGCCGCGTTTACTCGCTCTGTTTGCGAATGACGCAAAATGTGTCCGAAGCTGAGGATCTGGCCCAGGAAGTTTTCATCCAGCTGTTTCGAAAGATTGGGAGCTTTCGCGGCGAGTCGGCGTTCACCACCTGGCTGCACCGCCTGACCGTGAATCAGGTGTTGATGCACTTTCGCAAGCGGGGGGTGCGGATGGAGCAGACCACCGACGACGGCGAAACTCCCGTGCAGATCGTCAAAGGTACGGAAAACCCGAACGCCATGCCGGTTGTCGATCGGATCGCCCTCGACAATGCGATCAAGCAATTGCCGCCCGGGTATCGCACGGTTTTCACCTTGCATGATATTGAGGGCCATGAGCACGAAGAGATTGCTCGAATGCTCGGATGCTCGGTAGGCACGTCAAAGTCGCAACTGCACAAGGCACGGATGAAATTACGGGGGCTGCTCAGGCAACAGAAAAAGCCGGGCTAGCTTCCAACCAAGTCGGGTTCGACGAACCTGGGTTTGCCGGGCTTAAACATGCAGTCTCCCCTTTGTTGCTTTGAGACCGCTAAAGTTGCGCCGTCAAAGCTTTATCCGAAAGATGCGCGACGCATCAGAGGTTAAGAACAATGAACTGCGAGAAGTGTCAGAATTTAGTCAGTGAGTTTATCGATGGCTCGCTGAATCGCAATGATTACAAGCTGCTTCAGGAGCACTTTAAGGAATGCCTGGAGTGCGCCGAAGTGCGCAACGACCTGAGCGCAATCATCGGCTTTTGCCGCGAGCACCGCGGAGAGTATGATGCTCCGGCGAATGAGCGGGCGCTCTGGGTGCGCATCAGCAATAGCATCGAAAGCGAGCTGAAAACGTCTTCCCCTGCTCGCTCTTATGCCGCGCGCGCCCGGAGTTGGACAGGTTTTTTGAATCGAAGTTGGGAGCTGAGCTTTCCGCAGCTCGCAGCGTCAGTTATTGGCGTAGTCATTATCGTGGCGCTGGTAACGGTTGTCGGACTGCGTAGAATTCAGAATTATCAGAGCGCGCCACCAGCCGTTGCATCCACCGGCCTGTCGGTGACTGATCGGTACCGGCGGCAACAACAGATGATTGAGTACTGGAACCAGCGGGTCGAACTGAACAAAGCGCGCTGGAACCAGCAGATGCGGGACACTTTCGATCGCAATATGAGCGTGATCGACGCCGCGCTTAACGATTCGATGCGCGAATTGAATAGAAATCCTCATGACGAAGTATCCGAGGAAACGCTTAACGCCGCGCTCAACGACAAGGTTGAATTGCTCAAAGAGTTTGCAGATTTGTGATTCAGAAAAGATTAATAAGAATTCGAGTCGATAACCCGATGAACATTAGTCTTCGCGCGGCGCACCCTCGATCGAACCGGACTGGCGCAGCGTTTCAAATTCTCACAGCTATTTGTCTGGTCGCCCTCGCCGGCGCCGCGGCGCGTGCGCAGCAGAAAGTCTCTCGTCATTTTCCGGCCGGCAAAAACGTCCGCCTCGAGCTGAAAAATCTATCAGGCACGATTACCGTCGAATCCTGGGCGCGCGATGAGGTCAGAATTACCGCCACGATGGAATCACCGGCGGCGCATTTCAATCCCCAGCAGACTGAGAACGGGATAATTATCGATCTGGTCGGCGACAATCGGGGTCGCGGCGACGTCGGAGACGTGAATTTCAAGATCCAGGTGCCGGCGCGATCGTCTGTCGATCTCGAAACTCGCCGTGGTCAGATTACCGTTAGCAATATTCAGGGTGATTTGGTGCGCGCCCATATTTCGACGGAAGGCGATATTGAACTAAGCGGCATCAGTGCCTCGCGCGTGTTCGCTTCGAATACGATTGGCAACATTTTCTTTGATGGCGCGTTCGCCTCTGGCGGAACTTACGAATTCAAATCGGGTTCGGGAGACATCACCATTCGCATTCCGGCTAATTGCGGATTTCGCCTGGTCGCTACCGGCCCCGCCAAGAAAATCTCTATGGGACCATTTATGAATGACGGCATGAAACTCATGGGTGAAGGGCGAAGAATTGTAGGTGACGTCGGCGACGGAAGGGCCTCGGTAACTGTTACCAACTATCGCGGCGGGATTAATTTCCGCCGGCGCTAGCCTTCCGACGGGCGCGGCATCCTGCTCAGTAGCTCGCCGGCGATACGCCGGCACCGCTTCCAGGGAACACTACCCGAGCTAGACAAGCCTTTTGTTTCTCCCGCACAATCAGCCGCAGTGAAAATGGCGAAGCCTGCCACGTTTCTGTTTGCCCTGCTCGCGTGTGTCCTAGGTGTTGTCGTTCTCTCGCCCGTTACCATCGCTCAAAATAATAAAGACAAATCGGTCCCGCCAGGCCCGCTTCTGACGCGCACGACGACCCGCCGCGAAAACCGTCGCTTTGCATTTGGCGGAACGGTGACGATTGTCGGGGCGCCCGCCGGCTCAATCAGCATCCAGGGTTGGGACCGAAATGAAGTTGACCTGGTAGCGGACATCGAACTGCACGCGTTCACGGCGGAGGATCTGGCGAAGGTGGCAGTGGTGAACAATTTTGTTTTTGACGAGGACACGAATCACATCCGCATCATGACCACTGGCGCGCATGATCGCTCGTTAATGAAGCGGCTGGGAAAGAACTTTCCGAAGGGCCTTAGCGGATTGCCCTGGAAGATCGATTATCGCATCAAGGTTCCATCGTTAACCGATTTGGAAATCAACGGGGGCGTGGGCGCCATCAAGCTCGCTGGTGTCGAAGGCGCGTTGCACTTGAATGCGCTGGAGAGCGACGCAACCCTCTGGCTCACCGGTGGCGATGCAATTATTACTGTTCAAAAAGGCGCTGTGTACCTGGGCGTGCCGGCGCGTGGTTGGCATGGACTTGGATTGGATCTGAAACTTGCAGTTGGTAATCTGGCGGTCGAATTGCCGGTCGACTTTAGCGCTGACATCAACGCCAGCGTTCTGCGCCTGGGAAAAGTCGAGGTTGCTTATCCGAATCTGGAGCCCCGAGAGCGCAACAGCACGGGACCCAATTTAGTGAGAGCGCGCGCCGGCAGCGGCGGCGCAACGCTTTCGTTCACGGTTGGTGACGGCACGATAAGTATTAAGCAAATGCAGTGAGCGTAGCGCAAGTTGCTAACTTGCGTGGCAGAGGATAAGCGCGAGTTACAACTTGCGCTACATTTGGCCTTGATCGAACAAATGAACAACGACACGGACCTTGATGTCCTGGCAGTTTTTTCACATCCTGACGATGCAGAGTTGACGATGGCCGGGACGCTCATCAAGCTGAAATCGTTGGGCCATCGCACGGGCGTGCTGGACATGACGCGCGGCGAAATGGGCACGCGCGGCACGCCGGAAATTCGCGCAAAAGAATCGCTTGACGCGGCGCGCGTGATGGGATTGGATACTCGTCTGAATCTCGAACAGCCCGACGGCCGCGTCACGCTCACGGACGAAAGTCGCGGCGCGCTGGTTCGAGTTCTGCGAAAGACTCGGCCCAGAGTAGTTTTCACTTCACATTGGGACGATCCACACCCTGATCATGCGGCGACCTGCCGGATTGTCCGCGAAGCGTCGCGCCTGGCAACCATTCGCCGTTATGATGAAGGCGCAGGTCTGCCGCCGATCAAAATGCCCGCGATTGCTCACGCTGTTTACTCGCGCCTGGTGCTGCCGTCTTTCATTGTTGACGTTTCGGAGTTCGCCGATGCAAAAATGAATGCGATTCGCGCTCATGCGTCGCAGTTTTACAGCGACGAATCGAAAGAACCATCCACGCGTATCAGCGCCAAAGGGTTTCTCCGGCAGATCGAAGAGCGCATGCGCTATTACGGTTCGCTGATTGACGTCGAAGCCGGCGAGCCTTTTTATGTGCGTGAGGCATTGAATGTTGATGATCCGTTTGCGCTGCTCACGAGATCGATGAATATCTATTCGTGATAGTCAGTTGTCAGTTGGTGACTCAACACTAAGCCCAGACTGGCTACGGACAACAAACTACTGACCAATCTTATTTCTTCTTCTCTTCAAACACGGCCCGCGCAATGGCAATCACGGCGCTGGCGCGTGGCGCTTCGCGCTCAAATCCGCGCGCGAGCTCAACCGCGCGGCCATAATCCTCTTTAGTCAGCAAGGTGAAAAGGTCTGCGACATTGAACTCCGCCACGCTCGAGCTGCGAATTGAACTCATCGATTGAGTGATTAGACTAATTCTCAGCACGCCATCCTCTCCGCTGAAACCTTCGGCTGAATTGGCTGCTTTGATGGCTTCCATTGAAGTTTCCCAGCCGCGCGCGTGATCGACCGTGAAAACAGTATTAGCGATGGCCATCATGGCGTGCGCGCGATCCGGATCGGAAGTATCGATGCGACGCGCTTCATTTGCCGCCTCGTCGAGCAGAGACATCGACTTCTCATGATCGGTTTTGGTCAGCAGCTTGCTCACCTGAACAAGGGCCCAGGTGCGATGAAGATGGCTGAGCTCCCCGATCTTAATCAACTCGAGTACTCGATCCGCATCTTTCTTATCGACGGCCCGCATCACCATGCTGGTGTCGAGATAAACATGGGCCTTCTGCCGCAAATCACTATCCTGAATCTTGTCGACGATGTCCCGAGCACGCAGGTCGCCACGCTCGGCAACAACTCGGGCCAGTTGCACATAAAGCCGATCCTGCTCGGCTGAGGTCTTTGCGCGATCGATTCGATCCTGTAGCCCCTTCTCAACATCCTCGCTCGCCTGTGGCGGCCGGATGCCCTCGCGCAACGATCCATCATCGCGTTGGCGATCCTCCGCAGGGACCGCGCCGGCCAGCGCTTCCATTTGCGCGCGCAGCGCGTCAGCCATTTCTGGTGACGCGTATTGCTCGAATAACGGCAACAGCCGCTTAATCATCAGGTACTTGCCTTCAACTCCCGCCGAAGTCTGATCTTGTCCGGGCGGCGCCAGCGGCCGCAGGAGAATTTCGGACGCGGCGCGGAAAAATGCGGCACGCAGTTCTGGGGCGACGGCCGGTGGGGCGCCAGTCCGGGCGCTCGACTGAGTTGACGCGCCGCCGCCGCCATTAAACGTGACGAATGTGTGCGGCGTGAAAAGATACGCTGAAAGCAACGAGACGGTGTTCGCGTCTGACTGCATATTACCTGCAGCGTTCGCGAGCAGCGCCGCATATCTTTGGTCGGCAGCTACCGCATCTTTCTCCCGGAGGTAAGACAGAAAATCGATTCCATCTCTGGTAATCGTAGCGAGGGCGGGATCAGCAAATTGAAGTGCTCGCTCCACATCGGTATCCAGTAGTTGTCGCGCCAGACTCAGCCGTTGACTCAGGGCTTCCGGAGTATCAAATAGATTAGGCCGGCTCTTATCGGCCGCGTCGGTCACCTCCTGCTGTCTTTCAATTTTCAATTTGCCCAGCAGTTCTTCACCGAGGGCGCGGTCATGACGCGCTGCCATGCGTAATACCTCGGCGCGGATGTTGGGCGGACTGTTGATGACGCCGTTGCCTCCATTGCGTATTTTTTGTTGCTGCATTTCCTCCTGCATTCGCCGCTGACCTTCCTGATCTGTAATTTCAGCCGCGTCCCAGGCCTTGCGAAATAGTGTGCGCGCGCGCTCAGGGTCTGCGTCCCAAAGGGCATCGGCGATCCGCGCCTGCGTCCGCGCTCGAAGCGTCGAGTCACTGTAGTTGCCGGCGTCCGCAGCCAGCGAGATCAAAAGCGTTTGCGCTTGAGCTCGACGCTCTTTCATAATTCGTTCGGCATTCGCTTCCTTCGCGGCCTTTGCTTCCTTGTCGGCACTGGTCTTTTTCGAGTCGTTGGGCCTGGCAGTGGGACCGGTTTGAGCGAGGGCTGCCACGGAAATGGCCAGCAGGCATGCGGCCAAAATGAAGGGACGCCTGAAGTGAATCATTTTAACCTCCGAAAGTTGGGCGGATCGTAATGCGCGGGCGAAATCTGGAATTCAAACGCTCCAGGTCGCGAACAGTTCCAGATTTGTGAAAAGTTTGAAGCTGCCTAGACGGCGATGACTTCCAGTTCAGGATCGACTTCCTGCTTGAGCATGCCTTCGATCGCCATCAGCGTTCCCGTTAACGAACTCGGGCAACTGCCACAGGCGCCCTGATAGCGAATATTCAACGTATGATCCTTCAGACTGAGAATTTCAAGATAGCCGCCATCACCCATGAGGTAGGGCCGAACTTTTTCATCGAGAATCTCATTGATACGAAGCAGGCGAGGATCGTCACTGGTAACGGCGGCAATGGCGCCGCCAATTGCTTCTGTACCACTCGAGTGGACCGGCGCGGCCGATTGGGCCGCGCGAATAGGAACTGCCAAAGTTGGCAGAAGTTCGTCCCAGTCAGCGGTATCCTCTTTTTCTACGGTAATCATGTTATCCATGTAGAACACGGAAACCACACTGCCCACGTCAAACAGTGATTTCGCGAGCGAATCGCCCTGTCCCTGTTCCAATGACGCAAATTGCCGCGCTACGCCGTTACTCACGGGCTCGCGCAAAATGAATTTGACTGCGTTGGGGTTCGGAGTCTCTTGAATGTCGCTAATCTTTGGCATTACTTAAGGATTAATTCTCACTAAGAATTCATCAGCATTATAACCGTTGTCCCACGTGGCTGCTAATCGTCATCGTCGCGAGGGATCGTGGCCGTTGCCTTTCATCGAAAACTCCTTGCAGGCTGGAGGTACTGGGAATATACTCGCGGGCCTCACTTGCCCCCTTGATGAAGGTGAGACAATGTGAGAAGAGGCAGGCGATTGCGAGGGTCGCCTGCCTCGCCTTTTTTAGTAAGCAGTAAGCGGCGAGCAATAAGCGGTAAGCAAAAGGCAGATGACAGAAGGCGACTACTGACTACAAAACACACTCCACTGACGTGTTTGCCTACTGCTCACTGCTCACTGCATACTGCTCACTGATTCATGAACATCGGCATCACAGTCTACCCAACCTACGGTGGTAGCGGCATCGTCGGCTCTGAGCTGGGCAAGGAACTCGCGGCGCGCGGTCATACAGTGCATTTCATTTCGTCCGCCTTGCCCACCCGGCTGACTGAATTGAATGAGCGGGTGCGTTTTCATGAAGTCGAGATGATGTCGTATCCGCTGTTTGAGCATCAGCCATACACACTTGCCCTGGCGACCAAGATGTCTACTGTGGCCGAGACTGAGAACCTGGATTTGCTTCACGTTCACTACGCGATTCCGCATTCGATTAGCGCGATTCTGGCCCGCGAATCACTCAAGCCGCATCGCCGGCTGCCGGTGATTACAACTCTTCATGGAACAGACATTACGCTGGTTGGTGCGGACAGGTCATATCTGCCGATTACGCGTTACGGACTCGAGCAATCCGACGGCGTGACGGCGATCTCGAATTATCTGAAGCAGGCGACGATCGAAACATTTCAATTCGATCGCATCCAGGTGATTCCAAATTTTGTTTGTCCCTCGGACTACAAACCCAAAATTGATTGCGATCTGCGCGAAACGCTTTCGCCGAACGACGCGCCGATAATGGTCCACGTTTCGAATTTCCGACCCGTCAAGCGACCTGTCGATTGTATCGAGATTCTGGCGCGCGTGTTGAAGCAGACGGAAGCCCGTCTGGTGATGGTCGGGGACGGCAGCGAGCGCACTAATGCAGTCCATCGCGCCAACTGCCTCGGCATTTCCGATCACTGCGTATTCGTCGGCAAGCAACCTCGGATAGTTGATTACCTCTGCGCGGCGGATGTTCTGCTGCTGCCGTCTGAGCAGGAATCATTCGGCCTGGCTGCCCTCGAGGCCATGGCTGTCGAGGTTCCGGTGATCGCTTCGCGCGTCGGTGGTCTGCCCGAAGTTGTCGATGATGGCGAGACCGGTTTCATGAGTCCGGTGGGCGATGTCGATAAAATGGCGGAAGATGCCGTGCATTTGTTGACCGATCCAAAACTGCGCCGCGCGATGGGCAAACGAGCGCGCGAATCGGCGATCACTCGCTACAGCACAGACAAAATCATTCCGCAGTACATTGAGTTTTACGAACGGGTGTTGGCTTAGTCGCTCAGAGTTGAACCTTTTCGCTTCCGGCCAAAACAGGTTGTGACCTGAGCTCTAAACGGCTCATTCTTCGAATCTTGACACCCCTCAGACCCGCCGTTATCATGCTTGTTTCCGCGCAGGCCGGAATTCTTCGCAAGTGACGTATGTTCGAGTCTCTTTCCGATAAGTTAAAGCGGACGCTGAAGAATCTGCGCGGCGAAGGCGTCCTGACGAAAGAGCACGTGGACGCAGCGTTGCGGGAGATTCGGCTGGCGCTGCTCGAAGCCGACGTTAACTACAAAGTCGCGAAAGAGTTTATTGCGTCGGTCAAAGAGAAGGCCGAAGGCCAGCAGGTTTGGCTGGAGCTAAAACCTTCCGAGCAGGTGGTCAAGATCGTTTTCGATGAGCTGGTGGAGCTGCTGGGCGGCCAATCTTCGCGGCTGGTCTTTACCAAATCGAGTCCGAACGTCGTAATGATCGTCGGCCTGCAGGGCTCGGGCAAGACGACTTCGACGGGCAAGATCGCGCGGTGGCTGTCGCTTAATCAGCAGCGAAAGCCTTTGTTGCTTTCGACGGACGTTTACCGCCCGGCGGCGCGCGAACAGTTAAGGGTCATCGCGAAAGCGACCGGGCAATCGATCTTTGAAAATCCCGAAACGAACGATCCGCTTGAGCTGACGCGCGAAGCTTTGAAGCAGGCGCGCGACGTTGGCTACGACACGCTCTTGATCGACACGGCGGGCCGGCTGCATATCGACGATGAGTTGATGGAAGAGCTGGTCAATATCAAGAGCGAAACACATCCGGTTGAAATCCTGTTCGTCGCCGACGCCATGACCGGACAGGATGCCGTCCGATCGGCGGAGGAATTTCACGCGCGCATCGGCATTACCGGCGTTGTCCTTACCAAGATGGACGGCGATGCACGCGGCGGCGCGGCCTTGTCGATAAAACAAGTTACGGGGCAGCCCGTGAAGTTCGTCGGCGTCGGCGAGAAATATGATGCGCTCGAGCCGTTCTATCCGGATCGCGTAGCTCAGCGAATCCTAGGCATGGGCGATGTGTTGTCGCTGATCGAAGAAGTCCAGGACAAAATCGATCAGTCAGATGCCGAAGCGCAGTTACAGAAGCTACAGCGCAATCAATTCACGCTCGACGATTTTCGTTCGCAGCTCAGGCAGGTAAAAAAGCTCGGCTCTTTCTCGAAGATTTTGAAGCTGTTGCCGGATCAGCTTCTCGGCGGCGTGGGCATGCCGGATTTGACCGACGAACAATCGGAGATGATGGAGAAGGAGCTCAAACGGACCGAGGCAATCATTGATTCGATGACGCGTGAAGAGCGCATCAATCACATGATTCTCAACGCGAATCGGCGACGACGAATCGCGCGCGGTTCCGGAAGCACAGTCGCACAGGTGAACTCGCTGATTAAGCAGTACACCGAAATGCGCCGCATGATGCAGGGAATGTTCAGCGGCGGCGGCTTGCGCGGGAAAATGATGCGCCGCATGGCCGGCATTCCAGGCATGGATGCGGGCGATCCGATGATGGCCGGCTTACCCGCCGGGCCGTCGCGGAAAAAGAAAAAGAAGAAGAAGCGGCGGCGGTGATTTTCCCCCTCTCCCTTTGGGAGAGGGTCGGAGGGATTAAGGCGGAAGAGATTTCTAAAAAATCAATTTTGCCGCTCGTTAAAGCTAAGGCCCTCACCCTAACCCTCTCGCAAAGGGAGAGGGAACTGAAATATTGGGAGGAAGAAATTTTGTTAGCAATCAAATTGATGCGCACCGGCGCCAAGAAGCGACCGTCATATCGCATCGTAGTCAAGGAAAAACAATCCAAGCGCGACGGCGCGTATCTGGAAAAATTAGGGACCTACGATCCGACTCGCGAGCCGGCTGAGATTAATCTCAACTCGGATCGCGTGCGCTATTGGATCGAGAAGGGCGCCCAGCCAACGGATACGGTGCGCCGGCTGATCAAGCAAAGCGCGAAGGCCCAGAGTGCTGCTGCGGAATCGCAAGCCGAGGCTGCATAGTTTAGTGTTTGGAGTACCGCCTTCAGGCGAAAAGTCCTTATGGCCTCGGGCATCCGCCTGAAGGCGGTACGCCAAAGTATCGAAGCGGCGACTAAACGGATCCTAAAGATTAATGCGCGACACGGTTGAACTAATTGTCAAAGCTCTCGTTGACGACAAGGATTCGGTTGATGTGCGCGAGCTTGATCGCAACGGCACAACGCGAATCGAAGTGCGGGTGGCCCAGGCCGATATGGGAAAAGTAATTGGCCGGCAGGGGCGCACGGTGCGAGCGTTGCGCTCGATCGTCCACGCCGCGGGTCTGAAACAAAAACGCCGCGTAGTGCTGGACATTGTCGAATGAGCGTTGGGTTGTTCGGCGCCGCTCGATGAAAAAGACGGAAGCAGAAACGAACGCGTCAAATCCGGAAGGCTTCATTTCGGTGGCGCGGATAGCCCGGACGAGAGGTTTGAGAGGCGAACTCGTCGCTGATCTTTTGACAGACTTTCCCGAACGCTTCGAGCAGTTGGATTCACTGCTGGCCGTCAAACCCTCGGGAGAGCGTGAACAGTTAACGATCGACGAATACTGGTTTCAGCGCAATCGAATTGTCCTGAAATTCGGTGGCTACGATTCGATCGAAGCCGCGAAGGCCCTGGTCGGATCCAATTTGGTCGTGCCGGAAAGCGAGCGCGTAGAGCTGCGGCAAGGACAGTATTACGACTGGGAACTTACCGATTGCCTGGTCGCAAATACTGCCGGAAAGAAGCTGGGCCGAGTTCGCGAAGTGATGCGCACCGGTGGCGTCGACATGCTGGTGGTCGAAAGCGAGGCGGGCCGCGAAATATTGATCCCGATGGCCGAAGACATCTGCGTAGAGATCGACATCGCCGCCAAGTCAATTCGCGTTGATCCGCCCGAGGGACTGCTGGATTTGTGATTTGTGATTTTGGATTTTTGATTTGCGATTGGCGATTATGGTCGAGAGAGGTCGTCAGTCTCAATCTAAAATCCGAAATCCAAAATCAAAAATGAAAGCGATGCTGATCGACATCGTCACCATCTTCCCTGATTATTTTCGCGAAGCGTTTGATCATGGAATCATTCGCCGGGCCCGAGCGGCCGGTTTGGTAGATATTCGCGCGCACGACTTACGTTCATGGACTGCGGACAAACATCACGTCGTGGACGATCGGCCATTTGGTGGCGGAGACGGGATGGTGCTGAAGCCCGAGCCGATCTTTGCCGCGATTGAATCATTAACCGGAGCGGCTCGCCGCGAAGAAATTCCAGCAGCCACGCGCGCCGTTTTGCTTTCACCGCAGGGGAAGCGCTTCACTCAGTCACTTGCCGCTGAGTTCGGGAACTGTGAACACCTGGTTTTGCTTTGCGGCCGTTATGAAGGTGTCGACGAAAGGGTCGCCGAGACTCTGGTGACTGATGAGCTGTCGATCGGTGATTATGTTTTATCAGGTGGTGAACCTGCGGCGCTCGTGGTGATTGATGCGGTCGTGCGTTTGATACCCGGCGCCCTCGGCAGCGAAACCTCGGCGTTGAATGAATCGTTTGCCGACGGTTTGCTGGATTTTCCCCACTACACGCGGCCGCCTGAATTTGCCGGCCTGGGCGTCCCGGACGTTTTGCTGACCGGCAACCATTCCGAGATCGCTCGCTGGCGGCGACAGGCTGCCGCAGAAAAAACGAAACGGAATCGGCCGGATCTTTTGAAATGATTTTAGATTTTTGATTTGCGATTTTTGATTTCGGCCTGGCTACGTTCACAAGATAACAATCGCAAATCCAAAATTAAAAATCGAAAATGGAGTATTCGTCATGAATCGTTTGGACAGCGTTGAAAAAACCCAATTACGTAATAACCTTCCCGAATTTCAACCCGGCGACACGGTCCGGGTTCACGTGCGCATCAAGGAATCCGAAACCAAAGAGCGTTTGCAGGCTTTTGAAGGCGTGGTCATCGCCAGAAAACATGGCGGCGCGCGCGAGACAATCACGGTGCGCAAAGTCAGTTTTGGCGTCGGGGTTGAAAGAATTTTTCCGCTGCACGCGACGATCGTCGATCACATCGACGTCGTGAAAAAGGGTCACGTGCGCCGGGCCAAGCTTTATTACCTGCGCGAGTTGCGCGGCAAGGCAGCGCGTATTCGCGAGCGCGACTCCCGCCAGGGTGAAACGACGCAGGCAGCGGCGGCCGCAAGCGGAGAAACGGTTGCCGTCGCGAGCGAAGAGAGCGCCGTTGAAGAGTAACTTCCGGATCAATTTCCATTTGTCACTTTTCATTTATCAATTTTCATTGAACCGCACACCAGAGGCATCGGCAATGAAAAATGTGAAATGACCGATCATGAATGGAAAATGTTCCTGCCTTCTCACCAACTAAGTTACACTGGCAAAGTCTTCCTTAACTTAAATAAAGCCGCCTAACGGAGCGAAAGCGATCGTGCATGTCGCGATAGACGCGCATTCTGTCGGAGCACAGCTTGCCGGCAATGAAAGCTACGTCACAAATCTGATCGAAGCCCTGGCGGAAATCGATCATGAAAACCGCTATACGCTTTATGTTACCAAACGCGCCGCGATCGATCGCTTCGCTAATCGCTGGCCGAATTTCACGGTGCGCCAGACCTTGCCGCACACGCCCCTGGTGCGCGTTCCGCTAACCCTGTCGGCTGAATTGCGGCGTAATCCGGTCGATGTTCTGCATGTGCAATTCACCGCGCCACCCATACCGCCATGTCCGGTCGTGGTCAGCATTCACGATCTTTCGTTTGAGCATTTGCCCGAAACCTTTAAGCGTCGCAGCCGCGCTCAACTGCGCCTGACCGTGCGGCGAAGTGCGCGGAAAGCGGCGGAAATTCTGACGATCTCTGAATATTCAAGGCGGGCGATTATTGAAACCTACCATGTCGATCCGGAACGAATAACCGTCACGCCCCTGGCCGCCCCTGCGCACTTTGCCCCGGTAAGCGACGAAACGGAACTGTTGCGAGTTCGGCAAACTTACGGAATAGAGCGCGATTACATTCTGACGCTCGGATCGATCCAGCCGCGCAAGAACCTCGCGCGACTGATTCGTGCCTTTGGGATGCTGCGGAGCCGCGATTCGAAAAAGCAGGCTCCACAGTTGGTAATTGCGGGAAAGCGCGGCTGGCTTTACGACGAGACTCTGCGCGTTGCCGGCGAGCATGAGGCTGGACGTGACATCGTTTTCACGGGCTACGTTCAGGAACGCGATCTGCCCGCGCTTTATAGCGCCGCGGCCTGTTTCGTTTATCCGTCGTATTACGAAGGTTTTGGTCTGCCTGTAGTTGAGGCAATGCAATGCGGGACTCCGGTCGTCGCCGGAAATCAAACCAGTTTGCCGGAAGTGGTAGGCGATGGTGGAGTGCTGGTCGATCCATTCAGTGAGAGGGAACTGGCGGAGGCAATCGCCCGGGTAATCGATAATCCAGACTATCGAGCGGAGTTGCGCGTCAAAGGCCTGGCGCGAGCAAAAGCTTTCAGTTGGACAACGACAGCGCGTCTAACTCTGCAGGCATATCAACGCGCGATCAAAAACAAATGAACACGGCTCGACTTGTTCGGCGGTTATGTGGTCTTATGTAAGTCGAGCCCACACCAACATTCGCATGCGCATCGTGATTCTCGGCACGAGGGGAATTCCCGCCAACTACGGCGGCTTTGAAACATTCGCGGAGCATCTCTCAACCCGGCTCGTGGCGCGCGGGCACGAGGTCACCGTTTATTGTCGCGCGCACTACACCAGCCCTCGCCAACTGGAATACCAGGGCGTTCGCCTCAAGGTCCTGCCGACTATCAGACACAAATATTTTGACACGGTAGTGCATACCTTTGTCTCCGCCCTGCACGCCATCGGCGGGCGGTACGATGCGGCGCTGATTTGTAACGCGGCAAATTCACCGTTCGCGCCGCTGTTGAGAGTTGCCGGCACTCCGGTGGCGATTAATGTTGACGGGCTGGAGCACAAGCGCAAGAAGTGGAACTGGCTGGGACGCAAGTATTATCTGCTTACTGAACGGCTGGCCACGATTTTGCCGAACGAAACGGTCACCGATGCCCGGGTCATTCAGGATTATTACGCGGCCAGTTATGGCGCTCCTTCGACGATGATCGCCTACGGCGCGGAAATCGAGCGGCGTCCGAATCCGTCAGTACGTCGCTGGCGCGTTGAGCCGAACCGCTATGTGCTTTACGTGTCGCGCCTGGAGCCTGAGAACAACGCCCATCTGGTGATCGAGGCCTTCAAGAAAGTCCGTACTGCGCACAAGCTTTTGATTGTCGGCGACGCTCCTTACGCGCACGAATACATCAAGGAGTTGAAAGCGCGTGCGCGTCGCGACAAACGCATCATCTTCACCGGCTTTGTCTTCGGCTCGGACTATCGCGCGCTGCAACAAAACGCGTATTGCTATGTGCATGCGACTGAGGTCGGCGGGACCCATCCGGCGCTACTGGAGGCAATGGGTTTCGGAAATTGCGTGCTGACGCTTTCGGCTCCGGAAAATATCGAGGCCATCGGCGACGCCGGAATCATTTATTCAGACGAGAACGATCTGGCGGAAAAACTGCAGCGCGTTTTGCGCGATGGGTCACAGGTGCATTCTTTTCGCCAGCGCGCTCAGCTTCGCGTGCAGGAAAATTACGATTGGGATTACGTCGTGGATCAGTACGAACGGCTGTTCGCACGCCTATGCGGAAAAGAAATCCCCCAGGCAATTGCGGTGATTGCCGAAGAGAAAAGCAAAGTCGCTAAGCAAGGAAAAGAGTTAACACGTTCCGCGTCAGGGTTATGAGTGGTCTCGAAAGGATTTTTAGATCAAGGAGTCTCCCAAGCGGGATGAGAACCACTCCTCACTGAAAATCTCTCAGGTCGGGAAGGCGGGTTTACCCCCGCTTCCGGGCACGCGACTGGGTCTACCTGCTCGCTAACGCGAGCGGTCCTCCACCTACTGCAAATAAAAAATGGCCACGCAACTTTGGCGTGGCCTTTTCTTATGAGCTGGTAGCGCATACGGGACTCGAACCCGTGATCTCTGCCTTGAGAGGGCAGCGTGTTAACCAACTACACCAATGCGCCGCAATCGGACGTTGGGATTATAGTGTCGCCATAATCGCGGTCGCAAGCTGGGTTGATTCCGGGCGATTCAGCGGACCGGCGGAAACCGGCTCAAATAATTGCCGCAGGAGTAACGCCCTTCTTTCGCAATTCCTCGAGCAGACGCTGTTTGTACCACGCATGTCCACGTAAATTTGGATGTACCGTACCGTATTTGTTGCCCTGGATTCTCCAGGAGTCGTTAAAAGTATTAACCCAACGCTGGTCGTCCGCGCAAAATCCATGGGCCACGTGATCGAGAGAATCACCTCCGAATTCGTTCAAGATTCCATCGACGTAATTCCAACCCCAGGTCTTAGCCTGGTCTTGAATCAGGCTATTCAAGGGAACGATCACTGCGTTGAGGGCCCACTCCGATTCAGCGGCGCTGATCCCATTTAACAATTCGGTGATCGGAGTCGAGTGATCGCAAAAATCTCTGGTTTCGTCTCGTACGATATCAGGGTATTGAGTTATGAAGACGCTCGCGACTTTGGCTGAATTACCCGGCGCGTTGAGTCGCTGTGCCAGGGCTGCGAATCGACCTGGAAGGGCTGCCATCCCTTCGCGCAATAGGCGATCCGCGCCCGGATCTGATTCAGCATGTCGCAGGGCGATCGCTTTGGTAACTAGAGTCGCGAAAGAAATGTCGTTTCCGCCGATTGAAACCAGTAATGCGTCGATCGGCCTAATTCCTGCGGCTCGAAACACCTTGTTCAGTTGGGGGGCCATTGTGCTCCCGTGCGCCTCCTGTTTGATGGTCAAAAGGTTTTCCACGACCGCGCCTGAACATGCAAATGAAATAAAGGTGACCGATGAGTGCGGATCAGACCGCTCGATTTCAATTGCCGCTTGTGCGGGAGCAGCAGAAGCGGACCTATGACAAGGCCGAAAAATCCATCGTGCCGGCTTTAGTTTGTGACGGGGGACATCCGGGTTTCCTTCCCCAGAAGCAAATGAATCTCCGATTGATACGATGAACAAGTCCCGGAGCGTGATATTTGATACGGTGGTACTGGTCTGGCCATCAGGCGTCGTAGCCGTAAGTTTGATAACGTAAGTTGTGAGCGTCGGAAACTCATAAGCGAAACTGCATTTCGTTTCAGTAATCGGCTTGCCGTCGATCTCCCAACTGAATGTGCTCGGCGCAGGGGTATTGCCGCAAGCATTGAAATCAACAACCCACCCGGTCGGATGAACGTAAGCGTCATCATACGTTTGTGATACCGGGTCCCAGTGATAGTCAACTAAACCGTTCTCGGCTTTCGCGCCAAAACGTTCTCGCATGCTCCAGGAAAAACTATTGGCGGGCGGTGGCAGTGACTTTGCTTTGGTGTAGACGCGCACCCACACACCAAAACCAACGGCGGCTGTGAGCGCTACCAATAACAAATGGCGCCAGACTTCGAAAACGTGGTACTGAGTGATTCGGTTCATGGGTTCTCCTGCTTCAGGCTACTATCGCCAAATTGAGCGTCTCGGCTCCCGATATTTATGAGCTAATTGAGAAAACATTTCGCGCGCCCAAGTGCCGGCGTTTAAGATAGAGATTCTTGAATTAAGGGATAAGTCGATTTGTCGCAACGGTCAAACGGCCCATCCTGCTGTCTTCCGTTCATGGTATACTCCGCAGCGTAATTCCTACTTCATCTATTCGACAGAATCCTGACAGCAGACCAATGAACATTGGCGTCTTGCGCGAAACGGCTGAAGGCGAAGCGCGCGTCGCGCTCATGCCGGATTCGGTGAAAAAACTTGTTGCCGCCAAAGCATCGGTGTCGATCGAACGCGGCGCCGGCCTGGGCGCGGCGCGTACGGACGATGATTACAAATCGGCCGGAGCGACGATCGTCAATGATCGCGCCAGCTTGCTAGCTAACGCAGAGGTGCTCGTCGTCGTCAATCGGCCGTCCGCAGTTGACTTTCAGAAAATGAAGAAGGGCGCAGTCGTGCTGGGATTTCTGCGAACGCTCGATGAACCTGCCAAATTAGTTCCGGCCCTTGAAAATGGATTGACGACTTTCTCGATGGAACTAGTGCCGCGCATCACGCGCGCGCAGGCGATGGACGCGCTTTCTTCGATGGCCACGGTCGCCGGTTACAAAGCGGTCCTGCTCGGCGCCAATCACATTCCGCGCATGTTTCCTCTATTGATGACTGCCGCCGGCACGGTTCCTCCCGCGCGAGTTTTGATTTTGGGCGCCGGAGTTGCCGGCTTGCAGGCGATTGCTACGGCGCGACGACTCGGCGCCGTGGTTGAAGCGTACGACGTGCGCGCGGCCGCGGGTGAACAAGTGCGCTCACTGGGCGCCACTTTTCTGGAAGTCGATCTCGGCGGGATTCAAACGGAAGACAAAGGCGGTTACGCCGTTGAGTTGTCTGATGAAGCCTTGAAACGCGGCCGCGATCTAATTGCCGAGCACGCGAAGACTGCCGACGTGATCATCACGACAGCTCAAGTGCCGGGAAGACGCGCGCCCGTGTTGATGGAAGACACGGCAGTCAACGGCATGAGACGGGGCGCGGTCGTAATCGATCTCGCCGGCGCGACCGGAGGAAATGTCACACTGAGCAAAGCCGACGAAGTCGTCGAGCTGAACGGTGTGACGATCATGGCGCCCACGAATTTGGCGGCAACTATTCCCGTGCACGCCAGCCAACTTTATTCGCGCAACGTGACATCGTTTTTGAATCTGCTAATCAAAGACGGCGCGTTACATATCGATATGAAAGACGACGTGGTTGGCCCATCATGCGTGACCCATGAAGGCCAGTGGATGAATCAGCGCGTTGCGGCAGCGATGGGTCCTTCCGCAAGCAAGTAATGGAAAACAGCATGAAATCGAAACTTGTCATTGCCACGGTTCTTTTGCTGTCCTCAAACATTGCCGCTCAAACAAGATTCAGAACTCCGGAACAGATTCCCAGTCAGATCATGACCGCTGAGTTGCAAGCGGTTGATGGTTCCGCTGCCGTAAGACTATCGAATGAAAACAGGGTGGTTGTTTTGGGAATGTGGGCAGCGTGGTGCGGGCCCTGCCGTTTTCAAATGCCGGAACTGGACAATATAAACAGGAAGTATCATGCGCGCGGCTTGGACGTAGTCGGGTTGGTGAGCTTGGAAGGACACGCCAACTCTGAGGAGGTCCTTCAATATCTTCGTCAAATGCGTGTCGCTTTCAAGAGTCTTTGGATTACCAAAAACATGTCCGAAAGCTTAGATCCAGATCATCTACTTCCCATTACGTTCGTGATAACGAATGATGGAACTGTAGTTCGTACTTTTCTTGGCTGGAGCTATAAAAAGACTCCTCATCTGTTGCGTCAGGCTGTGAAAGAAGCTCTCGATCATGGCAAAACAAAGGAGAGTGGAAAACCGTGAACAGTGAAACAATCATCGCGGCGCTCTACGTTTTCGCGCTGGCGGCGTTTCTTGGCTACCAGGTCATTTCGCGCGTGCCGCCGCTTTTGCACACGCCGTTGATGTCGGCGACGAACGCGATCTCGGGCATCTCGCTCGTTGGTTCGATCGTGATTGCCGGCGGCACGGGACCACATCACAGCACAGTGGCGATGATTCTGGGTTTCATTGCCGTGGTGTGCTCAACGACTAACGTAGTCGGCGGATTTGTGATCACCGATCGCATGCTCAGAATGTTTAAGCGGAAGGAAGGACCAGCCGCCGAAAAATGAAGTCAGTACCATCCGCGTAAGCGGATGGGTCAAAGACTCGCCTGCGACGCCGAGTGTTTGGTCCACCTGCTTACGCAAGTGGTAGTGACTTCTGATTCCGCCTGAAGGCGGTACTCCAAACACCAAGATCTCAGATTCAAGATTCCAAATTCCAGAATGAACTGGCAAACCTACTTCATCGAATTCAGTTACCTGCTCGCCTCGATCCTCTTCATTCTCGGATTGAAAGGCCTGAGCCATCCCGAGACGGCGAAGCGCGGCATGCACCTCGCCGAGTTCGGAATGCTGATGGCCATCATCGGCACGCTCATGCACTTCGAGATCGTTAGTTACACCTGGATCATCGTGGGCCTGCTGATTGGCTCGACGCTGGGCGCGGCCATGGGCGTTTGGGTGCCGATGACCGCGATGCCGCAACGGACCGCGCTGTCCCACGCCTTCGGCGCATTTGCTGCCGCGCTGGTTGGCATTGCCGAGTATTACAGCTACACGCACGGTTTCAAGCCGCTCGCCGAACTCGGTCATCTGAAGATGGGCGCGATGGGCTTCGAGATCATGCTTGGCTCGTTGACGACAACCGGCAGCTTGATCGCTTTTGGAAAGTTGCAGGGTCTCGTGCCGGGCCAGCCGCTCATTTATCGCGGCCAGAATATTTTCAACATGACTTTGCTGGCGACGACGGTCGGACTGTTCATCTATCTGATCCTCGTGCCCACGGCCGTAATTCCTTTTTACGTGATGTTGGGCCTGGCGTTTGTGTTTGGCGTGCTCCTGGTACTGCCCATCGGCTCGGCAGACATGCCGGTGGTCATGTCGCTCTTAAATTCTTATGCGGGCCTGGCCTCGGCGGCAACCGGCTTTGTGCTTTCGAACAACGTTTTGATTATCGCAGGAACACTTGACGGCTTCTCCGGATTCATCCTCTCGATCCTGATGTGCCGGGCAATGAACCGTTCGATCACTAACGTTTTGTTTGGTGCGTTCGGCAGCGCAAAGACGGCCGCCGTCGCGGAAGGCCAGCATGGCGTGATGCGCGAAGTCAGCCTCGACGACATAGCCGTGCAGTTGGCTTATGCGAGCAAAGTGATCTTCGTGCCGGGTTATGGCCTTGCGACGGCGCAAGCGCAGCATGCCGTCCGCGAACTGGCGAGCGTCCTGGAGAATCGCGGCGTGACGGTCAAGTACGGAATTCACCCCGTGGCCGGCCGCATGCCCGGACACATGAATGTCCTTTTGGCTGAAGCGAATGTGCCTTACTCGCAGCTTTACGAACTCGAGCAGATCAATCCTGAATTTCCGACGACGGACGTGGCCGTTGTCATTGGCGCAAACGACGTCGTTAATCCTGATGCGCGCGACAATCCCGACAGCCCGATCGCCGGCATGCCCATCCTCGAAGTCGATAAGGCCAAATCAGTCGTCGTATTGAAACGCGGACAGGGCAAGGGCTTTTCAGGACTCGAGAACCCGCTCTTCTTCAAGCCGGTGACGGGAATGCTTTATGGTGACGCGAAAGAGACACTGACGAAACTTGTTAGCGCGGTGCAGCACGCGTAAATTGATTTCCCTCCCATGTATTTCGAAGTCGTTAGTGAAATTACCGACATTGAAACCATCGCGCTTGGCTCACAGATTCGCGACATCAGACGTCTTCGAAAGCAGTTTGGTCCCGGACGATGGCGGAAGTTGAAAGGAATTGCTGACGTTAAATTTCAAAGTGGCAGGATAAGAAAAGTTGAACTACACTGGCATGAGGCGCACGGCATCGGAAAGAAAAAAATGAAAATCAAACGCTATCTGGATTGGGTATGAAGGACGAGAATAAGGAACCAGGATTCGTCGTTTGCATCCAAAACGATGAATATGAAGACCTGGAAATTCGGAAAATCTATCAGGTGCTCCCGGACAAGGATGCGGCGGCTGATGGACTGCTGCGCATCGTGGACGAATCAGGAGAGGACTATCTCTATCCCGCAAAGTTTTTTCTTCATATTGAGCTACCTCAAGCGGTCGAAAAGGCTCTATCGCCCGTCGCCTAATTTCTTTACTTCGGCAGCAGATCAAATGACTAAAACCATACGTGGCCTGAGAATAACCGCATTAGTTCTGTCTCTCGCTTTAGCGCAGTCTCTTCCGACCACGCGCGCGCAACGCAAAGGCGCATCCCGTGCTGCTATCTCGGCCGCGGTTCTCAACGCGCGCGGCGTGAACACAATCACCGCCGCGCAATTAAAGGATTATCTTTCGTTCATCGCCTCAGACGAGATGGAAGGCCGCGACACGCCTTCGCGCGGATTGGATACGACTGCAAAGTTCATCGCCCTGAATCTTGACCGCTGGGGTTTCAAGCCCGCAGGCGACGACGGCACTTTCTTTCAACACATCGCGCTGCGGCGCGAAGCGCTGGATGCCGCCCATTCATCAATGGAAATCAACGGCCAGAAATTCAACTTCGGAGAAGACTTTCTACCGAACGCAGTCGGCGCAACTTTGACCGGGGGCCTGGTTTACGCCGGGAACGGTTGGGTGATCAAGTCGAAGAACCTCGACCCTTATCAGGGAGTCGACGTGAAAGACAAAATCATCGTGGTTTATGGCCAGGGCTTTCCGCGCGGGATTGCGCGCGCGGATCTTGCCGGCCGGCAGGGCGTTGACTGGAGCAGCCCTGCAGTGTACGCGCAGCAACATGGCGCGAAAGCTGTGCTGGTGATTCCCGATGCAAATGTCACCCAGAACTGGGAGCAGCAGCGCCTGCGGAGTTTGCAGCCGGGCCGAGCGGTAGTTGAAAAATTCACTACTCACGTTGGAACACCGCCGGTGCCCAACATCTTAATGTCGATGAAAATGGCGACGGCGCTGTTTGCCGGCGAAAAGGACGATGCGGCAACCCTCTTGAGCCGCGCGCAGAGCGACGAACAAACTCCCGCGTTTGAGTTGACTCCGTCAAAGAATGTCAGCATCACGATTGCCGTGAAGACGGAACACCCGGGAACTCAGAATGTTGTTGCGGTTTGGGAAGGCGGCGACACGGTTCTGAAGAACGAATACGTAGCCGTCGGCGCGCATTACGATCACATTGGTATTTGCGCGCCCGGGACCGCCGATCCGATCTGCAACGGCGCGGACGATGACGGCTCAGGCACGACCGGGTTGTTGTCGATGGCTGAGGCGCTCGCGCACGCCAAACAACGCCCGAAACGATCAATTGTGTTCGTCTGGCATTGTGGCGAGGAAAAAGGTCTATGGGGCTCGCGCTACTTCACTGATAATCCGACGATTCCGCTCGCCCAGATTGTGACGCAACTCAACATCGACATGATTGGTCGCAGCAAAAAAGATGGAGACACCGACCCGCGCAACAGGGAGCTTTCCGGGCCGAACCAGATTTACGTGATCGGCTCGAAGATGATGAGCACCGAGCTCGGCGAGCTGAGCGAAGCCGTGAACAAGTCTTTTCTCAACCTTCAATACGACTATCGCTACGACGATCCTAACGACCCGAACCGGTTCTTCTTTCGCAGCGATCATTTCAACTACGCACGCAAAGGCATTCCCATCATCTTCTTTTTTGACGGCGTGCACGAAGACTATCACCGGCCCGGTGACGAAGCGCAAAAGATCGATTATCAGAAGATGGAAAAAGTCACGCGCACTATTTACCTGACGCTTTGGGAAGTCGCCAACCGGCCGGCGAGGGTGAAAGTCGATAAGCAATTGCCGGCGCAACTGCAGCAAAGGGCGGGATAGCTACAACTGCGCGCCGAGTCGCGCGGCGATTGTCTGCCGCGGAACGGCGCCCACGATCTGGTCAACGACCTGACCGTTCTTGAAAATGAGCATGGTGGGAATACTGCGGATGCCGAACTGCGCTGAGATGCGCGGGTTTTCGTCTACGTTCAGCTTTGCAATTTTGTAACGGCCTGCGGATTCGGCGGCCATCTGGTTCAACACTGGAGCGATCATTCGACAGGGCCCACACCATTCGGCCCAGCAATCCACCAGCACCGGCAGCGCATTGGAAGCGTCTACAACGTCGCGAGCGAAGCTATCATCTGTCACAACTTGCGGCCGGCCATCCGCCGAAGCAGCGCCGATTGCCAGCTTTGCGCCGCATCTACCGCAGACAGGTTGACTCACTGCCGCTGCTTTTTCATCGACACGATTCTTGGCGCCGCACCTGGGACATGTTTGAATTGCCATAAGCCTTAACCGCCACCTTGTCCGGCGCTTTTCGAAAGATGCTTGCGGAAATGCTCCAGCACTCTCTGCCAGGCATCTTTGGAACTTTCGGCGTCGTAAACCTGCGGACGCGTATCATTGAAGAAAGCATGGTCGGCATCATAGCTGACGACTTCAACCGGCAGGCCGTATTTCTTCGCTGCCTCTTTCAGACCATTCACTTTCTCAGGATTGATCCACGCGTCGCGCTTTCCGGCAATGAACAGCGTCGGCACTTTCAACTGCTGCAAAATATTTTCTTCCGGAATATCACCATAGAAAGGAGCAGCCGCCTTGAGTTCCGGCATCTCGCAGGCGGCGCGAAGCGCAAACGTGCCGCCCATGCAGAACCCATTGATCGCGAAACGATTGATCCCATAGGTCTTTTCCGCCGCATCCACGCTACGGCGGATTATTTCCATGCCGTCCTCGATGCCTAAGGCCTGCATCATGCCTGCCGCTTCTTTTGGGTCCGCGGCGAGTTTTCCGCGATATAAATCGGGTGCCACACAAAGATAACCTTGATCTGCATAACGGCCCGCGAGATCGCGAATGTGTTGATTGATGCCCCAGTATTCCTGGATCAGAATCACCGCAACTTCGCTATTCTCTTCCGGCCGATCGACGTAGGCTGTCGTGCTTCCTCGTGCAGTTGTTAGATTCAGGCTTTCGACACGCACAAATAATCTCCTTCCGAAGTATCGCGATCTAAGAATCAGCTTTTGGGGTAAACTTCATTATATTCAAACGGAGCCGCGCCGCGTAGTCCGGAGCGGTACGCCAGCTTCGTCACGCGGAATTTCAATGCCACGACCGTCGCTCATCGGCTTAATCTCGATCGCGCTTTTGCTCGGGCTGTTAATCAGCGGGCATTCGCAGTCTTTGTCCCCAGATATTCACCGAGGCGAATTGATTGAAAGAGTTACCTGCGCGGATAAACCAGGCCAAAGCTACGCCCTCTACGTTCCTTCTTATTACTCTTCGGATAAGCGTTGGCCGGTCCTCTACGCCCTCGATCCGGGTGCCCGGGGCAAGCTCCCCATAGAACATTTGAAAGACGGCGCGGAAAAGTACGGTTGGATTGTTGTTGGATCTAATAATTCTCGGAATGGTCCGATTCAGCAGTCAATCGACGCGATGAATGCGATGTGGAATGACACACATCAACGTTTCGTCATTGATGACCGGCGGATTTACTTTGCTGGATTCTCAGGAGGCGCGCGCGCGGCGGTAACCATTGCGACGGCTTGCGGCGAATGCGCCGCTGGAGTTATCGCCGGCGGTGCGGGCTTTCCTGCGGGGCTGGCGCCATCGCCGGCGACTCAATTCGCTTTCTTCGGTACAGTCGGAATCGAAGATTTCAATTTTCCTGAGTTGAAGAATCTCGAAGAGGTCCTGACAACGTCGGGTGTTCCGCATCAGATCAAAGTATTCGACGGACGACATGAGTGGGCGCCGCCGGCGATAATGACGGAGGCGGTTGAATGGATGGAATTGCGCGCGATGCGCGCCGGCACCGTGGCGCGTAATAACGCACTCATCAACGGACTATGGCAAGAGAGAATCCGGCGGGCTGAAGAATTCGAAGCCGCGAAGGACTTGTATGGGGCCTACCAGGTTTATCTGGCGGTGGCGAATGCATTTCCGTCCCTTCATGATCTGACGCAAGTCGAGAAGAAAATTGTGAGTCTCGGTTCCAGCCGCGAAGTGAAGGATGCGATGCGCCGCGAAGAACAGGAAATCAAAAAACAACGTGAGCTGGAAAGTCAGATTCATCGATTGCTTTCAGGTCGAACGGGAAATGCGAGCGTGTTCAGCGATGACAATCCCGGCGCCAATGGTGGAGCTACTGATTTGCAGCGTACCACCAGAGCTCCGGCCGACATCAACAATCAAAGTTCGTCGGCGGAAAACGATGCGAGCTCGCCCTCAGCCAATAACAAATTGCAATCCATGTTTGCAGATCTGGAAAAGGCCGCCAGGTCCGCGCAGGACACTAGCGAGCGTCGGGTCGCTCGCAGAGTAACGGGCGGTTTGTATGTCGCATTGTTTGAGCAGGGTGTTAACCTCCTGGAAACGCAAAAGCGTTACGCAGCCGCGGTGCGGATTTTTGAATTGGCGGCGGATCTGGCTCCCGATCGGCCCGGCGCTTTTTACTACCTGGCCTCGGCCCACGCCTTGATTGGAGAAAAGAAAAAGGCGCTGCAGGCTTTGAACCAAGCCGTCGACAAAGGCTTTTCCGATTCCGGGGCCATTAAAACGAACAAGGCCTTTGATTCGCTTCGAAAAGAACGCGCCTATCAACAAATAATCCAAAAGCTCGACGCTGCCAGGTGAAACATCGCGAAAGAAACTTATCAAAGAGTTGAGTGATTCTCGCAACTTGCCCACTGTGATATAACTCTGCCGCTCTTCCAGCAATGATCCAAACTATGCAAAGAGAAGTCTCATGAAAGTATTCCTGGTAGTTTTGAGTATTCTGCTGTTCGGTCTGTCGCCGAATCTGCCCCGAGCCGAAATGGCTGATCTGATCTTTGTTAATGGCAACATCTACACAGCGAATGACAAGCAATCACACGCGGAGGCCGTTGCCGTTAAAGCCGATCGCATCGTCTTTGTTGGTTCGAATGCCAACGCGAAGGAATATCAGGGCGCTACCACCCGAATAATCGATCTTCATGGCGCCACCATGCTGCCTGGCCTGACTGATGCGCATCAGCACCTGGCGGGCGTGGGCTTTCGCGAGATGACCTTGAATCTGGAAGGCATCACCAATCTTCAGGATTTCCTGGCTAAGGTTAAAGCGCGAGTCGATCAAGCGGCACCGGGCCGATGGGTGACCGGGCGCGGATGGATCGAGACTTTCTGGCAGCCGCCGGTGTTTCCCACGCGCTGGGACCTCGACAAAGTTGCACCCAACAATCCGGTGATCCTCACGCGCGCCGATGGCCATGGCGCAGTGGCGAACAGCGCGGCGCTTAAGATCGCGGGCATTACCAAAGACACTCCGAATCCTTTTGGTGGTGAGATTTCAAAAGACAAACAAAGCGGCGAGCCAAACGGCATGTTGCTCGACGCGGCGCGCGGACTTGTCGATCGTTACATTCCGCCGACATCGCCGGCCGATGCCGAACGCGCTGTCGTGCTCGGCGTGAATCGGGATCTCGGACTTGGTTGGACCCAGGTGCAGGATCCGGGCGGCAGCTACGAAGATATCGCGCGTTATCAAAAGCTGTACAACGAAGGAAAGATCAAACTGCGCATCTACAAAGCCGTGCATGGTCCGGGCAAAGAAGCGGACCGGCTTCTCCGGGAAGGACCGATCCTTGAAGCCTTCGGGAATCGATTCAACGTTCGCACAATCAAGGCCTACGCGGATGGTTCACTTGGTTCGCGCAGCGCGGCCTTGCTGGCGCCGTACTCGGATGATCCGTCAACGTCGGGCTTTCTCACGGTCAAAGAAGAAAACCTTCTGCCAATGCTTCAGGAAGCATTGCGCAAAGGCATCCAGGTGCAAACGCACGCGATTGGAGATTCTGCGAATCGCTTTATCCTCGATGAATATGAAAAAGCCTTGAACGCGGTGGCGAAATCCGAACGGAAGATCGCCGAACCGCGTTGGCGCGTCGAGCATTCACAGATCGTCAACCCTGAAGACATTCCGCGCTTTGCGAAGCTGGGCATCATTCCCTCAATGCAGGCATCGCATGCGATCGGTGATCTGCATTTCGCGCCCGCGCGCTTGGGAATCAAGCGCCTCGCCGGAGCCTATGCATGGAACAGTTTTCTAAAGACCGGAGTAGTCGTCCCGGGCGGCTCTGATGCGCCGGTCGAGCGCGGCGAGCCGATGATCGAATTCTATGCGGCCGTGGCGCGCAAAGACATCAAAGGATTTTCCGGCGAAGGCTGGCATCCGGAAGAAACGCTGACCCGCGAACAGGGATTGAAGATGCTTACCGTCTGGCCGGCCTACGCCGCGTTTGAAGAGAATCTGCGCGGCAGTATTGAAGTTGGAAAACTTGCCGACTTCACCGTTCTGTCAGCCGACGTCATGAAAATTCCGGAAATGGATATTCTCAAGACGCATTGCCTGATGACCGTCATTGGTGGCGAGATTGTCTATCAAGCCGCGCCAAGCTCGGCTTTTCTCGAAACTGACTTCACTTTGCTACCACCAACCGATCTCTGGAGGGCGAGCTGCGAAGACGACGAATGATAGGAAACGACCCATGCGACACACGACTGAAAAATTTAACAGCTTTGACCGCCGCGATTTTATTGCGCTGGCCGGCAAAGGCCTTGGGCTGGCAGCCCTGACTTCATCGACAATCGCTTCGCTCCTGAAAGAAGTTGAAGCCGCGACGAAGAGCGTCGCCCATCTGACGCCGGAACAGGCGGCGATGGATGAAGACTACTGGGCGACGATTCAGAACGCTTTCACGGTTACCCGCGGCATCATCAATCTCAATAACGGCGGCGTGTCGCCCAGCCCACGCATGGTTACGGAAGCGCTGGTGCGTTACATCTGGCAGCAGGAAGACGCGACCGCGTACACGATGTGGCAGATTCTCGAGCCGCAGTCGGAAACGATTCGCACCGGACTGGCGGAAATGTTCGGCTGTGATCGCGAGGAGATCGCCATTACCCGCAATGCGTCTGAGTCCCTGGAGATTCTCCTGATGGGTATGGACTTCAAATCAGGCGACGAGATTCTCACCACCACCCAGGATTATCCGCGCATGTTGACGACTTTGCGCCAGCGCGAGCGGCGGGAAGGTTTGAAGTTGAAACTGGTTCAGATTCCGATTCCGCCAAAGGACCTCAATGAAATCACGGCCGCTTTTGCCGGTGGGATTACCAATCGCACGAAGCTGATCCTGATTGCCCATCAGATAAACATCACCGGGCAGATCACACCGGTAAAGGCCGTCTGCGAGATGGCCCGCGCGAAGGGAATTGAAACGATCGTCGACGGCGCGCATTCGTTCGGCCAGTTTGAATTCAAACAAAAGGATCTCGGCTGTGATTACTTCGGCACCAGCTTGCATAAGTGGTTGTTCGCGCCGAAAGGCACCGGCCTGCTGTATGTGAATCGCGAAAAGATCGAAAAGCTTTGGCCGCTAATGGCCGCGGAATCAAAGCAGGCGCCCGACATCCGCAAGTTTGAAGAGATCGGCACCCATTCCGCCGCGCCGAAATTGGCGATCGGCGAAGCTTTGCTTTTTTCCAACGGCATCGGTGCAAAGCGCAAAGAAGCGCGACTCCGTTATCTTTCGCGTTACTGGATGAACAAGCTAAAAGATGTGCCGAAGGTTCGCTTCAATACTTCATTTGATCCAAATCAATCGTGCGCGATCGCGAACGTAAAGATTGAAGGGCTCGATCAGGGCGCAATCGGCAGTTACCTCTTCAACAAGCATCACATCTTCACCACCCCAATTGTCCATGAGGAATTCACCGGCATTCGTATCACGCCGAATTTGTACACGACGCTCGGTGAGCTGGATCGATTCTGCGACGTGATGGAGATGATTGCGCGACGGGGTTTGCCAACGACGTGAGGCGAATCCGAATCATCCGGCGCCCAAAAAATCCAGCTCAGCGCTCGCACCCGATCTCGCTTCCGTTGACACGCCGGAGATTTTCCCATACATTGCGCCCCGCGAACGAATAAGGTTTACGCTGCGGTAATTCTTCACGTGCGGCAAGTAATGGCTTCAGACAGCGAGATTCCCGTGCCTCGCTGACGCCGGCCCCCAACTCTTAGTACGGGCAGGAGTTTACTATGAAAATGAAACGCAGAGCTCTCGCTTTGCTGGCAGTATTGGTCTTGATCGTTGGCATTTCCGTCTATGCTCAGGTTAATCGCCCGTATCACAACGGTTCGGTTTGGAATATCGCGTTCATTCGCATCAAGCCGGGAATGGACACGGCTTATATGAATTATGTGGCCACGTCGTGGAAGGCTGAGCAGGAAGCGCAAAAGAAAGACGGGAACATTCTTTCTTACAGAGTGATGTCAGTAGAAGGCCACACTGCGGGCGAGTGGAACCTGATGCTGATGACCGAATACAGGAACCTGGCGACAATGGAAGCCAACGAAGATAAATCCGAAGCAGTCGCCCAAAAAGTAGTTGGCGACGACGCAAAGCAAATGCAAGGTTATAGAGAGCGCGAGCAAATCCGCGAGGTGCTGGGTAACAGGCTGGCTCGTGAGGTCATCCTCGAGCCCAAAGGACGCTAGCGCCGCGCAAGTTGCCAAACAAACAGACTTGGGTTTTTATTTTAGGAGAGTGCCGTTCTCAACCGCGAGAACGGCATTCTTGCTAGAATTGACGATCATCGGGTGATTTTCGGTTCAGGGACAGAAGGAATACCACCATCAATCCGCTCACTTTCAAAACCCTAATCAGTCTCGCGATTATCGTCATCGCCACCATACATGGTTACGGGGCGGCATGGCTCGCGATCTGGATGCTGTTTCACCCTTATCGCGCCGTGAAATTCTTAGGCCTCACTGTCTGGCCGCAGGGCATGATTCCACGCCATCGCGAGCGGCTGGCGCAGTCGATTGGCGACGCGGTCGGCAACGAATTGGTTTCGCAGGAGACCGTCTTTCACGCCTTATTTGAGACCGGATTCTTCAGTCGCAAAGTCGAAGGTTTCGTCACTTCGTACACGACGGAATTGCTCTCAACCGTTTACCCGTCATTGCTCGATGCGCTGCCCACGGGAGCGCGCGCGCCGGTGCTGGACACGATCGCCGCGCTGCAGCTGCGCCTGGCCGAACACATCGCGCGCGTCCTGAAGAGCGAGCAGACGGCCGAAGCTATCGAGAAATTTGTCGATCGCCAGGTTGACAAGCTTCTCGAGCGCAGGCTCAGCGACACAGTTAGCGAGGAAACGTTCACCCAGATCCTGCGGTTTGCGGAAGAGCGCTTTCACCGGCTGGTGAGCGAAGAAGGATTCGAAGCCAAGGTGCGTGCTTTTGTCGGCGAGCGCCTCGACGATTTGGCCGGCACGCATGCGACCCTGGCCGAGATGTTTACTCCGGAAACTGTCGCGATTATCAAGGACCGCATCGATCGGCAGGTTGAGCCGATCGCGCATCATTTGGCCGAGCTGGCCACCACCAAAAACACACGCCAGCAAATCGGCGGCCTGATTAAGCGGGAAGTGGACGACTACTATGACCAGCTTTCATTCTTCAAAAAGATTTTCATTTCGCGCGAACGCATCTACCGCGAAGTAGATGAGCTGGTGAACAACACTCTGCCGCGACGGGTCGAAGAATATTTGCGTGGCGCTACCTTCTCTCAGGAAGCCACCGCATTTCTCAACTCGACGATCGACAACCTGATGAACAAACCGCTCGATGAAATCGTGGGCCAGGTTTCTTCGGAACGATTTGACACGATCAAAAACCAGGCCGCCTCGCGTCTGATTACGATCGCTCAGAGCCCGGAGCTGGCGACTTCGGTTTCGGCTTATTTGACCGATGCCCTCGCACGCTTGCAGCCGCAAACGCTGAAGGAGTTAGTGGAAACTCTGAATCCCGATTCCGCGCCGCGCGTTAAGAGCTTTCTGACAAAAAGTTTGCTGACGGTACTGGCGCGCGATGACACGGCGATGACCATCAATGCGATCCTGAGTTCACAGATTGAAAGATTTCTGGTCGCCCCGATTGGCCGCCTGGGAGATCACATGCCCGAAGGCGCCATTGAAAAAGCCAGCGCCGCATTGACAATCAGAATTACCGATGCCGCGCGGGAACGCCTGCCCGCCGCGATTGCGGAATTCGATGTCGGTGGTCTCGTGCGCAAAAAAGTTTCCGAATATCCGCTCGAGAAATTGGAAGAGCTGGTGCTGCTGGTTGCTGAGCATCATCTGAAAACGATCGAATTGTTTGGCGCGGTGATCGGATTCTGGATCGGCATCGGGCAAGCGATCTATTTTTGGATTACTTACATGCCTAGGCATTGAAAGTTTGACCGTCGCGTCTGTATGCTATGATTCAATTCCGTAGAATCGTTTCAGAATTGGCGGACATTGAAAAGGTTGCGGTTTCTGGTAGCATTAGAAGTCTTAAGTGACTCAAACGCGCTCACGGCGGAAGGCGATGGCGAAAACTAAAAGGCTCGGCCTACGTTGAATTGCTTACAGGCGAAATTCGTTTGGCAGAGTTGCATTGGTATGAAGCTCATGGAATTGGGCGGAAAGAAATAAAAATAAAAAGGCTGTTGGACTGAATTCATATGAGATTCGCGATTTGTCTGGATAATGAAGGATACGAGGCGGCTTTGGAACTACGCAAAATCTATCCAGTTATGAAACCCGAAGCGAATGATCCCAAAGACTACATTCGCATTGTTGATGAATCGGGTGAAGACTATCTTTATCATTCAAAGGGTTTTGAGATTATTGAACTGCCGCAACGAACTGAGCGCAAGGTTCTCGCTACTTTGAGATCATGATCTATCGTAGATGTCGATAATTCTCTTTCGCATCGGTTATCTCACAATGCTCGCGAAATTTTCTGTTGACATTCCGCGCAATAGATAATAAACATTTTACTGATTGAAAGGAGTCATCCTCGAATGACCTACGTTGTTGCGGAACCCTGCGTTGATTGTAAGTACACTGATTGCGCTGCCGTCTGTCCGGTAGAAGCGTTTCACGAACTTCCGGATCGTTTGTATATCAATGCCGACACCTGCATCGATTGCGATGCGTGCGTTCCTGAGTGTCCGGTAGAAGCGATTTTCGCCGACAACAACGTGCCCGAGAATTATGCGCACTGGACGCAAATCAATATTGATGAAGCGCCCAACTATCCGGTGATCAGCCAAAAGATTCCGGCGCTGCACGGTCCCAATTGTACGGGCCCGGCTGAATAAAATTCCATGACAGGTTTTCAAGCGCTGCGTGTTCTCCTGCTTCGCCTGAGAGAACTCGCCGCGCTTTTCTATTCTCACCCACCTTCGAGTTGAGCGCTCAATCTTAACCTGCCCCGTGAGCGCAGGTGGTGACCCTGGCATGGACATCGAATCGGTTCGCGCCTATTGCCTTTCCTTCCCGCATGCAACTGAAAATGTGCAGTGGGGAAATGATCTGGTGTTCAAGATCGCCGGCAAGATGTTCGCGGTTGTGGTGCTTGAGGGTGCTTCAAAGTATTGCTTGTCGTTCAAATGCACGGAAGAAAAATTTGCCGAATTGATCGAGCAGGATGGAATTGATCCGGCGCCTTACTCAGCGCGTTACCACTGGGTGGCGCTGCAAAGCTTCGATGTGTTGAGCGATAGAGAACTGAAGGCGTTGCTGCGAAACTCGTACGAACTTGTGTTCGACAAGTTACCCAAAAAGATGAAGGCCGAGTTGGAAAAGAGCACCGCGACGAAGACAAAAAAGCGCGCGCAGAATCACTGAACCTCATAAGGACAATGACGGCAACCGCTGCCGCAGCAGTAGCCCCGGCGCTGCAAATAACTAGCCGTAAAAACAATGTCTTCGCCGTCGCGATAGTAATCTCGCTCTTCAGCAAACAATCCTCGCAACAAGTCGGGATCGACTCTCAGGTACGCATCAGCGGGACCATTCCATGCAAAGCTCTCGGGATGAATCAAGTGCGCCAACAACTCGGTCCCGTCAACGACTCGCGGGCCCGGCCGCGCAAAATATGAATTGGCATCGACAGCGTAAACCCGGTCCTGGCGCACTGCCGGAAGATTAAAAAACGCCGCCGAACTTTCTGATGGAAATGAAGAGTATGGTCCAAAGTGTTGCCAGACCTGTTTCATCGTTTGCTGCAAATTGAAACCGCACGGCATCATGACGAGAACCTCGGGCGCCCATTCAGCCAGCTTCTGCCAACTAACCCGCACTGATTCGCCGCCATCTGATCCGATTTCGTCCGTGCCGCCGGCAATCCTCACCATCTCGGGCGCCCAGTGTCCGCAAGCGTAAACTGGGTCGAGCCATTCCATGCAGAAAACTCGCGGGTGATGTCCCAGCTTCGAAGTTTCTGATTCCAGCTTCTCCAATCGTGCCTGACGGTCAGCGATGAGTTCTTCAGCTTTCTTAGTCTGGCCGACAGCCGAGCCAAGGTCGCGCAGGTTATCGAAGATCTCCGCAATAGACTGCGGCGTCATCCAGAGAATCTCGGGTTTATGTGGAAGCGCCTTCAGCACCTGCGAAACTTCATTGCCGGATGGCGCGCAAACCTGACAAAGATTTTGGGTGAGAATCAGATCAGGCGCGAGTGAAGCGAGAAGTTCTTCGTCGATTTGATAGAGGCTTTGGCCGTCGCGCAGCCTTTGCGCTACGGCCCGGTCGATCTCGCTTTGGGTCATCGTCTCGATAGGCAGAACGTTGCGCACGACGACAGGCTTACTCTTAACCAATTCAGGGTAGTCGCATTCATGCGTGACGCCGACCAGGGAATCTTCCAGACCAAGCGCGCAAACCATCTCACTGGCCGAAGGAAGAAAGGAAACGACTCTTGGCATCAGAGACGAGTCTAGCACGAGGTGGAAGGGAGCGATGATGGGCGAAGAATTGCCTGGCGAAGTTAAGAGTATCGGATTCTCGGGACATGACCGCTGATGGTATGCGCAGTATTCTGACACTAAGCTTAGTTCATCTTCGCAATAATCGCGTCGGCAAACTGATCGGTCGATGCCGTGCCCCCGACGTCCCGCGTGCGGACTTTGCCTTCCGCAAAAACCTTCAGCATCGCGCTTTCAATTCTATCCGCAGCCGCACGCTCGTTAATTTGCCGTAGCATTAGAATCGCCGACTGTAAAAGCGCGGTAGGATTGGCGATGCATTTACCTGCAATGTCAGGCGCAGAGCCGTGCACGGCTTCAAACACCGCACCTTTCTCGCCGATGTTCGCGCCGGGAACCAGGCCCAGTCCGCCGATCAATCCCGCGCAAAGGTCCGAAACGATATCGCCGTAAAGGTTTTCGCAAAGTAGAATGTCGAATTGTTCAGGTCTCATCACCAGCTGCATCGAAGCGTTGTCGACGATCATGCTTTGCTGCTCGATCTCCGGAAACGCTTGTCCCACTTCTTCGAAACACTGCAGGAACAAACCGTCCGATAGCTTCATGATGTTTGCTTTGTGTACAGCGGTTATCTTCCTGCGTTTCTCGACTCGCGCGTATGCAAATGCAAAGCGCGCAATTCGCGTCGAGGCTTTCTCCGTGATGATCTTCAAACTTTCAATCACGCCGGGCACTACTTCGTGCTCCAGTCCGGAATAAAGGCTCTCAGTATTTTCGCGCACCACTACCAGATCGAGATCGGGATTGCGGCAGGGAACGTTTGGCAGCGCCCGCACCGGTCGCAAATTGGCATAGAGATCCAGCGCTTTGCGCAAACCGACGTTGACGGAGGTGAAACCTTTGCCCACCGGAGTCGTTATCGGGCCCTTGAGTCCAACCCGGTTGCGCTTAATTGATTCGATTAGTTCATCCGGCAAAGTCTTGCCGAATTTATCCAGGGCCAGTTGTCCGGCGATGTGCTCTTCCCACTCGATCTCGACACCGGACGCTTCGATAATCCGCACGACCGCGCACGCGACTTCAGGGCCGATGCCATCGCCGGGAATCAGTGTGATACGATGCCGCATAAGCAGGAAGTCAGTAGACAGTAGTCAGTAGTCAGTAGTCAATCCCGAAAATGTCGGCGAGATCAGTAACGCGCGGCGCGACTGCCGACGTGGTGATAATTGGCGGTGGCGTGATTGGTTTGACGATCGCGCGCGCTCTGGTGCGGCGCGGAGTGCGAAGTGTCACTCTGGTTGAACGCGCCGGATTCGGCGCGGAAGCTTCGTCGGCTGCGGGCGGAATTCTCGCGCCGCAGGTCGAGGCTGATCGCAACGACGAATTTTTTCGATTAATGTGCGCGAGTCGCGACCTGTATCCTGGGTTTGCTGATGCCCTGCGCGAAGAGGGAGATGTCGATGTTGAGTTGGATCGCACCGGCACGCTTTACCTCGCTTTCACCGGCCAGGATGAAATCGAACTCAAACGCCGATTAAGGTGGCAAACTGAACAAGGCCTAAGTGTTGAACTTCTGGCTGCCCGCGATGCGTGCACGCTCGAGCCTCACATTTCCGAACGCGTGCGTTGCGCGCTGCGATTTCCCAATGATTGGCAAGTCGAGAATCGTATGCTGGTTGAGGCTTTGGTAAAAGCGAACGACCGATTGGGCGTGAGCATGCTTGAGGGATGCGAACTAAAGAGCGTTCGGATCGAGAGTAATCAAGTTCAAGGCGTGCAGACTTCAAAAGGCGGTATCGCCACAAAGACCGTGGTCGTGGCGGCCGGTGCCTGGGCTTCTCTTGTCAACTCGCCGAACGGGTCGCTGCCGGGAATTTTTATCGAGCCGGTTCGCGGGCAGATGCTTTGCTTCAAATCAGCGCCGGCGCTGACACGTCATGTCCTCTACACGGCGCGCGGTTACGTTGTTCCGCGACGCGATGAACGCCTGCTTGCGGGTTCGACCTCTGACCATGTGGGGTTCGATAAGCGGGTCACCGTTGATGGTATTGGAAACATTAAGTCGGCGGCTGCGGAAATTATCCCCGCGCTGAAACATCTGCCCCTTTTCGATTCATGGGCCGGGCTTCGGCCGCGCGCTGAGGATGATTTTCCGGTGCTCGGACCAGCGAGCGAAATTGGCGGGTTGTTTTATGCGACAGGTCACTATAGGAACGGCATTTTGCTGGCCCCGATCACCGGCGAGCTAATCGCGGAGGCGATTGTCACCGGCGTCCCGTCGATTTTGCTAACGCCGTTTTTGCCGGATCGCTTTTGTCAAAAGCCCAAACGTGAGGACAGGCTCGCCCTTGCTGACGCGCGAGCCGCTGAGCCCCGGTTTTGACACTCCAATCGTCGTGTCCTACCATGCTTTCAGTCTCTCCAAAGGCCGCTGACAGGAAATAAAAACTAGATTGCAAATGAGAAATCCGGTTCGTCTTTTCTGCGCTTTGCCGATATGCCTGATGTCGGTTTGTCTGGCCTTAGGTCAGGGCGATCGCGTCAAAGATGCTAGTGTCGCCAACGGAAGCGGTGAAGTGAACAAGTCCGCGAATGCCAAACCCGTCGAGGTCAAAGACGACCGCAGCGCCGAGCAATTTTTCCAGGAAGCGGACAGCTACACACGCAGGAAGTTCGCGGAGTTTAACCGGCAGCACCGGCCGTTCGATGATCAGCTCGCCGGCAAGATCAAGCAGGAGCAGCGCGACCTTGCGGCGCGATACGCAAAGACTCTGGCGGCCCGGACGGTTGAAGGCAAAGACGTTTATTATCTCGGTTTGCTTTACAATCTCGCGCGAGATTTTGACCCCGCCTTGCTCGCGATGCGCCGTTTTCTTACTGAGAATCCCGTCGTTGCCGGTGAGCCGGCGCAAAATGCGCGGGCCATCATCGTGATTCAGGCAGCGAAGCAGGGGTTTCTGGCGGAAGCGGAAACTCGTCTGGCCGAGTACACAAAAGATCAACCGCAGATAGCTGAAGATCGATACGCACTCGAGAACTGGATGACGACCGGATACTTCGCGACGAAAGATTACGAGCGGGCCTTGCCTCACGCGCAGGAAATGCTTAACGCCGCGAAGTTGCTCGCCAAAAAGAAAGATCCGTTTGAGCGCGACAAGATGCTGAGTGATGCTCTGCTGATGATTTCGGAAGCTGATCTAAAGCTGAAGAAGAGAGATGAAGCGGTTGAGGCAATTCAGCAACTCCGTCATTTTGCTTTGACGGTACCGTCAGGCAATTTGTACAAATTGGCAACCAGGCGCCTCAATGCCGTGGCACCGTCGATCGATTTGTTGAAATCATTTGAGGAACCGCCGGCCATAAACCCTAACCTGCCGGATCCCGTCGCGAAAGAGTGGATTGATCAAAAGCCCTTTAAGCTTTCCCAGTTACGCGGCCAGGTTGTGCTGCTGGATTTCTGGGCGCCGTGGTGCGGGCCGTGTCGCGTGACGTTTCCGCAATTGCAGAAGTGGTATGACAGTTACAAGGACAAGGGCCTGGTCATTGTTGGCCTTACGAGATTTTACGGACACGGCGAAGGCAAGCAACTGAACACCACGGAAGAGATCAATTACCTGCGCGAATTCAAAACAAAGTACCATCTGCCGTACGGGTTTGCGGTGGCTGATTCTGATGACAACGACATGAGTTATGGCGTCTCATCGATTCCGACTACATTTCTCATCGATCGGCGCGGCGCGGTGCGATTCATCAGTGTCGGCGCCAATGAAGATGAGGTCGCCGCGCTCGGCAAGATGATTAAGAAGTTGATTGCCGAGCCGGCCCAAATTGATTCAGCTAACGCCGCGCGATAATCGCCGGACCGCCTTGATGCGAACGCTGATCTACAGAGTCCACATTTGGCTGGGGTTGATTGTCGCGGTTCCGGTTCTGGCGTGGGCCTCGAGCGGATTTCTCTACGCATGGCCAAACGCAGTTGAAGGCGGCAAAGTGGAAAGCATCGATGCAACCCGAGTGCGCTTGCTGCCGTCAGAAGCTTTGTCGAAAGCCAACGAATTTGCCGGGAGAAAGTTGCCGACGACGGCCTTGACCTTATTAATGCATGACGGTCGGCCTGTTTACCAGGCGGTTGGCGGCATGGGAGCGGATTCACTGCTGGTCGATGCGGAAACCGGTACCGTAATTAAAACGCCGCCGCCCGGTTTATTGACGCGGTATTTTTGGCACGCCCACTATTATTTTTTTGCCGGGAGCTGGCAGACGAAGTTGCTAATCGGGTTTTCGGGGCTGGCCTGCATTTCAGCGGCATCAGGGTTGTATTTGAATTTGACGCTGTGGTTTGGGAAACTGTTCGGTCGAAATTAAGTTATGCAAGTGTCAATCGTTAACATGCTGGTTGCCTTTGCCGGAGGGTTGCTGTCGTTTCTATCACCGTGCGTGCTGCCGCTGGTGCCCGGATACATCTCGCTGATGTCCGGGGTCAGCATCGATCACCTGAAAGGTGAAGGCGGCGTCAGTTCGCGGCGAGCAGTGATTCTTAATTCGCTCGCTTTCAATGCCGGACTTTCGGTGATCTTCCTGGCGCTGGGCGGCACGGCAGGTCTGGTTGGTTCGGCGATTATTACAAATCGCTGGGTGCGAATAATCGGCGGACTGGTAATCATTGTTTTCGGCCTGCACTTAATCGGCCTGCTGAAGATCAAGTGGCTCTACAAAGATACGCGTCAGTTTTCGAATGAAAAGCCGCGCGGCATGTTGGGGTCGCTGACGCTCGGTATTGCATTCGCCGCCGGGTGGACGCCCTGTATTGGTCCAATTCTCGGCGGCATCATCGGACTTGCAGCCACCAGCGGTGGTTGGAAAGGCGGACTGGTGTTGGCGATCTTTTACTCAGCCGGACTGGCGGTGCCGTTCCTTCTCACGGGCCTGGGAATAAATAGGTTTCTGAGTTTCTATTCGCGATTTCGCCAACACCTGCACAAAGTTGAAGTTGTCTCTGGAATTGTTTTGATTTTGATCGGCGGATTGATCGCCAGTGGCTATTCAAGTCTGTTAGCTAGTTCAAGATTGGCTGCCGTGTTGCCAAATCTTGAAAGCGTCTTGAAAGTTGCACCGCCGAAGGCGGCTAATACTGCAGCAGACGCATCCTTTCCCGCCCCGCCGGATGTTGAGTTTCAATCGCTTGATGGCAAGCCGTTTCACCTGGCGTCCTTGCACGGCCGGGTCGTGCTGCTTAATTTCTGGGCGACCTGGTGCGTGCCTTGCCGCGCTGAGATACCCGAATTCAACGTGATGCAAAAGGAACTCGAGACTCGCGGATTCACAGTCGTGGGGGCTTCCGTTTCGCCAGTCGACACGGCGGACGCGATTCGCAGTTTTCAGAAAGACGTAAAGCAGGAATACACCGTCATTCGCGGCGCGGAAGAAATCGGCAATACCTTCGGCAACGGACCGGGATTGCCCGTGACATACATACTAGATCGCGAAGGCCGCATTCGGCAGAAATTTATCGGGCAAACGCCGCGCGAGAATTTCGAGGCCGTAATCAAACCGCTGCTGGACGAAGGGCAGGCGACCGCGCAGAAGAATGACTAAACCGTCAGAAACCCGAGGGTGAGCGAGAGTGCCTGTCAGGGCTCACTCCCTACTGTCGGGTTTCAGCAATAGATCTTTATGGAGAAGCAATGAACAAAGTATTAATTTCCATTCTCTTAACGCTCGTCTTTGCACCCGTTGCGTTGCGCGCGCAAGGCAACCACGAATACGCGCCGGTGCAGGAGAAAACCGTCAACTATAAAAATTGGACGCTGAATGATCTTGCGAATAACAAACCGGTTAGTCTTCGCTCGCTCATGCAGGGAAAAAAGCTGGTGATGGTTCTTTACTTTGCGCCCTGGTGTCCGAACTGGCGGAACGAAGCGCCGGTGGCGGCCAGTCTTTATGAGAAATACAAGTCGCAGGGTTTCGAGATCGTCGGCGTGAGTGAATACGGCTCGCGCGATGACGTCAAGACTTTCTTTGGGTCGGCAGGTCCGCCGTACCCGGTAGTGAGCGAGTCAGAATCCCGCGATGACCGCGAGAAGACGCCGCATTTTGGCTATCGTCAGTTGACTGGTGACACGCGCAGATGGGGCTCGCCCTGGAACATTTTTCTTGATCCGGCAAAGTGTAATTCCAGCGGCAACGTGCTGACGGAGAAAGCTTTTGTTGTGAATGGTGAGCTGATCGAGGCAGACGCCGACAAATTCATTCACGATCGCCTGGCTGCGAACTCCGTGATCGTTCCCTGCAAACAATAATGTTCGGAGTCCCGCCTTCAGGCGGACAATATGTTCAACAAGGGCCGCCTAAAGGCGGAACTCCGAGCAGGGGCTACTGACCATCCCTTACGGTCGGTTTCCGACACAATTCGCGCCGCAGAGACTGAATCCAAATCGAATATTTTTCCGTTACAGAAGAATTAGCCGGCCAGCGCCTTGATGCATTTCTCGCTGCCCGCATCGATGGTTGGAGTCGCGCCCGCCTGCAACGTCTGATCGAAGACGGCGACGTGCTGGTCAACGGCTTAATTGCAAAACCGTCTCATAAACTTCGATCGGGTGATGAAGTCGAAGTCGAGCTCGTTTCGTCTCCTTCATCTGCCTTTGTTCCGCAGAACATTCCCGTTGAAATTGTTTACGAAGACAACGACTTGATTGTCGTTAATAAACCGGCGGGAATGGTGGTCCATCCGGCCGCGGGTGTCGAGTCGGGCACCCTCGCCAACGCTCTCGCTTTTCATTTTCAAAATCTGTCGCAAAGCGGTGGCGCGGCGCGTCCGGGAATTGTTCATCGGCTCGACAAGGGAACTTCGGGTTTAATGGTGGTGGCAAAAACCGAATCTGCACATGATCATCTGGCAGATCAATTTCGCGCGCGCGAAGTTTTCAAGTCATACGTCGCACTCGTGCACGGGCAAATTAAGAAGCAGACTGACCTGATCGATCAGCCAATCGCGCGCGACCCTCGGAATCGCACCCGCATGGCGGTCGTGCGCGGAGGCCGGCCGGCACTTTCAATCTACAAAGTGCGGCGTCGCTTCGAACGATTTACCCTGCTGGATGTCGAGTTAAAGACGGGGCGCACCCATCAGATTCGCTTGCATCTCGCCTGGCTGAAGCATCCTGTGGTTGGCGACGAAGTTTATGGTGGCGGTCGCGACAAGACTGTGCCTGACACGCGCATTCGGACGCGGATCGCAAAGCTGGGACGTCAATTCCTGCATGCTGAGCGCCTGAAGTTTCGTCATCCGAGGACGTCCGAAGAGGTTAGCTTCACCGCGTCGTTACCCTCCGAGTTAGCCGAATTGTTCGATCTATTGTCGCCAGGCGTGTGACAACTCAAAACGCCATCTCACGATTGTGCTTCCGACACTGCCGCCGGGGCGCCAGTTACGCGCACGATGCGCGTGCCACAATTAAACTGAACCCGCCAGGAAGCGGGCTGAGATGCGTCCGTCTGCGCAGGTTGTTATACTGACTTGCTCGTGGCAATTGAAGGCAACTGCCCAGAGATGAACGGGCATCGTAACGAAGCCTCGGTCGTGGAACCGCCAGTTAATCTGACTTATGATTAATCGCAGATTTCTTCTAATTGCTGCCGTTGCGTTGTGCTTGTGCGGGACGTTCGTAGTTGGCCAGCAGCAGAAACAACCGCAGAAAGCGAATCCGCCGGCGGCTACTTCGCAAGATCCTAATCAGGAACGGGAAGTCGTGAACATCCGGCGCGTGCGTTTGCCGATCACGGTGACCGATAAACACGGCGCGTTTGTGTCTGGTCTGACGCAAAACGACTTTCTGATTTTTGAGGACAAGGTACAACAGCAGATTGATTCATTCACCAGCGAGCAGAATAACAATCTACCCCTGAACGTCGCCGTCCTGATGGATACCTCTCCTTCCACCGCCGGAAAGCTGAGATTTGAACAAGAGGCGGCGAAGAATTTCATCTACACCGTTGTGCGGCCGCGCAAAGATCGCGTCCTGTTTGCGACCTTTGACGATCAGATCACCTTGCGACAGGACTTTACTGATCGGATCGAGTTGCTTGATCGCGCCGTGGATGCGGTAAAAAAGCCCGGCACGCAAACTTCGTTGTACGACGCGGTCTGGGAATTCTGTGACGAGAAAATGCGTTCCGCCCAGGGCCGCCGCGCCCTGGTGGTGATTACTGACGGCGTTGACACATATAGCCGCGCGAACCTCAACGATGCAATCGATATCGCGCAACGAACAGAAACAACTCTGTTCGCAATTTCGACTAAGGCAGGGCTTTCCGGAACCGTTCCCGGTGTCGAAAGTGGACAGGTGCTCGATAAGACGGACAAGGAACTCGTGCGGCTTTCCGAAGAGACCGGAGGCGCGGCATTCTTTACCGGCGACATGCTGGCGTTGGAAAAGGCATTTACGAGGGTCGCGAAAGAACTCCGCACGCAGTATTTGATTACTTACAGGCCTGCGAACGACCATTATGATGGAAGCTATCGCCGCGTCGAAGTTAAGCTGACAAACGGGCGCGACAATCTGAAGTTGCGAACCAAGAAGGGTTACAAAGCCGTGGCCGACAGCGTTACGGCACGTTAACAAGTAAGATGAGTTTCGGAAGAGCATTTTGTCTTAGCTTGGTCGGCCTCCTGGCGGCGATATTTGTGGCGATTGGTCCGGGTCAACCTTCGCGCGCGCAGGATCCGGCTCAACCGCAAACGAAGCGACCGCGGCAGGCAACGAAGCCCACGCCGAAACCCGACGAAGACACGACGGTGCGATCCGATGAAATCGTGCGCGTCGATACTGCTTTGACGAATGTCCTGTTTACCGCCGCTGATAAGCAAAATCGATTTCTCAGCAGTATCAAACGTGAAGATATCCGCGTCTTTGAAGACGGAGTCCAGCAGGAGATTTTTACTTTTCAACCGAACGTCGACTTGCCGTTGTCCCTGGCAATTCTGATTGACACCAGCGCCTCAGAAGAATTCACTCTGCCGGAAGAGAAAGCAGCAGCGCGATCGTTTCTCGAAACTTCGCTGCGCGCGAACAAAGACGAAGCCTCAATCGTGTCTTTCACCGGAGAGGTTACGCTCGAACAGGGATTGACCGGAAACGTTGAGCGCCTGCGTCACGCGGTCGATCGGGTCGTGTTCGCCCCACCTTCCGGCTACATCGGCGGTGGGATAACGGTCCCCGGCACTCCGCCCATCTCCGGTACCAATCAAACGCTGGCGGGAGGCACGGCCATCTGGGATGCCATCTGGGCGACGTCGAAAGAAGTTCTCT